>FWWL01000134.1_pt1 | contig 203428 bp, 216 predicted proteins | sample 2228331 | NCBI WGS metagenome assembly FWWL01 (sample SAMEA103939775, study PRJEB20133) | metagenome | reverse complement strand
TCAACAGCAACCGGAAGGAGATACATCCCCGCAAAAACCATAATCGATAGAAAAAGCACAGAGGCTTCCCATCACTTATGGGACAGCCCCGTGTCGCGGGGCGGGATACTGAATGCCCAGGACATGCAGAGTATGGCGCCGGGAAGTATTGTCTTCGCGATGGCCAATCCGCAGCCGGAAATCGACCCGGAAGAGGCGCTGCCGCACGTTCGCGTGTTTGCAACAGGGCGCAGCGATTATCCGAACCAAATCAATAACGTCCTTGTATTTCCGGGAATATTCCGAGGGGCGCTCGATTGCCGCGCGAAATGCATCAATGAGCCGATGAAGCTCGCTGCAGCCCGTGCTATCGCTTCCGTCGTGTCGGAAACGGAGCTGAACGAGCAATATATCATTCCGAGTATTTTCAACGATGAGGTCGTAACCAAAGTACGCAAAGGAATTATTGAAGCTGCCATCCTAACCGGGGTTGCACGGAGAATTCCGCCGGATTTTAGATAATCGTAGACAAGCAGTCCGCAAATATCTCTTTAGCTGACGAAAGTTGAGTTCTGGCGTAAAATACCCGGAAGCTTAGTGATACATTGTCAGTCAAAATTTCATTTCCCTAGCCTTTATCTTTATTTTTCAATCTAATATTGTATTTTCTTGAACAATTTATAAAGCGGGAAGTGATAAAGCTCTTGTCATCAGCAATGACAGAGCTTTATCACATTAAAAAAATACCGAAAATTCTCGGCATTTAATGCGACAAGGTCGTCGCGCCCCGCATGCGCTGAGAAGTATATTCTTCGTGGCTAAGAGTACAAGTTCTTGTCCTCAATCGGGATTGGATATATGTTCTTGTTCTCCGACAATTATTGGAATTGATAAAGACATCCATAAGGGTATATCTATCCTACCCGATGTTGCGCCGATTGCTTATATTCCTAGCAGGAAAAAAGTGATTTTTCGCAGATAGATAAGATATAATAAAGGACAAGGAAGCAATCCTATTCATGCGGGAGGAAACAATGAAACGTATATTGTTGTTTATCTTAACTAACTTGCTTGTTATGGTAACCATCGGCATCATTCTGTCCGTATTTGGTGTAGGGTCTTATATCAATGATGCGGGCGGGGTAAATTTGGGCTCCCTGCTCATTTTCAGCGCGATCGTCGGGTTTACCGGCGCATTCATCTCTCTCGCAATGTCCAGATGGATTGCCAAGAGAATGATGAATGTTCGGGTATTAAAGCCGGAGGACAACCTGTCGCAAGGGGAGCGGGAAATCGTTGAGATGGTTCATCGGTTATCGCAAGCTGCCGGTTTGTTTCATATGCCGCAGGTTGGAATCTATGAATCCAAAGAAGTGAACGCGTTCGCTACGGGCCCCTCGAAGAAAAGGTCGCTCGTCGCCGTATCCACCGGTTTGCTGGAAGAGATGGACGCTAACGCAATCGAAGGCATAATCGGACACGAGGTTGCCCATATTGCCAATGGAGACATGGTCACGATGACACTGCTCCAAGGCGTGGTGAACACCTTCGTCGTGTTTTTGTCCCGCCTTGCGGCTTGGGCGGTATCCCGTTTCGTGAAGGAAGATATCGCGCCTATCGTTCATATTATCGCGGTCATTGTCTTTCAAATCGTGTTCTCTATTCTCGGAAGCTTGGTCGTATTGGCCTTCTCCAGATACCGTGAGTTTCATGCGGATGCGGGAGGCGCCCACCTAGCAGGTAAAGACAAAATGATTCATGCCCTTCAGAGGCTGCAAGCCTATACGGATCGCATGAGAGACGACAAGCAAACCGCGATTTCAACTTTGAAAATCAGCGGCAAGAAGCGTAACCCGCTATTTTCCACACATCCGGATTTGGAAGAGAGAATCCGCCGTTTGCAAGCGGGTTGAGTTTATTGCAAGCTAGTCTGATGCCCGTTGTTCTTCCTCGGAAGGATGGCGGGTTTTAAATTACATACAGAAAATATAATTCCGGGGGTTAGTTCCGCCCTATCCGCACCCATTCAACTGTACTCCTATCGGCACCCTACTGCCCTTCTCAATATGCGATTAGTGAAAAATCTACATGTGATTTCTCTAGAATGATCAGTTTCATGGAGGTAGTGGATTTTCTACATCTAATATCCTCAATATAGGGCAAAAACGCTCAATCGAATCAAATGAGATGTATGAAATCCATTAAGTCCAACAATTACGGTAAAAGTCGCAAATTTACAGGCAGAAAATCCAACTAAATTTAAAGTGCTGCTTCCAGCAAACCCAGCAAAACAACATTTGAGAAGCGGGGACAGAAGCGATGTGTCTATCCTATCCTTCTCCCATCTGAAGAACGGCGAAGCCGTTTTTGCTTACAGTATCAGATAGTATAAATTTCTATGTCTTTATTCTCATTTGATAGCACGATACAAACGTTTACTGCCGTCCATAGGACATCGTAGCCGTTTTACTTGTATTGTGAGTTAGTCTGTGGGGTGAGAAAACGGCGTCCGAATCTACCGCTAAAATTGTCATCGCCGAATGTGCTTCGAATGGTATTAAACTCATGGTCTGCGAAGGATGCCACGATCTGAAGATGGTGCCGTATCGCTGTAAAGGGCGGTTCTGTACGACATGTTCGTGCGGAGAACAGCTTGCAAACAAGAAGACAGAGGAAGCAGTTGCAAGAACTCCGGAGTCAACCGCGATAGGCAGTTAGAGCAGGTGGTTGTTGAAGCTACAATCCGGTCGACTAGTTCTACGAATCACCCACAACCCGTCTAATCCTTTTGTGTGTCCGTAAATCTGTATGATTTTTCGAATAGAATAGTCGGGATAAGCGCTAAAGGAGAGGTTCTATACGATTTTTCATACAGATTTAACGAATTTACCATCTTGGGGAAAAATCGATATGATTATTCATACAGAATCGCACGAATCGAGTGATGTACGTACGAAGTAAAAAGGACCGTCAGGGCTCCTGACGGTTTTTCTTGTATAATGAGACACCATTAACGGCGATGCGATGATGGACGAGATCCTGAAGCCTAATAAGCCTTATTTACCGCACTATTTCAATTAATGCCGTCCAAAAATAGGATAGAAATTGTGTTATAATAATCCTATACGCCGATACGGAAGCACCGATGGAGCGTGGAGTAAATCCACCTGTTAACCAGAGGAGCGATCGAATTGGCATATAGCCGGCTGAAACCTAAAAATGATTTTATTTTCCAACGTCTTTTTGGCGAACGGGAGTCTAAAGGCAATCTAATTGCTTTATTGAACGCAATTCTAAAGCAGGATGGCCTCGACCCAATCGTTGAACTATCTGTACTGGAGAACAAGGAACTGAAGAAGCTGCTATTTAGCGAGAAAACAGGTCGACTGGATATTCGGGCGGAATTGGCAAGCGGCGAACAGATCAATGTTGAGATGCAAATTGCCAATAAACATAATATGGAGAAGAGGACTTTATTCTATCTGGCGAAGCTGTTCACTTCCTCGATTAAAACAGGAGAGCCGTTCGAGAAACTGAAGAAAACCATCACAATCAATCTCTTGGATTATGAGTTTCTTCCTACTGCAAGGTTCCATAGCACCTTTCATTTTTACGAGGATCTTGAGAAGCAGGTCAGGCTAACGGATGTACTGGAAGTGCATTTCATTGAGTTTCCGAAATTCGAGCGTGCCACGAAAGATAAAAGCATTGCGCTGCATCGGTGGCTGATGTTCCTTGACGAGAAGCTGCCGGAGGAAGAACTAAAGGAGCTGATGGCTATGGATAGGGCTATTGAGAAGATCGAGGTGCAACTGGAAGAGCTTAGCAACGACGAGTTCACCAGGCAGTTGGCTGAAGCAAGAGGCCATGCACTGAGTGAATGGAATACGCAGATTTTAGGCAGTAAAGCAGAAGGTAAAGTAGAGGCTAAAGTGGAGATCGTCAAAAACCTTCTCAACAAAGGGCTTGACGCTGCATTAATCTCAGAGGTAAGCGGCTTAAGCCTACAGGAAATTAAACGGATTGCCAAAGCTGCCGATTAAGACATCCCACGAACAAAGAATACAGGGATTGAGGGACCGGAGATGTAGCTCCGGTCTTTATTGCATTTACCCGGTCTATAACACTACTAGAACCCCTTAATCGAGTGAGCAAACCCGGATAAGCTTGTGATACAATAGAGGAACAAATGTTCTTTCTTAGGAGATCATGTTCCATGCCGGATTTGGTTGCACTTTCGGTGAGAGCCCTCGTTGAGCACGTATTCCGGAGCGGAAGCTTGGATTCCGGGTTTCGAACGATGAGTACGCTTGCGGAAGGTACGAAGGCCCATCAGAAAATACAAAAGCAGTACAGCGGGCAAGATCAGAAGGAAGTGTACTTAAACGCGGAGATTCCTCATGGGGATCTCCTCTTTGTCGTTGATGGGCGGTGCGATGGGCTGCTGGCTTCGGAAGACGGCGGTATCACGATTGATGAAATCAAATCGACCGCGATGGACGTCGGAGCCATAACGGAGGATATGCATCCCGTTCACTGGGCGCAGGCGAAATTTTACGCGTATATGTATGCCAGAGAGATCGGGCTAGTCAAAATGCGTGTCCGGCTGACTTACGTTCAGGTGGATACGGAGGAGCAGCGAAGGTTTGAACAAGCGGTAACTCGCGAGGAACTAGAGCTATTCGTTAGAGATATCGTCGAACGTTATGCCCCATTTGCCCGCATGCTTCATCGCAATAAGCGCCTAAGAGACGAGAGCATCGAGGGATTGGCCTTTCCTTTCCTTGCTTTCCGCGAAGGGCAGAGGAAACTCGCCGGATCGGTGTACAAAGCGATCGAAGAAAGTCGCAAGCTGTTCGCCAGAGCCCCCACGGGTATCGGTAAAACGATATCGACCCTCTTTCCCGCCATCAAGGCGATCGGGCAAGGCAAGATGCAGCATCTCTTCTACCTGACGGCGAGAACGATTACGAGAACTGCCGCGGAGGATGCGCTGTCTCTCATGAAGTCCCAAGGGCTGCGGATGCATTCGGTGACGCTTACTGCCAAAGAAAAAATTTGTTTTCAAGAGGAAGTGGATTGCCGCAAGGAAAAATGCGCGTACGCCGACGGATATTATGATCGGATCAACGAGGCTATTCTGGATTTGCTCGCCCAAGAAACCTTGATCACCCGGCCGGTGATCGAAGCGTATGCCCGCAAATACGCGGTTTGTCCGTTCGAGTTTTCCCTCGATGCGGCATACGCGGCGGATGCGGTCATCTGCGATTACAACTATGTGTTCGATCCGCGAGTTTCGTTAAAGCGTCTGTCGGGCGAGCATAAGCATCAAACCGTTATGCTTGTCGACGAGGCGCACAACTTGGTCGACCGCGCGAGGGAAATGTTCTCGGCGGAATTAGACAAGAAGAATTTTATGGAGCTGGAGCGTGAGTTCAAGGGCATAGGCAAAGGAGTAGGCGCAGGCAGCGGCGTACACGCGGCCGCCAAAGCGATCAATAAATGGTTTATTCAGATGAGGAAGCAGACGGATGAGCAGGTTGCCGTCAGGAAGGAAAAGCCGGATGAGTTGATGGAATTGGCGGAAGAATTTGTCGTTCAAGCAGAGCGGGAGTTGGCTGCAGGCAACGGTTCGGGCGTTGGCGCCGCCAGCGCGAGACTGCTGGAAACTTATTTCGCCGCGCTCAGCTTCCTCAGAATCGGAAAGTTATACGATGAAAGTTATGTCTGCTACGCAGAAGTTGTCCGTAACGATGTCCGGCTTAAGCTGTTCTGCTTGAACCCGTCACAGCTGATAAGCCAGATGGGCAAGGGCTACCGCGCGCATGTTTATTTCTCGGCGACCCTCTCTCCGCTTAACTATTATATGGACATGCTCGGCGCGGGTGAAGAGGATTATTCGGTCACGCTGCCCTCCCCTTTTGCCAAAGAGCAGTGGGAGGTGTCCGTTGTATCCCTCTCTACGAGATACGCGGATCGCGAACGGACGAAAGCTCCTCTCGTAAACTTGCTTCGGAAGCTCGCGTATGAGCGGCCGGGCAACTATCTATTCTTCTTTCCATCGTATGAATATATGAACGGCGTTTACGAAACTTTTATTGCAGATGATAAAGGCGTCGTCCGAACGCTGCTGCAGACGCCGGATATGGCGGAAGAAGAGAGGGAGAGCTATCTCGCGGCTTTCGATGCAGGCAAGGCCCACGGATTGATTGGATTTGCGGTACTGGGAGGCATCTTCTCGGAAGGCATCGATTTGGTGGGGGATCGGCTTCAGGGAGTCGCGGTGGTCGGGGTGGGGATGCCTCAGATCGGCTTGGAACGAAATTTGATTAAAGGATACTTCGAAGGCGAAGGCCGTAACGGGTTCGATTATGCTTACGTGTACCCTGGAATAAACAAAGTGCTGCAGGCAGGGGGGCGACTCATTCGTTCGGAGCAGGATCGGGGAGTTCTGGTGTTAGTTGATGACCGGTACCTTCAGCCTAAGTATCAACGGTTGCTGCCGGCGGAGTGGCAAAGTTAACCTTAGCTGAGCAAACCGCGACCCGTGCAGAATTACCGGTGTCGCGGTTTTTTATCTGTTATTCCGCAGATGCGCTGGCTGACGGGCTTTCGCTTTCTGTACCGGCATCGGCCTCCGGAACGACCGTTGGGCTCTCGTCCTCTACGACAACGTCCGTGTTACCGCCATTATTACTGCCACTGCATGCGGTTGCCCCAAATAACAAAGCGACGCTCATCGTGGCAGTCAAAAGCAGAGTAATCCATTTCTTCTTGTTCGTTGTGGATTCCATTTTGGAAATCCCCTCTCTATTTGTGAGATTTTGTTGCTGAAAGTTAAATACCCCGAATGAAATGGAGGTTAAACATTAAAATTCTGAGATCGGCCGTTGAGGAGAAACGGTTTCTTATGGTATATTAGGCAGTGCCTAAATAATTAAGGCATAACCTAAACATCGAGACGAGGAGGAACTTAAAGTGCTGGAATGGATGCTACGCAAGGTGATGGCGGAGAGAGGCATATGGTCAGGCGCCGAATTGGTAAGGTTGATGAAGACGAAGGCGAATTATAGCTTGTCCGCGCCTTCCATTAGCGCTTTGCTTAACGGCCAGCCGAAGCAGATGAAGGGCGATACGCTCGATGCCTTGTGCACGGCTCTGGAATGCGCGCCCGGCGACCTTTGGGTCCATACCTCTCCTCATCAGACGAAAGGGGCATAACCGCCGATGTCCGTACTCAATATTTTACCTTTTGGAGAATCCATCTTGCGCAAGAATGCTAAACCGGTGGAGGCGATTACGCCGAAAATCCTGAAATTGCTCGATGACATGGCCGAGACGCTGTATGCAACGGAAGGCCGCGCAGGCCTTGCCGCTCCTCAAGTGGGGATCCTCCGTCAAGTAATCGTCATGGATTGCGGAGACGGCCTGATCGAACTCATTAATCCGGAAATCGTTCGTGCTAGCGGGGAGCAAGAGGGCGCCGAAGCCTGTCTGTCTTATCCCGGATATCACGGATACGTGAAACGGTCTAATTACGTTAAAGTTGTTACGATTAATCGGCAGGGTGAGAAAATAGAGCTCGAAAGCGAAGGATTCCTGGCTCGCTGCATGCAGCATGAAATCGATCATCTGAAAGGCATATTGTACGTTGACCACGTTCAAGAGCCTTGGTTATACCAGGATCAGACCCAGCGCAAGATCAGTCTTCTGGAAGTTGTTCGATTGACGAATATAGGGATATAGTCGGTGCGGTGAGGCGCTTCGTCTGAAATGTAGTGAAGGAAACAGAGGTTCAAATGATGGCGAGTCGGTTAAAATGTTAAAGCATAATCAAATCGTGCTAGGAGGAATTTAGATGGCCGAATACAATCATGTTGTGGACAAAGACGGTGACGTTGATCCGAGCAAGGTGGACCGTGCAATCTCGAGTATAAACTCCGGGGAAAAAGACCGCATATTGAGGAATTTCGACGAATTCAAGACGTATTTAGGCAAGCGGATTAAGATGGGGCAAAGCATCGGTTTAAGCGAGGAGCAAATGGCTGTCATTGCCCAGAAGGTAGCCGATTACTTAGCGAGCCATGAGGAGCCGCGCAACAGCGAGGAGAAGCTGCTTCGCGAGTTGTGGAAGGCAGGTACGGAAGAAGAGCGCCACATGCTGGCGCACATGCTTGTCCGTATGGCGCAGACACAGCATAAGCATTAGCGTTAGTATAGAAGCTCCCATCCTCACTTAAGGATGGGGGCTTTTTGGTGAGGTTTATTTCGGCCAACCCGAACTAAACCCCATCGAACCACTACGCGTCCATCATGCAACTTCTATACTGCTGATCTCGTCTGTTCAAGAGGAGGTGGAGGATATTGGTTAAATTCATATTGCTGCTATCAATGGCGATTGCGATCACCGGGTGCGGCGCGGATAACCGGCAATCCGAGCCAAGCCCGACGGAGCAGAGTGTTGCTATGGATTGGAACAAGATTAACTTGCAGCAAGTAGTCTTAAGCCGTTCACAACGGTTCGGAAGGGTTAACCCTGCAGTGCTTGGAACATTTACGCAAAGGGACGAACTCGAATTATTCGCCGAAGCTTTGCAGAGGGCCGAGCAAATGCCGGGAAAACTGGATATTATTAAACCGGATTACGATATCATTATTATTGCCGAGAATGCTCGGTACTCCTTTCATCTATGGCTGGATCCTCGAGTGGATGGAGGGTTATACACCTATGTGTCCGATACGGGCACGGGCTACAGTTTAACGGAAGAGACAGCGGGCAAACTCCGGAAGATTATCGCCGCGCTACCCTATAAATCCGAACAAGCGGAGATGAATGGCGACGTTGTTAACATGCACGGCCAAATCACTAACCTGGATAAGTGGGTTCAATTTATGGAAAATGTGAAGAACGGCACTCCGGATGAGGCCCATGTTACTTTTTACACCATTGAAGGGGATCCGATTTTTCAGGACCTGCTGTATGACGGACAGACGATCGAATATACTTACGATAATACGAAGGATGCATTTGGCTCACCGAAGAAAACCACGGCGTTCTGCAAGAGTATCGATCGGAACCGGGTGAAGCAAGGAACGCAATATACATTGGGGCAATGCGACCGGGACGAGCAAACCTTCTACTTTACCGTGGAGATGATTAACGATTAAAGAAGGCCGCCCCCAGGGTGACCTTCCCCTTCTCTTTCTCCTAACCTAAATCATGAAATTACTGAGGGCGAATACGTACAACCCCAATATCGACTGCGTTAATGGAAATCGCGTTGCCGCCCTGGTTAATGAACGAGCTTGCACTTTGCCCTACATTGATTTTTGTTTTACCGTTTTTCCATTTCTTCACGTTTTTTGATAATTTGCGTGGCATCGTTTACCACCCCCTTCCTTGAGAAAAGAGTGATCATCGTTAGCGGCGGCCTTTGCGTTGCTTCGAAATTTTAATGTTTAGAGCATTGCTGGCAAGAGCGTTGCCGGAGTCGGCGCGGGCGTCAGCTAGCTGAAAAATTTGAATGACGAGATAATGGTTCTTGCCGATGCGGTGGCGATAGGATTTCACTCGGGTACGAGTCACGATTGAACCCCCTTGTCCATATATTTCTCCATATCGTATGAACAGCTTGGCTATGCGGTCGCGGCTTTTAATTAGATTGAGAAGATTGACCATAAATTTATCGGAATGTATTCCTCAACAAAAAGCCCCTATCTAGAAAGTGAAGGGGCTTACGCATGTCGCACACTTAGCAAATAGACTACTTATTGGTGCTATGTTGTTTGCCCGGCAGCTTATTGCCAGGACTTTCCTCGTCTTGCCGCTTCTTGTTATGCTTATCTTTCTTTTGCTTCTCGTGTACTTTTTCTACGAATTCATGGGTATCGTCCATTCGGAAGAAGGTCCCTCCTTGATTGGTGATGACCTAATTACTATACCCTATTCCATCCTGCGTAATCGCTGTAAGTTACCTGAGTCATCGTTTTAGTCATTTACAGTCATGCTTTTATATTATGAAGTGACTCGTTCGCTTCTCATTAGATAGGGATAGAGCAGAATCAATCCGGCAACATAGAGGGCGAAAGCAAAATAGGCAGGCAGCAAATGGAGGAAGTCCATGTACCCGATTCCGTAGTGTACGCTTAGGCCAGCGATAAATGCCGGAGACCCGCCTGCAACCAACGTCCACCAGAGCCAACGCTCACCTTGCTGAAGTCCCCACAAAGCAAGAATAAGGAGCATGACGGCATTGGAGAACAGAGCACCGCCAAAGCCTGCCCGATCATGGGCGATGAGCGGGATTAACGGGGATTGGCAAGCTCCAATTGCTCAGGAGTAACCCCCATGAACGTTAGATCTTGGGGGACGAACACTTGCGTAACGCCGACTCCGGAAATAACGATTCCGCCTAGGCTAAGCGCGATGCCTAAGCTTACGATGCATAGCTGACCCCACATCGCGAGACGCCACTCGCGGCTATTCCGCAAATTCACCGGCTTACGGAAGGGCTGATCCGGGTTTTTGCGCATCGCAAGAAGGAACATAGGGAATAAAACCGCCGCGGCAGCCGCGTGAAAGGGATCGAAAAATCCGTAGCCCAGATACAGAAAAAAGCTGGGAAATCCAACGGCTCCCGAGGTCAATAAAGCGGTTCTCGCCCAATGCAGCCCGAACTTCAGTCCGTTCTTCGCTAACTGATAGTAGAGGATGCCGATAGAGATCATCGTCCCGGCCAACGTAATTCTGTCATGGGACATGAAGTGCAGCAAATGCTCGTTAATTTGATCGAGCTCTAGTCGCGACATTCCGAGGAATGCTTCATCATAGGGCAACACGACTGACGAAGCGGCGATGAGCCATGCGATGGCACCGCCGGCGATCATGCCGATTCCAAGCAAACACATCCATCCCCAGTGCTTCCAGAAGGACGGCTCTTCAGGCGGTGGGGAGCGGCTGAGCTTGTCGTATATGATGGCTTCATTTATCCTTTTGGGCAGTCCAGGGCCAGAGAATACGAGACCGCTGTGCAAGAGGATATTGTCTGCTCCCGCATGCAGCATATCCAGCGCATCCTGCGGCTCGTGAACTGCCGCCGATACTTTAATGACTTTATCGTCGGACGCTAAACTCCGCAGGAGCCGGACTTTGGACAGCGCGAGCGGCTTGCCCTCGCGCCCTACACGAATCCCATCGGGCTCGTGCAGCGAGCTTCCGATCACGAATCCGCACCATGGGGAAGTATCGGTCACGCGTAATCCTTGTTCAAGCCATGGCTCCGGGAAATCCAAAGGGATATGCAGGAACAACGGCTTCCTGTCCTTATCGTAAGCTTGCGCGGCAATCTTTGTTGCTTGCGCTAATATAAGCAGGTTTTGTTCCAAATTCCGTTCCGTTGACAACACATCAAGATAGTACCCGGCAACACCCGTGAGCGATAGGATTTCCAACAAAGTGCGGATCTCGTCAGCGGCTTGCAGAGCGAATAAGCCGGGCATCGGTGCGATTCGGACGAATTGGGGCAAGGAATGTCGGGGATTATCAATGGCTCGCAACATTAAGATTAACCCATCGTTCTCGTATTCCTTAGGGTAGACGATCGTTTCCCTTCTCCAATCATTGAGAATGGGTTCGGGGCTCTCGACAGGATGGAGCGTAACCGGCCCTACTTCCATGAAACCGAATCCGAATTGGGAGATCGCCTTGTGGGCAAGCCCGTGCGGGTCAATTTCTCCGGACAATCCAATGGGAGTCGGGACAGGTATTCCCGCGATCGTGCTTTCCAGCAATGGAGAAGGCTCCATGTGACCTAAGGTCTTGATAAGCAGCGTTCCGCCCGGAAGAAGGCTGACTCTGCGCATCGCATTGAGCGTTAAGCTGCGCGCCTTTCTGGAGGGCAACCGGAATAGCAGGGGACGAAACAAAGTTTGATAAGACCAATCCGGCATGCGCGTTCAACTCCCGGCTATATTTTCAGAAAGAGTATATCACATTATAAATAGGTATCGGACAACGGGGAATATTCGATTCTCCATGGGTTGTCGTACCCTGTTGAACCTGATAATATTCGAATAAAGCCTATAGATCATACATAGCCAACAGGGAGCTGCATATGAAATTCTCCATACAATATTTATCGTTCTTCGTTATCCAGAGTGAAGGGTCCGATCCGGATGGTCCCAAGAAATACAAGCATTATCAAACGTTAACGCATGAGGAATACCAAGATAGCGAGCTGAAGTCTTTCCTTGACGGCGAGTTCAAGCGAATCGCCAAGCGCAAAGCGGAGATCAATGCGGCCTCCGAACAAGTGCCGACGAAGATCGGGCGGTTTATCGTGGAACCGGGCCATGAACTGACTAGCAATCCTAATTACAACTTGTTTCAACGTTTAAGAACGGCAGTGGACAAGGCGGAGTTTCACAACTTCAGCGACGACTTGCTGCGTATTTATATGGATACCAACTCGGTTAGAGGCGGAGCGTTCGTCTTGGCGTTAGCTAAGCTGAACGAATTATACGATGAGCCGTTCCTCTTTCTGTTCAAATGCGATTTCGAATCGAAAATCGCCCGAGTTTCGGATGAGAAAAGCTTGATCTCGCAAGTGGAGATGGCGATTAACGCGAAGAATATCAAATCGATCCAATACCCGCATATGCCGGAAGAGGGAATGCTGGAGGAATGGGAGCTGAAGATTCATCAGGCTTCCCACGCCAGGTACTTCGAGGATTTCCTGAAGTATGTCAGCTATGAGAAGTCCAAGCCGGAGATCGTCGCCGATCAGGTGATGGGGATGGTTCAGCAGTACATGGAAACGAAGTGGCAAGGCGCGGATATCCCTTATCGCGTCGATGAGGCGGAAGAAGCGGTGGAGACGGAAGAAACGGCGGCCATGCGGCAGGAGAAGCAGCAATTCGATGTGTGGGCGGCGGGGGAAAAACGCGAGCTGCAGGAAAAATGGACCCACGAGCATGTCGTAGAAGCGACCAAGCAGATCGTGGAGCTGCAGCCTGATCTTGAGCTGAAGTTCCGGCTGGACGATGTGTTGATCAAGGGGCAGATGGACGATTACGGCAACAATATCCACATCGCCCGCATGAACGGAAGGTATGTCGTTCTGATCGAGGGGGATTCATTCCAATTCGATAAAGGCGTATCGCCGATCGAGCTGCTCCACCCGGAAGAAATGAGCGAGGTCATGCGGCGGGTCGGCAACGGGATTCGTCGGACGCCTCCCGGCGAAGCTCCGGCTTTGGACTAAGGGGGAACGCAGGCGAAGTGTTGGGAGAAAACCTTGAAGCGGAACGTATTATTGAGGGATTTTTTTCCTCACGGCGGATACCATTGCAACAATGAGTAAAGGCAGCAAGTAAGCAAAAGTGGCCCATAACGGATGAATAGCCGTTACGGAAGCAACCCAAGAGGCTTGTCCTTTTTCTATTTGCATCATTGCAAATAGAAAACAGGTAAACGCAAGCGGGAAAACAAGGATACGATCGTCCTGAAGGTTGAACAGTTTCGTAAACGTGATATTGAGTATGAACAACGTGATGGTCGCCTTCATAAAAGAAGCCATAATCAAGGAGATTCCGACGAGGGATTCTATTCTTTGAATGACTTCGAGCAGGTCGACGGTTCGAGCCACTTCGAACATCGAATACAACCGTTCCCCTGCCATAGGTCCGAACACCAGAATCGTGCTCAGCGTCACTGCGATTAAAAAAAATCCGTTTACAAGCAAGGCCACATACACGCCTTTCGATAGATTGGATGATTTTTCCTTGCGTACGTAAGGGAAAAGCATGGCCATAAGCACAATTTCCACATAGGGGAATCCGTATGAGAAATAGGCCCCTAGAATAACCGGTTTGATGCCGTCCGGCATAATGGGCAACAGATGCTCCACCCGATAATTCGGGATGGATAACACGAGTATGATGATGATGAAAAGAAGGACGCTTATAATGGGAATGATGAACATGCGGGCCATCGTTTCGATCCCTGACCGAACCGTGAGGGCGACAACAAAAAATATGAGCAATACAAATAGAAATAGCGGGGTTTGCCGCATCATGGAGGTATTCATGAATAAACCGATATCCAGGACAATTCCGGAAGCCATGTGGAACTGAAAGGAAATAAAGGGGATCGCGAGAAGGACCGTAATCCAATTTCCTACCATAGCCTTGCTGTATTCGATGAAAGTCAAGTCGGGAAATTTCCTATACAAATAAAGTAAGCAAGATAGAAGAACAAAGCCGATCGACATGGAAAGCAACAGGGAGATCCATGCTCCGTTTTTGGCGTAGCCGATTAACGGTCCGGGGATGTTTACGATCGAAGAACCCGTCATATAACTAAAGAACAAGACGGACATTTGCCCGGAGCTGATTTGCTCTTGTGCTTTCATTTCGCGCACCCCCATAGCAACAGATTAGGATGGAACCTGTAATAATTTAACGATGAGCTTGGAAGGTTCGCCCAAGAGGTAAACAGCGGCATCTTCAATAAAAGGCCATTTCAGGCCCAAGGCATAATCAATGCCGAGATAAAACGAGAGAAGCAGCATGACCGTATAAGCAGCGATCTCGCGGCCGCCCTGCTTTCTCAGCTTCGATCTGTCTGCGAACCAAATGCCCGCGTAAATGACTAACAGCAGGAGGATCTTTCCCACATCGTTATTTTCCCTTCTATTTTTTAATGACGGGCTTAGGAATGACGGTTCCGCTGTTGATAATTTTGGCCTCAACGTCAATATCGAATTGAGTTCGGGCAAATCGGGCGTCCCAGTCCGGTTTCCACTGTTTCCACAAGGATGGATTTTTTACGTACACTTTATTGCCTAATCCGAGTGCGTCGAATTTTTTTTGTTTTAACCAATCGGTCGTTTCCATAATACGTTCTTTTATCGTCTCTTCAGCATAGCTTATAAACTTCTTTTCATCCTCTAACGTCATGATCTTCGAGCAGGATAGTTCGATTAGGGCGAGATCCATCTTGATAGCTACGCGAACTTTCAGTGGATCCTCCGTCAGCCTTGGCTGCAATTTGCTTTGGAAGGAGACCACTTCCACAGATTCTATCTTCTGTTTTTTACCGGATGGTTTAGGACAAGGAATATCAAGAATTCCGCTTTCATATCCACCGGTCAGCATTTGCAAGGTTTCCACCATCTTGGGTTCCATTCGGCCGACAAGCTTCCCTTTTTTAATCAAGGCTGCTCCGGCTACATTCGTGACTGTTGGCGGGTCGTCGGTAAAATAAACATAGGGAACGAGGGCGTTGCCAACCTCGCTATTCATTTGCAGGCCCAGCTTCAGCAGGTTTGTATCGACTGTTTTCCCGCTGCTTGATTCAGTCGCTTTTCCGCTTTGAAATAATTGCTGGCTTGTCGTATTCTCAATGAGCGGTTCGATCTTCAAATATTGATCCGCTTTTCCTTTCGCAATCATGAGAGAAATCGTAAGCCGAGGCTCGTGATCGCGATAAAAAAACTCCAGAATATCGTTTAACTTTTGTTTTCGGGCGAGCTTTTCTCCAATAATAATGAGTCGGATATGGCTCCACTGGGCTTTGCGGCCGAGATTGATGGGAATATCGCGAATGGCTCTGGAAACCGTAGTATTCTTAGTCGTAACATTGAGGTAAGCTGTTTCGGCTGCTTTGCCGCCTAACGCGCTAACCCCCTGGGATGGCCTGTATACTTGCGTAGACAGGGAAATTTCCCCTTTATCTGTTTCATCTATCGCAACACCCATGACAAATCCTTTTTCAGGAAGCTCCGCCCGATCCCAACATCCCGTCAATACGAATAGCGCCGATAAGCTTATGCATATCCATATCCGCCTGTTCATGATCTTTGTTCTCTCCCAAGCAAGGCAAAGTTGGTTGTCTCATTTCGAAGGCTTGCGGATATGGTGGCTTCGCGGTGAACGCATTAATATCCCGAGCGGTGCGCGCACGAATACATCCTTAAGCTGCCGCGGTATAAATGGACCTAACGGACTGAGATAAGGCTGACCTAAAGAACGTAAATTAGCCAAGTGCAGCCAGATGAGCAGGAAGGCGATCATGATGCCGAATATGCCCAAAAAAGCCGCGCAGATCATAAGGGGGAACCGCAAAATGCGCAGCGCAATGGCAAAGTTGTACTGGGGTATGGCAAAGGATGCAATTCCGGTTAAGGAGACGATGATCACCATGATCGGCGATGCGATGCCGGCACTGATGGCCGCTTCTCCGATAACAAGCGCTCCGACGATGCTTACCGCAGACCCAACCGGACGCGGCAATCGAATGCCTGCTTCCCGAAGCAGTTCAAAGAAGAATTCCATGATCAATGCTTCAATGACGGCTGGGAACGGAATGCCTTCACGGGAGTTGATAATGGCCAGCAGCAGCACGGTCGGAATTAATTCCGGGTGATAAGTGGAAAAAGCGATATATATGCTGGGCAGCGATATGGCAATAATTAAGGCGAACAGTCTTATGACACGGATAAGGCTCGCAACAACGGTTCTTTGATAATAATCCTCGCTCGATTGCAGCAATTCCACTAATAGGCCGGGACAGATCAAGATAGATCCGGTTCCTTCGACCAACACGATAATTTTTCCGTCCAGCAATGATGCTGCGGCGACATCGGTTCTTTCGGTGTAACGGTATTGGGGAAACGGAGAGTACACGTCATCTTCTATGATTTCTTCGATATACGAAGTTTCCAATATATCTTCGTCTTTAAGCTTGGCTATTCTCCTTTGAAACTCGGCAAACATTTCGGGATTGACTATTCCCTCCAAATAACCGTAAACGACCTTCGTTTTCGTTTCTCCTCCCGTTGCAAGTCTTTCTGTTTTAAACTTTGGGGTTTTTAGGCGCTCACGCAACATCCCCAGGTTTTTCTTCAGATTTTCAACGGTACCCTCGCGCGGTCCTTGAACGACCGGCTCGATGGTCGGCTCCGTGACTTGTCTCGTTTCAAGGCCTACGGCCTGGTAGCCTAAAGCTTTGTTCCATTTGTCGAAGAAAATGACGATATGTCCATGAAGCGTTTTGTCGACCGCGTCATTGAAATCTTCGATTAGTATGGCGGAGTGAGCGGAGGCGCCATGGTTTTTGAAGAAGAAGTCGACATCCTCCGGCGTAATCATCGTTCCCGGACCAATCTCGTGCGCGACTAAGTCTTGGAGCGAATCCTTAAAGTAATTGTGTTCTTTTTTTTGAACGAGGGCTTCGGTATAGATGGAGAATGCGCTATATTTCAAATCGGGCCCGTACTGCCAAGGAAGGATAACAAAGTCGCTGCAACGATCGAAAGTCTTCTGCATCCGCTGCAGGTTGTCCGATAAACGGGGAGAAATCGCCGAAGCGCCCGACTCGGCACTGCGCTTTAAAGAGGCTTTTTTTGCATCGGAAAAAGAACCGTTTGCCACATTATTGCCAGCGATCCTGCCGCGGTAATGTCGCCTAACCAGCCATTGGATAAAGTTCATCGCAATCACCCTTTCCCGATGTTGGTATTATTACCAAAATCTCGAGAGTAATTCCCGGGGAAAGCATCGGTTGTCCAAGTTTTGTGGGCAATCACCCAATTGTATTCTTGGGAATAACCTGTAGAAACCCATTCCGATGGAGGAGTTAACTATGTTTCCGTACTTTGGTACTGTAACGAAATGTGAAGATATACCCGTTGAGTTCCCGGCGCAGTATCAGCCTCAGCAGCCCGGAATTCAATCCATTATGATTCCGCAACCGATTTCTGAAAATCCCAATCATATAGGTACCGGAAAATTGCTTAACAAAGTGGCGATTATAACCGGAGGGGATAGCGGCATCGGACGCGCCATTGCTTATTTGTTCGCCAAGGAGGGGGCGGATATCGTTGTCGTCTATCTCAACGAACATGGAGATGCCGAGGAAACGAAAGCGAGAGTCGAGCAATTGGGCCGCAGATGTTTGACGATTGCCGGGGATATCGGAAATGAAGCCTTCTGCCGGCAGGCCGTCCAGCAGATCATGTCCGAATTTGGCCGTATCGATATTATGATTAATAATGCCGCTGAGCAGCACGTTCAAAGCAGCATCGAGCAGATCTCCGCCGAACAGCTTGAAAGGACGTTCAGAACCAATTTTTTCTCTTTCGTTTATTTTGCCAAAGCGGTCGTTCCCCATCTAAAGCCGGGAAGCACGATCATCAACACAAGCTCCGTAACGGCTTATATGGGCTATCAACAATTGATCGATTACTCCGCAACCAAAGGTGCGATCGCCGCTTTTACCCGTTCGCTGGCGTTATCCCTAATCGATCGGGGAATCCGCGTGAATGCCGTTGCCCCCGGGACAACATGGACACCCTTGATACCCGCTTCGCTTACTCCGGAATTGTATATGTTTTTCGGACGGGATAATTTGGTTAAGCGGGCGGCTCAGCCGGTGGAGCTTGCTCCGGCTTACTTGTATTTGGCATCCGACGATTCTACTTATGTGGTCGGTTCAACCATACATGTCAATGGGGGAGAGTATAAAAGCCTTTAATTCCGATTATTCCAGATGTTTAATTAAGTAATCGACCATCCGAATCGCCAGAGCAACGGTCGACAACGTCGGATTGCTCGCGCCCGTCGAAGGCAGGACACTGTTATCCGCGATATAAAGACCGGCTACCCCATGAATTTGCCCGTACCGGTTCGTAGCCGAAGTAAGCGGATCATCGCCCATCCGGCAAGTTCCGAACTCGTGGTTATCCGCCCCTGGCGGCATCAGGCAAATGGCGAGCGAACCGTCGATCGTGGCTAGCTGCAATTGCATTGCCGAGGAAGCAAGCTGAATAGCCTCATACATCCGAAGAAGATTCTCTTCATCCTTGCTGCTATATGAAAAGCTTACTTGTAATTCCGGGACCCCGTAGGCATCCAATCGGCTTGGATCAACATAGACCCTGTTCTCGTAACGTGATTCCACCCTGCCGGATGCGCCGTAAAAGCTGATTCTCCATTCGTCCTTGACCGGTTTCTTATCGTAATGGTAGTCGAAATATTGTTCAGGCCCTTGAAGCTGCAATCGATAGGGGCGATCCGCAAGCTCCGGCACCACGATTCCGAGTGCTCCTAACGGTTCGGTAAAACCTTTGGTACTTAAGCTTGCCGTGGCGATCAAGTACGAATGATTGCTGAGATAGCGGCCTATCGCTTTTCCCGGAATCTTCGAGTTAAGCAATATGCGCGGGGTTTGCAATGCGCTTGCCGATAAAACGACGGTTTTCGCTTTAATGAGGTAAGATTTCTTATCCGGGGTCATCACTCGAACGCCGACTGCTTTTCCGCCATCCGTAACAACTTCCGCAGCGTAGGCATTAACGGCCAAGTCAAAGGGGCGCCAACTGAGCGCTCTTGCCATTAACAGAATGGAACTGAAAAAGACGTTGGAATGAAGTCTGCCGTAACGGGTCTGGTCAAGATCGGCGGCAATCGGAATATCGTCCGCATTGTAATATCCGTTTTCCCGAAGCCGTTTCAGGAGGATCTGCGTAATCGACGAATCTTTCGTATAGGTATTGGTAACGCTCATGACTTCTTCGGCAATATTGTAATAAAGCTCCATTTCCCGAATCGGAACCGGCCAGCTAGCGATTTCGAAATCAGGGATACGGGGGGATACCGCTCCCCACAATATCGTTCTTCCGCCTAAAGCATAGACCAGCTTCATGCCGGAATATTGCGGGAGTCTGTTGCCGATTAGATCGGTTATTTGCGGCGGTGCATACAGCCTGAAGCTGTCCCCGTTTATGGTCGCTACATTCGCGACATGGGTAGGCAAGAATTGGGGGCCTCTTTCCACGATTCCGATCCGCTTCCCGTTGTTTCCCCATTGTTCGCATAATCGCCATAGCGCTGCTCCACCTCCGGCCCCCGATCCGACGATGAGCACATCGTATTCGGTTTCGGCCATCTTTTCAACGGAAGCGATAGGAATCCAATCCGGAATAAAATCGGACTCGGGTACGGGCGGGCAAAAAGGGGCGACGACCCGATACCCGGCTGACCGTTCGGGTTCGGTTGGAATGTTGATGTGTTGACCTACAATGATGACATAAGCGCTGGAAATGTGAGGATTGAGGGACATCAATTGTTCTAATCCGATTTGATATTTATTTGAAATCGTGAAGAGCGTCTCCATTGGACCGGCAACATGGATCTTCAAAATTTTCACTTCCTTTTTAATTTAAATATATGCCGACCATGCCGGTGATCATGACGAAGGAGGGATTTAGGTAAAAATGGAACAGATAAACGTGACGATTTGGAATGAATTTATTCAGGAGCGAACGGAACCGAAAGTAGCCGCCATTTACCCAAAAGGAATGCATGATGCGATTGCCGCAGGAATCGGTCCATACGGATTCCGAATCCATATCGCAACGTTGGAACAGCCGGAGCACGGGTTATCGCAAGAGGTGCTTAACCATACGGACGTTTTGATCTGGTGGGGGCATGTGGCTCATGAGCAGGTGGATGATATTATCGTCGATCGAATCTATACAAGGGTGCTGCAGGGGATGGGGCTCGTCGTCCTCCACTCCGGGCATCGATCGAAAATATTCCGGAAATTGATGGGGACAACCTGCGATCTGAAATGGAGATCGGATGCCGAGAGAGAAAGAGTATGGGTCGTTGACCCCTCGCATCCGATCACGGAAGGGCTCGGCGAATATTTCGAGCTTGAGACTGAGGAAATGTACGGAGAGTTTTTTGATATTCCCGCACCGGATGATCTTGTCTTTGTCAGCTGGTTTCAAGGGGGGGAAGTGTTCCGCAGCGGGTGCGCGTATGAACGCGGACTCGGAAAAATATTTTATTTTCGGCCAGGAGACCAAGAGTATCCTACCTATTACAACAATCAGGTTTTGCGGGTTATCGCGAACGCCGTCCGCTGGACTGCAACCCCCCATGGTGCGGAGCCGGTGTATGGAAATACGGCGGCGTTGGAGCCTATTATCAAGGGTCCGCTCATCAAGCCGAAATCCGTCTTATGCAATCTCGACAAGCAATATTTCGGCAGCACTCCAGGCGGCCAACCCGTTGTTTTATACACGTTAACCAACAAACGCGGGATGCAAGCCGCCATAATGACTTACGGCGGCATTATGATGACCCTAAAGGTACCGGATCGAAGCGGGAACATTGAAGACATTATTCTGGGTTATTCAACGCTGGAGGAGTATGTGAGAACCGGCAATAAGCCCTACTTCGGGGCAGTCCTCGGACGGTATGCGAATCGCATCGCAAACGGCCGGTTCACGCTTGACGGCGTAACCTATCAGCTGTCCGTTAACGAAGGCCCCAATACGCTGCACGGCGGAATACGGGGATTTGACAAAAGGGTTTGGGGAGCAGAGGAGGTGTGCCGCGATGACTCGGTCGGACTCGTTCTAAGCTATCGGAGCAAAGATGGTGAAGAGGGGTTTCCGGGAAATGTTGCGGTAAAGATAGCTTACACACTTACGAACGACAATGAGTTAAGAATTGATTATGCAGCCATGACCGATCGGAAGACGGTATTGAACCTGTCCCAGCATAACTACTATAACCTGGCCGGTGCGGGGAACGGAGATATTCTCGGGCATATTTTAACGATTCACGCCGACCGGTACACTCCGATCAAGCCGGACCTCATCCCAACGGGGCAAGTGCAAAGTGTCGCAGGTACACCGCTGGATTTCCGCAATCCGACTTTAATCGGCGCCCGGATTCATTCGGGCGACCCGCAAATGCGGTATGCGGCCAATGGGTATGATTTCAACTATGTTCTGAACTGGGGCGGGCATCCCATGATTCTAGCCGCCAACGTGTATGAACCGAAGTCAGGCCGTATGATGGAGGTTTATACGACGCAGCCTGGCATTCAATTGTACACGGGGAACAAGCTTGATAGCAGTATAATCGGTAAAGAAGGGAAAGCTTATCGGCAATATGGGGGGCTCAGCCTGGAAACGCAGCATTATCCGGATTCCCCGAATCATCCCCATTTTCCGAGTACGGAATTGAACCCCGGTCAGATTTACAGGCAAACTGCCATTTATAAGTTTACCTTCATTTAGATCAAATCACCCTTGAACACCGCTTGCTTAATATAATCGGCCTGCCAGTAAGCAAGAGCACCAATCGTCTCCGTTAGATTAAAGGCGGACATGGTCGGGAATAAGGAATTTCCGGCAACGAACAAATTCCGGACGCCATGAACTTTGCCGTACCTATCGGTTACCGATACTCTGTCGTCTTCACCCATTCTCGTTCCGCCGCTAGGATGCGATAGCTCCCAAGGCGGCTGCACGTCGTGACCTCCCCATATTTTTTGGGCTCTGGCCGCTTGCATAATCTCGGCCATTTTCGGATAAAAAAACCGATGCATCTTGTGCAGCTGCGCGCTCCAGCTAAAGGTAAGTCTCGGGAGGGGAAACCCGAGCTGATTTTTCGCTTGGGGATCAAGATCGATGAAGTTAGTAAGCAGTGGGGGATCCGTCAGCAGCGCAAATACCAAATAATAACGGCCAAAGGTTTGCGTGATGAACTCTTTAAATAAAGGCCCCCAGCTCGGCACGCCTTCCGGCAGCGGGATCGATTTGGCGAATTCGATCGGCTGTCCCGCCGCTCCGGCAGCGTGTGCCCCAAAGATAAAGCCGCCCATCACGAAACCAAGCCCCGTATGGTCAAACCGATTCTCCGTATAATTCGTAATCGCCATAAGCGGCTCGGAAGGGCCGACATGAACGTTCATTCTTTCATTAAATAAACCGGTCACTCCGAAAAACGCATGCTGATGAAAATATTTGCCTACCTGTCCGTATTGATTTCCAATTCCGCTTGGGGCGTGTGGATTGCGTGACAGAAGCAGCAGCCATGAATTATACAACGTATTGGCCGCAACGATCACAATGCTTGCAGTTAGCTCGTGAACTTTTCCGCTGGAATCCAGACAAATCACCCCGTCCGCCCGATTCGGGGAGCTCATCGTGATTTGATACACGTACCGATCTGTAAGCATAGTGAAATTCAGACTTTTCAGAGCCTCCTTGATTTCTGTTACTCTTGTGTTCGATTTTGCATCGACCGTACATTCGTAGCCCATGCAAAAGCCGCAATATCCCGTACGATTTCTTCCTTGATAATCGCGCGTGATAATGCCTGCCGGCATTTGAAACGGTTTATAGCCCAAATCCCTGCTCGCTTTCGCAAAATGATTCGTCGCGTATCCCTGCTCCAGCGGCGGCAAAGGGTACGGCAACGTTCTCGGAGGGCCGTGGATCATCCGAGAGGCATCCCCAGAGACGCCGATTCTGTATTCAAACTTCGTATAATACGGCTCTAAATCCTCATAGGAAATCGGCCAATTGGCAATGGCGCCGTTCGGAATCTGGCCCCATACGTCCAGCGCCTTAAAGACGGTCGGTTCGAAACGCCAGCTTGCGCCTCCCCAATGATTCATGCTTCCGCCGGGGCCCCAACCATCGAGCAATTGGGGGATTCGTGGGAATACCCTTTCCGTTGCCGCACGCGAATGGGGCCGCCATGCCATGCCCCCCGTCCTCGGGGTAGCCCATAGAAGATTCTGGCGAACCGGAAAGCGGAGTTCATCCATCGATACGTCTTTCGTTTCCAGCATCGGGCCTCGTTCCAGCACGCAAACGGATAATCCCGCATCGCTCAGCTCCCGGCCGAGAATTCCGCCGGCCGCGCCCGCTCCGACAATAATGACGTCGTAATCCGGTTTATTCTTCATACTCTATGCCTTCCAGCGAATAACACACAGTCGGAAGCTTGGCTTCATCGATGGTTTCCGGCGGATGAAAGGTCGGACCCGCATAACCCAACATGCGCCATCCCAATGCTTTATAGTTGCCGCCGTAAATGGGATCGCTGAACATTCCCTCCAACGTATGGTCCCTTAACAGCTGAAAAAAAGCGCTTTTTTCATATCGAACCAGCAAGCCGGCGAGTTGATCGCGATTTAGCTGAAGCAAATTCAAATGGTAAGCCTGCTCCGCTCCTTCATTCAACCTGTTCAACCCATTGCGGTATACATCGATCCAAAATGGATTGCTCTTCATATCCCGTAAAATAAATTCATATACTTTAGCCTCCACAGCACCGGGAAAAATGGCCTCCGTCAATACCTGAATCATCCGAATCTCTTCATGGGATACCAACGCGCCTTCCCCCTTATAAACAAACTCAATTATTCAATTTATATCTTGATATCAGTCATATGATGTATCGAGGTGATAATGATGTACAATAATATTTTTGCGGAAGCTGCAGAGTACGCAATAATCCATGCTCCATTCGATATGAATTTACTGATTATCTCTATCGAGAGATTGCCTGAAATCGGCATGGAAATAATGGCATTACCGCAATATCCCGTTCTGTATGTTACCAGAACCGGGTATATTCCCTATGCCACCAAATCGGAGATTATGAGGCGCGGCAGCGCAAATTTGATATTGCTGGGGGGAGAAGAGAGCATTTCGGAATGGGTGGCATACGTCTTATCCACTTTAACGAAAGGGAGGGTATATCGATGTTCAGAATTAATATAAGATCTCAACCATCTCAAGGTGGTAACCGCAAGTTCAAGAAGGCGTTAATTTTACAAGGTGGATATCCGCCGCATAGACCCAAAGAAGTTGCAGAAATTCTCGCAGGATTATTGCGGCAAGAAAACTATAAGGTGGAAATTTCGAACACATTGGATAGTTTGCTTGACCGTGAGAAATTAATGCAGACGGATTTGATTATTCCCAATTGGACCGCTGGAACGATTACGGAAGAGCAGCTGCGATCCTTTCTTGACGCTGTTAGCAATGGAACCGGAGTAGCCGGGATGCATGGTGGTATGGGAGACGCGTTTCGCTGTGAAATCGATTACCAACTCATGGTCGGCGGACAGTTTGTCGCTCATCCTGGAGGAGCAGGAATAACCTATGAAGTCCACATTAAGCATCGAGATCATCCTATAATGGCAGGAATTCGGGATTTCATAGTGACTACTGAACAATACTACATGCTTGTTGACCCTGCCAACGAAGTGCTTGCAACCAGCTTTTTCAGTAAATTGCATCCCCCAGAAGTTTGGAGAGAAGTGGTCATGCCCGTAGTATGGACAAAAAAATACGGAAGAGGACGGATTTTTTATTGTTCTTTAGGTCACTCTGTGGACATTGTAACAATGCCAGAAGTCCTGACGATGATGAGACGGGGAATGGTTTGGGCTGGCAGATGAATTCATCGTTTCACCTCTTGGCCAACACAGCCCAGGCTTCACTCCGATTTTCCTGCGGATTGTTGTTTCCTCTGTTTTATTTTTCCTACGATTAGCAACAGCAAAGGCAGGCCTAGCATATTTACGGGAAGCGCAACCGGTACCCAGTAATTCAGCAAATAATTGGCTGTTGCTTCCACTACGTTCTGGGGGAATAAGGCAAACGCGATCATGACAGGGGCAATAAACCATATCAGGATTCTCCAATTTTTAATTCGCAGAAATTGGGCTGTTCCATATGCAGTGATAAATAAATAAATCGCCAATTTGATGAAAACGCTGGAAATCCATATCACAACGGTTAAGGGGTCAAAGTTTTCAAGGAATCCCCAGAGAGTTATTTTTCTAGTCATCTCGAAAAAAGGGTACCACATTTTGGGGCTTAGATTAACCCCGATCGAGGCGACAGTTACAATCACGGATATGAGCACAAAGAAAACTGACGTAATGACTGCCCAATACGCATAGGGCGGCCCCTTGCGCGTTGGAATAGAGAGAAAAGCGGCGAGCATGAGATACTCAACGGCATGTCCGAGATAGGAGGCGGGAGCAAGCGAGCCTTTGATGATAGCCATTGCCCCGCTGTCAGCGTATATCGGCAGAAGATTCTTCATATTGATGTTCTTAGCGCTTGCGACTAACACAAGCAGGACCATAATAATAATTATCGGTCCCAGGACCTCGCTGCAACGGGCAATTCCTTCAATCCCGCTTGCATAAGTCACATAGACGACCAACGCAATCATGATGAGCATGATCGCCAGCTTCGGCGTGGCCGGAAGGAGCAGGATTTCAACCAAATCGTTAAATTGGCGGATAACAATCGGGATGATAGTATACCACTGAACCATATAGATGACGATGACGATGCTGCCGACAAATTTCCCCAGGATGGCTTGACTGGATTGTATCAAGGTCTGCCCGGGATAAAGATTCGCGACGTTCGTAACCAGCAGAGTCACTGTCAGCACGATGCCTCCCGATACCAGGATGGATAACCACACATCTTGTTTCGCGGCTTGCAGCCCGGGCGATAGTGTCATGATTAACGACATTCCCAAATCCATGATGGCGATCATCCAGTAGATTTGTAAACCGGTTACTTTCATGTATGCCAGCCTCCGTTCCGGTTATTTGATAACGGCTTTGTTCAGATGCGGGGGCGCTTGCGTTCTTCCCATTCTTTCGATGGTTAGGTCTGCTTTGACGATAACGTGAACGGTCGGATAGAGGTCATTCCATTCATTTTTGATGCGTTTCCAGGCATAGGGATGCTGGATGTGGAATTCCCTTCCAAAACCGAAAATATCCGATTTAAACTTTTTTTGTGATTTTGATATGGCGCTTTCGATCATATTTTGAATATTGTCCGTAAATTTCTTCTGTACGAATTTTAAGTTTTTAGATTTAGTTATATCCAAATTCGTATCGTTTTCCAATAATGTGGTTGATACTTTGAGGAAAACCGAGACTTCAGGCGACCCCTTTCTCATAGCGGTGCGAATCTTCGTTTTGGATCGAAGGATCTCGACGCTCATGGTTCCTTTATATTCTTTGTCCTTGGGTATAATTTGTGTCGTTATTCTCATCTTTTTGGACTGATCTTTCAGTATGCGGGAAGCCTTTTTCCCGCTCTCCGACAGAAATCCAACCAGTTTGTTTTCTTTATATACAGCTACCCTATCGATCGAGAAGATTTCCCGATCCGTGCCTTTATTGAGGATCCGAATAGCCCCGGTACATGGGGCCTTCCCTTCCGCATAAATGGCATCCATAAATTCATCTATTTTAACGGCTATGCCGGACTCGCTGATTTGGATTTTGTTAATGGCGATAGACGGTACTTGTTCGAGCTGGTACTTAACGTTCAAGATTTCTTTGGCACTAGATCCATATGCAGTCACAATATAACTGTGGTATCGGCTGTCAGGCAAACGCAAGTAATCGTCCAAAACTTGATCGATGCCATGCCGGGCATAGGATTCGCCGATCACGATGATTCCCCGGTGGCCCAGAAAGATTCGCCGGGACAATCGATGCTGCAACTTTTGGAGAATGTCCAAGCCATCCTTCCCTTTTTCCGATATGACCATAACGGGTTTTTTGGCTCCCCCGCCGGTTTGCATGGAACCGGGAATTCCTGTGGGAAGGGCGATCTGTATGGTGCCTTCTAATTGACCGTCGTCCGTGTAATCCAAACCGCTGCCTAAGACCATCGCCAGATCGTCCGTCTCTACTCGATCCCAGCAGCCTGTGAATAAACCGATGCAGGATATCAGTGCTAAGTACTTGCCTACTCTGCTAACCCGGATCATTTCTTCTCCAACTCCCATTTCTGTTGAATGTATTGCTGCCGCTTCTTCATCACCTTCCACGACGTTCTCACAAGCACATCCCTCATTCCAGAGAAGTTTGTCGGTGCAAGCGGGGTCAAATAATGCACGCCAACGGAGCGTAAGCTGACCAGATGGATCAAGATGGCAAGCATGAAGGCGGTGAAACCGTAAAGGCCGAAAGTTCCGGCGAAGATGATCAACGGAAAACGCAGAACACTGATGGCTTGACTCATCTCCGGGTGGGGGATGAGGAAGGAGGCGATCCCCGTTAAGGATACAATGATAATAATGGGAGCGGATATGATCCCTGCTTGTACCGCAGCTTGTCCGATCACGAGAGCGCCTACGATACTGATCGTTTGGCCTACCGGACGGGGAAGACGGACACCCGCTTCTCGCAAAGCTTCAAAGGTAACCTCCATGATCAGCGTTTCCAGCATTGCCGGAAACGGAACCACTTCGCGCGCTGCCGCAAGGCTTAAAGCCAAGCTAGTAGGGAGCATTTCATTATGAAAGGTCGAAATCGCAACATAAATAGCGGGCAGAGCCAGCGCCAGAAAGGCAAAGAAATATCTCAGCCATCTGAGCGTCGTAGCGAATATATAGTTCATGTAATAGTCCTCTACGGTTTGAAACCCATACCAGAAAGTGATGGGGGCGATCATCGCCATCGGCGATCCGTCAATGAGAATCGCCGCTTTGCCTTCAATCAGGGAAGCCGAGACCGAATCGGGCCGCTGTGTCGTCTGAATCAATGGAAATGGCGAGTACATATGGTCGCTAATCATTTCTTCAATGTAACCAGATTCAAAGACGCTATCCATCTCGATTCCCGAAAGGCGTTTCTTGAGCTCGTCGATCACTTTCTGCGGCGTCCTGTTCTCCATATAGGTAATCGCTATATCGGTTTGGGAGATCGTCCCTAGGGTCATCTTCTCTATTTTAAGCTGCGGCGTTCGGATCAGATGTCGAATTAATGTCAAATTAATATTGAGGTTCTCGATAAACCCAAGCCGCGGACCGCGAATAACGGCTTCCGAAGTAGGTTCCGTCAGTTCACGGTGAAAAGGGTCTGGGATACTGATGGAGATTGCCTGGTTGGAAGATTCAACGAAAACAATGATTTCACCCTTGACGATGCGTTGGACGGCATCATTCATTTTTCCGACTATGTTCGCTTTTGCCATAGGTATCAATTCAGAATACAAACGGTCGATGAGCGGCGTAGTGGAGTCCATGTCCAATTTTTTCTGTGTTATTAACGGTTTCAGCAAGCTTTCATCCAACCTGTTGGTATCGATCAATACTTCAAGGTAAACCAGCAAGCAGGGAATCGAATCGAACGCAAGGAATTGGCGCAGGATAAGATCGCTGCAATTGACAAACGTTTGCTTTAACGCTGTTTCGATATCATCCAGATTGGCGGAAAGATCGGTGCCGTTGGCGTTTGTATTTCCAAGAGGCTCTTCTGTTGCTTCGTGCTGTCTTTTTTTTCTTCTCATTGGATTCACCTATAAATATTTCTCAAGTTGGTAATGAATGGAGGGAAGGCGGTTTTCAAGTACTATTTCCCGAATCCTGTGGATTTATCCAATATCCGCGCTAAAAGCAAAAGCCAACCTTCGCAGGTTGGCCTTCTAAAGAACATATTAATTAACAAGAGAAAAGGGGAGACGATAATGAAAGGTGCTATTTGGAAAGCAATAGCGTTTGTGCTTATCATCATTTTGTCGGGAGTGATTCTTTACTTTTCAGTTTCAACGCCCTCGGGTTAACAAAAGTATTTCTCGACCATCTTCTCCGAAGTACGGGTTGCGAGCGCTTGCGTAGTTAGAGTTGGATTCGGTCCTCCGATACCGTTGAAGTGTACGCTGTTGTCGGCGATAAAAAGCCGTTTGACCTGATAGGCTTCGCAGTTCGTATCCACGACAAGGCCCATCCGCATCGTGCTTTCGAGATGGAGCATAAAAGCGAACGGCGTATCCGAACGGATAATCGATTTGGCGCCGGCCTGCTGGAGCGATTCGCAAGAGTATTTTGCCAATAGATCACGTCTTTGCAGCGTTTTTTTACTAGGAGTGTAATGAACGACCGGAATCGGACCGTTTTCGTCTTTCAAGATAGGATCAACTTCCACTCTGTTACGGTAAAGCGTTTCGTCATCCGTAAGGAGCAGATAACTCATTGTTCGGGAATAGTTATGCATCAGCTCTTGTAGAGCCGGGCCGACCACACGGCCTCGCATATTCCAGGGCGCTCCCGGTTCCGGCGGATTAAGGGCATCGTATCCCGCTTCGCTGAAGCCATAGGTCAAGAAGGACATTAATCCCGGACTCAGGCAAGAAACTTGAAAGACCCCGGTTCCAGGAATATCGACTCTAGCCCCGGAAGTATGCCCCATGTACGGATAAACGGATGGCAGTCCTATAGCGCTCATGAGATCCTTTTCGTCGAAAACGCCAGCCACCCAGTCGAAGCAATGATTGGTCAGTCCTCTGCCTACCCATGAGTTGAAAGGCAGTTCGGAATTCAGCCATAGGCGCGGAGATTCGACGCATCCGGCAGCCATCACGACGGACCTGGCCGTTAGCTCGCCAACTTCTCCAGTCCACGTATCCCGGAACCGAACACCGGTTGCGCGAAGTCCTTCCTTCGGATCCTCCTCCGTCAAAATTTTGATCGTAAAGGAATTGGGGCGGATCGCGACGTTGCCTGTCTTGAGCGCGAGGGGGACATAGCTGACCAGCGTGCTCCTTTTGGCTATGGTGTCTACCGTAGGGCCGGCCGTGCATCCGTTGACGCAGTGTCCCCTTAACGTGCACCCGACCATATCGTGCAGTTGTTCCATCGAATAATTGGGATCCATCAGATGCTCGTTGGGCCGTAAAATGGCATTCGGATTCGGACGATAACCCGGAGTCGTGACATTTAGCGTCGGATTGAACTGCCAACCGGCTTTTTTGACCCCGTAATAGAATAGTTCTTCTTTCGGAGTCGTCGGCGAGAATTGAACGGGCAGCGTGGCTTCGGCTTTCTCGTAATAGGGAATCAGCTCTTCATAGCTGATCGGCCAAATGCCGTCGACGGCCGAGGGAAACGCGCGAGGAGACTGGGTCCAATAATGCTGCGTCGTTCCCCCGACGCCGGAAAGCTGCCAAATGTCGCCCTTCTGCCGCATGACCCTGTGCCAGGGCGTTCGGCGGCGATCGGCGGGTCCGAAGCGAAATACGCCCGACACCACATCATTCATGTTGTTTTCATACGAGTTATAGATTCTCTTGTAGATCCCTACATCCAGATCGTCGTAGCTGGAGCTCCATTCCCCGCCCCGTTCGCTGTTCGGGTTCTGCCATTTTTTGTTACCGTAAAAGCCTCCGGCCTCCAGCACCAATACTTTCAACCCCGCTTCTCCAAGCTCCTTGGCCGCAACGGCGCCTCCGCCTCCGGCCCCGATCACGATCACATCGGCATCATACAATGTAGGATTCCCCTCCTTCACGAACAATGGTCGCCGGAAAGCCGAGAAGCGCACGATAGCCCAAGGACACGCCCGGATAGCCGACCTGTCTCCAACTGATCGGGAAATACTCGAGCCTTCGCTGGGTTGGCGTCTCCAGCCGTGTCGTACCGTAAGCGGACCACTCCGAGTAATTGCCGAACATCGTTGACCGGTTGAGATTATCAACCATAAATTTGACGAATCCGCCGTCGTCGCGATAAGGGGGAGGCAGAACGCCCAGATCGACGCGCAGCTGTTCCAGCATGGCCAACGTCCGAATCCGATCCGCTGGCGATAGTGCGGCGAAGGGTATCGCGCCGGCTGCGGTGTTGTACGGGGCAAATTGCGCCTGCCCCGAGGCGATCAATTGCATCGCGCCGGCATTAAGCATCATGGCGGTTGGCCCCGCCAACGGGATGACGCTTGGATAATAGCTAATAATGAGCGTCAGGCTGTGGTCCAGTTCCCAGATCATATACTCATGAACAAACAGTTCAACTGCCCCGACCATCTGCACGACTCCGGCTTCCGTGGATATCGGCGTGCTCGGAACGATAGCTTCAACGAGCGCCCGAAAGGTCACAACCGTGTAAGGATCGACAGTTGCGGCATATCCCAGTGCATTTTGCACTTGATCTCAACCCCTTACCCATAAAGACGTTAACAATCTTAATATGAATGTATTCAGATTTGATGGCGATATGAGCAACGAATTCAATGATTCCGTCGGGAGAGGGAATATTCTAAACTTTGGGGGTACGTAACTAGGCTGCAATCGGTTTATAATCAAGGTAGATAGTTAGTCTGATTCCTATTGAGGCGAAATCTATGAACCTTGAATATATCGAAATAAGCAAAAGCAAAAGGCTTATCCATTGGCTGAAGCGGCGCTTATCCGGGATGTATGCGCTGGATACTCGATTGTGGAGATATGCGGCTGCGGCCATGTGGCTGCTTAGCTGTGCTGCGGTTGCCGTTGCCGCGATTGGCATGCCTACCGGATTTGGCGTCCTTTTCGATATCGTTACGGGAATCTCGCTGAACACGATTGCGATGACTCTGTCTTCAGCGGGTATTGCCGCGATTCTGGCAGTCACGGGGTGGAGAATTCCCCGGTTTACCGCTGGTTCCTTGATCTATATGGGCGTGCTCGTCTATTTCGTTTTATATTTTTCCGAGTTTGGGATCCTGGGCGCGGTTATTTTCTCTGCGATATTTACATTGTTCGCGGCTGGTGTTGGGCTTCTGATTGGAGCGTTGATGCGCCTAAGCCTCAACCGCAGGATGCTCGTGTTGACGTTAGCTGGCATTGTTGCCATGCTCGTTGTTTATGCGGCCTCGGGATTTCCCCGAGTGCTCCCCGGTCTGGCGGGTGCCGACGCCGATAGCGCCGATTCGGTTGGAGATGCAGGGAGTAAAGACGTTCGCATTCAGGCGGCTGCTCTTTCCGATCCCTCCGCATACGGAGAATACGGCTATGAAATCTTCACCTACGGAAGCGGACTAGATCGGCATCGTTCCGAATATGGAGACGAAGCCAATGAGTTGTCCCAACCTGTCGATGCGTCCGCATACATTAAGAAGTGGCCTTGGCTGAGGGATAAATTCTGGGGGTTCGACGAAACGCGGCTTCCCTTGAACGGCAGAGTTTGGATGCCGGAGGGGGAAGGGCCTTTCCCGCTCGTTCTTATGGTGCACGGCAATCACTTGATGGAGAAATTCTCGGATGAAGGTTACGGTTATTTGGGGGAGCTGCTCGCAAGCAGAGGGATGGTTGCCGTCTCGGTCGACGAGAACTTCTTGAATTATTCTGTATGGTCCGGAATTCCCGATCAAGATATGAAGACGAGAGCATGGCTGCTGTTGAAACATATCCAGCAAATTCAGAAGTTCAGCGGGCAAGCGAGCTCGCCATTCTATGGCCGAGTCGACTTTGGACGGCTCGCTCTGCTGGGACATTCCCGCGGCGGTCAAGCGGCTGCGATGGCATCGGATAGGCAACTCTGGTTTGCTGAAGACGACGGCTTGCCTGAAGCTGACAGCTATACGGTTCGGGCGGTCATTGGGCTGGCGCCTACGGATACGGTCGTGGACGGCAAATTAACGCAGCTTAAAGACGTTTCTTATTTGACGCTGCAAGGTGCCAAGGATTCGGATTTGGTCAACTTCTACGGCGATAGGCAGTATATTCGAACGACTTTCTCCGGCACGTCTGAAGCATTCAAGGCTTCTCTCTATATAGAGGACGCCAACCACAGCCAGTTTAATACGGAGTGGGGAGAATCGGATAACGCTTGGCCGGCCGGCCTATTCATTAGTCCGAAGGAATTGCTCGAACCGGATGAACAGAGGCAGGTAGCGAAAGCGTACGTTTCGGCATTTCTGGAGGCCGTATTGCATGACGATGAGGAGTACGATCTCTTATTTCGCGATTACCGTCAAGGCTATCGTTTTCTTCCTTCGACCCGGTATTTCAACCAGTACGAGAACGGCAGCTTCCGGCGGATCGCCGATTTCAAGGGATCTGACCGCACATTGCTGTCTCCCGGCGTAACCGCGGAAGCGACGGATCTGACCGACTGGCGGCATGCGGAAGCCTTGAACCGTCAAGGCAAGGGAAAGGGTAACAACGGCGTTGAACTCGAGTGGAAGGACAAAGGAGCTTATACGATACATCTGAGCCCTTCGTCGACCCATAATATTCAGGATAAGGATATTCTGGCGTTTTCTTTGGCGAATATGGAGTTGGATATGGAAAAGGAGGAGGCGGGTGACTTTGAGGAATTCGAGGAATCGGATTTTTCGATTGATATTGAGGTTGAGGATAGGTCGGGAACTGCCGTTAGGCTGCCGCTGAGCGAGTTTATGGAGACGGAACCGCAAGTTGCTACCCAATTCACATGGTTGCCGGGAATGGAGTCCGTTCTATCCGCAGGGAAGTTTAAGGATAATGAAGAAGCCGTATTCCAGACTTATGAGCTCCCATTGGAACAATTCGCGGCTAGGAATCCGGAGTTCGATCCATCCGATTGGTCCGGGTTAACGTTCTATTTCAACGAGGGGCCGGGTAAAATTATGCTTGATGACTTGGGATTGATGTCGGAATAATAATTAGCAACAAAGAGGCTATCCATAATGGAAGCCTCTTTGTTGGTTAAAATCAGACAAAACCATCTATGCAAGCGACTTCTCAAATACGATAACATTGAATCCGTCGTTGACCGTCGGTCCCTTCTCCGCATACCCGTTGTTCGTGAACAATTTGTGGGCGCCATATTGGTTGTGCAATGCATCCAGGTAAATTTGGTTGTAGCCGAGATCTGCAGCGCGCTTTTCTAGTTTATCGAGCAGCAGTTGGCCGTAGCCTTGTTTCTGATAGTCCGGATGAACGCGTAATCGTTTGATTTCCGCCTTCTGATCGTCAATCCTCTTGAGTCCGCCCATTGCGAGAATGTTTCCTTTGTAGTCGGTGCCTACAAGGAATTCTCCGCCGTCTTGTATATATTGTTCCTCTATATGGAAAATGTCGTGGTAATGTTTATGGGTCGGTTCCACCCCGGCTTCCGAGATGACGAGCAGATGAATCCTCCATACATGGTCGTGGTCCGCAGTCGAATAACGTCTAACATTAATCATGTCACACTCTCCCTTCTATCCCATCCGTTATGTAATATAAACTAACATATTTAATCGAATAATCCAATAAATATTAATGATTTTAAGAAAAATCTAGAGACATGTTACAAAAAGTAACAAAAGCGAATGGATTAGCTATTACGGATTAGGCCAAACAACGGGTGTGTAATATAATATTAGTTACAGATAAGGGCTAGGCGGGGAGCAGCTTCAAAGGGTTGGGCATACCAATATATAAGGGGGACGCGACAATGGCGTTGGAACGTAAGCTGATTATTAAAGGCGGGGTCGGTCGGGCGTTGCTGGATACCTCCAAGCTTGCTTGCCGGTTTACTTTGGAGCCTTCGGAGCGAGGTTGGAAAATGCTAATCGAGGGTGCGGGAGCGGAACTGGCCGAATCGATAGGGAGTCTGGTGCAGGAAATTCACTTCTTCTATTATGAGGACGACAACGAGCGGCAGCTTCAGAAGAAGTGGTGGTTAAGCGATTTGGATTGTCCGGATTTATCTTATGATGCTATTAGCGATATACTCACGATTGATGTTTCTGAGAGGATAGGATTTACGGTAGATAGTTCAGAGCACGGTAAGTGATAACAGGTAAATTACGGGGCGGATTTCCGCCCCTTTTATGATTCAGGAATTAACGTTACTGGGTCGCTCAATTTGGGGGAAGACAATGCCCGCCATTCGTGTGAGCGGCAGTTATCCGCTTCTTCTCGTAAATCTCCAACCTCTGATGAATGACTTCCAGAAGCGGGACATCGCAATCGTGCCGATGAGCCAGCTCCACCAGATAACCTTGGATATGGGCGGATTCCGTGGGCAGGCCCTTTTCCATATCCCTGAGCATGGATGAAGTGCTTGCCGGTGACATGCCGCTAATGACCTGAAGTTGTTTTTCGACTAGATCGTCACTTAACTTGCCTCCCGCATGCCGGATAACGCTCGCTGTCTCGGTTAATGCGCGCCTGAAGGTTTCCATGCCCATGGCCGTATCGCGAATGGCTCCCACCGGCGATTGAAACAGCGTAGTCAGCCCCGATAAAACGTTGATAAAGGTATACTTTTCCCAGAGATCCCGTTCGATGTCCGGTTTTTCCACCAACAGAGGCACTGCGGACAAGAATCGACGAATCCTCTCGTAATCGTCGTCCGCGAAATTGGTGTATTTGCCGTATGTAAAATGATGATAAGGGGTTAAATGGTGGATCGCTCCATCCTCCCCTAACGTCGATTCGATGCGGGCGACACCGCCGAGTAGAGGTTGTCCGGGGAAGGCGTCCGCGATCTCCTCCATGTGCTTCATTCCGTTCAGAAATGGTAATATGGCCGTCCGTTCATGGAAATAGGGCTTAAGCTGGTTCAACGCCTCGGGAAGCCCGTACGCTTTGGAGGCTATGATAGCTAGATCAAACGGACCTCCGGCTTCTCCGCCGACCAACAGCGGAGGATAACCGGCATAATCGCCGCAAGGACTATTCACGACAAGGCCGGTATTCTCAAGTTTCTTCTTTCTACCCTCACGTACCAGGAGCGTCACGTCCAACCCGGCTTCAAGCATGCGCGCGGCAATGTACCCGCCACTCACCACGGCTCCAACGACGACTATCTTCATAGATTCAGCTCCTTTTCTTTTGTGCATTTCTCTAGATCCATCATAGCGAATTTAAAAGCTGCCCCGCAAGCATCAAAGAGACTGCTGAATAAGCGCGGGCTATCCCCCAAGCCATGAAAATGGCTGAGGGAGAGCCCTTTGTTTTTTTAGACTATGAAACTTCCTTATATAGAGGTCAATCGCTTCAAGTAAGTTTTTTTGTTGATTTACATATTCAATCAAGAGGATTTTGAGGAAAAATGTTGAAACTTGTCATTACACACAATCGTTTGGAAATCTATACGCCGACGGTTAGCTCGAAACGGGTGGAGAGGTTCAATATGGAAAGCGGATTAAGGTACGCACTGGAGAGGGAAGAGCTAACGTTACATTTTCAGCCCCTAGTATCTCTGTCTACCGGGAAAGTGTACGGTGCCGAGACGCTGCTGAGATGGAATACACCCGACGGCAGAACGATTCAGCCCGTGGATTTCATTCCGTTAGCGGAGGCGACGGGGCTTATTATCCCTATCGGACAATGGGTTCTGGAGCAGGCATGCCTGGAGTGCAAACGATGGGTGAATACGGGGATGCCGTCCTTGGTTATTTCCGTGAATCTATCTACTCAGCAATTTCAACAGGAGAACTTTCCCGACACGGTCCGCGAAGTTCTTCGGGATACGGGCATAAAGCCCTTCAACCTATGCTTGGAAATTACCGAGCATACGGCGGTTCAGAACATGGATCATAGTATTCGAATGTTAGGCGCGCTGGTGAACATCGGAGTCAGAATCGCCATCGATGATTTCGGAGTTGGCCAATCCTCGCTTCTATGGCTTAAGAAACTACCGGTGCATATGGTGAAAATCGATCCTTCGTTTATCATGAACATGATAGAGGATTCCGATGATGACGCCATAGCGAAGGCGGTAATTGAAATGTCGCATAAACTTGGTCTCTCGGTAACGGCGGAAGGCGTCGAGACGGAGGGCCAATTGCTGCGGCTGCAACAATTGCAGTGCGACCGCATTCAAGGGTTTTACATGGGAAGGCCGATGTCCTCGGATGAATTTATGGCGTATTTTCAGGAAAGCTCAGCCGGATGAGTTAGCGTGACAGTACCCTATTTCCTCTCATAGAGAGAAACTATAGCTTTGCTTTCTGCGTAGACGGTCAGACGCAATTGTTCGGGTGATAGGGCCTGAGCATGGCGACCGTAGCCAAGGATGATATCGCAAGCGGATTCCAGCGTATTGAATTCTACCTCGGCATCCGTCCATTCGGAATCGTTGTTCTCTGCCGTGCTGTTAAGAACCGTTACATATCTTTCAGTGCTGAATTTATTCCAACGAGTCGAAGAGACTCGCACTCGCGCCGGGTATCGGGGAAGATTGGATTTGAACCGCTCCGTCGATTGCTCCCAGTAGGCGGCGAGATCGAAGTTGTCAGGCCGTGTAAACGTGTCTTCAACCATAGAAGCTCCCAACAACCTAGAGATCCGGTAAGTGCGGATCTCTTCATCCGTTTGCGCGACCATATACCAGATGTTTTGTTTGGCCGCGAGGCCAAGCGGACAGACGAGACGCTCCGTTTCCGAATCGGCATCCCATCCGCGGTACACAATTCGCAGCTTTCGTTGCTCCCATACGGCTTCCTGCACGGCCTGAAGGTGCGAGTTGCGGGAAGGTACCGAGGAATGCCAGCCGGCACCATCCACGTGGATACGCTCTCTGACATATTCCGCATCTCTCTGCACGGTTGAAGGAAGCGCCGAGAGCAGCTTGCGGAAAGCGGTTTGCACCTGATCGTGCAAGCCGAGGTCCCGGACGACGCTGGAGGAGTGAATGAGCAGTAGGGAGCGGATTTCATCCGTTGTCATTCCGGTAATATGGCTCCGGTAGCCTTCCGACAACGCCCATCCCCCTTTAGAGCCTCGTTCCGCGTATACTGGAATGCCCGCCATGCCGAGAGCTTCCATGTCGCGGTGAACCGTCCGTTCGGACACTTCAAGCAGTGCCGCTAATTGCCGCGAGGATAGTTGTCCATGGGTTTGAAGCAAAGCCAATATCACAAGAAGCCGATCTGCTCTCATCAGGGTAACTCCTTCGATTAAGTTGTCCATAGTATAACATTCATATATGACAGGGGTTGTCATCTATCCCGATTATACTTAGGGAGTAAAGGATATACAGAGCATGGGAGGCGTTGAGTGAAATGAAATCATTAGACGGTAAAGTGGCTGTTGTAGCCGGGGCCACGAGGGGTGCGGGACGGGCGATCGCGATTATGCTAGGCGCAGCAGGCGCCACGGTATACGGGACGGGACGCAGCGTAAGAGGCAACCCATCCGACATCGGACGGAAGGAAACGATCGAAGAGACGGCGGAGCTTGTGGCAAGGCAAGGAGGAAAGGGTATTCCGGTTCAGGTTGATCATACGGAGGAAGGGCAAGTGAAAGCATTTTTCGAGAGGGTCAAAGAAGAACAGAATGGCAGGCTGGATATTCTTGTCAATGACGTGTGGGGCGGCGAATCGTTGACGGAATGGGGAACACCGTTCTGGGAAGGGTCTCTGGACAAAGCGCTTCTTATGCAACGGCGCGCGGTTCATTCCCACATGATCACGAGTTATTACGGCGCTCCGCTCTTAGTGAATAGGGGTGAAGGCCTCATCGTGGAAATTACGGACGGATACGATTATCGTTACCGCGGCAACTTGCCGTACAGTTTGGCCAAAATATCGATCATCCACTTGGCAGAGGCGCAAGCCGCGGAGCTTCGTCCGCACGGAGTGGCTTCCGTATCCGTTACGCCCGGTTTTCTAAGGTCGGAGGAGATGTTGGATCATTTCGGAGTCGCGGAGGGCAATTGGCAGGATGCGGCCGACAAAGAGCCTCATTTTCTGGAGTCGGAGACGCCCTTCTTCATCGGACGCGGACTCGCCGCATTGGCGGCGGATCCGGATCTCATGGGCAAGTCGGGAAAGGCGTTTACTTCTTGGGGACTATCGGATGAATATGGCATTACCGATGTTGATGGAAGACGCCCTCACTGGGGGAGGTATGCGGAGAAGCAAGGTTTCCTGCCGTGAATTATTCGGGATGATTCCGGGTTTCATCTCCTACGCTGTAAGGGGTCGTGATCCCTTCATACATCAGATGCATGGACATGCCGATCGCGGCGTGCGTCAGATTGTGGCAGTGGTCCATCCATAGGCCCGGATTGTCCGCGATAAAGCCGACTTCGTACGTATCGCCCGGCACCACGTCCAGCGTGTCGGAGTACCAGGGACTTTCGGTTACCGGTTCGCCATTATGGGATAGAACCAACATGTGATGCCCGTGCAAATGCATCGGGTGATCGACGGCTCCGCGGTTAACGATCGTAGTCTTTACTAGATCCCCCTCTTGCACCATGAACATCGGCGCATTCGGAAATACTTCGCCGTTAAGGGTATACAAGGAATCGAACCGGCCGTTGTAGAAACCCAACTTGTTGTCGAGGATCAGTTCGAACTCGCGGTCGAAATCACTATTGAGGTCAAAGGGCATTTCCTTCTTCGTACCGTAATGGGCAGGATCGAAGGCCGTCGTCTTCGGAATGTCGGGAATATCCCCCGAACCGTCGCGGCTTAGGAGGATGCCCAACTTTTTATTCCCGCCGACGCTCAGGAAAACGGGGCGATCCGGCATAATGAAGGTCAAATCCACCCTGCCGCCAGTTGTCAGCATGAGATGGGTGTCTTCCAGCTTTCCGGGACCGTTCAGCTCCGTCCCGTCGATGGCTGCTACTTGGAAGACCGTTCCCGTAAGCACATATTTCTGCCTTACCCAGTCTTGAGTATTGATCAGCCTGATGCGCACCGGCGTTCCGAGGGTGACCTTCTTGCGCTGAATCCCGTTATTATCGCCGATTGACATGCCAGCTCCATCCCATACATGCGTAATTACCGTAACGTCTTCTTCCGGACTTGCTCCGATAGGAGTTTTCGGATCAACGATCAGAGTGCCGAACAATCCCTTCTCCACCGCTTCCTGGGACACTTGGTGCGAGTGGTACCAGAACGTTCCGGTCTGTTCCGCGACGAAGCGGTAGACGTGCTGTTCGCCCGGCATGACCGCGTCTTGCGTTGCGCCGGCGACTCCGTCTTCGGCATTGGGCACGTCGAGACCGTGCCAATGGATCGTGGCGCCGTCTTCGATATCCCGGTTGATCAGCGTGACCTCGACGAGCTCGCCCTGCTTCATCCGCAGCTCGGGGCCGGGGATTTGACCGTTATAGGTCCAAGCATTCACCTGCTGGCCGGAGCTCAAAGTAACGGTTTTCTTCTCGGCGGTCAAGGTGAACTTCCGGTCCGGAGTGCCGTCGCGAGGCCCCGTTAGCATGGCGACCGATACGGCACCGGACGCATCGTGCGCAAGTATCGTTCCTCCGCCGAAATCCATCGGACCTTCCGCCATGTTAATCTGGGATGGAAGCCGGCTGTTCTGGCTTTCTATGACCATAGCGATTGCGGCCAACCCCGCTGTAAGGAAGAAGACTCCGAGTCCTCTCAGGGCTCTTCTCCAGGGCTGATATACGATGACAGCGTCCGGAAGGCCAACCTTCTGCCATCGCCGGTCATGGACAACCCATAAGCCTACCGTAGCGGCGGCCCAAATCATGAGAGGGACGATCGCTTTCGTCAATTGCAGGGGCATGGGGCTGACAAGCATGAAGTAGAAAATCGTAACCGCCCCAAGAGCCGACATCTGAAAAGGAACAATAACCATCGGGTGTGCGGCTTGCCTGCGTATTTCCGCGGGTAGAGGTGCGCCTGTCGTTCCGCGCGTTTCCCGCCATAGCTTCCATAACCTCGGTATCGACAGAAACCATATCGAGAGCAGGGGGATGATCGCGAGCGGAAGATGAAGGAGCACCCGGTCTTCCCAAAATACGCGGTTCATGGAATTCGCAATGAGGAGCGTGGCGGCGATCAGGCTGGCGGCCGGCAGAGTAACGAGAGCAACCCATACCAGCTGCTTTCGCGCCTTGCGGCTCAGCCGTTCGGCTGAACCGCCATATAGCAAACGAGAGGCTTTGCTCCCGGCGATCCAGGATAGGATTAATAATATAAGCCCGCTTGCAAGTTCTACGCCCGTAAAAATAGAGAACACAATTGTAACCTCCTTGAGTTTATCCGCAATCGCGAGTTAAATCTTTTCTCCCTTCATCTTATCGCCTGAACGCAGCCCTTCGGAACCGTCTTGGGTTTGAAAGTAACCCCGACCAAAGTTGGAGGGGAATACCCGCCTTACATCGCGTTCTTCAAGAAGATCCGCATACAAAATACACCGTATTTCTCAAACGGTCTTGAGAAAATACGGTGTGGGAGATTCGGAGGATTATTGCTGCTCGATTTTAATATTCCCGCTATCCGTTCTAACCTTAATATAGTCGTTCGTCTCCCGCTTGGAATCGGGAGCGTTAATCGTTCCGGAATCGACGTGCAGATCGTAAAAACCGGCGAAGCTGGAAGGGACTTGCACGTAAACGCTGCCCGAGTCCACGGACAATTCCGATGCGGAATTGTCCGATTTATACAGTCTAATGTTTCCAGAATCGACGGATATGCTGGAGCGTCCGGTCAACTTCTCGATCTTGATATTGCCGGAGTCGACGGAAGCCGTTAATTCGGCGGTCACGTTGTTTCCGGTGACGTTACCGGAATCCATATCGATATCCAATCGGTCGCTTTGGAAGTTGTTGAATTTAAGGCTGCCGGAATCCACCGACAGCTGCGCGTCGGTAATTCGAGCGATTGCCGCGTCCGTAATGTCGACCTCGCCTGAATCGAGATCGAGCTGCAAGGATTCCAGGAGGAAGTCATCCGTTACGGAGATCGTTAGCTGTTCTTTGACGTTCACGAAGCTGAAGTCGAAGAAGTTGATATACTTCTTGGGCAATTGAGTGAGATCGAGCTTCAAGCTTTGGCTGGATATTTCGGTTTTCATGGCTTTCTCGATCATTTTTTCCGTTCCCTGTCCCATCAGGTGAATGGAGTTGCTGCCGTCCGTGCTCTTGACGAAAGTAACATTCACTTCATAGTCGCTTACGATATGCAGCTTGCGCAGATCGGCGGCCGAGAACGTCCACGTTTTATCGAATTTAGGGAGATCGTCGTCCGATTGCCGACCGAAGGAGAAAACGCCCGCCACTCCGATAATGATAACGATGAGTACGAAGGCGGTGAAGTACCAGAATTTTTTCATGTTTACAATCTTCCTCTCGATAAACTCCTGTTTACTTTAGGGGAATCCCCTTTTTCCAATCATTTCTTAATCATATCTTGGAATCTGCCGCTCCGTAACCGACGCGAGTTCATAAGCAACCTAGACTAAAGTAGGGGTTCGGTTACCCATAGCCGAATCACCCAAGATTATAGGAGAAATCTACTATTTAAGGAAAAATTAATAAGTTAGCCTTTTCTTATGTGGTACAATATGTAAATAATTAAATGAATTTGGGAGATAGGGGGTTGTAGAAAGAAGGCTGCTTTGTAATAGTTACATAGAATATAGAATAAGGAAGTGAGCTTATGCGCCTCAACCGAATAATGATGTTTTCCCTTTTCTTTATATTGCTTACGGGATTGCTTGGCGGGTGCAGCACAGGCGGGAATGATGCGAAAGACAACGTTAAGACGTCGATTAAGGTTATGCATTACGATGAGAGAAACTTCTATCAGCAATACGGAATGCTGTTCGCCGCCATGTATCCCAATATTGATGTGGAGGTCGTCTCTACTCAAAGCGTCCAATATGAAGAAGGCAAAGATATGGAGAAAGCGATGCAGGAGTTCATCGACGAACAGAAGCCCGACGTTCTTATGCTGCGCACCGATGAATACAAGAGGATGGCAGGTGAAGGCAAGCTTTACAACTTAGAATCTTTTATTAAGAAAGATGAATACGACCTTGAAGGCATGGTCCCAGGCATTATCGATTACATTAAACAGCAAAGCGACGGTATCCTGTACGGACTGACTCCGAGTTTTTACAGCCAGGCGCTCTTTTACAATAAAGATTTGTTCACTAAACACGGCGTTCCGTTTCCTCAGGACCGGATGAGCTGGGAACAGTTGCTTCAGCTTGCAGCGCGTTTTCCGACCGCAGGGACGAAAGAAGACCGGGTATACGGCTTGAAGTCGGGTTATAACACCAATTTGCATCAATTCGGTTTTTCGATTGGTTCGTCACAAGGCCTAAGCTTCATTAATCCATCCACGATGCAGATGACGATCAATACGGATTCGTGGAAGGCTGCGTTCGAGACGGCGGATAAGGCGATCAAATCCGGCTCGATCTATACAGAGGATCCTAATGGCATGAATGGCGAGAGCCAATCCTATGAAAGCTATCTTCTTAGGGATCCCTTCATTAGCGGGAGAGCTGCCATGACGATGGAAGGCAATTACTTGATGGATCAGATTAAGGAAGCCAAGAACGTGCTCAAAGAAAAGGCGATTCAGAATTGGGACGTGGTTACCATGCCCGTGAATCCTCAAAGTCCCGATGAGAGCTATAGCATGTCCATCAACCAAATATTCGCGATCGACGCCAAATCTTCGAATGCCGAAGCCGCGTGGAAATTCGTCAGTTATATTAACGGAGACGAATTCGCCAGGGTGACGTCCAAAGTTCAGAATGGCGGTTTCCCTGCCCGAACCCAATACCTCGATACAGAGGAAGGTCATCACATGGAAGCGTTCTACAGTCTGAAGCCGGCCCAGTCGAATATGTACAAGGACTTCGATAAGCTGCCGCGGGAATTTTTCATGAAATTCGAGGGGTTGACGCAGCAAGAGATGCAAGGCGTTACGGATGGCAAACTCACGATAGAGGAAGCGCTCGACAACCTTCAGGCCAAAGGTCAGCAGCTTCTAACCGAGGAGAACAATAAGGCGGGCAAAGAAGGCAAAACCGATCCTCAGCCAGAGGAGTCGCCCAAAGCCGTTGAGCAATCAACGGGAGTGAGCTCTTCCTCCTCCTCTGCGGTTGCGAAGTAGCAATTTTTAACGCGACGAATCGGCTTGCGATGATCGCCCGAATTTGTCATTCCTGTGAATTCCGACTTTATTTCGTCACGAGTTTGTGCTAAAATGTTCACATATAGCGCTTACACGAAAGAGGTTGGACCTCATGAAAAACAGGGAAATGGCACGCATGCTTAAGTGGGTCGCAATGATCGTCATCTTCGTAGGGATTGTGTGCTGCCTAATGAATCTTGCGCAGTTTAACGACCGCAACCTCGGCTTGATGGTCGGAATCGGTTTCTTGATCGGCGGCAGCCAAATTATGCTGTTCGGCGTAATCGCTCCCCTCATGCAGAGAAATCAGGAGCCTGCTCAATCGGCGGTTGCCTCAGAAGAGCTCGCATAACCTAAGGTACTTATATGAACCGCTAAGACAGAAGGGAGTACTTCTGTCTTAGCGGTTTTTTTGACGGCCGCCTAACTGGTAAGGTCCGCTGCCATCAGTTTGGATTTGAAGATTTTCGCTGCGGCGCTTAATGCCCGGTCCTTGCGGGTAATCAGTCCATGCGTCAGAGTCACTGGCTCGGGTAGGTTGATTTCGGCGATCGAGCCGGATTCCAATTGCTCTTCAACGGCTGCTCTCGGCAAGAAAGCGACCCCGCGGCCATGGGAGATCATCTGCCGGATGAGCTCAGTGCTCGGGAATTCGGCTTGATCTATTCCCCGAAGGCCTTGCCCCTCCAGCAGAGATCCGGCTAACGTCTGATATAAGCATCTCGGACCGAACCCAATGACTCGTTCCCGTTCTAAAGACTGCCAGCCTTCTCGATTGACCGTTTCGGCAATCGTTCGTGAAGCTGCGAAAACCATAGGTTCGGGCATCAAGGGCTCGAACAAAAGGTCGTCTCTACCGGGATCGCGGGGCACGATGCCGAAGTCGATCCCGTGACGAATCGTTTCCTCGACGATGTCCCCTTGAAATCCCGTTTCCAGGCGAAGGGTTACGTCCGGATATTCGGCAAAGAAGCCGGGGAGAAATTTGCCAAGGCGCGTTACGCAGAACGATTCCATCGTACGCAGGCGCACCTCGCCCCTTGGCTCGTCCAGGCGGGTCATTTGTTCTTCTAACAGTGTACCCAACTGCCGGAATTGCCGGGCATATTCCGCAAGGGACAGGCCTGCATCCGTCGGCTGCACGCCTCTTGGCATTCTATGAAACAGCTTTTGACCGCAAGCGAGCTCGAGTTGTTGGATATGAGAGGTTATGGTGGATTGAACATAGCCGAGCTTATCGGCCGAGCGGCTGAAGCTGCCATCCTCAAGAACGGACAGGAAAGTAATGAGGAAGCGCCCTTCCAGCTTATCTAACATTTGAATGAGTCCTCCTTCATTCACGATGTATCGAATATAGAAATATCAACGATTCATAACATTCATATCTCAAATAGATAAGATCATGATACCATAAACTCCAGCAATGAAAAACGATAAATGGAGGTTATGCAGGAATGAGTATAAAAAGCGGTTTTAGATTAGGAATCTATGTATTTAAAGATGCGGAAGTTATTGATTACGCGGCGCCTTATGGGGTGTTTTCCGTTGCCCGCAGGTTCGATCCGGAGCTTGACGCGTTCCTGATATCGGATGCGATGCGCCCTGTTCAAACCCAAGCGGGGCTAACCGTGCTGCCTAATTATAGCTTTCAAGATCGGCCGGACATGGATGCGTTCTTAATTCCCGGCGGATTCGGCACGAGGCAGGAGCTGAACAATGGCAGCCTTCACCGGTATATCGAATCACTGCCGCAAGAATGCCTCCTAACCAGCGTATGTACAGGTTCATGGATATATGGAGCTATGGGGTTATTGGATGGCATAGCGGCGACAAATCGCAAAGAACCGGATCGGCTGGAGGCATCGCAGTTCGGCAAAGTGCCGATCGACCGCCTAGCCGAAATCGCTCCGGCCTGCCGGATCAGCCGCGCAAGAGTAGTGGATAGCGGGAGAATCATTACCGGAGGCGGAATCGCTTCGGGGATGGAGGTTGGCTTCCATCTATTGAGGCGAGCCGGTTATGGGGAGGACTTCATCTCCGAGGTAGCCCGGGTTATGGAGTATCGCGCGGCGTACGATCTTTATAGAGGCGACATAGAGGAAAGTTTGGCGTAAGAATGTAAATTGTGAACGCAGGGGGTTGCCTAGGCAATCTCCTTTTTTACGGAAAAGTATGTAATTAAATTCACAATATGTCGAAGCGGTGAACATTATATTGCGAAATTTCAACGTTTGTTTGACGCCTTTGTTAACTGTAAGGAACACCGCTTTTCTTTCTGATATGTTGGATACATACGAGGGAATGATGGTTTTCGACAGCCTTCGGCGCTGCATGTTTCGGGATTGCATAACAGGGTGTTTGTATGGAGCAAGAGATGGGGGAGATGGAAATGAGGAAAGGGCTAAAGCGTCTTACGGCCGTCCTATCATTGATCGCGATGGCGATTCTGATGACCGGCTGCAGCGATAAGCTAGTCGTGCTGAATCCGAAGGGAGCTATCGGCAAGCAGCAGTTGGATTTAATGATCATATCCACTGCGCTTTGTTTGATTATCATCGTACCTGTATTGATTCTTACTTTTTATATCGTATGGAAATATCGCCACAAGCCGGAAAGTAAGGCTAAATACGAGCCCGAGTGGGAGCACAGCACCAAGCTTGAAACGATCTGGTGGGGGATTCCCATCGTCATCATAGCGATATTGGCCGTTATCACGGTCAGATATACTTATCAGCTTGAACCGTCCAAACCGATTGAACACGAGGCAAAGCCGATCGTCATTCAAGTGACGTCGCTTGATTGGAAGTGGTTGTTCCAGTATCCGGAGCAAGGGATCGCAACGGTTAACTATATTCAATTCCCTGAAGACGTTCCGATTAGATTCGAACTGACCTCGGACGCGCCGATGAACTCCTTTTGGATCCCGCAGCTGGGCGGCCAAGTGTATACGATGTCAGGTATGGCGATGAAGCTTCATCTGATCGCGGATGAGCCGGGAACCTACTTGGGTATGGGCGCTAACTTCAGCGGACGGGAGTTTGGGAAAATGCAATTCGAGGCCAAAGCGTCCTCCCGCGAGGAATTCGATGCGTGGGTGCATGGAATCAAGGACTCATCTCCCGCGCTAACGAACGAGGGGTATGAGCAGTTGACCATTCCGGGCGTCTCCGAAGTCGAAGCCTTCTCCTCGATTCCGGATGGATTGTTCCAACGGATCGTGACGAAGTACGGCGGCCACGATCATGGTTCCGGCGGCGATTCCTCCACGAATCACGAAGGTCATACAAACCATGAATAAAGGGAAAAGGAGGTGCCGTTATGATAGATAAAATCAAGGAGTTCGCGTCCGAGTTTTTCGTAACCGGAGACCCGCTTATTTACGGGGCGGACGTTTCCATCGCGCTGACGATGATCGCGGTCGTTTCCGCATTGACCTATTTCAAAAAATGGACGTGGCTGTGGCGGGACTGGCTTACGACCGTCGATCATAAGAAAATCGGTATCATGTATGTCATAGCCTCGTTGCTCATGCTATTCCGGGGTGGAGTCGACGCGCTCCTCATGCGGACGCAGCTGGCGATTCCGGATGCGGAATTCCTGTCTCCAGAGCACTATAATCAGATTTTTACGACCCACGGGGTCATCATGATTCTGTTCATGGCGATGCCACTCATGTTCGGGTTGTTCAATCTCGTCATCCCGCTGCAGATCGGCGCCAGGGACGTCGCGTATCCTTTTCTTAACTCGCTAAGCTTCTGGCTCTTCTTCTTCGGGGCCATGCTATTCAACATGTCGTTCGTCATCGGCGGTTCTCCGGATGCCGGCTGGCTTGCATACCCGCCGCTATCCGAAATGTCTCACAGCCCAGGGGTCGGGCAGGATTTCTATATTTGGGGGATCCAGATTTCCGGGATCGGGAGTCTGATGACGGGGATCAACTTCATCGTAACGATCCTCAAGATGCGCGCGCCCGGCATGAAGCTGATGAAAATGCCCATGTTCACTTGGTCGGTGCTTTCCAGCTGTTTGACGATCATTCTGGCGTTCCCGATTCTCACGGTCACCTTGGCCTTGTTGTTCATCGACCGCTATTTAGGGGCGCACTTCTTCACGCTCGACGGCGGCGGGAATCCGATGATGTACATCAACCTAATCTGGATGTGGGGACATCCGGAAGTTTATATCGTAGTATTGCCTGCGTTCGGCATATTCTCGGAAATCGTGGCGACCTTCTCCAAGAAAAGGCTGTTCGGCTACAAATCGATGGTATTCGCCTTGATGAGCATTAGCGCATTCTCGTTCTTCACGTGGGCGCATCACTTTTTCACGATGGGCTCCGGCTCGGACGTTAACGCGTTCTTCGCTCTTACGACGATGCTCATTGCCATTCCGACGGGAGTCAAAGTATTTAACTGGCTGTTCACGATGTTCCGGGGCAAGCTCACCTTCCAGACCCCAATGCTCTGGACGATCGGCTTCATCCCTTGCTTCGTCGTCGGAGGGATGACGGGGGTGCTGCTGTCCGTGGCTCCGGCGGACTTCCAGTTCCATAATAGTTACTTTCTGATCGCCCACTTCCATCAGGTGCTTATCGGCGGGGTTGCGTTCGGCTACTTCGCGGGCCTTTACTACTGGTGGCCGAAGGTGTTCGGCTTCAAGCTTCACGAGAAAATCGGCAAATGGGCTTTCTGGACTTGGAATATCGGCTTCTACGTGTGCTTCATGCCGCAATATGTGCTCGGTCTAATGGGGATGACACGCCGCGTAAGCAGCTATGGCTGGGATAAGGGGTGGTGGGAGCTTAATCTTGTGTCGACCATCGGCGGCTTCCTGATGGGAATCGGATTCCTCTTTCAAGTATGGCAAATTCTGCACAGCATCAAGTTCATGGAGCGCGACACGACAGGTGATCCATGGAATGGCCGCACGCTAGAGTGGTCGATCCCGTCACCGGCTCCCGTATACAATTTCGCGACTATACCGTATGCGGACGAGAAGGATCCGTGGTGGGAAGAGAAGCGGCGTCTCGCCCAAGGGCATGCGCCGAAACCGCAGCCGCCGCTTGAACCGATCCATATGCCGAAAAACTCGGGAATTCCGTTCGTCATGTCGTCCTTCTGGTTTATGACAGGTTTCGGATTCGTGTTCGATTGGCTGTGGTTAGCCATTCCGGGACTCATCGGAGTTGCGGCCTGCATGCTTGTGCATTCTTTCCGGTATAAAACGGACTATTATATTCCGGTCGACGAAATCAAACGCACGGAAGCTGCGGCAGGGAGGGTTGTCTAATGGCGCACACGGGAAATCATACGGCTGTTTCGCCGGCTCACCATAATAATGACCATGCCCATGCCCATGAAGGGCATCACGATCTCGAGTCGCTGCGGATGATGGGCTTCTGGATATTCTTGATTACCGACTGTATTTTATTCGGAACCTTGTTCGCGACTTTCGTGGTGTTAAACGAGAATACTGCAGGCGGCCCAACGGCAATGGAATTATTCGAAATGCCGGGCGTTATCGCCGAGACGTTCATCCTGTTAACGAGCAGCTTTACAAGCGGCTTGGCGGTACTGTCTATGAACCAAGGGAACCGCAAGGGGTTAATCGGCTGGCTGGCCGTAACGGCACTTCTCGGAGCTTCGTTTATTTCCCTCGAAGTAACGGAATTCGTTAAGCTGGTTCACGAAGGCGCCGCAATCTCTACGAGCGCTTACTGGTCTGCTTTCTACACGTTGGTCGGGACGCACGGACTCCACGTTTCGGTCGGGCTCGTATGGATGCTCGCGATTATGATTCAACTGGGACGGCACGGGATTACGTCCGTTACCCGGCGCAAAGTGAATATCATCAGCTTGTACTGGCATTTTCTCGACGTGGTTTGGATCTTCGTCTTCACAATTGTCTATATGTTGGAGGTGATGTAAGATGGTCCAGCGTACAGCTCAAAGCCCGCAGGATTCACACGGCTCGCACGAGGAACATGATTCGCATGAGGCACATGGCTCGTTGAAATCTTATGTCATCGGCTTCGTTATGTCGCTCATATTAACCGCTATCCCTCTAATCGTCGTGCTTAACGATATGCTGGAAGGCAAAGCTGCGACGATTCTGCTTCTAGGATCGGCAGTACTGCAATTTATCGTGCAGCTCGTCTACTTCATGCATCTGAAGGAAGAGGGCAAGCCGCGGTACAACCTGATGGTGCTCATTCTCGGTTTGTTCATCGTGCTCACTATCGTGGCCGGATCGATTTGGATCATGATGTATAACAAAGTTGCTTAATTGTATAAGCATTAGTGGGCAAAGAGGAGCCGTTCAGTAGAGCGGCTTTTTCTTGTTGGGCTTGTAATTTCATTAATTTACAATGTGTACGGTTTCATTATTTTCGTTGTATAGTTAGGACGTGCTAGCCTAACTCTCGATAAAGCAGGGGGGAACCATTCATTGTCACGCAAAACATCGATTCTCTCCCAACTAATCATAGGATTTTCCATCATACTGGTTTTGATTCTTACCGTCACCAGTTTTTTCTATTACCGCTATTCTTCTAGGGTTGTTGTCGAAAAAACATCTCAGTATTTGCTGGAATCGGTTGTGCAGATGAGAGGCAAGACGGACGTCATGCTGCTCGAATATGACCGTCTATCGCAGAAGATCGCCTTCAGCTCGAACGTGCAACAGCATTTTATCGACGTTAAGCTCAATAACCAACCGGAAACGAGCAAAGCAAGCATCAACCGGTTTATCGCCGATCAAAGCCGGTATTCCGGTTCGGAAATGGCGGTTCATTTGCTCGATTTGAACGGAGGAAGCTATTCCGGCAACGAATCGCTTGCGATGTATTGGAGAACGGAAGAAAAGCTGCATCAGGTGGATTGGTACCCGGCAATCGAAGAAAATGTTGGCCGAATGATTTGGTTGTCGGGACCGGCCTGGCGGAATGGCACGATATCTGCAGTCATCGGAGCTCGCCAGCTTAATAATTGGTCGACGCTGGACAAAATAGGAGATATGTTTCTCGTCTTTACCGTTGATTCGCTCCGCAACGTTATCGAGGAAACGATCCAAGACCGTTCACGCAAAATCCATATTATCGATTACAGGGGTAATATTGTCTATTCCACCGTTTCGGATGAAATCGGAAAACCAATGGAATCCGGGCTTTTCGAGCAAATGAAACGGGAGAAAACAGACCTTGTTAACTGGGATATCCAAGGGGTGCCGGCGTACGTCGCTTACTCTACTTCGACTTACAGCGGGTGGACGATTGCTTCCTATATCGAAGCCGCCGATGCGGTGAAAGATTTGAAAAAAATTCAAAACAGCGCATTGATCATCGGTTTGTTCGGAATCGGCGCAGCGCTTTTGCTGACGACCTTTTTCTCATGGTCGGTTTCCAAGCCAATCCGTAATTTGGCGCTGCGGCTCAGCCGCGTCCAACGCGGGGTGCTGAACCCTTACCGGGGCAGAATAATAAATCAAGAAGTAACGATATTATACGATAGCTTCAACAACATGGTCGAAAACTTGAACGAAACGATCCTGGACTTATCGAGCAAACAAGCTACGGAGAAACAAGCGCAAATTATCGCTCTGAAAGCGCAATTCCGACCGCACTTCTTATATAATTCGCTCAACACGATTTATTGGGAGCTTATGAATGAAGGACAAGATAAAGCAGCGCAAATGGTGCTGACGCTCAGCGACTTAATGAGATACAGCATTCAGCCGGGATCCGATCTGGTAACGATTCAGGAGGACCTTGACCAGTTGAACCGTTATCTGCTGCTTCAGAGGGCAAGGTTCGGCGACAAGCTGCAAGTGACGATCGAAGCGGACGAGCCGCTGATGCAGCAGAAGGTCATGAAAATGCTCCTGCAGCCGCTCGTAGAAAATGCGATCACGCACGGTCTCGAAACGGTTAAAGGCCGTCCGTGGCTGATCCGAATCGAAATCAAACTGTTAAACGATCATATCCTGCTGGCGGTTGAGGATAACGGGAAAGGGATGACTGAAGAGGATATGGCTAATGTACTTGAACTCCGCAAAGATGCCGATGCGGAGAAGACGTTGCATACCGGACTCGGCCTTGCCAATCTGCATCAGCGAATCAGGCTCATCTACGGCCTAGACAATGGCCTCAAATTGCTTCCCGGCTCGATGAACGGCTTACGTGTAGAAATCATGCTGCCATTGAACGGAGGGAATTGGCATGGCGATACGAATCATTCTTAAATCGATTTACCTGCTGGCGATTTCCAGTTTGATAGCCTCATGTTCACCGACTCCGGTCGCCGATGTTGATTACTTCAAGGAAAAAGATGTGACAAAACTAACGGTATGGATGTTTCCCGGTACCGGAATGGAGAAGCTGATCGGGAAGTACGAAGCCGACCATCCGGAAGTGAAAATTAACCTTCAAACCATACAATATGAGGATGTGCACACCAATTTGCAAACGGCGTTCGCAGCGGGAATCGGCGGCCCGGACATTTGTCTGATCGAAGTGGCTTATCTCGAGAAATTCAAGCAATTTCCCGACTCCTTTTATAACCTATACGACTTAGGGGCCCGGGAAGTGCAGGGCGACTTTCTGGACTGGAAGTGGCAGCAAGCTCAAAATCCGGAGCGGACATTCGTATTCGGGCTGCCTACGGATATCGGTCCGCTCGCGCTCGCGTACCGGAAAGACTTGTTCAAGCAAGCCGGTCTTCCGTACAAGCGCGAGGATGTGTCGAATATGCTGCGCACTTGGGACGACTATTTGGAAGTCGGTCAAATCATTAAGAAGAAAACCGGCAGCAAGCTGGTCAACAATCTGCAGCTCTTTTACCGAATCATATTCAGCCAGGCGGAGAAGCAATACTTCGATCAAGCGACCGGAAGGCTTATTATTAATGAAAACCCGAGCATACGCAAAGCCTGGGATTATACGATGAAAGCGGCCGAGCTCGGCCTGTCCGCGAATATCGAAGCCTATATGCCGGAATGGGGAGCGGCTATGGAGAAGGGATCTTTTGCCGTGATGCCCGCCCCCGCCTGGATGACAGGAGCAATGCGAAGCAATGCTCCTGACGCATTCGGCAAGTGGGACATTGCCTACTTGCCGCCGCAACGCCATGGCAATTGGGGAGGCTCCTTTCTCACCCTGCCGAAGGAAGGCGAACATCCGAAGGAAGCATTCGCTCTTGTCCGTTATTTGACGGCTCCCGAGCAGCAGCTGCAGACTTTCCTGGACAACGGCAATTTCCCGTCTACGCCCGGCGTATATGTCAACCCAAGCATTAGCGGGAAAACCGATCCTTATTTCAGTGACGCTCCGGTCGGGAAGATGTATTCGGAAGCAGCCAAAATGGTAACGCCTGTCTACGAAGGACCTTTGTCACAAGTGATTTCCGTTGCGCTGGACGATGTCCTTCAACTTGTGGACAGCGGTCAACTCGATCCGGATCAGGCATGGGAGCAGGCGCTCGAACGGGTGGATCACTCCCTGCAGGCAAATGGGCTAAGATAAGAAGACGGGAGGCGGATGGAACAGTGCAAATCCTTGTTGTGGATGATGAGCCGATGGTACGGTCTTCCATTGCGCGAATGATAAATTCTTTAGGCGAATCGTACGAAGCCCACGAAGCGGATGACGGCGAAGATGCGCTTCTTCTAGTCAATTCCAAGCATTTCGATCTTATTATCACCGATATTAGAATGCCTGAAATCGACGGATTGCAGCTTACCGAGATGTTACAGCAACAGCATCCCAACATTCGTGTCGTTCTTCTTACCGGCTATGCGGAATTCGAGTACGCGTTATGCGCGCTTCGCAACGGTGTTCATGAGTATTTGCTGAAACCGGCTTCTAAAGAAAGCATTATTGCAGTGATCCGCAAATTAGAAGAGGAGCTCCGGTTGGAAAGAGAACAGCAGGAAGTCGGGCGTACCCGCGAGAACAGCGTACTGGAAAAGCGCATTCAGGATCTGCTGTATGAACTTCCGGTACCGCATGTTGATCAAGAGCTTTTTCCGCCGTATCAGTCGATATTCGTCCTTACGATGACCGCGGATGCAGAAACGCTGAAAAAGCAAACGATTCGATTCGCCATGAAAAACGTCCTGGAAGATGTGTTAGGGTGCGCGGGGAAAATGGCCGTTATCGTTGAGGAAAGACTAGTGACTGCCGTATTGTTCGCAACGGAAATAGATCTTGATATAAACAAATTCGATTTGTTAAGCGTTGAGGCCAAGCAAACGTTGGAGCGGCTGTTCCGTATCGAAGTAAAGATGAGTTGTGCGGGCGGCTCAGAGTCGGCTGCGGACATCAGCTTGTTATATATGGAATGCCTGCGGAAGCTAGGGGCGAACGACTGGGCAAGCGTCGGCTCCGCGCCGGAAAACAACGGAATACAGCATCGGCTAGTCAGAACTGCGCTTGAATGGATGGACAATGAATATTCCGTTGATTTGACCCTCGCCTCGATTGCCGAGAGGTTGTTTGTCAATCCGAATTATTTGAGCACCTTGTTCAAGAGTGAAACAGGAATGACTTTTACGCAGTATCTTACCCGTATTCGAGTCGAAAGGGCCAAACAGCTGCTCAAAGAAACGAATCTTAAAATCTATGAGATTTGCGACAAAGTCGGTTATACGGATCAGGCATATTTCAGCAAGCTATTCAAAGCAACGGTCGGTATCACGCCCTATGAATACCGAAACCCTGAGAATTGACCAAAAAATATAAGAATCGTCTCATGGGAATCAGAACCGCCCTTCCTTACAATTAGGAAAGGGCGGTTTATTCATTCGTCCGAAATAGACGAGGGGGAACTTAGGACAATGATGAAAAAACTGGCAGTATTGATGTTGACCGTAGTGTTCACTTTTGTAATGGCCGCTTGCGGGTCGTCGACAAATTCCGCACCGGACAATTCCGCATCGAAAAATCCCGAACCATCCGCTTCCGCTAGTGCAGCATCCAGCCCGGATGAAAAAGTAGAACTGACGATGTGGATGTTTACCGGCACAGGTCTTGAGCCTTTCATTGAACAGTATCAGAAAGATCACCCGAACGTCACCGTAAAAATTCAACAACAAGAATACGCCGACCATCATAACGGTCTTGTCACCGCATTAGAAGCGGGTGGCGCTCCCGACATCGGCTTAGTCGAAGTCGGCTATATCGACCGCTTCAAAGCTGACGAGAGCAAATTCTACAATCTTGCGGACTTCGGCGCTCAAGATATTATGGGCGATTATCTGGAATGGAAGAAGGTTCAAGCTTCCAGCCAGGATGGCAGCTTCATTTTCGGAATTCCGACCGATGTCGGTCCGATGGCGATGATGTACCGCACGGACATCTTCGAGAAGGCCGGACTTCCTACCAATCCTGATGAAGTATCCGCGTTGATTCCGACATGGGACAAATTCATCGAGGTAGGCAAAACAATCAAGGAGAAAACAGGCAAGCCAATGCTTGACTTGTCCGTATCGGCTTACGAGGTCATAAAAGGCCAACAAACCGTGCATCACTTCGATGACAAGGGCGAGCTGATTGCCGACACGAATCCTGGAATCAAAAAAGCATTTGATTATGCGGTTCGAATGGGGCAAGAAGGCTTGACGGCCAAAATCGCGCAATGGTCTCCTGAATGGGGAGCCGGCATGAACAATGGCGACTTTGCGATTCAGATGGCTCCAGCATGGATGATGGGCTTCATGAAAGCTAACGCTCCGGATTCCAAAGGCAAATGGAACGTAGCGCAAATGCCGGAAGGCTCCGGTAACTGGGGCGGGTCCTTCCTGACTGTTCCGAAGGAAAGCAAAAATGCGCAAGCTGCTTACGCATTGATCAAATGGCTGCTCGCACCTGAGCAACAGCTCGCACTATTCAAATCGAACAACAACTTCCCGTCGACGCCAGGCATCTACGACGATAAGGCGATCCAAGACTACACGGACGAATTTTTCAGCAACGCCCATGTAGGCAAAATCTACGCCGAAGCAGCTAAGAAAGTCGTTCCGGTATACTACGGTCCGAATTACGTCATCGTCGACACGCCAATTAGAAATGCACTTACAGAAATTGAAAACAACAAAGCCGACCCTAAAGCCGAATGGGATAAAGCGGTCGAGCAGTTCAAGCGCGACCTGAAACGTTAATACTCGTCGTTCATAGTAGAGTTCCTTTACCATACGCCGATGCGGAGAAATACCCGTCGGCGTATGACCATTTCATATGGAGGTAGGCCCATTATGGAAACACGCTTGGCCGGCAACCCACCCGTAAAGCCTCACAGCAGATGGGCATCGCAGCGATTTAAGGATCATGTGTCCGGTTATTTGTATACAGCACCTTTTCTTATCATCTTTCTCGTGTTCACTTTGTTCCCGGTTATGTGGTCGATGTATATTTCTTTTTTTTCATGGAAGCTCATCGGTGCGAAAGAATTTATCGGTCTGCAGAACTACAAGTGGTTGTTTACGGATGATCCGTTGTTCTGGAAATCGGTAGGCAATACGTTCAGCATGTGGATCATGGGTACGATTCCTCAATTATTATTGTCGCTCGTTATAGCAACTATGCTCAACGCAAATGTCCGGGGCAAACGTCTATTCCAAATCGGCGTTATCGTGCCTAACGTTACGTCGCTCGTAGCCGTCGCGGTCGTATTCGTTAGTATCTTCGGGACGCATTACGGGCTGATGAATTATGTTCTGACCGAACTGTTAGGGTTCGAAAAGATCAATTGGCAAACTTCTTATTGGCATGCGCAAATCGCGGTATCCATGATGGTCATTTGGCGCTGGACCGGCTACAATGCGATCATCTACTTGGCTGCGCTGCAAAGCATTCCGCAAGATATGTACGAAGCCTCGAAAATTGACGGAGCTTCCAAAGTGCAGCAGTTTGTTTACATTACGATACCCATGATCCGGCCGGCGATCATCTTCACCGTCATCTTGTCCACAATCGGCGGTATGCAATTGTTCGTCGAACCGCTCGTCTTCACCAACTCTACGACAGGCGGACAGGCAAACCAAGTCCTTACAATGGTTCTTTACTTGTACGATACGGCCTTCACTAAGAATTCGTTCGGATACGCATCCGCTATCGCATGGATGCTGTTCTTGATCATTATCGTATTCTCGCTGTTTAATTTGTATTTGTCGCGCAAAATCAATTCGACATCGTAAAGGAGGGAACCGGCATGAAAATGATCGGACGATTGACAACATACATTTTTCTTATTGTCACTGTTGTAATATCAATATTTCCGTTTTATTGGATGTTCGTGATCGGCTCCAATACGACGGCGGATGCCAATAAATTTCCTCCACTCCTTATCCCGGGGGATCTGTACATCACTAATATCACCAAAGTATTCCGCGATATCGAATTTTTCCAGGCGTTATTCAACACCATTTTCGTCACGACAACGATTACGGTTTCCCAACTGTTCTTCTGTTCTCTGGCTGCATTCGCGTTTTCCCGGCTTCACTTCAAAGGACGCAGCTTCCTGTTTCTATTTATCGTTACGACGCTTATGATCCCTCAACAGCTGGGGATTGTGCCTTTGTACATGATCATGCAAAAATTCGATTGGGTAAACACGTTATACGCCGTTATTGTACCTGGGTTGATAGGAGCTTTCGGCATATTCTGGATTAAACAATACACGGATACTTCCGTACACCCTGAGTTGATCGAATCGGCACGTATAGACGGATCCAGCAATTTTCATACGTATCGGAAAATCGTGCTCCCGATTATCTTGCCTGGGATGGCTACGCTCGGGATTCTAACGTTCATGGCTACTTGGAATGATTTTCTGTGGCCGTCGATCGTGTTGAAGGACGCTTCGGTGCATACGATTCAGATCGCGCTGCGCAACTTGAACAAGGTCTATTATCGGGATGTTGCCATGATTATGGCCGGCACATTCCTGGCAACCGTCCCGCTGCTCATAGTCGTGGGGTTATTCAGCCGCTATTTTATTTCCGGTATTACCGCAGGCGCAGTGAAATCATAAACGCGTGTATGCGGGGGTTGAAATATGAGTATATTTTCCTCTTTCGACGGTATCCCCTTCGTTCAGGTAGAGAGTTTAACTTCCTGAACGAAGGGGATATTGTCGTAAAGGCACCAAATGAGGTGCAGCAAAGCTGCTCCTGAACGAAGGGGATACCGTCATAAAAGGGCGGGCAGCAGCCAATCTTATCTCTTGCATGGCAGATAGCGATGATCGGTTGAACTGCCGGATCGCCTTAGGCCGGATCCCATGGATTCAAGTGAATCATGACCTCCACGACATCGGGGTCATAGTCCATGATCATCTTCTTGAGCTGCCTGCTAATATCATGTCCTTGTTGGATCGTATAATCATGGGGAATGCCGACGCGAATGTCGACGATGATATAATGGCCGTGTTCGCGAGCTCTTACCCGATCGATCCTTTTGACGCTTTCCGCCGTTCGGATTAAAGCTTCGTAATATGCCAGCTTCTCTACCGCGACATTGCGCTCCATCAGGATATCGATAGAATCCTTACCTATTTCGTAGGCCAGCTTGAGTACGAGCAGCGAGACAACGATGCCGGCGATCGGATCTCCGTAGGCCGCCCACTCCCAATGAAGCCGGTCCCCCAGTAGTCCGAGTCCGATGCCGATGACGGCTGCCAAAGAAGCATAGACATCGGCCAAATGGTCGTAGGCTGTAGCCAGCACGCTCTTGCTGTTGGTCGTTTTCCCGATTCGTACAGTATAAATATAAAGTGCTTGTTTCCAGATTAACGATAAAGCCGCGGCTCCAAGAGCGAGCCAATTTTCCTCGCCGGGCGGTTCGAACAACGCGCCGATGGACTGAATGCCTATCCAGAAAGCGGCGAGCACGAGAATAACCGCCACGAATGCCGAAGCAACGACTTCCGCTTTGCCGTGTCCATAGGGATGATCGTCGTCCGCTGGTTTCTTCGATACCATGGAGGAAGTCAATGCAGCCACTGTTGCGATAATATCCCCGGCGTTGTGCACACCGTCGGCAAGGAGAACCGGGCTCCCCAGCAGCAGCCCGGCAGCTATCTTCAACACGGTTAGGAGAATGTTGCTAATTAAGCTGATCCATATTGCTATCAATCCGGAATGATGCCTATCCGCCACAAAGATTGCCCCTTCAAATAAAGTTTGCCCCGCGCAAAAAATAAGACAGGCTTTCAACCTAGGGTTGAAAGCCTGTTATCGTCCAAGTATGGATTTGTTTGCGATTCGGTTTCATGGGTGATGGCCACCCTCTCTGGGATTGCGTTATAACGTACGATATTATTTTAACACAATGCGAGGTTGCTAGCTAATTTTATTGCTGTGATGTATATATAACTTACATATAACCTATAACGTAATATATATGTTAAATAAACAAAAAAACATTAGCTGCTAATGTAACTATTATTGACATCATAATTCTCGGAGCATATGATTACAATAAAACCCACATGGGAGAGGAGGCATTCTCCATGGAAATGATGAACGAAGCACAGGTTGCTTCACCTTCCTCCCGTTTTTACGATGAAATGTATAACGGAACCCAAGTTCGCGCTCATTACGGTAAAGTCCATCAGATGCTGTCCCGCATGTCCTTGGAGGATCGGGTAACCCGGCAGGCGCAGATGAACGACCGACTGCTGGAGGAGGGCATAACTTTCACGTTATCCGGCGGGGATCAACCAGAGGCTTTGGAACGGACGATCCCTTTTGATCTTATACCCCGAGTCATTCCGTCGGAGGAATGGGATATGATCGAGCAGGGCACAAGGCAGCGGGTAAGGGCTCTGAACGCCTTTCTCGCAGACATTTACCATGAGCAATGCATTCTGAAGGATGGACTTGTGCCCCGCCGCATGATAATGGGAAACCGGTATTTTCGAACGGAGATGATGCGGCTTCCCGTGCCGGGCGGAACTTACGTCACTGCCTCGGGGATCGATCTGATCCGGGATGAGAAGGGCGATTATTACGTCCTCGAGGACAACTTGCGATCACCGTCGGGGTTCTCCTACGTGTTCAAGAGCCGGTCGATCATGACGCACGACTTTTCCGAGCTGTATTTCTCTTACCCTGTTCGGGGAATCGAACGAACGCTGCATGACTTCCGATCCTCCTTGCGCAATCTAGCTCCTACCGATAGGGCTGAACCGGTTATTGCCCTACTCACGCCGGGCAGCTATAACTCCGCGTACTTCGAGCACACCTTTCTTGCCCAACAGATGGGCATGGAGCTCGTAGAAGGCCGCGACCTCGTCTGCAGGGATAATAAAATATATATACGCAAGCTCTCTGGGTTAAAGAAGGTCGACGTGCTTTACCGCCGAATTGATGATGATTATCTCGATCCGCTGGCGTTCCGTCCCGATTCCATGCTCGGCGTTGCCGGCCTGATGAACGCGTACCGGTTCGGCAACATTACGATCGCCAATGCGCCGGGCACGGGAGTCGCGGACGACAAGGCCATCTATACTTTCGTTCCGGACATGATCCGTTACTACCTGAACGAGCGGCCGATTCTGAACAATGTGCCCACTTACTTGATGAGCCGCCCGGAAGAACGGGAGCACGTACTGGCAAGGCTAGAGGAAATGGTCGTTAAGGAGACTTCTTTATCGGGCGGTTACGGAATGCTGATCGGCCCATCCTCCACGGAGTGGGAGCGCGAGAGATTCGCCGCCAAGATCAGAGAGAACCCTGACAATTATATTGCTCAACCCACGATTAAGCTTTCCACCGCTCCCGTCAGCCTGGATGGCCGGACGGTCCATCGACATATCGATTTACGGGTATTCGCGCTGGCTGATGGACGTAACGTACATGTACTGCCCGGCGGACTTACGAGGGTGGCGATGAATGAAGGCTCATTAGTCGTTAATTCCTCGCAAGGCGGCGGCGTCAAGGATACTTGGGTGTTGGCGAATTAAATAACGGATAATCTGGATTCATTTCCATAAGGAGCGGTGGCCCATGTTGGATCGGATAGCGGAATCGTTGTTCTGGATCGGGCGGTATACCGAACGCGCGGAAAATCATGCAAGGCTTCTGGACGTGTATTATCATTTGCGCGAGGATGGCAGCGGGGATGCGGAGGCGGTATGGAAAAGGATCGCGGAAGCGATCGGGGACTGCAAGCTATATGAAGAGCGGTATGACGCTTACCGGGAGTACGATGTTCTCCACTTCCTTACCTTAGACGTATCGCAGGACAACTCCATTCTTTCTTGCGTCATGCAAGCCCGCGATAATCTGAAAAAAATCCGCGAGCAGCTTCCCTCGGAACTGTGGAACTTGCTGAACGGTTTCTACTTGTGGCTGAAAGGCATTCAGCTCGAAGAGGTCATGCAGCAATCGCCGCACCGTTTCTTTCAGCGGGTGAAGGAAGGGCTTGCGGCTTTCCAAGGGACGGCGGTGTCGATAGCGCTGCGGGACGAGTCGTGGCACATGCTGGAGAGCGGAAGGTACTTGGAGCGTTCGGAAAATGTAGTCAGGCTGCTGCAGTCGGTCGGCAATATCGCGCCGGAGAAACGCAAAGCCTCCTATGACTATACGATGGCGGTGTTGAAATCCGTTGGCGGATACGAGGCGTTTCGCCGGTTGGATCTGGAGGAACTGTCCCTGGAAGAAGTGTCGCGGTTTCTAGTGCTTCAAGAAACGTTCCCTCGCTCGGTTCACTTCGCGCTCGCTACCTTCGAACAGCACTTGAAAGCGATGAGGGGACAGTCCGATAAGTCGAGCTCCGCGCTCGAGCGGATGATTCGGCTAGCGGGTAAAGCGCGTTCGGAGCTCGGATATCTCGACCGCAACGATATTACGATGGATACTTTGAATACCGTCCTGCAGCAGCTGCTGAACACGAACCGGCAGCTTGGCGAAGCGGTGGCGAAGTACTTTTTTTCCCCTGGACGGGAGGTTATCGCATGAGGCTCGATATTTGCCACGTAACCAAATACCGCTACGACTCGTCAGTGACGGACAGTGTCAATGAAATCCGGCTGACTCCGCGCACCGATGAACGGCAGGCTTGTTACCAACATAGGCTTATCATTGAGCCGAACGTGCAATTGTTGTCCTATGAGGATTATTTCGGCAATCGAGTCCATTCCTTCACGGCTAACGCTCCGCACCGGGAGCTTACGATTACTTCCCATTCGACCGTCGTTACACGGGATCGGGATGTCGTTTGGAAAGCTGCGTGGGGACCTGAGGAATCATGGAACCGTCTTCAGAGTGAGGAATTTATCGACGGAAATGCGGAATATTTGCTGCCTACTTCCTATGCATCGTTCCACCCGACCGTAGAAGCCTATGCTTACGGCATTCGCGGGGAGGAGGAAGGGGTATTCGGATTTATACGCAACGCGGCAAGCGCTATATATGGAGATTTCGAATATAAGCCCCGTTCTACCGGCGTACATACGACAGCCGACGAGTTGCTTGGAATCGGAACAGGGGTGTGCCAAGATTTCGCGCACCTGCTGCTATCGGTTTGCAGACTTCGCGGAGTGCCGGCCCGGTATGTGAGCGGCTACCACTTCGTCGGCGACCTGCAAGGCAGGGACTCGGATTTCGAGCAAGCGTCGCATGCGTGGGTTGAGGTGTATATACCGGGTGCGGGCTGGCAGGGGATAGATCCGACGAATAATAATTTGATCGACTGGCGTTACGTGAAGTTGGGCCATGGGCGCGATTATACGGATATCGTTCCCGTGAAAGGCATCTACCGGGGGACCTCCGGGCAGACGCTTCAGGTGACGGTGGACGTTAGGTTGGCGGATACGGGTTAAAATATTGGGCCGCCCGATAGGGGCAGGCCCTTTGATTATTTCGAGGGACTCCCCGCCACGGATCCCCGCCACTCATGAATTACTCGAATATTTCGAGCAATTCCCCGCCGCAGACCCCGTCCACTCACGAATTACTCGATTATTTCGAGCAATTCCCCGCCGCAGACCCCGTCCACGCCCGAATTACTCGAATATTTCGAGCAATTCCCCGCCGCAGACCCATCTACACCCGAATTACTCGAATATTTCGAGCAATTCCCCGCCGCAGACACCATCACGCCCGAATTACTCGAATATTTCGAGCAATTCCACGCCGCAGACCCATCTACACCCGAATTACTCGATTATTTCGAGCAATTCCCCGTGTAGCCCCTTCATTCTCGGAATTAAGCTTGCAAAGCGGCACTCTCTTACGTGAGCGGTGGAATTGTGCGACTGAATCAAAGATTTGCGAGTAAGTTAGGGGTGATGTAATTAATGTTCGGATATAGGTGTCATAGATGTACATTAAATGATCCAACCCAATTTACAGCGAGCAATACCCGAATATTTATGACATAGGTCCATTGACTTGTACGTTAAAATGGGTTACTCTACGTAATGGAAACGATCATAATTTCATCGATTCATCCATTCGTATATCCTCGGCAATACGGGCTGGGGGTCTCTACCAGGAACCTATAAATTCCTGACTACGACGGATGTGGGATACCCACACCCTTCGACGGTCGGGAATTTTTTATGTTTTCTGGACTCCGAGGGAAATCAGGAGGAGAGATACGTATGAGCAAGTATGACGTTATCGTGGTTGGAGCCGGTCCGGCCGGTATTTTTGCATGTTACGAACTAATGAGAACTTCCCCCCATCTGAAGGTGCTGTTGGTCGACAAGGGGCATGACATCAAACATCGTCACTGTCCCATCCTGGAAAATAAAATCGAGCTCTGCCCGCCTCCAGCCGGGAAAAAAGAATTCGCCGGCTGTCTGCCCGCGTGTTCGATTACGGCGGGATTCGGCGGCGCAGGCGCTTATAGCGACGGCAAATTCAACATTACGACGGAATTCGGCGGCTGGCTAACGGATTACTTAGCTCCTTCGCAGGTGCTGAACTTAATCCGATACGTGGATGAGATCAATTTGGAGCACGGAGCGACATTAAATCTAACCGATCCGACCACCGACTTTGTCAGAAACATAGAGCATAGAGGGTACGCTGCGGGATTAAAGCTGCTGCGCGCGCAAGTAAGGCATTTGGGCACGGAGCAGAACCTGGAGATTTTGAAATCCATTTACGAGTATCTGGGAAGCCGAATCGACATGCGCTTTAAGACGGAAGTCGCGGACCTGCTTACAGTCAAGGAAAATGGCGTACACCGGGTGCACGGGATAACGCTTAAGAACGGCGAGGAAATCGAATCGAATACCGTCGTAGTCGCTCCCGGGCGGGATGGCTCGGCGTGGCTGACGGACGTGTTGAAGCGCCGTCGGCTTGCCATGGTCAACAACCAAGTCGACGTGGGCGTGCGGGTCGAGACGTCCGACGTGGTCATGCGGGAAATTAACGAGCACCTGTACGAAGGCAAGTTCGTGTTTAATACGTCGGTGGGTACCCGGGTACGTACGTTCTGCAGCAATCCATCCGGTCACGTCGTCGTTGAAAATCATAGCGGAGTCATGGCGGCGAACGGCCATGCGTTCAAGGATCCGGCTCTCGGATCCGCCAACACGAACTTTGCGCTGCTCGTTTCCCACAAATTCACGGACCCGTTCGACAAGCCGAACGAGTATGCGCGCGAAATCTGCAAACGGGCGAACGATCTTTCCGGCGGCGGCGTTATCGTGCAGAAGTTCGGCGATATCATGCGGGGGCGGCGTTCGACGGCGGGGCGCATCAAGGAAGGGTTCATCGAGCCGACCTTGCATGAAGCGGTACCTGGAGATCTTGGATTGGTGCTGCCTTACAATACGATGAAGAGTCTGATCGAGATGGTCGAAGCGCTCGATAAGGTTACTCCCGGAATCGCTTCGGAGCATACTTTGTTCTATGGCGTCGAAGCGAAATTTTACTCGGCTCGTCCTAAGTTAAGCGAGAAGCTGGAAACGGAAATATCCGGACTGTATTGCGGCGGAGACGGAGCGGGAGTCACCCGCGGTTTGGCTCAAGCCGGCGCGGCGGGCGTTTGGATCGCGAGAGCGGTCGCAGAGCGGAAAGCGCAATAACTCCGATCTAGCATTTTACAAAGTCAAATAAGTGAGCGCAGAGAGCAATAACGAAGCAACGAGCATGGCGATGAAAGGGCGGAGACCACGGGTGCGGAAGCCGCGAAGGCTTACGTTCATCCCCAATCCGGCCATTGCCATTCCGAGCAGCAAAGTCGTTACGATGGACAATCCGTTTAATAATGCTGCAGGCTCGGGTAGAATAACGGGAAGGCCGTAACTCCCCAATAAGCTCATCGCGACAAAACCGAGCAGGAACCAAGGGAACGGAAATCGGGTTGGTTTGCCCCCGGCAGCCGATTCATTCGATACCGATCTACTTCTCAGCCTGGACACGCCAAGAATAACAAGGCATAGCGGCACTAGCAAGGCGACTCTGCACAGCTTCGCGAGCAACCCATCCGCTAGGGCGTCGGATCCCGCAGGTGCTGCGGCCATGGCAACATGCGCGATTTCGTGCAAAGTAAGACCGGACCAAATGCCGTAGGCAGCCGCGTCTATGGGCAGCCAAGGCTGAATGAGCGTATATACCGCAGCAAATGCGGTTCCGATTAAAGCGATCAAACCTGCTCCAACTGCCGTATCCTCGTCTTTGGACTTTAGCAGCGGAGATACGGCGGCTATGGCCGCAGCCCCGCAGACCGCCGTGCCGACGGCAAGCAGCAGCGTTAGCTTTCGGTCCGCACGGAACAGATGTCCTAATGCAGTGACCGCAGCAAGAGCGAAGACCACTGTGCCAACGCTTTGAGCTAGCAGAGGAAGTCCCTGCTGCAGCAGTTCTCCGATGTTTAGTTTGAGGCCGAACAAGACGATGGCTAAGCGAAGCAATACTCCGGAAGAGAAACGAATGCCGCCGGCGAGCGCTGCCGGGTATCCAAACCGATGCCGATAAGCCGCGGCGAGGAGCAAGGCGCATGCAAGAGGTCCAAGTCTCCCAAGCAAGGGGAGCAAGGAGATGACCCAACCAGCGAGTGCGAGGGTGAGAGTTAGTAGAATGCCGTTTATCTTAGCCGGAAAAAGGTTAAGAATAGCGGGTAGAGTTATTTTGGCGAGCATGAAGTCCGATTCCTCCGATGCGGTTAGATTTTATAATTAAGCATGTTCTTGTTAGGATCAGCATACGTCGGTTTTAATAATAAGGAAAATTAATTATAATTATATCTATAATAATTAATTACTAATGATCGGAGGACGACATGGATCAATCTCTCATCGTTTTCTCGGAAGTAGCCGATACTCGCAACTTCTCTCGGGCAGCGGAGCGGCTGCATATGACGCAGCCCGCGGTCAGTCAGCATATCCGCGCTTTGGAGGAGCGGCTTAAAGTCAGGTTGTTGGAGCGCAACAATAAGTCCGTTGCCTTAACCAAAGCGGGGGAGATCGTACTTCACCATGCGAGGGAAATCGGGGGCCTTTATCGCAAAATGGAGGAGATGGTGGATGAATTGCTGCATTACACGGGCGGTCCGTTATCCATTGGAGCCAGCTATACGTTCGGCGAGTATGTTCTCCCGCTGACGTTGGCGCGGTTGAATACCGAGTTTCCCGATATTCGACCTTCTGTCATCATTGGAAATACGGCAGACATCGCGGAGCAGGTTCGCAATCGCGGGTTAGACGTCGGTATCGTGGAAGGCGAGGAGATCGGTACGGGGCTCGTCGTGGAGAAGCTGGCAGAGGATGAGATGTACGTTGCGGCAGGAGCGCGGCACCCATTGGCGGGGCAGATCCGGATCCCGCTGGCGGTACTCGAGGAGGAGACGTGGCTTGTAAGAGAACAAGGCTCGGGGACAAGGGCTGCAGCCGATAAAATGTTCGCGGCGTTGCCCCTGCAACCGTCGCGGTTAATGGAAATGGGAAGCACGCAGTCCATCAAAGAAACGGTAGAAGCCGGGCTTGGCGTTACTTTGCAATCGCGATGGGCGCTTCGCAAAGAACTCGGGCTCGGCTCCTTGAGGTTGTTGAATATAGAAGGTCTTCCGGTCAGACGAAGCTTTCATATCCTATTGCGCAATGGCGATCTGCGCACCCGGACGATGGACGTTTTTCTGCAGACGCTCCGTACCGTTACCGAAACGATGATATCGCCGCAACAGCCGCAACAAACGTAATCACCGAAACATTCATTCTTGTCTTAGTTCTCCTGGGAAATTTTCCTGAACGCCTCGAGAAATTGAGCGGACGGATAAGCGCCGGACAGCGCGTATTTATTATTGATGATGAAGAACGGAACTCCGGAGATGCCAAGCGCTTGGGCGGACGCCTGGTCTTGCTTGATCGCGTCCAGGCCTTCTCCCGCCTCAAGATGGCGGCGCGCGTCCTCCGCATCTAGTCCCAATTCGGCAGCGATCTTCATCAGCACGTCAATCTGGGCGATATCCCGGCCATCCTCGAAATAGGCTTTCATTACCGCATCCAGCCAGTGCTGCTCATCCTCTTGCGGAAGAAGCGCAGTGATCCGGTGCGCGAGCACGGTGTTCGGCATGCGCTCCACTTTATCGAATCGGAAAGTAACGCCGACAGCGGCACCGGCTTCGGTTACTCTTTGCAGCATCGGCCGCAAGCGCTCCGCTCCTCCCATTTTTTTCTCCATCACGTTATTGAAGGGCAATCCTTCGGGAGGAAGGGTGGGATCGAGCTGGTAGGCATGATAGCTGACTTCGACCGTCTGTCCGGTCGTTTCGTTCCAGGCTTCGATCGCATCGCTCATATTTTTCTTACCGATCCGGCACCAAGGGCACACCATATCCGAATATACATCGATTTTCATCGGAATCACCTCATTTTCTTATAATTAATCCTGTTTCACATAGTATGGCAGACTATAATACGGCATTCAATGTACGACATAACACCTATAATGATAAAATGGGGAAATGTGCACGGCTGACCAATCGAGGGAGGAATATCAAATGTCTTTAACGATAAATTCGACGGTTGAGCTGCTGAACGGCATAGAGATGCCCCGGCTCGGCCTTGGAGTCTGGCGTGCCAAAGACGGCCAGGAAACCGAAAACGCGGTATTAACCGCCTTGAGAGCAGGTTATCGCAGCATAGATACGGCGTCGATGTACGACAATGAACAAGGGGTTGGGCGTGCAGTCCGGGCTTCCGGCATTCCGCGCGAGCAAGTTTTCGTTACGACCAAAGTGTGGAACAACGAGCAAGGCTACGATAACACGATTAAAGCTTTTCGGAACAGCCTTGACAGGCTTAAGATGGATTACGCCGATTTGTATTTAGTTCATTGGCCGGTCGCAGGAAAATACAAAGAAACCTACCGGGCGTTGGAGGAGCTCTATGATCGGGGAATCGTACGCGCAATAGGCGTCAGCAACTTTAATATTCACCATCTCGAGGATTTAATGGGAAGCTGCCGGATCAAGCCGATGCTGAATCAGGTGGAGCTCCATCCGTTGCACACTCAGAAGAAGCTTCTTGCTTTTTGCCGTAAGGAAGGGATCCAGCTTGAATCTTGGCGACCGCTCATGCAAGGCCGTCTTGACCTGCCGCTTATCGCGGAGTTGTCTGCCAAATATGGCAAAACTCCAGCGCAAATCGTCCTGAGATGGCATCTGCAGCTTGGGGTGGTAACCATTCCTAAATCGACGCAGGAAGAGCGGATTCGCGAGAACGGCGATCTGTTTGGCTTCGAGCTGGAGCCTGATGACATGAATCGGATCGACCAGTTAAACCGGGATCACCGCTTCGGCGCGGACCCGGACCATATCGATTTCTGATTTTCCGTGAAGACGAGGCATTGTGAGGATAAAAAACGTGGGATTTGAAATAATACGTGACGTAGGCACCCCTTGACAACCTCAACTGTAACTGATATTATTACAGTAATCACCGGGGAGGCTTAACGTATGAACAGTGAATTCGTCATAGCTGTCCACAGCCTTGTTCTCCTGGCGCATCGTCCCGACGGCATGGCGTCAAGCGAAGAAATCGCGTCCAATGTGTGCACGAATCCGGTGCGCGTACGCAAGGTCATGAGTTGCTTGCGCAAAAATGGGTTCGTAGATACCAGGGAAGGATCCGGAGGCGGTTATAAGCTGTCCAGGGAACCGCACGGTGTTACTTTGGCCGATGTATATCGCGCCTTGGCGGCAGGATCGCTTGCTCCAAGCTGGTGCAGCGGGGATCCGGAATCCGATTGCTTGGTCGGCTCCAACATGGCGGATGTCATGAATTCCGTCTTCTGCGGGGCGGATCAGCAGCTCGAGTCGTATTTCGAGACGATTACGATCGGACAGATGTTGTCCCGGCTTACGGCGAAGGCGCGAGCCTAGAGCGAGCAATTGATTGTGCTTGGGATGAAACGGGTAGTCACGGGTACCCGATCATCATAGCTTTAATACATTACTTAAATTTGGATAGGAGAGATGTCTCATGGCAGTCGTAGTCACGAAAGACAATTTCACTGAGAACGTTGCGCAAGGAGTTTCCTTGCTTGATTTCTGGGCACCTTGGTGCGGTCCTTGCAAAATGCAGCTTCCGATCGTGGAAGAGCTGTCCGAAGAATTGAAAGGCACCGCAACGATCGCGAAAGTGAACGTTGACGAAGAGCCTGAGCTCGCAAGCCAATTTGGAGTCATGAGCATTCCGACGCTGATTCTGTTCAAAGACGGCCAGCCGGTTGACAAGCTCGTTGGGCTGCAAAGCAAAGCTTCCCTGCAAGCGAAAATCCAGAACCACCTGTAAGATCGATAACCAACGTATGAAGAACACCGCAAGCCTTCTCAAGAGAGGGCTTGCGGTGTTTTTAGTTGATCGCGTCTATAGGTTGGCGAAGCCGTTATGGCTAGACTTATATAGTCCATTGGCCATGTACGATTGCGACAAGCTTCCATTCATTCCCGGCGGGGACGAATACGAGAATCAGGCTCTGCCAATCCATTCCTTCGTACTTGTCATCGAAGCCGGGGAAATGATACTCGACAAAAGAAGCGTCCGGATAAACCTCTTTGCCGTTGAATTCGGCGTTGCCGAGTCCCATGATCTTGTTCACGTTCACGTTAGGAGCATCTTCGAAATCCTGATTGTATACGAATTTCTCGTAGTAATCCCGGAACGATAGCTCTATCGGATCCCCACTGCCGTCGGCGAATCCCCACTTCAGCTTATTCGTGTCCTTGAAGGCAGGGAGTTGATCCGCTTTAAATACAAGATCGGTTTCGATATTGATATGGGAATAAGGCGAGAACCTTAAGCCTTGTTCGGGGTCAATCCATTGGGCTAAGGACTTCAGGTCTCTCTCCCTTAGAAATTCGATGACTTCTTGGGCCGTATCTTTTAATTGAGCTTGCGGGTCATTCGACAATTGCGGTTCGGCGGATTTGGATGGTGCAGGATTGGTTGAAGGAGTTAAACCTTCGTTGCTTGCAGATGGCGTCGTCATGGCTCCTGGGGAAGAAGCGAAGGGTGATTCAAGAGCGGCATCCGGAACATCGGTACTATTGGAGTTCGTACCGCAGCCAGACATTATTAGAGCGAGAAGTGCCGCAACGAGCAGCGCGTACATTCTTCGCATTATTCATTCCTCCTTGCGGTTAAGTATTTAGTTAGACGCAGAAGAAGCCAAGATGTTCCGGTGGAAAATACTGTGATAAAAGATTTAGTCAAAAAGCAATACCGTCAAACGCGAATAAGCGCCTGCAACAGGAAAAAACCGTTCAAGTGCTTTCTCGTTTCTTGTAATATTTTCGTAAGAAAAGCTTAAGATCGGCGTAGCATATCGGTTAGAAAAGGGTTAGAGGCGGGAGGTATGCTTTCAAAGCAGGGATGCCCCAGGGAGTTGGCCGTTCTTGTGCTATAATTTGGGTATAAAGAATGGTTGGGAGCGAGGCGAGGATAATGGCGGTTTCTACGGTGCTGGTCGCGGATGACGAAAGGGATATTACCGATGTGTGCAGACGGTACCTGGAGCGCGAAGGATATACGGTGCTTGTTGCCAATGATGGCAATGAAGCGCTGGCGCTATGGGAAACCAATCGTCCCGATCTAGCGATCCTCGACTTAATGATGCCTGGCAAATCCGGCTGGGACGTTTGTTCGGCCATTCGCCATCAAGAGGATATCCCCATCATCATGCTTACGGCCCGCGGCGAAGAAAGCGACCGTATCCTCGGGCTCACGCTCGGCGCGGATGATTATTTAACCAAGCCTTTCAGCCCAAGAGAGTTAGTGTTAAGGGTACGCAATCTATTACGACGCTCCAACGGGCACAACCCGACTGAGGGTAACAAGCAAGCCGGTGATAAACCGCTCGTCCAGCAAGCTCCGGAGAAACATTTTGACGGATTATCTATTTTTCCACTGGAGAGAAGGGTGACCATACATGGACAGGATGTAGAGCTAACGGTGAAGGAATTCGATCTCCTCTACTTGTTTGTGCGTCATCCAGGCCAAGTGTTCTCCCGCAACCAATTATTGAGCCAGGTGTGGAATATAGAGTTCGAAGGCGATACCACTACCGTTACCGTTCATATCAGCCGATTACGCGAGAAGATAGAGGTTCACCCTTCTTCGCCGCAATTTCTCAAAACCGTATGGGGCATCGGATATAAATTCGAAGGAAAACCGTTATGATGAAAATATTGCCCGTCAAGCTAAGATCTTATCTGCTTATGGTGAATGCAGTCAGTATAGCTGTTATTCTCGGCCTGCTGTTTTTTTGTTACAGCCGCATGCTGCTTGATGCGTCCACCTTCGTTTGGCTGGGGGGAGCCACCTTGCTAGCAGGAGCTTTGTCGTTTTTTTTGCATTTTGCAATGATCCGTCCTCTGGAAAGATCCGTAATTCGAATAGGTGACGCTTCGGGAGAGATCGCAGCCGGCATTCTCGGTGCGGAAGTGCCGATTGTCGGTCCGACGGAGTTTCGGCAGCTTGCGGAACGTTTCAATACGATGAGCCGCCAGCTAAAGGGCAGTTTCGAACGAATTCAACTAGCGGAAGCTTCCAGACGCGAGCTGGTAGCGAATGTCGCCCACGATTTGCGGACTCCGCTAGCCTTGCTGCAATCGCATGCCGAAGCGATTCAGGACGGCTTAGTCCAAGACGAGGAAAATTTCCATAAATACTTGCAGACGATTCGCATGGAATCCATTCGTCTGGGCTCATTGGTACAAGGTTTATTCGAGCTTTCCAGAATCGATGCCGGCGAAGAACCATTCGTCCCGCAAAGAGTCGTACTTGAAGATGTGTTAGTGCAGACTCTGAATGCCTATGCACCAAGTCTGGACAAAAAGCGGCTGCAAGTCGCCGTTGCTTTGCCTGAACCTTCGCCTCTGGTCATGTCGATGGAAATGATGTTGCGGAGAATACTCGGGAATTTGCTCGAGAATGCGATCCGCCATTCTCCGGAAGGAGGAAGCCTTTCGTTATCGGCAGAGGTTCAAGCGGAGAGCAAGCTCATTATCAGGCTGCGGGATGAAGGAGAAGGGATTGCTGTCCAGGATCGGGACAAAGTTTTTGAGCGGTTCTATCGGACCGACCAAAGCCGCCAGCGAGACGGAAGCGGTTCGGGATTGGGTCTGGCCATCGCACGTTCTCTCGTAGAACGGCACGGCGGGCACATTGGAGTAGAGGCGGCGGAAGGCGGAGGCAGCGTCTTCTGGTTCACCGTCCCTATAGCGGATTCATCTCTAACTAAGGGGGAGCATGCATGAGTAACCGCAAACCGGGATTCGGCAAACAGCTAGCGGATTTGCATCGTTGGAACGGATGGATCGTGGTCATTCTGACGATCTCCGGCTTGCTGCTGGCATGGGATGTCGTACGGGGCTGGCTGGACGGCCAAGCGCGCAATCCGATTAAGCAGCTGCATATCATTCTCGGCATCCTGTCCGGTATATTGATTATTCTCTATATCCCTCTTATGAAACGCCACTTAAAGCAAATCCGGCAGCGACCGAAGCAAAAAGGCAATTTGAGCTTTGTCATGATACTGCTCATCGGCTGGCTTCTCTCCGGCGTCGTGCTATGGCAGATTCGACGATTTCCCCCGGAATGGGCGAATGGCGCCTTGATTGTTCACGACCTCTTAACCTGGATTGGCGTGCCGTACATCATCTATCATTCCGTCACGCGTCTTAGATGGATGAAGAAGCCTGAACGCCGATCGATTAAGACAACAGAGGACGGCAGCGAGAGCGTAATTCGACCTCCTGAAGCCGCGGCTCATGCTAATGTACGGCATTTAGAACCAACGCCTTGGATAAACAGGAGGCAATTTCTTAGATGGTCACTCGGTGCCGCGCTGGCTGTAGCCGTCGCCCCGTCCTTCTTCCGCTGGTTGTCGACTTCGACCGGGGGGACTTTGTCTTCCGTTCCCGGCGGCATGAAAGACGTGTCCGACGAAACGAACCTCATGCTTCCTAACCCAACGCCGCTGCCGGACTCGGTAAACGTTGTCGGCGGCGGCGCGGAAGGATATTTCCGCGTCTATACGGTTACACCGTTGCCTACTTTTGATTCCAAAACTTGGAACTTTTCGATAAACGGATTGGTGGATAGGTCGGCTACTTGGAATTGGGAGCAATTTCTCACTTTGGCGCGTACCGTGCAGGTGAGCGATTTCCACTGCGTAACGGGATGGTCGGTTTACAAAAATACTTGGGAGGGCATCCCCCTCTCCGCATTGCTGAAGCAAGCCGGGCTAAAACCGAACGCGAAATTCGTTAAATTTTACTCCGGCGACGGGGTTTACACGGATACGCTGTCGCTAGAGCAAGCGAACATGGAAGACGTAATGGTGGCGTTGCTCCACGACGGGAAACCGATTCACCGGGACTACGGAGGTCCGGTACGCCTGATCGTGCCGAAAATGTATGCGTATAAGTCGGTCAAATGGCTGGACCGGATCGAGTTGATCGACAGAGACCATATCGGGTATTGGGAAGAAAGAGGATACGATACCGATGCGTGGGTGAGAACTTGATGCTTTTAGCAGGAATGGCGGTGCTGCTGAGCACGGCTATTCCGCTAAACTGGCCCGACAAACCAAATAAGCTTGCCCCGTACGGCGACTCCCGCAAACTGGCCCGACAAACTAAATAAGCTTGTCCCGCACGGCTATTCCGCCAAAACTCGCACCGAAAAACCAAATAAGCTTGCCCCGGAGGCTGTCGATTAATTGTGGACATTTTTAACGTGAACGGACACATGCAGAGAATGTATATGATTTTTCGAATACATTTACAAAATCCGGGTCAAACCGCGTTTTGTGTATGAAAATTCGCATAGAATCGACTGATTCGATGTGTTCGCCGCTCATTATGTATGATTTTTCGCATACATTTTGTGGTCTCCCGCAGATTTCCGAAGTTATGAACCGTTAATCGGCAGCCTCCCCCGCACGGCTATCACGCACAAACTCGCCCCAATTGCTTCATGCTGGATAATGCTAGGCCAAAGAGGTATTCGATTCGTTTTACTTATCATAGGTAATGGGTATGTTAACGTATAGCAACTCCTTAACGGATCGTTAATCGCACAAGCGGCTCAGCCCTCCAGGGCTGGCCGCTTGCGGTTGTTAATCCGTTTCCTTCTTAATTGTCGGAACGGGAGCAACGGACTTGGTTCTTTCCAGGGTATCGTTGACGTACGCCATGTCTTGGTTTTTGGCCTTCATGTTACCAGTCCCTTTGTAATTGCCTTTGTGCGATTTATTTTCCATGGGATTCCCTCCTCCCTCTGACGACCGAAATGCGACACGGGTGTCGCTTCATCGATCGCATCTCTGACGACCGAACGCGGCACGGGTGTCGCTTCATCGATCGCATCTCTGACGACCGAAACGCGACACAGGTGTCGCTGCATCGATCGCAGCCTACAGACGACATTGTGCACAATCCACTGTCACGTTATCCGCATGGAGGTTTGTCATCATGAATTTCTCGGAAGCTATCCAAAGTCACCTCCGCCGAACGTATCCACTGTTGCTTATTATTATTGCTTTGGTCAGCTTTGCTGCATGTTCCAACCGTGAGCCGGCTGCATCGCCAACTGCCGCGATTTCTCCTACCCCTTCTGCCACGGCGGGGGATTCCGCTTCGGAATGGTTAACCAAGGCACAGGCGGCGGCTCGGACAATGAAAAGTTACGGATTCGAGCTGCAAATGCATCAGAAGCTCACCGGGACAAAGGAAGTCGATAAATCAAATGTGGAGATCTCCATGCAAGGCCGCGCCGAACTCAACCCGTTGAAGTTGGATCAGACAATAAAAAGCGACATTGACGGGGAGGCATCTACTCTGCGAGCCGTCCTCGTACCGGATGCGTATTACATGTACCTCCCGGAGTACGAGGAATGGAGCAAGCTTTCCAAGGAAATCTCCAAAGAAAACGTCAAGACGCTATCCGCTTTCCAGGTAAACCCGGAGCAGGCGCTTAAAGATATCCAGCAACTAGGCAACTCTTTGACCGCCGAGCAGAACGGACAAGTCGTTACGATAAGATATGAAGGGACCGGACCGGAAGCCTCCGTCTATCTCGCGGGCATATTGGAGAGTACGATGGGATTGTCCGGCATGGACAAGGACATTCAAGAAAGCTTGGACATCCAGAAGCTCAATGTAACTTTAACCTTGGATGCCGAGCGGGCTTGGCCGCTTTCCTACCGGATAGAATCGGACATGTCGATCGAATTCGAGCTTGGCAATAAATCCACCGTGAACCAAACGCTTGCCGGCACCTATAGTAAACATAATGCTTCTGCTGCCGTAACCGTCCCCAAAGAAGCCCTAAATGCGATAGATCCCGATAAGCTCGATGAGCAATTGGATTTAGATAACCTTGGAGGAGACAAATAAGATGAAAAAAAGGATGTTTCTTACTGGTGGACGTTAACCCGTAGTTCCGTTATAATGGCGTGAGAATTGAACAGCTTGACGATCGGTCCCGGCGACGCCCGCGGACACGATCGCAAGGAGTCAGGAGTGTTAGATCAATGGCACTATCGTGCGGAATTGTCGGGCTTCCCAACGTGGGCAAGTCGACCTTGTTTAATGCAATAACCCAGGCGGGCGCTGAGATGGCTAACTACCCGTTTTGCACGATCGATCCGAACGTAGGCGTCGTGGAAGTGCCGGATGAGCGTCTGCAGAAGCTCGCCGATATCGTTAACCCGAACCGGATCGTACCGACCGCATTCGAGTTTGTGGACATCGCGGGCCTAGTGAAGGGCGCAAGCCGCGGAGAAGGGCTTGGCAATAAATTCCTTGCCAACATTCGTGAGGTAGACGCGATCGTCCATGTCGTGCGTTGTTTCCAGGATGAGAACATCACCCATGTATCCGGCAAGATCGATCCGATTAACGACATTGAAGTCATCAACCTTGAACTGATCCTCACGGATATCGATTCGATCGAGAAGCGGATGGAGCGTACGCGCAAAGGGCTGAAAGGCGGCGACAAGAAGGTTGCCGAAGAGCTTGAGGTTTTGGAGCGCATGCACGCGGCTCTAACGGCAGAAAAACCGGCTAGAAGCGTAGAGTTGACCCATGAAGAGAAGCTGCATATTCGCGATCTGCATTTGCTCACGATCAAGCCCGTGCTTTACGCGGCCAACGTGAGCGAGAGCGAAGCGGCAAACGCCGACGGGAATCCTTACGTTCAGAAGGTTCGCGAGTTCGCAGCCGTTGAAGGCTCGGAGGTTGTATTTATCAGCGCGAAGGTGGAGTCGGAAATCGCCGAGCTTGAAGGGGAGGACAAGGAACTTTTCTTCGAAGAGCTCGGTTTGACCGAATCCGGTCTGGATCGCTTGATCCGCGCTTCGTATAAGCTTCTTGGGCTTTACACCTATTTCACGGCTGGCGTGCAGGAAGTTCGCGCATGGACGATCCGCAAAGGAACGAAAGCTCCTCAAGCCGCAGCAGTTATCCATACCGATTTCGAACGGGGCTTCATCCGTGCCGAAGTGGTTTCTTACGGTGATTTGATAAGCACGGGTTCTATGAAAGCAGCTAAGGAAAAAGGACTCACGCGCCTTGAAGGCAAAGAGTACGTTGTTGCCGACGGAGACGTCATGCATTTCCTGTTCAACGTATAATGTAGAAATGGAATTCAAGAAGCGGTCTAGAGGCGATTTACACCTTCTAGTCCGCTTTTTGCATTCAAAGGGGATGCTGGGGATATTCTATTAAGCGTTTACGGGTGCAACCGGCTTTTAGAATTCTAATGTAACCTTTTGGAACCAATGCACGTCATAGACACTGACAACAGAAGCAACAGCAACTCCTAAAAGTTAATAAGCGCAACGTGGAAGGAGAGACAAATTTGAATAAGAAAAAGCTTTTGATCCTCGTAACGGCAGTCGGACTGGTCGGAACATCCGCCGCTGCCGGTGCGAGCGGTTTGGTAAGCAAGGTCATAGGGGTATTGCATAAGGAAGTCGTCGTATCCGTCAATGGAACGGATACAACGCTGCACCCGGTTTACATTAACGGCAAAGCCTATTTGCCGGCGCGCGACACGGCGGAAGCGCTCGGCTACAACCTGAGCTGGAATGCCAAAGGCAAAGAGATCGAGATTACGGGACAAGCGGAGGAAGCGGTGCAATACGTTCAGACGATGGGCGTAATCGTTGACGTAAGCCCGACCGGCGAAAACGGCAAATACCGGATCGAGCTGCTCGGCAAAGGCGACTATGGCTGGATTATCCTATATGCCGATAAGGAAACGGTATTGACCGATGAGAGCGGGCAACCGTTTGCGGCTAAAGATCTGAAGGCCGGAACGCGGATTACAGCGGAGTTCGGCCCGATCGTCGCGCTGAGCTTTCCGGGTCAGTCCCATGCGCATAAAATCATCGTAGGCAGCGAAAGCCTGATCAAGGAAGACGCGATTCAATCGGTTGAGAAAACCGATGACGGCTGGCAAGTAAGGTTCGGGGAAACGAAAGACGGCGTAGCGACTCCGACGCTCACGCTTAACGCGGGCAAGGAAACAAGCGTGCTGACCTCTCAAGGCGAACCGGTTGAATTCTCCAGCCTGAAAGCCGGAGACAAAGTTCGCGCCTACTACGGTCCTACAATGACGAAGAGTATCCCGCCGCAAAGCCCGCTGCATTATCTCGTCGTTCTGACGGAGTCGGAACAACTGGCTCCCGCAACCGTTCAGGAATATCGCGAACTGGCCTGGAAAGAGGTTCCCGAGAGCGAGAAGCCTCATCTAACGACCAAGAAAGAAGATGCTCAAGTATCGGTCATTGAATCGAAAAACGCCGCTATTATGACTGTCACGGATGCTCAGAAGAAGAAGCTGGAAGAGATCAAAGCCGCTAACGGCAAGCTGATCGAAGTGAAATACAATACGGATCAGGACGCGCTTCTTGGACCCTTGATCCTTGCGTTCGATCCGGATACGAAAGAGCTTGTCGGCTTTTTCCAACGATTGTAAATACAATCAAATCCACCGGTTCACTGTATAAATGAATACAACGGCCAATCATAAAGATGTTATGAACCAAAACGTTCCCTGTATAAAGCGGGAGCGTTTCGTTCTTGTTTTGCCTGAAAAAAATACTGTTCGCAGCCTGCAACCCTATGGTATATTAGGTCCAATTTCTTCCTAATGGGATGACGGCAGGGTGATGCGGTGCGATGAGAGCTTACGGCTATTTAATTAAAATGCGGATATTAACGGCTCTTGCCTACCGGTTTGAAGTCTGGATCGGTATGTTCGGCGACATTATTATGCTCGTGGCTTCCGCGTATATATGGAAAGCGGCATACGGCAGCGGGGCGGTAGGCTCCGGAGCTTCCCATGTGGGGCTTGAAAGCATGATTACGTATACCGTTATCTCCGTTCTCTTGGCGTCCGTCTTCCAGACCGGCGTTCAGAATACGATTTACACGCAAGTGAGAGAGGGTAACATCGCGCTGGATTTCATGCGGCCATTGCCCTTGCTCGGCATCTATTTGTCGGATGATCTAGGAAGCATGGTTAGCGCGCTCGTGAACAAAGCGGTACCGCTCCTCATCGCGGGCGTATTGCTGTTCGGGTTCCCGCTTCCGGCCGACGCGGGAGCGCTGGCGGGTTTCTTGGTCAGTTGCCTGCTCAGCTTCATTATTTTATGGCTATTAAGCGCCATGGTCGGATTGGTCTCCTTCTGGGTAGCCGAGCTTGGCAACCTGGGAATGGTCAAGGATGCCGTAGTGCGCGTGTTGTCGGGAAGCTTAGTGCCGCTATGGTTTTTCCCTGCTGAGGTGCAACGAGTGTCGGAATGGCTTCCTTTTCAGTACACCTACCAAACGCCAATCGGCATTTATATCGGAATAATGCCTGCCCGCGATGCCATGCAAGCTATAGGCATTCAGGCCCTATGGGTGGTCATTCTGGCTTTGCTGCTGGCTTGGATTTGGAAACGAGCCCGCAGCAAAGTCATGATTCAGGGAGGGTGAGAGCGCTATGAACGAAATTCGGCATTACGCGATCGTATTCGGTTACTATGCCAAGCTGGCTATCCAACGCCAATTGGAATATCCGTTGTTTCTCGTTAGCTGGTTGATTATGATTCCGTTGCAGTATTTATCGGGCATCTGGATGCTAAAGATCATCGTGGACCGTTTTCAGCCCTTAAACGGCTGGGGATTCGATGAATTAGCATTTCTATACGGACTAGGCCTGCTCAGCCATGGGCTTGTCGTCGTTTTCTTCATTCCGACCTGGCACACGGAGTTTGCGGTTCTTCGCGGAGAGTTCGACCGGCTGCTGCTGCGGCCGATGAATGTCTTTTTTCAATTCGTTACCGGATATTTCAATTTTATCGGACTCATAGATCTTATCCCCGGTTTTATTATTTTCACTTATGCCGCTAGCATGGTCGACTTTAGTTGGAGCGGCGGAAATATACTTAAGCTTGTGCTTGTGGTCATTGGAGGCACCTTAATCCGGGCGAGCCTTTATACCATAATTGGAGCGGTTGCATTCTGGACGAAGCGGAGCCGGAATCTGATCAATATGGCAGTGGCCACGATGGAGCGGACGACGATGTACCCGCTCACGCTCTATCCGCAGGTCATACAAGCCGTCTTAACGTTCCTGCTGCCGATCGGATTTATCAGCTTCTTTCCGGCGGAGCAATTTTTAGGGAAGTCCTCTTCGCTAGTATTGCCGATCGGCATGGCGATCTGGACTCCGCTCGTTGGTTTGATTTGTTTTGCCATAGCGTACGCGGTATTCCGGTTTGGATTGCAAAAATACGAAAGCGCTGGCTCGTGAGGTGAAGGTCATGGCAATTATCGAGGTTAAGGATTTAGTGAAGGAGTTTGTCGTCGTTCGCAAAAAAACGGGGTTGGGAGGAGCTGTGAAAAGCTTGTTCCGACCGGATACAGCGATCGTTCGCGGGGTGGACGGGCTTAGCTTCTCGATTGACCAAGGGGATATCGTAGGATATATCGGCCCTAACGGGGCAGGCAAGAGCACGACAATCAAGATGCTTACGGGCATCCTGCACCCGACGGCAGGCGACATTCGCGTCTGCGGCTTGTCTCCCCAGAAGGATCGGAAGGCCGTCGTCCGTCAGCTAGGCGTCGTATTCGGCCAACGTACGCAGCTTTATTGGGATTTGCGGCTTGGAGAAACGTTCGAGTTGTTGAAAAGGATCTATCGTATCGACGACAATCAATACACGGACACGATGGATATTCTGAACGATGTATTGCGAATCAGGGATTTCATCGATACGCCGGTGCGTCAGCTGTCTCTAGGACAGCGAATGAGAGGAGATCTTGCCGCGGCAATGATCCATGATCCAACACTTCTGTTCCTGGACGAACCGACGATAGGGCTGGATGCGGATGCGAAGCATGCGATCCGCCAGTTCATTCTTACGATGAATCGGGAGCGCAAAATGACAGTCGTTCTAACGACGCATGATCTTGACGACGTGGAGCAGCTCTGTTCGCGCCTGCTCGTCGTTAATCATGGTAAGCTCGTCGAGGACGGACCTTTGGATTCCATCGTGAATAAGCTGGCGCCGCACCGTCTGCTCGTGATCGAGCTGTCCGAGGCGGCTCGTCTTCCCGAACATGCGAATGCATCGATCGTTCGTCAGGATGGGTTAAAGGTATGGTATCAATTCGATAAATCCGCGATCACGGCAGCCGATTTAATAGCGGATTTGTCTGGGAAGCTGCCGATTCGGGATCTAAGCGTTCAAGAGCCGGACATCGAGGATGCGATTAGGGAAGTGTATCGAACGACCGGTTGAATCACAGATACGGGAGATAGGCCCTGCCTGCGCAGGGTCTTTCTTTGTGCTGTTCCAAATCCAGCCCCGCACGAATCCGTCCTAATGTGGTATAATAATTACAGTGTGTCTTTCTAAGAAAAGCAACGGAGGATGAGGAAAAGTGTTAGACCGTCTGCAAATATTGGCGGATCGATATGAGAAGCTTAACGAATTGCTTAGCGATCCAGATGTGGTCAGCGACTCGACGCGGTTGCGTACCTATGCCAAGGAGCAATCCGGGCTAGAGGATGCATACCGCGCTTATGAAGAATACAAGCTGGTGCTTATCCAGCTGCAAGACGCCAAAATCATGCAGGATGAGAAGCTGGATGATGAAATGCGCGAGATGGTGAAGATGGAGATCGAGGAACTCGAAAGCCGCCGAACCGAGCTCGAGGAGGAGGTCCGCTTTCTTCTGCTGCCGAAGGATCCCAACGACGGTAAGAACGTCGTCGTTGAAATCCGCGGAGCGGCTGGCGGCGAGGAAGCGAATCTGTTCGCGGCGGAGCTGTACCGGATGTACGCGAAATACGCGGACAGCCAAGGCTGGCGGACGGAGATGCTCGAATCCAGCGTCAGCGATCTCGGCGGATTCAAAGAGGTTATATTCACGATTAGCGGCCAGGAAGCTTTCCGCAAGATGAAATACGAGAGCGGTGCCCATCGCGTACAGCGCGTTCCCGAGACGGAATCGGGCGGACGTATCCATACTTCGACTTCCACCGTCGTGGTCATGCCTGAAGCCGAGGAACTGGATATCGTCATTCACGATAAAGATATTCGCGTCGACACGTTCTGCTCCAGCGGTGCTGGCGGACAGTCCGTTAACACGACGAAATCTGCTGTTCGCGTGACCCATGTTCCTACGGGTATCGTGGCCACATGTCAGGACGGCAAATCACAGAATGACAACAAAGACAAAGCGCTTCAGGTGCTTAGAACCCGTATCATGGATGTCAAACGGCAGGAAGAAGAAGCGAAATACTCCGGCGAACGCCGCGAGAAGGTCGGCACGGGAGACCGCAGCGAGCGCATTCGCACTTATAATTTTCCGCAAAGCCGGGTTACCGATCACCGCATTGGCTTAACGCTCCACCGTCTGGAGTACGTGATGAACGGCGATATGGAAGAGATCGTTCAAGCGCTGACGTTGGCGGAACAAGCGGAAATCTTGGAGCGCGAGCAAATGAAGTAATCAAGGAGGCGCTTGGCGTGAGCTTGGAACACGAGCCCAAGCCTCTGACGATTAGCGAGGTATGGCGTCAGGGCGCGGACAATTTACGGCAAGCGGGAGTCGGAGAAGCGGACGCTGATGCGGAGCTTCTTCTTCTTTATTTGCTCGGAATAAACAAGACCGAGCTGCTGCGCGATTGGCGCGATCCGTTCCCGGAGGGGAAACTGGCGGTTTGGGATGATCTGCTCGAGCGTAAAAGAACAGGAGAGCCCGTGCAATATATCATTGGCGAGCAACATTTCTACGGGCGGGCGTTCGAGGTTACGGAGGCGGTGCTCATTCCGCGCCCTGAAACGGAGCTGTTGGCCGAAGCGGTATTGGAAATAGCGGACAGGCTATGGCCCGATACTGCTGCGGCTCCGATTGTGCTGGATGTTGGCACGGGCAGCGGGATTCTGGCGATTACGATGGCTGCAGAACGCCCGTCATGGAAAGTAACGGCTTCCGATTTATCGGTTGATGCGCTTCGTATGGCGCGACGCAATGCGGAGCGCAATGGGGTGGGAGGTCGCATTACATTCGTTCAGGGTGATTTGCTGACGCCATTCCTGGTGGATGGACCATTAGCCAAGCAAACGCCGATCGATGTGCTCGTGTCCAATCCTCCGTACATCCCTACCTCTGATATTCCCGGATTGCAGCGGGAGGTACGAGATCACGAACCTCGCCTTGCGCTTGACGGCGGCGAGGACGGGCTGAATCCTTATCGATTAATGGCGAGACAGCTGCAGAAATTGCCGAAGTTTCCGCGGCTGGTCGCATGGGAAGTCGGAGCGGGACAGGCCAACGACGTGGCTAACCTCCTTAGCACCGCAGCGAAGTGGGACGAAATTCGTTTCGTTAAGGATTACGCGGGCATCGACCGGCACGTATTAGCCGTTAGGTGAGCACAGATTGAATACCGATAGTGTTGCAAAAAAATAAGACCGCGCAATCCGGGAATGGATAGCGTGGTCTTATTTTATGATTTATACCGGTTTTACGAGTCGGTTTCGCGCAGTTTGTTCCAACAGTGTTTTAGCTATCTCGCCTAATAAGAGTTCATGCCGCTCATGTTTCTGCCTTGATTCCGTAACGTCTTCACTAATCTGGCCGACGGCATCGACAGTACGTTCCAGTCGATCTTCTATCCGTTCCAACCGATTTTCTATCCGCTCGGTCCGAACATCAATCTGAGTTACTCTAACGTCCAGCTTGCGAACGTCTTCCTTCAGAACCTGAACGTCTTCCTTCAGAACCTGAACGTCTTCCTTCAACGTGCGAATGTCCTCTTTCATTTCTGTCATGTCTATTTGCAGCGTAGTCACGACATCAAGAATCTGATGCAATATCGGTTGTTCCACGTTCTGGCCTCCTCGCCCGTGCCAATGATTTCAATTGACCGGTGCTTCCGGATCTTAAGTGTATGGTAGCATAGGCTGGATTCGGTCGTCCACATTCATTTCCTCCAGCCTCGAAGCTCCGTTGTCAGCTTGTCTAGAAACTGGGAGGCTTGAGCCTGCAAAGGCTCTTTTCTCGTGTATAGGCAAATGGGATTAACCAATTTCACATCCTTGACGTACACCCTTGCGAGCATGCCTCGCTCAATTTCATCCTGGGCCTCCAAGGCGGAAAGAAAAGCAATCCCGTATCCTTCCGACACGACGCGGATCAATTCGCTGAAACCATTCATCTGCAATCCGACTTTCGGCAAAGTTAATTGACGATTCTGGCATAAGGAGAGCAATTGTTCTCTGGAGTAGCTGCCCTTCTCGCGAAAAACGAAAGGTTCCCGCACGATTTCCTCCAACGTTATTTTTTGCGAAGCCAGCCGATGATTTTTGTGAACGACGAACCACATCTCGTCTTCATGCCAATCCGTTCTTTCGAGCAGCGGATGAGATTGCTGAGCGCCTCCGATGAAGGCAATATCCGCTTCATAATGGAGCAGCAGTCTAACGGCATTAATGGAACTGGCCGTCGTGAATTGCACATCGACCTTCGGGTATTGCTCCATGTAGCGGGCTATCCAACCGGGAAGCAAGAAATTGGCAGGAAGGTATGTAGCTGCAATGAGCAACTTTCCTGTGCTGCCCCTTTTATAATCGTCGAGGGTTTGCTCAATATTCCGTTCCAGGGCAAATAATCTCGCTGCTTCTAACGCCAGCCGGTTGCCTGCTTCCGTCAGGAGGATACCCCTGCCTTGGGGTGACAGCAGCTGCAGCCCCAATTCGCGCTCCAATTTCTTAATCTGCGACGTAACCTCGGGCTGGCTGATCTTCATTTGTTCGGCAGCTTTCGTAACGCTTCCTTGCTCCGCTACCTGATGAAATAGCCTTAAGGCGTGTAAGTTCAACATGCCGGGCACCTCATTATTCATAATAATTATTTATGAAAACAAATAAATAATATATTAGATATATGATTAATTCTACCTTATTCTAAGCTTGCGGATAAGATGCAAGCAACTATTTTAACGGAATGGGTGGAAATCACTATGAAATTAGTATGTTACGACTGCCGGGAGGAGAAATTCGATTTCTGTTATCGATGCTCATGCGGAGGATTGCTGGAGATTGTTCATGATTTCAGTCATTTGGACGGCGATTACCTGAAGAAATTATTTCATCAGAGGCTATCGGAACGCATGTCTCCGTATGCCAGCGGTGTGTGGCGATACAAGGAACTCATCTACCCGGAATTGTCCGAGAACGACATCGTAACCAAGTACGAAGGGAATACCGGACTCTACGGGTCGAGTCTCATTCAACGATCGCTAGGTATACGCAAGCTGTGGCTGAAGGCGCAAAGCGAAAACCCGAGCGGATCCTTCAAGGACAACGGGATGACGGTCGCGGTCTCCCATGGCCGATCTCTTGGATATAGCCGCTTTACGTGTACGTCTACGGGGAATACATCGTCGTCATTAGCTATGTACGCCGCCGTGGCAGGCTGCGATTCTTACGTGTTGGTACCCAATGAACAAATCTCGGTTAACAAAGTGCTTCAATCGTTAGCTTATGGAGCTAAAGTGATCGGCTTCGACGGAACTTATGACGATGGAATCAGATTCTACGAGCGGCATGACCGAGATTTAGGCTTGTATATTTGTAATTCCATTAACCCCTTCCGGATTGAAGGACAGAAAAGCATCGTATATGAAATCGCCCAATATTTGAACTGGGAATTACCGGATTGGATCATCGTCCCCGGCGGCGCGTTAAGCAATGTATCCGCGTTAGGCAAAGGCTTGAACGATCTGCGAGAGCTCGGTTTGATTCGTAAAATGCCGCAGGTGGCGGTCGTTCAAGCGGAAGGAGCCGGTCCTTTTCACCGGTTGGTGTCGCGAGGAGAGAGTGAATTAGTACCTAATCTGCATCCCTTCACGATAGCGTCCGCATTAAATATCGGGAACCCGCCCAGTTGGAAAAAAGCGCGCAATGTCGTCAATCAAACCGGAGGCACTACCTGCTCCGTAACGGACGAAGAGATCATGGAGGCGAAGGATTTGGTCGACAGGAGCGGAATCGGATGCGAACCCGCATCGGCGGCGACAGTCGCGGGACTAAGGAAGCTGCTCTCTGCGAAAAAGATCGACAAAGACGAAACGGCATTGTGCATCCTGACGGGAAACCTGCTGAAGGATACGGATGCTTTGCGGGAGTATCACTTAGGCGGGCTCTCCGCAGCCGGGCAAAGCAATCGCCTATTGTCTGCGGAGCTGACCCTCGAATCCGTGGGGAGATGGATAAAATAATAAACGCATCTTGCTCCCAGTTGGGGCAAGATGCGTTTTTCCGTGTGTCATCGGGAACGGAAATCGGGACTTGAATTAATTCAATTTAAAGCCGGATAGAACGGTTTTCATTAGCTGTTTTTTTGAATGGTTATAATTACCACTTCTAAAAATACTTTAATAGGTTTATAGAGTCGTAATCCGGACATAATGATGGCTAAGACGTTCCGGAACGCATAGCGAGCACCGACGGGTGCCTCAAGGAGCGAGAACCTATGCGGCGTAGCCATCATTCTTATTCATTCATTTTTCTGGCGGCAAGTAAATTAACGATAGCGGGTTTTGCACTTTTCTTAGGCTTATCCGCATTAATCGGACAGTTCGCCTCGGCGAGCTCCGGCAAGCTAATCCCTGAAGATGCAATCCGCATTCGCATTATCGCCAATACAGACAACGATTTGGATCAAACGATTAAATATAACGTGCGTGACGATATAGCGGCTTTGATTGAATCATGGGGCGCTATGCCTGCTTCGCATGATGAAGCCCGTAATTTGATTCAAGCTCACCTGCCTGAAATCCAGCAGCGCGTGGATGCCAAGCTTAGCGAATACGGAGCGGACTACGGCGGCAAGGTGGAGCTGGCGAAAGTTCCTTTTCCGGAAAAAGCGTTCGGTGGTACAAGTTATGCAGCCGGGGATTATGAGGCGTTGCGCATTACCCTCGGGCAAGGAGTAGGCGTGAATTGGTGGTGCGTATTATTCCCGCCGCTGTGCTTAACGGCTGCAACCGCTGAAGACAATGCTGCTCCCGCATCTAAGATAAAACCGTTAGCCGCCGATAAAGATCTTTCCGCCGGTGAGACGGATAGCGGATCACCTGACGGCCAAGAGCCGGAAACGAAATTTTTCTTGTGGGAAGTTATTCAGAAGCTGATTGCGTTCATTAGCTCTTTGTTCTCGTAAGGGCTATGCTATAATAACGGAAAGAATATCCGAATCACTGAGATAGGACGGTTGCCCGTATCTGAGGGTGACTGGCGAGGATGGAAGACGACATGACGGTGGAAACGAAATATTGGACGGCTGAGCAAACGCAGGCCGGATTAGAGGAAGCCGCCGCGGTGCTTGCCGCAGGCGGCGTTATTGCATTCCCGACCGAGACGGTTTACGGGCTCGGCGGGGATGCGCGGAATACGGAAGCGGTGGAACGGATTTTCGCGGCCAAAGGGCGGCCGTCGGACAATCCGCTTATCGTGCATTTGGCGGACGGCCAAGCCGTGCATCAAGTGGCGGAACGCGTAAACGATATCGAAAGATTGCTGATGTCGGCCTTCTGGCCGGGGCCGCTCACCTTGGTGCTGCCAGTGCAGGCGGGAGCCGTCTCCGCGCTCGTCACGGCGGGATTGGATACGGTTGCGGTGAGGGTTCCGGCCAACGAGATAGCAAGGCAGCTAATCGAGCGATCGGGTTGTCCGCTCGCGGCGCCAAGCGCGAACCGTTCCGGTCGTCCAAGCCCGACGCAAGCCCGTCATGTGATGGAAGATCTGAAGGGTCGGATAGACGGGGTGCTCGACGGCGGTACTGCCGGCGTCGGTTTGGAATCGACCGTTGTCCGGGTGTTGGAGGGTAATGTCCATATTCTCAGACCTGGAGGAATTACACTGGAGCGGCTGCGGGAAGCGCTGGGAACGATGGCGGTTGTCCTGTGGCCGGACGGTCAAGCCGCTCCCGCAGCTAGGGAAGCGGCAACCGGCTCCGAACCGGCGGAAGCTCCTCGATCGCCGGGCGTCAAATATGCCCATTACGCTCCAAAAGGCGAGATGCTGCTCATTACCGGACAACCCGGCAAAGTGATCCCTCTCGTTCAGGAGAAGGCGGAGGCGGCGACGCGGCGGGGTTATCGGGTAGGCGTACTTTCGTGCTCAGAGCATGTTTCGAGTTACCAAGCGGAAGCCGTTTTTGATTGCGGCTCCCTGTCCGCGCCCGATCAAGCGGCGCAATCCCTTTATGCGATACTGCGCGAATGCGATGAGCGCGGTCTGAATTATATCGTAGCCGAAGGATATCCTGAAGAAGGAATCGGGGCGGCGCTCATGAATCGGTTGCGGAAAGCCGCGGGCGGCCGTGAATTAAGCGTCTGATTTAATGCAAAAAGCTAATCCTCGCAAGTTCCGCCAGGGTGCATGTTCACATTCTTGTCCGCATATGTTGGAAGAGGACAAATGTGGGACAACGCGTGCCGGCAATTCATTACGATGCCGTAACGCGAATTGTGGCACGGGTGGCGACAACGATTCGTTATGCAGGCATAACGCTAATTGTTGCACGAGGGGGGACAAGCTATGTTCGAGGTGTCCGCGGCAACCGGACAATTGCTGACCATATTCGTAATGGCGGTCGCATTGGGCATGGACGCTTTCTCTCTAGGAATCGGCATCGGACTGAAAGGCGTTCGGCTTCGCGACGTGCTAAAGCTTAGTTCAATCATCGCCGTTTTTCATGTGCTGATGCCGCTTGGCGGGATGATCACCGGACAATACGTCAGCGGCTTGTTGGGCGGGATCGCGACTTCGGCCGCGGGCGCGCTGCTCTTGCTGCTCGGAGGCCATATGGTTTACAGCTCGCTCCGCGGGGAAGCGGTAGACTCGATCGATCATCGTACGGTATGGGGAATGCTCGTGTTTTCTTTTAGCGTCAGCATCGATTCTTTTTCCGTCGGCGTATCTTTGGGGATGTTCTCCGCGCATGTTCTTCTCACCGTTCTGATGTTCGGATTTTTCGGCGGATTGATGAGCGTGCTGGGCTTAATGCTGGGGCGGCGGGTGAGTCGTTCAATGGGAGGATATGGAGAGGCGCTTGGCGGTGTCATTTTATTCGCTTTTGGTCTATTATTTCTAGTATGAACTTTGAATTCATCCCAGAGTAAGGAGGGGAGAAAATGAATCGGATTTTATTCGTATGCACGGGTAATACTTGCCGAAGTCCCATGGCCGAGGTGATGCTGAGAGATCTGTCCGCGCGCAGCGGCAAGCCGCTCGATGTCCGCTCTGCGGGGGTCGCTGCCGTAAACGGTTTGCCGATTTCTCCCCACGCATCCGCTACGCTTAGAAAACGCAATCTTGCGTTGCCCGGTACATCCACGGCTTTGTCCGCGGAGGAGGTTGCTTGGGCGAATTTGATTTTGACGATGACGGCAGGGCATAAGCGCGCGATATTAGAGCGATTTCCTGATGCGCTGTCCAAAACCTTCACGCTCAAAGAATATGCTCTGCGCGGGGATCCCGTCATGGATGACGTGGCGGAAGCCGAAAGATTATATTCCGAGTGGCAGGTGAGGCAAGCTTTGGGCCAGAATTTGACTGCCGAAGAGCGTGCCAGACTGTTCGAGCTTCAGCGCCGCATACCCGATTTTGATATCGCGGACCCATATGGCGGTCCGTTAACGTTATACGAGCATTGCGCCGATGAAATGGAAGATATTCTGCTGACCCTAGTCGACAAATTTGACGTTGAACCGAATGAACAATGATTGATTTTTATCGTTTTCTTAGGTATTATGAAGCTATAACTTCAAGGTTCCGATGTAACTGGCGACGACAAGTGGATCAAACCACGGTGGAGCATCGGAATGACGGCCGGTCGCCTGGGCAAAGAGCAACGTGCGGAAGCACGTTTGCTCTTTTTTGTCTTTATAAGCTTGTATCCGAGAATAGGGAGGCGCCGAACTGTTTGAGGCAGGGGAATTCAGGTATAATACCTTTGTTAGGATGCGATCAAGCTAACTACGCTTGGATAGTGGTTGATCGACATCAGTGCGACTGAACAGGCAACGCCCTGCGTTAGCCGTCATTAGAGAGGTGGTTGTTTCCATGAAAATCGCGATTGGCGCAGATCATGCCGGCTACCGGCTGAAAGATGAAATCGTTCCGTTCTTGTTATCGCTCGGCCATGAGCTTGTCGATGTCGGCTGCAGCTGCGCGGATTCCGTTGATTACCCCGATTATGCGATTCCGGTATGCGATAAGGTCGTCAACGGAGAAGTCGAGCGAGGCATTCTCCTATGCGGTACGGGAATCGGGATGTCGATTGCCGCGAACAAAACGCCAGGAATTCGCTGCGCATTGGTACACGATACATTCTCTGCCAAGGCGACGCGCGAACATAACAATACGAATGTGTTGGCAATGGGCGAGCGCGTTATCGGTCCGGGGCTGGCTCAGGAAATCGTCAGAATCTGGATCGAGACTCCTTTCTCCAATGGCGAACGGCACATGAACCGAATCAATAAAGTCATGGCGCTTGAAGATCGTCAATCCGAATAGGAGGTCTTGTCATGGCTGAGGATTCTCATATAACCGATCAGGTGGAGCTCCTTGTCGAGGAATTGGTTAAGACCAGCGGATTGCGTAATGGACAGCTAATCGTGTTCGGAGTAAGCACCAGCGAAGTGCAGGGCCGGCGGATCGGCACTTCGGGTGCTGAAACGGTGGCTGAGCAAATCTACAACGGTGCGGAGCGGGTTCGCAAACGAATCGGGTTCCATATCGCGTGGCAATGCTGCGAGCATTTGAATCGCGCCCTCGTAACCGAGCGCGCGGTGGCGGAAGCGCAAGGGTGGAGCGAGGTATCGGCTGTTCCCGTTCCGAAAGCCGGCGGTTCCATGGCTTCGTTCGCCTATAGGCAGTTGGAAGAGCCCTGCTTGGTCGAATCCGTGCAGGTCCATGCCGGAATCGATATCGGCGAGACGATGATCGGAATGCATCTTCGTCCCGTTGCTGTTCCGCTGAGACCGTCTATCCGCTCGATCGGGCAAGCGAGAGTGAACATGGCGATGACCCGTCCAAGGCTGATTGGCGGCTCTCGCGCCGTGTACGCTTTGCCTGAAGGGCAGCCGAACGCGGGGACGAATGAAGCTTTGACGAATACATGTGATTAATGAAATAAGCATATAACAAACACTTGGGAGGCTTCTCTACTATGTTGGAAAATTTGCGCAAGCAGGACCCCGAAATCGTTAAAGCCCTGAATTTGGAATTAAAACGCCAACGTGACAACATTGAATTAATCGCATCGGAAAATATCGTAAGCGAAGCGGTTCTGGAAACGATGGGCACGGTTCTGACCAACAAATACGCGGAAGGTTACCCGGGCAAACGTTACTATGGCGGTTGCGAGTACGTGGATATTCCCGAACAAATCGCCCGCGACCGCGCCAAGGAATTGTTCGGAGCCGACCATGCGAACGTACAGCCCCACTCCGGCGCCCAAGCGAACTTGGCTGTATACTTGGCGGTACTGAAGCCCGGCGATACGGTTCTGGGAATGAACCTCGCTCACGGCGGACACTTAACGCACGGCAACCCGGCGAACGCCTCTGGCTTGCTGTACAACTTCGTCGCTTACGGCGTAGACGAGCAAACGTTCACGATCGATTATGACGAAGTACGCAAAGCTGCTTTCAAACATCGCCCCCGCCTTATCGTAGCGGGCGCATCCGCATACCCGCGCACGATCGACTTCGCTAAAATGGGCCAAATCGCTAACGATGTCGGCGCGCTCTTCATGGTCGATATGGCTCACATCGCCGGCCTCGTTGCCGGTGGAGAGCATCCGAGCCCGGTACCGCATGCGCACTTCGTTACGACTACGACGCACAAAACCCTTCGCGGTCCTCGCGGCGGCATGATTCTCTGTCGCCAGCCATGGGCGGCGGCCATCGATAAAGCCGTGTTCCCTGGAACTCAAGGCGGACCGCTTATGCACATTATTGCTGCCAAAGCGGTAGCTCTCGGCGAAGCTCTCGAGCCATCGTTCAAGGAGTATGCCCGTAACGTGGTCGTCAATGCCAAAGCTTTGGCCGAAGCGCTGATCGCGGAAGGCTTGAACATCGTATCCGGCGGCACCGATAACCATCTGATGCTAATCGACACGCGCAGCTTGAACATTACTGGCAAAGAAGCCGAACACGTTCTCGATTCCGTCGCCATTACCGTCAACAAGAACGCCATTCCTTTCGACCCGACCAGCCCGTTCGTTACGAGCGGTATCCGGATCGGTACGCCGGCCATCACGACCCGCGGCATGGGAGTGGAAGCGATGAAGACGATCGCGAAAGTCATCGCCCTTACGCTGAAGAATCCGAAAGACGATGCGACGCTGGAGAAAGCCCGCGGTCTCGTCGCCGAGCTGTCGGCGAAATATCCGCTGTATCCGAAGCTGGAGTATTAATATAGATTGCTATCAACGATCGGCAAAGGGGCTATCCCATAAGTTATTTTCGGAGATTTCAGCCCCCGCTTTGTACGTAAGATTGCTTTGCAAAAAGAACCTTCAGTTCCACTTTTATAGTGGTTTTGAAGGTTCTTTTGCACCTATTATGGGATTGACCCACTCGGGATTACCCTTTTAGCCCCTTCGTTTTGCGAGCGTTTCATGCTTCCTTTGCTGTACTACTTTTTCGGCGTGTAGTCCGTTCTGAGCGGACTGCAGCTCCGCTTTTGCTACTTTTTCGGCGTGTAGTCCGTTCTGAGCGGACTGTAGCTCTGCTTTTGCTACTTATTCGTCGTGTAGTCCGTTCTGAGCGGACTGCAGCTCCGCTTTTGCTACATTTCGTCGTGTAGTCCGTTCTGAACGGACTGCAGCTACTCTTTTGCTACTTTCGTCGTGTAGTCCGTTCTGAGCGGACTGTAGCTACTCTTTTGCTACTTTCGTCGTGTAGTCCTAGAAGTTTTGTTTTACATCTGAATCCTAAGTTCGGTATCACTCGACTCAAGGAGCCGTTCCTGCTCCATCCTCGGAATAGACTTCTTCGCTAACGGTGTCGCTGTGGAAAGTGGAATAGATTGTTTTGCCGTTTTCCAACTTATAATTCATAAAGGCGTTGTCCGTGAGCTGGAACACGAAGCCGCGCTCTGCGCTTGTTGTGGAAGAGAAATCTTTGGCTTGATCGGCTGTGATAATTCCGTTCTTGATCGCGGTATTTACGATATCCTGTACCCAGGAACTACCTGCAGTTCCTTTCTCTACTTCAATACCGAGAAACTTCAACAGGAAACCTAATGCTTCGATTGAGGAGAGTTGTTTATCCGGATTGAAAGTACCGCCAGGTGTGCCCATGCTGAAGCCATTGGCCACAATATGCTTATTGGCAGCGGCTACATATCCTGCGTACCAGTCATTGGAATTCACGTCGCTAAAAGAGCTGGTGGTTGTATTGGTTGTATTACTCGATAACCCGAATGCTTTAACCATAATGGTTACAAACGATGCCCTGTTGATATTGTCGTCCAGATTTAAATTTCCTTTGGAATCTCCCTGGATAATACCGGCAGCGACCAAACGTTCAATGGCTTCTTTCGCCGTTTCGTCAGTCTTTTTCACTTCCTCTGCTCCCGAAACTACCCCTACCATCATTAATGACGACGCAAGCAAACCTGCCATGCCCAATGCCCACAATTTTGATTTTCGAATCATAATATGTTTCCTCCTCATTTAAAATAATTGCTTGTCCGCTTGTTACTCGCTCTTATTGTAAACCAAAAAAAGGGAGTTTTATAGACAAATTTTGACGAATTCCTCCAAGTGTAAAGCGGATGTTATGCACCCGTTCGGAGACAATGATATAATGTACGGGCAAGCTACATAGGATGACGGCCGACCGATGCGCGCGCGCTGTTGTCGGTTCGTATGAGAAAGGGAAGAACTTAATGGGACGACTCGTCATTTGCGATCATCCGCTGATCCAACACAAAGTGACTTTTATCCGCGACAAAATGACCAATACGAAGCAATTCCGCGAGCTGGTCGATGAAGTGGCCATGCTTATGGCTTACGAAATAACGAGGGATGTTCCGCTATCCACCGTTCGGGTGGATACGCCGATACAGATGGCGGAAGGCAAAGTCATCGCGGGAAGAATGATGGGACTGATCCCTATCCTGCGTGCTGGGCTTGGTATGGTAGATGGGGTATTGAAGATTATTCCGTCGGCTAAAGTCGGACATATCGGTTTATATCGCGACCACGAAACACTGCAGCCGGTGGAGTACTACTGCAGCCTTCCATCCGACGTCGCGGAGCGGGAGTTGATCGTGATCGATCCGATGCTCGCAACGGGCGGTTCCGCGAACGCGGCGATAGATATGCTGAAGAAGAGAGGCTGCCGCCCGACAAAGCTGATGTGCCTCATAGCAGCACCGGAGGGTGTCAAGGCGGTTCAGGAGCAGCATCCGGACATCGATATTTATTTGGCCGCATTGGACGAGAAATTGAATGAGCATGGCTATATCGTGCCGGGTCTAGGCGACGCCGGAGACCGTCTTTATGGAACTAAATAGCCTATAGAATGAGAGATTGGCAAAGCGCGTTCCTACGTCGCCGACAATCGTCACGATTAGCGCATCCGTGCCAATGGAACAGCGTGCGATAGTCGCGGTCATTGGGCGCGTCAGAAGGGGAGACAACCGACGTGAGCAATAAAATCAAAGTAATGACCATATTCGGGGTCCGGCCGGAAGCGATCAAGATGGCTCCGCTAATCTTGGAACTTCAGAAATATCCCGATCAGATCGAACCGATCGTATGCGTGACCGCCCAACACCGGCAGATGCTCGATCAGGTGCTAGAGGTATTCGACATCAAGCCGGACTACGATCTTGATGTTATGCAAGCAAGCCAGACCCTGAACGAAATTTCCATTCGCGTACTGCAAGGCTTGGAACCGGTGCTAAGAGAGGCAAAGCCGGATTTGGTGCTCGTTCATGGCGATACGCTGACGACCTTCCTCGCAAGCTATGCCTCATTCATGCAGCAAATCAAGGTAGGGCACGTGGAAGCGGGATTGCGCACCTGGAACAAGCTCTCGCCTTACCCCGAAGAGATGAACCGCCAATTGACGGGCGTTCTGGCCGATCTGCATTTTGCCCCGACCGGCTGGTCGGCGGGCAATCTGCGCAAAGAGAACAAAAGCGAAGAACAGATTTACATTACCGGCAACACGGTAACCGATGTGTTCCAATATACGGTGAAGCAAGATTTTACTCACCCTGTCCTTGATTGGGCGGCGGGCAAGCGGCTCATCCTGATGACCGCGCACCGCCGCGAAGCGCAAGGCGAACCGCACCGCCGGATCTTCCGGGCGGTGAAGCGCATTGCCGACGAGTTCGAGGACATCGCCATCGTCTATCCCGTTCATCCAAGCCCGGCCGTACGGGAGCCCGCCCAAGAAATTCTGGGCGACCATCCCCGCATCAAGCTTATCGATCCGCTCGACGTGGTAGAGCTTCATAACTTCTATCCGCATACGCATCTGATTCTCACGGATTCCGGCGGACTTCAAGAAGAAGCGCCTTCTTATGGCGTTCCTGTCCTTGTCCTGCGGGATACGACCGAACGTCCGGAAGGAATCGATGCGGGTACGCTCGAGTTGGTAGGTACGGAAGAGGACGACGTATTTAAGCGTACCCGGGCTTTGCTGACGGATTCAGCCCTATATGCACGGATGAGCCAAGCAGCCAATCCTTACGGAGACGGCCAAGCGTCCAAGCGGATCGTCGAAGGGATTCTTCATCATTTTGGATCCGCCGTGCGCCCAGCGCCTTTCGGAGAGTAAATCGCAAATTAGTGAACAACACGAATAAGGGAAATAATACTAGCGGGGAGAGGCTCTTGGTGGGACCTCATCCCGCTTTCTTCTTTGCCTTCCTTCTCCAATTTACGCCAAGAAAATCCTAGGAACGCCGAAAGTGGAGAAGTGCTTGTCCGCTAACCGTTTGAGAACGTACAGCATACAGCGGAACTGTATGGTTTAAAAGTCCGGGAACTCCTGATTTGACGCGATTTCTAGAGTTGACGTTCACATAAAGTTTGAATTTCGATCAATTGACAAACGTTATCGGCGAACGATACAATAAAACGTGAACCTTGGAAAGAAAGGGCTTACTCTGCTTTTTGAAACCCTGCAATTTCCAATTGCGTGTCGAAGGAGCGTCAAATCCATGACTGAGCCCCGTAATCGACCACCGCTTCCTCCGGATGACAATCCATGGCGGGCTGCCGGACTCGTTAGCGCCATTGGCGTTGATTTGGCTGTGTCGATCGGTTTGGGTTACTGGATCGGGAATTTCTACGATCAGCATCAAGGTACCCGTTACGGGTATCTGATAGGGTTACTTATCGGATTGGCGGCCGGTATCGCTACGGTTGCGTTGCTAATCCGGAAGTATACGGGGGCAAGAAGAAAGTAATGGATCAATTGCCGAATTTGCTTCGAGGCGTCACTCGCTTTACGCTCTTTTTTTTGTCCTTAGGTTGCATCGGTTGGGCGATCTTGCCGGATTACAAAGCTATTTTCGGCGGATTCATGCTCGGTGCGATCGGTAGTCTTATGGGGTCATGGCACTTAGCATGGAAAACAACGCGACTCGGCGACGTTATTACGACCGGACGGAAACCCCGTTCCGGCTTCGGTTTCCTGACGCGAGCTTTCATTGCCTTGCTTGCCGTGGTCGTATCGGTACGTTATATGGAGTTTAACCTCGCGGCGACGGTAACTGGTTTATTTGTAGCCCCGTTGGCAACACTCCTACTGAGTTTATTTGCCAGACGCCGGCCGTAAGATCGGATCGGCCATCCCGAATAGGAAAGGGGTGAGAAGCACTTAAATGGAACATATTGCACCTATTGTCCATATCCGCGGTATCCCGTTTGACCTAGCCGCGATTTTCATGATTATTATTACGAGCGCGCTCGTAATGATTCTAGCAAGTCTTTCCGTTCGCAAGCTATCCGTCGACAAACCGGGGAAACTTCAGAACTTCATGGAATGGGTCGTCGATTTCGTAAGCAACATCATCGGAATGGCTACCGATTTCAAGAAGGGCAAAGTATATATCGGCCTAGGATTAACGCTTATTACGTACATCTTCATCGGGAACTTATTGGGTCTCCCGTTCGGGATCGTCACGGAAGCGCACGGACAGGCAACGATCTTCGGATTAGATTTGGATATGAAAGGGCATGAAGAAGGCCACTTCGCATGGTGGAAATCACCTACGGCGGATGCGGCTGTTACTCTGGCGCTTGCGCTTACGGTCATCGGACTTTCCCATGTTCAAGGATTGCGCCATAACCGGAAGCATTATCTGAAGCACTATTTCCAACCTTGGCCGGTATTTTTCCCGATCAACTTGATCGAGACGTTGGCCAAGCCGTTGACACTCGGATTACGGCTTTTCGGTAATATTTTTGCCGGAGAAGTTATGATCGGGGTCATCTTGAAACTAGGTATCGCAGGTCTTCCGGCCTTGATCGTATGGCAAGGTTTCAGTACGTTCGTCGGAGCCATTCAAGCATTCGTTTTTACGATGCTGACGATGGTATATATCGGCCAAGCAAGTATTCACGAAGAAGACCATTAAACAAAATAATAAATTTTTAGGAGGATTTTCACACATGGAACTTTATGCATTGTTAGCAGCAGGTATCGTTTTCGGTTTAGGAGCGCTTGGCGCAGGTATTGGTAACGGTTTGATCTTCAGCAAAACGGTAGAAGGCATTTCCCGTCAGCCGGAACTTCGCGGTACGCTTACGACGACTGCATTCATCGGGGTAGGTCTGGTAGAAGCGCTTCCGATCATCTCCCTCGTGCTTGCCTTCATCTGGATGGCGAGCTAAGCGAAACAACCGAATTATTATGTTAGGCGCGGAGAGCGATGGCCTCCACGCCTTCGTTATGCAAGGGTGCACGGGACTTTACGTAGCAAGCTGAAAGGAGTGAAGATCGGTGAGCTTTGTACCATCGACTTTTATAATTCAATTGATAGCTTTTGGCTTGCTGTTCTGGTTCCTTCAGAAGAAGGCATTCGGTCCGTTGATGGGAATGATGGAGAAGCGCCGCCAGCTTATCGAAGAGCAAATGGGCAGCGCTCAACAAAATCGCTCCGAAGCGGAACGCCTGATCGAAGAACAGAAGCAAGCGCTGCAACAAGCGCGCAAGGAAGCCTACGATATTATCGAGCAAGCCAAGACGACCGGGTCCAAGCAAGCGGACGAGATCGTTCAAGCTGCTCGCAACGAATCCGGACGCCTCAAAGAAGAAGCGGTTCGCGATATCGAGACCGAGAAGAACAAAGCGGTTGCAGCATTGAAAGCCCAGGTTAGCGGATTATCCGTCCTGATCGCTTCCAAAATCATTGAGAAACAAGTTGACGAGCAATCCCAGAAGCAACTTGTTGATCAATACTTGCAAGACGTAGGGAATAAATCATGAGCCGCGGTACGGTAGTAGCCAAGCGTTATGCCAAGGCGCTGTTCCAATTGGCACAGCAAAAAGGGCTAGTAACGGAAACGGAAGCCCAGCTTGAATTGATCGTTAAGGTCATAGAGATCAACGCCGATGTTCGCGCGTTCCTCGCGGCACCGAACATTACTCTCGAGACCAAAAAACAAACGCTTATCAAAGCCTTCGGAGCGGAGGCTTCCCCGATCGTCCTTAATTTGGTCAGCCTGCTGATTGAACGCGGACGCGAAGGTGAATTGGCTGCCGTGCTTGAAGCCTATCTGAAAGTCGCAGGCGGCGTATTGGGTCGTGCGGATGCGCACGTGACCTCTTCCCAGCCTTTGACCGACAGCGAGCAAACCAAACTGGCGGACAAGTTCGGAGCGTTGCTTGGCAAGACCATTCGGGTGACGAATACCGTAAACCCGGAATTGCTTGGAGGAGTAACCGTTCGCATTGGCGACACGCTGTACGACGGAAGCCTTCGCGGCAAGTTGGAACGACTGGACAAAGCGCTGCAATCGGCAGCGATTTAATTTAACGAATACCATTTGTTAGCAATGGAGACAGGGGTGAACGAATTGAGCATTAGGCCCGAAGAAATCAGCACGCTGATTAAGCAACAGATCGAACAATATCAATCCGATATTCAAGTCGTTGACGTAGGTACCGTCATCCAAGTCGGTGACGGAATCGCGCGCGTACACGGTTTGGAGAAATGTATGGCCGGCGAATTGCTCGAGTTTTCCAACGGAATCGTGGGCATGGCCCTCAACTTGGAAGAAGACAATGTCGGTGTCGTTATCATGGGTCCTTTCACGGGAATCCGCGAGGGCGACCAAGTGAAGAGAACCGGCCGCATCATGGAAGTTCCGGTCGGCGAAGAAATGCTCGGCCGCGTCGTGAACTCCCTCGGCCAACCGGTTGACGGCAATGGTCCAATCAACACGACGAAATTCCGTCCGGTTGAATCCCCGGCTCCGGGCGTTATGGCCCGGAAATCCGTGCATGAACCTATGCAAACCGGTATTAAAGCGATCGATGCAATGATTCCAATCGGCCGCGGCCAACGGGAATTGATCATCGGCGACCGCCAAACAGGCAAAACGACGATCGCGATCGATACGATCGTTAATCAAAAGGACAACGGAGTTATTTGTATCTACGTTGCCATCGGGCAGAAACAATCAACCGTTCGCGGCGTTGTCGAAACCCTTCGCAAGCACGGAGCTCTAGATTACACGATCGTCGTTACCGCAAGTGCATCCGAGCCCGCTCCGCTCTTGTATCTGGCGCCTTATACGGGTTGCTCGATGGGCGAGTACTTCATGTACAACGGCAAACACGTTCTGATCATTTATGATGACTTGACCAAGCAAGCCGCCGCATACCGCGAGCTTTCCTTGCTGCTCCGTCGTCCTCCGGGCCGCGAAGCGTATCCGGGCGACGTATTCTATCTTCACTCCCGTCTGCTAGAGCGCGCTGCTAAGCTGAACGATGAATTGGGCGGCGGCTCCATGACCGCGCTGCCGTTCATCGAGACGCAAGCGGGCGACGTCTCCGCTTATATTCCGACAAACGTTATTTCCATTACGGATGGTCAGATTTTCCTGGAATCAGACCTATTCTATGCCGGTCAGCGCCCGGCGGTTAACGTCGGTATCTCCGTATCCCGGGTAGGGAGCTCCGCGCAAATCAAAGCGATGAAGAAGGTTGCGGGTACTCTTAAAACAGACCTTGCGCAATACCGCGAACTAGCGGCTTTCGCGCAATTCGGCTCCGACCTTGATAAAGTTACTAAATCGCGTCTGGATCGCGGTATCCGTACGCTTGAAATTCTTAAACAAGGCGTTAATCAGCCGTTATCGGTTGAGCGCCAGGTCGTTTCCCTGTATATCGTGACCAAAGGTCATGTCGATACTATACCCGTACAGGATGTTCGCCGCTTCGAAGCGGAATTCTTGTCCTACGTGGACGCGAACCGTCCGGAAATTTTCAGCTCGATCCGCGATACGAAAGACTTGACTCCGGAGACGGACAAAGCTTTGGTAGATGCGATTGCAGCCTTCAAGAAGGGCTTTGCTGTAACAGCTTAAGCAAGGATCGGATTGTAACATTAAGCTTGAGCCGGGTTTGCCGAAGGCGGGCCTGGCAATAAGGTGGTGACACGATTGGCTAAAGGTATGCGCGAAATCAAGCGCTCAATTAAGAGTAAGCAGAATACGAAGCAAATCACGAAAGCGATGGAAATGGTTGCAGCCGCTAAGCTTAGAAGAGCTCAGGAGGCTGCGGTCGCATCTCGCCCTTATACGGACAAGATGAAAGAAGTCGTATCCAGCATCGCATCCGGTGCCGGCGGCAGCAAGCATCCCATGCTGCAAAGCAGACCGATTAAGAGGACGGCTTACTTGGTCATTACTTCGGACCGGGGACTGGCCGGCGGATACAACGCCAACATCCTTCGTAAGGTCATGCTTACGATTAAAGAAAACCACAATTCTCCGGATGAGTACTCCGTATTCGTCATTGGCCGGAAAGGCCGCGATTTCTTCAAGCGCCGGAATATAGCGCTGGCGGATGAAATTACCGGGCTTTCCGATTCTCCAAGGTTTTCTGATATTAAAGAGATAGCGGCAAAGGCAGTTCAAGGCTTCGAAGCCGGAACTTTCGACGAGCTCTATCTTGCGTACAACGAGTTCCTCAATGCGGTTACTCAGGTTCCAACGCTTAAACGGCTGCTTCCGCTTGCTCAGATGCAAGCGGGCGGAGACAAAGCGGACTACGAGTACGAGCCGTCGCCGGAAGAGGTGCTTAACGTTCTCCTGCCGAAATATGCGGAGACTCTCGTATTCAGCGCGGTGCTCGAAGGTAAAGCCAGCGAGTTCGGAGCAAGAATGACGGCAATGGGCAATGCAACGAAGAACGCGACGAAGATGATTGCGGACCTGACGCTCACGTACAACCGTGCACGGCAAGCGGCAATCACCCAAGAAATCGCAGAAATCGTCAGCGGAGCGAATGCACAGCAATAAAATTTGTGACGGTTGATCTCAAGCCCCGACGGGGAGAGAGTTTAATTGCACTTCAGGAGGTAAAACCATGAACAAAGGGCGCGTTGTTCAGGTATTGGGACCGGTTGTCGATATCGAATTCGATCACGGCCATCTGCCTGACATACTCAATGCGATCAAAATTGAAGCAAAAGCGGATAGCGCTGGCGCTCGCGAAATTAGCCTTACGGTTGAAGTCGCGCAGCATCTTGGCGACAATCTGGTACGCGCTGTAGCGATGTCCTCCACTGACGGTCTCGTCAGAGGCGCGGAAGCGGTTGATCTTGGCATACCGATCACGATTCCTGTTGGACCTGCAACGTTAGGCCGCGTGTTTAACGTATTGGGCGATTCGATCGACGGTAAAGGTCAAGTTGACCGGACGCACGTGAACCCGATTCACCGTGCAGCTCCACCGTTCGAAGAGCTCACCACCCAGACGGAAATGCTGGAGACGGGAATTAAAGTCGTCGACCTGCTCGCACCGTATACCAAAGGCGGTAAGATCGGTCTGTTCGGCGGCGCGGGCGTAGGCAAGACAGTCCTTATGCAGGAACTTATTCACAACATCGCTTCCGAGCATGGCGGGATTTCCGTTTTCGCCGGCGTAGGCGAGCGTACCCGCGAAGGAAACGACCTTTATCATGAAATGACGGAATCCGGCGTAATCGCGAAGCTGGCCATGGTGTTCGGTCAGATGAACGAACCTCCGGGAGCGCGTATGCGCGTTGCGTTGACGGGTCTGACGATGGCGGAATACTTCCGCGATGAAGAAGGCCGCGACGTGCTTCTGTTCGTCGACAACATCTTCCGGTTCACGCAAGCGGGCTCCGAGGTTTCCGCATTGCTCGGCCGTATGCCTTCCGCGGTTGGTTACCAACCTACGTTGGCAACCGAGATGGGTCAACTTCAAGAGCGTATTACCTCCACGAAAAAAGGTTCCGTAACGTCGATTCAGGCGATCTACGTTCCTGCGGATGACTATACGGATCCAGCTCCGGCTACGGCGTTCGCGCATCTTGACGCGACGACGAACCTGGATCGGAATATCGCGGCTATGGGGATATTCCCTGCGGTTGATCCGCTAGCCTCCTCTTCCCGGATTCTGGCTCCGGAAATCGTCGGCGAAGAGCATTACAACGTCGCGCAAGGCGTGAAGAAATTGCTTCAGCGCTACAAAGAGCTTCAAGATATTATCGCGATTCTCGGGATGGATGAGCTGTCGGATGAAGATAAGCAGGTCGTTCACCGCGCCCGTCGCGTACAACTGTTCCTGTCTCAGCCGCTGCACGTTGCAGAGGCATTCAACGGCATTCCGGGCGTATACGCTCCGATTAAAGAAACGATCCGCAGCTTCAAGGAGATCCTCGAAGGTAAGCATGACGATCTTCCGGAACCGGCATTCCACAATGTCGGCATTATTGAGGAAGCCGTCGAGAAAGCGAAGAAACTCGCTGCTGCGGTTTAATCAGCCGCCGGTTTGGAGGAAACGATATGAGTACCTTTCGGTTAGAGATCGTAACTCCGGAGCGCAAGGTTTACGAGAAAGACGTGAACATGGTAGTCGTCAAGGGTACGGCAGGTGAATTGGGTATTTTGCCTAATCACATCCCGCTCGTAACGCCATTGAAGGTTGCTCCGGTAAAAGCCAAGATCGGCAATACGGAAGAGTTCATTGCCGTTCACGGCGGATTCATGGAAGTGCGCAAAGATAAAGTGGTAATCCTCGCGGAAGCCGCCGAGCTGGGTTCGGACATCGATGTGTCGCGTGCCCGCTTGGCTAAGGAACGCGCTGAGCGCCGTCTAGCTCAGAAACAATCCGACATTAATGCCCAACGGGCAGAGCTGGCGTTAATGCGCGCTATGAACCGTTTGGAAGTTGTCGGAGAAAAGTAAGCCGTCACATAATAGCCCTTGGCCTTGATCTTAGGATCAGGCTAAGGGCTATTTTTGAATAAAGTCGCAAGGGTATTTATAAGCAAATCTAATGAGCTTCCAATGAAAACGCTATTTTCGTGGACTTGAATGGGGGCTTTTGTTATAATTATGGGGTGAATTTACCTGCTTGCGGAGGCGATGATGTGGAGAAATACATCAATTCATACGTCATTGTTACCGTCTTCCTGATCCTGGGCATCATCTTTCCGATATTCGTATTAGGGCTTGGCCGCTTGCTGCGACCGAACAAACCGACGCAAGAGAAAGAGACCACTTACGAAAGCGGCAACGAACCCGTAGGAGACAGCCAGATCCGCTTTAACGTTCGTTATTATTTGTATGCGCTTATGTTCGTCGTTTTTGATGTAGAAACCGTCTTTCTCTACCCTTGGGCCGTTGCGTACAAGCAACTCGGTCTTTTTGCGTTGGTTGAGATGGTCATTTTCGCCGGATTACTGCTCATTGGGCTCGTCTACGCTTGGAAGAAGAAGGTGCTGAAATGGAACTCGATTTAGCGAACGTGTCGCCGGAAGACCGGAAGGAACTGGAACGCAACGTTTTCTTTGGCACCATCGATCAGCTTAAAGGTTGGGCCCGCAGCAACTCGTTATGGCCTCTGACCTTCGGTTTGGCATGCTGCGCGATCGAGATGATGGCTGCAGGCGGAGCTCACTATGATCTAGACCGCTTCGGAGTCATCTTCCGAACGTCGCCTCGCCAAGCGGACGTGATGATCGTGTCGGGAACGGTAACGAAGAAAATGGGACCGTTGCTCAAGCGATTGTACGACCAAATGCCGGAACCGAAATGGGTCATTGCGATGGGATCCTGCGCGACTGCCGGCGGTCCTTACGTGAAATCTTATTCCGTTATTAAAGGCGTCGATCAGATCGTTCCGGTCGACGTGTATATTCCGGGCTGTCCGCCCAACCCTGCCGCGCTCATCTACGGAATTAACAAGCTGCAGGAAAAAATTCGCTACGAGGCGAAGACCGGGAAGCAGGTGACCGGTCGATGAGCGAGGAGAACAACCGCGAACCGGAAGCCGCCGCATCTAAGGCGGGACTGATAGAGGAACCGAAAGAGGAACCAAAGAAGGACAACGAGGGGACACCGGAAGCGGCTGAACCTGCTCCGGCTCCCCGCAGGGTTGAGACGGATGAGGAGAAGGCCGCCCGCCGCAAAGCAGCCTTGGAGGCGCGCGAAGCGGCGAAGGCTGCCGCCGCGCAAGCTGCCGCCCAAGCCGCGCAAGCGGGCACCGAAGGCCGCGCTGCTGCCAAAGCGGCAGGCGAAGGAGAAGAGCAAGAGCAGCCGCCTAAGCCGCCATCGCACAATCAACCCCGGCTTGACCGGGTTACGGCGCTTCTTCGCGAGCTAGTCGGGGAAGATGCCGTAGAGGAAGCTTATATTAATGAACCGAACGATCATCTTCCTACATTAGTTGTTAAGAATGATTATTGGTTACAGGCGGCGAAGCTGTTCCGCAACCATGACGAACTAAGCTGCAATTATTTACGCAATGTATCCGGCGTAGATTACGAGACGCATATGGAAGTCGTATATTACCCGCTCAATATGGACAGCCGCCATTGCTATTGCATTAAAGTACGCACAGACCGGGAGCGGCCATCGGTTCCGTCCGCTACGCCGATCTGGGAGACCGCGAACTGGAATGAACGAGAAATCTATGATTTGCTGGGTATCGATTTTCCGGGACATCCGGACCTTAGACGCATCATGATGCCCGATGATTGGGTCGGCCATCCGCTCCGCAAAGACTACGTTCCGCTTGACCCGGAGGTGTAAGCACGCGTGATTCGTACCGAAGAACTGCTGCTCAACGTTGGTCCACAGCATCCAAGCACGCACGGAGTGTTTCGGATCGTCGTTAAATTGGACGGAGAAGTGATTACGGAAGCGACCCCGGTCATGGGGTATTTGCACCGAGGAACCGAGAAGTTGGCCGAAAATTTGAATTTTACGCAAATCATCCCTTATACCGATCGCATGGATTACGTCTCAGCGATGACGAACAACTACGTTCTCTGTCACGCCGTCGAGAAAATGATGGAGCTTGAAATTCCCGAAAGGGCCGAATTCATGCGCCTTATCGTTATGGAGATGCAACGCGTAGCCAGCCATCTGGTATGGTGGGGAACCTACTTGCTGGATATCGGCGCGATGAGTCCGTTTCTTTACGCGTTCAGCGACAGGGAGCGCATTCTCCAATTGTTCAACGAGCTGTGCGGTGCTCGGCTAACCTACAATTACATGAGGGTCGGCGGAGTGAAGTGGGACGCGCCGGAAGGCTGGATAGCCAAAGTTAAAACGCTCGTCAAAGACATGTATAACCGCCTCGACGAATATCACAACCTCGTCAGCGGCAATGAAATATTCCTTTCCCGAATTAAAGGCATTGGGCAATATGATGCGAAGACTGCGATCGACTATGGCTTATCCGGCGCTAATCTGCGCTGTACCGGCGTGAAATGGGACCTTCGCAAAGCGGAGCCGTACAGCTTGTACGATCGCTTCGATTTCGATGTGCCGGTTGGGAAGAATGGGGATTGCTTCGATCGCTATGAGGTTCGTATGGAAGAGATTGTCCAGAGCTTGCGCATTCTGGAGCAAGCGCTTGAGCAATTTCCCGGAGAAGGCGAGACGATGGGCAAAGTGCCCCGCGTTATTCGCCCGCCTGCAGGAGAAATCTATGTTCGGATCGAGTCTCCGCGCGGCGAAATCGGCTGTCACATCGTCTCTAAAGGCAAAGCGGAGCCATTCCGCTTGAAATTCCGTCGTCCGTCGTTCGTAAACCTGCAAATTTTGCCCAAGCTTCTCGTCGGGGAAAGCATGACGAATTTGGTTACGATACTCGGTGGCATAGATATCGTGCTCGGGGAGGTCGACTGCTGATGCAGCACTTCTGGGACCAACCTTTATCGTGGGGTACAGGCGGGATCTTCGCGGCCGCGGCGATCGGCGTGCTCGGATTCGTTATCTTTTTCGTAACGTACGCGATATACTTTGAACGTAAATTCATTGGCTGGATGCAATACCGGAGAGGTCCGAACCGTACCGGTCCATTGGGTCTGCTGCAATCGGTGGCGGATGTCGCCAAGCTCTTATTCAAAGAAGACACGATTCCCAAGAAAGCCGATAGAGGCCTTTTCGTTTTAGCTCCCGTTTTGGCATTCGTACCTTCTTTTGCCGTACTTGCTTTTATTCCTTACAGCTTGGATTTGCAATTCGCCGACCTTAACGTCGGTTTTCTGTATTACATCGCGCTTTCCGGCATTACGACCATTGCCATCGTAGTCGCCGGATGGGCATCCAATAATAAATATTCCCTGCTGGGCGGCATGCGATCCGCAGCACAGATGATCAGCTATGAAGTGCCGCTTGTCATGTCCGTCGTCGGAGTCGTGATGATGTCGGGCAGCCTGAACCTAAGGGATATCGTTATCGCGCAGGAGGGTTATTTCTGGGAGTGGAACTTCCTGCCCCAGATTCTCGGCTTCGGGATTTTCTTGATCGCTGCGGTATCGGAGCTTAACCGTACCCCGTTCGATCTGCCGGAGGCGGAATCGGAGCTTGTCGCGGGTTATCATGTCGAGTATAGCGGGTTCCGCTTCGCCTTCTTCATGCTGACGGAGTATATTTACGTGTACGCGATAGCCTGTCTGACGACGATATTGTTCCTGGGCGGATGGAACCCGCCTATCCCGCAGTTGGATTTTATACCGGGCGTTCTGTGGTTTTTCTTGAAATTCGCGGTAATCGTGTTCGGATTGTTCTGGATTCGGGCAACCTTCCCGCGGCTTCGTGTCGATCAATTGATGGGATTGGCATGGAAGGTATTGCTGCCGCTGGCGATTCTCAATATTTTCTTGACGGCATTAGGCATAGAATTGATGGGATCGGGGGGCTGACGCCATGAAAGGAATGCTCAAAGGGCTCGGCGTAACACTGAAAACGATGGGTACCAAGAAGGTGACGTTGAAATATCCCGACGTTCCGATCGAGATGCCGGACAGGTTTCGGGGAATCCAGTATTTCGAACCGGATAAGTGCATCGTCTGTAACCAATGCGCCCGTATCTGCCCGACAGATTGCATAACACTAACGGGCAAAGCGAATCCGGATCCGGAGAAAAAGGGCAAGGTCATCGATACGTTCGATATCAACTTCGAGATTTGCATCCTTTGCGATCTCTGCACGGAGGTTTGTCCGACGGAAGCCATCGTCATGACGAACAATTTCGAGCTTGCCGCTTATAGCCGCGACGACTTGTACAAGGACAAGGAATGGCTTTACGAGAACAATTTGAACATTCGCGAGGACAACAATAATATTGGCTCTCCGAAGGGAGGCGCCAAATAAACGGTGCTTAACTTTAACATTGAAATCACGGGCGAGTTCGTAGCCTTCTTCGCATTGGCTGTTTGCGCTATCGTGGGCGCGGTCATGGCAATCAACTTTACTAAGGTCGTTCATACGGCGCTCTCGATAGCCTTTACGTTCATAGCTCTAGCGGGACTATACGTGCTACTGGAAGCCGAGTTCCTCGCATTCGTACAAGTGCTCTTATATGTAGGCGCGATTACGATTCTAATGATCTTCGGGATAATGATGACCAAACATGACGGCGAAGGACTTGAACCGCCGCGCCCGCTGCTTGAGACGCTGGCCGCGATCGGTTGCCTTTGCCTGTTCGGCATCTTGTTCTACGGGATCCGCAACGCGAATTTTCCGATTAAATCGGCTCCTTTCACGGAAGACAATACCCGGGAAATCGGCATGCAGCTCTTCACACAATATGCGATCCCATTTGAGCTTGTATCGGTCCTCTTGACCGTTGCCTTCATCGGCGCGGTAGCTCTCGCCAAGAGAGAGGAGGAACCGCAATGAGCATGCTGTCCTCATACCTAACGCTTGCTGCCGTTCTATTCTGCATCGGACTGTATGGAGTGCTCACTAAACGCAACGCGATAATCGTGCTGCTGTCGATCGAGTTGATGCTCAATGCGGTTAATCTCAACCTGATCGCCTTTTCCAAATACGGCGTTAACCCGTCGCTTGCGGGCCAAATCTTCTCCTTGTTCACCATAACGGTCGCAGCAGCCGAAGCTGCGGTAGGCATAGCGGTATTGGTATTATTTTACCGCGGCCGCGCAACGGTGAACGTGGACGAATTCAACGAGTTGAGGAGGTAAACACCATGAGCACCTTCTTTGCCGAATTGGCCTGGCTCGTTCCGGTGTTTCCATTCGCTGCATTTGCCATTCTAACGGCAATGGGCAGGGGTTTAAAGAAAACCGGAGCTTGGATCGGCACGATTGCCACTTTCCTATCCCTGGTCTTATCGATATGTATAGCCACGGAACGCCTTTCCGGCAACGCACCGGATTACAGCCGTCAGATCGATTGGCTGCAGATCGGGAATTTGAAGCTGGCCGCAGGATTCGAGGTTACGAATCTGACAACGCTTATGCTCGTTGTCGTTACTTTGGTCGGCTTTCTCGTCAACTTGTATTCGCAAGGATACATGAAGGACGATGAGAGAATTTCGACCTTCTTCGGCTATGTCGCGCTATTCACAAGCTCTATGCTTGGGCTGGTGCTATCCGACAATTTGCTCACCTTCTATATTTTCTGGGAGCTGGTCGGGGTTTGCTCTTTCTTGTTGGTCGGGTTCTGGTATCAGAAGCCGGAAGCCAAGGCCGCAGCCAAAAAAGCATTCATAGTAACCCGAATCGGGGATTTGGGGCTGCTGATCGCGCTTCTGCTGCTTTTCTGGTATATGCCGGGGCATGCGCTCGACTTCTCTAGCCTTCATAATGTGTTCGACACGCAGGGCGGGGTTATTTCTACGGGAATTACGACGCTCATCGCTCTGTTGATTTTCACCGGCGCTGTCGGTAAATCCGGTCAATTCCCGTTGCATGTTTGGCTTCCCGACGCTATGGAAGGCCCTACGCCGATTAGCGCGTTGATCCATGCGGCGACGATGGTTGCTGCTGGGGTGTTCCTCGTTGCCAGGACATTCGATATTTTCGAAGCCTCGCAAGTGGCGATGAATACGGTAGCGATCGTTGGAGCCTTCACGGCTATATTCGCGGCTACCATAGGATTGGCGCAGAACGACATCAAGCGGATTCTAGCTTACTCGACCGTCAGTCAGTTGGGCTACATGATGCTGGCCCTCGGTGTTGGTTCCGTATCTGCGGCAATGTTCCATTTATTCACCCACGCATTCTTCAAAGCATTGCTGTTCTTGGGAGCAGGAAGCGTCATCCACAGCGTACATACGCAGGACATCCGGGAAATGGGCGGTCTGGGTACTAAGATGAAAATAACGGCATGGACTTTCGGAATCGGCGCGTTAGCCTTATCGGGTATCCCGCCGTTCTCCGGCTTTTGGTCCAAAGACGCAATACTGACCGCTGCGCTCGACAAACAGCCGATATTGTTTGTCGTTGGCGCTATTGCGGCCTTCTTCACCGCGTTGTATATGGCCAGGTTATATTTCTTAGTTTTCGTAGGCAAGCCTCGCGAAGGCCAGCATGCCAAGGAGTCACCTTCGGTGATGACGTTCCCCCTTATCGTACTGGCGGTTCTGGCGGTTGTTGCGGGCTTTGTGGAAACGCCGTTTAACGGTTGGTTCGGACATTGGTTATCGGGCGGTGAAACAGACGGTCACCATGTCAGCGGTTTGGTAATGGTCGTTTCCGCTGCCGTAGGCTTGCTTGGTATTTACATTGGCTGGCTCATCTATGCCAAAGGGACGATTCGCCGCGACACGGTATCCTCGCGCGTGCCGGGACTCGTTACTTTGCTGGAACGTAAATACTATATCGATGAGCTGTATCATTTGTTGTTCGTTAGGCCGCTTCAGGGTCTCGGCAAGGCATTGGAAATCTTCGATGATTATGTTGTCGATGGGGCCGTGCGATTGTCGGGCTACTCCGTATCCGCGCTTGGACGGTTAAATTCCAGGCTGCAGAGCGGGCAAGTTCAAGCTTATGCCCTTACGGCATTAATCGGAATCGTCATCTTGCTTCTTGCGATTGCCGGAAGGAGGTTCTGGTAATGCTTGCTGACCTGCCGATTTTGTCGCTCATTGCTTTTACGCCGCTTATCGGGGCCCTTATCGTACTCTTGCTGCCGAGCGCGCGCAGTAACTGGCTTCGCATGACGGCTATCATCTTTACATTGATTCCGCTTGCGCTAACCTTGTGGTTGTTCGTTTCCTATCAGCCGGGGCTGGGAGGAGGGGCTTATACCGAGCATTCGACTTGGCTTTCGATACCACTGAATAAGGATTTGTTTAGTCCGGAAGCCAGAGTAACCTCGATAGAGCTGGCATTCGATTATCACTTGGCGGTTGATGGCATTTCTATGCCGCTTCTGCTGTTAACCAGCATTGTCTCCGCCATGGCAGCGTTGGCATCGGTACATATCCGCAAACGGTGGAAAACCTATTACGCGCTGTTCCTTCTGCTGTTAACCGGTATTTACGGCGTGTTCCTGGCGCGCGACTTGATTTTATTTTTCATCTTTTTCGAAGTTACGCTAATTCCGATGTTCTTCCTCATTGGAATTTGGGGATATTTCGGACGGGAAAAAGCAGCGACGCGGTTTCTTATATACAATGGGCTTGGATCGGCAGCCATGCTGCTGTCCTTCCTCATCCTGATTACGACGCTGGGGTTCAGCCCGTTGGATGGGGCAAATGGGTCGAGCTTGATTTTTAGCGGCAATTACGACGTGCTGCTCAGCCATTTAACGGATCCGAATGTGCTTGCCAATATGGATACGGAACAAGCCAAGTACTTTGGACTATTCCTCTCCGATAATATGAGGTGGGCGGCATTCATTCTTCTCTTAATAGCCTTCGGGATCAAGGTGCCCATTTTCCCGTTCCATACTTGGATGCTTCAAGTGCATACGGAAGCTCCGCCGGCTATCGTCATGATTCACTCCGGCATCCTGCTTAAGATGGGCGTGTATGGACTAATCCGATTTGCAGTGTTCTTATTTCCGGAGCAATTGCAGTCATGGTCGACCGTACTCGCGGTGCTTGGGGTCATCAACATCTTGTACGGCGCGATACTCGCATGCGTGCAGCGGGAATTCAAGCTCGTGCTCGCGTATTCAAGCATAAGCCATATGGGTATCGTTCTGTTGGGGATCGCTTCCCTCGAAGAGGTTGGCTTGCAGGGAGCCATCTATCAATCCGTCTCGCACGGTCTGATCTCGGCGCTGCTTTTCCTCATCGTGGGCAGCTTATATGAACGAACGAACACAACGCGGCTGGATGACCTTGGCGGGTTGGCCAAAGCCGTCCCGTTCATGTCGGGCATTTTGCTGCTAGCGGGCCTTGCTTCCCTTGGATTGCCAGGGCTCTCTGGGTTTATCGGAGAATTCCTGTCGTTCCTAGGTCTGTTCGGTTCCATGAAAACACTGACCGCAATCGGAGTGTTAGGCATCCTGTTTGCCGCTGTCTATGTTCTCCGCAGCATCCTAAACATTACGTATGGTCCAATGCCGGAGCAATTCGCCGGAATGAAGGACGCACGCTTTGTCGAAGTGCTGCCGATGATTACCCTTACTGCGCTCATCGTTTTGTTAGGAGTCTATCCTTCGATTCTGACGGACCTCATGCAGCATGGATTCAGCGGCTTGCTCGAACAACTTCAAACGAGGATGGGGGGATAACATGGTAGCTTTGCAGACTTTAACGTGGAGCGATACGTGGTACCTTGCCCCTGAGATCGTGTTGTCTGTTTTCGCTATATTGCTAGCGCTGCTGGATTTGGTACTTCCAAAACGAATTAACCGGGATGTCATTGGTTGGTTGACGCTAATCGGTTTAATCGCCGCTGCCGTTGCCGTTGTCTTGCAACTGTTGTCATTAGGAAGCGGGCCTGACACGGGCAGCGCTCCGGAGGCCCATAATTTGTTAGCCGGAAGCTATCGCGTTGATGACTTCGGCAATCTGTTGAAGTTAGTATTCCTCGGCGCTACGGCATTTATCGTGCTCTCGTCACTTGGCTCGGTTCGGGACGAAGATGTTCCCATCAAGGGAGAACTCTACTATCTGATGCTGCCTGCCGTATTGGGCGCTATGGTCATGTCCTCTTCGGGGGACTTGATTACGCTGTTCGTCGGATTGGAGCTGCTAAGCATCACCTCTTATGTATTAGTCGCCACTCGTAAAAAAAATCGTGCTTCAAGCGAAGCGGCGTTTAAGTACGTCGTTACGGGCGGTGTCGCTTCAGCGTTCATCTTGTACGGAATGTCTTTCCTATACGGTGTGACGGGCGGTACGAATTTGCTTGCGATCGTGCAGGGAATGGATTCGGCCGTAGAAAATTATAAAGCGCTGCTGTATATCAGCTTCTTTCTGATGATTGCCGGTTTTGCGGCTAAGCTGGCTTTGGCGCCATTCCATGCATGGGCTGCCGACGTCTATCAAGGCGCTCCGACGCCTGTGACGGCTTTCCTTGCGGTAGTGGCCAAGGGCGCGGCATTCGCGATGCTGTACCGCATTTTCATGAATACGGCCTTCTTCACGGGCGGGTCGGACGGGGCGATGCAGAATGACATCTTTCTTGGTTTGGCCGTTCTTGCGGCCGCTGCCATGATCGTCGGAACGGCGGGCGCGCTCAGACAACGAAACGTAAAGAGACTTCTTGCTTTATCCGGTGTAGCGAATGCAGGGATTTTGCTTACGCCGCTTGCGTTAACGCTGACGGAGTTACATTCGTCGATGTTTTCCGAATTTATATATTTCTTGCTTGCTTATGCCTTCATGAACATCGGATCATTCACGGTGCTTACGATTGTCTCAAAGGATTCCGGCAACGAAACGGTGTCCGGGTTCGCCGGTTTGTACCATCGTGCTCCTTGGACAGCGGGCGCCATGACGATCTTGCTCTGCTCCTTGGCAGGTCTTCCGGTTACCGGAGGATTCATCGGGAAATTGTTTATCCTGTTCGCTGCGGTTCAGACTCACATATTCTGGCTTGGCGCTATCATGCTCATAACGACAGTAATCTCCTATGCAGTCTATTTCGCGTTCATACGGCAAATGTATATGCGAAGCGGCTCGACCGATTCCGGATTGCGAATAACGGCTCCGGCGGCTGTTACGATCTGGATCTGCACGCTTGCAACGTTAGCGCTCGGGTTCCTGCCGGTACCGATTCTGGATTGGATCGATCACATTTTCACGATTCCTGTGGATTTGTTACTGCGGGGTTAGCTGAAGATATTAAGCAATAGAGACGGGGCAGCCCCAAGTCGAATGACTTGAAGGCTGCCCCGTTTTGCCGTGTGGAGAGATTCTGTAAAGTCCCGATTTATCCTCCCAATTCTCGACAGATTGCGACCTAAGTCCCGATTTTAGACAGGAAAGAAGGGAATCGTTGTCGAAAATCGAAAGTTTTAATACCTGAGTATTTAAGAGATGATTATTAGCGTGATTAGGATGATAATTAAAGATGAAGATCAACAATCACTCGAACAGATTTGGAACGCGGTTCCCAATAACCGTATCCATGCTCGTATGCGCGTCGACATTGCTCTCCTCGTCTAACTTGGCAACGGGAAAGCTGTTATCGTCTCATCGGCCCCTAAGCGAAGTAAGGGCTGCGGTGTATGCCCAAGCCGTGGAATCCGCCGTGAATGGCCTCCATACCCCTGCTAACTATTCCTCCCCGGCTTATTTGAAGGCGATTGGGGTACTTGATGCTTGGCCGATTCTCGGCAGCGATGTTACATCGACCATTGCCATCGTGGATACGGGGGTTGATTTCGGCAGCCCTGAATTAAGGCCCTACTTGCTCGAAGGCAAAAACTTGATCAACGATCGTAAGTCGGCTCAGGACGATAACGGACACGGAACGGCAGTGGCAGGAATTATCGCTGCAGTTGCGAAGTCGGGGGAGACCTCGTCCGGACAAAGCCGGTGGAAAGGAAGCATTCTTCCGATTAAAGCGCTCGATCAATTCGGCTCTGGCGATGAGGACAAACTGACCGAGGGGATCCGGTATGCCGTGGAGCATGGGGCGGACATTATCGTTCTGTCGCTTGGGCTAAGGCGTGACGCGCCAAGCTTGCGGGATGCGGTGACCTTTGCCGAAAGCAAGGGCGTGTTGCTTGTAGCCGCCAGCGGTAATGATGCAGCCGTATTCGGAGAGAAAGCAGCCGTGCAGTATCCGGCAGCCTATCCAACCGTGCTGGCGGTCGCGGGATCCGAGGGATCGAAGCCCGTCTTCCAATCGACATCCGGACCGGAGAATGACATTAGCGCGGCTTGGAAGGTTCAGACCTTGGCGCGGGGCGGCGGAACAATCGAGATGGAAGGCACTTCAATGGGGGCTCCTCAGGTTGCAGCCGTAGCCGCCATGCTCAAAGCCGTTCATCCGGACTGGAAGCCGGCACGCCTGCGTGAAGCTTTGCGGAGGTCGGCGCAGACGAATGGTTCGACGGCTTGGAGCAAGAATCTAGGATACGGACTTATTTCCGCGCTCAGAGCGATTCAAGCGGATTCGTTAATCGATTGGAGGGAACCTAACGATACGAGGGCTACGGCAAAGGAATTCCCTTTAGGCAAAGAGGTAACGGATAATTGGGGGAGCTTGTCCGATGTCGACTGGTTTACTTTCGAAGCTCCATACGATGGCATCTACAGCGTAAATGGAATCGAAACGCGATTGTCTCTATTCAGCGAGCAAAGACCGTATGAAGCTCTTGCAGGGTTTAAGGCCCAACCAGGCACAAGCAAGCAATGGGATGTTAAAAAAGGGCGATATTGGCTGCAAGCCGCCAACTCCGGAGTTGCAGCATCTGATGCCGAAGGCTATCGGCTGGAGTCTCTGTTCGCGATGGGGCCGGACGCAAAGGAGCCTAACGATAGTGCCGCTTCCGCAGCCACGCTTCCACCCCGCAGCCAGCAATGGACGGGAAATTTCCATCAACGCGGAGATGCCGATTGGATGGCTGTGACGTTACCCAAACCCGGAATCTTGCGATTATCGATAACGACCGATACGACCAGAATAGATTCTGAGCTGTGGATACAGCCTGCGGGAGGCACGATGACTATCGTTGACGAGCGGGGGGATGGGGGGAACGAACGGTGGATTCTGAAGAACGCGAAGGCGGGCAAATATTTTTTTCGGATAACGAATGCGGTTTCCGCGAACCCGGAAGCGGTAATCGGGACGTATGCCGCTGCTTTGGAATATATTACCGAGAAAGAAGATACGTACGAACCGAATGAAGGTCCGCTAACATCGACTCCGCTTACTCCCGATAAAGTTTACAACGGGTTAATAAATACGAACAAGGATCAAGACTGGTATCGGTTTACCCTTACGGACAAACAGAAAGTGAAGCTGTCGGTCGGACACATTCCAGACTCAATGGCAGTGAAAATTGAATTGCGGAACAAAAAGCTGCAAACCCTAGAGAAATGGAGTAACGGGGAAGGACAGAAGACGTTGCTGGGGGAAAAAATACTGTTGCCCGGCACTTATTATGTTACCGTAACTGCTGACCGATATAACCGGAATCAGACTTATGGGTTAAGAATGCAGTATATTGACGGTTAATGCGGGAGGATGATTGGAGATGGGGGACGACACTGGGTTATTCGCATTAGCGGGCTGGAATGGATTGTTCTCCATTTTCGTCACCTTGGGTTGTGTGGTCGTGGCTTGGATTGTACTGCAGGAAATCAATTTTGACAGGATCGTTCGTCACCCCCGCAGTCCGCGCGCCAGAGTGCTGCAATTGCTTATAGCGATTGGATTAGGGCATTTAACGGCTCGGTTCGTGCTTGATTATTGGACGTGGGTAGGTACTCTTAAATGGCTGTTTCGCACCGGATAATACAGGTTCCGCATAACGAAGTGTTGGAATGATAACAATGGGTAATAAGTGTACTATAGCTTTAAATTGATCAATGTCTGAGCGAATCATGTCGATAAAGAGATTTTTTTGTTATAAAATGCCGCTTGTGCCAATTAAGTACTGAGTGGTATGATGAAATTTGGGTTTTTCGTGGTTGGGCATTAACCCCAGCTTCGGAATGAATCTATAATGCGCGGAGGGAACCACCCATGAGCAAAATCATCGTCCGCGGCGGACGTACCCTATCGGGAACAGTCCGCGTGCACGGCGCCAAAAATTCCGTCCTTCCGATCCTTGCCGCTGCTTTATTGGCGCAAGAAGGATCCAGCGTCATTCATGACGTACCCGCCCTGGACGATGTGAAGAACATCCTGCAAGTGCTCGCGGCTTTGGGGGTTTACGCGCAGCAGAGTGACGGAAGTGTCCGTTTACAAGCTGATTCGCTAACTTCTTGTGAGGCACCGTATGAGTTGGTTAGGAAAATGCGAGCTTCGTTCTTGGTAATGGGACCGTTGCTGGCTCGTCTAGGCAAAGTAAGAATTTCTCTTCCCGGTGGTTGCGCGATTGGAACGCGTCCCATCGACCAGCATTTGAAAGGGTTTGAAGCAATGGGCGCGGAGATCGGTTTCGGTCAAGGCACCATTGAAGCCAGCGTAGAAGGTAAGTTGCGCGGGGCGAGAATTTATTTGGACATTGCCAGCGTCGGTGCCACCGAGAATATCATGATGGCAGCCACAACGGCAATCGGAACGACGATTATCGAGAATGCGGCTAAAGAACCGGAGATCGTAGATCTGGCCAACTTCCTTAATGCAATGGGAGCCATAGTCCGGGGTGCGGGCACGGGTGTCATCCGCATTGAAGGCGTGGAGCAGCTGCGGGGCGTGGAGCACCACGTTATTCCCGACCGGGTCGAAGCAGGCACTTATATGATTGCGGCAGCCATCACAGGCGGTGACGTGTATGTTGAAGGGGCTATTCGCGACCACCTCGGTCCAATCGTTGCTAAGTTGGAGGAGATGGGTGTCGCCGTCGATTGCGACGAGAACGGCATTCGGGTCATTGCAAGTCATCCGCTTCGCGCGGTTGACGTTAAGACATTACCTTATCCGGGTTTCCCGACAGATATGCAAGCGCAGATGATGACGCTTCTGCTCGTTGCCGATGGAACGAGCATCGTTACGGAAACCGTGTTCGAGAACCGATTCATGCATGTGGATGAATTGATCAAAATGGGAGCCGAGATCAAAGTGGACGGTCGTACGGCCATCGTGACCGGCGGCACCAAGCTGTCTGGAGCAAGCGTATGCGCGACCGACCTAAGAGCGGGAGCCGCGCTGATATGCGCAGCCCTGGTGGCGGACGGAAGCACGGAAGTAAGCGGAATCCACCACATTGAACGCGGGTACATGAATATCGTAAATAAATTGGCCGTGCTCGGTGCGGACATTTATCGCGCGCCTTCTCCGGAAGATGTGTTAGAGGAGTCCGAGCAGGCGTCTTTGCAGCCGGCAATCCTTCTTCAGCAGATGGAACAACGTGCCGCGGCAACGTCGGAAGTCGTTATTCGCAAGATCCAGCCGACACTCGCCTAATTGCCAATTGTCATTAGATAGCCTTGACCTCCATATATGTAGTCGATATTGGCTATGAATCAATCATGTTCTTATACTTAGATATTATTACACGGGACTGAATCGATCCCTCTGCCTTCTTGGTGGAGGGGTTTTTGCTGTTCGCGGTTTGTGTTGAACCCCGCGTCGTTAGAGTTCCCTATCACGGTATCCCTGTCGTTCAGGAAAAAGAAAGTTTGGCTTCATGCCGCTGAAGTTCCTCTCACGGTATCCCCTTGACTCAGGAAAACAGTAATGTCGATGCATCAAGTTCAGTCTGATCTAATATAACTTTCGTGTTCAAAGAACGGAATGAAGGGGAGATATAATGTGTTTTAGGATTATCCTTCCCCTCTATCTAAAGAGGTCAAGCCAAATTAAGCCGAATAAAGTGGATTTCAGCTCGCGCTTTGTGATTGCCGCAAGGAATGCCGTGAATGCCTGAATGAACGAACAGTGACCATTCGACCTATTAATACGGGATATATAATCGTCTGTGTCGTGGAACAGTCCGATAAAAGATTATCAAATAACGAATGTGCCACGCGATTGTGATAATAACAGTATTGATCGAGGTACACCTGCAGATGCTTCGGGCCAACCCCGCGAAATAAGCGACCCAACCACCATGTCACATGATTACCTTCCAAAACCAGCTTTTTGTTCATGGATTTTCCATAACGCCGGGTGATAGTTACATTGGCTGCTGCCTGAGGATCCACGTATTGCTGGATGAACGGCTGGGTATTGGGACAATCGTATTTGTCCGGTAGCGGCTTTTTGGATTGGAGTTTTATTTTCATATAACCAATATCCCCTTCTTCGTTATCCGAAGCTCCGATCAATAGGGGCTGTTCCTGCTTATGCCATTCGAAGGTGCTTGTGAAACGTCTGGAATAAACGGCGTCCGTTATGCGGACGATACCAGTCAGTAATTGCTTGGAATCCGCGCGGCTCATCGCATGACGGATTTTATGGCAGATCAGCCAGGCTGTTTTGTAGGTGACGCCGATTGTTGTGGACAATTGCCGCGCATTGATTTGTATCGGCTGCGTATGCAAATAGATGGCTTGAAGCCAAAGAAGCAGCGGTGTGCGGCTACCCTCCATGATAGTTCCCTTGATCAGAGAAGTTTGTGCACGACAAGCGCGACATTCGTAGAGGGGCAATTTACGGGTGGAGATGAGATAATATTGAGAATTCTCGCAATGCGGGCAACGAAAACCATTCGGCCATTTGGCATCAAATAAAAAGCGTACGCAGTCATCCTCTCTTTCAAAACGTCTGCAGAAAACTTCGAAATTAGCAGCATTCTCCCTCAAACTCAAGCTCATCTTCTCATCCCCTTTGAGTCAGCGGGAACATTTGTTCCTATTTCGATTATACCAAACATATGTTCCTTTTTAAAGAAAAATTTCAGTAAAATTTTCGATCAAAATGATGCTATTTAAAGATTAGTGTAATCCCTGAGTGAGGGGGATATCGTGAAAGGTGCGAGTTAGAAAGAACCTGAATAGAGGGGGGTGTCCTTAAAAGGAACTTGTTAGGTAGAAAACTGAGTGAAGGGGATATCGTGAAAGGTACGAGCTAAAAAGAACATGAATCGAGGGGGATATCGTGAAAAGAGGGTAAAACAGGGGTTTCTGAGCAAGAGGGATACCGTCAAAGTGGATGTGAACACAGGAGAGAGAGCGAGAGGGAATGTCGACATATGCGCAAAAAGGGTGAGGAACAAGCTCCTGATTGGAGGGGATACCGTCGAATGGGGTGAAAATCAAATGCAAGATGAGTTGTTGCAAGCTGCGGTTTTGTCCCCGGCGGCAAAAAAAGGTACAATGAGAGCGTGAGTTTACATACGGAGGGGAAACTATGCCAATCGAAGTCGATGTCGCCATCGTGGGCGGCGGGCCGGGAGGCTACACGGCAGCGGTCCGAGCGGCGAAAGCCGGCCGCAGCGTTGTTATAATCGAACGGGACAAGCTGGGCGGGACATGCCTGCATCGCGGGTGTATTCCAAGTAAGTCGCTGCTAAGAAGCGCGGAAGTATATGCAACAATCGAAAAGGCATCATCTTTCGGCGTTACAATCCCGGAAGGGAGAGTATCCGTGAATTGGAATACGGTGCTTAATCGCAAGAATAGCATTGTTGAGCAACTACACAAGGGATTGCAATCTCTTATGAAACAGCATCGTATCGAAGTCATCAACGGGAGCGGGCGGATTATCGGACCTTCGATCTTCTCGCCAAGAAGCGGTGCGATCGCGGTTGAGCTAGCGGACGGCGAATCGGAAACCGTTGTACCTAAGAACGTCATTATCGCAACGGGTTCACGACCGCGCAGGCTAGAGGGCCTAACCTATGACGGCGTCCACATCGTAACCAGCGACGAAGCGTTGGATTGGACTACCCGGCCTTCATCCATTCTTATTATCGGCGGCGGCGTCATCGGAGTGGAATGGGCATCTATGTTAAGCGACTTCGGCACGGAGGTAACGCTTGTCGAGAGTGCGGATCGGTTGCTTCCGACGGAAGATAAGGACGTAAGCGCCGAGATCGCTAAGGCGCTGAAGAAGAGAGGCGTCAAAATCATCACCGATGCATCGTTACAAGCATCAGGATGCAAGGTAACGGATTCTGGCGTACAAGCGGAGGTTGAATCGAAGGGTGAAACTCTGAGCTTGATAGCTGAGAGAATGCTCGTATCGGTAGGCAGGCAAGGCAACGTAGAAAACCTTGGGCTGGAAAACACGGACATTAAAGCGGAAAAAGGGTTTGTAAAAGTTAATCCGAATACATTGCAAACGGGTGAATCGCACATATATGCCATCGGCGATTGCATCGGGGGAATGCAATTGGCGCATGCCGCCATGCACGAAGCAGCAGTCGCGATAGAACACCTGACGGGGAATAAACCGTCGCGTGCCGCGGATCGTGATATTCCTCGTTGCATTTATTCCAGACCTGAAGCGGCGTCGATCGGTTGGACCGAGACAGATGCAAGAACTCAAGGCTTTACGGTGAAGACGTCTAAAATACCGCTGCGCATTCTAGGCAAAGCATTGGTTTACGGTGAAAGCGACGGGTTCGCGAAGGTCGTGGCGGATACGGCTACCGGCGATTTACTCGGTGTCCATCTGGTTGGCGCGCACGCGACTGAACTGATCGCAGAGGCGGCGCTGGCGAAGCTGCTCGATGCCGTGCCGTGGGAAATAGGCCGGACCATTCATCCTCATCCGACGCTGTCGGAAGCGATGCAGGAAGTCATGCTTGCCGTGGATGGCGGAGCGGGACACGGCTAATAATAGTCGACGGAACGCTCAACCCTGGAGATCAAGTCTCCGAGGTGACGGATGAGATGCCTGTTGAGGTAAATTAATCCGCACGCGAGGGTTGGGCGTTTCTTTTTGCTTTCGGGCGGAGTATAATAGGATTTAAGTTCAAGTATTAAGACCAGGTTATAATACTATACCAAAGCAGGAGGACGCGCCCATGAAACAAGCAGGTTCCGTCCAGCAAACCCTTCGGCACACCGCGCTCGGCTTGACCGATGAACGGGCTGTCGCCATGTATAAGACTATGATGCTTGCCCGTCGCTTCGATGAGCGGGGGCAATTGCTGCAACGCGCCGGAAAAGTTAATTTTCATATTTCGGGCATTACGCAGGAACCATCGCAGGTTGCGATGGCTTTTGCCATGGATTTGCAGCACGATTGGTTTCTTCCGTATTATCGGGATTATGGCCTTGTGTTGTCCGTCGGTATGACGGTTAAAGATCTGATGTTATCCATGTATGCCAAAGCGGAAGATCCGAACAGCGCCGGACGGCAGATGCCGGGCCACTTCGGCAGCAAGCGGCTGCGGATCGTAACAGGGTCAAGCCCGGTTACGACGCAAGTTCCGCATGCGACCGGATTTGCTCTGGCCGCGAAGATGAGAGGAGAACCGTCCGTTGCGATCGTTACGTTCGGCGATGGTTCGAGCAACCAAGGCGATTTCCATGAAGGCTGCAATTTCGCGGGCGTTCATCAGCTTCCGGTTATTTTCGTATGCGAGAATAATCAATATGCCATATCCATGCCTTTATCCAAACAAACAAGAGGACGCATAAGCGACCGGGCGCTCGGATACGGATTCCCGGGCATCCGGGTTGATGGCAACGATCCGCTTGAAGTGTATCGCGTCGTGAAGGAAGCCCGCGAGCGCGCCGTGTCCGGCGAAGGGCCAACCTTGATCGAGATTATGACCTATCGGGTTACGGCGCACTCGACATCGGACAATGATCTGGCATACCGGACGAAGGAAGAAGTCGATCTGCACAAGGTCAAAGATTCCCTCCCCGTATACAAGCAATATCTTGAGGATGCCGGTCTTTGGTCGGAGGAGCAGGAAACGATATTTCAAGCCGAAATCCGCGTCATCATCGACGAAGCGAACGAGTATGCGGAAAAGGCGGCGTTCCAAGCGACGGAAGATGCGTTCCGGTACGTGTACGCGGAGCAGAGCGGGGAGGGCAACTAATGCCGGTCATTGAATATATCGATGCCATTCGATTGGCGATGAAGGAAGAAATGGAACGGGATAGCGACGTGTTCGTCATGGGAGAAGACGTCGGGCTTAAAGGCGGCGTATTCGGTACGACGAAGGGACTGCAGCTGCAATTCGGGGAGCAGCGCGCGATGGATGCTCCGCTCGCGGAATCCGCGATTGCCGGTGTCGCTATCGGTGCCGCGATGGCAGGGATGAAGCCGATCGCCGAGATGCAATATTCGGACTTCATGTTTCCCGCGACAAACCAAATCATTAGCGAAGCAGCCAAAATCCGATATCGTTCGAACAACGACTGGGATTGTCCGATCGTAATCCGGGCGCCGATCGGGGGCGGGGTTTTCGGCGGGCTATACCATTCACAGTGTCCGGAGTCCGTGTTCTTCGGTACGCCTGGACTTAAGATCGTTGCTCCGGCTACCGCATACGATGCCAAGGGTTTGCTTAAAGCAGCCATTCGCGACCCGGATCCGGTCATTTTCTTCGAAAACAAGAAGTGTTACCGTCTCATCACGGACGAGGTGCCTGACGAGGATTATATCGTGCCGATCGGCAAGGCGAACGTCATGAGAGAAGGCAGCGATATTACGGTAATCGGCTACAGCATGCCGCTTCATTTCGCGAAGCAAGCCGCGGAAGAGCTATCGCAGGAACACGGAATCGAAGCGCATATTCTTGACCTGCGCACGCTTCAACCGCTGGATCGGGACGGGATTCTCGAAGCGGTGTCCAAGACGGGCAAAGTACTTATTATTCACGAGGACAACAAGACGGGCGGAATCGGCGCTGAGGTATCCGCGATTATCGCGGAAGAGCTGCTATATGAACTGGATGCCCCTATCCGTCGCTTATGCGGGCCGGATGTGCCTGCAATGCCGATTAACCCGCCGGGCGAGAAGCATTTTCTGTTGAACAAAGAGAAGCTCAAGACGGCTATGCTGGAGCTCGCACGTTACTAATCCGGCGAGCGATGCCGGGGAGGAGATCTTATTAAATGGTTAAACAGATTATCGAAATTACGATGCCGCAGCTAGCGGAATCGCTCGTATCCGCAACGATCGACCGGTGGCTGAAGCAGCCGGGCGATGTCATAGATATGTACGAGCCTATTTGCGAGATCATAACCGATAAAGTAAACGCGGAGCTTCCGTCCACCGTAAAGGGGAAGCTCGTTAAGCATCTGGCCGGCACGGGTGAGACAGTCGAGGTTGGAACGGCAATTTGCCTGGTGGAAATCGAAGCATTGGAGAACGTCGACAACACGGCAGGATTAGGCAATCAAGAGGCGCAAAGTTCAGGGCACAGACCGGCTTCTGTCTCCCGTCCGGCTGTCACTGCTGCTTCCGGCGGGATGATCGACGCCAACGCTCCGATGCGGCATCGCTATTCGCCCGCGGTGCAGAAGCTGGCCGCGGAGCATGGAATCGACCTGAACCGGGTTCCGGGAACGGGAGAGGGCGGACGGATTACCCGCAAAGACGTGATGACAGCGGCAGAATCGGGAATCGCAGCCTTTGGTTCCTCCTTGAGCGATGAGTCCGCTCCTGCTGCTCCATCTGAGAGAGGCGGTTCCCAAGCGACTCCATACGCTCCCATGGACCCCAAAATTCAGGTTCGTTCAACGGGTATTCATTTGTCTGAATCGCCTAGAATTCCTTCCGTAGAAGTGCAGGGGCAAGAAGTTCCTGGACGCGGCGAAACTTTCATTGATGTCACCCCTGTCCGTAACACGATTGCGACTCGGATGCGTCAAAGCGTCAGCGAAATTCCGCATGGCTGGATGATGATCGAAGTCGATGTGACGAATCTGGTTCTGCTTCGTAACAAGCTGAAAGAAGAGTTTCAGAAACGGGAAGGCATTAACCTGACTTATATGCCGTTTCTGATTAAGGCCGCGGTTAATGCGATCAAGGATTACCCGATCATGAATTCCGTCTGGGCGGTAGATAAGATCATCGTGAAGCGGGATATCAATATTTCCCTATCGGTTGGCACCGAAGATTCCGTTATGACGCCGGTCATTCGAAACGCGGATCAGAAGAACATCGCGGGCATCGCCCACGAAATCGACGATCTTGCACGCCGTACACGGGACAAGAAGCTGAAATTGGACGATGTGCAAGGGGGAACGTTCACAGTAAACAACACGGGTTCGTTCGGATCGATCTTGACCCATCCGATCATCAACTATCCTCAGGCGGCTATCCTGACTTTCGAATCGATCGTCAAAAGGCCCGTCGTCATTAACGACATGATCGGCGTGCGTTCGATGGTGAACTTGTGCATGTCGCTCGACCATCGGATACTGGACGGCGTCATCTGCGGTCGTTTCTTGCAGCGCGTGAAGGAAAACCTTGAAAGCTATAGCATGGATACGAAGCTATATTAATGGCCATGTAGCCCGGTTAGTTGCGGCAACGCAACGAACCGGGCTCTCTTATAGTAGAGGCTGGTCGCCTAGACCTGGCAACGGATTGCAGAGGACGATTTCGTTACGTTACAATAGTGAAGCAAGCGTGGGGAGGAGACCGAACGGTATGCAAAAGCTGGAAACCGAATGGTTGTCGAGAATGGACTACGGCCAAGCGTGGGATTTGCAGAAGAAGCTGGTCAAGGAAATTGATCGCGAGGAGCGCGCGGAAACGTTGCTGCTCCTGGAGCATTCACCGACGTACACGATCGGTTCCGATCGCCATCCCGAGCATTTGCTGTACGGGAAGGAAGAATTGGCCCGTCGAGGAATAGCGCTCTATGAAATCGATCGGGGCGGCGACATCACTTACCACGGTCCGGGGCAACTGGTAGGTTATCCGTTGCTGTATTTGGATGCAGTCGGCCTGGATCTCCATGGCTACCTAAGAAAGCTGGAAGAAGTCATCATTAAACTGTTGGCCGATTTCGGTATAGCAGGCGGAAGAAAACCGGAATATACGGGGGTCTGGGTCGGAGATGCGAAAATTGCGGCCATCGGTGTCAAATTTAATAAAGCCCGTACCAGGCGAGGATTCGTCACGAGTCACGGGTTCGCGCTGAACGTTAAGAAGAACGTGGAGCAGGAAGGATTCCAAGGCATTATTCCTTGCGGTATAACGGAATACGGTGTAACTTCACTCGAGACGCTAACGGGCTCGGAGCTGCAAGCCGAAGAAATCGGAAAGCGGATCCTGCCGTATTTTACGGAGGTATTCGGTTATTCTTTACCTACTGCAGCAGCGAGCCCAGGCTCATAAGCAGCGTAGAGACGAGCAATACGAATAAGGTTACGTAAATCACGATTTTAAACCAACGGTTGTTCACGAAAAAAACATCCTTTCAAAATGGGCTTGCCTACTCTTCTATTGTAACGAAAGCATCGACTGGAGGAAAGAACATGGTACAAAAAGATCGGTTATTGGCGGAATTTATGGAACTTGTACAGATCGACAGCGAGACAAAATACGAAACGGAAATCAGTCAGGTGCTGAAGAGCAAATTCGAAGCACTCGGATTGGAAGTGACGGAGGACGACGTAGCCGGGAAAATCGGCCACGGGTCGGGAAACCTGTTCGCCTGGCTGCCGGCATCGAGCGGACAAGAGAATATACCCGCTATCCTATTCACGTCCCACATGGATACCGTTTCCCCGGGCAAGGGGATCAAGCCGCGGTTGGACGCGGACGGCTACATCCGCAGCGACGGGACGACGATTCTCGGCGCCGACGATAAAGCAGGCTTAGCGGCTATGTTCGAAGCCCTTCGCGTAATGAAGGAGCGCAAATCGCCGCACGGAGCGATACAATTCGTCATAACCGCCGGCGAGGAGTCCGGCTTGCTTGGCTCGCGTGCCATGGACGGCTCACGCCTGCGGGCGAAGTTCGGCTATGCGCTCGATTCCAATGGTGCTATCGGCGATATCGCCGTCGCCGCGCCGACGAATTCGAGGCAATACATTACGATCCGCGGCAAAGCCGCCCATGCCGGCGTCAATCCGGAAGACGGGATCAGTGCCATTCAGGTCGCTTCAAAGGCGGTTTCCCGTATGAAGCTCGGTCGAATCGACAACGAGACGACAGCAAACATTGGCCGTTTCGAAGGCGGCGGCGAAGTGAATATCGTTACCGATACGATCAAGATTTACGCCGAAGCCCGCAGCCAGGTTCAAGAGAAAATGGACCGCCAAATCGAATTGATGCGCGAAGCTGTGGAAAGCGCGGCTACAGAGTATGGCGCCGAATTCGAATTCATCACCACCACTATCTATCCGGCTTATTCTTACGGGGATGAGGACGAAGTCGTGCAGGTGGCCAAAGCAGCTATCGAAGCAATCGGTCTTAAACCTCACACCTTCGCGTCAGGAGGCGGCAGCGACGCTAACATGTTCAATGGAAATGGCGTTCCTACCGTTAATCTAGCGGTTGGGTATGAGCATATTCATACGACGAAAGAACAGCTCAAGGCGGACGATCTCGTCAAAACAGCGGAACTGGTGCTTTCGATCGTGGCGGAAACCGTAAAGCGTGCGTAATAGACATTGCCGAGTCGCACCGATTCGGACTCAGGATGCCGCGGTGCGCAAAGACGGATATTTTAACGGTTGTCATTTAGATTTTGATGACCTGCCGGCGAAAGCAGTTCAATTAACGGGGTTTGCCCACCCCGTAGTTTCTTCTCCTGACGGAGGGCCTGGCGGATTTCCCATGCTTTGCCGACGAATTGCAGCCTATGGGGCGTTGTGTATTTTTTCAGCATCGTAATATACCTCCTCTTATGTAATGGCTTCCGATACCCGTGCCTGCAATAGGTCGGACAAGCTATATGTTGAACCTATGTGCTAAATCACGATTTCATGCCTGGAGGCCGTAAAATGAACGATTTGCGTAAACAACATAAACATCCTTTCTATGAAGAGACGCTGGAAACCAAGCAGATCTTCGAAGGCCGAATGATCTCGCTGCAGGTCGATACGGTGCGCCTTCCAAACGGGGAAACCGCGACGCGCGAAATCGTGCGCCATCCGGGTGCCGTTGCGGTTGTCGCCTTGTTAGGAGACAAGATGCTGGTTGTCGAGCAGTTCCGCAAGCCGCTCGAGAAAGTGCAGGTGGAAATTCCCGCGGGCAAGCTTGATCCGGGCGAGAAGCCGGAAGCGGCAGCGCTTAGGGAGCTGGAAGAAGAGACGGGTTACAGGGCGCGCAGCATTGTCCATCTACAGTCTTTCTCCACGTCGCCGGGTTTCGCGGAAGAGATCGTTCATCTCTACTTCGCGGATGATTTGGAGCCCGGCGAGGCTCATTTGGATGAAGAAGAGTTTCTTACTTGCGAAGCGATTACGCTTGATCAGGCGCAGGAATATATTCGGGATGGACGTATATGCGATGCCAAAACCTTGCTTGCCGTCTATGCTTGGCGCATGCGTACGTTAACGGGCTCGTTCTGAACATGACCGGGAGCGGAGCCGAACTAAAGCCATATTTCGCGGATTTGCACGTGCATATCGGCCGCAGTCAGGACGGGCAACCCGTCAAAATCAGCGGCAGTAAAGAACTAACCTTCCGGAACATTGCAAAGGAAGCTTCGCAGCGGAAAGGAATTGAACTTATCGGCATCATTGACTGCCATTCTCCGGCCGTTCAGAGGGATATCCTGAACTGCCTTCATTCCGGCGAGATGGAGGAAGTCCAAGGCGGCGGGATTCGTTACCGGGATACGACGATCCTGCTCGGTATCGAGATGGAGGTGAAGGAGGAGGGCGGCGGTCCTTTTCATTTGCTTGGCTATTTGCCCGATTTGCGGATGATGAGGGAATGGACTGCATGGATGAAGCCGCGGGTAACGAACATTAATTTAAGCTCGCAGCGAATAAGGGTAACGGCACGCGAATTGCAGGCCGAGTTGCTGGCAAGGGGAGGTTTGCTCATGCCGGCGCATGTTTTCACGCCTCATCGGGGATTGCTTGGCTGTTCGGCTGACAGGTTGGAGCATCGTCTTGAACTTGAAGGTATCGCTGCGATCGAGCTGGGGCTAAGCGCGGATTCCGAAATGGCTGGTTGCTTATCCGAATTGGACAGGTACCCGTTTCTTACGAATTCGGATGCGCATTCAACGGGTATGATCGGCCGTGAGTGTAACGAAATGCTGCTGGGGGAACCGTCTTTCGATGAATTGTCCAAGGCGCTGAAGGGACGATCCGGACGCAAAATAATCGCTAATTACGGGCTGCATCCAGAGCTGGGGAAATATCATACGACGTATTGCAATAGTTGCAAGAAGGCGGTACCGCAAGAAAGCGAGTTTTCCGGCGTATGTCCATCTTGCGGCGGTACCAAGCTAGTCCGCGGAGTTTCCGGGCGCATACGGCAATTAGCCGATCGCGAGGAGTCCGTGAAACCTGAGAATCGTCCCCCGTACCGTTCGCAAGTTCCGCTGTCTTTTTTTCCGGGAATCGGTCCTGCAAAGCGGGAGCGCTTGTTTACGGAAATCGGAACGGAAATGGAGGTTCTGCATCGAGTACCCCGGGAGCGGCTGACTGCTATTACGGGTGAAAGGATTGCGGATTTAATCGTCGGCGTACGAGAGGGGAAAGCGGTCTTCTCGCCTGGGAGCGGGGGTAGTTACGGGAGCATTCGGCAATCATAATTCCGCCTTGTCCAACATACACATAGGCACGAGATATAACCGTGAGATGTGGACAAGGAGGAAACCCCGTGAATTTTCGGCTATGGAATTTGTCGGCTCGCGACAATCTGAATTTGTACGTCTTCGTGGGCGTTCTTGTTATAGTCGGAGCCATATTCGGGGCGTTGCTCGTTAATGCTCTAACGCTGGAGCAACAGCAGGAGCTAGCTGACGAAATCGGAATATATATGACAACCTTAAAGGATCCTCAGCATATATCCAAAGCGACTGCATTCAGGGAAAGTTTTTTGTTTTATGGAAAATGGCTTATCATGATCTGGTTGTTAGGATTGTCGGTCATTGGTTTGCCGTTCGTCTTTGTGCTTGATTTTCTGAAGGGCGTTTTAATCGGTTTCGCTGTCGCATTGCTGGCGCAACAGCTCGCTTGGAAAGGCGTGTTCTTCTTTCTTGCCGCAACGGCTCCGCAGAATGCGCTTGTCGTACCGGCGCTGATGATCGCAAGCGTCTCGGCTGCCCGATTTACTTATTTTGTCGTGAGAGAGAGATTGTTCAGGCGCAAAGGGCAGCTGTTACCCCCATTTCTGGCCCATACGGCCGTAACGTTGCTCATGCTGGTGATGTTGTGCATTGCTTCGTTATTTGAAGCTTTCCTATCTCCCTTATTATTGGAACGCGTGACGAATACGGTCGTATCTGCAGAAATTTCTCCCCTTTCTTCTAAATTCTGATACAAGGTTTGACTTAACGAATAAGCTCATCCTATAATGGAGGGAAGTGCAGTAGCGACCGGAGGGGGAAACCATGGAAGCCCGCATCGAAAAAATCAAACAGCAATTGCAATCTCAGGGCTACAAATTGACCCCGCAAAGGGAAGCGACGGTCCGGGTGCTCCTCGAGAACGAGGAGGACCATCTTAGCGCGGAAGACGTGTTCATGCTCGTTAAGGACAAGGCTCCCGAGATCGGTCTCGCGACCGTATACCGAACGCTTGAGCTGCTAAGCGAAATGCACGTCGTCGAGAAAATGAACTTCGGTGACGGAGTAGCCCGTTACGATCTGCGTACGGATAACAACAAACACCATCATCATCATCTCATTTGCGTCAAATGCGGTTCCATGACTGAGATCATGGATGATTGGCTTGGACCGCTCGAGGAACGGCTGGAACTGGAGTACCGATTCACGGTGCTTGATCATCGCTTGGACTTCCAAGGAATATGCTCGAAATGCCAACCGGAGAAGCAGCCAGAATCGGACAACGAATAAAACATACGAATGAGTTAGAGGCTATCCCAAGGTTAAACTTCGGGATAGCCTCTATTTGGTATCGTGATGTTTGTAAACTTAGTTTTGTTTCAGCAGCTTCTGGATTTGGCTCTCGATTTTCTCCGGCGTATCGGTCGGGGAGAAGCGCTTAACCACCCGTCCGTTCCGGTCGATGAGAAACTTCGTGAAATTCCATTTGATGCTCTTCAGTCCGAGAAATCCGGGTGCTTCTTTCGTAAGGTGTTTATACAGAGGGTGGATGCCTCTGCCCTTTACGTCGATCTTCGTATGAAGAGGGAACGTTACGCCATGATTCAGTTCGCACTGTTGAGCAATCGCAGCCTCATCGTCTGGTTCCTGATTCGCGAACTGGTTGCTGGGGAATCCAAGCACGGCTAAGCCTTGGTCGCGGTAAGTTTCATGCAATCGCTGCAAGCCTTTATATTGGGGAGCGAAGCCGCATTTACTGGCCGTATTAACGATAAGCATGACTTTTCCGCGGTAGTCGGAAAGGTCCTCTGTCACGCCGCGAATCGATTTTACTTGAATATCGTATAAGGACGAGGACATCATTAACGCCTCCTAGGCAATGAAAATATAATGTAAATCTAATACCTTAAATAGTTGCTATAAATTAAATTGTATAAAATCAAACTATCCAAGTCAAGGCTTTGACAGCACTATTTTCAGGTGATATAGTTAAGGCGATTAAATTGCATGCAATTAATTTTATGTTAGTGGAATGCGGTTAAGGAGGCGCAAATGGACACCGACTCGGTATTGAAGCTGGACAATCAGCTATGCTTTGCGGTTTACGCATGTGCCAGGGAAATGACGAAGCTTTACCATCCTCTCTTGAAGGAGATTGGCCTTACCTATACGCAATACGTGACGATGCTCGCGTTATGGGAACAGGATCGGGTAACGGTAAAGCAGCTCGGGCTCAGGCTTTATCTAGATTCCGGAACGTTGACTCCCTTATTGAAGAAGCTTGAGGTTATGGGGCTTCTTATCCGGTCAAGGGATAAGCAGGATGAACGCAGCGTGATCATTGAACTAACAGAAAAGGGCATTAGATTAAAGGAAAAGGCAATGGATATCCCCGAAAGGCTATTCTGCCAAGCCGGCGTATCCGCGGAGGAAGCGGAAGCCCTTCGCAATCAGGTAACGGATCTGTTGCAGAAGGTTCAGCGCATTCACGACGACAAATAGGAATATTAGGAGGAACGACAACCATGACAATCTATGAGTTCTCGACCCGCAAGCCTAACGGTGATGCAATTGATTTGAGTATGTATAAGGATAAAGTGCTGCTCTTCGTAAACACGGCAAGCGAATGCGGGTTTACGCCGCAATATGCGGATCTCCAAAGCTTATATGAAACTTACGGGGAGAAGGGCCTAGTCGTGCTCGGATTTCCTTGTAACCAGTTCGGGGGACAGGAACCGGGAACTTCTGCGGAAGTGGAAGCGTTCTGCAGCTTGAATTTCGGCGTAACCTTCCCTCTCTTCGAGAAGGTTGACGTGATAGGTCCGCACGCGGATCCTATATTTCAGTACTTGACGGAGCAGACAGGCGGGGAGATTAAGTGGAATTTCACGAAATTTCTCGTTGACCGCCAGGGGAATGTCGTACACCAATATGAATCAGCGGTAAAACCTCTTGAAATCGGAGCGGAAATCGAGCGGCTGCTAAGTTAACGATAACGATAAGTACCGCGGTGGGATAAAAGCAAGAGGAAGGCTCCGTTCTGTGAGCCTTCCTCTTGATTATTATCGCTGAACGATACGGGTTGTGCCGTTTAGTAACTGAGCAGCCGGCGCAACTTGGAGCAAGCCGCTGCCAACGGCTTTCACGCCGCCTGGAATAGGCAGGGCAGTTTTCTTCAGCACGCGGCTAACTTTTGATGCGCTTAACCCAGGCCGGATGGAGCGAAGCAGCGCCGCAGCGCCAGTGACATGCGGAGAAGACATCGAAGTCCCGGATAATCGACGATAGGTTCCTCTAAGCCAAGTGGATAATATATTGACTCCGGGTGCCGCCACCTCGATGCCGCGTCCGCGGCTGGAGAAGTCAGCGACGCGATTACCCCGGGTTGTGGCTGCGACCGCTATTGTCTCCGGATACCGTGCCGGTGCATCGATCCGCTTGAATTGTTTCCCGCTATTTCCCGCAGAGGCTACCATTACCGCGTCTTGGCTTCTCGCTCTGCGGACGGCGTCCCTAAGCAATTGGCTATCTTCGTTAAGGCCAAAGCTCATATTCATGATCTTGATGCCGCGCGCCAAACACCAATCGATTCCCTCGACAATATCTGAAACGAACCCGCTGCCGGTCGCATCGAGTACTTTGACGGCATATAGCTTCACTTTCGGGGCGACCCCGTAAATTTTTCTACTCCCCGTGGCGCCCGCGATTCCGGCGACGTGGGTGCCGTGGCCGTTATCATCCGCGAACGATTTGCCGCCCAACGTATTAACGCCTCCAGCTATTCTTAGGTCCGGGTGGCGGGCGATGCCCGTATCGACGATCGCTACCTTTACGCCTTCTCCGAAATCTGCCGTATTCCAAGTCTCGGGTGCGCGCACCCGGCTTATGTTCCACGGGATCCGGGCTTTATTTACTGACGATGCCGATACGGATATGGATTTGGATTTGGATTTGGAACGCCCTATGCCATGTGATTTCACCTTAAGATCTTTCTCGACGTAGGCGACGCGCGGATGGTCGTGCAGAAGCTTTCGATTGATGGCTCGGTCGGCATGATAGCAGATGAAGTTGAGCGAATCTACGGTTTTCACCGGTTTGATTCCTGCTGAGGTAAGTTGTTTCAGGCATCGACGATAATCCTCTTTGCGATGAAGCACGATGTTCCTTCGTTCCGTACGCATGGAGGGCATACGTTTAGCCGAATCGCACAGCTGTTTAGATAAAGCTTTCATGAAGAGTCCTCCTCGGCGGATTTTGGCCGTATTCTGTAGTAAAATATGGAGGAAACGGATATAAGGTGCATGAGTGGATCATGCGGTACATATTTTTGATTGCTGGGGAGACCGTAATGACGATAACTGAGCCGGGTAACGGTGGGAGGAATTCATCATGATCGTTGGAGTGCCTAAAGAAATCAAAAAACAAGAATACCGCGTTGCTCTGACGCCAGCCGGCTGCGAGATGGTCGTCAAGCAGGGCCATGACGTCGTCGTTCAGCATGGGGCAGGCGAAGGGAGCGGCTTTACGGATGAGGAGTATGGGGCGGCTGGAGCGAGGCTTGTTGCGGAAGCTGCCGAAGTGTGGTCTGCCGCAGATATGATCGTCAAGGTAAAAGAGCCGCTGCCAGAGGAATTCCCATACTTTCGCAACGGACAAGTTTTGTTTACATATTTGCATCTTGCCGCCGCACCGGAGCTTGCCAAAGCCTTGGTGGATAAGAACGTTACGGCTATTGCGTACGAAACGATACAAGCGCCGAACGGAAGCTTGCCTCTATTAACGCCGATGAGTGAAGTTGCAGGGCGGATGTCGGTGCAAGAAGGCGCTAAATATTTGGAAGCTTTCCAAGGGGGCCGGGGCGTGTTGCTTGGAGGCGTGCCTGGGGTGCCGCCGGCGGAAGTTATTATTATCGGCGGCGGAATCGTTGGGACGAACGCCGCGAAGATGGCGCTTGGTCTTGGGGCGGAAGTCGTCGTACTCGAGAAAAGCGGCGACCGCATGCGTTATTTGGACGATGTATTCCAAGGCCGTCTCCGTACCCTGATGAGCAATCCCCATAACATCGCGAATGCGGTGCGCAAAGCCGATCTGCTTATCGGCGCCGTTCTCGTCCCGGGTGCGCGCGCACCGCGGCTTGTTACGGAAGAGATGGTGAAAACGATGAAGAAGGGAGCCGTCATCGTTGACGTTGCCGTCGATCAGGGCGGATCGATCGCCACCATCGATCGTGCGACCACTCATGAGAATCCTATCTATGAGAAATACGGGGTCATCCATTACGCTGTCGCCAACATGCCCGGAGCGGTTCCAAGGACATCGACGCTTGCGCTGACGAACGTGACTATCGATTATATTTTGCAGCTGGCATCCAAAGGCTTTCAAAATACGGTTAATTCAAACTCAATGCTGGCGCTTGGCGTCAATGCTTATCGTGGAGCCATCACTCATCCGCAAGTTGCGGAAGCCGTCGGGTTGCCGTATTCGCCTCTGGAAAGCTTATGGTGAAACGGATTTAGAATGATTTGGCAACCTTTCTCATACGGTTTAGAACAGGCCGGACAAGAAGGGGAGAACAAGGTATGAAGCAGCCTTTGGATAAATGGTGGGAGCGTCTGCAGTTCACGCTCCTATTTCTTGCGTTAACGGTGTTCGTGCATGGGGTCTTTGGATGGTTTCATAGCTGGCTGCGCCCTGTAGATCCCTATAAAGTGCCGGAAGGCCGGGCGTCTAAGGTATTTCATACCGGCGAAGGCAACGATCCTTCAAGTTCCCCGGGTGATCGTTTGCGGTTGTTTTTCTGGTTGGGGGAATAAGGCTTGGAAGGAATATTCGTCTCTTGCGTGGAATACAAAACAGTCCGGGAAATATCAGAAGCAGCATTAAGGAAGGTATTGTATGGAAATGAGAAGCTGGCTGCGGTCTTATCTCTCCTATATGGTTGATGAACGTGGAGTAACGCGTAACACCGAGCAAAGTTATTATAGCGATTTGTCCGATTTCGTGACGTATTTGGAAGTGAATCAAGTAAATGGAGCTAATGAGGTTCGAGCCCATCATCTTACGTCTTATCTGAACGATATGCGTAAGGAAGGGAGACGGGCGGCCACGATCACTCGCCGAATCGTTTCGATTCGTTCCTTTTGCAAATTTTTGACGATACATAGAGCTTTGGACTACAACCCTGCACTGCAGCTGGAAACCCCGAAAGCGGACAAAAAACCGCCCCGTTCGATTGCTTCAGCCGATCTGGACAAACTGCTCGAGCTCCCGGAGACTAGCACCGACATCGGTTTAAGGGATCGCGCAATGCTGGAGTTGTTATATGCAACCGGATTGCGGGTAACCGAGCTCATCTCGCTCGATAACGGGCACGTTCGACTGGACATGGGATTTTTGCTATGCTTGGGATCTGGGGGACGGGAAAGAATGGTTCCGGTCGGCTCTCATGGAACGGCTTGGGTTTCGAAATACTTGGAAGAAGGCCGGCCGCGCCTTGTTAACTCGGACAAGCCGGATGAAGCGCTGTTCGTGAATCATGTGGGCACGCGGCTAACCCGTCAAGGTTTCTGGAAAATGATGAAGAAATACGCGGTTCAATTGGGCATGGATATTACCCCCCATACGTTGCGTCATTCCTTTGCGGCGCACTTGTTGAACAATGGGGCGGATATCCGCGCAGTGCAGGAAATGTTGGGGCATGCGGATCCCTCTACGACGCAGAAGTACCAGTCTTCCGCGAAGCTGAAGATCAAAGAGGTCTATGAACGCAATCACCCGCGGGCAAGAACCTGATCAAGAAGGGAACATAATCATGGCATATCAACGGATAACGGTTATTGTGCTGGATAGCGTAGGCATCGGAGAACTGCCGGATGCGGAAGATTACGGCGACAAGGGCTCGCATACGTTGGGGCATATCGCTCAGAGGGTTCAAGGGCTTGCTTTGCCCAATCTGCGGCGATTGGGACTCGGTAATATCGCTTCGCTTGCGGATTGGAAGCCGGATCCTTCACCTGTCGGTTATCATGGGAAAATGGCTGAGGTGTCCGTTGGCAAAGACACGATGACGGGCCATTGGGAACTGACCGGCCTGCGTATCGATACGCCGTTCCGGACTTTCCCGGACGGGTTTCCCGCTGCGCTGCTCAAGGAGTTCGAAGATCGGACGGGAAGAGCCGTAATCGGCAATAAGCCGGCGTCCGGAACGGAAATATTGGATGAGCTCGGCGAGGAGCAGATGAAAAGCGGGGCCTGGATCGTCTATACGTCCGCGGACAGCGTATTTCAATTGGCCGCGCACGAGGAGGTTATCCCGCTTGAGGAGCTCTATAACGCGTGTCAGATCGCACGCCGTTTGACGATGAAAGAAGAGTTTTCCGTCGGCAGGGTTATCGCCCGGCCCTACGGGGGACAGCCTGGCGCGTTTAAGCGGACTACTAACCGTCACGACTATGCGGTTAAGCCGCCTCAGCCTACGGTCCTCAATGCCTTGAAGGAAAAAGGATTGGATGTAGTCGCCGTCGGGAAAATCAACGATATTTTCAGCGGTGAAGGGATTACCCGGTCGATTCCGACGAAGAGCAACGCGGACGGAATAGCCGTTACGTTGGAGGAGATGAAGTCTGGTTTCCACGGGCTCGTGTTTACGAATCTGGTCGATTTCGATTCCCTATATGGGCATAGGCGGGATCCGGAAGGATACGGCCGTGCGCTGGAGGAATTCGATCGGGCGCTTCCCGATCTCATGGCGGCGTTGGGTAAAGAAGACCTGTTGATCATCACTGCCGATCATGGCAACGACCCGATTCACCCGGGCACCGATCATACGCGCGAGTTCGTGCCGATGCTCGCTTGGAGTCCCGGAATGTCCGGGTCCGGCGGCATCGAAGACCGGGCAAGCTTCGCTGATCTCGCCGCGACCATCGCCGCCAATTTCCAGGCCGATTTCGCGACCCATGGAAAGAGCTTTCTGGAATTACTTAAATAAAAGGATAGAGGAGAGGTTTACATGGTTCACGCATTTTCGAAAGCGATTATTGACGAGGCAGCGGCATTTATTCGTTCCACAACGGATGTGAGGCCGGAAATCGGTTTGATTCTTGGTTCCGGGCTGGGGATATTAGGAGACGAGTTGGAAGATGGAGTAACGATTCCTTACGAGGATATTCCGCATTTTCCCGTCTCTACCGTTGAAGGCCACGCAGGGGAGTTGTTGATTGGTAAGCTGCAAGGACGCAGCGTGGTGTTAATGCGCGGACGGTTCCATATGTACGAAGGGTACGAGCCTGAGCGGACGGCCTTGCCGGTACGTGTCATGAAGGCGCTGGGCGTGACGGCTTTGCTCGTAACGAACGCAGCGGGCGGCGTTAATCTGGATTACAAACCAGGAAACCTGATGCTCATTTCCGACCATATCAATCTGACAGGCCGTAATCCGCTTGTCGGACCGAACGATAACGCGTTAGGCGTTCGTTTCCCGGATATGTCCGATGCATATAGCCGCCGGCTGCGCGCGATTGCCAAAGAAACGGCTGCGGAACTTGGTTTCTCGGTTCAGGAAGGCGTATACGTTGGATTGCTTGGTCCCAATTACGAGACTCCGGCCGAAATCCGTATGCTTCGCACGCTCGGCGTGGACGCCGTGGGCATGTCTACGGTATCCGAGGTAATCGTAGCAAGACATTCCGGCATCGAAGTGCTCGGAATTTCGTGCATAAGCAACATGGCTGCGGGCATTCTGGACCAACCGCTTTCCCACCAAGAAGTCATGGAAACGACGGAACAGGTGAAAGAACAGTTCATATCGCTCGTACTAACGGTTATCCCGAAAATGTGACCATGATCAAGACCAAAGCGGTGAAAAAGAAACGGAGCAGCGCGCTTGTGCATGCTCCGTTTCTTTTTTTGCCTGAACCTCTTCCTGCTCTTGGAATATTTTTCATCCTGGAAGGACAAACTAACAGGAAGAAGAGACCTTGGCCTAATCCGGCCGCAAGAGGGGGAGCCAATTTGGTATGCAAGGATACGCATAGATCAGGTTTTCGCTCGTTTGCTTTATTGATTGCTTGGACGATAACGGCAGCTTTAATGCTTCCGACGGTCGTTTCGGCGAAAGAATCGACACCGGGCAAACAGATTACCGACATGGCCGCAAGCGCCAAGTCCGCCATTCTGATGGATGCGGATAGCGGGACCGTTATTTACGAGAAGAACAGCAATATAGCCCTGCCTCCCGCGAGCATTACAAAAATCATGACGATGCTGCTTGTCATGGAAGCCATCGATGAAGGCCGGCTGAAGCTGACCGACAAGGTACAGACGAGCGAATATGCCGCTTCCATGGGCGGTTCGCAAATTTTTCTGGAGACGGGCGAGGTAATGACGGTCGAGGAAATGCTTAAAGGCGTTGCGCTTGCCTCCGGGAACGATGCGTCCGTAGCGCTTGCCGAGAAGCTTGGCGGCAGTGAGCAGCAATTCGTCGCGATGATGAATGAGAAGGCCGAACAGCTTGGCATGAAGAACACTAAGTTCGCCAATTGCAACGGTTTGCCTGCGGATGGGCACTTATCATCGGCGCACGATATTGCCTTGATGTCGCGTGAGTTGCTTAAATACGAAGAAATCACCAAGTATACGGGTCTCTATCAGGACTACTTGCGCAAGAGCAGTCCCAAGCCCTTCTGGCTCGTAAATACGAACAAGCTCGTGCGCTTCTATAGCGGGGCCGACGGGCTGAAGACAGGCTTTACGAGCGAAGCGAAGTTCTGCTTGTCGGCTACCGCCCGCAGGGATAACATGCGGTTGATTGCCGTCGTCATGGGCGAGCCGAATACGAAAACGCGCAATGCCGAGGTTTCTCATCTGTTCGACTATGCGTTTGCGCAATATACTAACGTTCCGATTTACAAGAAAGGCGACCCTATTGGAACCCTAACGGTGGAAAAAGGAAAAGTCGATAAAATTCCGTTAACGGCGAAGCATTCCTACAGCGTGCTGCTTAAGAAGGGCGATGCGGGTAAAGGGATTCGTCACGAGCTCGTGCTGGATCCGTCCGTTAAAGCTCCGATAGAGGTAGGCCAACCGATTGGGAAGCTAGTCGTCTATCGCGGCGCGGAAGTTCTTACGGAATTTCCGGTGGAATCGCCGCTTGCGGTCAGCCGCGCAGGTTGGTGGACGCTGCTCCGAAGGACGACGGGTCATCTGTTCCTTTCCGATTAAGGGTATATAAGGGCGGTTTGACGGAGATTTCGTCGCCGCCTCTTTGCCGTATTGTGTCGAGCGGGGCGACGTTACTTCTAGTTTTGTCGGGGGGCAGGAATGGGAGAGCCTTCCGTAGAATTGGTGACGATACAACTGCCGCTAACACATACCGAAGTTAACAGGGTTCGTACTTGGGGAAGGGGAAATGAGCATGAGCTTACAGGTCGAGCTGGAGCAGCATCGCAACGTATTGATTGTTCGTCTGAGAGGAGAATTGGATCATCATACGGCCGATATCGTCCGGTTTAAGATGGAGGATGCCATTCTAAGAGGCCGTTGCGATCACGTCGTACTGAGCTTGAAAGAATTGGTTTTCATGGACAGCTCAGGGCTTGGCGTCGTTCTAGGGCGCTACAAGCTAGTCAAAAGCCGGGGTGGCAAAATGGTCGTATGCGACACGCAAGCTAGCGTAAAACGGCTGTTCGAATTGTCCGGGCTCTTCAAGATTTTATCTTTTTACGAGACCGAGCGATCGGCGATAGCCAGTCTGGAGGTCGTATCATGAGCGGGCACAATCATATGAAGCTTTCGTTTGCCAGCCGTTCCGAGAATGAAGCATTCGCTAGAATCACGGTCGCGGCTTTCATCTCTCAAATGGACCCGACGATGGAACAGCTAGACGAGATTAAGACGGTAGTTTCCGAAGCGGTTACCAATGCCATTATCCATGGCTATAACGGGAGCGTTGAGGGCGTTGTAACGGTTGAGTCTGAGATCGACGGAGATGTCGTGTCGCTTTCCATCAGCGATCAAGGGCAAGGCATTGAAGATTTGGAATTGGCACGACAGCCGTTGTTTACTTCCCGCCCAGAGCTGGAACGTTCAGGGATGGGATTCACGATCATGGAAAATTTCATGGACGAATTCGATGTTGTAAGCACGCCGTCGGGCGGAACCTCGCTCAGGATGAAGAAACGGATCGAATCGAAAAAAGCATTATTCAATTAAAAACCGTGCGGCAGGGGTTGGAGGCATGGACTCAGAATGGAAACGATCGTCTCCGCCGGCCTTCTTGGATGACAGCGAAGTGAAGCGCCTTATAGCGCTGAGTCAATCCGGAGATATGATCGCGCGCGATACTCTCGTGAATAGCAATATCCGATTGGTATGGTCGGTCGTGCAACGGTTCTCGAACCGGGGGTATGACAGCGACGACCTGTTTCAAATCGGCTGTATCGGGCTCTTAAAGTCAGTCGATAAATTCGATCTCTCTTATGACGTGAAGTTTTCCACGTACGCAGTCCCGATGATCATCGGAGAAATTCAAAGATTTCTGCGGGATGACGGCACGCTTAAAGTGAGCCGTTCGCTCAAGGAAATGGCCAACCGCGTCCGTAAGGTCAAGGATGAGTTGTCCAAACGGAATGGACGCGCCCCGACGATCAGCGAAGTAGCCGAAGAAATCGGCGTTACGCCGGAAGAAATCGTGTTTGCCCAAGAAGCGAATAAACCGCCGGCTTCGATCCACGAGACGGTGTTCGAGAACGACGGCGATCCGATCACGCTTATGGACCAAATCGCCGATGAATCCCAGGAACGATGGTTCGATAAGCTCGCCCTGACTGAAGCGATACAAGGCTTAAGCGACCGCGAGCGGCTCATCGTCTATCTACGCTACTTCCGCGACCAAACCCAGTCCGAAGTCGCCGGACGTCTTGGCATCTCCCAAGTACAGGTCAGCCGCCTAGAGAAGAAAATCCTTCAAAACATCAAAGACCAGATCGCTCAATAAATGACAGACAAAAAAGGCATGCATCTCGTCAAGAGAGGCATGCCTTTTTGCTTGTTCCAACCTTAATCTAACCTAAGCCTTATTCCCCTTCGAGAATTTGCAGGCTTTTTTCCGTTTTCCGACTATATTGGGCGATTCTTCACCATACTAAGCGAAATGCGAACAGGGAGGAAGGAGCCGATGGAACTTGCGGATTCGGATTCCAAAGTCGTCTACGTCCGAATGCGCCGAAGAGCGGTCGTTCTTCCCAAGTCTGTCGTAACCTTGGGGGATGTTGCGAGATTGGTCGCGGCTGAACGCTTGGCGGAGCGGTTGAAGAATCTTCCCCTTCATCGCGTCTCCGAGAAAGACGGTAACCTGCTGCTTATCGATATGCTCCAGGTGGTCAAAGCCATACGCGAGGCTGAGCCGGGCATGATCATCGAGACGTTCGGCGAGCCCCACGTCCTTCTCGAGATCTCTCATGCCGGAGCCGTAAAGCCGCGCAAGCTGCTGCTTGTGGTCGCTTGGCTGCTGCTCTTCTTCGGGTCGGGAATGGCGATGATGAATTTCCATGCCGACGTGAATATGCCCGCTGTGCAGCGCCGGATTACCGAACTAATCACGGGCCGATCAGGACAGCACCCGTGGCTCTTCCAGATTCCCTATTCCATCGGCGTCGGAATGGGGATGCTGTTATTTTTCAACCGAATATTTCGCAAACGGCTTAACGACGAGCCTAACCCCCTTGAAGTTGAAATGTTCATGTATCAGGAAAACTTAAATCATTACGTTATCACGGAAGAGTATCGCAAAAAACACGAAGATCGGGTGGGAGGAGAAAGTGGTTGAAGGGTTGCAGGCGGTTTTGCTCGGCTTAACCGGCTTAGCCGGCGGCTTCGCGGTCGGGAGCGCTTTTGTCGCTCTGTTAATCGTGCTGGATCTCATCCCAAGGTTGGTTCAGTTAACCAGAGCTTACCGTCGATCAGCCGTTTTCGAGTCTGGCATTCTGTTGGGGGCGTTATTCTGGAGCTGCGCGGATTTTTTCGATTGGTCCTTTAAGCTGCCGGCTAACCTTCTCTTGCTTCCGGCTATCTTTCAAGGCTTGTTCGTCGGCATGTTTGCCGCAGCGTTGACGGAGGTGCTTAACGTGATCCCCATTCTGTCTAAACGACTCAAGCTGAAGCCGTATTTATTCTCTTTGTTGATTGCCATGGCACTTGGTAAAGTAACGGGCTCTTTGGTCGATTGGTTGTTGTTGCATCCATAAGGAGCGTGATCAAGATGGAAACGACGGAACATGGAAGCATGGATTTGGAGCATGCGAGGCATCAGGGTATTCATTCAGACGAAAAGGAGCGGAATACGGGACAACAAGGCGGTAACTCCAAACAACAGGGCGAAGAAGTCAAAATTAGCCCATCCGCGTCTCAGCAATCCCGTAGGGGAGAGCAACGGATACCGGACAACATGCGGCAATGGAAAGAGCTGCTGAAGAAAACGATAGGGCTCGATAAGAGCTTCGAGGTTCAAGTTCGCGAAATGACGTTCGGGAACAAACACGTCGCTCTTCTATTTCTCAGCGTGTTTGCCAAAGACACATCATTAACCGAAATTCTAAAAAGGCTTACCTATCTGGAGCCGGATAGCGACATGGATCACGATGCGCTGCAGATGTTCTTCGAATGTTACGTTCCGGCCATACAAATCAGGAAGACAACATCCTTCCCGGAAATGATCGATCAGGTGTTGATGGGGGACACGGCCTTCTACGTAGATGGGCAACCCGCTGCGCTTATTATCGACGCGAAGCAATATCCTGCAAGAGGCCTTGAGCAGCCGTCGCTGGAGAAAGTCGTTCGCGGCAGCCAAGACGGATTCACGGAAACGCTCCTCGTCAACATAGCGCTTGTTCGCAGGAGGCTGCGGGATCCGAGGCTTCGGTTCGAGATGCTGAAGGTAGGCCGGCGAACCCAAACCGATGTCTGCATCGGTTATATCGAAGATATCGCTAACACAGAGCTTGTAGAGTCCATACGGGACAAAATCAAAGCAATCGATATCGACGGAATCCCATTGGCGGACAAACAATTGGAAGAAATGACGGTTAACAGCGGTTGGAGCCCATTTCCGCTCGTTCGCTATACGGAAAGGCCGGATGTCGTGGCAGCCCAATTGCTCGACGGAAGCGTCACGGTTATCGTAGATACCTCGCCAAGCGCGATACTTTTGCCTACTACTTACTTCGACCTTGTTCAACATGCGGAGGAAAACCGTCAGAACCCATTCATGGGAACCTATATGCGCTGGGTAAGATACATCGGGATCATGGCTTCGTTGTTCCTAATGCCGCTATGGTTTCTCTATAATGACAGACAGTATCTGCGGCCGGAGTGGCTTTGGTTCGTCGGAGCGGATAAAGTGGGGCAGATCCCGCTCATATTGCAGTTTATTATTGCGGAAATCGGTGTGGATCTGCTTAGGCTTGCGGCTGTGCATACACCAGCCCCGCTCGTGACCGCGATGACTCTGTTATCCGCTATTCTGATCGGGGACATCGCGGTCAAAACGGGTCTGTTCATTAACGAGGTCATCCTGTACATGTCCATATCCGCGATAGGCATGTTTGCGACGCCGAGTTATGAATTAGGTTTGGCGAATCGAATAATCAGGCTTGGGCTGCTTCTAGCCGTGTTCTTCTTCCATGAAATAGGTTTCGTGGTGGGCGTAACGTTCGTGCTTCTCTTCCTAGCGCTGGAAAGATCCTTCAACGCTCCTTACTTATGGCCGTTTCTCCCTTTCAACGGGTCGGCGCTGTTTACCATTATTCTCCGCAGGCCGTTATCAACCAACAAAATAAGGCTGTCCATATACAGGGCCAAGGATAACAGCAAGCAACCGGTCTAAAGTCGACAAATGCAAATGTTGTGGCAAATCCTCCATTTCCCCAGACGTTATTTTCCGCTATACTCAGGATAAATAATGCAAACCCTGGTAGAGGTTCAAATGTGACTTCTTGCCGGAAATTTCGCCAAAGGGGAATTAGATATGTTCTTGCATGGAACCAGCAAAATCAACGGCAAAGGTCATCTTGAAATTGGAGGCTGCGACGTTAAGGACTTGGCTAAGGAGTTCGGAACGCCGTTATACATCGTGGATGAAGCGCTCGTGCGCCGGCGCGCTCGGGAATTCATGGACGCATTTCGCTCTACGGGGCTTCGTCATCAGGTTGCGTACGCATCTAAAGCCTTCTGCGTAATGGCCATGTGCCGGGTAGCGGAAGAAGAAGGCATGAGCCTTGACGTTGTGTCCGACGGGGAATTATACACGGCGCTGCAAGCGGGCTTTCCCGCAGAGCGCATTCACTTCCATGGAAACAACAAAACTCCCGAAGAAATCGTTATGGCTTTGGAAGCGGGAATCGGCTGTTTTGTCGTGGACAACTTCAATGAACTGCAGCTATTGAACGCATTGGCGGCAGACAAGGGCAAACGCGTGAACGTATTGCTTCGCATCACGCCGGGAGTAGAGGCACATACCCACGAATATATCTCGACAGGGCAGCAGGATTCCAAATTCGGCTTTGACCTCGGCAACGGAACGGCGTTCCGCGCCATCGAAACGGCGATCGGCTTGCCGAACCTGAAGGTGCTTGGGGTTCATTCCCACATCGGTTCGCAGATTTTCGAAGTCGAAGGCTTCCGCATGGCCGTCGAGAAAGTAGCGGCCTTCGCGGTAGAAATCCGTGACAAGCTGAACCATACGTTCACCGTCCTCAATCTGGGCGGCGGATTCGGCATTCGTTACGTAGAAGGGGATTCTCCGCTTCCTGTAGGCGTATACGTGCAAGCGATTGCCGATGCCATCACGACGACTTGTAGGAATGCCGACTTCGCGCTGCCGGAAGTATGGATCGAACCGGGCCGCAGCATTATCGGCGATGCGGGTACGACTTTATATACGGTCGGGACAAGCAAAGACATTCCCGGGGTGCGTAAATATATCGCCGTAGACGGCGGAATGACGGATAACCCGCGTCCTGCTCTGTACGAATCGAAGTATGAGGCGGTTCTGGCTAACCGTGCTAACGATACTCTCGATGAAATCGTCTCCGTAGCGGGCAAATGCTGCGAGAGCGGCGATATGCTCATCTGGGATTTGAAGCTTCCTGCGGTACAATCCGGTGATCTGTTGGCCGTTTTCTGCACAGGCGCTTATAACTATGCAATGGCGAGCAACTACAACCGGATTCGCCGTCCTGCCGTCGTCTTCGTCAAAGACGGCAAAGCGGATCTTGTCGTCGCACGGGAAACGTATCGCGACATTGTAGGCAATGATATCATTCCGCAGCGTTTGCAAAAGCAGACAGTAACGAAATAAAAGGGTTTGAGGGGGAAATGAATTGTCTAAACAAGCCGTGATAAAAATGGCAGATGGCAACGAAATCGTATTGGAGATGTTTGACCAAGATGCTCCTAATACGGTTGCCAATTTCGAGAAACTAGCGAACGAAGGATTCTATGACGGTATTCCGTTCCATCGCGTCGTTCCGGGATTCGTCGCGCAAGGCGGCTGCCCTAACGGTAACGGTACAGGCGGTCCGGGGTACTCGATCAATTGCGAGCATAACCGGAATAAACATGATCGCGGCAGCTTAGCAATGGCCCATCGCGGTCCGAACACGGGCGGAAGCCAGTTCTATATCTGTTATAAGCCGCAACCGCATTTGGACGGCGTTCATACCGTGTTCGGCAAAGTAACTTCCGGCATGGAGCATGTCGATGCTCTCAAAGGGCAAGAAAAAATGGAATCGATCCGCGTCAATTAAGCGGAAATGTCAATAAGGGGCCGCAACCGCTAAGTCAATGGCTTAGGGATTCGGTCCCTTTTGTTTAATTCCTAGCGCGTGGCTTGCAATTTGGTTTGCAGGATGGTACACTTTCACTCAACAAGTTGCTTACCTTCGGGGCGGGGCGTAATTCCCCACCGGCGGTGATCGGCAGCTGAACAGCCAAGTGGCAAGGTTCGCAGCCGTCAGTCCGTGACCCGTCATCGCTGCTTCCGGTACAACCGGCGGGCGTGATGCGGTGGACCTGGTGCAATTCCGGGACCGACAGTGAAAGTCTGGATGGGAGAAGGAAGCGCAGCGCGGCCATGCCGTGTCCATAAATAGTAACGTTAACCGCAGGGACTTAGAAGAACATTGACGTTGATTGTTCCTTTTTTCACAAACCTGCGTTAACGACAGGCTGATTCAACATGCTTCAGCATAGCGATTTTACCCTTCACGAACAGGTTATTCGTTATGCCCGCATAGCATAGTTTGTTTCCCTTGCTGTTTAAGGACATGTTTCGAAGGTCTGTTTATCGCTGTGCATCTATCACCCCCGGGGCGTTTTGCTCGGGGGTTTTCTGTTTGTTCATAGGCGGAGGGGAGGATGCTCGTGAACTTGTTAAACGATGAGTTTTATATGCGGTTAGCGTTGAATCTTGCAGGAGGGGCTTCCGGTCAAACCGGCGTAAACCCCGTAGTGGGATGCGTAGTTGTGCGGGATGGCCGGATTGTCGGAATGGGTGCTCATCTGAAGCGAGGCGAGGGTCATGCGGAAGTGCTTGCCTTAAATATGGCGGGCGAGCAGGCGCGGGGAGCGACGGCTTACGTAACTCTGGAGCCATGCAGCCATCATGGTACGACTCCTCCGTGTTGTGAACGGCTCATTGCGGAAGGCGTGTCCCGGGTTGTCGTGGCGACGGTTGACCCGAACCCGTTGGTCGCGGGCCGGGGCATCGAACGATTGCGGGAGAAGGGCATCCAAGTGGAAGTCGGGGTGCTGGAAGCCGAAGCGACAGCTCAAAATGAAGTTTTCAACAAATTCATTTTATCCGGAAGGCCGTTCGTTACCTTAAAGACTGCATTGTCACTGGATGGCCGAATTGCGACCCGTACCGGCCATAGCCGATGGATAACGGGCGTGGAGTCCAGGGAAGCGGTACACACGCTGCGGCATCGCCATAATGCCATTATGGTCGGAGTCGATACGGTGCTAGCGGATGATCCGGAGCTAACGACGCGACTGAGCGTGCCCGGCATGCACCCTGCTAGGATCATCGTCGATTCTACGCTTAGAGTTCCGGAAACCGCGCGCGTTCTGAATGAGGCGGCCCCCACGATCGTATTAACGACGGAACAAGCCGACGGCTTTAAGATCGGGCAGCTGCGGAAGCTCGGGGCCGAAGTGCTATTCTGCGGGAGCGGAGCTCGCGTAGATCTAGCCAAAGCCATGACCGCGCTTGGCGGGAGGGGAATAAGCTCGATCCTGCTGGAAGGCGGCGGCGTTTTGAATGGCGCCATGCTGGAAGCGGGGTTGGTCGACAAGGTAATGCTGTTCTATGCCCCCATTATCGTAGGCGGGGAAGGTGCGCCCTCCGCTTTTGCTTTCGCAGGGCCGGCGGAGATGTCTTCCGCGTTAAGATTGGATCGCGTAACGATGCAAACTTTCGGTGAAGATTGGTGCGTATCCGGTTATCCGGCGAGCAGAACTGCGAATGGGGTGACCGATAGGGCTGCCGATAAGGAGGAGAATTAAATGTTTACGGGACTTATTGAAGAAATGGGCGTTCTACGATCGATTCAGCGGCGCGGTGAAGCGATGATTCTCCGCATTACCGCTACTAAAGTGCTCACAGACGTTAAACTGGGGGATAGCATCTCAGTGAATGGCGTTTGCCTTACCGTCGTTGAATTCGATCGTCAGACCTTTGCCGTCGACGTGATGCCGGAAACCTACCGCCTTACCAATCTCCATTCCATGCCGCCGGGATCTCCGTTGAATCTGGAGAGAGCGATGATGGCAGGCGGAAGGTTCGGCGGACATCTCGTCCAGGGACATGTGGACGGAACGGGGACGATTCGCGGTCGGGCAGCGGAAGCGAACGCCGTCGTATATACGATCGAGCCGGATAATCCGCAAATGCTAAGGCATGTCGTGCCTCAAGGCTCGGTCACGTTGGATGGAATCAGCCTCACCGTAGTATCGGTTGATCGCGAGAGCGGCAGGTTCACCGTATCCATCATTCCGCACACGCTGCGGGAAACCGTGCTTCAGCACAAGCATCCGGGAGAATCCTTGAATATCGAATGCGATATCCTCGGTAAATACGTCGATCATTTATTGAACCTGCGAGAAGGCCGGCCTGCTAGCAGATCAGGCGGTTTAACGGAATCCGTTCTACGAGACAATGGATTTATGTGAGAGGGGCGAGAAGATTGGGACAACGTCAGTTCGATCTAATTGAAGATGCCATTTATGATTTAATGCGGGGCAAGGTCATTATCGTCGTAGACGACGAAGACCGCGAGAATGAAGGAGATCTAATCGCGCTGGCGGATAAGGCGACTCCAGAAGTCATCAACTTCATGATCAGGGAAGCGCGCGGGCTTCTGTGCGTTCCGATTACGCAAGAGAGAGCGGAAGCTCTTGACCTCCCGCCGATGGTCAGTCACAATACGGATTATCACGGTACCGCATTTACCGTGTCAGTCGACCACGTTTCGACGACGACGGGAATATCCGCTCCGGAACGTTCGTTATCCGTCAAAGCATTAATCGATCCGGACGCCAAAGGAACGGACTTCCGCAGACCCGGCCACATTTTCCCGCTGATCGCCAAAGAAGGCGGTGTGCTAAGACGCGCGGGACATACGGAAGCGGCGGTCGACTTGGCGAGAATGTGCGGCTCGGTGCCTGCAGCCGTCATCTGCGAAGTCATCAAGGAAGACGGTACGATGGCCAGATTGCCCGATCTGGAAATATTCGCGCAGCAGCATTCGTTGAAGCTGATTACAATTAAAGACTTGATTCATTACCGTAATGAGAAGGAAAAGCTCGTTCATAGAGAAATAGAGGTCAGAATGCCGACCGACTTCGGAACGTTTAATGCGATCGCCTACACGAACGAGGTGGACAACAAAGAACATGTCGCGTTCGTCAAAGGTAAGATCGACAGCTCTCAGCCGGTACTTGTACGCGTACATTCCGAATGTTTGACGGGTGACGTGTTTCATTCCCACCGGTGCGATTGCGGTCCGCAACTGGAAGCAGCGCTTAGGCAAATCGATGAAGCCGGAAGCGGCGTGCTGCTCTATATGCGCCAGGAAGGCCGCGGGATTGGATTGATCAACAAATTACGCGCGTACAGCCTGCAAGAGCAGGGATTGGACACGGTCGAGGCGAATATCAAACTGGGGTTTGCCCCCGACTTGCGGGACTACGGCATCGGAGCGCAGATTTTGAAAGATATCGGCGTTAGGGATATTCGATTGCTTACGAATAACCCGCGGAAGATCAAAGGACTTGAAGGCTACGGATTGAATGTCGTGGAACGCGTTCCCATTCAGATGATGGAGAATGAAGATAATACCGGCTATTTGCATACGAAGAAAACCAAGTTAGGTCACCTATTGTCCTTTAAGGGCGATCGGGATTATGAAATATAAAGCTTACAAATTAATTTGCGGATGAAGAGAGGATGAATCGAATGTCAGTCGTATACGAAGGTCATTTAATTTCCAAGGGGTTAAAATACGGGATCGTAGTTGGCAGGTTTAACGAGTTTATTACCTCTAAACTGCTTGGCGGGGCATTAGATGCGCTAAAGCGTCATGGCGTGGAGGAAAACGAAATCGAAATCGCTTGGGTTCCCGGCGCTTTCGAAATACCGTTAATCGCCCAGAAGTTATCGCAAAGCGGCAAATACGATGCCGTTATTACTCTCGGTGCGGTCATCCGCGGTTCCACTCCGCATTTCGATTATGTCTGCAGCGAAGTGGCTAAAGGCGTATCGGCGATTTCGCTCAAGACGGGAGTTCCGACGATTTTCGGAGTATTGACTACGGATAGCATCGAACAAGCGGTAGAGCGTTCCGGTACGAAAGCCGGCAATAAGGGCTGGGAAGCTGCGACTACGGCTATTGAAATGGCGAATTTAACCCGTGCGATAACTGGCTGACGATTACCGGGCAGGAGGAGAAACCGGCGTGGCGATGCTGTACAAGCTAGAAACTTTCGAGGGGCCGCTCGATTTGTTGCTTCATCTCATCGATAAAGCGGAAATCGATATTCACGATATTTCGATCAGCGATATTACGGATCAATATATGACTTACCTAGGAGCTATGCAGGAGCTGGAGCTAGACATAACCAGCGAATTTCTAGTCATGGCCGCTACTCTGCTCTCCATGAAGAGCCGTCAGTTGCTGCCCAAGCCGCCGGTAACCGAAGAGCCTTGGTTAACGGCTGAAGATGACGAATATCTCGATCCCCGCGAAGAGTTGATTCGTAAGCTGCTCGAATACCGCAAATTCAAGTCGGTTGCCGGACAGCTTCGGGAAAAGGAATGGGATCGCAGCCAGGTTTATACCCGCGAACCGACAGATTTGACGCCTTTTGAGAAAATCGTCCAGACGAACCCGGTCGAGGGCCTGCATGTGGACGATTTGGTCAGCGCCTTTCAGAAAGCGATGAGGCGGTTGGCAGGACGCCATCGGGTTTCTTCGATTCGCAAGGACGAAATTTCCGTCAAAGACCGGATTCGCGACATCATCGATACGCTGAAGAGCCGATCCCATGACGGGAAGCTGTTGTTTTCCCAGCTCCTTGGGGATGAGGATGACCGTCAGGAAATCGTGGTGACGTTTCTAGCCATTCTTGAATTGATGAAGCGGAAGTGGGTTTCTTGCCACCAAAGCGCTTTATTCGATGAAATCGTGTTGTCGTGGACGGGGAGAGAGGATAACAATGGATTACTCGACATTGAAATCGGTACTTGAGGGATTGCTGTTCGTTTCCGGAGACGAGGGCATAAGCGCCAAGACGGCAGCCGAAGTGGTAGAGACGGACGCGGAAGTCGTCAAGGACGTCCTGAAGGACCTTCAAAAGGAGCTCGTCAAGAAAAACCGCGGCATTCGGATCGCGGAAGTCGCCGGCGGTTACCGTTTGACTACGGTTCAGGACCACGCTCCTTTCTTCGAGAAACTGGCTTATTCTCCTACCCGTGCCGCGCTTTCGCAAGCCGCTTTGGAAACTTTGTCGATTATCGCGTACAGGCAGCCGATCACGCGCGTGGAAATCGAGGAAATTCGCGGGGTTAAAGCGGATAGGGCGCTGCATAACTTAGTGAATAAAGATTTAATCGAGGAAAAAGGGCGGGCCGATGCGTTGGGCAGACCGATCCTCTACGGGACGACCAAATCATTCCTTGACTATTTCGGACTCCCGAGTATCGCCAATCTGCCTGAGCCTTCGGTCTCTGAGGGTGACGATGAGCTGGAAGAGCGGACGAAGATGTTGTTCGATCGCATCGAAGGCCGCCAACTTTCAATGGAGGATATGGACAGGGAATTGGAACTGGAAACGGAATGAAACGCAGTTAATGGAATGAAGAATTTCCAAAAGGTCATACTACCCCTAGGGAAGGCGGGGGAAGGATGGCCTTTTGGCTTTGGATGACGTTTATTATTGTCGTTGTGGTTATTGTGGCAGCATTATTTTCCCGGATCCGTATTCGCGTCCGTTATTCGCGCAGCGGCCGTAGGGATCAACTCGTAATCGTCATGCAGGCCTTATATGGACTTTTTCACTATCAGATTATAGTGCCGTCCATCGTCATACGCGGTTGGAGCGTGATCTATAGTGAGCAAATATCCGGAGGACTGGCGGGAAATAAGGAACAAAAGGAAATTAGGCGAAGATTCGGCAAGGGAACGATCCGTCGCCACGCGAGAGCTTACCGTACGATTCTAAAGTCCACCCGCCGGTTCAAAGTCTGGACGAAGAAAACGTTGAAGAAAATCGAGTGCACCCGTTGGCGCCTGGATTTCCGGGTAGGGACGGGAGACGCTGCTGCAACGGCTGTCGTGACCGGTTTATTGTGGGCTGTGTCGGGCTGTGCTTCGGCCGTTGCGGGCCAGCTCATACAGTTAAAGACGTCGCCGCACAGCCAGGTAGCGCCGAATTATTCGGAAACCGAGTTTACGGCCGTATGGGAAGCGGATTTCAGAATTCGCTTGGGCGTCGCTTTTTGGGCCTTTATTAAGCTTGGTACCAGGACGATTCATCTCGGTAAATCGATACGCGCTTGGCACAACTGGCTATCCGTACCCAAGCAAGCATGATTTATGACGTCCGGGACCTGTATGTTGGGAATGGAACGCATAAACTATCCGGTATTACGGGCAAATTAGGTACACGAAAGGAGGAGAATAATTATGTCTCAGCACCCCATTAACGGCCTAATGCAAACCGCCATGGAAAATATCAAGGATATGGTGGATGTGAACACGATTGTCGGTGAGCCTGTCCAAACCCCCGACGGCAGCGTGATAATGCCGATTTCCAAAGTCAATTTTGGTTTCGCGGCCGGAGGTAGCGAATTTGCCGGCATGGAAGATGCAACCGGTTCTACCCAGAAAGCGAACGGACAAGACGCTCAGAATGCCTCCGTCTCTCTTCCGTTTGGCGGAGGGAGCGGCGGCGGCGTATCCATCACGCCGATTGCCTTCTTGGTCGTCGGAACGCAAGGCGTAAAGGTTGTACCTCTCGATAACCAGACGCATATCCTGGAGCGCCTTATCGATGCGGCTCCTCAGTGGGTCGACAAACTAAGAAACGCATTCCAGACGGGAACAATGGATTCCACTCAACAAATGGATGCGCAGATCCCGCCGGTCACCCCGAATAAGAACAATAACATACAATAACATTGTGTAAGGAAATCGGCGAGTTCCTGAAAAACCGACTGTAATTGGTCGGTTTTTTTCGTAGTCTCTACAACATTCTCCCGCATGCCCGTCCCGTGCACTCCGCTCACATACTTTGGGACATGCTTACATAAAATTGTTACATAGGTTATGGAAGACACGCAAGCTATGGCGGATTGAGGAGGAGACGAATGCACACCTTTACCTGTAAACGATATTATCGAATGTTTGCGGCAGCCTTAATGGTTATTCCTTTTCTCTTAAAAGGCATACATGCCGACGCGTTCGCGGCGCAGGCGGCCGGAGTTGCGCAATTGCCGAAGCCGCCTGGCAATCATGCGCTTTCAGCTGCGCTCATCGATGTAACATCGGGGCGTATTCTCTTTAGCCAACGAGGGGACGAACCGATGAAAATTGCAAGCTTAACGAAAATTATGACCGCTATAGTAGCGATCGAGCACGGTAATTTGGACAGTAATGTGAAAGTCAGCATAAGGGCAGCCGGGAAAGAGGGCTCCTCGCTATATTTGAAAGCGGGAGAGCAGATAACCTTGCGAAATGCATTATATGGGCTCATGCTTCGCTCGGGCAATGACGCGGCTGTTGCGGTTGCGGAGCACGTTGGCGGTTCCGTGGAAGGATTCGCTTATTTGATGAATAAGAAAGCCGAGGAGATCGGATTAACGAACAGCCATTTTATGAACCCTCACGGGTTGGACCAACAAGGCCATTTCTCGTCTGCCAATGATTTGGCCAAATTAACCGCGTACGCCATGCACAATCCCGATTTCAAGGAGATTGTCAAAACGCGAGTGAAGTCGGCACCGAACCCGCATGACTCGTGGGATTACAAATGGGTTAACAAAAATAAAATGCTTACGATGTACGACGGGGCGGATGGGGTGAAGACGGGCTACACGAAACAAGCGCTGCGTACCCTGGTCAGCTCCGCAACCCGCAACGGTCAGCAACTCGTAGCGGTTACCCTGAACGACGGGGATGACTGGCTCGATCACCGGAATTTACTGGATTATGGATTTGCCAATTTTCCGCTAGCGAGCGTCACGAAAGCCGGAGATCCCGTTGCGGGCTATCCTTATGAGGTGGCGAATGGATTCGTATATCCATTCGCGATAGGGGAGCGCGAGCGTCTGGAAATCCGATTGTCGCCCTTGCGGGAAAGAACGGTACATTACAATTTAGGTTACCGCGGGCAACTTAGATTCATATTGAACGACCGATTGATCGGAACCGTTCCGATCGTTGCCGGAACGCTGCAGCAGGGCAAGCAATCTGACCCATCGGACCCATCGGAACCGTCGGCAACGGACGCAAAGTCGCATCCTACTCTCGCCATATCCATCAGAACCGCTTTTAGGGCACTGTTTCTGCAGGGAGGGTCATAACGATGGTGAATTGGATATGGATGGGCATGATCGTATTCAGCGTCTTGTTCGGAGCGGCAAACGGTAAAATGGAGAAGGTAGCGGAAGCCGCGTTCGGCGGTGCTCAGACGGGGGTTACGGTATGTTTGGGGTTGATCAGCATTCTTGTCTTCTGGATGGGGCTCATGAGAATTGCCGAGGATGCCGGTCTCGTTAGAAAGCTGTCCGGTCTTATGGCGCCGATCGTGAGAAGATTGTTCCCCGACGTTCCATCGGATCACCCAGCCATGGGCTACATTTTGTCTAATATGAGCGCCAATCTGCTCGGGCTGGGCAATGCCGCAACGCCGATGGGGATTAAAGCGATGCAGGAGCTGCAGAAGCTCAACCCAACCCCCGCCGTTGCCACTCCGGCGATGTGCACGCTCCTAGCTTTGAACACGGCCAGCATAACGCTTGTCCCGACAACGATGATTGCCATCCGGATGAATTTCGGTTCTGTACATCCGGCTGACATCGTAGCCCCGACCTTGCTCGCCACAATCGTGTCCACGGGGGCAGCGGTACTCGCAGATAGATGGTATCGCAAGAGGAACCGATTTCCGCCGCCCTCAACCGTAATTCATAACGATGGAGCAGCTCCCCCCAACACCCTTAGCCATTCTTCCGCTCCTGGCCAGGGAGGCTGAATCCCTTGATCTCTTGGATACAACTAGCGTCTACCTGGACAATCCCTGTTCTTATTGCTTTTATTCCCTTATATGCGTCTTTTCGTAAAGTGCCCGTGTACGAATCCTTTATCGATGGTGCCAAGGATGGGTTTCAGACAGCGGTCGGCATTATTCCGCACCTCGTCGGCATGATGACGGCGATTAGCATGTTTCGGGCTTCGGGAGCTATGGATGCCTTGGTTGGCCTCATCCGTCCTCTATTGGAGGGATTCGGTATTCCAGGGGAGGTTTTGCCCTTGGCCTTATTGCGTCCGATTACCGGCGCGGGTTCGCTTGCCTTCGTGACCGACCTGATCAAGGAACAAGGGCCGGACTCATACGTAGCTCGAATTGCCTCGACGATACAAGGGAGCACCGATACGACGTTATATGTTCTAACCGTCTATTTCGGCGCGGTAGGCATCAGGAATTCTCGGTATGCGTTAAAAGTCGGACTCTTCTCCGACTTCATCGGATTCTTCGCCGCCGTCGCCGCTTGCTGGTTGTTGTTCGGCTTGGTATGATGGATGATGAGGTGAAAGACCGTGGAAGAAAGATTGCAAAAGGTTCTTGCCAACGCCGGCGTCGCATCCAGACGGAAATGCGAAGAACTCATCACTGCCGGGAAAGTTACCGTTAACAGCGAAGTCGTGACCGAGCTCGGCGTAAAGGCCGATCCTACCGTTGACCTGATTGCGGTATCCGGAAGAGCGATCAAGAAGGAATCGAAGATTTATATTATGTTTAATAAGCCCAAAGGGGTAATCACAAGCGTATCCGATCCCCAAGGCCGCAGCGTCGTAACCGACTACTTGAAGGAAATTAAGGAAAGGCTGTATCCGGTCGGACGACTGGATTACGATTCCGAAGGGCTGCTGCTCATGACGAATGACGGCGATCTGGCTCACAAGCTTACCCACCCGAGTCATCATGTAAAGAAGACTTATCATGCAACCGTGGAGAGAGTTCCTCACGGCAATGCGCTGGAGAAGTTGCAGAAAGGCATTAAGCTCGAGGATGGGATGACGGCGCCTGCCGAGGTCGAATATCACGATATAGATCCTGAGAAGAAATTCGCTACGATCTCTATCACGATCCATGAGGGTCGCAATCGTCAAGTTCGCAGGATGTTCGATGCGATTAACCATCCCGTCACCAGACTGAAGAGAATCTCTTTCGGCGGCTTGGTTTTAGGTAATCTGCAACGGGGCAAGAACCGTCGGCTTACGGCAGAAGAGATCAATAAGCTTCAAGAATCGGTTGCGGGCGTAGCTGCCGTACCTGGTACAGCGACTTCAGACACAGCCGAAGACTAACCCCATATTGCGTCACACAATGTTCAAAACCGGAGGTCGGGCCCTTGCCCTTGACCCCGGTGTTTTCGTTATAATGAGAATATCGGATTACAGGTGGTGAGAAGGCTTAAATGGGACGTTACCGAAAGACGATACAATATTTCATATTAGCCGTCGTACTCCTCGTCGGAGGTTATGCGATCGGCAATTCCTTGTTTTCGAAGAGCGTCGTGCTTGCTAAGGGGGACGAGCCTCCTACCTTCCGCTTAGCCGGATTGGACAACGAGGTTCATGAATGGAAGGATTACGAAGGGAAGCCGCTCATCCTTAATTTCTGGGGCACCTTCTGCCCGCCTTGCCGGAATGAAATGCCCGCTTTGCAGAAGCAGTACGAGAAGTGGAAGGGGCAAGGACTGGAACTGGTCGGGATCAACCTAAGCGAGGACCGGTTAACCGTGGAGAGCTTTATACGTCAAGTCGGGGTGAATTTCCCGATTCTGCTCGACAAAGATAAGAAGACGGAGAAGCTGTATGGACTTAAGCAATACCCGACAACGTTTTTCATTACCGCGGACGGAACGATTCAAGAGGTCGTCATTGGCGGCCTGCTAACTGAACGAGAGATAGAAACGCGCGTGGAACGGCTAATGAAGTCGAAATCGTGACGTCAAGGAGGCCTAGCAGTTGTTTCAGAACACCAAGTGCGAATGCGGACACCAGAACCCCGTCGGCACGGTACTGTGCGAATCGTGCGGCAAGCCGCTGGTCGAGGATTTGCTTACGGATCCGGATACGCCGCTGGAAATGAGGTATGACGGGGTCGCACGCAGATCCCAGAAAGCGAATCCGCATGTCATCGATCGGATATGGAACTTTTTTTCATCCGTCAAAATCGCCGTCTATCTTATCGTGCTTACGCTTGCGGGCGCGTCGCTCGGCACGATTTTTCAACAGGAAAGCACTTTAATCAATCTGAGCGAGTATTCCGAGTTCAGAAATTTCTATAAAGAAGAGCACGGTACGATCGGCGTCGTCTATCATGCGCTCGGTTTGTCGAGAACTTACGAATCGTGGTGGTTCATAGGATTGCTCGTCATGATCGGCACATCGCTTGTCGTATGCAGCTTGGACAGGGTTCTGCCGCTCTATCGCGCGCTCACCAAACAGCAAATCCGCAAGCATCCGCAATTCATTACCCGCCAACAGGTCGTATACTCCGGGACTTTGCAAGGAGATTCCGCTGCATGGGTGACGGAATTCGGCAAGCAGCTCAAGCGCAAGCGCTACCGGATATGGCGGGAAGAAGGGGCATTGCTCGCTGAGAAAAACAGGTTCAGTCGCTGGGGGCCCTATATCAACCATATCGGGCTGATTATATTCTTGCTGGCGGTATTGGGACGCGGAATTCCCGCATGGCATATGGATCAGTACTTGTCGCTCTATGAAGGGGAAATCAGGCAAATCCCAGGCACGAATTATTACGTGAAGAACGACAATTTCACGGTGGACTATTACTCGGATGAAGAGCTTGCAAGCAACCAGAAGGGAACTAAGGTCGTTAAGCTGTACGAGACGAAAGCGCGGTTGTACGAATGTACGAGCCATTGCGACGATCCGATCAAGGAACCGGTCTTGACCGAAGTTGAGAGGCATGACATCCACGTCAACAGTCCATTGTCCTATAAGGGGCTGAAGTTGTACCAGAACAGCTTTCAGGAGCGGGTACGGTTCATTTCCGTGCATCCCTCGTTAATGAATGCTTCAACCGGTGAATCTTTAGGTTCTTTCGACCTCTTGATGGACAATCCGAAGGAAATGTACGATGTAGGTCCATATAAGCTAAAGCTGACCGACTATTATCCGGACTTTAGCTTGGATGAGCAAAGCCGGCCGATGACGAAGACGCGCGAGCCGAACAATCCCGCTTTCGTATTCCGAGTTGCGGGGCCGGACGTCCAGGCTAAGGGTGAACTCTATATCTATTTTCCGATGCCAAGCGAGAAAAGCAAGTATTTCGAGAAAATTTTGAACGAAAGCTTCAAGCAAAGAGGCGATAATACAGGTCTTTTCACCATTAAAGTGGAAAACCCGATCGTCGATGGTAAAATGAATAATATCGCGTTTTCCGAGTACACCACCTATTTGAACATCCGGATGGACAAAGCGATGCCGTACATATGGGTCGGCGCCGCCATTTCCATGATCGGTCTCATCATGGGTTTCTATTGGCAACACAGACGTATTTGGCTGCGAGTCGATGAGGGCAAGCTATCGCTCGGAGCGCATACGAACAAGAACAGCTTCGGATTGCGGGCTGACGTCGCTGCGGCTTTGGGACGAACGGGCATCGAAGTACCGCCCAAATCGCTTGATAACAGGAGGAATTTAAGTTGAAATGGTGGCTGGATTTCAGCAGTGACGCTTTTATTACCGCTTTTTACTTATACTGCGCTTCGTTTATCGCCTATACCATCGCGGTGGCGGGCAAACGTTGGAGCAACCGCGAACCTGAAGCGCATGCCAAGCGCTGGGGCAACATAGGCTTCGCTGCCGCGGTTCTCGGCTGGCTTGCTCACTTGACATTCTTCTTTACCCGTTGGTATGGCGGAGGGCACATTCCCACCAGCAACATGTACGAGTTTATGACGTTTCTCGGCATGGCTATTATGCTTGCGTTTATTGTGGTTCACCTCATTTACCGCAATATGCTTCTGGGAGCCTTTACGCTTCCGCTGGTCATTCTCATTATCGCCTACGCTTCGGTATTCCCATCCGAAGTGCAGCCGCTCATTCCTCCATTGCAAAGCATTTGGCTGAAAATTCACGTGACCACCGCCGCGACGGGCGAAGCCTTCTTTGCGGTTGGGTTTGCCGCGGCTCTAATGCAGCTTATCAGAGTCGTCGATTATTCCCGAACGGACAAAGCCGGTAAACGCGCTCAGTTCTGGACGGAGTTCTCGCTTATCGTCATCGTCGTGCTTATCGGTTTCCTAGTTGCCGTGTTCGCTTTCCGCGGAGCGGGTTATGAATCGTCGTTTCGCCAAGAGACGGTAACGATCGAAGACGACGGGGTTGTCAATTCCGAGATTAAAGAAGTGAAATACAGTTTGCCGCCGATTGTGGCACCTTATAACAGCGAAACGATTTCATTCCAACCGTTCATCGGAATGGAAAAGCCGTTGTTCGAATCTCCTTCTTGGTTGAACGGCGTGAATGCGGGACGGAAGCTGAATACCGTGATTTGGTCCGTTATCGCGGGTTTGGTGTTATACGGGTTGCTTAGGTTAATCGCACGCAAACCGTTGGCAGCGGTCATCCATCCCCATCTGACGGATATCGATCCGGATGACTTGGAGGAAATCAGTTACCGCGCGATCGCGATCGGATTTCCGATCTTTACGCTCGGCGCGCTCATCTTTGCGATGATATGGGCCGAGATTGCCTGGTCCCGATTCTGGGGTTGGGATCCGAAGGAAGTATGGGCGCTCGTTACGTTTTTATTTTACAGCGTGTATTTGCATCTTCGGTTGTCCCGGGGATGGCAAGGGACGCGTTCGGCGTGGCTGGCGGTCATTGGCTTCCTCGTCGTCATGTTTACGTTGATTGGGGTTAATCTAGTTATAGCCGGGTTGCATTCTTACGCCGGTGTATGACGTTCTAGCGCGAAGGTTTTCATAGCCGAGAGGAGTGTTAACGCATGAGTACGGGCAATCGGATATTGGTCGTGGATGATGAAGAGAGAATACGTCGTTTGCTTAGAATGTATTTGGAAAAAGAAGGGTACGTCATCGATGAAGCGGAAGACGGGGAGACGGCGCTCCGCAAAGCGCAAGAAGACGATTTCGATCTGATCGTGCTTGACTTAATGCTTCCGGGCATTGACGGTATCGAGGTGTGCGCTCGTCTGCGCCAGCAGAAAGCGACTCCCGTCCTCATGCTGACCGCCAAAGGCGAAGAAGTTAATCGCGTCCAAGGATTTGAAGTCGGCGCGGATGATTACGTCGTTAAGCCTTTCAGCCCGCGGGAAGTCATCTTCCGCATTAAAGCGATATTGCGCCGATCATCGGCGACCGCGTTTCTGTCCAAAGACTTGAATACGAGCAACAACATCGTGTTTCCATACCTCATTATCGAGCATGACGCCCATCGCGTGACCGCAAGCGGCCATGAGGTTAACCTAACGCCTAAGGAATACGAGCTGCTTCACTATTTGGCAAGCACGCCCGACAAAGTATTCTCGCGCGAAGAGCTGCTCAAGGACGTATGGAATTACGACTTTTTCGGCGATTTGCGTACGGTGGATACCCATGTGAAGCGGCTTCGCGAGAAACTTAACCGCGTATCCGCGGAGGCGGCTTCGATGATTACGACGGTGTGGGGCGTCGGTTATAAGCTAGAGGCGGCGAAATAAGCTATGGCTATCTGGAGAACGGTCGTCGGCAAGATGTGGCTGACGATTATTGGCTTGGTTGCGGTCGTTATTACGACATTAGGTTTGTTCTTGTTGGAATATATCGATCTGACGTTCGCCGATCCGGTGAAGATCAAACATTTGTTTATTTACTCGGGGATAATCGGATTTTTGCTGACGACTTTTTTCGCTTTTTTCCTTCTGACCAAGATTACCCAGCCTTTGCGCGAGATGAAGGATGCAGCAAACCGAGTTGCTCTGGGGGACTATACGACGCGCGTAGCGATTCGTTCCTCGGATGAAATCGGCGAACTGGCCAATACGTTTAATCAAATGGCTTCAGAGCTGCATACGCTCATCCGAGATCTTCAGCATGAACGGGATCATCTCAGCAGCGTGCTCAGAAGTATGACGGACTCCGTCATTTCCTTCGACTCGGAAGGGGAGGCCATTCTGACGAATCCCCAAGGCCGGCATTTGCTGGAGGATTGGAGCTCCGTAGATTGGTCTGATGAGGATGTGGAGGAACATGATGCCCATGTCCCCGGCCCGCTGCGGGAAACGTTTCGTAACGTCATTACGAGCGGCAAGGAGCTAACCGTCAAAGTTCACGTCAAGAGCGGCGTTTGGTCCGTCGTTATGACACCGCTTGCTTCGACGGATTCGGTCAGGGGCGCCGTAGCGGTCCTTCGGGATGTAACGGAGGAGTTCCGCGTCGATAAAATGCGCAAGGACTTCGTAGCTAACGTATCGCATGAAATTCGTACGCCATTATCCATGGTTCAAGGTTACAGCGAAGCTCTGATGGACGACATTGCCGCTTCTCCGGAAGAGCGGAGGGAGCTTGTGCAGGTCATCCATGACGAATCCCTAAGGATGGGGCGGCTTGTGAAGGATTTGCTAGACTTGGCACGGATGGAAGCCGGTTATCTGGAGATGACTTTCCAGCCTGTCGACGTTAACGGTTTGATATCGCGGGTATTTCGCAAATATACGGCCTTGACGAAGGAACGCGGCATTATGCTCACGAAATCGGAGGAAGATCCGACATTGCTGCTTGAAGCAGCTGATGGAGATCGTCTTGAACAAGTTTTGACCAATCTCATGGACAACGCTCTTCGCCACACGCCGCCCGGAGCTTCCATCGCCCTTCAAGCGGCTAGAATCGAAGGTGCCAAAGGGGATTCGCTAGAGCTTATAGTAGAGGACCAAGGACAGGGAATACCTCGCGAAGACTTGCCGTACATTTTTGAACGGTTCTATAAGGCGGATAAGGCACGCAAGAGAGAGATTACCGGCGGAACAGGCCTTGGCCTAGCCATCGCGAAAAACTTGATCGAAGCTCACGGAGGCACGATTCGCGCGGTAAGCGCTCTGGGGGAAGGGACGACCTTTACGATCAAGCTTCCCATCGCCGCCAATCGCAAGAAGATGCCTAAAGCTCCTCGCCGCTGAAAAGAGGGGAACTTCATGAAATTTCGGCTGCAATGGCCTTTTCAGAGTATATCGAAGGTAGCAACCGATCAACAATTGTCGCCCGATGCCCGTGTCGCGTTATTCATACACGGTTGCTTTCAGTTCGGCGCATCGATGTCCGGGCTGTTCTTGAATTTATACTTGTGGCGTCTAACCGAGGATTTAGTCGTTAACGGGATATTCAATATTATCGTCTACGGCATGACTCCGATCGCGTTTGCCATCGGAGGCTGGATTGCCAAGAAGAAGGATCGGATGGTCACGTATCGCCTCGGCATCGCGTTGATTACGGTCTTTTTTCTTGTTGTCATTATTGCGCAGGAGAATGTCGTTGCCTATTACCCTTGGTTTGCTATCTTTAACGGACTGGCATTGGGCTTGTATTGGACGGGATATCTCGTATTGATGTACGACGTTACGCAGAGCCGAAACCGTTCGCGCTATATGGGCATCAATATGATCGTATTTAATTCCGCCGGGTTGGCAGGACCTGCGCTATCGGGTTTTTTGATTAGTTTGTTCGAGGGCTTGCGAGGATATCTGTATACGTTTGCCGCCGCATCCTTCCTGTTTGGTTTAGCCTCCTTCTTCAGCCTGCGGATCCCGAGAATCCAATCCCATCACCGGACTTATTATCTTAAGTTCTCGGGGCTGATGATGGGGAAAAGCAGATTATGGGTAATGTCGCTATTCGGTTTTTTCGTGCTCGGTTTGTTTCAGGGGATTATGCTCTTCCTTCCGAACATTCTTATTTTCCAGACGGTAGGTAGAGAAGATCAGGTAGGTTATTTAACGGTTTTCTTTGCACTTCTTACGATCGTTACCGGATTTATGATCTCACGCAGGAAGCAGGATCCCAACATCCGCAGAGACTTATTCGTCGCATCGCTTCTCATCCTACTGGGAGCTTCCGTGCTCCTCATAGAGATCCGGTTATGGACTGTTGTCCTGTTTATGTCGGTATTTTCCTTGATGGCTCCTCTGATCATCAATACGCTGACTTCGTATTATTACCGTATTATGGACGGACTGCCGCTGAGGGGACTATTCCGTATCGAATCTGTGGTGATCAGGGAGTTTTACTTAAACGTAGGCAGGGTGCTCTCCATTGTGCTCATGGTCGTGTTCGCCGGCAATTTGAATTCCCTGGCTTTGCCTCTCGTCTTGGTTCTAACCGCCATAACGCAGCTTGGTATCGTCTTGCTTGTTCGGAACAAAGTTTGATAAGAAGGCGCAGTGTTAATTGCACCATTAAAAACCATAATCGATATAAAAGATAAAGGCTGTCTCAAAAGTTATTCACCTTTGAGACAGCCTTTTCTTGTGTATATCATAATAGGTTTAGTACAAATGAACTTCCTTAGCGTTGTTGAGATCCGGCAGCCCGGAAAGCTCGCCTAGCACATGCTTCGTCACACCTTTGTCTACGCCGAGCATCATGATCGCCGCGCCGCCGACGATTTTACGTCCGACCTGCATTGTCGCGATGTTGATATCATTGGTGCCGAGCAACGTTCCGACGCGACCGATGATACCCGGTTTGTCGTGGTGGGAGATAAGCAGAATGTGGCCTTGCGGTTCAACGTCGACCGGGAATTTATCCACTTGGGTAATTCTAGGTCCGAAGCCGTTCAGCAGCGTGCCTGCCACGAGACGCTCTTCTTTGTCCGTGCGCAGCGTCACGCTGACTTGGTTCGTGAAGCCTTTGGAAGCATGGGATTTCGTAACGACGATGTTCACGTCGCGATTTTTGGCCAAATGCATCGCATTAACGACATTCACTTGATCGGAACCAAGGTGATGCGCAAGTACTCCCTCGACGATATGTCGGGTTAACGGCTGCGTATCGACTTCAGCCAAATCGCCGGCGTAAGTAACGGCGATTTCCTTCACCGGACCTTCCGCGATTTGCGCCGCGAAGCTTCCCAGCTTCTTGCCGAGTGAGAAATAAGGCTCAAGCTTGGAGAGCACCTCTGCCGCGACGGGAGGCATGTTAACCGCATTCTTGAACGGCTCGCCCCGCAGGATGTGAAGCAATTGCTCCGAAACGTCGATTGCGACGTTCTCCTGCGCTTCGATCGTAGATGCGCCCAAGTGAGGAGTAACGATGATTTTCGGATGCGAAAGGAACGGATGGTCGGTAGCCGGAGGCTCTTCCTCGAATACGTCGAATGCGGCGCCGGCGACCTGCCCAGCATCGATGGCTTCAACGAGCGCTAACTCATCGATAATGCCGCCGCGTGCGCAGTTGACGATGCGAACGCCTTTCTTGATTACCGCAAATTGATCTTTGCCGATCATATGGCGGGTTTCCGGAGTGAGCGGAGTATGCACCGTAATGAAGTCAGCCTCGCGGATAATATCTTCAACGGAAGATTTGCGGACGCCCATTTTATCTGCGCGCTCTTCGGTAAGGAAAGGATCATAACCGTATACTTCCATCCCGAATGCTTTTGCGCGAGCGGCCACCTCGCTTCCGATGCGGCCCATGCCAAGAACTCCTAGCACCTTGTTGCGCAGCTCAACCCCGACGAAGGATTTGCGATCCCATACTCCGCCGACCGTTTTCAAGTAAGCTTGGGGAATGTGGCGGGCTACGGCCATCATCATGGCGAATGTGTGCTCGCATGTCGTAATCGTATTTCCGTCCGGAGCGTTGATGACGATAATCCCGCGTTTCGTCGCTGCGTCCAAATCGATATTGTCGACGCCCACGCCAGCGCGTCCGATTACTTTCAATTGCTTGCCGGCATTCATGATTCTTTCCGTAACGCGAGTTTGGCTGCGTACTAGCAATGCATCGTACTCGCCGATAATGGCAACGAGCTCGTCTTCGCTCAGGCCTGTCTTTTTGTCAATGACGATGTCGGATGCTTCGACCAAGAGCGAAATACCCAAATCACTGATCGGATCCGATACCAATACTTTAAACATGTGAAACCCTCCTTCGAGATATAGAAAACACCCTCAACCGCCGCTCTCCGCATCAAGCGGACGAACGGTGCGTAGAGGGTGACTCCGCAAGGTCACTTCATTGCTTCTATCGCTTCACGCACGAGTTCGGTTCCAATTGCCTTTCCTATTTTATAGCAACGTGACAGGCAATTGCAATGGCGAATGTGCGACAATATGACGCATAATTACGTATCATTACTTGTCCGGGAAGAAAAAAGGCAATTGCGGAAGTTGTTCGTTCTCGTAGAAACGCGATTTCATCTGTATAAAGTCCCCGCTTCTGACCGCTTCGGTACTCGTTAACAGTTCAGCGATGGCATTGAAGCTTTTGACTTTTCTCTTGTCGGCTTGGCCTGAACCGATGAATTGATCGATGCGAGCCGTCAAGTCATGAGGCAAATATTGGGACAGCAATAATTGATCGGCCAAATAATCGGAAGAAATCTTGATTTTGACGATAAGAGGAAGGGCTTTCCACTTCGCGATGCTTAGAATATCCGGGCTTGTATAATCGCCGGGGATATCTGAATTGACCGATTCCGCCCATTTCAGCATGGAGCTATAGTAATTTTTCTGGGCGACGAGAGATTGAACCCGGCCTTCCTTAAATAGGGAATTATCGTTAACTTTATCGATAACCATGCCGGCCGTACCTTCATTCGCGGAAGCGGCAAGCGTTGAGAAGCTTTCCTTGTACAGCTTCAAGCTTTTTAAGTAACTTGTTTGGGCGTTCTTCAACTGAGGCGAAATAGGCGGCACGTAGACGCCCTTGATCGCATCGTACTTCTGTTGGGCAGACTTGGATAACTCCTTCATGGTTGCGGAGCGATCGGCCGTCGAGTCGGCCAGCCATTTGTTCTGAGCGGCGAACCAATCGTTTTGAAATTCACGATAAGACAAAAATACGGTATGATAGAAGGAAACCAGATCTTGCTGTTGATAAGCGTTAGGGGGGGCGGAAGCGGCGGCTTCAGTCACTGCTTCAGATGCATACTGGGCTTCGACTCGCTCTGAACCCACTTTGACACCGTAAAAAAAAGCTCCTACCGCGATGACAAGCATGAGTAAGAATGCTAGTGAAAACATGAGATCGGATCGGTTCAGACGCTTCTCCATCGGTTGCTCCTTTAAACGGTCGTTAGATTGGTAGTCCTAGTATAGAAAAAAACATCGCGCTTGAACATACAAAAATTTGCATAATTCGAGGGAACATGAGAAAATTCGACATTCGGAAGATCAAAATTCGTAAAGTGACAGTCGACCAATTAAATGACAGGATGCTGCTGGCCAACTTATACATAACGCAGGCGATCACTCTTATTATCGGTATAGCGTGGGTTTTTTTTCAGGGTAGAAATCCGCTTGATTTGCTGAAAATGCCGGAGAACAACAATTATGTCATATGGGGAGCGGGTTTGGCGCTTCTGGTCTTGTTGGTCGACCTGGGGATTTCCCGATTTGTTCCGGAGGAAGCGGCGGATGACGGCGGTGTCAACGAGAGGATTTTCGGTAAACGGGCGATTTGGCATATTGCCGTTATTTCATTAGTCGTCAGTCTATGTGAAGAAATATTGTTCCGCGGGGCAATTCAATATGCTTTAGGCCCTTATTGGACCAGCATTCTCTTCGCGGCGATTCATGTCCGGTACTTGCGGCATTGGGTGCCGACTGGGCTTGTGTTCTCGATTAGTTACGGGCTGGGGTGGATTATGATCCAGACAGGAACCCTCTGGTCTCCGATTGCGGCACATTTCTTGGTCGACTTTGTGATGGGTTGCATCATCCGTTTGCGGAGGGTAGAGAGATGAAAGAAGATAGCACTCCTTCATCGGTGTGGAGCAAATACGTCGAAGCGAAACGGACCGCTTTCGGCGTTCAGAAACAAGAAGACACACCCATTACCTTGGAACAGCTTGAAGCCGCAATTGCCGAGTCGGCAGCCTCCTCCGGATTGCCGGAAATCGGAATGCCTCCGCGTTCCGTCGTCCATCCGGTCAAACGAAGCCAATTATCGCGTTGGTTTTACTTGGTTCTGGTCGTCCTATTCTCGGGTCTAGTCGTCGGGCTTGTCTGGTGGGGCAGAGAGCACTACGGCGGATAATCGGATGAATAATCAAGAAGGCTGCTTCTGCGTCTTAAAGACGTGAAGCAGCCTTCTTAAGTCATTCTGGATATTACAGCTCGGTATCAATGGCATTAGGATCTACGAATGAATAACCTTTCAGCTCCAATTGCTCCAGCAGGTTATCCAATGTCTCTGCGGTCCAAGGCAATTCGTGCATCAGAATGTTGCTGCCCTCATGCAACTGTTCCATTATGTTATCGATGACGGCTTGCGGTCTTTTATCCATCGGTACCTTATTCATATTCCAATCCAGCGAACCGTTGGACCAGGTCATGAACAGCAATCCGCTGTCTTTGGCGATTTGGTGAACGGAATCATTGGCCGATGCAAAAGGAGGACGGAAGAAAACCGGAGTCTTACCCGTAATTTCTTCGACAATAGCTTGAACTTTCTCGATTTGTTCTTTGATTTTCGGCGCTTTTTCTTTCTTTAACTCAATATGATCCCATGCATGGTTGCCGATAACTTGACCGCGCTCGTCAATTTCCTTAAGCAGCTCGGGATTCGCCTTTACCCGATAGCCGTTAACGAAGAAAATGGCTTTCGCATGATGTTTATCCAAAGCGTCCAGGATAGGGTCCAGCGTCTCTTTGTCTTTGGGACCGTCGTCGAAGGTGAGAAGCACCACTTTGCTCTCGGCCTTATCCTTGTCGACGGGTACGATGCGGTAAGCTTTGTTCATCCGATAAGTTTTCTCTGTTTCCGTTGCTTCCGGCTTTTGGCTGGGTCTGGCTTTGCCGGAGGCTTCCGGACTAGCGGATGGAGGGACGGACGGAGAAGCGGATGGCGATACGGCGGGCGACTCTGCTTGCGAAGCGGTTAGAGCGGCTGCATTATTCGGCGTTGCATCGTTATTGCTGCAAGCGACCAGCCCCGATAACATTAAGATAGTACAAATGGCAATAAGTCGGCGATTCATGATGAGATTCCCTCCGTTTGCGTTCAATGCTCCTGATCGATTGTATCATAATTCCCCTTTTGCTTGACAGATGACGCGCTTCCTTATTTTGATGGAGAATGTCCTGCGCACACTCGGTCACAATAAAGTTAATAAGGAGGTGGCAAAAATGAAAATCGGTTCTTTCGTGATGGGTAGTTTGGCTGGGGCGGCGATCGTAATGATGATCCAGCGTAATCAGATGATGTCTGCAGTTGCCGCAAACGTCGGGGAAAACGTGAAGCAGCGAATGAGCAGCATGAGAGACGATGCCATCGAAAAGGCGCTAAATATGAAGTTCGCCAGCAGCTTTAAACGAGCGTGGGACAGCGCGCGCAATGAAAGCAAATATTCCTCATCCCATGACGGCGGGTTAGACGAGGTGGAGAAACTTGCCCATCGGGATGCGGAAGTCTCTCGGGAAATTAATTCTATTTTGGAACAAAACGGTCAGCATCGAATTTAAGAAACAAATGTGAAATAATGAAGGCATCGGTCTCCCTGCATAGGGGAGGTTCGATGCCGTTTTTTTGTTTACCGAGGGTTTTCCCTAGTGCATTTCGGTGGGAGAAGTGATAACATGTTCTCAAGAAAGTTTCGTTCACGCATTATATGCTTAATCATAAGCTGTTATCACCCACAGAAGGAGGATCCTGTCATGAGGATGGAGCGGCTTAGCCAAGACAAAATTCGGATTTTCCTCACGTTCGACGATTTGACTGAGCGCGGGATCCAGAAGGAAGACATGTGGCGCGAAATTCCTAAAGTCCATGAGTTATTCAGCGAGATGATGGATCAAGCATACAATGAGCTTGGCTTTGACGCTTCCGGTCCCCTTGCGGTCGAAGTGTTCGCCATGCCTGCGCAAGGAATGGTTGTCATCGTCACCAGGGGGAAGCTCGAGAGAGATGCGGAATCCGCCGTCGAGGACGAAGAGGAAGTTTACGAATTGGAAGTTACGCTTGAACAGAGCGAAGCCATCATATATCGATTCAGGGACATCGAAGACGCAATCGGCGCTGCCAAGACCTTAGCCGGCCGTCTAACGGAAGAAGGAAGAATGTACCGTTACCAGAACCATTGGATTCTTTGCTTTGACCCCGCCGGCTTGGAAAGCTCCGGCTATCATGCCTTGATTGCCGTCCTGGCTGAATATGGCGAAGCTACGTCAGTTACGCCTGCAGTGCTGGAAGAATACGGTAAAATAATCATTTCATCGAACGCCGTTAAGGTATTAGCGGATAATTTCGCAGATTGATATTTCGTGAATGAATGAGTAAACAGTGCCTTAGACGGACATTTTGCCGAAAATGAGAAACATTTTCGCAAAATGTTCTTTTTTTATGGGTACCGCTTTACTGTTATAATGGATGAGAAGGGAGGGAACGGATGATGGTACTGCTATCGGTATTGGCTGCCGCGATCGTGCCTGGAATTGCATTGCTTGCTTATTTCTACTGGAAGGATCGCTACGACGCCGAGCCGCTTCCAATGGTACTGAAGATGTTCCTTACCGGTGTATTAATCGTATTGCCGATTATGATCGTTCAACGCGGATTAACGCTGTTGTGGGGGGATTCGCCGCTTACTTTTTCCTTCGTTATTTCCGCGGGCGTTGAAGAGTTTTTTAAATGGTTTGTACTTTATCACATCATATATAACCATACGGAGTTTGATGAACCGTATGACGGCATCGTTTATGCGGTAGCCGTATCTCTCGGCTTTGCCACGCTGGAGAATGTGCTGTACGCGTTCCTTCAACCCGCAACGTTCGGAACGCTTATGATGCGGGCTCTTCTGCCGGTATCGGGACACGCATTATTCGGAGTATTCATGGGGTACTCTCTCGGTCGCGCGAAGTTTTCCGTTGGCAGGAAAGTCAGGATTCATCTTTGGCTCGCCTTATTATTGCCGATTATTTGGCACGGTTTATATGATTTCATGCTGCTAAGCGTACCGTCCACTTGGTTCTGGCTAGTCGTTCCCTTTATGTTCCTGTTGTGGATCAGGGGAATTCGAAACGTAAACCGCGCGAACGCGGTGTCGCCTTTCCGCCTGCTAAAGAGAGAGGAAGAGGTTAAATCTTGACCGATCCGTCTATACTGGGTTAGGGAATATCCGGTAAGGGTGGACTTGCCTGTTGTCGCATCGGCTGAAAATAACGATACGATGTAACCGGTGCAATGAGAAGTTCGTACTGCGCGGACGCAAGGAAAACGGTCGAGTGGAAACCGGATTTAAGCAATGCTTATGCAGCAATGAGAAAGATTTCGAAATCGAGGAGGAAGCGCTCTTCTGAGAAGAAGGGAGGCTTCCTCCTGGTTGATTTTATACGATTAGAAAGTATAAGTTTTTGAATCCCTTATACTCATCTAATCGCTCGATACAAACGTGTACCGCCGTTCCAAGGACGGCGAAAACCGTTTTACTTGAGCAACGCATAAAGTTGGAACCTTCTTCCCACAATAACGGCATACCGTATGGGAATGAAAGGGGTCGGCTGTTGATGTACGCACGATTAAGTTCCATTATGTTTCCGATTGCAACCATCCTGTTTATTGGCGCCATTGTCTGGGGGTACCAGGAGCATCAGGAGAAAAACTCCGTTCTCATCAAAGCGGAAAATCAATACCAGCGCGCGTTCCATGATTTAAGCCACCATATGGGACGCCTGCATGACGAGCTCGGGCAAACTTTGGCGGTATCCGCTGCTTCGCACGGCATGCAGCGCAAAGGATTGGTTAACGTATGGCGGTTGACGAGCCAGGCGCAGAATGAAATCAATCAACTGCCTTTGGCGCTTCTGCCCTTCAATAAGGCAGAGCAATTCCTGTCGCGGATTTCAAGCTTCGCTTATCGAACGGCGGTACGGGATCTGACTAAGCAGCCGTTGACGCCGGAAGAGATGAAGACGATGAAATCCTTGTACAAGACATCCGATTCCGTCAATCAAGAGATAGGGAAAGTACAGGACGCGGTTATTTCCGATCATCTTCGTTGGATGGACGTAGAGGTGGCTATCGCTAGCGAGAACAATCCGCACGATAATTCGATTATCGATGGCTTCAAGGCTGTCGACAAGCAAATGGGCGCCTATCCCGAGAGTGAGTGGGGACCTTCGGCCATGTCTGCGGATCGGAAGCTGTCATCCGCCGGATTAGACGGAAATGAAGTGACGGCGGAAGAAGTGAAGAGGAAGGCGATCGCTTTTCTAGGCCAGCAAGCAAGAGGGACGGATGTTAAGGTAACGGAGGATGGCGCTAAAACGGATCTTCCGGCTTATACGGTATCCGTGAACGGGGGGGGCGGAGCGAATATCCAGATGGATTATACCCGCAAGGGAGGCCATCTGCTCTGGTTCATGAATCCTCGGGACGTCAAGAGCCGCAAGCTTGATTTCGATACGGCCCGAAACAAGGCTTCGCAATTTCTCGTGCGGCACGAGTACAAGGATATGAGTCCGATAACCTATGACGAATATGATGACGTCGCGATATTCACTTACGCCCGTACGATTGACAACGTGAGAATATATCCGGACAAAGTAACGGTGCGCGTTGCGCTCGATAACGGAGAGGCCGTCGGCTTGCAAGCATCGGATCATGTCTTTGCCAAGAAGCTGCTGACTCCGGGCAAGGCGAAGCTCAGCAAAGATCAGGCGCAGAAGGGGCTTAATCCCGATTTCAGGGTCGAAGATTATACACTGTCGGTAATCGAGAATGACATGCGGCAGCCGACTCTGTGCCATGAGTTCATCGGCAGGATCAATGACCATCGCTATCGGATCTACATGAACGCAGAGACGGGGCTGGAAGAAAGCATCGAGGAAATTCCGGACTCTGCTAAGCCCATATACAAATAAAAGGACGAACGATGGCATGCACGCTTCCTATCGGGGGCGTGTATGTCATTCCCCAAACTTCTCCACCCGTGTTATAATGAGGCGTAACGAGAGGAATAGATTTCCGATCATGCCTTATGTGGAGGGTTATGGGTGCTGCCGAAAATTAATCAGACGTTATACATACAGATCTTACCGGAAATCGAGAAACCCGAACAAGACGCAGCAACGATAACTCTGCGCACCCGCGTAGCAGATTTGGACGACAAAAACATTTATATCGAAATTCCGATCGATGAAAAGAGCCGCAGATCACACAGTGCGCAAGTGGGGGAAAAATTCCAGATTTTCTTCTTCACCCAAGAAGGGGTGAAGCAGTGGTTCACCACCATCGTTACGGGATTCCTCAAAGATACGGTGCCCCTCGTTGCGATCAGGAAGCCGGAACTTAAAGAGATAACAAAGGACCAGCGCCGCAGCTTCCTAAGGGTGGAGGCGAATTTGGAACTCGCGGTTAGTATCGGAGGGAAACTCCGGTTTGTGGCTATCACCGAAGATGTCGGGGGCGGGGGTGTTTCGTTTACCTGCGAGCGGAAATGGCCGATCGTTCCGAATGCCGTCCTATCTTGTTGGCTATTACTAAGCTATAAAGGCGGTTCTATCGCGCATTCCAAGTTTGAAGGCGAAGTCGTGCGGGTAGTCCCCGTAGAGCCTGATAGTTATTTGATCATGATGCGTTTCCAAGAAATCGCGGATTCCGACCAACAGAAAATCATTCGCTATTGCTTTGAGCGCCAATTGGACAAGCGTAAGGAATAACCCCTGATGCGATATCCGGAGTCCGGGTGCTAGGCGGGAGGTCAATTATGGAACGCAACGATGACAACATGCGCAATTCGGATTACACGGCTTGGTCGGACAAGGTAGAAAGGGTTCTGTTGAAAGCGATTATGCTGCTCGCGATTCTTCTCTGCTTGTCCCAGTTCGTATTGCAATTTCCGGCTGCGAGGCATTGGATAACGACGACGGATGACTCCGAAGGGGTACCGTTTCATTACGTAGCGCATTAGAACCAAGCGGTGCGTTTTTTGCATCCCTAGGTGCTGTGTGGTATAATTTTCTCATTCTCAGCAGGCTCAGCCTGCCTTATTTTTTGATACAGAATGGTTGTTGGCGTGTAGGAGGCAAGCTCTACTCTCATGAATGTTCTCTATTCACATCGAATTAATATCGCGATAGACGGGCCGGCGGGCGCGGGTAAAAGCACGGTCGCCCGAATGGTCGCTAGTGCCCTTCAATATATTTACGTAGATACGGGCGCGATGTACCGGGCAGTTACGCTCAAAGCGCTTGAATCGGGATTGTCGATAGAAGACAATGAGAGCGTAGGACGCTTGGCGAACGAACTGGATATCGTTCTGTTGCCGGGCGCCGATTCCCAACGCGTTCTCGTTAATGGAGAAGACGTCAGCTCGCGGTTAAGGACATTGGAAATTAATCGCAGCGTATCTTACGTGGCACGCTTGGAAACCGTTCGCAGGCGAATGGCCGATCTTCAGCGCCGCATGGCCTTGGAGAAAGGCGTGGTTATGGATGGCCGCGATATCGGCACCCATGTATTGCCGGATGCCGAGTTAAAAGTGTTTCTAACGGCGAGCCCAAGAGAAAGAGCCAGCCGTCGATTTCTGGAGCTGGGTCCAGACGCTGGGATCACGTTGGATCAGCTAGAGAATGAAATCGTTGAACGCGACCGATTAGATCAAGAGCGGGATATTGCTCCCCTCCTCCAAGCTCCCGACGCTCGCCTGATCGACTCTACCGGTCGGACCGTGGACGAAGTGGCAGAAGAAATCGTACAATGGGGACTTGCCGAGGCGAGAACCATTTTGCCGGAGGAGAAGTAAATTATGTTATACCGTTTTTGCAGGTTAATTGTCCGCTCGTTATTTATTCTGCTTTACCGACTGGAAGCCAGAGGAGTATCCAACATTCCGCTTAAGGGTCCCGTCATCTTATGCAGCAATCATAGAAGTTTACGAGATCCCGTCACTTTGGGGGCATGGGTGCCCCGCAAAGTTCACTATATGGCGAAAGCCGAATTGTTCCGCATACCGCTCTTCGGGCCGCTAATTAAAGCGGTCGGCGCTTTTCCGGTTAAACGCGGAGGAGTGAGCAAGGAAGCGATTCGAACGGCCATCTCGTTATTGCAGGAAGGCCATGTGATGGGAATTTTTCCGGAAGGCACCCGGAACGAATCGGTTGGAATGGGGAAACGAGGGGCAGTCACTATGGCGATTCGCGCCAAAGCGCTTGTCGTCCCGGTCGCATTGGTTGGGGATTATCGTTTGTTTCGCAAGATGATTGCGGTCTATGGCGCACCTATCGATCTTGGGCCATATGCTGAGCAAGGTACGACCGAAAGCTTGGAAGAAGCGACGGAACTCATCATGTCGCGCATCCGGGAAATGCTGAAGACGGGAAAACCCGCATCCTGATTTTTCGATGCATGTTTCTTACGGGAAACCCTCATACTAAAGGCATTATTTGGACGATCATAACGTATAAGTTTTTGATTTTCTTATACGCATCTGATCGCTGGACACACATGTATATTGCCTTCTAAATGAACGGCACTAGCCATTGTGTCTGGGTTCTCATGATTTTGGGTAAAAGAGATTTAAGCGCCGCTTGAAGCGGGTTTAAATAAAGTTGGGGTAGAATTGAGGAGGTAATTTTCATGTCTGAAGAAATCAACGTCCAGGAAACGGCTGCCGCTGAACCGGTAAGCGAAACGGTTGAAGAGACGGTAAGCCAGGATGCTCTGGAAAATCTCGTGACCTTGAAGAAAGGGGACACCGTGAAAGGTACGGTGGTCAAAATCGAGGATAACCAAGCGTACGTTAGCCTTGGATATAAATACGACGGAGTTATTCCGCTGCGCGAGCTTTCTTCCGTTAATCTGGAGAATGCCGCGGATGCCGTTCAGATCGGCCAAGAAGTCGAAGCGAAGATCGTTAGCATCAACGATGCTAAAGAATCGCTCGTGCTTTCCAAGCGCCAAGTAGACAGTCCGCGGGCTTGGGATGAACTGCAAGCTAAGTTCGAAAGCGGCGAAGCGTTCGAAGTGGCTATCACCGACGTCGTTAAGGGCGGTCTGGTAGCTGACGTAGGCGTTCGCGGATTTATACCGGCCTCTATGGTCGAACGTCATTTCGTTGAAGACTTCAGCAGCTACAAAGGCCGTACGTTAAAAGTGAAAGTAAAGGAAATCGACCGCGACAACAACAAGGTCATTCTTTCCGCTAAAGACGTATTGGATGCTGAATACGAGAACCAAAAACAACAAATCATGAGTAATTTGCAGCCTGGCCAAGTGCTTGAAGGCACGATTCAGCGATTGACGCCGTTCGGTGCGTTCGTGGATATCGGCGGCATCGATGGACTTGTGCACGTTTCGGAGATGGCTTGGCAGCATGTTGCCCATCCTGCGGATGTCGTAGCGGAAGGCCAAAGTGTCAAGGTGAAGGTGCTGAAGATCGACCCTTCCCTAGGCAAAATCTCGCTTAGCATTAAAGCGGCTCAACCGGGCCCTTGGGATTCCGCTGCCGGACAATTCGCAGTCGGCGAAATCGTGACAGGCGTAGTTAAACGCCTTGTCAGCTTCGGGGCATTCGTTGAAATCGCTCCAGGCGTTGAAGGACTCGTTCACATCTCGCAAATTGCGCATCGTCATGTAGCGACGCCTTTCGAGGTGCTTAAGGAAGGCCAAGAAGTTCAAGCCAAAGTGCTTGACTTCAACCCTGCCGAGAAACGCGTATCGCTCTCCATCAAGGAAACGGAAGAAGCGCCGGCTCGTCCGGAACGCGAGCACCGCGAGCCGCGCGGACCTCGGGCGCCAAGAGAAGAAACGAATCTTCCTCCTGCGGAGAGCATGAGCTTTAACCTCGGCGAGAAGTTCGGCGATAAGCTTAGCAAATTCAAGTAATCCATATTATTAGGGAAAGCGGTCTCCATCGGAGACCGCTTTTTTACATTTATGCGCACCTAGGGCATGGTTTCCATTCTTTCCGGCGCATACTAAGCGTAAGGAGGTGGGGGAATGTCGCCGGTGTTTAGCGCTGTGTTTCTGTGGATCTTAGCTACCATTCTATGGTGGAGCGGATGGCGGGAAGAGGCGACGGAAGGTATCCCTCATTGGGCTGTGGGGGTGTTCTTGGCCGTGTGGCCATTGGCATTGCTTGGGGATGTCGCAATCACTTCTTCTCTTATGCTTAACGGAGCATGGATTTGGACGTTGCTGGCAATCGTAACGATAGCGTGGAGGATTCATCCAAGCCGAAGGTTGCTGTCCCTTTCCGCAGGTATGCTCATAGGCTCGATCTATTTGCTGCTAAGCCGGCTTTCCTTTTATCCATTCGGACTATCTCATTTTATTGCCCCGTGGGGGACCGCCATAATCGTGGGTTGGTTATCTGCGTTACTCCTCCGTAATGCCTCCGAGCAGATACTTACCGTCTCCTCCGCTCTGTATTTAAGCGAAGGGATTTCTGCTTTCGCACAGTCTGCTTCAGATGTAATCCCGGTGGTTCAAGCCTCGGAGTGGATGGAAGGTTGGTGGATAGCCGTGCTTTATGCCCGCTTGTGGTCGGTATCCGTTAAATCGATAGCGGGGCAAGCGAGTAAATGGGCGCTGAAAATGGGCTGGAAAAGAGGGGGGCAGAGTTCATGATAATGGACTGGCTTCATGGCCACAGAGACTTGACCGGAGTTATCATGGGGACGACATTCGGGATGGCTGCAAGGTTGTTCATGCTGCGCAGCGACTATAGGCAATATCCGGCGTATCCGCACGGCAAGATCATTCATTTGGCGCTTGGGCTAATTGCGGGAGCATTGGGGGCTGTTGCCGTTCCGGCTCTATATAACAAGGATTATACGGCGATTACTTTCCTCGCGCTGGCAGCCCAGCAATTCCGTGAAGTCCGCAATATGGAACGCAACACACTAACGGCAATAGATCATTTAGAATTAGTGCCCAGAGGAGCCGCTTATATCGAAGGAATAGCCGTTGTATTCGAAGGACGTAATTATTTGGCGATCTTTACGGCTTTCTTGTCCAGCCTCTCCGTTATGATTATCGGCTGGTGGGGAGGCTTGTTGGCCGGAGGGGTATCGCTCTTCGTCGTCCATCGCTTCATGAGAGGGAAACATATTACCCATATCGCCTACGTCGATATGGTCCCTCTTAAGCTGGAGGGACCGAATTTATACGTTGGAGACGTCTACATGATGAATGTAGGGCTGGATGAGAACCGGGACATCATCAAGGAACAAGGGATCGGGTTTATACTCACGCCGAAAAACGACGATGCAAGGGTAACGATAGCGAATTTAGGACAGCGACAGGCGATTCTGCATGATGTATCGACCAGACTGGGAGTATTTCGGGACGATGGGGATCCTGCGTTGCTGCCGATCGGGAAGCTAGGCCTTAGAACCGGCAAGCTGGGACTTCTTGTCTTGCCTCGCGAGAAGGATACCGATAAAGCTTATCAGGCGGTGTGCAACGTCCCCCTCCTGGAAGCCGCCGTACGGATGCCGACGGAAGCGAATCGCAAAAGCACGGAGGGGAAGCCGGTTGGCTAAAATCGTAGGCGTTATTACGACGGATCGTGGGGGCGTAGGAGGCGGATCGCCCATTTTCTACGCGAGAGACCGCGAAGACTTGCAAAAGGTATCGCACCTGCTCGAGAAAGTATTGGATTGCGCGGCGCATGAAGTTCATCCGGATTTATTCATCATTGTCGATCGGCACAAGTGAGCGTTCTAACGATTCACGTTCGATGCGAATAACCGTTAGCCAAGCCGCTTGATTTTTGATATGATGAAAGTTGTGAGTGTTTTTTAATTAAGGAGTGGGAAAAATGGCACGACCCGTAATCGCCATCGTCGGAAGACCCAACGTGGGCAAATCCACGATATTTAACCGGATTATCGGCGACCGGCTTGCTATCGTCGAAGATAAACCGGGTGTTACCCGTGACCGCATCTACGGCACAGGCGAGTGGATTGGACGTTCATTTAGCGTAATAGATACCGGAGGCATTGAAGTCGAGGGAGAAGACAGCTTGCTTCGTTCGGTTAGAATGCAAGCGGAACTAGCCATCGAAGAGGCCGATGTCATTATATTCATGGTTGATGCCAAAGCCGGCGTCACGAATGCGGACGAAGAAGTGGCGCAAATGCTGTTCCGCTCTCAGAAGCCGATCGTTCTTGCGGTTAATAAAGTGGACAATTTGCAGCGTATGGATGACATTTACGAATTTTACTCGCTTGGGTTCGGCGATCCCGTCGCGCTTTCCGGCGCACATGGCATGGGAATCGGCGATCTGCTGGATGCCGCCGTGAAGAAGTTGCCCGTGAAGGAAGACCAAGAGTACAATGACGATATTATTAAAGTCGCTCTGATCGGACGCCCGAATGTCGGCAAATCATCGTTAGTTAATGCCATACTTGGCGAAGAACGGGTCATCGTCAGCAACGTTGCCGGTACGACGCGCGATGCCATCGACACGCCTTTCGAGAAGGACGGGCAGAAATACGTGCTGATCGACACGGCCGGCATGCGCAAGCGCGGTAAAGTTTATGAAACAACGGAGAAGTATAGCGTTATGAGAGCGATGCAAGCCATTGAACGAGCAGATGTGGTGCTGGTCGTAATCAATGGCGAGGAAGGCATTATCGAACAAGACAAACATATTGCCGGTTACGCGCATGAGAATGGCAAAGCGGCTATCTTCGTCGTCAACAAATGGGATGTCGTGGAGAAACATGACAAAACGATGCAGCATTTTACGAACACGATTCGCGACCACTTCCTATTCATGTCCTATGCGCCGATCGTATTCCTGTCGGCTCTAACGAAGTCGCGGTTAAACAAACTATTCCCGGTAGTCAATCACGTTGCCGAGCAGCATGCGCTTCGGGTTCCGACGAACGTGCTCAACGACATTATTTCGGATGCTGTTGCGATCACGCCTCCGCCGACGGACAAAGGCCGCAGGCTGCGAATTAATTACGTGACTCAGGTAGCGGTTAAGCCGCCGACGATTCTTATTTTCGTTAACGACCCTGAGTTGATGCATTTTTCTTATGAGCGTTATTTGGAGAACAAAATTCGTGCGGCTTTCGAATTCGAAGGTACTCCGCTGCGATTGTTCACGCGTAAGAAGTCCGATCAGGAATAGGGGAGACAGGTGTGTTTAACTCGATTATCGCGATTGTTATCGGTTATTTGTTAGGATCAATATCCTTCAGCATTTTATTTGCCCGTTGGCTGCGTAAGATCGACATCCGAGACCACGGAAGCGGTAATGCAGGCGCAACGAATACGCTAAGGGTTCTGGGGAAAGGACCCGCGATTGCGGTATTCTTGCTCGATATCGCCAAAGGCTCGATTGCCGTACTGATCGGTCTATGGCTCGGAGACAACAGGGAATGGCTTCCTGTCGTATGCGGACTTGCAGCCATTGCCGGGCACAATTGGCCGGTTTATTTCCGGTTCAAAGGCGGTAAAGGAATAGCGACGACCGTTGGCGCTTTAGTCGTGTGGGCGTTCGTTCCTACGTTAATTGCTGGGGTTATCGCTATCCTCATCATTGTATTTACGCGTTACGTATCGCTCGGTTCGATGATTTTTGCCGCGTGGCTGCCCATCCTCTTCTACGTATTCGACATGGATTCGGCATACATTTGGGGGGCACTGGCCGTAGCATTATTAGCGATCGTAAGGCACCGCAAAAATATCGTGAAGCTTATTAATGGTACCGAGAACAAGTTGGGCGGAAGAAAAAAGGGTGAACCTCATGGCGCATAAGAAGGTTGCCGTTCTTGTCGCGGGCAGTTGGGGTACGGCGCTGGCAAGGGTGTTGGCTGACAACGGGAACGCGGTGAAGCTTTGGACGCGCAATTCCGCTCAAGCCGATCAGATTAACCGCGAACGCCGCAACGAGAAGTTTCTTCCCGGAGCGATATTGCCCGATGGGATCACGGCCACGACGGATATGGCGGAAGCCGTCTCCGATGCCGAGGCGGTACTGTTCGCCGCTCCTTCCTCGGCGATGAGGGATGTTGCCCGAATAGCGGCTTCCCACCTACATAACGATGCATTGGTCATTCATGCTGCCAAAGGATTCGAGACCGACACCCTCAAGCGCATGTCTACCGTTCTTGCCGAGGAACTGGATCGTCCTGAGTCGCAAATCGTCGTACTGTCCGGCCCAAGCCATGCGGAAGAAGTCATTGAGAGACATCCAACGACGATTGTCGTTGCGTCCGAAGAGATAACATGTGCGGAAGCGGCTCAAGACTTATTCATGAACGATGCGTATTTCCGCGTTTATACGAATCCTGACGTTATAGGAGTCGAAACGGCAGGGGCAATTAAAAATATTATCGCGCTTGGGGCCGGTTTATCCGATGGTCTTGGTTTCGGCGACAATGCCAAGGCTGCGCTCATCACGCGCGGGCTTGCTGAAATAGCCCGATTGGGCGCGGCTATGGGGGCCAATCCGCTAACCTTTGCCGGTCTGGCTGGCGTTGGGGATCTGATCGTAACCTGCACAAGCCAGCATAGCCGCAACTGGCGAGCCGGCTCTATGCTCGCGCAAGGTCTTCCGCTCGCGGAAGTCCTGGAGCGTATGGGGATGGTTGTCGAGGGCGTTCGAACGACGAAGGCCGCGCATGTTCTTGCTGGCAAACACGGAGTTGAAATGCCGATAACGGAGCAGCTCTTCGCCGTGCTGTTCGAAGGGCTTTCCCCCGAACAAGCGGTCGGCGCGCTTATGGGCCGCGTCCGCACGCACGAAATCGAGGAAATCGCCTCCGCGTCAAGGGACAAGTGGGTCAACAACAATCCGGGCTTGTAACCCGAACTTTTTAATCGCCCTCCTCATAGGATACAGTGCAAACACCCGGAGGAGGGGAAGCATGGACAAGAAATTTCCGAAAGATCTGCTCGGCGCCGTCAACAAAAAAGCCGGCAAAAACATTTCCGAGGGTTCCATTAAAAAAATTGCGAGCGGCGTAACGCCGAGCACGCTGCAAAGCGAAACGCAAATACGTCAATTGATCAAACAGGTATCGGCCATGGCTAACGTGCCCGTATCCGATGACACGGTGCAGGAAATCGTCAGCGCCGTCAAGAAGAGCGGGATGAACCTCAACAGTCTGGAGTCGCTCGTTAAGATGATGATCAAGAAATGAAAAAAGCTGTCCCTTCCGCAGAATGATCTGCGATCGGGACGGCTTTTTTTAATTATTTCTATGCGCGTTCGGCGTATTTCTTTGGAATAGACCATGCTGCTGCGGCAGCCAGAACGATCCATAATATATCGATAGCTTCGAACATGTCGCTGAACTTGACGTATCCGAACAAATCCTGACCCAGCTCGGCTTCCGCTTTTTGGACGATTAAGTAGAAGGATAAGTATTTGCCGGCAATGACGCCTAATAGACCGAATATAACGGCGATGATCTGGTGCTGCTGTTCCACGTTTTTCTTGGCCAAGTAGGCAACGGTTATCCCAACGAGTGCACCGATACCCGAGGCAAGTATGCCCAGTTCGTACTCGCCGTAATAAGCAATCAATGCCCAGACAATGGCACCGGCTGCTGCCGCAACTATTGCTCCAGCAATGATTTTGCCGAGTGGAGCGGGTTCCATTTGCTGTTGTTGCTCGATTACAGGCTCAATAGGCTGTTGCTGCGGTTGCAATTGCACGGGGCTAGCGGTTGGTTCGATCTCTGCCTGATTGTCCAAAGAATCACCCATTTCGGTTTAGTAAAAACTTTCCAAAATAGTTATTCTACATCATTCGGGATAATCCTTCTTTATTCGACTTTTTTGTGTTCCTTTTAACGTGAATATCGATGGTGACTACATATAGCCGTTACTGTTCTTTGTCTTCTTCCTTTCGTAATGGTATAATATTGTGCATTTGAGGCTGTCTATGAGACGGGGGAAGACATAGATGTATACGATGTTACAAAATTTTGCGGCAGCCAAGCTGAATCCGATGGATAAGATGTGGGTATCCTTTATCGGCATTGGCTTGATGGTGATAGCGGCGCTTGTCATCACCTTCGCGCGAACCAAGACCAAAGGCTGGATCCGCCTTGTTCTTACGCTTATCGCCATTGTTCTCCTTATTTATGGATTTATATGCGGATTGTTAGCCATTACATAAACTAGATTACGGAGGGGAACAACGTGATAACATTAACCGGACGTACCCTCACGAAAACCGTTGAACCCCAAATCGGACAAAGTTTGCTGCAGCTTGCACAGCAGGCTTCCGTTGACTGGCAATTTAATTGCTCACGCGGAACGTGCGCCAAGTGCAGGTGTATCATAGTAGAGGGGGCGGGCCTGCTTGCGGAACCCTCCGATGCTGAATGGGACCGCTTAGGACCTGATGAGTTGGATGCGGGATATCGGCTTGGATGCCAGACAATTGTCGTCAAATCAGGGGATATCAAAGCGATTAACAGGACGTATTTCTAAACGGAGAATGGAAGTGATCCGAATGCAAAGCGATATTCCGGCTTCCGCGCTTGCACAATTGACGGCAACCCTGGAAAGCTGCGATGCTCGCTGGGTTGTCGGAGGCAGTACCGGATTATCCCTGCGCGGGGCAATATTGGATCGGGCTCCCCGGGATATAGACATATACGTAGACAGGAAATTCGTTAGTCACATTCATGAGATGTTAAGTCCGTACTCTATAGACGGACCGGAAGAGAATAAAACGGAGCGGTACCGTTCCATTCTCTCCCATTATCGATTGGCAGACACAATCGTCGAATTGGTTGGAGATTTCCGCGTGTCTGCCCTGCAATCCGTCTATGCTACAGAGGTTAGCGAAGTCCTGTATCCAAACAGCGATAAAGTCGAAATCGACGGGCATATCGTTCCTGTCGTGCCGCTTGGCCATGAGCTTATATTTAATTTGTTACGTGAACGGAAAGACCGCGCCATCTTAGCTGGACAGCTTATTTCGCAAGACCCCGGTAAACACTTATCGTTACTGCAAGCCCTTCTTCTGAGAAACCGGCTTTCTCCGAATGTGGCTGCAGAGGCGTTGAAGATGGCACATGGGGATTACGATCCTGAGCGAGCACCACAGGGGGAACAATCGATATGACAACGCAACATCTCGTTACTTTTCAGCCGGATAACCGCTCGGTGTCGGTAAGGGCGGGAACGACGCTGCTGGATGCGTCGCGGCGCGCCAAAGTCCATATCCGTACCCGTTGCGGGGGAGTGGCGGGCTGTCTCATGTGCAGAGTAAACGTAGCGGACGATCAGGCGGCTTATCTGCAACAGCCAACGGAAGCGGAATCCCGCAAGCTGGATTCATTGATAGATGAAGGCGTACGCCTTTCCTGCCAAGCTCGGGTAAAGGGGGGTGTCACCGTATCCATCCCGGAGGATCCTCTTAAAGCGGCAATCCGCAAAAAACTTGCCGAACAACAGCAAGATGACGATTGGTTTAATTGATGTACAACTGGAGGACATTTCATGAATTCGAAGAATCGCGAACTTACGAGGTTTATGACTTTAAGTTTGCTCATCATCGTTTTACTGTCGATGACAGGATGCTTGTACCCGGATGATCAGCAGCCCGGCAGCCAAATTTCGGCTCGGGAAGCTGTGTTAACGGTACAAGACGGGGTAGATCGTTATAGGGAACAAACCGGGTTGCTCCCGATTCTGAATTCTGCCGAGATGGTTCCCTTATATGAGAAATATAAAGTCGACTTCGGCAAATTGAAGCGAATGGGTTTCATCGCCCAAGTGCCGTCCGCAGCCTTCGAGAGCGGGGGAGCTTACCAATTTCTCATTATCGATGAAGAAACGAAGCCATTAGTGAAGCTTCTGGACTTAGTCCTCTTCCAAGAGGTTGCTAACGTGCAAAATAAGGTTCACCAATTTAGAAGCAGCCATGACAATCAGAATCCTGCAGGAGTTGAAGTGTATCCGGGTTTCCCGACTGTCGATTTCGGCAAGCTAGGCATAAGCTCGCCGCATATCGTGAGCATGTATTCCCGGCAATCTCTAAACTTACTCGTTACTAAACAAGGAACGGTTCTCGTCGACTACGGGATTGATATTGCTACCGCCATTAAGAAAGCTGATGCGCAGCCGCAGGCGAACGAGGATTTGCGGCGCATGTTGGTCGAGGCCTCTTATTTCGTGCCCGTTCGATCTCCTGTGTATCATTGGGTGGATGGAGAGATTCAAGCGGTTGATTCCAAATAATACAAAGAAGGCTGCGCCCCATAAAGCGGGATCGCAGCCTTCTTTGTCATTAATTTGCCGTTTACTTCTTCTTAGCCGGAGCTTTCAGTGTAACTTTCACATCGGAAGTCATTGCGAGAATTTCATCGCCTTTCTTCGCATAAATGTTGAAATGGTAGGTCGTGCCGTTCTTAAGCTTTTTGAATACGTATTTGTGAGTTGAGTCTTTAACAGTTTCGGCTTTGATAGTGATCGGTTTTTCATAGATAGGTTTGCCGTCTTTATCCGTTTTTGACCACCACTCGATTACATAGGTTGTCGGGGCAATTCCTTTCAGTTTAACGAAATTGAGGGTCACTTGAGCGTTGCCGGCCATGGCATTAACGTCTATTTTCGGTTTGGCGGCAACCGGAGTCCCCGAGACCTTGCCTTGGCCGATCAGCTGTTCTTTTTCATTGTAGGCGGTCACTAGCAGATCATAAGTACGGTCATTTTTAAGGTCTTTATAAGTATAGGTAACGGTGTCTGACGAGAATCGATTGGTTGAAAACGTTATCTCATCCGAATAGTGTTCGGTGTTTGCAACTTTCAGATTAAATCCAAACAGCACGGGAGTTTCATCTTCGGAAATGACTTTTGAAAAAGTGACGGTTAATTTCTTATCCCCAGGTGTTACTTTCACGTTAATGTCGGCCACGACCGGCTCCGGCCCATAAACGTCATTCGTTACCGTTTCCGCGGCGGCAGGCAAGGCAAAAGCGACTAACGTGCACAAAGCCAACAGCATGTAAAACGGTTTCAGGACATGTTTCATTACAATCTTCCTTTCGAGTTGAGAGAATAGGGACATAAGTCATACAGAGTATACAAAATTCGACACGATATTGGAACATTTTTCTTTTGTTATATCTCGATTTTAATTGCAGAAATTTTCATTTTCACCTGGGGAGACATACACGAACCTCTTCTTTCATATGATCATGGGGGAAACAACAGGAGCGCCGGCGGGCGTACGTCGGCATGGCAAACATTTTGTACGGGCAGCGTCATAATCCGGGCGTTCGCACATACAATGTTAGCAGTCCAAGTTCGTGTACGAGTTCCGCCCTGCTGGCGGGTCACGAAAGTTTCGCGATTACGATGGGAGGGAATCTCAGTGGAAAAAGTGGACATTTTCAAGGATATCGCCGAACGCACCGGCGGTGATATCTACCTCGGGGTCGTGGGTGCCGTCCGTACGGGCAAATCGACCTTCATCAAACGGTTTATGGAAACCGTCGTTTTGCCTAATATCGCTCATGAGGCCGACCGTGTAAGGGCAATCGACGAACTGCCGCAAAGCGCCGCAGGGCGTACGATCATGACAACGGAACCGAAGTTCGTGCCGAACAATGCGGTACAGCTTAAGGTGGCGGAAGGCTTGGAGGTGAACGTTCGCCTCGTGGATTGCGTAGGGTACACCGTCGAAGGAGCCAAAGGCTTCGAGGACGAAGGCGGACCGCGCATGATTACGACTCCTTGGTTCGAGGAGCCGATTCCGTTCCAGGAAGCGGCCGAGATCGGTACCCGTAAAGTCATTCAAGAGCATTCCACGCTCGGCGTCGTCGTAACGACGGACGGCACGATCGCGGAAATTCCGCGGAGCGCTTACATCGATGCTGAGGAGCGGGTCGTTAATGAATTAAAGGAAGTCGGCAAGCCGTTCGTATTAATCGTAAATTCCGCGCGGCCAAAGAGCGAAGAAGCCCAGAATCTCCGCAATGAATTGGCCGCTAAATACGATATCCCCGTCATGGCAGTGAGTGCGGCCACGATGGGGGAAGAGGAAGTCATGGGCGTGCTGCGGGAAGTACTTTACGAGTTCCCCGTGCACGAAGTGAACGTCAATCTGCCGAGCTGGGTCATGGTGCTCAGCGAAGGGCATTGGCTTCGCTCAAGCTATGAGAATTCTGTCCGCGAGACCGTCAAGGACATTCGCCGCTTGCGGGACGTAGAGCGGGTAGTCGCCCAATTCATGGAATACGACTTCGTTGCACGTGCCGGTCTAAGCGGAATGAATATGGGGCAAGGCGTTGCGGAGATCGACCTTTATGCGCCGGATGAGCTGTACGACAAGATTCTGATGGAAGTGGTCGGAACCGAAATACGCGGTAAAGACCATCTGCTTCAGCTCATGCAGGAATTCTCTCATGCGAAGCGTGAATACGACAGATTCGCCGAAGCGCTTGAGATGGTGAAGACGACCGGATACGGAATCGCGGCTCCATCCCTAGCCGAGATGGCTCTCGATGAGCCGGAACTTATACGTCAAGGATCACGCTTCGGCGTCAGGTTGAAAGCGACCGCGCCGTCAATCCATATGATTCGCGTCGACGTCGAATCCGAATTCGCGCCGATCATAGGAACGGAGAAGCAGAGCGAAGAGCTCGTCCGGTATCTGATGCAGGACTTCGAGAAGGATCCGATCAAGATTTGGGAATCCGATATCTTCGGCCGCTCGCTGCATTCGATCGTCAGAGAAGGCATTCAAGGCAAGATAGCGATGATGCCCGACAACGCCCGTTACAAGCTGCAGGAAACGCTGGGCCGTATTATTAACGAAGGCTCGGGCGGACTGATCGCTATTATTTTGTAATGATTTATAGGAAGACAAAGCGTATGACGGAAGAAACTCCGTCCATACGCTTTTTTTACATATCAGCATAAAATCTCTAAAATGAGGAGTTTTCCGGAGAATAGCGGCCCCGGCAATGTAAGCGGTACTCCAGTGTCGAAAATAGGAACAAATCAACAGGGATATTGTCATTCTATAGGATTTGCCCTAAAATGATTGATGGTTCATGTCATATTGACTGTAGTTTAAAAGTTGATTAAATTAATTCGATGAATACCGATTGACATACTAGGAATAAATATTTATAGTAACTATATCATATTATGCATGCAAGAATTGGGAGGCACAGTTAGATGACAGGAAGAAATTTTAAAGGAACATGGCTCGCACTGACTTTGGTATTGGTATTATTGGTGCTAGCAGCTTGCGGCAACAAGGAAGAGAACAACGCCGGCAGCTCGCCGTCGGCATCCGAATCGCAGTCGGCATCGGCATCCGCATCTGCCGAACCATCGGAAAGCGCGTCGTCTGTCGATGCTCTGAAAGGCAAGAAAATCGCACTCGTCATGCGTTTTAACACTGGAACATTTTCCGCGCAGTACGTTGATGGAGTTAAAAAACAAATCGCTAAATTCGGCGGAGAAGTTACCATATTGTCTTCCGATAACGACCTAGCCAAATTGGCTGCCAACCTCGATTCCGCGATCAACCAGAAGTTCGACGGAATTCTGATCGACCACGGCGACGCGGCAGCGCTAACCAACGGACTTAATAATGCCAAAGCAGCCGGCATTCCGATTGTAGCGTTCGACTCCGGGCTGAATGCATTCGAAGGCATTACGAACCTGGCTCAGAACGATCAGCAGCTTGCCGAATTCACATTGGAGAAGCTTGCTGAAGAAGCGGGCGGCAAAGGCAATATCGTTAAAGTATGGGTTGCTGGTTTCCCTCCGATGGAAAGCCGGCAAATTTCGTACAAAGCGTTTATCGAGAAATACCCGGACATTAAAGAAATCGCGGCTTTCGGCGATGCAAGCAACCCGCAGCTCGATACGCAGAATAAGCTAGAAGCCGTATTGAAAAAATATCCGAAAAAAGGTGACATCACGGCCGTTTGGGCATCATGGGATGAATTCGCTAAAGGCGCGGCTAACGCGATCAAACAAGCCGGACGCGATGAAATCAAAGTATACGGAATCGACCTGAGCGACGAAGATTTGAAGCTTATCCAAGATCCGACCAGTCCTTGGGTTGCTTCGGCGGCAGTAGATCCTACTTCCATCGGTACCGTACAAGTGAGATACTTGTATCAGAAACTGCACGGCGATACGACGGACCCGGTTGTACAGCTTGAGCCGGTATTCGTTCACCGCGACGCACTTCCGAAGGATAAAGTCATTACGACAGCGGAACTTTCCCAATATGTTGAAGGCTGGGGAAGCAGCGACCTTGGAAACACGGATTACCTTAAAGAACTCGAAACTTCCGTAGGCGCAAAATAATTCGATACAAAGCAATAGCAATGTATTATGGTACAGCACGGCGCGGATATTAACCGCGCCGTTTCCTGCTGTCAAATACAGTTTTCATCAGCTTTTAGCTGGGAAGGGGGACGGTCAATAGTGACGCGGCTAACTACGGTGTCTGAACTGAACATGAGGAACGTCTCGAAGACGTTCGCGGGTGTACCGGCATTAAAGAACGTCGATTTCAATATACGCGGCGGAGAAATCCATGCTTTGCTCGGAGCTAATGGCGCCGGGAAAAGCACGTTGATGAAAATATTGTCGGGCGCCTATGAAGCGGATGAAGGCATAATTGAAATAGCAGGCACTTCTTTATCGTTCCGTTCGCCTTCCGACTCGAAAGACGCAGGCATCCATTGCGTCTATCAGGAAGTCGATACCAGTCTTGTTCCCCATCTCAGCGTTACCGAGAATATTTTTCTCGACAAGCTTGCGACTTCAAAAGCAAAAGCATGGCTCTCGTGGGGAAAGCTGTATGAGGACGCCAAAGCGGTTCTCGGCCAAATCGGATTATCACTTTCTCCGCGCATATTAGTCAGAGATCTTACCTTGGCGGAGAAGCAACTGGTGCTTATTGCGAGACTTCTCGCCGAGAAAGCCAAGTTCGTCATTCTCGACGAGCCGACAGCTCCGCTTAGCCTTGAAGAAACGGACAAGCTCTTCAGTATCATGAAGGGCTTGAAGGAAGCGGGGATCGGGGTTATTTTCATCTCGCACCGACTTCCTGAAGTGTTCCGCATATGCGACCGGATCACCGTCATGCGCGATGGACGGCAGGTTCTGACTGAACTCACGGAAAACATCGATGCATCCGGCGTGGTCCGGGCCATGTTAGGGAGAAGCTTCGAGGAAGAGTATCCTAAGCTGCCGGCCGTAATCGGAGAACCGGTGCTGACCGTAGAAGGACTTGAGTCCGGCAGCCGCGTACGCGGCGTCGATCTGGAGGTCCGGGGCGGCGAGATCGTTGCGGTCGTCGGATTAGTAGGCGCAGGGAAGACCGAGCTCTCCCGCGTGTTATTCGGAGCCGATCCCGCCGATCGGGGGTCGATATCCATTAAAGGGCGTAAGGTGCGGCTGGAAAGCCCGTCTGATGCGGTGGAAGCAGGTATCGCGCTTATTCCCGAAGAGAGGCGTAAGGAAGGCATTCTCGTTAGGGAGTCCGTCCTGCATAATCTGAGCTTGCCGATATTGAAATCGATCAGCCGACTCGGGTTCCTCTCAGGCGCGGCAGAACGCAATTTTGCCAACGCCCAAATTTCCGGCCTCGGGATCAAAACTCCAACCGTTTCCCAATTAACCGCATATTTAAGCGGAGGGAACCAACAGAAAGTAGCGATCGGCAAATGGCTTGGCTCGGAAACGGAAGTCTATCTGTTTGACGAACCTACCAAGGGCGTAGATGTAGGGGCAAAGAGGGATATATTCAACATCATTGGCAAGCTTGCGCAGCAAGGCAAAGGGATTCTGTACTTGACTTGCGAATTTGCCGAGGCTCTAGGATTGGCTGACCGTATTCTTATTATGTGCGACGGCGTAATCGTGAAATCGTTCGAGCGCGGAGAAGCCGCGCAAGAAGATTTACTGTTTTACGCGAGCGCGGGCCGGGAGGTATTAGCTTGAAAAATCTTTTGCTGCCATTTACGTTCAAATACGGCGCTTTGATATTCATAGGTCTAGTAATATTGTTCTTCTCGATGAATAACGAGTATTTTTTCACTTACACCAACTTAACCGACATTCTTCGCTCCATCTCGATAGTAACTTTCGTCGCCATCGGCGTTACGATTTCCTTGACGGTCGACGGATTTGACCTCTCAGTCGGCGCAACGGTATCATTGTCCACGGTATTGACGGCAACATTGATGGTCTGGTACGAAATGCCGTTGGTTATTGTTCTAATCGTGCCGATTATCGTAGGCGCGCTGGTCGGTCTGTTAAATGCTTTGTTAATCGTCAAAATCCGAATACCGGATCTGCTCGCGACATTGGCGGTCATGTACATCGTGAACGGAATTCACAAAACTTACACCGAAGGATACTCTATTTACAATAACATGCCATTGCCGGATGGTTCGACGGCCCCGGGTGTCATGAACAAAGCTTTCTTATGGATTGGTCAAGGTAAACTGCTAGGGGTTCCGTTCCCGGTCATTCTCATGCTCCTCGCCGTTATTGCCGCGCACGTCTTCCTAAAGTACACAAGGTGGGGGCGGCAAATGATCATGACGGGGGGCAACGAAGAAGCTGCAAGGCTGTCCGGATTAAAGGTTAAGCGAGTTCGGACGCTGGCTTACGTTGCTTCTGGTATATTCGCATCCGTCGGCGGCATCCTGTTCGCGTCCCGTATCGGGTCGGGCCAGATTGATGCGGGAGCGCCAATGCTTATGGAAGCCGTTGCCGCTGTCTTCGTAGGCTATTCGGTATTCGCGGCAGGCCGTCCGAACATCATCGGTACCTTTTTCGGAGCCGTGCTCATGGGGGTGCTCGTGAACGGCTTGACGATGATGAACGTCAAATATTATCAGACGGACATCATCAAAGGCTCCGTCTTGGTCCTTGCGCTCGCCGTCACGTTCATACACTTGAATCGCAGAAAAACATGACCCGATGCGCTGAAATTCGCGCCCCGCTTGAAACTTCGCGTCTCCTGAGTGTATAATTTTCGTTGAAACGGATAAACAGATAACATGCCATCGTACCGTTAGGGAGGTGAATGCTATGAACAAAACCGAATTGATCACCAAAGTGGCCGAACTGGCCGACTTATCTAAGAAAGACGCAACGCAAGCGGTTGACGCTGTCTTCGACGTTATCTCTGAAGCTCTGCAAGGCGGAGACAAAGTACAACTCGTAGGATTTGGTAACTTTGAGGTTCGCGAACGTTCCGCACGTAAAGGACGCAATCCGCAAACCGGTGTGGAAATCGAGATTCCGGCCGGGAAAATCCCCGCATTCAAGCCGGGTAAAGCGCTTAAAGAAGGCATTAAATAAGTAATGGGCCGTGCATGATTTATGATGCATAGCAGGTTGCAACGCTAGATTAGGCTGTGCTATAATCACTCTCGTAAATTATTCGGGACGTGGCGCAGCCCGGTAGCGCGCACCCTTGGGGTGGGTGAGGTCGAGAGTTCGAATCTCTCCGTTCCGACCATTACATAACAGCAAACTGCTTTCTCGCATTGTTGATGTGGGAAGGCAGTTTTTGTTTGACAGCACTCTATCTTTTCCTTCATCATGGAATTCAAAGAGGGAGGTTCCAATTCTATGACTTTGGATGCAGGACAACAAGAATATATCGTAATCAAAGCGAAGGACAACGGAGTGCAAGTCATTGGATTGACCCGGGGTCAGGACACCAAGTTTCACCACACTGAGAAGCTCGATAAAGGCGAAGTGCTCATCGTCCAATTTACCGATCATACTTCCGCGATGAAAATCAGGGGTAAAGCAACCGTGATAACCAAGTACGGGACGGTCGACACCGACGTATAATGATTACCTTAAGCGCGCAGGCATAGCCTGCCCTTTTTATTTGTACAATGGGTAAGGAGGAGCCTCTCAAGAAAGGGGAAATCGCCATGCCCGTCGGTCGCATGCGACATTGGATGGTATTATTGCTTGTCGGGGTCGCAGCTGTTTTATTGCTCAGCAGATTGCCGTCCTTAGATCAGGGACTTCAGCAGCGCCGTGAAGCTGTCTCTGTCTTTCAGCCGAGTAAAGCCAAGCTATTAACGGACGATAATTTAGTGGATTCTCTCTCCGGGCTTCCGTTTCGAGACCAGCTTATGAAAGTCGGTTGGGATCACTCTATTCTGACTGTCGATTTGCTCGGGACAGTACCGGATGAAATGTGGGAAGATATGGGACGGTTAATCGTATTCTCATATTCGGAAGTACATAATGTCAGGCAGGTGCTTATCCGGGTATTCAAGGGCCGGGGAGAAGACCGAAGGTTGTTGCTGGCAGCGGAAACCCGCAAGAGCGATTGGACGGAGAAGGAGTTGTCCAGCCTACAACCGCTTTCCCTTATGGTAGACCCCGATGCGGCTTCGAAAATTCGGCTGTCAGTAACTTCGTCCGGGAAACGATGGTTTGCAAATTTAGCAAAATGATGAACAAATCACGAGGCTTATGCGAGCCCATCTCGGATATGTTATAATCAATGAAATGAAACTCGATGTTGTAGAAGGTGCCTGGCAGCATGTTCGGAGGCGGAAGCAATGACTAGATTGCGAATTACCCAGATGGCGAACAAGTATATGAATCATGAAATGATTAACCTGCATACAGATTTGCCGGAGTTTCCGGATGGCAGGATTTCTTTGTTATACACCGTTTTGAGCCACCAGCCAGCCGCGGCTTCGCAGAAGGAGCTGCTCTCGATTGTTACTTCTCTTGTGCAAATGGGGCTGGATACCCACGATTTAGTGGATAACGGTTCAAGTACCGCCAAGAGCGGAATAATCGGAATGCGGGCGCAGCAATTGAAGGTGCTCGCGGGCGATTATTTCAGCAGCCGGTTTTATCACTTGTTATCCCAAGCCGGTCAGATCGATACGATTCGTAATCTGAGCGAAGCGGTATGCGATATCAACCGGATCAAAATGAATTTCTACGCCAAAATGAAGCAGATGAAGCTAAGCGCAGAGGAATATTTGCATTACGGAGCAGAGTTGAAATCCGGGCTTTTTCTTTCGTTTACCGGTTTTATGAGCGGGTTATTCGAACGTCTGTGGCCGGAGTTAGTAGAACGTTTCAGCCGTTGCGAAGTACTGCTTCAAGAGCTGCGGAAAGTGGAGAAGATGTCGTCGTTAGACGGCAGTTGGGGCGTGTGGCATATCCTCCATGAGGGCACGGAAGAAGACCGGCTCGCGCTTAAGGATAGTGGTGAGGACCTCAATCTCATTAAATCCTTGCTGAATAAATACGACGTAGCCGAGAAATTGGGCAGTCTGCTTCGCCAATCGACGGGACAGCTGCAAACGCTGCTTCAGAGGCTCCAATCGGACAAGTTGCTCCGTGAGTTGCAGCCACTAATCGAGCCGTTTCTCCAAGCAACTGGACAACAACGGGCAACTGCTTTGAAGGAGCTGGGATAAGACAACATGATGGACGCGGATTCGAAACAAAAGCACGTACACGCGGTGTTCGAGAGCATTGCGCCTAAATACGATATGATGAACGACATTCTTAGCTTTAGAAGGCACAAGTCATGGCGTCGTTTCACGATGCGGAAGATGGAGGTTCAACCGGGTCAGACCTCGCTCGACCTGTGCTGCGGAACGTGCGATTGGACGGTATCGCTTGCTAAGGCAAGCGTAAGCGGCAAAACCGTTGGCCTCGATTTCAGCCGCAATATGCTGGATATGGGACAAGCTAAGATAGATAAGCTGGGCTTGGGCAATCAGATCACGCTTGTCCAAGGCAACGCAATGGAGCTTCCTTTCGAAGATAATTCCTTCGATTTCGTAACCATCGGTTTCGGGCTGCGCAACATTCCCGATATCGTTAAAGCGCTTAAGGAAATGAAGAGGGTCGTGAAGCCTGGCGGCCGAATCGTTTGTTTGGAGTTATCCAAGCCGACATGGCAACCATTCAAGGGCATTTATTATTTCTATTTCAATAGGTTGCTGCCCCTCATGGGCAAATGGTTCGTGAAAAGATACGAGCAATATCGTTGGTTGCCGGAATCATTGGTGTCATTCCCGGACCTGCAAGCGTTGGCGGAGCTGTTCCGAACGATCGGAATGCGCAACGTGAAGGCCTATCCTCTGACGGGCGGCGTTGCTGCGTTGCATATCGGCACGACGGGGGATGAAGGCGCATGATTTCCAAGCTGAGAACGTTTTAAATTCGAGCATACGATATTTGCCCTCCCGTTCGTCTTCGTGGGCGCGATTCTCGGTGCGGTGACCATGGAGAAACGCCTGCCGGACTGGAGCGAGTGCGGATGGATATTGCTGGCCATGGTCGGAGCGCGTACGGCAGCCATGGGGCTCAATCGGGTTATCGATAAAGCTATTGACGCGCGCAACCCCCGGACGGCCATGAGAGCCATCCCTGCAGGATTGCTTAAATCCAAGGAAGTTATCCTTTTCATTTTAATTTCGTTGGTACTGTTATTCTGGGCTGCCGCGCAGTTAAATAGCTTGGCCGTGAAATTGCTGCCGCTGGCAGTATTTTTCCTTGTTTTCTACTCCTACACCAAGCGTTTTACGTGGGCTTGCCATATCGTTCTTGGGTTAACGATCGGTCTGGCACCGCTCGGCGGATGGGTTGCCGTTACGGGAAACGTGACATGGACTTCCATCATCTTATACCTTACCGTTGCCTTATGGACGGCAGGCTTCGACATTATCTACGCATGTCAGGATGTGGAGTTCGATCGTAAAGAAGGGCTGCATTCCATTCCAGCGAGATTCGGCATTTCGCGAGCTCTCGGGATTGCTAGGATGCTGCATGCGTTTACTGCAGCCGGCTTTGCGCTGCTGCTCATACTGACGGACTTGAGCTGGTGGTACTTCGCCGGAACGGTTGTCGCTGCTGCGATATTGCTGTATGAGCATCGGCTTGTGAAACCTAACGACCTAAGCAAGCTGAATGCAGCCTTTTTCACTATGAATGGCGTACTTAGCGCGGTGATATTCGTATTCACGTTCATTGACCTGGTGGTGATTAGGACGTGGTAAACGAAACAGAGGGAATCCATGAGCAAACAGAACAATCCGGATGGGTTGTCGGAATAACCGGGGCTAGCGGAGCTGTATACGGAGTCGATTTATGCCGTCAATTGCTAGCGGCGGGATTTCACGTGCACCTGGTCATCACGGATGCCGGATGGCGGGTTCTCAAGGAAGAATTAGGTTGGGATGCCTCTCATCGGTTAGACTGCTTAAATACGGCTTTCGAATCGGCTTTGCCTGAAGGTCGAATGACCTATCATCCCCTTAACGATATCGGAGCAAGCATAGCCAGCGGTTCTTTCCGCTGCGAAGGCATGGTAATCATGCCATGCTCCATGGGATCTCTCTCGGCTATAGCAAACGGGGCTTCAACGAATTTGCTTACCCGCGCGGCGGATGTCATGCTTAAGGAAGGGCGGCCTTTGCTGCTCGTGCCTAGAGAAACGCCGCTTCATGCGATACATCTGGAAAACATGCTCAAGCTCGCCCGGTTGGGCGTTAGAATCATCCCTGCGATGCCGGCGTTCTACAATGGCCCGCAGACTTTGGAGGATATCGTTGCTTTCATGGTCGGCAAAGTGATGGACAGCATGGGCATCAAACACAATATATACAAAAGATGGGGACAATCCAATGGATAAAGGCCTCCCGCGTCCGATTAAGCTCGGTCGCATTCTCTATACGAATGCCTGGCCCGTATTTCATCATTTCGATCCGTCTTTGCTTCCTTATCCAACGGAAATGCATTCGGACATGCCCGCGACCCTCAATCGAAAGCTGAGAGCCGGCGAGATCGATATGGCTGCAATTTCTTCATATGCTTACGGTCTTTCATCGGATTCCTACTATTTGCTTCCTAACTTATCGGTGAGCTCTCTGGGACGCGTTCAATCAATATTACTTTTTTTGAAATCTCCTTTGGAGAAGGTCATTAATGGAAAAATTGCTTTGACGACAACGTCCGCAACCTCCGTAAATTTGCTGAAGATCATCATGGAGAAATTTTACGGAGGCAAACCGACTTATGAAGATGCAGAACCTTCGCTTGAAAATATGCTGGAACACGCCGATGCAGCGCTGCTCATCGGAGATCATGCGATTCGCGCGTCCTGGTTGAAGCATGGTTATCGTGTTATGGATCTAGGCGAGGTTTGGAATGTATGGACCGGTCATTGGATGACTTATGCCCTATGGGCTGTTCATAGAGATACCGCTCACCGGCAACCCGAAGCGATTATAAATATTTACGAAGGGTTGATCGAGAGCAAAAGACGATCCTCCAAGAACCTTGAATCTATCGTTACCAAAGCTCTGAGTCAAATCGGTGGCACTTCGTCCTATTGGCTTCATTATTTTCAGAATTTGTGCCATGATTTCGGTCCTGATCAGAAGGTCGGACTTCAGCTATACTTTAAGTACGCGCGAGAATTGGGCCTCATGACCGGAGACGTACAGCTCTCTGAATTGCCCGGCTTACCCGTTCCCGACAACCTACCATACCGCAGGTGAATTTATGAAATTGATGCAGCTCTATGCCGCAATGAAGTCGGATCTACAATCGATCGAAGAACAGATGGCCGTAACCGTAACCTCCGACTTGCCCATCCTAAGCGAAACGTCCTTGCACTTGCTGAAGGCGGGAGGAAAAAGGATAAGGCCTGTATTTGTGTTGCTCTCGGGGAAGTTCGGAACCTATTCCATGGATACGCTCAAACGAGTCGCCGTTCCCCTGGAATTGATTCATATGGCGACATTGGTGCACGATGACGTAATCGACGATGCCGACACCCGGCGCGGGCAATTGACGGTTAAGTCGAAGTGGGATAACCGGATCGCTATGTTCACCGGTGATTATATTTATGCCAAAGCCCTTACAGTAATTACGGAGTTGGACAAACCTCGAATTCATCAAATCTTGTCAGGTGCCATTGTTCAGATGTGCATAGGCGAGATGGAGCAAATTCGCGATTTCTTTAATGTCGACCAGAGCGTTCGCAATTATTTGCGCAGGATCAGACGAAAGACGGCGCTTCTCATCGCGATCAGCTGCCAGCTAGGAGCGATGGCGACGGATGCGCCTCCGCGAATCAGCCATGCCTTGTACCGGTTCGGTTATAACGTAGGAATGACGTTCCAGATCACGGATGATCTGCTCGACTTGTGCGGAACGGAGAAAGCGATCGGCAAACCGCCGGGCAGCGACCTAAGGCAAGGCAACATTACGTTGCCCGTTCTTTATGCCCTCCAAGATCAATCGATGCAAGAGGAGCTCCTTAAGGAAATCGTCTTGATTCGGGATAGCGACGGCTTGGCGAATTCCGCCGCCGCAGTCAAGTTGGTCCGTTCGAGTCGGGGGATTAAGATGGCGGAAGAGTTGGCAGAAAGATATATTGCCAAAGCATTGAAGGCGTTAGATTCATTGCCGGATATACCTGCTAAACGAAATTTGGCGGATATTGCACGATTTGTAGCGAAACGAAGTTATTAAGACGCTTTTTTATGATAAACTAATAGTTACGTAACCGTTTTATTGGACAATCAACTCGTCCTAAGGACGGTGAAGCCGGTTTACTTGAAAGGAGAGATTTCATGGAAAGAACCTACTTAATGGTCAAGCCTGACGGGGTGCAACGCGGGTTGATCGGTGAAATTGTAAGCAGATTCGAACGCAAAGGGCTCAAGCTTATAGGTGCCAAGCTGATGAACGTTTCCGAGGAGCGTGCGGAGCGTCACTACGCCGAACACAAAGGCAAAGATTTCTATGGCATGCTTTTGAAATTCATCACTTCGGGCCCAGTATTCGCAATGGTTTGGGAAGGAGATCAAGCAGTCGGGCTGTCTCGTGCGCTAATCGGTAAAACCAACGCCCTCGAAGCGGCACCGGGAACCATTCGCAGCGATTTCGCTATACATACGAATTTCAACCTGATCCACGGATCGGATTCCCACGACAATGCAGAACGCGAAATCGGCATCTTTTTCTCGGAAGAGGAACTGGTCTCTTACGACAAGGCTATTCAGGTGTGGATATAATGGGAGACAGAAGTTCCAATCTGCAGACGAATTTGAATGTTTCCGAGGATGAAGATTTTGCCCGGTTTATCGTTAACGTCAAGCAATCAACATCTATTGATTTGTCGCAATACAAAGAAAACCAGATGCGGCGACGGTTGACCACGTTACGGTCGAAATACGGCTATACGACGTTTGCCGACTATTTTACGGCGCTAACAAACGAAGCGAAACTTCGCAATGAATTTTTGGACCGGATGACGATCAACGTCTCGGAGTTTTGGCGCAACCCGAATCGCTGGCAAGTGCTTAAAGACAAATTTCTTCCCCAAATGATTAAAGAATCTCCCCGACTTAAGATTTGGAGCGCTGCTTGTTCCACCGGCGAAGAGCCGTATACGCTGGGGATGATTTTAGATTCGCTCGACGTGCTCAATCAAACGGCGCTAACGGCAACCGACATCGACGACGGCGTTCTTGCGAAGGCCAAGGAAGGCATCTATTTAGAGCGATCGTTGCGTGATGTGCCGACTGAATTTAAGAATAAATATTTCACTGCTTCCGAGGGTGCATTCAAAGTTTCCGACACCTTGAGAAGTGCGGTAAAATTTCAGAAGCAAAACCTGCTGCTCGATACTTTCGGCGATAAATATGATTTAATCGTTTGCCGTAACGTCATGATCTACTTCACCGAAGAAGCGAAACATATGTTATACGGCAAATTTGCCCGAGCTCTCAAGCCCGGAGGGCTGTTATTCGTAGGCAGTACGGAGCAAATCTTTTCCCCTGCTCAATACGGCTTGGAAACGGCCGACGCTTTTTTTTACAAGCGAACGATTTAAAGCGTATGTTAAGTAGGCTCCCAACCGATAATAAGGCTACTCAGGCCACGCGGAGGGAACCATGGACAAACGCAAAGTCATTGCCGCTTATAGGCGGGGGTTAATTTCCGTACAGGAATGTGCGCAGATTTTAGGGCTGGACAATGTGGAATTGCTTGGGTATATGAGGGAATCGAGAGCGCCTCATCCGAAAGCCAATAAGAAACAGTCCGTCCGCACGTGACGGGCTGTTTTCTTGTCAAACGCTTTAACGCTGTACTATAATGAGCAAAGATGTTTATGGATTGAGTGGCTAAAGGGAGGAACCGAGCTTGAGTTTACGTTATTTAACCGCGGGGGAAACGCACGGACCGCAGCTTACGGCTATTATCGAAGGTTTACCAAGTAACCTGGAGCTTGATTTCGAAGCTTTGAATTTTCAATTGCAACGTCGCCAGAAAGGCCATGGCCGGGGCCGACGTATGCAAATCGAGACAGATACCGCGCAAATCGTCGGCGGCGTTCGCCACGGGCGCACGACCGGGGCGCCTGTAGCGCTTGTTGTCGAGAACAAGGATTGGAAGCATTGGACTTCCGTCATGAACGTTGAACCGATCGAGGGCAATGACGAAGCGAAACGCCGGGTTTTCCGGCCGCGTCCAGGCCATGCTGACCTCAACGGCGGTTTGAAGTATAACCTGAAGGACTTGCGCAATGTTCTAGAGCGTTCAAGCGCCCGTGAGACGGCTGCGCGAGTAGCGGTTGGAGCAATCGCCCGCCAACTATTAGGTAAATTCGGAGTCAAGGTTGCAGGACACGTCGTGTCGATAGGCGACGTGACGGCCGCAACGCCTAACCTTCCAATCGACAAGCTTATTGCGGTAACGGAACAATCTCCTGTTAGAGTGGCAGACAATGACGCAGAGCAAAAAATGATAGAGCTGATCGACCGTATGAAAGCGGAAGGCGATACGATCGGCGGCGTTGTCGAGTGTATCGTTACCGGATTGCCGGTCGGTCTTGGAAGCCATGTCCAATGGGATCGCAAGCTGGACGGACGCATCGCTCAGGCCGTCGTTTCCATCAACGCGTTCAAAGGCGTTGAAGTCGGAATCGGATTCGAAGCCGCTCGCATTCCAGGTTCTAAAGTTCACGATGAAATTCTTCATAACGCTGACAAAGGATTCCACCGTGCATCCAATCGCGCAGGCGGCTTCGAAGGCGGTATGACGACCGGCGAGCCGATTGTGGTCCGTGGCGTAATGAAGCCGATTCCTACGTTATACAAACCTCTAGCAAGCGTCGATATCGACACTAAGGAACCTTTTACCGCGCAGGTTGAACGTTCCGATGCTTGCGCCGTACCGGCGGCTAGCGTCGTTATGGAGCATGTGGTTGCATGGGAAGTAGCCAAAGCTTTCCTGGAGAAGTTCGGCGGGGATTCCGTTGAGGAGATTCAAGCCAACCTGGATAACTACTTAAGCCAGGTAGAGGTATATTGATGGCGGCGGGGACGAGGGAACTAACGGTAGATCTGGGGGAACGTTCCTATCCCATCTATATCGGTACGGGATTGATATCCCGAACGGGAGAGATTTTCTCCGAGAGAGGATTTCCAGTCAAGTCGCCGATCTTGCTCGTTACGGACTCTTCTGTAGTTGATTTGTATGCTTCCAAAGTCGATGAATCTCTTTCTTCTGCCGGATATTCGGTATCTAGAGCCGTCGTCCCTTCCGGAGAATCCTCGAAATCTCTGGCAATGCTGGATGATTTGGTGGAGGCGGCGTTGAAAGCGGGATTAGACCGCAAGTCTACCGTCATTGCTTTGGGCGGCGGGGTTGTCGGAGATCTGGCGGGTTTCGTAGCCGCATCCTATATGCGGGGTGTTCGCTTCGTTCAGATTCCTACGACCATCTTGGCTCATGATAGCAGCGTTGGAGGGAAGGTAGCGGTCAATCATCGGTTGGCGAAAAACATTATCGGAGCATTTCATCAGCCGGAATTCGTGCTGTACGATTTAGATACTTTAGCCAGTCTTCCGTTGCGGGAAGTTCGAGCGGGACTCTCGGAAGTTATCAAACACGGTCTCATCTGGAATGAGGAGTTCGTTGCTTGGTGCGACGAGAATGCCGATAAGTTGCTGGCATTGGATTCGGATGCGCTTGGTTATGCATTGTATGAAGGATGCAAGGTCAAATCTATCGTTGTATCCCGGGACGAACGGGAGAATGATCTTCGGGCGATTCTCAATCTGGGTCACACGATCGGCCATGCGCTCGAAGCGGTGGCCGGTTACGGCGAACTGCTCCATGGAGAAGCGATTGCAATCGGTATGGTGGGCTCGGCCCGGTTAGCTGCCCGGTTCGGTTATTCTCCGGACATTGCTGCGGAAACGGAGCGGATTTTCCGTAAATTCGGACTGCCGGTGCGAATTCCGGCTGGCTGCGGGACTGAAGATGTTATGAGCGCGATGCTGCACGATAAGAAGTTTTCCGAGGGGCAAATGGTATTCGTCGTACCCACGGCTATCGGCAGCGTGGAAATACGTAATGATGTATCATCCTCGTGGGTCAGAGAAATCGTGGACGGGTTAAGAGAGGGGAATAATTAATCATGAGCGTAAGGGGAATTCGCGGTGCCATTACGGTAGACGTTAATGAAGAGGGCCCGATGTTAGATGCGACTATCCAGTTGTTGAATGGGATAATAGAAGTCAATCAGTTCGCTCCCGAAGATATTGCCAGCGTGTTCGTAACGGTGACTCAAGATTTGGACGCAACATTCCCGGCACGCGCGATTCGTCAGATGGCCGGCTGGGAGCTCGTTCCGCTCATGTGCTCCTTGGAAGTGCCGGTCAAAGGGAGCTTGGAGAAATGTATCCGTCTCATGGTGATGGTGAACACGGACGCTTCCCAGAAGGATATCCGTCATGTGTACCTGAACCGTGCAGAAGCTCTTCGTCCGGATTTGTTGGGGAAGTAAATAGCCGTAACTCCGAGACATCGAGACACCGAGACACCGAGACACCGAGACACCAAGACACCAGACACCGAGACACCAGACACCAAGACACCAAGACACCAAGACACCGGCTTTAAAGACCTTGCAAATTATCGCCCTATTAGTTACTCTATTTTTGAATCTTACTCATACAATTCATTACGCGTGAAGCACACGCCGTTTCTCTCTTCGGAGGGGGCGGCGTTTTTTGTTTAAAATTATTCTTTCTTGGGGGTTTATGGAAGATGGCGGAGTCATCAGCAGAACGGGAATACAAGCAGTTATTGAACGAGCAGATGCGCCATGCTACAGGAATGCGCTTAGAGCAGTTGAAGAAACAGGGGGAAGGAGAACGGAAGCTGTTGGTAGATGTTTTGTGGCCAATACATAAGTCTTTAAAGGGTATAATCTTAGAGAAGGAAATCGTAACTCTATCCGGTGTTAAAGCATATATCGATGCATACAACGAACCATTCAGGTTTGGATTCGAGGGCGAAGGGTTTGTTTCTCATGCAGAGAATATCACCCGTCCCCGATTCGACTTTGAAAGGCTGAAAGTACGATCAATGGCAGCATATGGGATTCATTATATTCCATTTACATGGGATGATATGGACAAAAGGCCGGATATGTGCCGAAGAAATGTTTATGAACTTTACGGTCGGTACGGTGGAAATGTGGAGTCGGCTAAGTATCGGGAAGTTTCGCTGTACGAGCGCGAAGTCATCAGGTATGCATTATGGCTGGGAAGGCCGATCCGTATGAGAGATGTAGAGGAATGCTTGCAAAAGGGTCATGAGTTCTGTCGAGATATTCTACGTAAGTTGATAGATAAAAAACTTCTGAGACCTCAATTTGATGGTTTGAAGCGTAATCATCTATATGTTTTGGAAGAGGAAGCGAGCAAGTATTTGTGGTAGTAAAAGTTAAATCCGGTAAAAGTGGCACCGTAGGTGGAAATAAAGCGGCACAGCCAAGTTAAATCGGCGAAAGTGGCACCGTAGGTGAAAATAG
>FWWL01000023.1_pt1 | contig 203591 bp, 199 predicted proteins | sample 2228331 | NCBI WGS metagenome assembly FWWL01 (sample SAMEA103939775, study PRJEB20133) | metagenome | reverse complement strand
CCACTTTCCTCTTCTGCCGCCATTACTTGCTTAAAGTATAAAAGGCTCGCTGTCATGAGAATAAACACTGCACTCATAAAAAATCCAATGAAGCATATGAGTCCGAACATTTCCATGGATTCATTGTAAAGGCCATATGCGGTCTTGTAGCCTGCTGCATTGCCATGCAATATCTTCTTAAGTTCAGTATCCAGCTTTCCGGCTTTCAAGGAATCCTCGTAATTAAATACTCTTACCTTATTATAACTTTTTCCGTTTTCATCAGCACTTAGTATATTCCCGCTTCCCAATAGCGCTCCAAAATCATTATCATTGATAATAAGGGTATGGGATGCACCGAAACCCGAAATTCCTGTTCTTTCTACAGCTGCAATACTTATGGTTTTGTTTGAAAAGCTGAGCGATTGCCCGGTCACTGCACTTTCTATATCCTCTGTGGAGTATGGATATATATATAACCCCTCACCCGAATTAATTTTAACCGGTTTTAAGCTGCCTTTTGATATGGAGACAAGCCTGTTATAATCAGACTGTGAATATACTCTGAAGTAGTCCTTCGAGGCAGATATAATCTCCCTCCCACCGACTAAAACGGTATTCATTTTGGGAACAGCTTCATACAGTGTGGCTGTATACTCCTCTGTGATTTTTACATTATTCTTTTTAAAGACATCATATATCTCCTCCAGCAGCTCTTCCTGCCCTCCATAGAAATACATGTCATAACCGGTAATACCGTAGGCATTCTTTTCCGCATTGCTGTACAAGGTGAAGCCTGTTGCTATTGCAGTGGTTGCCACAGCGGATAGTACTGCTATTGTAGCCATAACCGATGCAATAGACTTCATCCTATGAGAGAAGGCGGAAGTAGAAATAAGGTTCACCCCTTGGTAATAAGTTTTCTTATCTCTCTTTGCCATACTAAGAACCTTGGGCAAGCCGCCCCAGAAAAACAAATAGGTCCCTGTAATTACTAGAATAAGTATCGGAATAGCTGCCAGGACAACAATACCCGGACTGTGGGCGGATGCCAGAAAATACCCTGACCCGATAAGCAGCAGTGACAGAATCAATACTGGTATTGATCCTTTTGATCTGCCTTCAGAAACCTTATCCGCTTTAAACAAATCCACCAATTCAAATTTCTTTATAACCCTTAAGCCTGACAACCCCATAACGCAGAAAATTGACAGGAAAATAATGTCCGTTATAAAGATGGAACTAAAGCCGATAGAGAATGATATGTCGCCAACAAAGTTCGATAGGGAAAGCTCAAGCAAAAACATTGCCATAAGCTTTGAGAAAAAGATACCGACGCTAATTCCTATTGAGAGGGTGGCAATACCTACAATCATTGTTTCGATAAACAGAAGTTTTCCTATCATTCCATTAGTCATGCCAAATAATGAATAGGTGGAAAGCTCTTTCTTTCTGGCTCTTATAAAGCTATTATTGGAGCTTATCAGGAAAAAGAGTACAAACACCAGAATAATAATACCAAAGCTGGCAAGCAATACTTTATATCGGTCGTCATGTTTAAAAGCCATTTTTACATATTCATTCTGCATAAGGGCGAGAAAGGTATATGTAGTAAAGACACTGAAGCTCATTGAAAAGAAATACATAATGTACTTTTTACGGTTTTGCTTTATGTTGCGCAGAGCCAATGTAATCAGGTTCATTTTCTTTCCCCTCCAAGTATGCTCATAACATCTATGATGGAGTCAAAAAATTGCTTTTTATCACTGCTTGAATACAATTCATTATATATTTCCCCGTCGCGTATAAACAAGATCTTCTGGCAATAGCTTGCAGCAAATACATCATGGGTCACCATCAGAATAGTGGCTTTATATTCTGTATTTATAAAGGTTAAAAGATTGAGCAGGTCCTTCCCTGATTTCGAATCGAGGCTGCCCGTAGGTTCATCAGCAAGGATCAGCTTTGGATTGTTTATAAGTGCACGACATGCCGCAGCACGCTGCTGTTCTCCTCCCGAAACCTCATAAGGATACTTGTCGATTACTTTCATAATACCTAAATCATTTGCAATAGTAACAAGCTTTTCCTCAATGATGTCTGCTTCTGTTCCATTTAGTGCTATAGGTAATATAATATTTTCCTTTAACGTCATTGTTTCAAGCAAGTTATAATCCTGAAATATAAATCCTATATTGTCCCTCCTGAATTTTGCAAGCTGGTCTTTGTTAAGTGCCGAAATATCCTTTCCATCCATGATGAATCTTCCGGTGGTTGGTTTATCAATGCTTCCCAGAATGTTCAGAAGTGTTGTTTTCCCGGAACCCGAAGCCCCCATTACACCTATAAATTCCCCCTGGTTCACCTCAAAGCTTATGTTCTTTAATGCTGTGTATTTTTTAGAGTTTTTATCAGCTCCATAAATTTTGCTGATGCTCTCAAGCTTTATAATATTCATTCCCTTACCTCCTTTGCCTTTCCAGTTCATTATACACAGCATAAAATTTGGGTGAAATCGTATTAGCTTACGATTTAAGCTCCCATCTTACATTTTTGTCACATTATGCATTGTCTCATTTTCTATAAAGCTCAGGCTGAATATGGCGTATTCATTGTATTGGGATTGTACCGTCAATCTATGTCCCAGCAAATCACTTAGTTTTTTAGATAAATATAATCCGTAACCCGTGGCTTTCATTCCAGCTCTGTTTTCTGATGAGGTATATCCCTTCTGAAATATCTGCCCAAGGTCCTTTTCCAATATTCCTTTACCCATGTTTTTTATTGATATGGTGGTCTCCTTTTCATCCCTTCCGGTACTTATGACGATGCTGCCTTCATATGGAGAATATTTAACCGCATTGGAGATAATCTGAGACAGAATGTATCCGCTCCACTTCTCGTCTGTTAAAACATCGTAATCCTCCCTTGGATTGAAATGCTGATTTTCTTATAGCTAAAAAAGTTCGAATAGGCCTTTAGCGCTTGAGAAATCAATTTCTTTGAGCTGACCCTTGTAATTTTATAGTCATCAATAAACCGATTTGTTTTCATTTCATAGAAAACCCTCTGTATGGATTCTTCAATAGAAAATATTTCAGTATACATATCTTGATAAAATCTGCCTGGGAGCTCGCTTTCCTGATTTTCCAGTATAAGCTTTGCTGCTGAAATTGGTACTTTAACATCATGGAGCCATCTGGTAATAAACTCCATCTCTTCTGCTGATTTCGTGCCCCGCTCTGCCTTGAATATTTCATTTACCGCAGCTATGTCACGTACAAGCCTTGCGTATTCTCTATCAACAGGATATGAAAACTCGTCCAAATCCCCTGCAGAAGCATTTAATTGGCAATAGTTCCTGAACCTTTTTACACGGATATTTATTATTCCATAGTCAATTACAGCATAAGCAGTAAAAAACAATCCCCAACCAGCTATAATATATTGGGCATTGGATTCTCTGATGCTGAAGCTATTGTCCAACATGTAAACCATAGCAGAAAATAAAAAGGCAAAGAGGATAAAGGTATAGGTTATCCATCTTTCCTTTAAATAGCTTATAATACTCATATCAATCTATATCCTTCCCCTTTGATAGTTTTTATAGCTTCCCCAAGTCCTATCTCTTCAAGCTTCCTCCGTAAACGATTTACATTTACTGTTAGGGTATTTTCATCTACAAAGCTCTCGTCATCCCATAAATCCTTTATCATGCGGGTTCGGGTTACGAGGTTGCCATGGTTTCTTATAAGTAAGGATAATATCTTGCATTCATTTTTTGTAAGCTCAATTTCCTTCTCCCCGGAAAAAACCTGCAAACGTTCCAGATTTAGCAGCATATCTTTATACTGAAGCACATTCAAGGTCTGATCGCTGTAGGAATATGCCCTTCGCAGCATGGCTGATATTTTAGCAATCAGCAAATCCATGGAAAAGGGCTTTTCTATATAGTCATCTCCCCCCTGGGTGATAGCACGTATCTTATCGCTTTCAACATCCCTTGAGGAAATAAACACAATAGGAAGGTTGGATAACTCTCTTATTCTTGCACACCAATAAAACCCATCATAGTAAGGCAGATTAATATCCAGAAGTACCAACTGAGGATCAAAGGAGGTAAAGGCAGGGATAATATCATTGAACTCAGATACTTTAAAAGTCTCATATCCCCATTTTTTCAAATTGTCTTCCATAATCGATGAGATTGTCTTATCGTCTTCTACGATTAATATCTTGTACATCTTTCATCACTCCAAATTAGAGTTTTTAATAATTAGCCCATGCCTGTCCAGCTTAGCTGCCCAGTATCCTCTCGGCACAAAGCACTCCATCCACCGCAGCCGAAATGATACCTCCGGCATATCCGGCTCCCTCTCCGCAGGGGTAAAGGCCTTTGATTCCTATGGCTTCTAAGCTGTCCCCTCTTGTAATGCGCACAGGAGAAGCACTACGGGTTTCGGCTCCTGTTAGCAGTGCATCCGGGTAGGAAAAGCCCGGCATCCATTCACCCATCTCTTTGATTGCTTCCCGCAGTGAATCTGTGATATAATCCGGCAGATAAGAATCCACCTGACTGAATCCGATTCCGGGCAGATAGGTGGGCAGTACATCACCGAAGGCTGTTGTGCCGCGCTTATGAAGAAAATCCTCCAGCCTTTGCACCGGTGCTTTATAGCCTCCGCCTCCCGCAGCAAATGCCGCTGCTTCTATCCTGCGTTGAAAACTGACACCTGCCAGTGGATGGTCACTCATATAATCCTTTTTATCAATAGTCACCAAAAGTGCAGTGTTAGCATTTCTGCCATTCCGCAGATATTCACTCATTCCATTTGTCACAAGGGCATTCTCCTCGGAGGTTGCAGCAACTACCATTCCCCCCGGGCACATGCAGAAGGTATATACACCCCTCCCGTTCTTCAAATGCACTACCATCCTATAATCAGCAGCACCAAGGGCAGGGTGCCCGGCGAAGTCTCCATACTGAATTTTATCGATCAACTCCTGTGGATGTTCGATACGCACCCCTATGGCAAAGGGCTTCTGTTCCATATGAACACCGCTGTCCAGCAGCTTCTCAAAGGTATCCCGTGCGCTGTGTCCTATGGCCAGAACCACATTGTCTGTCGAAAGCTCATTATACTTCCCCTTTTCAACAAAGCCTACACCTGTGACCTTTCCATCCTTGCGCAATATCTCTGTAACAGTTGTGTTGAAGCGAACCTCTCCACCTAAGCTTATGGTCTTTTCCCTGATTCCCTTAACCGTTTCATGCAATCGATCAGTTCCGATATGCGGTTTACTTAAATATATTATTTCTGGCGGAGCTCCAGCCTCTATAAGTTCCCTGAAAACCTTCAGCTTACGGGAATCTTTTTTTCCCGTTTTTACCTTGCCATCAGAAAACGCACCCGCTCCCCCTTCTCCAAACTGAACATTGCTATTTGTGTCAATAACCCCAGTCCGCCAAAACTTCAGGACGCTTTGCCTGCGGCTATCCACATCAAGGCCTCGCTCCAGCAAAATCGGATTGGCCCCTGCTTGTGCCAGAATCAGCGCTGCAAACATCCCCGCCGGGCCGCAGCCCACTACTATGGGTCTCTCTTTTAGCTTCTTCATTGGCACGGTGTAAAACAACTCAACTTCTTTAGAGATGAGCTTTTCCCTGTTCTGTGAAAGAACTTCGTCTTCATCTCCTGAAACGCGCACATTGACGGTCATATTAAAATATACATCCTGCTTATTGAGTGTATTTACCGAGCGTTTTGCGATATCGATGCGCTCAATAAGGCTGTTCTCTATGCCAAGCCTTTTTGCAACAATGTCCTCCAACGCTTTATAATCATATGTAAGCGGTATTGCTAAGTCAGCTATTTTAATCATTGCCTTCTCCTATTTATCATTCTTCATTCAAAGTTTTTATTCCTTTGAATTTCCATATCTGTTTTGCTAACCTTACGAAGTCTGCCTTTAATAGGTATATTCTGCAGCTCCCGGAACACCAGCCCGCCTTTATTATTTAAGATTTCTACAAAGGTAGATACATCAACTATATTGATGATCCCTATATCTGCCTTGGTCACGCCCTCTATGCTGCAAATTGTGCCCACGATATCTACTGCTCTCATCTTTGTTTTCTTGCCAGCATTAATATGTAATTTCATAATTTCCTTGTTTAGCTGTGCACCCTTTGCCTCTTTAGTATCAGGCGCAGTATTTATCTTCTCAACAAATTCCTGTTCCGCATTATAAACAGTTTGTTTTTCCGGTCTGCCTTTCAAAGGTATCTCTTTCCCTATGTATTGGTGAATATCATTTAAAAGCTTCTTTTCATCCTGCGTTACAAAAGTAATTGCTTTACCTATCTTGCCTATGCGCCCCGTTCTTCCTATCCTGTGAACATAGCTTTCCTTGTCATCCGGTATATCATAGTTAATTACAAGTGTAATATTATCTATATCTATCCCTCTGGCTGCAACATCTGTAGCTACCAGATACCTGAAAAAGCCTTGCTTGAAATCATTCATTATCCTCAACCTGTCACGCTGTTCCATCCCACCGTGAATTTTCTCGCAGGTGTACTTCAAACTCGACAGCTCCTCATAAACCTCATCAACCTTTTGCTTTGTATTGCAGAATATAATGCAGCTATCCGGGTTCTCCACTATCGTTATGTCTCTTAAGAGTTTTGTTTTTTCCGTTTCATTTACATTATATCTTTCTTGAAATATCCTATCTGTGGCTTTATCCTGCTCTTCTATTTCTATGCGCATAGGATCCTTCATGTATTTGCTGCATAGCGCTTTTATGTTTGCTGGCATTGTAGCAGATAACAGCACAGTCATATGCTTTTGGGACAAGCTGTTTATTATAGTCTCTATTTGCTCTACAAATCCCATATTAAGCATTTCATCTGCTTCATCCAATACAAGATATTTTACATTTGATGTATCAAATGTCCCTGTGTCGATGTGGTCTATAATACGGCCAGGTGTGCCAACCACTACATGGGTTTTTTGCTTAAGCTCCTTTTCTTGATTATAAAAAGGGGATTTCCCATAAATCGCAGCTACTTTTAGTCTTTTAAACCTGCCTATATTAAAAATATCTTCTTTTACTTGGATTGCGAGTTCTCTTGTAGGTGTAATCACCAGTGCCTGAGGTTTATTTTCCTCCCAATCCACCAATTGGCATATAGGGATGGCAAAGGCTGCAGTCTTCCCGCTTCCGGTTTGGGATTTTTACACTCTTTCCTTTTGCTCCAGCACAGCAGGTACAACCTGCTGCTGGACTTTCGTAGGATTTTTGTAGCCTAACATTCCAATTGCTTTTAACAGCTCACCGCTAAGTTGATAATCGTTAAAACTTGCTTCTATCATTTGTCCATCTCTCTTCTTATATTTCTATTATAGTTATTTTTACGAATATACCTTTTTTATATCTGCACAAATAAATATAAACTGAGGAATATCAGTATACTCCCAGCCAATACAAAGATATGCCAGACAAAATGATGGTATTTAAACCAGTTAAATACGTAAAACAGAACACCTACACTATAAGCAATGCCTCCGGCAAGCAGTAAATAGAAGCCGGTAAAGGATACAGCCTTAAAAATGCTGCTGATAAAAAAGCTAATCATCCACCCCATTGTTAAATAAATCAATACATGTATTTTGACAAACCTGTCAATCCATATGGCCTTAAATGCAACCCCTACCAGTGCCAGTGCCCACTGGATGCTGCAGATTATAATGCCCTTAATACCGCCAATAGCAATTAAGCACAAAGGAGTGTAACTGCCCGCTATTAGAATATAAATAGACAAATGGTCTAGCCTCTCAAATACATTCTTCGCCTTTCCTTCTTTAAAAGCATGATATAGCATGGAGTTTGCGTATAAAACAATTGTAGACACTGAATATATCATCATACTTACTGTATATAAAGCATTCTGGGTCTTTGCACCTTTAATGGCGAATATCACCAGCGCAGCAATACCTAGCAGCACTCCTAACCCGTGAGTTACAGCATTTGCGATTTCTTCCTCCATATAAAAGTGTTTTCTTACTACAATTCCTGTCATCTTCAAAATATATACACTTCTTTCCTATTTTTAACTTCACTATTTACTCATATACCCAATATACTACTTATAACTGACTACTTCCACACCTTCATTTTCAACTATTTCCTTCAATTCCTCCAAGTATTCCGATGAGGTCGTTTTAAATTGTCTTGATGGTTTTTCTAAACCAAGAGCTTCATATTTACTGTCGCCAAATGAATGGTATGGTAACAGCTCTAATTTAGGTTCATATATATTATTTTTAACAAACTCAGCAGTTTTTCTGATATTAGCTAAATCGGAATTCACTCCATCCACTAATGGTATGCGAACTACAATAGGTACTTTCAACTCATTGAATCTTGCTATATTCCCCAGTATCTTCTCATTGCTGATTCCTGTATAATATCTATGCTTACTATCATCCATATGTTTTATATCAACAAATATCAAGTTGATTTTCTGCAATATGTCTTTCACTTCGTCAAAATCAAAATACCCTGAGGTTTCAATTGCAAGGTCTATCCCTTGATCGTAAAGCTTATATGCAAGCTCTCTCAGAATATCTGCCTGCATGGTTGCTTCACCTCCGGAGAAAGTAACTCCGCCCCCTGAAAATCTATAGAATATTTTCTGCTTTTCTATTATATTTAGTATTTCTTCACTGCTATAACGATAAATAAGGTTCTTTCTGCTTTTCGTCGGACAGACCTTCACGCATAACCCGCAGGCTTTGCATAGTTCTCTCCCACAGGGAGCATTCAAATTGATTCCTATCCCAGATGGACATACTTCTGCACACCTTCCGCATTGTATACATGTATTATTGTATTGTGCCACCTTGTCAAAAATCGTATGACTTTCAGGATTGGAACACCATTGACAGCTAAGGGGACAGCCGGCAAAAAAGATGATCGTCCTTATTCCATTTCCATCGTTAACAGAAAAGTTCTGAGGCTCCATAAAGTATCCACTTATAGGGTTCATATAACATCTCCCGGTTTCAAACTCGCTCTTAAGTATTCCTTTAATTAATAGTTTTTGTGTGCTGTTCTTGCAATTATTGCATCCTGCATTGACCTTGATAGATTAACAAACTGCGTGCTATATCCGGCAACTCTGACCAGCAGATCCTTGTAATCCGCCGGATTTTCTTGTGCCTTACGCAAGGTTTCTGTAGAAATGGTATTAAACTGCACATGGAATGCTCCCAGGGAAAAGAAGGCCTGAATCATAGACCCCAGGTTGCTTTGTCCTCTTTTTGTATTTACCAGGTCTTCATTTAATCTTAGGTTTAATAGGGTTCCTCCTGAATGTATATCCTGATTGAGCTTTGCTGCTGAACGCATAGCTGCCAAAGGAGTAGAAGTATCCGAGCCGGCGAAGGGTGATACCCCTTCCGATAACGGTTCCTTTGCTTTTCTGCCGCAGGGAGTTGCTCCTACGACTTTGCCGGTTGGCAGATAGTTTGAAATCCCCATAAAGGCAGTGTTAAAATTATTGCCATTTATATCCTTATACTTGTGCCCTTCTTTATAGTAGTAATTTGCCATTTCAATAGCCAAATCATCTACATATTCATTATCATTGCCATACTTTGGAACAGCAAGGGCTAATTGTCTTAAATCTTCATATCCTGCCCAATCAGCATCAAGTGCCTTAGTCAGAGTTTCCATTGTGGCAGCCTTATCTTCAAACACCAATTTCTTGATTACTGCCAAAGAGTTAGATGTAACTGCCAGACCTATTCCCGTAAGCACCGGTCCTAAGTTATATTTTGCACCGGTGTCCACCAGGTCTTTACCCTTTATCATACATTCTTCTATACAGGATGACAGAAATGGTCTCGGAACCATCTCCTTGTGAAGTTTTTGCGCCAGCAAGGTGGCTACAACGGCATGCTTAATTAAATTATCGAATTGCTTATAGAATGCCCGCTTAACGTCTTCATAGCTTTCAAAATTATTTGCTGGTTTCTCTTCCAAACCAATCTTCTCTCCAGTAATCCTGCTTCTACCTTGGTTTAATGCAAATTCTAATGCTGAAGTAAAGTTTATGTTTACAGCTGATGTCCATTCCCCTGTTTTACGGAAATGGGGAACTACACAGCCGCAGTTGTTCCAATCCCTCGCATCTTCCGGTTCATAGCCAGCATTTATAAGCATCTGATAACCGGCGTTATCATTATGAATTGCAGGGAATCCAGTACCCTTGCTTACCAAATGGGTCACTGCGCTTAAAAATTCACCGGGACAATCTTGATGAATTCTAACACTCAGTCCTGGCTGATGTGTTTTCACTCTTTCAGTAGCTTTTAAGCACATATATGAAAGCTCATTGGTCGCATCTTTACCTTCTCTTGTTTTACCGCCAATTGTCAGGTTTTGAAATTGATTGTATCCGGCAAAGAATTCAGCAGTATTTGCTGATATTGTCCAGACCCATTCAGATAGCTTTATCCAGAAAGCTTCAATCAGCTCTTGAATTTGATCTTTAGTGACGATTCCCTTATCCATATCTGCTTTGTAATATGGGTACATAAATTGATCGAATCTGCCAACATTCAGCGCAAGGGGATTCTCAGACAAAATTCCTCCAAGCTGTGTGAACCAGACAAATTGAATAGCTTCATAGAAAGTACTCGGTGGATTCTCAGGTATCCTCCTGCATATTTCAGCTATTAATAAGAGCTCTCCTTTTCTTGAAGCGTTGTTTTCCAAAGCTGCGCTTTCTCTGGCCTTTTCAGAATATCTATTTGCAAGTGAGATAATACCTTCAGAAGTAATGATAATTGAATTGTAAAAGTCCATTTTCTTCATGTCTTCTGATGAAGTAGGGGATAGCTTGGATATATGCTCCTTGGCATCTCTAATTATCCCCCCAAAGCCCTTTTTAAACAAAACATCTTGATAATCAGGAGTTATTTCACCCACAGCCTGTCTCCATTTAGAGTCATTATCTACAAAACCGGTATCCACTGCAACCCGTGCAGTCTCTTTGGGCAATTGTGCCAAAAAAGCCTCTTCCAGAGATTTTCCTTTCCAATAAGGAAATATGTTTTCCCGTACAAACACCCGCTGCTCATCTGTCATAATATATGGATCCTGAACTCTATTATCAAAATTATCCATTTCTCTATCTACCCAGGTCCATGAGAATTCAGGTGTTAAGATACCGCATTTTCTGAATTCGCCGATAGCACCAACAATCAATTCCCCTTCGAAAATAGCAACATCAATTTGCTCACAAGTGTCTCTGAAGGCTTTAGCCCTTCTTATAACTACAGATTCACCTTCTGTTTTCTTGTGCGACTCTGTCCACAACCTTGCTCTTTCATAAGAAATTGTAGGCTTTGAATTAATATAGTTTTGCCTTGCTGCTTCAATTCTTTGTGTAATCATAGTTATCTCCTCCCATAATATATAAATGAGTTTGTTTCTAGTATTTAACTATATTTTGAAAGATAACTTCGGTGTCATATGGGTTACTATATGTGTGGTTCTTATTTGATTTAAACATTATTGCAGAAGGGCTGGCAAGCTCAAAGGTTTGATTTTCAACGGTCAGCACCAGAGTGCCCTTTGTTACCACAATATGTTCATCCGTTGAATTCTGGTGAGGTGGGGACACATGTCTGGCACCAGGAAGCAGTTTAATATAAAAATACTCAAACCCGGATATTGGATTGAAGGGAAACACATTATACAATATCATTTTCCCATCTGATTCATTTAAAGGCTCAATAGCATCTATTGATATTGGCTCGTAATTATTTGCTTCACTGCCTAAGAGCTCAGAAAATGATATCCTTAATCCAGTTGAAATCTTCCATAATATTGATATCGTAGGATTTGATTCACCTCTCTCAATTTGACCTAACATAGCCTTGCTTACCCCGGTTAGGTTGGAGGTATCCTCTAAAGTCAGCCCTCTTTCAACCCGAACCTTTTTTAAAACAGTACCAATATTACTTGTTGGATCCATCAATTTATACCAACCTCTCTTAATGATGTGCCTATGGCTATAATTAAACTCGTTATATTGCACAAAATACGCTATAACGTATTTTAAGCTTAAAATATCACACAAATAAGAGGCTGTCAATATATTTAACAGCCTCAGGGATATTTATAATTTTTCAAAAGTATTCTTCAATAACAATGCATCTTCCTCTACCAAAGGCCCCTCGGAAATTATGCAGCCTTTGACATTAAAATCCTTTAGAGCTTTTAAACACTCTGCATAGTTAAAATCGCTCTCTAGCAGAGGAAGATGATGTCTCTCGCCTTTTTCATTATAACTTATTCCCGCCATATGCATGTGTAAATCGTCCAGAGCAGACCTGCCCAACTCATCCAGCACATATTGCAGTATCTTTGCAAAATCCTCATAACCTTTTAAACTGCCGTTTTGTCTTGCATGTATATGAGAAAAGTCAATACATAGCTTACATGAACTTACTTCTTTGCAGAGTGAAACTAATTCCTCAAGTGTCCCAAACTGAGTTCTTTTTCCTGTAGTCTCAAGCCTATAAGATATTTCGTCATGAGGAAGCTTTAACAAGTTCTCTTTAATAGTATTATACGCCTCCTCCTTTGAGTCCTTTAAATAAAAACCCGGATGGAATACAAGACTCTTACCCTTAACCTTTGATAGTCCTTCCGCTGCATTTATTATTCTTTTCATTGATTGTTCTTGCTTTTCATATTCGTCTGCATTTAGATTTATATAGTATGACCCATGGGCCGATAGATAAAAGTTATTGTCTAGTTTTGTTCTTAATATTACATCCTTATTTTTATCTGTCACATTGACACTTCTCACAAAAAGAAGTTCCATTGCATCAAGCCCTATGGATTTTATATAGTCAATGCCGGAAGCATAGTTGATTTTTTTTGACCCGCTGGTTATTGGTAACCCTGATATCCCAAATAATAGTTTATCCATATTTTCATCCTTACACCTTCAGACATTTATTCCCGAAGCTTACTTGTTCACCAGCTCCAAGCCTTCTTTAAACAAAGCGCCTACCTCTTGCCCCAAATCACAGTAGCTTTTGTTCATCATAATCATCGGATTTACTTTTATAGGGTCAGGTCTTTGATCTGTAAGACAGTCTTCATTGACATATACAGCAACTATCTCACCTAAGAACATCTCAAAATCAAATATAGGAATTGTCTGGATTACTTTACAAAGATAATTCACAGGGCATTCCTTAATCATTGGAGCTTTTCCAAGCTCATCATAGAAGGATGTGAACACCTTTGACTTATCTATTGTTTTTCCAGATGTTATACCGCAATAGTCTGTTTCCTTAACTAGGTCTGATGATGGTATATTAACACTAAAGTATCCATTTTCCTTGACTCCTAAGGTTGTATAATGGGTACTTTTCAGTGAAATATATAATACTGGTCTCATACTCACTATACCGTATGCCCCAATAGCAGCATAATTGGGCTTGCCCTCAACATCTGCTCCTGCAATAACTGCAGGAAATGGACCAAAGGGTATATTTTGAACTTTGACTTTTTCCATCTGTATTCCTCCAACGCATATATTACTGTTGATACTTAAGAATTATAAGTGGTATTCACAGAAAAATATAGACTTTTTCTTTCCTATGAATTATCATATAGATAAAGTACACCCCTAAGCCTATGCGCTTAGTTTTTCTATTTTTTGCAGCCTTTAACCTAAAAAAACCAAAATAGAAAAGACCGTTTCTATTGCCTCATAAGAAAATAATCATATGATTCTTTTAGACTCTCCATATCTGTTATATAATGGTGATATAAATTATATGAAAGAAGGATTTAGTTTGAAGATGATATATAGGATTCAATCGGCTATTCTTTGCTTTGTTGGAATTGGAGCATTATTTGGCGGTGCCCTGGCTATTTATGATCCTTATGGTATTTCATTTGGCATGCCAACTGATGTGCTGAAAACAGGTCCTTTCACTAATTTCCTGATTCCCGGCTTATTTCTATTCTTTGCTATCGGCGTAGGACACCTTATTTCATTTATATTTGTAAAACGCAGGCTAAAGTTCCATGCTTATATTAGCGGTGGAGCTGGCTGCATATTGACGGGCTGGATCCTGATTCAGTGCTATATAATGCGTTCGGTAGCCAGTTTACATGTTATCTTTTTTCTTGTAGGTTTATTTGAAAGTTCAATTGCGCTGTATATGCTTGTTAAGCTAAAGTTATTTCCTTTTACTAAAAAAGGTCAAATGCACTCCTTTTGATTGTGGTACCGAATAAACCTTCCTGCCAACAGCACTTAAGGATATAAAGAATAAGCCTCCACTGATTACAGCGGAGGCTTATAATATTTATTTAATAATTGGACCCGGAGAAGGATATATCTGTCTACCAAAAGCAGTGTTCACAACAATTGCCGCAGAAAGGTAAATTCCAAAAATGCCTGCCATCAGCAGTGACCAGGCTGGTATCACTGAGTAAGTCTTTGGTAATATACCCAAATCCATAAAAGCTATAAATGGCAAAGCCACATCTAAAGCAAGAATGATGAGTGTTAATACCAGTGGCGTTTTAAAGAAAGCCGGTGTCCACATATAGAGTACTAAAGTAAGTACTAACCATGCCCAACCATCAATATGAGCATCCAGAACAATTCCGTTAGTTACTGCATTAAATTTTAGAATCATTTCAAGTCCGCCCACTAGCATAAAAAAAGCACTAAAGAATAAAAATGTGTTTCCTCCGGTGGTGTTTCCACCTTTTAAATCAACCAAAGCAACTGTAAATTGTACTACGAAGCCTCCTAAGAGCCAACATCCAAGGAGTGGCAATGCTCCACCTGTTACTCTTCCTGACAATAAGGCAAAGAAGCAGAAGCAAGCAATTGCTAAAGCAACTAGGCCTGCCGGAGTTGGATTGGACCATTCTTTTGTTCCGTTCACCTGGTTCACAAAGACACCTTCACTTTCATAATAATGGTTTTAAATTTGGAGATAGCATTTTTCCTATCTCAGCACCAAATGCTATTATAAGTAATTTTCAGCCGTATATCAACATATTTCGACTTCTATAAAGAATTTATAGAAAAATTCCCTCAAGCTATATGCCTGAGGGAATTTAATTTTTACTTACTTTGCTCAAGATTTAGAGTTTTCAAGCCAAACTGCTGCCAATCTCCAGTTCTCTTAACCTTTTCAATAGTTCTTGTTATGTATTGGGTCAACTTCTCTTCGAAAACCTCTGCAGATGTCTCATGATTTTCTATCATGAACAGACCCTTCTCCCAACTGGCAGTGAGGGTTGGATTCAGCAATTCCTTTGCCGTAAGGCGAACCAGCTCTACAATAGCCTCTCCTTTTGGCTCCGGGGTCACGATCTGGGTCTTATCGTTAATTTTAATATGTCCGATATCCACTAGCTTTTTAATTATTCCCGAGCGGGTAGCGGATGTACCGATACCACAGGTTTTTATCTGCTCCCTGAGCTCCTCATTTTCTATATACTTTCCCGCTTTCTCCATTGTAATGATTAGCGAACCATCGGTAAATCGAGATGGAGGTTTAGTTTCTTTCTCTTCCAAATCAAATTTGGTCACATCACACTTCTCTTTTTTTACAAGCTTCTGTATTGGGGAATCGGACAATTCCTCTTCTTTTTTTGAGGAAGTGATATCATAGACTTCCTTCCAGCCCTGTACATTCAAAGTCTTTGAATTGGTCACAAATATTTCTGTGTCGATGGACGTCTCGACCCTCACAGTATTATACTCTGCCGGGGGATAAAAAATCGAAAGAAACCTTTTAACAATCAAATTATAAATATTTCTTGTGTCGGCATCCAGCTTAGACAGCTCAGTTGTCACATAGGTCGGGATAATAGCGTAATGGTCAGTAACCTTACTATCATCCACATATCGCTTAGTGCTTTTATCAATACCAAGCTTTCCAAATTCCTTAATCTTAGATATGAATTCCTTAAAATCGGCATTACCGTATAAACCATTGAGAACCTTAGGCAGCTCTGGTACGACGTCAGTGGAGAGCACCCTGCTGTCAGTTCTTGGGTAGGATATCATCTTCTTCTCGTAAAGACCCTGAGCAATTTCCAGGGTTCGATTTACCGGAATCTTAAATTTCTTATTCGCCTCTGATTGCAGCTCTGCAAGATTGAAAAGCAAAGGAGCTTGCTCCTTTTTTACTTTCACCTCAACCTTTTTGACCGCAGCCTCACTGCCTTCCAGCTTTTTAATAATTTCCTCTGCTTCTTCCTTAGTGATATATTTATCTTCATTTTCCGAATCCTCTGCCGGATTTTTATCTTCCTTTTTCTTTTGCTGCCATCTGCCCTTATAAGAAATACCACTGTCTTGAGACAGGAAACTCGCCATAACTCCATAGTAAGGCTTAGGTACAAAATTTCTGATTTCCAATTCCCTATCCACAATCAGTCCTAATACGCAGGTCATTACTCTACCTATTGGGATAACGGAGGACTTATCTTCTTTTAGAAAGGCCGACAGTTTCTTGCCGTATTGGCAGGTATACATTCTGCTAAAATTCATGCCAAAGAGCCAATCCTCTTTTGCCCTGCAATAAGCGGCTTTTGAAAGGGAATCATACTCGCTGATGTTCTTTGCCTCGCTGATTCCCTTCTTAACTGCATCTTCTGTCTGAGAAGAAATCCAAACTCTTTTTGCAGGTTTATCCGATCCACTTTGATTATAGACCAACCTGAAAATGTACTCACCCTCACGTCCGCTGTCGGTACAGGCATAGATCATATCCACATCCTTCCTGCACATCAGGGACCTTATCACTTCAAACTGCTTCACAGTTCCTTTGTTATCTATTACAATATATTTGTATTCTTTGGGAATGATAGGCAGATGCTCCACCTTCCATGACTTATACTCCGGATTGTAGACATCGGGATATGCCATGGTTACAAGATGCCCGAAGCACCAGGTTATTATGGTATTTGCTGTTTCAGCATAACCTCTGCCTCTATCCGCTGCTGAAATCTGCACCCCCAGCGCACTGGCAAAGCTGGCAGCAACAGATGGTTTTTCGGTTACATATAATTGCTTGCTCAAAATCTCACCCTTTATAAATATAATATAAAAACCTTCTGTTATTATGCTGATATCATAATAACAGAAGGTCGGTAATATATCAATTTCTATCTTAGTTTTGAGCAAATCAAGCTGCCTAATCTTTCGATGCCGGTTCTGATTTTTTCGGGAGCAACTCCTCCGAAACTAACTCTCATGCAGTTATTGCCCATGCCGCCACCTTCTGTAAAGAAGCTTTCCCCCGCTATGTACGCAACCTTAACCTCCGGATTTGTCGTGGACTCGACCAACAGCTCCGTAGTATTAATGCCACCCGGCAATTCTGCCCATGTGAATAGTCCCCCATCCGGGAAGGTCCTTTTGGTTCCTTCGGGGAAGAACTTGTCTATAGATTCAACCATAACGTTTCTTCGTTCGCGATACAGGTCGCAAACCATCTTATGATGAGCTGGATAATATCCTCGTTTAAAGAATTCAGCACAAATTATCTGAGGCAGCATAGATGTATGGGAGTTGGTTGCCGTCTTAGCATCAAACAGTTTCGCCGTCACTTCATCATTGGCAAGGATATAGCCCAGTCTGCTGCCCGGTGAGAATATCTTGGAGAAGCTGTTTGCAAGAATAGTGTGGCCGGTTTTATCAAAGGCTTTAATCGGCAGCAAATCGTTTCCGCTGTAACGTATATCCCGGTATGGATCGTCCTCTAAGATTACGACATCGTATTTGCTTCCTAATTCAGCTATTTTTTGTCTCCTGTCAAGGGATAGGGTTCTGCCTGTAGGGTTCTGGAATGTGGGTATGACGTAAGCCATTTTCGGTTTGTACTTTACAATTTTTACTTCCAAATCCTCCGGAACCATACCGTTATCATCCATATCTACAGCTATGCATTTTGCCTGGAACATTTCAAATATTTCTATGGAATGTACGAAAGTAGGTGATTCAACCAAAATCACATCTCCCGGCTCAATATATAACTGGCACACTAAGTTCATTGGTTCCAGTCCACCGTTGGTAATCAGAACATTTTCAACCTTACCCTTGACCCCCTTAGGTGCCAATAAATCATTAACAATAATTTCCCGAAGGTCAGTCAAACCCATGACACCACCATATTGAAGAGCTTCCACACCTCTTTTGTCAACTCTCATGATTTCATTTGTAATTTCCCGAACAATATCAATCGGAAGGGCTTCTTTTGCCGGAGCACCGCCTCCAAAAGATATGATTCCCGGGTCATTCATGGCTCCAAATAAGTTTCTTATAATTGTTGCTGATTTCTCCATCGTGGTCATACGTTGTGCAAATTTTGACATAATAAACCACCTCTCATTAAACTGTTGCGTTTTCACTATGCTGGAGTACTTTTATCTATTTTTCGAATTTTGTTTTCATTTCCGCAAATAATCTATTAAATTCTGCCGGATCTTCAGAGATACTATATTTATGTTCAGGCCCCGGAAAGGTTCCATCCTTTGCTTCTTTAATAAACTGGGTAATGCCTTGTGTGGCAATACCTGCAATATCGGCATATTTCTTGGCAAACTTAGGAGTAAAGGCTTCAAACATACCTAAAACATCTCCTATAACCAATACCTGACCATCTGTGTCAGCCCCTGCACCGATACCATACACAGGAACAGGAAGAAGCCTATGAACAAATGCACATACCTCTTCTGGAACACCCTCCAATAAAACAATACGGGCACCTGCCTCATAAACGGCAATGGCATCCTGAATCACGGCACGGGCGCTATCAGTGGTACGGCCTTGAGCTTTAAAACCTCCCATTGCAGCTGAGCTTTGCGGAGTCAATCCAACATGACCGAAAACAACTATACCTGCCTGTACAATCGCCTTGATTTTATCAGCTACTGCAACGCCGCCTTCTAATTTAATCGCATCCACATCGCCCTCTTTAATAAATCGAACAGCATTATGTACCGCGCTTTCTACACTTTCATGATATGAGCCAAAGGGCATATCACCTATAATATAAGTATTAGGGGCACCACGTCGTACTGCCTGACAGTGATTGATACTCATATCCATCGTTACAGGAGTAGTTCCCTGATAGCCGTAAACGACCATTCCCATTGAGTCACCAACTAAAATCATATCCATACCGGCTTTTTCTGCATAAGCAGCAAAGCAGCAGTCATAAGCCGTCATCCATACCGCCTTTTCCCCTGCTTCCTTCATCTTATATAAATCTAAAATGGTCTTTTTCTTTGCCATAGTGATACCTCCTGTAGATAAAATTTACTACTTAAATAGATTATACACAAAATTCGGATTGATTGGGGTCCACTTTTAAATTTTATAAAAAAAAGCCCCAGGGACAGTTTGCAACGACCCTGTGCTTTTTCTCGCTCTATTCATTTACAGTTCTATTTCTGCTACAATACCATATTCCTTATGGTTGGACTCATCTTTTATAAAATGCCATTTGCTTGGAATTCCTAAATCTTTAGCTAATCCTTCAAGGGTATACATCATTATGCCTGCATCAATGTAATTTTCTTTCTTCTCAGGATCTAAAATCGCCAGTTCTGCAGCTCCATCCTTTAATATCAGTCTGCAGGGCTGAATGTTTTTATAAGAAGGTGCATTTCTGACATAGTAGAATATATCCACCATGCCTCTTCTCTCCAATTCCTCGTAGGTTGCCTGTTTTCCCCACTCATTTATATATACTATCTCACCTATGGAATGTCTTGATTTGTCTGAGGATGTAGCCTCATTAAGCTTTGTGCCATAGGGGTCTTGCTTATATGTTGGTGATGTATTCATTACCGTCATATGCGGTGTCTTCTGTTTTATAGCTGCCTCATCAATTAGCCCTACTGCCAATAGATAATTGATGTAACCTGTATCGTTCTTTAATAGCTTCATCTTTAAGTCGCCAGGCACACTTGTTATATTTATCCAACAGCTTCCTAAATTCATATCATATAGCTTTTTGACAACTGACTGCATATAATATGCACCATAAAATTCAGCTTCAGGATCTTCTTTAGAAGTGACAAGTCCAATATAATGAGGGCTTCTGATCATAACGCCGCTATACCCGCCTATACCCTCCAAGTCATTGAAAACCTCTTTACCATTTACCAGCATAACAAGTGAAAAACCTTTATCTCTACCAATGCCATCATTAATCTCTCTCAGATATTCCACGACATCCGCAAGAACTATCCCTCTTAAACGGGTTTCTTCGTAATCTCTGGTTGATAGGATATTCGCTGTAAACTCTCTAAAGCTCATTATTCTGCCTCCTTAATTTTAAACTTTGAAGCTCTTATTCTCCATACCATTCAATTTTACTATATTCTATGGTTTAAACACCACAGCTAAAAACATTTTAAATTGTTCTCTAGCCAGTAATGCATGAGATATGCCTGCTGGCATTACAATAGTTTCGCCTTTTTTCACAAGAAAGGTCTTTTCTCCAATTGTTATATCCGCTTCCCCATCCAGCAAATAGACCATTGCATCTCCACTAGATGAGTGCGAACTTATTTCTTCCCCCTTGTCAAAAGCAAATAAGGTCAAGCTTAAATTCTTTCCTTGAGCTAAAGTCCTGCTGACTACCTGCCCTTCTTGGTATGAAACCAAAGACTCCATTTCCAGCACCTTCGATAGTTCAATGTTTTTTATAAATTGTTCCATTACAAATCCTCCTTAATTATCTGATTTAATCCTATAGCTTATATTCTTCTTATATATAATATACCATTTTCAAATATCTAAATCTGTGATTCTTATCACATAAGTAGTAAAAACTTAAGTCATTATAAGAAAATCCTCTGCAAGTTAATATACCCCAGAGGATTTAGTTTAATATCTATTCCCTGACTTAGGACTCAATGCGCTCACAATTCTTGCTTTGTGCTATTAAAACAGCAAAATATAGAACACTATCAGATGAAATACTTGGTCTACTGCAACGGCTAGCCAAGCCTTGCTATCCACGACAGTAGTTATCCCCATCACGTTGCGCATCCACCAATTGGTAGGCTTCCTGGAGTCAATCAGCACATGACTTCCCCAAAGTACAAAATAATCCTTCCAGGTCAGAAAGTCTGTAGTGAAGGTAAAAACAAAAATACATAGAGTATAAATAGTAGCATGTACGATAAGGGGTATTATGCGCGTCTTTTTACCATCAGCCATCCAAGCATTCTGAAATAAAAAGTCTCCCACTAAATGGCCAAGTAGTAAATTATCAAATAAGCTCATTATTAAATATACCACCTTCATCTATCAGCTCCAGCATCACCTCTACCAAGTCAGGATCAAACTGTGTAGCTTTGCATCTAATTAGCTCTTGAACAGCCTCTTCAATACTCATTGCTTTGCTATAAGGGCGATTACTGGTCATTGCTTCAAAAGCATCTGCTATTCCTACTATCCTTGCCATCAGCGGAATATCCGTCCCCTTTAGTCCTGTGGGGTAACCTGATCCATCAAACTTTTCCTGATGATAGAGAGCTACCAGGTAAGCATCCTTTACATAAGATGATGGCTCTATTTGGGCTATAATATTTGCCCCAATGCTAGTATGTTCTTTTATTTGCTCATACTCCTCTATTGTAAGTTTTTCGTGACTAAGCAAGATGTTATCAGGTACACCAATTTTACCAATATCATGCAAAAACGCCGCCATTTCCAGCACTATTTGCTCTTGGTCACATAGGCCTATCCTTTTTCCTATTTTTAGAGCTATTTTTTTCACACGCTCTGAGTGGCCTTTTGTATATGAATCCCGGGCCTCTATTGCTGCCGTAAGGGTTCTGGTAATGCTCATCATAAGTGTCTTTTGTTCTTCATATAACTGGGCGTTGATAATAATTATTGCGGATAGATTTGCCACCGACATAGCAAAGCGTAAATCTTCCTTATCAAAAAGATTGCCATCCTTCTTATTTACAAGCTGAAAACAACCAATGGACTTTTCATTCCAAATTATAGGCACTGTAAGAATAGAGCGGGTAGTAAACCCTGTCAGGCTATCAATGCGATTAGCCCAGTTAGGATCTTGCAAAACATCCGTAACCAGTTCAGCCTCTTTTTGTTCAATAACCTTTCCCGCAATCCCCTCACCTTTTTTTAAAACCACACCATCAAATTCTTTGGTTTTGGGTCCCCTGACAACTCGAGGTTCAATCAACTCTGTCTTTTCATCAATTAGCCAGAGTGTAGCTGCATCAGCATCTATTACTCTTTGTACTTCCAACAGAACCTTATCCAATACCTGACTTATGCCCATGGTAGAATTTATTACATTGGTAATTCCCATGAAAGCATTTAGTTCTTCAATATTATCCTTACCTTTATTGTTTCTAATCAAATTTGTCACCCCTATTTCCATTCTACCCTATATACATCAAGTGGTTCTTTCTTTCCATCCAAATTTACTAACCCCCTTAAAGCAACCTCATATAGTGCAGATAATCTTTCTTTAGTTGCAGGACCAATCAGAATTTCACCCTTTTCTGCCTTTGCCTCCAACCTGGCAGCTATATTCACCACATCTCCAATTGCTGTATAATCAGCTCTTTCTTCTGTGCCGATATTACCCACCACTGCTTCACCACTGTTAATACCAATTCCCACTCCTATTTTTTCACCATACACCTTTGCAAATTCTTCTCCATGTGCTGTGATATTTCTTTGTATCTCCATTGCTGCTTGTACAGCCTTGCTTTCGTGATTTTCTACATCCAGAGGGGCATTAAAAACAGCCATAAGCGCATCCCCCATGTACTTATCCAAAGTTCCTCCATGGTCAAATATCACCTTATTAACTATTTTAAAAAGGGAATTTAAAATACTTACTACTTCCTCAGGAGATTTTAGCTCCGCAATAGATGTAAAACCACGGATATCCAGAAATAACACCGTTATTTCCCTGCGTATCCCACCCAGCTCCAATACTTGTCCACCCTGAGCCAATTTTTTAGCTACTTCATATGATACATATCGACTAAACAGACGGAAAGTCTTATTCTTTTCCTTCTGAGCCTCCCAAATCTTAAACCCAATATTTAATAGATACGATGTGAATAGAGCTAATAAAGTATAAGTAATAGGCCATATAGTAAGAAACGTGTCAAATTGATAAATAACAAAAACCAGATAAGCTATAGTAAGCAATAATACAAGCAGCAATCCTATCAACCAGCTGCAAACGGAAAAGGTGACTCCCGATAAAATCCCAAACAGCGCAATAGTAGCTTGTGATTGGGGAAATGGGACCAATAACTGCTCTCTTATTAACGCATTCAGAACCTGTGCATGGAATTCTACCCCATGCATCGGCCCTCCCACAGGAGTGTAATATTGATCTTGAATACCAACCGTTGTACTGCCGATTAATACGATCTTACCATCGATATCCTCTGGGTCAAATTCATTATTATAGATCTGCAAAAAAGAAATCCGTGGAATAGTATTAGGCTCCTTTGAATACTTAATAAAAATTTCACCATTGCCTGAAATCCTTTTCAATATTGGAACGACAACATTCCCATGCTTCAGAACTTGCATATCAAAAGAAGGTATAATATTTCCCGGAAACTTAATATCAGTAATAGCCTTGCGTAAGATTCCGTCATTATCTGGATAAACGTTAACATGTCCGCTGGGGTTCTGAAAGAGACTCAAAGGCTTCAAATATAACGGACTAGTATTCTGTATGGATACATAACCAGCCAGCACTACATTTTCTTTATTAATAGCCTTTTGTAAGGCCTTATCCTTGGCCGGATCTGAACTGCCTTCTGTAAAAAGTACATCAATTCCTACAACCCTAGGCTGAGCTGAAAGAAGATTTTCTATTGCTTGGGCGTGGATCTCCCGATCCCAAGGCCAACGTCCCAATTTAGCAAGAGATGGATCATCAATACCGACAATGACAATATCTTCTATATCCTCTTCTAGCGTAAGATATTGTCTCAAATCATAAGTCATATTTTCTATTCCATTTAAGACCTGAAAATGGTAGAAGGACCACGCAAATATGGCTACAAAACATCCAATTATGAAACCTCGGCTGAGCATTTTGTACAATTCTGTGATCCCCCCTTTTAAGATTTATGAACTTTTTAGTATTCCCTGTTTACTTTACATTGTTATTATTAACGTTTCCGTTGTTTAAGTCGCTGCTTCCATTATTGCTCCCGTTATTGCTCCCGTTATTTATGTTGGGATTCCCATTATTTATATTGGGGTTTCCGTTAATGGCTCCGTTATTTGCATCAGTATTTCCATTATTGCTCCCATTATTTATATCAGGGTTTCCATTATTGCTCTCACTATTTATGTTGGGGTTTCCATTATTACTCCCGTTATTTATGTTAGGGTTCTCATTATTGCTATTGCTGTTTGAGCCATTATTGTCTTGTCCGGTACTATCTTGCATCTTTTCCAGCTGTCCTTTTATTGTATCATTTATCTTCTGCAACATTTTCTCTAACCTATCTACCTGTGTTTCAGTTAAGTCCGTTTCAATATCAGCTCCAACAACCTCTGATTCTTCTGTAAGAGCCTCTTCTAGAGCATCCTTTTCCCAAGAATCTAGCTTCGATAATTCTATTGCTTTAGGTATTGCCAGCTTATCATCTCCGAGAGTTATATTTATTTCTTCCTTGGAGCCAACTAAAACTTCACCTTCGCGTTCCCCATCTTTAGCTACTGCTATTCTACCGGTATAAACAGCCACTTTTGTAGTTCCGTCATAACTTACATCAACAGCAAAAGTAGTTCCTCTGATTCCTGCTACAGATGCAGGTGTAAATATATCGAAAGTTGACTTACTGTTAAGTAGCTTTTGCACCCTGCCGAAGATTTTTCCCGTCCAAACTACTATGCCTGTATGGCTTTCATTATTCGTTAAATTATCAGTCTTTAATTTAAGCTCTACATTAGAAGACGGCCCAATGCGTACTGTGGTTGTATCATCTGCAGTAAGTACTACTTGGCCTCCCTCCTTTGTAATGATTCTCTCTCCCGGATAGATTATTCTTCCTACCATCAGCAGATTATTTTTTCCATCATAAGCTTTCCCCGACACCTTGGTAATGCTAAATCCTTTATCTAATGGCTTAAGCTCAAGTAGCCTTGTCATAATTACAACTGCCTCCGCCCGAGTCAGCAAGGTTTTAGGTTTAAAATTACCATCCTCATAACCGGCAAGCAGCCCTAAATCTTTACATATCTTTGCTTCTCGCCCGTTTTCAATTTGGACTTGATCCTTAAAACGGCCAGCATCAATAGATTTTGCAAAGCCAAGAGAACTTGCAAGTAATTTGGTTGCTTCATCCCGGCTGATATACTTCTCACTTAATTCCGATTGCGAATATTTTACAGGCACCACATTTCTTAGCATAACCAAAAACTCCTTCTTGGTTATTGGCTTTTCCGGATAAAAAAAGGGCTCATTCTGACTACCAAGCACATCATTTTTTACATGATTCTCTATGGCGGATTTGGCCCAATGATTTTCTATATCTCCAGGATAATTGTCTGTTGCCGGAGCCATTCCATTAACGTTAATTATTAAATATATTGCAAGCACTAGCAGAATAACAATTCGTTTCTTCATGAAGAAAACCTCCAAAACTATGTAATATAACTGTACTTCGACATTTATTAACAATTTCCTCCTATTTTCTCAGGAATTACACTATTTTGTTCATAACCTAATTCGCTTTCGACTAATAGCTTTCCTTCCTGAATATAAAACCGACTAACTCAAAAAAGACTATGACGAATTGAGCTTGATTTTTACTATCATTTAAGTTAGAATAAACTATACTTTTGAAAAACTAATATAATCTCGTATAATCATGGAGATATGGTCCATAAGTTTCTACCAGACTACCGTAAACAGTCTGACTACGGGGAATTAATTTAGATTTATACTTAGATAGTATATTAATGGCGGTATAATATTTAGATTTTTTTCATCCTGTAGATAATCTCTGCAGTTTTTTTATTTTTTGATATTAAATGGAAATGAGGGATAGTATGCAGCTATTAAAGGAAAAGATCTTAAAAGAAGGTAAAGTGCTAAACGGAAATATATTAAAGGTAGACAGTTTTTTAAACCATCAGATTGATATTGAGCTATTAAATGAGATAGGGAAAGAATTTGAAAAAAGGTTTCAAGGTAAAGGTATAACCAAAATACTAACTTTAGAAGCATCTGGTATCTCAATCGCAGTTATTGCAGCTCAATATTTTAATGTGCCTGTTGTCTTCGCTAAAAAAACCGAATCCAAGACTTTGGATAAAAAAGTCTATGAAGGTAGTGTTTACTCCTACACTAAGGCTCAGAATTATAAAATACGAGTTTCAAAAGATTATATTAATAAAGAGGATAACATCTTAATTATTGACGACTTTTTAGCTAATGGCCAGGCAATTTTAGGCTTGAAGGAAATTGTTGATGCTGCTAATGCAAATTTGGTAGGTGTCGGGATTGTTATAGAAAAAGGGTTCCAAAAGGGTGGAAGCTTGTTAAGAGAGGCCGGCATAAATATCGAATCGCTTGCTATTATAGATTCTCTGGAAAATGATGAAATAATTTTTAGGAACAGTTAATAATTTAAGGCTTCTACACTAATTCATGGCTCAAGTATATAGTAATAACCTCCTTGTGCAAAAAATCCTCTGCTGTTTAAACTAACAACAGAGGATTTTAATATGTCTCCTTTTATTTACTGCAATTGTATCTAACCACGCTTCCATAGTTCTCAGCACATGGTTTCTCATCTCTGACAGCAATATTACCACTTAATATAACATGCTTTATACCGATAGGTGGTAACGTTGAATTGTTATAATCCTCAAAGCCGGTGATTTCATTAAAATCAAATATTGTAATATCTGCTAACTTTCCAATGGAAAGTTCCCCTATATTCTGAAAGCCTAAGGTTGCTGCCGGTAATAATGTGCACTTATTAATAGCATTTTCCAAACTGATAACCTTTTTCTCTCTTACAAATTTACCTATGAAAAGCGGATAATTACCATATAAACGTGGATGCGGCACACCAGCTGGTATGCTATCAGAACCTACCATTTGCAATGGATGCTTTATTAGCTTTATGGTATCTTCCTCTGAAAATACATTTAAAGTCACTATTCCTACTCCGGTTTGTTCTTCTATTAATAGATCTGCCACAAAGTCCACCGGATGTAAATTCAGGTTTTTAGCAATTGCCCCTACAGTATTTCCAATGTAAATCCGATTCTTTTCTGTTTTTACGGAGGTTATAAGTATACTGTCCCAGCCATTAATAGCACTATAATTGTCCCAGCCTTTATAACGGGTCTCCTTACTTGAAAGCTCCAGCTTTATTTTTTCTAATACTGCTCTATCCTTCAATTTGGCTATTAGATTATCGCTTCCTTTATTTGTAGCCCAAGGAGGTAAAAGCTGCGTCATTAATGTACTTCCGGAAAGATACAGATGTTCATCAAATGTAATATTGATACCCTTATCAATCGCCTTTTCTACAAACTCAATAAGTACTTCCGCGCTACATCCAAGCTCCTTAGAATTATACGATCGCATATGCGAAATATGAAGTCTTACTCTTGAACCTTCTGCAATAGCAATTATTTCCTTCAAGGCATCAACTATAGAGCTATCATGGTTTCTAAGGTGAACCATAACCACTCCGTTATATTTCTTCACTACCTTACATATTTCTATAAGTTCATCTCTTGAGCTGAAAATAGCCGGCATATACTGCAGTCCCAGAGACATGCCAAAAGCCCCTGCCTCCATTGCAGCGTCAACTATTTTGCACATTGCATCAAGCTCATCCCTGCCAGGTATTCTGTTATCAAACCCCATTACATATGTCCTGACTGCTCCATGAGATATAAGTGCCGCATAATTATTTTTTAATCCTCTTAAGCTTATATCGCTAAAGTACTCATTTAGGTCACTAAACTCCCATCTAATACTTGGATCCCCCACTACACCCCTAATATAATTCTTCCATACCTTGCTTTCATCTTCTATACATGGTACAACTCCCAGGCCGCATTGACCAACCAGCTCTGTAGTAACACCCTGCAGCAGTTTCAAATTCATAATTCCAGGCTCCATAAAAGGCACCAGATCATTATGGCTATGTACATCAATAAATCCGGGTGATACCACTAACCCTGAAGCATCAATAACCTCACTGGCTTCAAAGCTTAAACCCTTTCCGATATTAACAATTACCCCTTTATTTATCGCTATGTCCGCTACGTAGGGAGCGAAGCCAGTCCCATCAACTACCAATCCATCTTTTATCAGAATATCCATCAATTGATCACTCCTCTATAATTACAAAACTCTTCTCCCTTTTACAATTAGTTTTTTATATCTTTGTCCTGCCTCAAAAGTCAAGGAATAAGTAAAAATACCGGCTATTACAAAGTACTAACCCGTAGTGCATAAAAATACTGCACTATCGGATGCTTTAGCTTCATCATCTCTGACATGTTCAAAAGCCTTTTTTTCCCTACTCGCCTATCCACCAAAGCCAACACATTCAGTAAAATATCCTTGCTCTCCAAGCTCTCCTCTATCGAAACAGATAAAAACTTATTTGCAACAACGTTAAAATCCGATTTGCTTAATACTGTCTGAGCTGACAGCAGCTCCTTTGAATGTTCTGATATTTTTCTACTCCTTGCAATTACTATCAGGCGATCCTCCGGGACTGTATCCTTGGTACCTTTTCTCACTGCTTCAATTTCTTCAGTATTGATAGGAACTACAATATCCGGATCATTCTTTATTTCCTGTTCTGTCTGATACCATTTGATCAAGGTAGTTTCATCATTCATATTGAATACATATTTTTTATCTGCCGTAATATAACACCGTCCAGCTTTATCAGGTAAATAGCGATAGCTGGTTGCAAGGTACTCCACTCTGCCATATAATGCAGGGCAAAGAAAGCTCTCTAAAAGCTGCTTTTCTTTACTCCAAGCCATATGTTCCTCCTATCAACCTACTGAACTTTAAAAGCAAGATTCTTCTCATAGTCTTCTATAACATCCTGTTCTCTGAATAAGCTTGAAACGGCTGCATCATAATCATATAATCTTTCTGACTTCTTAATTTTCTTTGCATGCTTTTCATTATCGGAAAACATTGAAATCATATAAAACCAAAGGCCTTTCATCTTAAACAATACATTCGTATCTCCAAAAAGCACTTCTTTATAATCGCTATATAATTTGTCATGGAACTCTTTTAGCAAATTCTTATCAAGTTTAATATTATTCTTGATATCATTTACCAGTCCTGGATTCGCCAATAAACCTCTTCCTAACATCAGGGAACCGACTCCTGGAAAATCAGCAGTGAACTCTTTGTAATCTTTGAATGTAAAAATGTCGCCATTGTAACAAATGGAATTCTTACTAGTACTTAGCGCTTCCTTAAAAACTTTCAGGTTAGGCTTGTTTTTATAAAAATCTGTCTGCAGCCTAGGATGAATTGTCAGCTCCTCTATAGGGTATTTATTATATATCTCCATTAACTCGCAAAATTCTTCAGGTTGGGTTTTGCCTATTCTTGTTTTCACTGAGATTTTTGTTACCCCTTGAGAAAAAATTTCTTCTAAAAACACATCAAGTTCTTCTCTTTTTGCAAGAAATCCGGACCCCTTATTTTTAGAAACTACAGTTCTGGAAGGACATCCCAGATTCAAGTTTACCTCTTCATACCCCAGTAGTTTTATTTTCTTTGAAGTATGAATAAAGTCTTTTGCATTATTGGTCATTATTTGCGGAATCAAAACTAATCCTTGATTGTTTTCAGGCAAAATATCATTTAGCTCTCGGGTTTTTAAACTTCCGCTTTGATTTGCAGAAATAAATGGAGAAAAATACTTATCTATATTATTGAAAAAAGCATTATAAGCATTTCTATAAATGTACCCAGTCAAACCCTCCATGGGTGCGAAATAAAATCTCATATATCAAATAGCTCCTTTTATTCAATTACTCCCTAACCACCAAAGCAATACACTCTTAATAAATAGTGTGTTCTTGTTATCTTGCTTATAAACTTCCTTTAGCAATCAAATAACTTTGGTGCCTAACATATATTATTATACTTTATCCTCCACCTTGAAAGAAAGACCATATTCAGCAAGGATGCTTTTTATGTTCAGTGTTGATTTTTTGTTAGAAAAATGGACTCCCAATTGTTTGGGAGTCCATTGATTGTTTTTATTAGGTTTAATATTACATTAACAGAACCTTTCAATTAAAAAATCAAAGGAAAAGTTAAAGTAACGAAAGCTGCCCAAAGCCCGTAGACCGGCAAGTACTTAGTAACGGCATCCTGGATGGTTGAAGGTCCGGTTTTGTCTTGCAGAAAACGTAAATAGGCGAGCATAATCCAAATCAGATTAGCCCAAATAAGTATATTCACACCTAAAACTGCAAGTCTGTTGGGCGTAATCCCATAGGAAGAAAGCCTGAACACTATGGCTGATAAAGCCACACTGTCAATGATAAGCGCTAGAACAATCAGCGCGAAATTTATATAATCAGAAATGCTCTTCTTCTCGTCTGTGCCGCTTTCGGTAATGGTGAATATGGTGACGGCCAATACACTAAGGAGTATCCCGTTGAAGGATATGAGAAAATTGCGGTCTAAGAATGGATTTTTCCCGACCCAAATAACCGTTATTAGATAGACCAACAATGTGACCAGTACCAGAGGACTAAAAATTTTGGCTATATATGGTGCAATATTTTTAGCAAGCTTAAGGTTCCTTGATACCAGGTACGCAGCCACAATAGCGAGAGAGGCAGCACCAAATAAAACGACATTTTTAAAATAGAATTCAGATATATCCATTCCGACAAAAGTAAATAACTGCATGGTTAACGCTGTTAGCAGCATTCCGCTGATTGCCATGCATGCATAGAGTATGCAAAATTCCCCGTTAAATTTCAGATAAGCTAATCTTGCGCTGCCTTTGCCATGCTCATTTCCTGTAAATGCAAGCCCTGATAGTACCCATAGGAAAATGGGAAGGTGTAGGTAAGCCAGGATAATACTGTCTTTATGCTCTAGTGTCAGTATATTAATATAAAATCCGGTGATTAAAAATAACGATGCAAGGGTGTAAAGAACACTTCGTTTGGGGGTATTATTGTATACAAAATAGGCGGCAATAAAGGGAAGTATACCAAAAGCAAGGTTAATAGGGGCTATTGTTTGCTGCTCAACAAAATGCAAAATTATCCTGGTGCTTATACCGGCCAGAATTGCTAAAATGCCCATGGCTAAGAACTCTTTCTTAAGCAAGGAAGCTTTTTCTGTATTTGTTGTCTCCTTGAAATGCAGTCTTTCATACCAGGCGGCAAGAATCTGCGAATCAGGGTTCTGTTCCCAGGCGTATGAGAATGAATTTTTAAAAGCTTCGGGTTCGTTTCTAAATATTCTCTCCAGCTCATGGGGTTTATCAATATTTTCAATAATCAAATTGTTAAGGTCCATGGTTATGCCTCCCCTAATCCTTGTATTCTAAAATATCTCCAGGCTGACATTCTAAAGCCTTACAAATTGCCTCTAAAGTTGAAAATCGAATCGCTTTCGCCTTTCCATTTTTCAATATGGATAGATTGGCCATCGTTATTCCAACCTTCTCTGTAAGTTCTGTTACACTCATTTTCCTTTTAGCCAGCATTACATCAATATTGATTATAATTGCCATATCATTCACCTCACACCGTTAAATCATTTTCTGATTTTATATCTATGGCTTCTTTTAAAAGCTTTTGAAGAACCGCGGCAAATACTGCAATCACCATTGAAGCAAAGACAGGGACCATCCCGAATATTATGAGGCCTGGGGCATCATCCTTCTCTGCTACGAGAAAAACGAAGGGCATCATTACCGCATACAAGGTACTGATTGTAATTGCACAGTGCTTTATATTCTTTAAAGCATTAACAGAAATTTGTGAGAAAGCTTTATTCTTGTCAATATAGCCCAGAAGCTTAAAAGCTTGGTACAAGGCGAAGTAGAATGGTATCACTGATACATACATACCTATTATAATAGGATATAGTAACTGGGCATACTCTGGATTTGCTGGATTATTAGGCAACCAAGTCAACCCAAATATACCCAGAGCAAGAATCGGAATTCCGATAAGAATAACAGCTATCTTTAAAAAGAGTGTTGTTCCTCGTTTCATAAAAAGCACCTCACTTATTTATTGTTGATTTGATTTTAACATATTATTTATTGTTTTACAATATATTATTATTGATTATAGCTATTTCTTTATTGTTTAAAGTATATATTTAGACCATTTTTCACTAAATCCCTTTATAAAAAACTATTCTTTTGATCAGTTTATCCTATTACTTAACTTAAATATCAACATAATACTAAGAAATTGGATGGTTAATTAAAAAAGCATTGCTATCAATCCAGCAATGCTCTCAGTTACTTTAGCTATAATGAGTTATTATTGAAATCGAAATAATGCCACTCCGTAACCACCAAAACTACAGCCTCACAATGCCTTACCCCATTCATTTCTAAACCTCTTACCCTACTCATTAACACAAAGGCAAAGCATACCCCCATACACTACTCTAAAAGTGTGTATATATTAATCTTGCTGATTTTGTTGTCAGCAATTGTAAATCCCATTGTATCAAAGTGGTCGACAGGACGATAAAGGTAGTAGCCATCGCTATCTGGCACCAAGCTTGCTTCAGGATATTTTTCTTTAAGCTTATCTAAGCCGTCTCCAACCTTTATTAATCTTGGAGTGGTATACTTTGGATCGGAAACCTCCATTTGATATACGTAAAATTTATTCACTTCCTCTAGGGTATTAATGGTTTTTAAAATCATCCCTGGAAATCTATATTCATTTGTAGTTTTCCCAATATGAGGATCCATGTTATCCCCCGCAGTGTAGGTATGTGCTTTTTTCGCTTCTGCCTCTCCAAATAAATCCTCCAATAGCTCTTCATTCGCATCGCCAGAAATCTGTAACCTGTTTCCCTCATATAGAATGGCAAGCTCATTTAATATAGAATTCCCCGTTGTTGGCATTTCATCTTCTTTAGCTTCTTTTTCCTCTTGATTAATTGGAGCCTCAGGATTTGTGCCAACTGTGTTAGTTTGACATCCTGCTAAATATGTCATGCACAAGACTGCAATCAATGCTGCGCAATACTCTTTGATTTCATCTTCATATAGCTCCTCCTATACTTTATATATCTTTATATCTTGCCTTCTTCTTATAAGGCTCTAATCTCCGCTTATTGTTCCGGAAGAGTCATACACTTTTTATCATAAAGGCAACTTGTCGTGCATCCTGGAATTTAACCTCTTTTACTAATTTCATCCGTTATCAATGATTTTGAAATATACATTGCATTTATCATGTTCTTAAAGCGTGTGTGATGAGAGGTACCCTCCGCAAACTTTAGCTGTGCTTTTTCACATTTGCTGATAATTGAAGATACGGGTCGAAGTGCTTCTATCAATTCTGCTTTTGTATATATGGCCACAATATTTTCATCCATTATCAATGATTTCGAAATATACAATGCTCTTATCCTGTTCTTAAGGAGTGTGTGCTGGGAGGTACCCTCTGCAAATTTGGGCTGTATTTTTTCACATCTACTGATAGCTGAAGAAACGATTTGTAAAGCTTCTTCTAATTCTTCTCTTATATATTTGTCCATAGTATTTCACCTCACTTCTCTACCCTCAACATCAGTATCGTACACTTCACGTGCCTAGAGTAGACAAAAATAATATTATTAAGAACTAGTGGAACCTTGGCGGCAAGCTAAATAATCCAGAAGCCTGCTGTTATCATGCTAATTCCCATACATTTCTTTCAAGTGGAGCTATATAGCCCCATTTTTCGTATAACATAACTGTGTTTGGATGTATCCCTATTATTTTGGCAATTTCAGAAGTACTATAGGTTCTCATTGAACATCTCCCTCTTTGGTTATCCGAATTACTTTTATCAGTATAGCATATAGCTAAAACTCCGGTGCGGCAGTGGAGGGTTTTTATATATTATCCTTATAAAATTATGTTGGGTATAACATCAAAGGCATCAGAATTTTAGGTCCCGATGCCATTAACTATCATCTATGAAATTTGTGCAAAATCGCAACGTCAGGCATCTTAATTATGGCAACAGACTAGAAGCTACTGCTTGAAGTTCATTTTTGTGAATCAAGAATAAACATAGATGCATCTTGTCCCATGAATATTTTACTTCCAGTATAAAAAATTTTGGATTGAATATCTTTGTATCCTATTTTAGTCATAACCTCAGTTAGCTTTGCTTGATCAAATCCGTTATGAACCAAATCTGAAGCTATATTTTCATTTTTATCAAAATCAACGATTATTAAATGTCCTTCAAAATTCAAAATATCATATAGCCTCGATAAGACTGACTCAATATCTTTAATATGGAGTAGAACCTGAGCCATAAAAATATAATCAGCACGAATGCCAGTTAGAGATGCTGTTTCAAAATCAAAACATACCGTACTTGCATTTTGAATGCTACCTTCGGAAATTTTCTGTTTTACTTGATTAATCATATTCTGCGATGTATCCAAAAACATAATCGATTTAAATTCATTTAATAAGCTCATTCCCACAAGACCGGTTCCACACCCAAAATCAATGGCATCCTTACCTTTTGTGTCAACTAAATATTCTCGGATGGCATCGGAGGAAACCTTTGCAATTTGGACTCTTTCAGAAGTATCATAAATATTCGCTATCATTTCAAACTTATCAGTATTTCCCACTATTATACCTCCATTATTATTTCCTTGTGTCTATTAAAAGTTAAAAGACTGTGGCTTGCCTGAAATCTTTCTAATAATCCATCAATACTGGCTTATAGTCGTCAGGCAGTTCTTCTTCACTTAAAAACTTGAAATTGTCATCATTCAGTATTGGTATAAATACTTCGTATGGAATCCGGGAAAACTCACAGGCATAATTACTGGCTCCGAACCACCTACCCTCTTTGCTGCTTAAATTTAAACCTCTAGCAAATTTGGTATAGTTTGAGCAATCATGAACTGCTAAATCCCAGTTTTCATCATCGGCTATTTTCATGAATTTGAGAGTTAATTCCCTACTCCAAATCGGAGATATATAGCCATGTCTGGAAATATACATATTTTCCCCATTATAATTGTCTATGTTGTTCTCATTTAAATGTAATTCTGCACAATTGATAAAATCGAGCTTTGTCTCTAGGATTGCTTGCTTTTTCTTGAAAAATACTTTGAAAAACTCAGGAGTCATTGGAGTTTCAATACCTACATTATTTATATATTTTTTCGCTATCCCGATATTTTCAATAACTATATCAGAACAATCAGAAGCACCCAGGTTGAAGCGTATCTCGTCAAGGCCGGCTTCACCTAACGCTTTCAATGTCTCTTCCGAAGCTAAAGTGCCATTTGTATATAAATGTTGATGGATTCCCGCATCACTAAATTTCTTTATGACCGAATAATATTTTTCAATTTCCATGAATGGTTCTAAAAAAACATAAGAAATGCCCGTGGGTTTCTTGTGGATGGAAAGAAGTAAATCAATATCCTTCTCATAAAATTTTGTGCCCCCAATCTCCCACACGCCTTCGCCAACTGGGGGAATATGTTCAAATTGTCCATAATTATAACAGAACTTGCACTCTAAGTTACATTTGTTCGTTTTCCTGATTGCACTCAACCCGGTGCCTAACAGACAAGAACGGCATCCAATCGGAAATTTATTTTCATTTCCCACAAAAAGAGTTCGATTCTCCAAAGTTTTCAAACTTCTGATTTCCGACATTAACATATCATTTCTATAATCGACCGCTGCCTCAATTTGTGCAAAGGCAGAGTAAATGATTTCTTCATGTTTTGTACTGATTTCCTCTTTCCCAGTCAGCTGTGAAAAAAAATCAAACCATATCAATGCATCATTCTTTGAAATTTTCATAATGTGTCCTCCTCTAATTCATCCTTCTAAAGCTTCAAATCAAATCTTCTTGCTATATTCTCATATACTATTCTTCAAAAGACATACGCACTCCATATAGATGTGTGTTCTATTCAGTATATATGAATGTCGGTTCTATTATCCAGTTTAGTTCTTTAATTCCAATGCTCTTTAAATATTCATATATACAATTATAGCAGTTTTATTAAACTAATAAAGCATAATAAAACATCTAAGATTTAATACGAAATTTACCAATTGACAGTTACACTACTCAGTGTTACTATATAGTGGTAGTAAGTAACACTGAATACCAGTCATACAGAATAGTAAGGGAGTGATTGTGCTGGAAAACCTAACAGAAATGCTCAAAGGCGCGCTTGAGGGCTGTGTTCTTGAAATTATCAGCCGTGAAGAAACCTACGGTTACGAAATCACGCGGCAGTTGAACGCCCTCGGCTTCCAAGAAGTTGTAGAGGGAACGGTGTACACTATCCTGATCCGGCTTGAAAAAAACAAGCTAGTAGAGATTACAAAAAAGCCCTCCGACATGGGGCCGCCGCGAAAATTTTTCGTACTCAACGACGCGGGACGCAAGGAACTAAGGAAGTTCTGGGAAAAATGGGAGTTCGTATCATCAAAAATTAACGAGTTAAAGGAGAAAAAATAATGAATTTTTGGGAAAAAGTCACAGGCAGCGACATGATTAAAGAATTGAAAGCATTTGAATCACGAGCCAAAAAGCTGCCGGCTGATTATCAAGCGGCATGGGAAAAAATTAAAGCCAATCTTTGGCAGCACTCAGATTTCACCGGTCGCAACCTTATGCCAATTCTTGACGGTGTGCTTGGCCTGCTGGAAGAAACGGCGGCGGATGGTCTAAGTATCCAAGAGGTTTTGAGTGACGATATCAAAGGCTTCTGTTCAGCGCTGGCCGGCGAAGAAGGGGCAAATTCTTTTCGCGACAGGTGGCGCAAGCAGCTCAACAATAATATCGCTAAAAAATTAGGTAAATAGGAGGATACTATGAGAATACAAGATATCATCGAAGGTAAAAAAGAATGGCGGGCGCACATGGCGCGTGTTAAAGCTCTCCCCCAAGATTATCAGATTGTTTATAAGGAGATACAAAAATATCTCTTTAAGGTCGGCCCTGTTGAGCTAACCGACGGGATAGATTTGCTCTCCGGGATTGTCGATCTTTTTGATGAGGGCGCGGCCTTAGGGAAAGGTGTACTCGAAGTGACGGGCAGTGACGTAGCGGCTTTCTGCGACGATCTTATCAAAGATTCAAAAACTTACGCTGATATCTATCAAGAATCTGCTGACCAAGAAGTTACCAAGGCCATGAAAAAGGTTACTGATAATACAAAGTAAAGGGATGGTAGAGTGTGTAAATACGAGTGGATATTATGCCCGGTCTGTGGCAGCAAAACACGGGTCAAGGTACGTTGTGATACGGTGCTTGAAAACTTCCCGCTATTTTGTCCCAAGTGTAAACTTGAAACGATAATCAATGTAAAACAACTGAATATATCAGTTATAAAAGAGCCAGACGCTAAGACGCAGAGCCGATAACATGTGGGATTGTTCACAGTTATCGGCTCTTATTTTTGGATGAGATGGATGCCGGCATATGTTGAAACTAATAAAAAATGGAATGGGGGTGTTAGGATGTTTTTATCAGCATCTAACCTTACTAAAAGCTATAATACAGGGATTATTACCCATGTACTCAAAGGTGTAAGCCTGGAGATGGAAAAGGGGCAAATCGGAGTAATATTGGGTCCCTCCGGTTCAGGTAAATCTACGCTGATGAACATTATAGGAGGCGTGGACAGGGGTTCGGCTGGCACAGTCGAAGTTGACGGTGAATGTATTACGGATTTAAATGACAATCAACTGGTTGAATACCGCCGGGAGAGCGTGGGCTTCGTCTTCCAGTTCTACAATCTTGTTCCGAACCTCACCGTAGCCGAAAACATCGAGGTTGTGTCGAACATCAGTAAAAACCCGCTTAAAACAGACGATGTGCTTTCCGCTGTCGGACTTTCCGACAAAAAGAACCGTTTCCCCCGGGAACTCTCCGGCGGCGAACAGCAGCGTGTGTCTATCGCACGAGCCATCATCAAAAATCCAAAGCTCCTGCTCTGCGATGAGCCCACCGGAGCGCTGGACCTCGAGACCTCGCGGGGCGTGCTGTCGTTGCTTCAAAAAGTAAACGCGCAGTTTGGCACGACCATCCTAATGATTACCCACAACAGCGCCATCGCCGGTATGGCGCATGTCGTATACAGGCTGCGAAGCGGCGAGGTTGCAGATGTTGCGCACAATTCCGAGCTTATACCGGCGGAAAGGATTGAATGGTAATGGTACTGAGAAAACGCGTATGGCGTATCATAAAGGAAAACAAAGGGCGATATTCCGGTATCTTTATCTTGATACTTTTGGGGAGCTTTTATTTCATTGCGGCTACAGGCATAGCATACAACCTCGAAAATATGGTCGTCGGGTTTGCCGAAGAATACAGGCAGGAAGACCTGACATTTTCGATAGACAGGCCTATTGAGGATATTGCTGCGCTGGAGGGTGAATCCGGCTCGCTGATAGAGGCTTACCGGCAGTACGACGTAAAACTGCCTACGGGAGAGCTGCGACTGCTCAAACCTACTTCCAAAATCAATATTCCGGCGGTATTGTCAGGCCGAGGTCTTGAAAATCCGGGGGATATTTTGCTCGATCCGTATTTTTGCCAGGTATACGGCCTGGATATAGGCGACCAAATTGAGCTAAAAGGCAAAAACTTCAATATAGTAGGTACAATGGCTGTACCCAATTACGTTTATATCCTCAAAAGCCTTTACGATGTGCTGCCAACCAGCGGTTTTGGCATCGGGATTGTTTCCGGCGCGGATATCGAGGCATTTCCGGAGGCGGTCACGGTCTATGGTGCATACTTTAAGGACAGGGAAAATATCAATGCGCAGACAGCGAAGCTGCATGGGCTTATAAGCGAAAAAGGGTATTCCCTTTCCGAATGGCTGGACGCCAAGAATAACAAACGCGTCAGTATGCCTTGGTCGAACATTAACAGTATGAAGTCCATGAGCTTTCCCGTATCAACGGCTTTTTTCCTTCTTAGCTGTCTTATTGTAGGCGTGATGATCATGCGCTTAGTTAAGTCCGAGAGCGTAGTCATCGGAACGCTGTACGCGCAGGGCTACCGCCAACCCGAACTGATCTGGCACTATATGGCGGTCCCTGTGTTGCTGTCAGCAGCGGGAGGTTTTGCCGGCACACTGCTTGCCCTAACCTGTGTAAAGCCCTTTGTTAATTCTATGCTGATTTATTATATCCTGCCTGATAAAAGCATTACCTTCTCTCCATTAAACCTGGCGCTTGCCGTGCTGATGCCAATGGCTTTTATCTGCCTGTCAAGTTTTCTTATTGTACGCAAGATACTTAAAAAAACCGCTGTCGAGCTGATGAAAGGCGATGAGCAAAAGGCAAAGGTTAATTTCATAGAACGCGCACTCAGGCTGGATAGGTTTAAATTCAATACCAAATTCCAAATCCGCGAGCAGGCACGCAGCATACCGCGTTTGTTGTTCTTAGTGCTTGGCGTAAGTTCCGCGTCGATGATACTGCTGTTTGGCTTTACCTTCAACTACTCTATGGATGTGGTGATGGACAGAGGGGCGCTGGAGAGATATGTGTATCCTCTGGAGTATAACTTCAAGGAAGTACAGAATTTACAGGATGGAGGTATTCCTGAAGAGGCGGAGCCGTACAACGCAATTCGCTGCTATCCCGAAGGCAGAGAATCGGTTGAGTTTTACCTGGTGGGTATGGGGCCGGATTCCATCGGCCTCAAGATGAACGACATGCAGGGCAGTACGATGTCCAGGGATCAGGTAAATATCTCGTATCCGCTGGCCAGCCGACTTAAGCTCAAGGAAGGGGACACAATCAGTTTTGTAAACAAGCTGGATGGAAAGTCATACAGCCTGTCAATCGACGGGATTGTCGAAGCCTACGGTGAGCAATTTGTTTTTATGCCTCTTGACGAGTTCAACCGCATGACCGGTCAGCCTCTCGGAAGCTACCGTACTGTGCACAGCATCTATGAGATTGATTTTGACGAAAGCCTGCTTGCCGGTGTGATGGATGCGCGGAATCCCGAGGCTTTTGAAGACCTCGCCAGTCCAACAACGCTGATAGTCGCTTCTGTAACGGCCTTGGCCTTGCTTATTGCAGTCATTATTATCTCCCTTGTGACGTCCCTGATGCTTGACGAGAGCCGGTACACAATATCTCTAATGAAGGTATTCGGCTACCGCAGGAAAGAGCTGGCGAAGCTGATTCTGAACAGCTCTACTCCGGCGGTGTTTATCGGCTTCTGGCTGGGGCTGCCGTTTATGCTGGCCTTCGGGAACAACCTTTACGGTTATGTCGCGGAGATGATCAATATGATGATACCCATGATTGTGAACCCGCTGCATGTCGTGATAAGCGCCCTGTTGATCTTTGCGGTGTACGAGATAACCAAGGGGCTGTGCGGGAGGAAACTCGCGAAAATATCCATGAGCGAGGCTCTGAAATCGGGCATGGAATGAGCTAGTTTGTGTTGTGACCAATATGCAGTATAAAAACCGGGGTCAAAAAATGCACTGTTGGGCCCCGGTTCTTGCTCTATTCTTACTCTAAATCCACTATAATTTAATTTACGCCCGGCACCATAGTCCTAATTATTAACAGGGAGAATGAGCGTTCAAACAAAGAATTAGTTATTGGATATATTGGTAATAATAACTTTATATATAACCGAGTATGGGGTGAAAGCAATGAAAAAGTCAGTCTTAATTATAGGTTCAGGTATAGGCGGTTTATCTACAGCTGTAAGATTACTTAGTAAAGGATATGATGTGAAAGTTTATGAAAAGGAGAATACCATAGGTGGTAAAACAAATCAATTGGTTCACTACCCATTTACTTTTGATTTAACCGCATCAATTTTAATGAATCGAGAAATCTATGAAGAAGTTTTTTATGATGCTAACCTGGATTATGGGAATTACTTAGAATTTATAAAAGTTGATCCAACTTATCGTAGCTTTTATTCTGATGGAACCTTATATGATTTTAATAGAGATCTAGTATCATTAATAAAAAATCTGGAATCGATTTCAACCGAGGCTGCGATTGGATACATGAAATTTTTAGCCGAGGTATATGAAAGGTACATCATTGCAAATGATCACTTTTTGCAGCAGTCCTTTGAAAATCCTTCTGACTTTTTTAAAATTTCATCCATAATAAATGCGCTAAAAACAAAAGCATTTTCTACCTCACATCAATTAATTTCAGAATATATTAAGGATGAAAAGTTACAAAAGTTCTTATGCTATCAGTCATTATATGTAGGGATATCTCCCTATGAAGGACCTAGTATCTATACATTAGTTCCTGTCATATCTCAGTTATATGGTCTATGGCATTTAAAGGGCGGAATGTACTCCTATGTCAAAGCTTTAGAAAAGGCTATTTATCAGCTAGGAGGAGCAATTGAGACGAATTATGCCATAGATGAAATTATAATCTCTGGTGACAAAGCAATCGGTATAAAATCCAAAGAAAATGATGCGGTTTATGCTGATATAGTCATTAGCAATGCTGACTTTCCTTATACCATGGATACTCTTATAAAAAATGATACCCATAAAGGAAAATATACAACCAGTAAGCTGGAGGATCTGAAATACACCTGCTCTACCTTTATTGTTTATTTAGGCTTAAAGAAAAGATATCCTCAGCTATCAGTACATAATCTATACTTAAATGTGGACTTTAAAGAGAATATTGATTCAGCTTTTACAGGACATTTACCCATTCATCCTTCCTTCTATATCTATTGTCCTACTAGAGTAGATGATAGTATGATATCAAGTGATGGCGAATGCATAAGTATAGTAGTAAGAGTTCCAAATTTATTTTTTAGAAATATCACTTGGAATGAGGATACGGCGAAGTTTATGAGAGACAAGACCATATCAGCCCTAAAAAACATTCCAGGTTTAGGAGATATTGAGGAAAATATTATTTATGAAAACTACCTTACTCCTCAGGATTTAAAAGATAGCTTTAACTCCTACGCTGGTACTGCTTTTGGTTTAAGTCCAACCCTAACACAAACCAATTACTTCCGCCCTCACTTGAAGTCGGATCAAGTAAAAAATCTCTACTTTGTTGGCAGTTCTGTCCATCCTGGTCCTGGCGTTTCTATTGTCTTACTCTCAAGCAAGCTTGTAGTTCAGGAAATATTGAAGGATGATACTTTATAATATTATATGAAAAGTTTGCTTTAAAACTAAGACTACGATAGAATTAGAAAATATCGTCTAAACATCGTACTTGGCACCAATGATTCGAAAAGCTTTATTATAAAATGATTGAACTTAACCGTAAAAAGTGTTATGCTACCAACGGTAAACTCAAAGGTCTATCTTTACAAAATAATAAATAATTGTATGGGAATATTATATATTGAAGAGCTTATTATAGGCTCTTTTTTAGTGATATAGCGAGGTACTAATATGATAAAAGTTGAAAATTTGTCCTACTCATTTCCACAGAAGGATCTATATAATAAGATTTCATTTACACTGGAAGATGGTCAGCATTGTGCTTTTATAGGATCAAGCGGCAGTGGAAAAAGTACGCTGGTAGATATAATTATGGATCCAGAAAAATATTTGTTCGATGGAATATTAAAGATTGACCCAAATTGTAGAATTGGATATGTAAGTCAATTCCCACAACTGGACAAAACAAAAGAAACTACGGTTTTCGAGTATATCGGAGAAGAATTTATTAAGGTGCAACATGAGATAGCATCTATTTGTGCTGAAATGGAAACGTCTTCGGATCTTGATGCTTTACTAGAAAAGTATCAACAAGCTTTAGACGTGTTTGATGCGATTGGTGGAAATGATTTCGAAAGCAATATTGATAAGAAATTAAATCTAGCAGACCTAACCAAGCAGAAAAACCTAAGGGTAACTGAGCTTAGCGGTGGGGAATTTAAACTTATTCAGGTCATTAAGGAAATGCTTAGAAGTCCAGACCTAATTATTATGGATGAACCCGATGTGTTCTTAGACTTTGAAAACCTTAATTCTCTTAAAAATCTAATTAATTCACACAAAGGTACATTGTTAGTTATTACACACAACAGATATCTATTGAATCATTGTTTTAATAAAATTATACACCTTGAAAACATGGAGCTCCAAGAGTTTGATGGGAGATATATTGACTATAACCTCGAATTACTTCAAAGTAAAATTGAGTCACAAGAACTAGCCAATGCTGACACTGAGGAAATTTTGAGAAATGAGCTCTTAATCAAAAAACTAAGAGTTATAGCAACTAGTAATTCTGAAGCTGCCAGAGGAAAAACACTAAAAGCTAGAGTTAAAGCTCAAGAAAGATTGGAAGCCCGTAGAATTAAGGCGCCCTTTGTAGCTATTAAGCAACCAGATATCCATTTCGTTGTTGACCATGAAATTGATGAAACCACTGCTTTAAAAGTTACTGATTACAGCGTTGCTTTTGATGATATACTTCTAGAAAATGTTAACTTTGAGATCAAGTCAACCGATAAAGTAGCCCTTATTGGTTCAAATGGTACCGGAAAAACAACTTTGCTCAGAGAAATCTTTAAAAACAATCATCCTTCTATTGAAGTAAATAATGACATTGAAATGGCTTATTTATCTCAAATTCAAGGTGAAATACTAAATGAATCTAATACAATACTTGAAGAGTTCTATGATGCAGGGTTCAAAACTTCGCAAGAGATTAAATCATATATTTCAGACTATGGTTTTGGCGAAGAAATCATCAACCAAAAGATAGGATCTTTATCCGGTGGAGAAAAAAATTTGCTCCAACTGGCTAAAATTTCTGTTAGTAAAGCAAACATGCTGCTTCTTGATGAACCGACAAGTCATTTAGATACCTATTCACAAATAGCACTGGAAAAAGCCATATTAGAATATACGGGTGCGGTTCTAATGATATCTCATGATTTCTATTTTATAGTAAATTGTATGGATTATGTTTTAATCAGTGAAGATAAGACCATTAGGAAAATGAGTATGCGGAAATTCAGAAAGATGATTTATGCTAAGCATTTTGATAAAGACTATTTAGAAATTGAACAAAAGAAAAAATCAGTTGAAACGCAGATAGAATTGGCTTTACAAGATACTAATTTTGAGCTTGCAAAAACTTTGTCCGAAAAGTTAGAAGAACTGATTAAGTTACTTTAAACTGATTAGTAAAAATCCCCCATTGACTTCATCTCAATAGGGGATCATTAATTTCATCCTACTCCCTAACCATTAAGGCTACGGCCTCATAATGGATGGTGTGTTCCAGTTAGCATATTGCTATACCCATTACTCAATAACTGCCTAAACATCGTATCCGGCACCTATTTCCCGTGACTTCTCAGATATGCAGGTATGCTTTCAACAAAGAAAGAGGTGAAGGTAGTTGTCATTTTCTCAAGATTTTCTGGCAATACCCCTAATGCCTGCTGCATGGCGATTCCGTCCATGGCAGCTACTAATATGGCTGCCACCGCCCTTTTGTATTCCTCATTTTGTATTTCAAAGGATTTGTCAAACAAGCTGGCGGTATTGTCGATGATGTCGGTGTAGTTCTTTTGGTACTTTTTCTTTATAGCACTTTCTCTTGCAATCACATCGCTAAGCAGTTGAATATGCAGCTTTTGCTCATCCACCTTTGAAAGCCTTATGGCTACCTGTGAAACAATTTCATCCAAAAGTGCCTTCCCATGCTTGGGATCTTTTTCATTTTTTACTGCTTCCGAGAGCTTATGTGTGAACTGAAGGGCTTGCTTTATGACATCGAACAGAAGCTCGTCCTTGTTTTTGTAATGGTGATAGATTGCTCCTGTGGTCAGCCCTGCTTTGGCAGCTATCTTCCGTACGGTGGTATCTTCAACGGGATTTTCCTTCAAAACTTCTATTGCAGCATCGATAATTCGTTGCTTTCTTTTGTTCTCTTCACTCATGGTCTTTCCTCTTTTTCTTTTAGGTTTATGTTATCACAAACTTAATACGTCTGCCATAGGTATAAACAATCAGGGGATGAAATTATGTTCCATCCCCTGATTCGCAAGGATCCATTCCCAGTTTAACCTGCTACATTTACCGACTGATTCAAAGTCACTGTCTCATTGTTTGCAAGGGCTTTTATTCCTTGGTATTCCTTCAGATCGGTATACAGTTCGCTGGTATAAGGATTTCTCTTGGTTTTGACCACCTTATAGGTCATGTAGATGATTACGGCGATGTTGCTTCCCAGTGCCAATGCGCCCCAGAAGGTGTATATCGTTGGGTTATAGGTAGATACCACCATAAATTTTCCCTGATCTTGGAAGGAAGGGAAGGTTTGTGCAAACATACACCAGATTGCAAGGGTCTGAGCCCTGTGCTGCAGCCATGCGCCCTTTCCTACTGTGAAAGCACAAAGTGTAGGTGCAAGCAGCAGCGCGAAACCTGCGTACCAGGAGTGGGTAGGAATGCAGTTATAGGTATAAGTAAAGTTCCAAATATCATAGGCCACAATCCAGAACCACAGCATATCCGGCCATAACATGTCCTTGCTGCCATCCTTGCCGGTCTTTTTACGGATTACGATTCCGATCCATCCGGTTATTGCGATGATATTCAGAATGCCCGCCAAGGCATTCATATAGTTCCATGGTCCACCCATGACGCCCATTATTTCACCTTCTATGGCGCCGGAGTTGACGAGCCAGTACTGCATACCGACCTCTATGTCTCTTACTACTGCTTCAAGGATGTTAATTGCCAAAATCAATGGCGGGAAGCACAATGCGATTTTATTGTCTGCAAGTCTCCATTTGATTTCCCCTGTCAGCTTATCCTTCTTCTCCAGATGTCGGATACACCAGAAGCCGATGCAGCCTGCCGTCGCAGAGTAAACCTTTGCCAAATGGAACCAGTCGGTATAAGTAGTTTCCTTCATAGCAGTAGCCCACAGGATGCTAAGCAGGATAGGCAAAATCACGAAACTGAAGAAACCTGCCCACTTCCATCTTCTTGAAAACTCATTGTACAGGAATAATCCGGCGAATACCGCCAGCCAAATTCCCCATGCAGAGAAAGCAGTTGCTCCCTCCGAATAATTAAAAGTAAACATAATACCCCTCCGTTCAATATGCAATAATCTCCTTAACCATAAATTCCCGTCCGCACAGTAGTTCCCAGTCTCTTCCTGAGCACTTGGGGCACACTTTCTTATGCTCCAAAATATTGAAGACCTGATTACACCCCTTGCATATCCCATTGCCTGGCAGTATCTCGATTTTCAACTTGGTATCCTGCAGCGAAGTTCCATCAATGGCTGCTGTATAGCATTCCTCGATATACCTGGGGACTACGGGGGACAGTTCTCCTATTTGGAGAACCAGGGTGTCTATTTTGCTGACTCCATTCTTTTGTGCGAAGCTTTCTACTGTCTTTACTACTTCAATCATAATCCCTAATTCATGCATGTTCTTTCACCTGTCCTTACTTAAATCCTAAGGACTTCTTCACCTTTTTCAGAGCGATTCTCACCTTGCGTTTCACCATATGCTTCACTACGATAGGCTTCATGTCAAGCAAGGCGGCACCTTCTCCGTCATATTTCCGAACAAGAGAAATGGCATCGAACTTACACTTGGTTGTGCATACACCGCAGCCTACGCATAAGAATTCGTCCACTACTGTTGCCCCGCAGCTCAAGCAGCGCTCTGTCTCCTGCTTTACCTGTTCCTCCGTCAAAACTCCGCGTAGATCCTTGAAAGTATCCTTGGATTTGATACTCACCTTAACCTCTGCCTTTTGTCTGGGGCTGTAATCATATCCACCGAAATCGACATTTTCCTTATCCAAAGCGCGGTATTCTCTTTTGCTTCGGCCAATTATCAGACTCTGTCCCGGGTGCACGAAACGATGTATGGAAACAGCACCCTGCTTGCCAAGGGCAATGGCGTCGATGGCGAACTTTGGCCCTGTTACCGCATCTCCGCCTGCAAATACATCAGACTCCCCGGTTTGGAAGGTAAAGGGATCCGCTTTTATGGTGTTGTTGTGGTTCAGCTCCAGTTTGCTGTCTGACAGCAGACCGCCCCAGTCTATGGTCTGGCCTACGGATACTAACACATGGCTGCCTTCGACAAAGATGGTCTCTTCCTCCTTATAAACAGGCTTGAATTTCCCGTTTTCATCAAAGACGGAGGTACATTTTATAAACTCCACGCCTACAGCACGGCCATTCTCTGTGACGATACGCTTTGGCCCCCATGAATTATTGATTGTGATTTCTTCCTCAAAAGCCTCTTCAATTTCTTCTTCCAGTGCCGGCATTTGCTCCCGGCTTTCCAGACAAAACAGCTCAACCTTTGCTGCACCAACTCTTGCGGCTGTCCTCGCAACATCTATAGCAACGTTGCCGCCGCCTATTACAATGACATTTCCTTCCCGCCTGCTATCATGACCTAGGTTGATATTTCTTAAGAAATCCACGCCTGTCATGACTCCTTCCGCCTCTTCCCCTTCAATACCCAGCTTTCTGCCGCTTTGAGCGCCGATGGCGAGATAGAATGCCTGATACCCATTTTCTCTTAAATCCCTCAAGCTGATATCCTTGCCGATTTCTACCCCTGTCCTAAATTCAACACCCAGCTCCTTTAGGATATCAATCTCAGCATTAACTACATCCTTTTCCAGCCTAAAGTTCGGAATTCCTAGAGTCAGCATACCGCCTAATACTTTTTGCTTCTCAAAGACCGTCACCTTATAGCCTTCAATGGCCAGATAATAAGCACAGGATAGTCCGGCAGGGCCGGCACCTACAACGGCAATCTTCTTGCCATACTGATGCCTTACCTTTGGCATGTAACGTCTGTCCTTGTTCAGATCCTGCTCCGCAATGAACTTTTTTATGTCATCAATGGCTACAGGATCGTCCATATCCCCTCTCGTACAAGCGGATTCACACTTTCTGGGGCAGATACGCCCGCATACTGCCGGGAATGGATTCTCATGCTTAATCAGTTCAAGTGCCTCGGTGTATCTTTCCTGAGATGCCAGCTTAATATAGCCTGGGATTGCAATATGAGCAGGGCATTCTGTCTTGCAAGGAGCGGTGCCGGTATCCAGCACCTCTTTTCGGTTCAAACGGTAATCGGGATTCCAATGCTCCGGTCCCCATTCTGTATCATGGGGAAGAGCTTCCCGCTTCTTTTCTTCAATGGGCGTTTTGCTGCAAAGCTTCTGACCCAGCTTCAGTGCATTCACCTGGCAAGCCTCCACACATTCTCCGCAGCCTACGCACTTTGTTTTATCCACCTTGGATACATAATTGGAGCGTACCATGTCAGGATTCAGAAACATTTCAGCCGTTCTCAGCGCCAGACAGGAGCAGCCACAGCAATTGCATATGGCATGAGTCTTACCCGAACCGTCTGTATTGGGGATTTGATGCACCAGCCCGTTCTCCTCTGCCCTAATAATAATTTCCATAGCTTCTTCTCGGGTGATTTTTCTGCCTCTGCCGGTGCGTATGTAGTATTCTGCCGCATGGCCCAGCTGAATGCACATATCTTCCTTTAGATGACCGCAGCCCTCTCCCATGATCTCCCGGGCTGTACGGCAGGAGCAATCGGATACCGAGAAGATTTCATTCTCATTCAGATATTTGGAGACCTCTTCATAGGAAGCTCTCCTGGATTCGCCCTCAATGGCCATTTCAATAGGGATGACTCGCATGAGACCAATGCCCACCGGGAAGTTTCCGGCAGTGGCAGGGCCTCTTGCCCTTCCGTATTCCTCAAAGGCCTCCGCAATCTGCGGATATTTACGAACATTCTCCTTATTGTTAACCATCATTTCCATTATGCCCGGAACCCAGCCATCATGCCAGTACTTATCCACGCCGTCGATTTCATTGACAAAGCTGATACCGTCAACCGCCAATTGCCATAAAAGCTTTTCCGTTTCTTCTACGGTCTTTCCGCATTTTACTGCAACTTCTTCTGCAGTGAGAGGCTGTCTGAACTCCAGCTGCATCGCCACTTCCGCCATTTCATCCGTCACAACAGGCTCCAGAATTTTGTATTCCGGATCTTTTTCAGTGATGCCGTTTTTGGAGCCCATTCTTTTTCTGCTGATTTTGTTGGCAAGCGCTAATACCTTTTCCCTTGACATATTGCTCCCCCCTAACATATTTTCATTATAGCCAGCCTACTTGTTGCTCCACTCCTTAACTTCTGCACGAAGCCAGTTGATCCATTCCTCCATTCCTTCCCCGGTTTTCGCAGAGATTGGAATGACCTTCACTTTTGGATTCAACTTCTTCACTCGTTCCTTCACAGCTTCCAGGTCAAAATCAAAATAGTCCATTGCATCAACCTTATTCACCAGCAAAACATCTACAATGGAAAACATTAAGGGATATTTCAGAGGCTTGTCATCTCCCTCCGGGACACTTAATATCATGGCATTTTTCGAAGCCCCTGTATCAAATTCAGCAGGACAGACCAGATTACCTACATTCTCGAGAATAACGAAATCCATCCCCTCCGTGGAAAGCCCCTTTAAGCCTTGTCCGGTTATATCCGCATCTAGATGGCACATGCCCCCGGTATGCAGCTGGATGACCTTTACGCCTGCCCTGGCAACCAGTTGTGCATCTACATCCGAGTCAATGTCCGCCTCCATCACCCCAATCTGCATTTCATCCTTCAAGGCTTCTATTGTCCGTAAAATCGTTGTTGTTTTACCTGATCCCGGAGACGACATCAAATTGAGCAGAAATGTCTTTTGCTTCTTCAGCTCTTCTCGGAGCACCTTTGCCTGCTTATTGTTATCCTCAAAGACGCTCTGCTTGATCTCTAGAACTCTGAATGTATTCATCTCATCTTCACCCCCTGATATTTATCAACATTTTCACAATTCTCAAAACATAACAATTGTTATGTTGTTAATTTCAAATTATCATATTGTCTAAATTTTGTCAATCTGCAGAAAATAAAGTACCGAGACGACAACTCTATGGTGTAAGACTCAGCTCATAAGCACTTATTTGCACAATAAAAAACTCTGCTGACAACTTCATCTCAGCAGAGTTTTTCTAGCTTAATTCTATAACTCCCTAACCACCAGAGCTACGGCCTCGCAGTGGATGGTGTGTTCTTGTTACCATATACTCACACTTGCTCAATACCTGGATAACCTTGGTGTCTGGCACCATATCTTTAAATTTGTTTTTTCCCCTTTTTGAAAATGAAAGGGGGGTTAGGGGTGAATTTCACTTTTCATTCATTGGTACTAGATTCTTATTGCATCTTTTCGGCTAGAGTTTTTATACGCTCCAGAGCTCTGGGAAACCTGCTATTAAATGTTTCTTCTTGTTCTTGTGGAACATCGGTTTTAACAATCAATGTAGTAACTCCATTTTTTTCGGCAAGAGAATAACTCTCGGTCCCACCAGTCCACTCTTTTTCGCGTTCCTGCTGTCCACTTTCTTTTGTGTCTGCACTGTGCCTGAATAATACAAACTCATTTGGATTAAGCTTTTCTATCAGATCTGTCACACCGTAACCACTTACAGCTGATATAAACTGGATTTCATTTCCCTCTTTCATTATGCCCTTCATATATGTGCCTTCATCAATAATATTTGCCCAGTCACGGAATGTTATATCTTCCCAAAGAGTTGTCCAGACTCTTTCTTTAGGGGCATTTATTTCGATTAAGAATTGAATTTCTTTCATATTTTCCTCCTTAAGATGAAAAGTTTTACATATTATAAAGATTTCTTTATTATACTTCTCCACCCTCGACATCAAGACACACATCCCACGTGCCTTGAGTAGATAATTCTGATGTCGTGAAGGCCTAATGGCTCCTTTGCGGAGGTTGATTTTTCAAACATAGTTTAAACAGCTACATAACAGAAGCAAAAATCTGTCCCCTCTGCTTCTTCATGAATCTTATCGGAAACAAAGCTGCCCTTATAGAATTGCAGACCTTGCAAAGTAATGAAACCGTTATTTCCAGTCAAAAATGCGAAGTCTCTGGAAAGATAATCAACCATGCTACTCTTTTTGAGTGACAAGATAGTAATGTTCTTCTCTTACTTGAGAGCTGAAGTAACTTCATCATCGATGTAACCCTTATCACCTATCTTTGTGGCTTGATCCGCTTTTTCATTAGTTTCCAAAAGGTTCGCGACCAAGATTGAGCCGATGATTATTAACCCTCCTAATATGCCTCGAAAGCTCATTGTTTCTCTAAGGATAATGAATGAGCATACTGCAGTTAGAATTGGTTGTGTGCATTGAAGCATTGAAACTGTACCGGACGAAAGATATACTAATGCGGAATTTTGTAATATATATGCAATGCAAGTACACGTCAACGCTAAATAAACAACTACTCCCCAGGCAGCTGGTGCGATAATTGGCACTATACTAAAATCATCAAATACCAATGCACAAATAAGGCTCATAAATGCTGTAACACCTGCCTGTGTAGCTGAAATCGTAACAGCATCAAGCGATTCCAATGATTTTTTGCCAAAAACCAATGAACCTGATAGTGCTATCGCTGTGATAAGAGCAAAAATATCGCCTTTATTTAATGCAATTCCTCCTTCACTACTGCAAAGTAAATATAATCCGAATATCACAATTATTTGCAAAGGCAAATACCTAAAATCATATTTCTGATGAAGAATAATGATGGCCAGCAGCGGTGTAAAGATGACCGGCAAAGACATTAGAAATCCAACGTTGGTAGCAGATGTCCAATTCAATGCTAAATTACAGGTTATGTAGGCAATAGCCATACACAAACTTGCCGGGAAATATTGCGAGAATTTAGCTGTTCTCAGCTGGGAGATTAGCCTTTTCCCAAAAAAAAGAAAGAAGATAAGCAGTGCTATTGAAAATCGAAAGGTAAGCAGCCAAAACGGTGTGATACTTTCATAGGCTACCTTTGTCAAAGGATTTCCAATACCATAGACCACACTTTGAAGCATTATGTAGGACACATATTTAATTTTAATTGGTTTGACTATCCCCACTTTAAGCATTTATACCTCCCAAACCTACGACATCTTATTCGAATCTATTATACCATTTTATTTATGGTGCCAGGCACAGCAATTAAGAACATATTGTATAAAAAATCCTCTGATTAAGAATTTTTCATCAGAGGATTTTAATTATAACTCTACTCCCTAACCACCAAGGCTACGGCCTCAACGTGAGTTGTCTGCGGGAACATATCCACAGGCTGTATTTCTTTGACTACATATCCTCTTTCGGACAGATACTTCAAATCTCTGGCCAAAGTTGCGGGGTTACAGGAGACATATACTACTCTCTCAGGGCTCATAAGTACAATCACATCAAGCAGTTTTTCGTCGCAGCCCTTTCTTGGGGGGTCAACTACTATTACATCAGCCTTTATACCCTTCTTATACATTTCGGGAATCACTGTCTCAGACTCTCCTACTAGGAATTCAGCATTCCTGATATCATTCAGTTTGGCGTTTTCCTTTGCATTATCTATGGCTTGAGGAACTATTTCCACCCCATAAACCTTTTTTGCCTTCTTACTCAAAAATAGTGATATAGTCCCTATACCGCAATATGCATCAAATACTATCTCGTCACCCTTTAGGTCTGCATACTCCAATGCTTTGCTGTATAATACCTCTGTCTGAATTGGGTTAACCTGAAAGAAGGAAAGGGGAGAAATCTTGAATTTGAACTCTCCAATATAGTCATATATAGCTTCTTCACCATATATTACAATATTTCTATCACCTAGAATTACATTGGTCTTATTTCTATTTATATTAAGCACTACGCTCTTCAAGTTCTCTGTACTGCTTATAAGCGCATCTACCAAGGCTTTGTAATTAGGAATGGTATCTCCATTAATCACTAAGCATACCATCACTTCTCCTGTCCTAAAACCCTTTCTGGTTACTATATGCCTTATAAGACCTTTCCCTGTATTCTCGTCATAAGCACTGATATTATATTTCCTTATGAATTCCCTTACCGTTTGTACTACTATATCATTGATTGGGTCTTGTATGGAACATTGAGGGGTGTCTATAATCTCATGGCTGCGGTTTGCATAAAACCCTATCATAACATCCCCGTCCATACCCACGGGAAACTGTGCTTTATTTCTATAGCGCCAAGGATCATCCATTCCTATCGTATCATGAATATTGATGTCTTTAAGTCCACCTAAACGTTCTATGGCATCCCTCACCTGGCGGGTCTTGTATTGCAGCTGAGCCTCATAGCTCATATGCTGCAGCTGACAACCCCCACATCTTTTCACCACGCCGCAGGAGGGTTCAACTCTGCCGGGTGATGCCTTTATCGTCCGTAACACCTTGCCAAAGGCATAATTTTTAAGGACCTTCACTATCCTTATCTCTACCTGTTCCTCCGTCAGTGCCCCATCAACAAATATCGTAAAGCCTTCTATTCTTGCTACCCCGGAGCCTTCACTTGTAAGTCCCGATATATCAACTATATAATCCCGATTCTTTTCCACCGGTATTGTCTTTTTTATCAACATCATTCGCCAACCTTCCATTGTTCTTTCCCATTTCCATCTTAATATCTTTAAGCTCTTTTTTCACTAGGTCCTGCTCCCTTATTATATCATCTATCTTAATGTGCAGGTCTTCAAGTATTATTTCAGATTTAAGGTTTATGAGATAGTCATTTTCTGACCTTAGCCTGTCTTTTTGCGATTCCCTGTTCTGACTCATCATTATTATCGGCGCTTGTATCGACGCTATACAGCCGAGAATCAGATTAAGGAATACATAAGGGAACGGATCCAAGGGTTTATCAAATACCAGCTTTGAATTTACTACAGTCCAGGTTAAAATAACACAGCCGAACAAGGTGAGAAAGGACCAGCTTCCGGCGAATTTGGCTATCTTGTCAGCCATCCTTTCACCAAGAGTCAATGTTTTGCAGAGTTCCTTATTAATGTTCAATGACCTTTTCCCTTTTATGAGCTCATGAATCTGCTGCTCTCTTTCCTCATCATCGGAGATTATTATGTCCTTCAGGTCACATTTATCCATAGTCACACTCTCCAATACTTTTTGTATGTATTTTTGCGTATGGACCTGCAAAATATACAGCAATAAAGCAGGGGAACCATTTCGCTCCCCTGCTTTATTGCTCTGCTATTCTGTTAATATTATAGTCCTGTGTCGTCTACCATTGGTTTAACAATTATTGGATGTTTGATTACTCTTCCTGCTCCTACGTCGTCCACTGCGAGCACTGTTGCGGTTGTTGACAGGATAAGTGTTAATGAAAGCAACAGGCATATTAATGTTTTTTTCATATAAGACACCACCTTTCAAATTAATTTTTTAGCTCTTTTAGACATAGCCGTATATTTCCAATGCATACCTTAAGTTCTTTAATATATTCTTCATTGTCATATGTATTGCACTCAACAAGCTTTACTATGGCATCCTCAAGCCTCTTTAGTATATTTCTATCTTCACTGCCAATCACTATCATATTGCTTATGCCTTCAATTATTAGGCCTTTATAGAGGTGAAAATCCTTTACTCTGACAAGCAGTGCCAAGAACTCATCAAGTACCGCTCCCCGTTCACCCATTAGCATCTTGATTTCCGTATAAGTGTTGAAATATACAAACAACCTGGATAGGTCATTGTCAGTTATGCAATTAAATGCCTTGTCTATATAGCTCAGAGCCTTTTTATACTGTCCAAGTATTTTATAAACCTCAGCAATATTGTTATAAACTATGCTCTTGGTCTTCATACTCTTGTCGTCAAATAAGCAGAGCGCCTTACTGTAATATCTGAGGGCAGTTTTTAGATCTTTTTGTCTCTTATATAAAAGGCCAAAGTTCATTATAATCAATCCGGTATCCGTGTCATCCTCTGAAAATAATAATGCTTTCTCGAGCTTTAACTTTGATATCGCATATTCCTGCATATTGCTCAGTAGTATTCCATATCTATAATAATGATCATACATTATATGTCTATCAATATCAGACACCATCATAAGGAGCTCTTCGACCTCCTCATAATATCTTCTGGAGTATAAATACTCATGATTATAGAAATAAAATAGTCCTAATTCAGAATAATATTCAACCAGCAGGCTTATACAGTTTTCCCTTCTCAACAAATCCACGGCCAACTGCACTGATATTATAGCATTACTGAGATTATTCGTGAAAAAATGGTACATCCCTATATTCCTATACATCTTTGCCATTTCTATTATTAACTTTTCCTTTATGCAAAGGTCTTTAAGATTTTCTAAAGCTGCAAGGTCGCTTTCCCTTTTATATTCTCTGATATTTTTAGTGACAAGTTCAACGTTATCTGATATTTGTTGGTGCTCTGACACTACTATAATGTTTTCTGCTGTCAGTTTCAACAATTTCACCGCCGTTTTTCAATGTATATACACATTATAACATTATTCTTACATTTATTGGCTTTTACTGTTGAATGGTGTCTATTATTATATAAATTGCGCTATTATTGCCGTTTTTTGCAGTTCATATAATGATATAAAGAAACCAAGGTAAGATAAATCTTCCTTGGCTTTATTTTAGAAAAGATATATTCCATTTTTCTGGACTAGTTTACCGTCTGCATATATTTCTCCCACATCTCTCAGTTCTTTAATCATATCCCAGTGAAGAGTTGAACGGTTATCCCCTCCCGAACCCTCATAAGCATTTCCGGCTGCAAGATGTATGGTCCCGCCAATTTTCTCATCGAACAATATATTCTTAATAAACTTCTTTATGCCGTAATTCAGTCCTATTCCAAACTCCCCCAGATATCTTGAACCTTCGTCGGTGTCAAGCATCTGATTCAAGAATTGTTCATTGGCGTCAGCTCTGGCACCTACAATTTTTCCATCCTTGAATTCCAGTCTTACACCGTCTACTTGATTACCGTATCTAATTGCCGGAAACTCATAGTAGATATATCCGTTTGCAGAATTTGTGACTGGTGCGTAAAACACCTCTCCGTCAGGCACATTGTTCTGTCCGCTGCATTTTGTACCCTTTCTTCCTTGTATGCTGAAGGTAAGGTCTGTATCACGACCTACTACCCTTATTGAATCCGCCGCATCAAATACATTGATGATTTTGTCCATTTCCTGATCCATTTTCTTATAGTCTACCAAAACAGCATCAAACAGGAAATCCTCATATTCCTCCAAGGACATACAGGCATCCTGCGCAAAGGCTTCAACCGGATAGTTTGTCAGAACCCACCTTTTGCTCATTATTTCCCTAAGCACAGGGGATAGGGCTTTATTGTACTCCATGTTCTTTTTAGGATCAACATTTGAGAGGTGTTTGGTATTCTCCGGCGCTTCAATGACTAATACCGCATCTGCTTTCTTATAGATACCCTCATAAAGCACATTATTATCCTCAAGCTGCTTTGCGCTCGCGTTTTCCATCATGTATTTCTTATGATCGTCAACTAGTATGTGTACAAATGCATTGGCACCCTTATTTATCGCTTTTTTGTAAAACGCATCTATAAGAGGCTTTGCAAGGTATCCAGCACGTATAACCACGTTTTCACCTGGCATTACATTTAAGGAGTGCTCCAACAGCACATCTGCGAGTTTACTCAGTCTTTGATCCTTCATGATACTTTATTCCTCCCAATATTTAATGGTTATAAAATTTTATAATTAACTTACAATTCCTGCTTTATTATAATCTACTTAGCATTATATGGCAATTGGTTAACAAAAAAAAATACCCCCAAAGGGGTAAATAAAATGAATCAGTTTCCATGTTTTATTTTATTATTGACTATTTCTTCCTGTTTTATACAATCCAAAGAAATTCTAGTACATGTCATCTGTTCTTTCCACTATACCTTTTGCATTTCTGGAGAATTTCTTATACAAAAGATTCAGTTTAGCAATATTGCTATAACAGTTGAAGCCCCGGTACTTAAATACCATATAAAAAATAAATGGTTTAAGCTACAGCTTGCTTATATTCTCCAACTTTTCCGCAATATTGCTAATTTCCTCCAGGGATGTGTTTATTTCTAGAAGATCCTCAGTCTGATGTTTAAAAACATCGTTCAATTCATTTACATTTGTCAGGATACTTCCCACAGCCTCTTGAATGCTGTTTAGTACCTTATCAATCTTGTTTATGCTCTCACTGCTGGAAATAGAGAGTTTTCTTATTTCTTGGGCAACTACAGCAAAGCCCCTGCCGGCTTCTCCTGTTCTCGCTGCTTCTATCGAAGCATTAAGGCCCAGGAGGTTGGTTTGATCTGCAATAGTTCTTATGAACTTTAGAATTGCATCAGTATTTTGAGTCTCTTTGTTAGTCCTGTTAATATCAGCAACTACTGTTTCATTTGCGGACAAGACATTCTGCAAAGCAGAAGAAATCTCATTAGTTGACTTTGAAATCTTCTGAAGTGATTGGGATAGCGTTTTGGAGAGATCTGAAATCTCATAATGCTTCTTCATACTCCTGCCGAAAGATACACTTGCTATAACTTTGCCATTTTCATCCTTAATAGGAATTGCTGTAGCCATCATTTCAAACCCAAAAACTTCCTTGGGGATGATAACCTTAAGGGTCTTGCCGCTTTTTATGCACTTGTGTGAGGAGCTTCCTTCCTTGACCATATCCCCGGGTTTTATACCTGGATTTATATGTTCAGTCGGTATATAAAGCAAATACTTTTCTGTATCAGTAATTGCAAAACTTACCTCATCTTCAAACATATCAGGTAAAAAGGAACTAATATTATAAAAGGATCTGAGCATTTCATTCTGTAGTATTTTCTCGTCCATATTCTTCCCCTTTTCTTCATAAGCATGTTCAAGCAAAGTATGCAAGAAGGGCAGAATGATTTTTCATCTGCCCATAATATCCTGCAAGCTAGTTGGTGCCTGTGTAACCAGCTTATTTATAATTTTTTTGCTATTACGTTTATTTCACGTGGTGTACCGAAGCTATGGAACTGACGTTTGTCCGGTACTACGCAGTTCTCGATTGGGCATACTATCCAGCAAAGACCGCAGCCTACACACTTCTCTTCATTAAGCATAGGTCTTCTCTTGTCTCCATCCCAATCTATGGCCTGGTGTCCGCCATCATAACAGGAGACATAGCAGCGTCCACAGCCGATACATTTTTCATTTTCATATTTCGGATAAACCTTGAAATCACGGTCTATCTTCTCTGCAGGAACTATGTTCGGCAATGCTTTACCGATAACATCAGAAAGATCGTCGATACCCTTCTCTTCCATCCAGTAGGACAGACCGCTTATCATGTCTTCAACTATTCTGTAGCCATACTGCATAATAGCTGTGGTAACTTGAAGGTTTCTTGCCCCTACCAGCAGGAATTCCAGTGCATCTGCCCAAGTTTCAATTCCACCCATTCCGCTTATCGGTATACCCTTAAGCTGCGGATCATTTGCTATCTGAGCAATGAATCTCAGAGCAATAGGTTTAACAGCTTTTCCGGAATAACCTGATATGGAGGATTTTCCATTTACTATCGGCAGACAGGTATAGTTGTCAAAATCCACTTCTGTGATGCTCTTTATTGTATTTATTGCAGCAATTCCTGTTGCACCGCCTTTCATAGCAGCACGAGCAGAGATTTCCATTGTTGTAATGTTAGGGGTCATCTTTGCCAATACAGGAAGATGAGTACCCTTTCTAACTGCTGCGGAGTACTTCTCAACCAACTCTGTGTTTGTTCCCACATCAGAACCCATGGAACTGGTGGTCATCTGAGGACACGAGAAGTTACATTCTATAATATCTGCACCTGTTTGCGTAACTGCTTTCGCAAGCTTTGTCCATTCTTCTTCATTCTCGCCCATTATTGAGGCAATAAGTACCTTATCGGGATAATCCCTCTTAAGCTTAGCCATCATTTCAAGGTTTTTCTCTGTTGGCTTATCAGATATCATTTCCATGTTCTTAAATCCAACGAAAGAAGTTCCCTCTTTACGGGTTGCATCAAAACGTGGGGAGCATTCCTGAGGTATCCAATAGCCTACTGTCTTATAGCAAATTCCACCCCAACCGCTTTCCAATGCCTTTTTGCACATGTCATAATTACTGCCAACCGGTGAAGAAGATAGGAAAAACGGGTTCTCACACTTTACACCACAAAATTCTAAAGATAAATCTTTACGTTTTGCCATATTATCTCACACCTTCTTTCCCTGCAGCTGCCTCTTTATTGGTAGCGCTTCCAATTCTTTTGCCGCTAAGATATCCATTAACGGCTTCTGCTGCTGCTTTACCTCTGGCAACAGCTTCAACAACCGTCTTGCCTCCGTTTACTATGTCGCCGAATGCAAATATTCCTTCTACATTCGTCTCTCCTGTTTCGCTGTCTGCAACTACAAGCCCTTTGCCTCCAACCTTAAGCCCTGTAAAGGAAATGTCCTCTGGAGTTTGCCCGATAGCCTGAATGACAAGCTCTGCTTTAAGTTGTATTATAGAATCGGTTACCTCTACTGAAGTGTTCCTATCCTTCCAATCTAGGCCGATTGCCTTGAAGGCCTTTACATTGCTGTTCTCTCCTATAACCTCTGCAGGCTTGAAGTTTGGAAGTATGCTAACACCAAGCTTCTGAACAAATTCCAGTTCAGTCTTGCTGGCCGGCATTTCTGCTATTGTTCTGCGGTATACTATTGTCACAGTCTTTGCTCCCAGCTGCTTTGCTGTGGTAGCACAGTCCATTGCAACGTCTCCGCCGCCTATTACTACTACGTTTGTAGGTATTTCAACCTTCCCATTTGCAGGTTTTGCAGCTGATAAGAACTCTGCTGCTGTCTTCACGCCTTTAAGTCCAGCACCCGGAATATCCAAAGCTGTTCCGCCCTGAAGCCCGACTGCCACACACACTGCATCAAAGCCTTCGGCTTTGAGCTGATCAATTGTTATATCCCTGCCTATTTTGGTATTGAATTTGAATTCAACCCCAAGGTTCTTTACATAATCTACTTCGTAATCCACTACATCCTGAGGCAATCTTGAAGGAACGATACCATAAGTCAGCCAACCTCCGGCCTTCTCTTTTGCTTCAAATATAACTGTCTTATAACCTTTCATAGCCAATCCAGCTGCTGCTGCAAGTCCTGCAGGGCCGGCTCCGATGATTGCAACCTTTTCCAGAGATGCGGTCGGAGCAACTAGCACCTTCATACTGCATTCTTTCTCATAGTCCATTGCATATCTCTGCAATCCGCCTATATCTATAGTCCTGTCGATACCTGTTCTTGAGCAGGCTTCTTCACAAAGCTTCTCATAGGGGCAAACTCTTGCACAGGTTCCACCAAGAATGTTTGCTTCTCTTATTGTCTCTATGGCACCCTTTACATTTCTGAAACGAATTGATCTTATAAACTTTTCCGGGTTTGTTCCGGCGGGGCATGCCTTACTGCACGGTGCATCATGACAAAGCAGACATCTTGAAGCCTCTTCGATTGCATTCAATGGTGAATATGCTTTTCTTGACTCGGTTAAATACTCCTTCTCCTTCAATCTACATTCCTCCTTAAAAAGTATCTATTTACGGGGTTTGCATTTTATAAATTTACCCCAACCAGGCTGACCAACAAACTCACCGTCATTGTAAACAAGCTTGCCACGGGAGAATGTCATTACAGGATAACCTTTTAGCTCTACGCCTTCCCAAATTGTATGGTCAACGTCAGAGTGCATGTTTTTCTGTGAAACAACAAAGTTCTTATTAGGATCATATATTACTAGGTCAGCGTCTGCGCCAACTGCCACTGTACCTTTTTCAGGAGCACAGCCGAAAATCCTGGCAACATTTGCAGAACATAATTCAACAGCTTTGTTGAAAGTTATGCGACCTTTGTTTGCTTCGCTAAGCATATATGGATAAAGATTCTCTATACCCATGCAGCCATTGGGAATCTTAGTAAAATTATCTTTTCCCCAATCCTTTTCATAAGACTGGAATGGGCAGTGGTCAGTTGCTACTGTATCAATGTCACCACGTTTTATGCCTTCCCACAATGCATCCTGACTTTCTTTCCCTTTTATTGGAGGTGAGCATACCCAGTTTCTGCCATCTTCACGCTTATATACTTCGTTTGTAAAATGCAAGTACTGTGGGCAGGTTTCAGCATAAATCTCATAGCCTTCATCCTTTGCCCTTGTGACTTCATCCATCCCTTCCTTATTAGCCAAATGAACTATATAAAGAGGTGCTTTGAAAGCTTTTGCCCAATGAATGGCACGCTTATCCGCCTCAGCTTCTACAAATTCAGGACGGCTTTCATAGTGATACCATGCAGAGGTTTTACCTTCTGCTATTAGCTTTTCGACTCTTCTATCGATAAGATCCGGATTTTCAGCATGCACTGCAACAAGAGTACCGGTTTCTTTGGATTTTTCCAATGCAGCTGCTAGTACGCCGTCATCAACCATCAGTCCTTCTCTTTTATACACCATAAACAACTTAAAACTTGGTACTCCATATTCGGCAGACGCACCGAACTCTTCCAGTACTGCAGGTGTAAGATCGGTTATTGCAGTATGAAAAGCATAATCCACACAAGCCTGTGGTGCACATAGTGCTCTTCTTCCTTCAACAGCCTCAATCAATCCCTGTCCTTTTCTCTGAATTACGAAATCAAATACTGTAGTTACGCCGCCACAAGCAGCAGCACGTGTTCCTGCTTCATAATTGTCGGAAGAAGTAGTTCCTCCGAAGGGCATTTGCAGATGAGTATGTGCATCAATTGCACCCGGCAGTACATATTTTCCTGAGGCATCATATACTTTTGCCCCTTCTGCTTCTAAGTCCTGTCCGATCATAACAACCTTTCCGTCTTTAACTGCTACGTCAGCGACATATGTATCTCTGGCTGTTATAACTGTGCCGTTTTTAATGATAAAGTCCATTATATAAACCCCCTCAGAATATTTTTTCTTTATGACCAATTAGGCGTTTATGTTCTGCATTCTATAAAGGCGAGAAAAGGGATAGGCATCTGCCGACCCCTTTTCTCTGCTTTTTATTATTGTTAAGCTCCCATTGTAATTTGTTTGCTTTCAGTTTCTGTTACTAAGGAAGTGTTTTCGTTCTTCATGAGTACCGGATAAACAACTAAAGCGATGAGGAAGCCTATCATCCAACCGTTTTCTGCAAAGAAGCCAAGTGATGGAACAAATTTGCCGACCAATGGAAGGATTGCGGATATTACCCAAGTCCAAACTGCCTTCATATTGTAGCCGTTTCCATACCAATAACGTCCTTCAGACCCTCTGAAGAGGTCATCAAGGTCGAGTACTTTCTTTCTGTAAATATAGTAGTCAGCTACATATATACCTGCGAGAGGTCCAAGGAACAATCCATAAGTCCCTAACCAACCGAAAAGGTATGCGCCAGCAGTTTCGAGAAGCTTCCAAGGCATTATTGCAACACCTGCAACACCAGTAATCAGTGTGCCCATCTTATAGCTGATTTTCTTTGGGCTAAGGTTGGAAATTCCATTTGCCGGAGCAACTACGTTAGCAGCAATATTAGTAGTCAAAGTTGCAACTATGATACCAACAGCACCAAGAATAGCTGCTATAGGGCTGCCTATCTTAGAAATAACAACTACCGGATCCCATATGAATTCGCCGTACATTATGCCAGTAGCACCAGTTACGAATACACCAACGAAAGCAAATGCTGCCATTGTTGTAGGTAAGCCGAGAAGCTGACCCATGAACTGATCCTTCTGAGTTTTTGCATAACGGCTGAAGTCAGGGATATTAAGAGCAAGAGTTGACCAAAATGCTATATTTGCTGTCAAGCCAGGAAGGAATATTGACCAGAACTTGCCAGGCGCATAAGTTGCTTTTGCGCTTAATATGTCGCCTATGCCTTTGCCTGCAGCAGTAACACCTGTTACAGCCCAAACCATTAATCCAACTGATAGAACAAATAGTATTGGAGCACCCCAAGCTTCCATAAACTTTATAGCTTCTGCGCCCTTGTATGCTATCCATACATTAGCTGCCCAGAAGAGGAAGAAGGAAATCCAGATTCCGCCTGCCCAAGCTGCCCAAGCAGGACTCATTACACCTATAACTGCATTTATTGCTCCGCCGCCTATCCAGCACTGTATGCCGAACCAGCCTGCTGCAATTATTGCACGGGCTATTGACGCAATATGTGCGCCCTTTACACCGAAGGACAAACGTGCAAATACAGGATAAGGAATACCATATTTTGTTCCAGCATGGGAATTCAGCTGCATCGGAACGAGCACTATCAAGTTACCCAATGCTATGTTTATAATAGCCTGCCCCCATGAAAGACCTGCAGCCATAAGGCTGGATGCCATCATGTAAGTTGGAATACAAACTGCCATACCTATCCAAAGTGCAGCGATATGATATGTACTCCATGTTCTTTCATTTAATTTGGTCGGTGCCAAATCTTCATTGTAATATTGATTGTCTTTAAGGTTTTCACGTGCGCTTTCAGTTAATTCAAAAAGTCCATTAACCTCTCTTTGAGTCTTTACTTTACCTGCCATTAAGAAAACACCTCCATTACTATTATAGAACAATTCCGGATAACCCCTTTATAAGTGCCTCTGATCTGCTTGTCTTAACCTCACCCTTTCATCCTTAAATTTTATTAGCCATCAAATAAAGATACCCAACATTATATTTCGCTATTTCTGAGTGTAATCCTTCAATTTATGGCAATTTTCAAAATATTTTTTCTTGTCAAGCATTTGCTTTGCATCATTTCAGCATTTGCCGGCTTCCAACAATTGCCACTGCCTGACTTTATTTTTTATCAATCTCCAAAACTGTATTCAGAGCTACATTCATACCTCTCCAGCACTCCTCAACAGATGTGAATTCAGGTTCGCAATGGCTGTGTCCATCCTTGCTTGGAACGAAAATCATAGTTGTAGGCATCATGTCAGCAACATACTGTGCGTCATGTCCTGCTCCACTGTACATTTTTTTGCTTGTATAGCCGAAACTATCCGCACTCTTCTGAACGAACCCAATTAATTCTTCATTGAATTCAATTGTTTTACGTGCCCATGCTTCCTGATACTTCACTTCACACTTATCAAATTCCTTAGGCATATTCTTGATTATTTCCACAACCTGTTTAATGACTTCCGAGTCCCTGTGTCTTGCATCCAACGAGAAGTCAACATAGTCAGGAATACAAGTATGTATATTCGGGTGGCAAAGAATCTCACCTGTTGTATAAACTAAATCACTATCAAGCTTATCAAGCTCTGCATGTAAATATTTGAGAGCCGAGGCTGCAGCCAATAGAGCATCTCTTCTGTATGGCATCGGCGTAGTTCCTGCGTGGTCGGTCTGTCCATAAGTCCTTATCCTGTAATTAACCATTCCTACAACGCCCTCTACAACTCCAATTTGCATCTTCTCTGCCTCAAGTACAGGCCCCTGCTCAATATGCAGCTCTACCATGGCCATGTAGTCTTTGGAATTGAGTCTGTTTGCTTCACTTCCTGCATATCCGCTCTGTTCCAAAGCTTCGCCGAAGGTTTTTCCTTCAGGATTCTTTGAGGCCAGCATCTTAGCCTTGTCAAACTTACCGCAAATAACACCCGAGGACATCATTGCCGGTGGATAAAGCGAGCCTTCTTCGTTAGTCCAAATCATAGCAGTGATTGGATGCCTATGAGGAATTTTTTCTAAAGCAATGGTTTCAATTACCTCCATTGCTGTCAAAACCCCAAGGATACCATCGTAATTTCCACCATTCCTAACAGAATCAACATGAGAAGCCATTACGATCCTTTGAAGACCAGCTTCTGTTCCCGGAAGAGTTGCATACATATTAGCCATATCATCAGTTACGATTTCAGCACCAACAGCCTTCATCCGCTTAACGAACTCTGCCCTTGCCTGAAGCGCCTCTTCCGATAAAGAAAATCTTGTGATACCACCGTGTCCTGCATCACCAAACTTAGCAAAAGTTTCTATTTTGTTTTGTACTCTGTCTTTGTTGCAAGTCAGCATTTTCCCCACACTCCCCTTATAAATAGTTTTTATTCAGAAGTTTTGACGCTAAACATCAATCCTTCATTATAAGTATAAATAGTTCGATTCAATTATTCAAGATTATGGTACAGATACCACAAATAAAATGCCTTAAGGCATAAAAAGCACTTTGGAAATTTCATTAATTGTTTAAATAGTTTAAAGAATCCAACTATTTTGTATATGCAATTATTGTGCCAGACTTTAGAATAGAAAAACAAGCCCTTTAGGGGGATTTGAAGGGGCAAATGTGTGTATTATGCAAATTGTCATATAAGTCACGATGCAATACTGTATCATGTAAGTATGTTAAAAATTTGCCAATATCCTGCGTGTCCACAGGTTTCCAGTATCTGCTCATTTTGATTTGTAGATTCATTATTGCATCAGTTGATTTATAGAATCATCAACTTTCAGAATATTTTCTCTAATACTATTAAAGTGTAATAATAAATATAGCCTCTTTAGCGGAAAATGCCAATGTCAAGTTGGGTACATCTAGAGCGAACCAGCAACAACAATTTAAAAGGCTTCCCATGTAATGACTTCTCTGCAAAATCATTTCAAGGGAGGCCTTTTAATTTAAATTACTAACGGTTATTTAATCACGTTGTCAACAAAATCCAGTACCTTATCCATTATAGCCATTGCTTCACGAAGCTGCTCTTCGTTTATTATCAGCGGAGGAGCTATGATTATCATGTTCTCATGGGTATATGTCCAGAACCCTTCACTTACGAGCATTCCTAGTATCTTCTTCATTATCTTCTCAGGGTCCTTGCCATACTCTACAAGCGGTGCCTTTGTTGCCTTATCCTTAACAAGCTCTATGCAGGTGAAAAGCCCTATATATCTTACATCTCCCACTGAAGCATGCTTAGCTTTGAGTTCCTCAAGTATACCCCCAAGCACCTTGCCCATGTTTTTGCTGTTTTCTATAAGCTTATCTTCCTTGTATACGTCAAGGGTTGCACATGCTGCTGCGCATCCCAGCGGATGTCCGCTGTAAGTCAATCCGCACCACAGCGTGTTCTTGTCGAAATGGTCTGCGATTTCCTTGCTTACTATTACTCCTCCAAGAGGCACATATCCACAGGTTGAGCCCTTTGCAAAGCTGATAAGGTCAGGTTTTACGTCCCAATTGTTGACTGCGAACCATTCTCCGGTTCTTCCCCAGCCTGCCATTACCTCATCGCATACCATACATATTCCAAACTCATCACACAGGTCTCTAACTCCCTGCAGGTATCCGTCCGGCGGTATTATGATTCCGTTACTTCCTGTTACAGTCTCTAGGAATATTGCTGCCACATGCTCAGGTCCTTCGTACAGTATCTGCTCTCTAAGCTGTCCTATATAGTACTTTGTTGCTTCTTTCTCATCCTTGAATGGGAATGGAGCCCTGTACAAATATGGATCAAAGAATTTTACAAAGCCGGGGATCCCTGGTTCGCTTGGGAATCTTCTCTGCTCACCTGTAAGGTTTGCTGCTCCGTAAGTAGCACCATGGTAGGATCGGTATCTTGAGAATATCTTGTACTTGCCAGTGTACATTCTGGCTATCTTTATCGCATTCTCATTTGCTTCTGCTCCCGCATTTGTGAAGAATACCTTGCCCATATTGTCAGGAGCTACTTCGATTATCTTTCTTGCCGCTTCGGACTTGCAGTCAAATGCAAAGGATGGTCCCATAAAAGTCATTTTGTCAGCCTGTTCCTTTATAGCCTCTACGACTTTCTTGTTTCCATGACCTAAGTTCATGTTGACCAGCTGAGAGGACATATCCATATATCTTTTTCCATCTGCATCCCAGAAGTATATACCCTCTGCTTTAGTTACAACTATAGGATTAAGTGCACCCTGGGCGCTCCATGAGTGCAGGTTGTATGCCAAATCATCACTCTTTATCTTCTTGCCATAATCAATAACATTCTGATCCATTTTTTTCTCCTCCTTCAAATATTAAATTAAATCTTTAATATCTCATTTCCCCAATGACTTTCAATTAATCGTTCATTACATCTCCGAACAATTCCTCATCTGTAGGTTTGACTGGTGGGAAAGGCCTTGATACCCAGGTTGTATTTATCAGATGCTTCCACGTAATGTTCTCAGAAACAATATTCCCTCCCCAGGATCCGCAGCCAAGACTTGTTGTAAATGGCAGTCCGTTGAACCAATTGCCTGTATTTGCAAGAGCATGACCCTGTCTTACGTTCATACGGCTTACCTTTGTGTTCATTGCAAGCTCCATTATATGCTCTTCATTGAAGGAGTGGATTCCGCAGGAATGCCCCATTCCCTGGTATCTGGTTATATCATTTACGAATTTCACAGCTTCTTCGAATTTGTTGTATTTGTACAGTGCCATTACTACTGACAGCTTTTCACCTGAGAAAGGATGTTCAGCGCCTATGCCTGTTTCCTCAACCATTATGAAGGTCCTGTCCTCAGGTATGCTTATGCCTGCAACCTTCGCTATGGTTTGTGCCGACTGTGCTATTATCTTCGGGTTCAAATGTCCATCCACCCATACTGCACTCTGAAGCTTTGCCTTCTCTTCAGCATTTGCCAAATAGCCGCCTTCAGCTTTAAGAGCCTCAAGAAAATCTTTGTATATGCTTTCCTGTATTATCAGTGAGTTTTCCGCCGAACAGCTGGTTGCAAAGTCAAAGGTCTTACTGCTCTTTATCTTGTTTGCAGCGTCTGCAAGATCTGCTGTCTCATCTACCACTACTACTGCGTTGCCTGCGCCTACGCCGTAAGCTGGTGTTCCTGATGAATATGCAGCCTTTACCATAGGCGCTCCACCTGTAGCCATTATGAGGTCACACTGCTTCATAAGCTCTCCGCTTATGTCCATTGTCGGCTCTTCTATTGCTATTACCAGATCTTCAGGTGCTCCATATCTTTTCAAGGTTTCCCTCATTAAACTTGCGATAAATGCATTAGTCTTTTTAGTACGCGGATGCGGTGCAAGGATTATTGCATTTCTTCCCTTCAGTGCGCTGGCAACCTTAACAGTCGGTGTTGCTTCAGGGTTTGTGCAAGGGCAAAGGGCACCTATTACGCCTACCGGTTTTGCTATCTTCATTATCTGTTTTTCTTCATCTATTTCTATAACGCCTACGGACTTTTTGCCCTGCATGTCGCGTACACAGCCTTTTGCCTTAGCCATAAGCTTATTGTACTTTCCTTCATAGTTCCCCATACCGGATTCTTCTACAGCCAAACGTGAAATTTCCTGCGCAGGACCATCCTTTACAATATTCCAAACAACCGCTCTTACCAGCCTGTCTACCTGCTCCTGCGTGTAGTTGTCAATGGCTGCCTGTGCCACTCTGGCTCTGTTGACAAGCCCTGCAACATATTCTGCTGCATTTAGATTCACTTCATTGCTCATTTTATTGCCTCCTTAAATATAAGTTAAATTTAGGACATAAAGTATACTTGTTAATTGGCAAAACTATCTGTCTATTAGCTATGTTCAATAGCTTTCAATTTTATATCATAGCAATTCCCATGCCAAAGAAACCTGCAGAAATTGAAAAATCATTAAAATAGTTCATTCAAAAGCTGCTCATTTCAAAACAGTTGAAATTGCGAACTTGCAGCCATTAGTCATAGTGTAAACCCTTTAATTTTTTCTCGGCATGAATGAAAATCACATAAAACCAACACGTTGTTTAAGGGTCAATTGAGATTTATTGCATAAGAAGAATTGCATTTGATACAATTATTAATCATTAAGATTCATTTTTGTATCACTCATTTGATACTTGTTCATTTTCCTTACAATGGTAGGCTGACTGACTTTCAAAGCCTTCGCTACCTCCCTCGTGGTCTTGTACTTGTTGACTGCATTTAGAATGATTTGCCTTTCCACTACCTCTGTCGCATCCTTCAGGCTGGTTATAGAAGGAATCGCTATATCCAGAGAATTGTCTATCTTGTCCAGTATATAGTTCGGTAGGTTATGTGGCAGAATTGTATCATCATGAGTTATTATTACAAGCCTTTCGATTATATTCTCCAGCTCGCGAACGTTCCCTGGCCAGGAATATTTTATAAGTGACGCCATGGTATTAGGATCCATTCTTTTTTCTACATTGAATTTCTGATTATACTTTTCGAGAAAAAATCTTGTCAAGGGTATAATATCTTCTGTCCTTTCCCTAAGGGGCTGTATGTTAATGGGTACTACATTAAGTCTATAAAATAAGTCTTCCCTGAACTTCTTTTCCTTGACCATGTTCATTAGGTCACGGTTGGTAGCGGCTATTATCCTTACATCAACACTGATGTCTTTCACCCCTCCAACCATTTTGATCTCCTTGTCCTGTATGGCATGCAGTATCTTTACCTGAAGATTCAGCGGAAGCTCTCCAATTTCATCCAGGAATATCGTTCCGTGCTGAGCCAGTTGAAATAGACCTACCTTTCCTTGTTTCTTTGCTCCGGTGAAAGCGCCATACTCATATCCAAAAAGCTCCGATTCCAAAAGTGCTTCGGGTATGGCACCGCAGTTAACCTTAACAAATGGCATATCCTTTCTGTCTCCGGACATATGTATGTACTTTGCGATCTCGCCCTTACCCACTCCAGATTCTCCTGTGATCAAAACCGTCGAATCTATTTGAGCCAGCCTTTTTGCAAGATATGCAACCTCCTTCATTTTCTCACTTTTGACTATGAAATTGCCGATATTCTCAAGCTGCTCCTCCCTGAGCTCCCCCAGCTTATTTTGAATGTCCTCCAATTGATTTCTCAAATACACTAATTCTGTTATATCCCTGGAGGTACTTATTACCTTATATATGTTTCCTTTATCATCAAGTATTGGAGTTCCAGTTGTAAGTATTTTCTTCCCTGACTTATTGCTGTGCAATATAGTAGCCTGTGCCTTATTTTTGAAAACCAGCTTTGCAACAGAAGGCGAAAAAATTCCGCTCTTTTCCAAGGCATCAATACTCTTGCCGATAACATCTTCTCTTTTTACTTCGTAAAGAAGCTCACATGCTTTATTGATCCATTGAGTATTTCCATCCATGTCGTCGATAAAAATAGCATCCTGAGTGGAATCCAATACCGATTCCCACTCTGTCACACTAATATCAGGAACACTTTCATTAGTATACCTCGTAAAAATCCCTCCCTACGGTCAAGTCTGCAGCATACAATTTATGCATACAATTATACAATAATCAAACTGCATATGCACGTAATTTAAAGCTTCGCACACAGTTCACAGAGTCATTAATCACTGTCTACCATACTTTTGAACATCTCATAAAGCCCTATGTTTGTTTTTTTCAAGTTAATCGGCTTGCCCTTGATATTGGTAAAGGCATGCGCCGTTTCCCCTTCCGCCAGTAAAACTCCATCAGTATTTCTTATCAGCTTATATATGAAAGCTATCCGCGCTACGGTTATTTCCTTGATGCAAGTCCTTACAACAAGCTCATCGTCATATACTGCAGGAATACGGTATTTGCAACGGGTCTCAGCCAGTGGGAGCATTACTCCAGCCTGCTCCATCTCCTTGTATGACATTCCTGTCGCTTCACGCAGAAATTCCGTCCTGCCCATTTCAAAATATATATAATAATTAGGGTGATATATTATCCCCATCTGATCAGTCTCACCATATCTAGTCCTGAGTATTGTGTCATGAGTCCGCATATTCTCACCATCCTTTTGTTAATGCACCTTTTTCACAACACTTATTATACCCCTTTACGATGCTAAAGCAAAGAAAAAAGCCCTATGTTATCCATAGAGCTTTCCTAATTTCTTTCTTTTATCCCATTTTCATTACCCTGCTTCATCGCCCCGCGCAAATGCACGAGCCACAGGCCAAAACCCTACAACACCCTTGTAGCCCCATTGTAAATAATGCCTCTTGGGGTATCCATGGTTACAAGCTGCCCGTCATTCAATTGCTCCATTGCACCTTCTACACCTACGATTACCGGTTTTCCCAGAACAATGCCCACAATAGCTGCATGAGATGTTATACCGCCTTCTTCCACAAGGAACCCTGCAGCCTTTTCCATCAGCGGCACCATATCCTTGTCTGTAAACCTTGTAACCAGTATGTCGCCTTCTTGAAGCTTATGGTAATCCTTCTCTATATCTTCTATTAATGTTATCCTTCCGGTAATAGACTTGTCGCCGATTCCGATTCCTTTTGCCAATATCTCTCCTACAACATGCACCTTTATCAGGTTAGTGGTCCCGGCAACCCCGGAAGGTATCCCTGCTGTTATAATAACCAAATCTCCGCTCTTGACAAGCTCCGCCGTGACAGCTGCGTTTACCGAGAGCTCTATTATTTCATCTGTTACATCTGACTGGGGTACGCTTACCGGATATACTCCGAAGCTCAAACATAGCTTACGCATTACACTTTTATTAGAGGTTGCAGCTATTATCGGTGCTTTGGGTCTGAATTTCGATACCATTCTTGCAGTAGAGCCTGAATGGGTGGGAGTTATTATCGCTGCTGCCTGAAGCTCAAAGGCTGTCGTACACGAGCTATGGCTGATGGCAGTTGCCACAGTGATTTTTCTTCCGGAAAAACTATGAAGGCTTTTACCATAGTCCAGCTCCCTCTCAGTTCTTTCTGCTATTAATGACATTGTCCGCACCGTTTCGATAGGATATTTTCCGGCTGCAGTCTCCCCCGAAAGCATTATTGCATCGGTTCCGTCAATAATTGAATTTGCTACATCAGTTACCTCGGCTCTTGTGGGCCGAGGGTTTCTTATCATGGAATCAAGCATCTGCGTTGCGGTTATAACCGGCTTTCCCATTTCATTGGTTCTCTTAATCAGCAGCTTCTGAACCATGGGCATTTCCTCAGTAGGTATCTCAACCCCAAGATCCCCTCTTGCAACCATAATCCCATCACATACCCTGAGAATATCCTCCAGGTTGTCAACACCCTCCTGGTTTTCTATCTTTGCAATTATCTGTATGTCCTTTCCACCGTTTTGCTCAAGCACTTTTCTGATCTCCAGCACATCAGTGGCCTTTCTTATGAAGGAAGCGGCTATAAAGTCCACTTCATTTTCTATTCCGAAAATAAGGTCTGCGATATCCTTCTCTGTTATTGCCGGAAGCTTAGAGGTAGCACCCGGTATGTTTACGTTTTTCCTGTCTCCCAGTGTGCCTCCGTTTATTACCTCGCAAGCAACATCAGTGTCATTTTTCTCCAGCACCTTAAGCTCTATTACCCCATCAGCTATTAGTATTCTCGAACCACGGGACACTTCTCTGGGCAGGTCTTTATAGGTGATGCTGCACCGTGTGTTGTCACCAAGTATATCGCTAATCGTCAAGGTGAATTTCTGGCCCTTTTCCAATTCGGCTTTTCCATCCTTAAAACATCCAAGCCTTACTTCAGGGCCTTTTGTATCCAACATGATTGCAACTGGAGTGTCAAACTTCTCTCTGACCTTCTTAAGCGTATTAATTCTCTTCTTGTGCTCAGCATGATCCCCATGGGAGAAATTGAGTCTTGCAACATTCATCCCAGCTGTAATAAGCTGTTCAATCATTTCTTCACTTTCAGATACCGGACCTATCGTACATACAATCTTAGTCTTCTTCATACTATTTTGCATTCCATTTCGCAAGCTTCTTTTCTACAAGCTTTTTCTGAAGCCTAGCATAACGAGGGATTCCATTTTCCATACGAATCTTTACTTCTCCCATTATTAATGGTCTCATATAATCCAAAAGAGGCTGTTTAACAAAATTGCCCTCTTCATTCATCCATTCTGCAGGAATCTTCTTTTCCTTATTTGCAACATCATCAAGGTTAATAAGCTGTGTTTCGCAAGTGTAATCCCCGCCCTTACCCCTTGCCATTCCAACCATCTTGCCGGTATGTCCTTCTATGGCGTATCTTACAGCCATCTGTCCGCACATGAAGCTTTCCTCATTGTCCGTCAGGGATGCCCAGTGAGCAGCGCATCTTTGTATACTGCTGTAATTTACTATTCTGACCTTCTTGCATATATTTTCTGATACATACTGCTGAAGCACTTCGCTGGCTCCGCCAAGCTGTACATGTCCAAAGGCATCCTTAACTGCATTTGGTGTCCCCATCTCAGAAATATATCTTCCATCCTCAGTCTTGATCCCTTCTGAAACAGCAACTACAGCATAATTATATTTCTGTATTGCCGCCTTCACATCCTCACCGAATTTCTCCAATGAGAAAGGCACCTCCGGAAGATATATGAAGTGTGGAGCATCCTCTTCAAGTTCCTTCGCTAGGGCAGAGGAAGCGGTTATCCAGCCGGCATTCCTTCCCATTAATTCACATATTGTAACAGTAGGGTAATCATATACTCTAGCATCAAGACCAACCTCTTTTATCGATGTCGCAATAAACTTAGCTGTACTTCCAAACCCCGGAGTATGGTCTGTTATCGGTAAATCATTGTCAATAGTTTTAGGTACCCCCATAGCCCTTAGCTCATAGCCTACTCTCTGGGCGTACTGGCTGACCTTGTTGGCTGTATCCATCGAATCGTTTCCGCCTATATAAAAGAAATATCTTATATCATGCGCTTCAAACACATCTATAATCCTTCTATAATCTCCTTCACTTGCTTCTATAGATTTCAGCTTATACCTGCAGGATCCAAGGGCAGATGCAGGTGTAACCTTCATAAGCTCTATCTCCTCCGGTGATTCATCATTGAACAGAAAAAGGTCTTCATTAAGAATTCCAAATACACCATGGAGAGCACCATAAACCTTATCTATCTCCCCTGATTTGAAGGCCTCCTGTATAACGCCGCAAGCACTTGCGTTTATTACGGAAGTCGGCCCTCCAGATTGTGCAACCAAGCAATTTCCCTTTAATGTAGTCATAAAAAATCTCTCCTTCTCAAAATTAAAATATGTTTTTATAAAATACTATCTTATGTATTGGCGGACGCCCAATGGGCGCCCCTACATTGAGCTTGTGGAAAGTGTCGCCGCCAGCTCATAAAGCTCCTGCTGGAACTCTTTTTTCATGCTTAGGGCTTCTCCTATTTCCATGTCTATAATCTTATTCTCCTTTATTCCAACTACCCGGCCTGACTTTCCTTGCGCCAGCAGCTCAACTGCTTTTGATCCAAGCCTGCTTGCCAATACTCTGTCAAAGGCGGTTGTGTTTCCGCCTCTCTGTATATATCCAAGTATAGTAGCTCTTACTTCTATATCAACGTTCTCCATTATCTGCTTCTCCAGCTGTTTCGCGTCTCCTACCCCTTCAGCCAGAATTATGATGCTATGCAGCTTGCCTCTGTTCTTTCTCTCCACCAGCAGCTTGCAGATATTTTCAAGCCTGAATTCCACCTCAGGCACAATTATGCCTTCAGCTCCTCCAGCTAAACCAGCATATAAAGCTATATCCCCCGAGTTCCTTCCCATTACTTCTATGATGCTGACCCTTTCGTGGGAGGTAGAGGTATCTCTGACTTTATTTATAGCATCCAGCACATTGTTTACAGCTGTATCAAAGCCTATGGTATAGTCCGTATAAGCCAGATCATTGTCAATTGTACCAGGCACCCCTATACATGCTATGCCTTTTTCGGAAAGCCTTTTGGCACCAGCGAAGGATCCATCTCCCCCTATTACCACAAGACCTTCAATATTGAATATCTTCGCCATGTTGGCTGCCCTGCACTGTCCATCTTCCGTCTTGAATTCCTCGCTTCTTGCCGTCTGAAGTATGGTACCGCCCCTATGTACTATATCTGATACAGAAGACTCATCCATTTTGATAAAATCACCATTAATTAGTCCCCTGTAGCCTTTTCTTACCCCATAGACATCGAATCCAGTATGTATTCCCATTCTTACAACCGCTCGTATAGCTGCATTCATCCCCGGTGCGTCTCCTCCACTGGTCAATACTGCGATATTCCTCATACTCATCCCCCCTTTTTGTCCTGCATGGCCATAATGTGTCCCAATATTGCACAAAAAAATTCTTCCCACTAATATTCATAGTAATCTTTATTGTACGCGCACGGGTATTCCTATTACGTATATGCGAATTCAATAACAACCAAAGAAACCTTTTGCGAAATATATAAATAATCAATAACCTAATTCATAAAGTATATTGTGTGCTTCCTCCACTTCGGATTCAAGTACCAATATCTCAAAATAGCTATCCTCATCTCCAGTGTTCTTGCTCACCGGCTGCAGCTTCACCAGAACCCCTTCCCTTGACATTAACTCGCTGACCTTGTCAGCGATTCTTTTGTTCTTTGCCAAGTATACAACTGTCCACATACTTGCTGCCTCCTTTATTGGCACCCAATGCTTTTTGACACAACACAATTAATTCATTCAAGTGTCAAAAATGCATTTCCTTGACGTTATGCCTCTACTGCTAAGGATTTCTCCCTGTAAAGAGGCACCTGAGCTTTTCAACGCGACATACTTCTTACTTTCAAGCGTTGAAAATGTACATCCTTAATGAAAGCTATATTTTCTACTTGCTATAGACATTATTTTAAATGAAATGCTCTTTAATATCAAGCTTATTATATCCAATATATTGGCAAATTTATCACCAAAAACACATTTCTTCAAATAGGGTACAAATTCATACACTATTGCCTTATTAGCATTACAGCTTTCTATCGATAAAATGTTAATAAGCACTTCCTTAATGTTGTGCCCTGTTGCTTGAAACGCATACTACTAGTACAGGGCATTACATATTCTACCCAATTTTCTTTATTGCATTACTTGACCGCAACACAGTCAGAGCCTGCGACTTCCTTCAAATCATTGAGCAATTTGTCATTAATATCAACCCAAATACTGCTGTCGGCTTTCATAACCAGGCTTTTCCCATTTGTCTTATTAGCCTCGTTTACCAAAATCACCGGTTGTACCCCTTTATACTCACTAAGCACATTTTTCAGCTTTTCCATTATATTGGGCTGCAGCTCAGTGTTGATCTTTACATAAAGCTTTCTGCCTGCATATTTTTTTATTGGCTTTATAGAGTCACATATTATTTTTGCAGCTTCCTCTTCCTTCTGGCTGATTCTGCCCTCAACCAGTACAATTGTGTCCTGAACAAGCAGCTGCTTGCACCTTTCATACACTTTAGGGAAAACAATTATTTCAATAGAGCCGTATAAGTCTTCCAATTCCACAAATGCCATCATATTGTTAGTTTTCGTGGTCTTCTGCTTAACAGATACAATGATTCCCCCCATTGTCACCCTTTTGCCATCCAATTCAAAACTGTCCCCGGTCTCCTGAGCATCGGCCTCAGTGTCAGTTGCAAACTCCGCCGTTGTCATGGTGACTGATGCTTCCAGCTCTGACTTATATTCTTCAAGCGGATGGCCGCTGATATACAGCCCCAGCATTTCCTTTTCCATAGTAAGTAAGTTTCTCTGAGGATATTCGTTTATCTCTGGATATATATTACCAACTACATCATCAATATCTTCCATTGTATCAAAGAATGAAATCTGACCTTCCACATTGCTTTTTTTCTGACCTTGTATGCTCTCCATAAGCTTTTCGTATACTGCCAGCATCCGGCTTCTATATACCTTGAAGCAGTCAAAAGCCCCGCATTTTATAAGGCTTTCCACAGTTCTCTTGTTAATCACTCCATAATCTACCTTTTGCAGGAAGTCATAAAGCCCCTCAAACTGTCCCTTTTCCTGCCTCGCTCTTATTATAGACAGGATTGCATTGATGCCGACATTTTTAACAGCAGCCAGCCCAAATCTTATTTTGTTATCCTTTACAGTAAAGCTTACACTGCTTTCGTTCACATCAGGAGGAAGCACTTCTATCGCCATGCTCTTGCAGTGCTGGATATACTCGGCTACCTTTTTGCTGACGCCCATAACACTGGTTATAAGCGCTGCCGTAAATTCCACAGGATAGTAGTACTTAAGCCAGGCTGTCTGATAAGCTATTATTGCATATGCAGCTGCATGCGATTTATTGAAGCCGTAGCCTGCAAACTTGGCAACCTCATCGAAAATATCCGCTGCGATATTGGCTGGTATACCATTCCTGACGCAGCCTGCCACTTTAATATTCCCTGCTTCATCAACTATACCATTGATAAAGTTCTCTCTTTCCTTTGCCATTACATCGGCTTTCTTTTTTCCCATAGCTCTTCTCACAAGGTCGGACCTGCCCATGGAATAGCCACCCAAGTCCCTCACAATCTGCATAACCTGCTCCTGGTATACTATGCAGCCATAGGTAACGTCCAAAATGTGCTCCAAGGCCGGATGCATGTACTTCAGCATATCAGGGTTGTGCTTGTTTCTTATATATTTTGGAATCTGATCCATAGCTCCGGGCCTGTACAGTGATATTCCCGCTATTATATCCTCCAGGCAATTAGGCTTCAGCTCTTTCATGCACTGGGTCATGCCTCCGCTTTCCAGCTGGAATACACCGTAGGTTTCACCCTGGGATATCATCTTGTACACACCAGGGTCATCGTATTCCATGTTGTCTATATCGGGTAGCTCGATTCCCTTTGCCGCCATCAGCTCAAGGGTATTCCTTATAACCGTCAGAGTCCTTAGTCCCAGGAAATCCATCTTCAGAAGTCCCAGATCCTCCAGGGTTCCCATGGTAAACTGGGTTGTTATTACATCCTCATTCATTTGAAGGGGAACATATTCTGTAACTGCTTTCTTGGAAATAACCACTCCTGCTGCATGGGTAGAACTGTGCCTTGGCATTCCCTCCACTGCTTTCGACATGTCAAGCAGGTACTTGGCACTTTCATCCTCTTCATAGAGTGTTCTTAATTCCGCACTTATCTCCAGCGCCCTCCCTATGGTCATACCAATCTCAAAGGGAATCTTCTTAGCTATCATATCCACCTGAGCATAAGGAACGTTTAAAGCCCTGCCTACATCCCTTATGGCAGCCCTCGCAGCCATTGTACCAAAGGTTATAATCTGCGCCACCCTGTCCTTGCCATACTTGCCTACAACATAATCTATAACTTCCTGACGTCTCTCATAGCAGAAGTCTATATCGAAGTCAGGCATACTTACTCTTTCTGGATTCAAGAACCTTTCAAATATTAGGTTATACTTAATCGGATCTATATTTGTAATGCCTAAGCAATACGCCACAAGGCTTCCAGCTCCCGAGCCCCTGCCGGGTCCTACCATTATCCCGTTGTCCTTAGCAAACTTCACATAATCCCACACAATTAGATAATAGTCAGCATATCCCATCTTTGTTACGACAGACAGCTCGTATTCCGCTCTTTCCCTAAGTTCATCAGTTATTTCTATATATTTTTTCTCCAAGCCGTCAAAGCAGAGCTTTCTTATATAGGTATCAGAGGTATAACCCTCAGGAACCTCAAAAGCCGGCAGATGTACTTGTCCAAAGTCAAAGTCCATTCCGCACTTTTCTGCAACCTTTAATGTATTTTCTAAGGCCTCGGGAATATATTTGAATAGCTCGTACATTTCCTCAGCAGTTTTTAAATAGAACTCCTGACCCTGAAATTTGAGCCTTCCTTCCTCCTCAACTGTTTTTCCTGTCTGAATGCAGAGCAATATATCTTGTGCCACAGAATCTTCCTTTTCCACATAATGCACATCATTTGTGGCAACCAAGGGTATTCCCGTTTCCCTGGAGAGCTTTATAACCTCCTGATTTACCAGTGACTGCTCTTTTATCCCATGGTCCTGCAGCTCCAAATAGAAATTTCCTTCACCAAAAATTTCATTATATGCTAATGCCGCGTTTTTAGCAGCTTGATAGTTTCCATCCATTATATGTCCGGGAATCGCTCCCGCAAGACAAGCGCTTAGTGCAACAAGTCCCTTGGAGTATTTGCGAAGCACCTCCATGTCCACTCTCGGCTTATAATAAAAGCCCTCAGTATAGCCTATGGATACAAGCTTGATAAGGTTATTGTAGCCTTCTTCATCCTTTGCCAGCAGCACCAGATGATATTGGCTGCTGTCCTGTTTAGGGTCCCTATCCCGCATAGTTCTTGGAGCAACATATACCTCACAGCCTATTATAGGCTTTATGCCATACTTTTTTGCCTGTTTGTAAAAATCCACCACGCCATACATAACACCATGATCAGTAATCGCTACTGATTCCATTCCCAGCTCCTTAGCTCTGGCGACAAGGCCTTCGACCCTGCCCGCTCCGTCCAACAGGCTATATTCAGTATGTACATGTAGATGCACAAAGTTTTTCATAATTTTTCTCCTATTTTAAAAAAAGCACATATGATAACATATGCGCATGTATTCTATCTATATAGTCACTATAATACTATGATAGTACAAAATCCCTACTACTTCAATACAGCTAATAAAAAAACGCAAAAACCATATGGTTTTTGCGTTAATATATATTACGCTACAATATCCGAAGTGATGAAACTTATGCTCAAGCTGCCTAAGCCACAGTCAATTATGCATGTCCATATTCCCGTCTCCGAATACCTGAATGCTGCATATTTGCTCGTAATTGTCACAGGAGAGTCAATCAATACATATTCCTCAATGCCAGGGAACATTTTAATTGAGTTCCCGAGAATTATATTGGAGCACTCTGCGAGGATATCCTCTATATATTCATTAACTTCATCTTCAGTCATCTTCCCTACTACGAAATTTTTCATAATAGCCTTAATGAGCTGTTTATCCATGCTCACCACAAATTTGCCCTTTAGGATTCCCTTCAGGTTAATAAATGAGGATACATCCTTAAGCACCAACTTTTCTACCCGATGCAGCCCCACTGCCTTTAAGGATTGTTTTGACAGTCCTGTCTGATCAGCAATAAAACCTCGAGTAGTCTTTACCAAAGGATTCATTATATCCGAAACAGATATTTCATGTAGATTAGGCAAACCCTTATCCCTCCCTGGCATTTAAACAGCATCTATACAAAATGTAAAATAGAACAGCATTTCCCGTGGTACATTTACCAATGCATATTTCTATTATTACAATTTTCACCACATATTGTCAAACCCTTTTTATTTAAGCCTATTATTAAGCTCTTCACTCAGCTTTTCATAACCTGACTTACCCAGCAGTGCAAACATGTTCTTCTTATATTCCTCAACTCCAGGTTGATCAAAAGGATTCACTCCAAGCATATAACCGCTTATGCCACATGCCTTTTCAAAGAAATATACCATTTTCCCGAAGTAGTATTCGTTGACTTCAGGTATGTTCAGTACATTGATAGGAACACCCCCGTCCATATGGGCAAGCATGGTACCCTGGCAAGCTTTCTTGTTGACATAATCCATAGTCTTTCCACTTACAAAGTTCAAACCGTCTAAGTTTTCCACGTCATTAATTATTTCAACTTCCAGCTTGGGTTTTTCTACGTTGAGAATGGTTTCAAATACATTCCTGGTACCATCCTGCAAGAACTGTCCCAGGGAATGCAGGTCAGTAGAGAAATCCATCGAAGCGGGGAATATACCCTTCCCATCCTTACCTTCACTTTCTCCGTAGAGCTGCTTCCACCACTCAGCAAAGAAATGCAGGGATGGCTCATAGTTTATCATAACTTCTATAGCTTTGCCCTTTCTGGCCAGTACGTTTCTTACAGCCGCATACTGGTAGCAGGGATTCCTTTCCAACTCCGGCTCATTGTATTCTTCCCAAGCGTCCCTTGCACCTTCAAGCATGCTTTTCACATCAATTCCTGCTGCTGCAATAGGCAGAAGTCCCACAGGAGTAAGTACTGAGTATCTGCCTCCTATATCGTCCGCTATTACAAAGGTCTCATAGCCTTCAGTAACTGCAAGCTTTTTCAGTGCGCCCCTGGAGGCATCTGTAATGGCATAAATCCTCTTAGCCGCTTCAGCCCTTCCATACTTCTCCTCCAAATATGCCTTCACGAATCTGAAGGCTATTGCTGGCTCAGTAGTAGTTCCAGACTTTGAGACTACACACGCACTGACACTTTTTCCTTCTATTGCTTCCATAAGCTGGTTGAAATATGTTCCGCTGATATTGTTCCCTAGGAAATATATCTCAGGTGCATTCCTCTTACTCTTAGGCAGCAGGTTATGAAAGGAATGGCCAAGCAATTCTACCGCCGCTCTCGCACCCAGATACGAACCGCCTATGCCTATTACAAGCAGCACCTCCGAGAAATCTCTTATTCTCTGCGCTGCCATCAATATCCTATCAAGTTCATCCTTATCGTAGTTCTTCGGATAGTCCACCCACCCTAAAAAGTCATTCCCCGCCCCCGTCTTCCCATGCAGCATGTTATGGGCAGACTTCACATATTCTCTTAAATATGCAATCTCATGGTCCCTGACCATGGAATTTGAATAATCAAAACTAAGCTTTTTCATATTAATTTCGCCTCCGCTGTTACTTTCTTTATCAGAATAATTATACTGGATATCATATGCAATTTCCATAATAATAATTTACTGGAAATTGTGCAATTAGTTATGAAAATACACAAATATAAAAAGATAGTGATCCCAAATCACTATCTCCGATTATACTAAATATTATTCCCTAGGAAAGCTGCTCCCAGTATCCCTGCTTCGTTTCCCAGCTGTGCCAACACGATATCCCCGTATTTCATATTTGGTGTAAAGAACATCTTGCCCACTTCAACCTTCAACCGTTCAATAAGATAGTCCCCTGCCTTGGATACTCCGCCACCTATTGCAATTATTTCAGGATCCAGTATATTGCAAACATTTATTATACCAATAGACAGGTATTTGATCATCCTGCTTACTGTTTCCTCTCCAAGCTGATCCCCTTCCTTTGAGGCATCGAAAATTATCTTAGCATTGATACTCTCTACTTTGCCAGCAGCCTTATCCATAATCACTGACCTCATCTTATCCTTCTCGAGCCTGTTTATGGCATATTTTATCATTGCTGTTGCCGACGCAAAGGTCTCAAGGCAGCCATTATTGCCGCAGTTGCATTTGTAGAAGTTGTCGCCTATTATCATATGCCCTATCTCAGAGCCTGCAAAGTGGCTTCCGCTGTAAACCTTATTATTGATTATGATGCCTGCCCCTATACCAGTTCCTATTGTAATAAATACTGAATTTGCCACATTTCTGGTGGAGCCGAATAAGCTTTCAGCCAAGCCTGCCACTGTAGCATCATTTTCAATATATACGGGTTTGTTGAAATACTCCTGCAGCTCCACTCCCAAAGGAATGTTGTTCCAGAATAAATTAGTGCAGTATATAACATGTCCGCTCTTATAATTCATAAGCCCAGGGGCACCAATGCCTATGGACTCAATATCCTCTACTCCGCTTCCATAATCCTTTAGCAGCTGCTCTATTTGCTTTTCCATATCAGCAATTATGAGCTTATAATCTCTTCCTGCCTTGGTATCGATGGAAGATTGAATCAGTATCTTTCCCTCACGATCTACTAAGCCCGCTTTAATTGCTGTACCCCCCAGGTCAATCCCGACTAACATTGCTGCACCTCCGAAATATCTTTATATCGGAACGCATGCAATGCGTTCCCTACTATCTTTTCCTAGTCTTCTATATATCTTCTATTATTTCGCTGATCAAGAGTGTGTTGTTCTTGGTCAGATCAATTTCTATAGGTTCTCTTGGAATCTGTCCTTCACTATCAACAAGAATCCTAATTATCGGCCTATTTGGGTACCTCTTGTTAACATCCACTACTATAGCTCTCATTCCGTCGTTTAATTGCACGCAGGTTCCAGGTGGATATATAGTTATATGCTCAATAAAATTCCTTACTATATTGTAGTCGAATTGGTGGTCTCCCATTCCAATTAAATACTCCACAGCTTCATTTACATTTACTCGTCTCTTGTATACCCTGTCCGAGGTAATTGCATCATACACATCAGCGATGGACACTATCCTTGCAAATTCATGTATTTCTTCACCCCTAAGACCCAGTGGATAGCCTTCTCCGTCATACCTCTCATGATGGGTTAAGGCTATGTAGCTTGCATAGGTACTCAGTACCTTACTTTTCTTAAGCAGCTCATATCCATAGTTTGTATGCTTTTTGATTATTTCAAACTCTTCCGTCGTCAGACTTCCGGGCTTATTCAATATTTCATTGGGCACTCTTGTTTTACCTACATCATGAAGCATTGCACCGATTCCTAGCTCTCTAAGCTTATCCTCATCATAGTTCATGGATATGCCGGTAATAAGTGACAGCACGCATACATTAACACTATGACTGAAGGTATATACGTCAGTACTCTTCAAGTCCTGCAGGTTAACCATTGTGTCCTTGACATTCATAAGCTCATCAATCATTTTGCACACACTGTTCCTGACCGGCTTTACATCAAGGGAGCTTCCATATCTTATGCTATCCATAGCATTCTTTATGTTTATCCTGGCTTCAAACCTTGTTTCTTCTGATACAACGTCTTTGAGAACTATGTCATGACTTATTTCATCCTCAACATACAATTCCCTTATACCTAAATCCTTGAACTTTACGATGTAATTATTTTTAAGTATGATACCGGCATTCAACAATATGTTTCCGTCATAGCTATGCAAAGTCCTGGCAAGTACCATTCCTTCCTTTAGCTTGTCTACCAGAATTCTCCTCATACTAAACACCCCCCCAAGGTAAAGTGAAAAGCCAGATATTCTTCCTTTTAAGGCTTGTACAAGTGTTTTTCAACGCAGCATAACAACATGTATTAAAGTGTTGAAAATACACTTCATTGATGCTGTGCCTCGGCAGGATCAGAATATCTTACCTTTAAGAGGCACCTTATTCAATCATAATTATAGCACAAATGGAAATAGTTATGTAATACTATTCTTTGTGTCTGTCCTTGAGATTCTCTGCTATCTGGTCCAGCTTCCTCAGTCTATGGTTGACCCCCGACTTTCCTACCACAGGGCTCATCATTTCACCCAGTTCCTTAAGGCTTGCCTCTTTATATTCCAGCCTCAGCTCAGCAATTTCAGCAAGACCTGCCGGCAGCTTATCCAAGCCTATGGTATCCTTTATAAATCCGATATTTTCTATCTGTCTCATTGCAGCATTTAGAGTCTTATCCAGATTTGCAGTCTCACAGTTAACAATCCTGTTGACATTGTTACGCACTTCTTTGTATATCCTGACATTTTCCAGACTCAGAAGAGCATTGTGTCCGCCAATTATATTAAGGAATTTCACAATGTGCTCTCCTTCCTTTATATAAACCACATAATTTCCCTTTCTCACTACCACCTTGGCTCCAAGCTCGAAGTGATTCAAGAGCTCTTTTATGTCTTCAGCAAAATCCTCACTATTGGTTACCAACTCAAGATGATAAGTCTTTTCCGGGTCGCTGATTGAGCCGCCGCCGAGAAATACTCCCCTTAGGTAGGCTTTCCTGCAGCATGCCTTTTTTATCAGCTGATGAGGCAGTTTATAGTTGAACCTTAAGCCCTTGTCCCCCTCCTGCAGTATACCTGCAGCCTTGAGTATCTCCTGAGAACCCATTTCAGAGTCAATATATAAAGTGTAATTATTGTTCTTCTTAAGATGTTTGTTTCTCCTGACCACAACCCTGGTGTTGATGTCAAAACACCCCTTAAGCAGCGAGAAAATCATTCTTGCTATGGACGCATTTTCTGTGGAAAGTCTGACACCAATCTTGTTAACTCCATGTATCTGTACTGTTCCGGTCATTTTAATAAGTGCTGACAGCAAAGCCAGCTGACAGCACTTATTGTTCAATTCAATCTTGGATATTTCATTTTTTGTTACTGATGAGAAGGTCATATGAGCACCTCTTTATTTTATGATTCCAATTTTACTGATAGGCCAGACTCTAAAGACTGCCTTGCCCACGATGTTGCTGCGGTTAACAAAACCCACTGTGTCCGATCTGCTGTCTCTGCTGTGCAGCCTGTTATCCCCCATAACAAAGTACTTGCCTTCCGGCACTTTGGATTTGCCGAAACCATTGTCCTGAGTCGGTACCTCTGTATAATCAGGCTCCAGCTCCTCCTCGTCTATATAAACCTTATTATTCTTAATATCAATTACTTCTCCGGGAAGGCCTATTGCACGCTTTATCAAGTACTTGTTCTCCAGTTCATCCTTCAATACTACAATATCCCCTCTTGCAGGGTCTTTGAACAGGTAGTTGACTTTTGCAATAATCAGCACTTGGCCTTCATGCAGCGTTGGTTCCATTGAAATTTGATTTACAAGTGCCACTTGGAAAATATAGGTTTTTAGTATAAATGCAATAATAAACGCTGATAGTATCAGCTTTATCCACGATATTACCTCTTTCTTCACATTCTCATTCAAGCTTATCTCCCCTTTGCTTATTTCTTTTGCTTTTCTTCAAAAAACCGTTTATAAAGTAATTATCCAATAGTCTGTTTTTATCCTTTTGAAGTTTTTGCTCACTTATGAGCTTAAATATCCTCTTCGCCAGCTGATCAAAATTATGCCTAAGATATCCGTTTTCGATACTTACATAATCTCCATCTAGGACTCTGATTCCCATATCAGCTATTATATCATAGTCTATAACAACTGGAGAAGCATCTTCAGTCTTGTATTTTTCCAGTAGTGCTAGAGGTATTTTTCCGGTATTTGCAATTACATAATCTATGAGAAGCTTATTCCCATGATCATTTATTGCCTTAATATGCTCAGAGAGACTATACCCTACGGTTTCCCCCTGCTGAGTCATCATGTTGCTTACATATATCTTCAAAGCACCAGAGCTGTTAATTGCTTTGGCTATATTTTTCACAAGTACATTAGGTATGATGCTGGTATAGAGGCTTCCAGGACCAAGTATAATGACATCTGCATCCTCTATTTCCTTCAACGCCTCCGGTATAGGCTTACAATTGCCGGGCTTCAAGAATACTATTTTTATTCTTTTGTTTGACGACTGCTGTTTGATAGGTATCTGAGATTCACCTTTTATAACCGTCCCATCTTCAAGCTCTGCAAAAAGCACAACATCTTCAAGAGTTACCGGCAATACTTTGCCAGTCACAGCTAATACGCTGCTTACTTCCTTAATTGCAGAATCAAAGCTGCCGCAAATGTCATTCATAGCAGCAATAAAAAGGTTCCCGAAGCTCTGCCCCTTCAAAGACCCCTCTTTGAACCTGTACTGCATGAGCTGCTCCATTATAGGTTCGGTATTGGCCAGAGAAACTATGCAGTTTCTGATATCTCCAGGAGGAAGCATGCCCATGTCTTCCCTAAGCAGCCCCGAGCCTCCTCCGTCATCTGATACTGTTACAATTGCAGTTATATTGGAGGTATGCTTTTTTAATCCCCTGAGCAGCACTGAAAGCCCAGTACCTCCTCCTATTGCTACTATTTTGGGCCCTCCCGAAATTATCCCCTTCTCATGCAAAATATTCTTTAAAGAATTGCTTTTCAAGTGTAACCCCCCTAAAACGGATATGTTACCTATAATTTTCTTCTTCTATATCTCTATGTTCTACTATAACCCTGTGGTTATTTTCCTTGAGCTTCTGACTCAGCATGTTGACCATTGTGACTGACCTATGCCTTCCCCCAGTACAGCCTATGGCAATAACCAGCTGTGATTTACCTTCTTTAATGAAATGAGGAATCAGGAATTCAACCATGTCGGTAAGCTTATTCATAAACTCCACGGCTGCAGGCCACTGCATAACATAATTCCTAACCCCTTCATCCGTCCCGCTGTACTTTTTCAAGTTTTCTACATAGTATGGATTGGGAAGAAATCTTACATCGAATACCATATCGGAATCCAAGGGTATGCCGTATTTGAAGCCGAAGGATAATATGTTTATAATAAGACCCTCAGACTTACCCCCTTCTACAAAGAGATGGATTATCTCCCCCTTTAGCTCCGATGGACTCATGTTTGTTGTATCTATAATATTCGTAGCTTTGGATTTTATCTCCTGAAGCTTTCTTCTCTCAGCCTTAATACCTTTTATTATCCTGCCGTCTGCTGCAAGAGGATGCATTCTCCTGCTTGACTTGAAGCGTCTGATTAGAGTTTCATCCGATGCCTCCAGAAATAGCACATCATATGTATTTCCTGATGCTTTAAGCTCATCAAGGCTCCCGGAAAGCTGATCGAAAAATCTGCCCACCCTTATATCTATTACTATCGCTGCTTTGTCTATAGCTCCCTTGCTGTCCGAACACATTTCTGCAAACTTGCTCATCAAAGCCGGGGGCAGGTTATCAACGCAAAAATACCCCAGATCCTCAAGAAATTTTATGGATTGGCTTTTACCAGCACCCGATAAACCTGTAACAATCAAGAACTTCATTGGTATAATTCCCCCTACTTTACTGCATTAATAATTTGTTCGCTGGTCAAACCAGCCTCTACCGCAATATCAAGTCCATTCTGCAGGTTTCCCACATCCTGTGGGGAATGGGCATCACTATCAATCACAAATTTCGCCCCTTCCTTTGCTCCCGCAATAACATGCTCCGCCCTCATATAACTGCTGTGGGAATTTATTTCAAGAGCAGTACCAGCTTTGGCTGCTTCTCTTGCAATAAGGGTAGTATCGAGCGGAATGCGGGCTCCAGGATGTGTTATGATATCAATCTTATGCTTTCTTATAGCTTTAATCATTGATTCGGTATTTATCTCTTTTATTCCTTCTGTGCCTAGGTGAAATATTTTCGACATGTAGTTCCTGCCGTATATGTTTATTACGTCCTTTGCAGTCTTGGGTAATACCATCATATGAAAGCCCACCAGAAGTATGTCAAGATATTTGCGTATCTTGTCATTCATGTCAATATCCCCATCTGTACTTATGATATTGCACTCCATCCCCAAAAGGACCTTTATACCCTCTGAATTGTCATTTACCCTATCTATCTCATCCCTCATCCTTGCGATATCCTTAAGTCTTACCCCATAGGCAAAGTGTCTTATGCCATGATCTGTTATCGCAATCTCTGTAAGTCCCTTCTTTCTGGCCGCCATTACGTTGTCGATTATCTGCCCTGTACCATGGCTGTAAACCGTGTGTGTGTGATAGTCTGCATATAGCTTTATCAAGTGCTTCACCTCATATATTCAAATTATGGTTTACTTCTTAATAATATCATTATTATTATCAAAATGCCATTTGTCATACTAAACCTGCTCTCTGATATATGTGAAAAGGATTGCTTCACGCAATCCTTAAAACTCTCCTAATATTTTTACTTCCGGCTCAATTTTCACATTGAACTTCTCATCCACTGTTTTCTGTACATGCCTTATAAGATTATATACATCCTGTGCTGTCGCCCCGCCATTATTCACCACAAAACCGCAGTGCAATGTCGATACCTGTGCTCCGCCCAGTGAAAAACCTCTCAATCCTGCATCCTCTATGAGCTTTCCGGCAAAGTAGCCCTCCGGTCTCTTGAAGGTGCTTCCTGCGCTTGGCAGGTGCAGCGGCTGCTTTGTTCTCCTTTTTTCAGTCAAGTCTGCCATTATACTGTTAATCTCATCCGGATTTCCTTTTTTCAACCTTAAGCAGCACCTTATAACTATATACTTTCTCGGTTCTACCACGCTTTTCCTATATCCGAACTCCATCTCAGTGTTTTGCAGCCTTTTTACCTGGAGCTCCTGGTCCAGAACCTCCACCCACTCTACTATATCCTTCATTTCCCCGCCGTAAGCCCCTGCGTTCATAGTAACAGCTCCTCAGTAGGCCCCCGGAATCCCACTGGCAAACTCCATGCCTGTAAGACTGTTCTTAGCTGCGATTTTGGATAATGTAGAAAGTAGAATGCCGCATTCTGCTATGACCCTGTCTCCGTCAATATTGACGCTTCCGAACTTCTCACCTATCTTGACTATGGCACCTCTGAGACCTTTGTCAGATATCAGAAGATTACTGCCATTGCCTATTATATAATATGGTATTGAATGAGTTCTCAAGCTGTTTATCGCTATAGACAACTCTTCAGTGTTATCAGGCTCAATGTATATGTCCACAGGCCCACCCAGTTTGAAAGAGGTATGGTCCTTCATAGGCTCATTATATAATATGTTATTTATATCAAGTTTTATTGAAGCATAGCTTCCACAGCAATCCTGCATTACTCTGCTGTCCCCTTTCAGATTATTCATTAAATGCGTATAAGTAAAATGATGCGTCATATGGGGAGGAATGTATGCAATGCATTCCCTACGCATAATCTATGTAGGGAGAGCATTGTATGCGCTCCGCTCAGTGCTCACCCTTCTTATAAATTAATAGTTATCTCCCGCTTATTCTACAGCGCTTCTTATTATTCCCATAGGAGTCTGCTCGCTGCCCTGTCCCAGAGGATTATCCCTAAGTATTCCTACTAAAGTCTTTCTATCCATGGTTGGTTTTGAGGTTCCCAGTATATTACCGCCTAAATCGTTAATATCAACTATTGCAACCTCTGCCTTTATACTTTCACTTATCTTCTTTGCAATTTCATCCGGGTTTGCGGGCCCGAGTACAACGTATTTGTTATACGGAGGCAATGTATTGGGTGTTGGGCCATCTATCGAAGAAGCTTTATAACCGGCTACCCTGTAGAAATCCCCTTTGCGCCCGATAAGCTTTCCCAAAAAACTTACAAATGCAGCAAAAACAATTCTAATCACACCGCATTCTCTTAAGGCCATTTCCATAGTCTCCGGTATCCCGAGTCCTATGCCAGAGGGAGTCCTTGTGACATATTTTGAAAGCAGCTTTGCCAATGGTCTCGGTTTGATCTCGCTCATCGGGTATGCTCTGCCCTGTGTAATTGCAACAGCCTTTTCACTTATGAATACTATGTCGTTTTCCTTTACTGTTTCCTGTGCATATTTTTTAACAACGTCGACAATACTGTCTTCCCTGGTTATCACATGAGTCTTAACCGGTATCCTTATGTACTTTTTGCCGTTATATTCTATTATCGGCTTCTTCTCTTTTTTGGTGCTCTTAACCTCTGTCATACAACTCTCCTCCGTTTGCTTTGGTATTATTCATTATGTGGAATTTATCCATAATTATCAACTATTATTCATTCCTCAGTCCTGTCTTCTATTGCTCAAGCCTTGTATTAAACGTTCTGCATCCTTTAACGCTTGCTCAGGGGTGATATCCCCTTGCAGCGCTTCCTTTATCTTAGTCTGCAATATAAGGTCGATTTCACTCCAGTTATCCACCTTAGGCAGGTGCTCTGCAAAATATAAGCTCTGCTGTATAGTATACAACTCTTTGTCATTTTCGTACAGGTGTTTCCCCGATTTTCTCACAGGAAAGTAGCCAAAATCGGCCAATTCAACCTGTTTCTCCGGGTTGGTAATGAACTTTATAAAATCAGCACAAACCTTCCTTTTTCCCTCATCCTTCTGTTTGAAAACCGCATAGGAGCATGTAGTTGAGCTTACCGATAAAGGCACATCCGACTTTCCTGTCGGAAACTTTGCTACTGCGAAGTTTATTCCGCTGCTGCCCTGAGAATTTCGAAGCAGAGGTACTGCCCAAGAACCTCCAATATATACTGCCGCCTCTCCATTCAGAAAGGAGGACCAGGCTTGGTTTTCGCTCATTGTGCCAAAACCGGGATGGGTAACCTTGTATTTGAATTTTAGGTCACACAACTTAGCCAACCCCGACAAGGCCTCAGGGGTATTGAAGGTATATTTTCCCGTTGCTTCATCTATAATTTGAGCACCGTCGCTCATTATCAATCCGAAGGTATTATAATAACCCGGCTCAACAAAGGAGTTGAAGCCGAACACATCAGGCCCGCCTTTACTGTTGGTGTCATAGGTAAGCTGCTTTAGAGCTTCTAAAAACTGTTCATAGGTCCATTCCCCATTTTCCGGAAGACTGATATTTCTTTCATTGAACTTATCCGTATTTAGAAGCATCGTATAGCCAGTCATCATCCAGGGTATTCCGTATACCTTACCATTATATGTCGCAGTATCAAGTATGCTGCCTACAAAATCAACCTTATCCTCAAGGCTTATATAACTGTCCAACTCCTCCAAGTACCCTTTGGACATAAAAAAGTAATCACTTCCTACAGGAGCAATATCCGGATTTGCTCCTGTCTTTGCAGCAGCCTTCAGAAAGGTCGGACCATCCTTCCAATCCAGCTCTCGGAACTCAATAAACACTCCGGGGTTCTGCTTTTCAAACTGTCTGATTTTGCCTTTGATCCAGTTGAAACGAGCCCCGTTTTTTATATCAAGGCGCGGGTAATCCCATAAGGTTATTACCCCTGTCCATTCTGTCTTTTTATGTATAGGCTCCAAGCTTTTCTTATAATCGCTTTTCATCCGCTCCAACAAAGACGGTCCTGTAAATATATAAACTATCAAAATAGCGCATAAAAAAAGAGTAAAGGCTTTTCTAAGGGTCATTTGTATCCCTCCAAACTGGCTTTTACTCTATATATATTCGGCATGTTTATGAATATTACGGCAATGGTCACCCTTACTGCTGAACGCATGCAATGCGCTCCCTACACCTAACACCTTACATTCTTACTTTTCTGCCCTTCTTATTCAGGTAGTCAATAAGCTTCTGGGGGTCGGTATTGATGACAAGCTCTTCTGGCATTGCAATTTCTTTGAATATCTCTGCTACCTTGTTGAATTTCCCTACATCAAAGGATATATGGCAATCGCTTCCCGCAACTAGCCTGACACCTTTTTCCTTGGCCTTGGCTGCTATCCTTCTGCAGTTCTCCGCACTTCCCTTACGGCTTCCTATAAAGGAACTGTTGTTTATTTCTATCAGAGTTCCTGTATCATAAGCACATTGAACCAGCCTGTCTATGTCAACAGGATAATAAGGATTCCCCGGATGTGCTATTATATCCACATAGGGGTTTCGCATCGCCTCAATAAGCGCTTTTGTATTTTCCTCCACGCTTCCTGGTGCAATACACACATCATGAAAGGAAGCGATGACTATTTCAAGCTGTTTCAGGTAACTTTCAGGCAAATCAAGTCCGCCTTTAAAATCCATTATATTGGCCTCTACACCCTTCAACACCCTTATACCCTTTATATAATCAGGTATAACACGCTGATTTCCTATATGGAATATATGAGGACCTCCCGGCATGGCAGGTCCATGATCGGTCATTGCTATAAGCTTAAGACCCTTCTCTACCGCTGCTTCAGCTATTTCTGAAATTGTGCTGTAGGCATGGCCGCTTGATATGGTATGACAGTGAGTATCAACTAAGAACTTCAATAAAACACCCTCTTCTATTGCTCGTCTTTATCTATCTTGTATTCCGGATCCGGATTTGAACTATAGTCCCTGCTGTAGCCTACTGGCTCATCAGGTATTATGAGTGCCGCAGCCACATAAGCGAAAACACCCGGGAATATGCCTGTAGCAATTGTAAGCGCAACCCAAATAAGTCTTATTATCGTAACATCAATATTGAAATAATCCTCTAGCCCTCCGCATACACCTGCTATTGTTTTGACTGTTCTGGACTTATATAATTTTTTATACATCTTTTTTACCTCCTGGTTTTAATTTATTAAAACTTCTTTATTTTTTAGTTTTCATAATATAATACGGAAGCTTTTTTAAAAAGTCTTATGATTTAAAAAAATTATATACAACTTCTGCAGTTTTTTTATTCATACCTTCAACTTGACTGAGTTCCTCCAGCGCTGCCAGCTTAATATTCTTCAGACTTCCAAAGTGCTTCAGAAGCGCCTTCCTTCTGGCCGGCCCTATTCCAGGTATATCGTCCAACGCTGATTTTACTGTTGTTTTACTTCTAAGACTCTTATGATAGTTTATTGCAAATCTGTGAGCTTCATCCTGGATATTGGTAATAAGTCTGAAAGCTTTTGTATTAATAGGTATCTCAATTTCGCTTCCTTCATAAATCAATCCCCTGGTGCGATGCTTATCATCCTTAACCATTCCGCATATAGGTATACGTATATTCAACTCTTTAAGCACAGGCAGCACTGCATTAATCTGCCCTTTGCCTCCGTCAAGCATTATAAGGTCTGGAAACACTGAGAACTTGCCCAAGTCGAAGTCTTTTTCCGCTGATGCCAGCTCATCCCTTTCTTTGATACCATGGACAAATCTTCTCTCCATTATTTCTCTCATGCTCTCATAGTCATTGGCACCTTCCACGGATTTTATCCTAAAGCGCCTATAGTTCCTGCTGTTGGGCTTACCCTTTTCAAAAACTATCATTGACCCGACATTCAGCACTCCCTGAAGATGTGAAATATCAAAGGCTTCAATCCGTACCGGAATATCCTTGAGTCCCAATATATCCTTCAGATCCTCGCAGGCTCCCATTGTTCTCTCGTCGTCACTTTTTTGCTTTTCAATAACTAGTCTCAAGGTATCCTCTGCATTCTTGCTTACCATTTCAATTAACTTCTGCTTTTCTCCTCTTTGGGGAACGATAAGCTTAACCCGGCCACCTCTTTTATCGCTCAGCCAACGCTCAATTATGCTTATCTCATCAATCTCTTCCTGGAGGATTATCTCTCTGGGTATAAGAGTATCCGATTCGTAGAACTGCTTTATAAAGCTGCTTAGTATCTCCTTGGAATCGCTCAGCTTGGTGTCCTCAATAATGAAATGCTCTCTTCCAATGAGCTTTCCACCTCTAACAAAGAAAACCTGTATGCATGACTCTGACTGATCCACTGCAAAGGCTATTATATCTTGATCTACCAGTGCCGAGGAAATAATTTTCTGTTTTTCCGCTATCTTTATTAAGGAGTTCATATTATCTCTGATTTCTGCAGCCTTTTCAAAATCCAGGTCCTCAGCCGCTTGGTGCATTTTGTTTTCCAGCCGCTTCAAAACCTCCTCCTGTTTTCCCTCCAGCATCATAATCATTGAGTCAATAAGTTCCCTGTATTGCTCTTTGCTTACATTCCCCTGACATGGAGCAACGCATTTCTTGATATGGTAGTTGAGACAAGGTCTCTCCTTGCCCATTATCTTGCTGATGTTTTTGTTGCAGTATCTTATGGGAAATAAGCTTTTCATAAGCTCAATGGTTCTGTTTACTGCAGTGACATCAGTATAAGGTCCAAAATATTTCGCTCCGTCCTTCTTAATCTCCCTGACAATAAGCAATCTGGGATAGTCCTCATTTATTGTCAGCTTAATATAAGGATAGTGCCTATCGTCCTTAAGCATGATATTGTATTTAGGACGATGCTTTTTAATAAGATTACACTCCAGTATGAGAGCCTCAAGCTCAGAATCGGTTATAATGTACTCCAGATCCACTATTCTCTCAACCATGGCGGCAACCTTGGGATGCTGGTTTTTTGAGGATTGGAAGTACTGCCTTACCCTGTTTTTCAGGTTTATTGCTTTGCCAACATATATTATTTCATTAAATTCATCGCGCATTATATATACCCCGGGGTTCTCCGGGAGGTTTTTAAGCTTATCTTGTAAGGAAATCATTGCAAAGTCCTCCATGCATTTAGTTCCGGTTGCTAGTTTTCTACTCTTATGCCTATCTATATTATACATTAAATTGATTTTTAATAAAGATTTGATATAATTTAGAGTGTACATGGATAAAATTCAAATCGAAGCCAAATTTTAGAAATGAGGAAAATATATGAGCAATACAATGAAATCAATTATTTTTATAGTTTCACTTTTTACCTTCCTGTTATTTTTTATCCTATTTAATACTGTAATTGCCCCACAGATGATATTAGATTCCCCAAATGCTGCACTGCTGGCTGCCCTGCTTTATTTCACAGCCTATATTACTGCAATGTATTCCCAGGCACTTATAAAGTATTTGTACACAAAGAACCGCATGAAAGCATTGAATATCATAAAGGTTCTTCCGTCAAAGTCCTCCGAAATGCGTGACAGACTTATTATACTGACCCTTCCAATTATCGCAATTTTTCTGCCAATGGTAAGGAAGCGTGAGGTTACTGCAGAAGACCTTTGGTCTATAGCTTCTCTGGCTGTTTTCGCACTTATTATTGAGGGGCTTTTCCTGATAAACAGCAGAACTCTCAAAATCTATGTAACTGATAAAGGCTTCGCAATAAACGGGATAGACTTCAGGCTGGAGCTTTCTGTCCCCTTCAGTTATACAAATGCAGTAGGCTGGTACCCCTTTGAGAGAATAGAAAACTACTTAGCCCTAAATGATAAGGTGCTGATATATCAAACTTACGATATGGGGGTTATTACTCTGGAATGTAGCGAAGATGAGGTTAAGCAGATAAAGGGACTATTAGTTTCAAAGAAGATACCCGAAAGAAGATATTAAAAATAGAAAGACCCATTGAAGGGTCTTTCATTTTTACCTGGCTTTATCCCTATCAAGTATTTTCTTAAGGAAATGTCCGGTGTATGAGGTATCAATTTTGCATATATCCTCAGGGGTACCTTGCCCTAATATAGTGCCTCCCCTGTCTCCGCCTTCCGGCCCCAGATCTATAATATGATCTGACCTTTTTATCACGTCCAAGTTGTGTTCTATTACGATTATGCTGTTTCCTCCATCCACAAGCCTGTCAAGTATTCCAAGCAGCTTGTGTATATCAGCAATATGAAGGCCTGTGGTAGGCTCATCCAAAATATATACTGTCTTGCCGGTGCTTCTTTTTGAAAGCTCATATGCCAGCTTTATCCTCTGGGCTTCTCCACCGGACAGCTCTGTAGAAGGCTGACCCAGCTTGACATAGCCCAAACCCACATCATATAAGGTCTGAAGCTTTTTCTGAACTCTTGGTATGTTCTCAAAGAATCCAAGTGCATCCTCCACTGTCATATCCAGTACATCAGAAATATTCTTTCCCTTATACCTTACCTCCAGAGTCTCCCTGTTGTATCTCTTGCCCTTGCATACCTCGCAGGGAACATATACATCAGGCAGGAACTGCATCTCAATCTTAATGATTCCGTCGCCCTTGCAGGCCTCACACCTTCCGCCTCTTACATTGAAGCTGAACCTGCCGTTCTTATAGCCTCTCATCTTAGCCTCAGGAGTTGTAGAGAACACTTCCCTTATAATATCAAATACACCAGTATAGGTTGCGGGGTTGGACCTGGGGGTTCTTCCTATTGGTGATTGGTCAATATCGATTACCTTGTCAATATGCTCTATGCCATTTATGACCTTATGCTCTCCCGCCTTATGTCTTGAGCCGTAAAGCTTGTGCGCAAGCTCCTTATAAAGTATCTCATTGACCAAAGTGCTTTTCCCCGATCCAGATACACCTGTCACACAGGTAAAAACGCCTAGGGGTATTCTGACATCCAGATTCTTTAGGTTATTCTCATTTGCCCCTTTTATTTCAAGCCATTTGCCATTGGGCTCTCTTCGTTTCTCAGGTACAGGAATTACCTTTTTACCGCTTAGATACTGTCCTGTGACAGATTCCTCGCAGGCTAATATAGTGTCCAGAGAGCCTGCCGCCACAACCTCGCCTCCGTGGACTCCGGCCCCCGGTCCCATATCTATAATATAATCTGCTGCATGCATCGTATCCTCGTCGTGCTCAACTACCAGCAGAGTATTCCCCAGGTTTGTAAGATTGCGAAGGGTTTTCAGCAGCTTGTCGTTATCCCTCTGATGAAGTCCTATGCTGGGCTCGTCGAGTATATACAATACTCCCACAAGGCTAGAGCCTATCTGTGTTGCAAGCCTTATTCTCTGTGCTTCTCCTCCGGACAAGGTTCCTGCGGTACGGGAAAGAGATAGATATTCCAAGCCTACATTTAGAAGGAACTCAAGACGGTCCCTTACTTCTTTTAAAACCAGCTTTGATATTAGCTTGTGCTTCTCTGAAAGCTCAATTTCATCAAAAAAGTCTTTTATCTTGTAAATGGACATGTCACATACTTCAGCAATTGAAAGCCCACCTATCTTAATGGCAAGACTTTCTTTTCTCAGTCTTGTTCCCTTACAATCGGGGCAGGGTATGGAGGACATGTATTTTTCTATTTCATTCCTCATGTAATCAGACTTGGTTTCCTTGTAGCGTCTATCAAGGTTGTTCACAACCCCCTCAATGGACACCATCACTTCTCCCTTGCCGTATTCCCTCTCATACCTGACTTTTATCTTTTCTCCGCCATTGCCGTTTAACAGCATGTCTATAATTTTTTCATCCAATTGGCTGACAGGGGTGTCCATGCTGAAACCATAGTGTCTGGATGCTGCATCTAATATGTTGTAATACCAGGTATCCTCGTCAAAATTCCTCCAAGGCTCTATTGCTCCCTCAGCTATTGATTTTGTCATATCAGGTATAACAAGCTCCGGATCTATCCTTCGCAGCTCACCTAAACCGTCACATTCAGGGCATTTGCCAAAGGGACTGTTGAAGGAGAACATTCTAGGTGCAGGGTCCTCTATACTTATTCCGCATTCTACACAGGCAAAATTCTGGCTGAACAGCCTTTCTTCTTTACCTACTATATCAATAAGCGCCGTCCCTCCCGAAAGCTTCAGAACTGTCTCCAACGAATCGGTAAGTCTTTTACTGGCGCCTTCCTTTACAACTACACGGTCAACAATTACTTCTATAGTGTGCTTTTTATTCTTTTCCAGCTTGACTTCCTCATTGAGGTCCATAGTCTCGCCATCAATTCTTGCTCTTACATAACCGCTCTTTTTTATATCCTCAATAAGCTTCTGGTGCTCCCCCTTCTTCCCTCTGATTACAGGGGCCATCAGCTGTACCTTTGTTCCCGGCTCAAGTGCTTTTATATAATCAACCATCTGATCCACTGTCTGCTGTGATATTTCGTTGCCGCACTTATGACAGTGAGGTATTCCTATCCTTGCAAAGAGGAGTCTGAGATAGTCATATATTTCTGTTACAGTACCTACCGTGGAACGGGGATTCCTGTTGGTAGTCTTCTGATCTATGGATATGGCAGGAGACAGACCTTCTATATAATCCAAATCCGGCTTCTCCATCTGGCCCAGGAACTGCCTTGCATATGCAGAAAGAGATTCCACGTACCGCCTCTGACCCTCTGCATATATTGTGTCAAAAGCCAGTGAGGACTTTCCCGATCCACTAAGGCCGGTAATTACTACAAACTTATCTCTTGGAATTTCTATATCTATGTTTTTAAGGTTATGCTCTCTGGCACCCTTAATTATGATTTTATCTTTAGCCATCCTACACCTCTTATTTCTTGACCTTTTGTCTCAACTCAACTATTTTATCTCTCAGCTCCGCAGCTCGTTCATACTGCATAGCTCTAGCACAGTCCTTCATCTCTTCCTCTAAGGCAGATATAAGTCTTACGATGTCCTCTTTCCTCAAGTGTTCTATATCATCCTTCACACCATACTTTGCAGACTCTTCTGCAACAGTAGTGGCCTCGATAACATCATGTATCGCCTTTCTTATTGTCTGGGGCTCAATTCCATGCTTTTCATTATACTCTACCTGTATTCTTCTTCTTCTGTTGGTTTCACTTATGGCCTTTTTCATGGAGTCGGTAATTTTATCTGCATACATCATTACCTTTCCGTCCACATTTCTCGCCGCTCTGCCGATTGTCTGGATTAGAGAGGTCTCTGACCTTAGAAATCCTTCTTTATCTGCATCCAGTATGGCAACCAGCGATACCTCAGGAAGGTCTAAGCCCTCCCTTAGGAGGTTTATGCCAACAAGTACATCAAACTCGCCCATTCTGAGACTTCTGAGTATCTTGCTTCTTTCCATGGTAAGAATATCTGAATGCAGGTACCGGACTCTGATATCCAATTCCTTCATATATGCAGTTAAATCCTCTGCCATCTTTTTCGTAAGAGTAGTAACCAGAATTCTTTGGTTCTTTTGAACCCTTTCATTTACCTCTCCTATGAGATGGTCTATCTGTCCCTTTACAGGCTTCACTTCTATCTCAGGGTCCACCAGTCCGGTCGGTCTTATAATCTGCTCAGCCACCCGACTGCTACGCTCGAGCTCATACTTGGCCGGTGTAGCGCTTATATATAGTACTTGGTTAAGCCGCTCCTCAAACTCTTCAAAATTCAACGGCCTGTTGTCAAAAGCAGAAGGCAATCTGAAGCCGTAGTCAACAAGAGACTCTTTCCTTGCCCTGTCTCCAAAGTACATACCTCTGACCTGAGGTATTGAAACGTGTGATTCATCAACCACCAGAAGATAATCCTCCGGGAAAAAGTCCAATAATGTATAGGGTGCACTTCCGGGAGGTCTACCGCTAATATGCCTTGAATAGTTCTCAATTCCCGAGCAGTAGCCCACTTCCTTCATCATCTCAATATCATAATTAGTTCTTTGCAAAAGTCTCTGAGCTTCCACCAGTTTATCCTGTTCCTTCAATTCCTTTACCCGCTGCTCCAGTTCTATCTCTATCGTATTGATTGCAGCCTCAAGCTTGACCTGGGTGGTGGCGAAGTGGGAAGCCGGATATATGTAAGCATGCTGTCTCTCGCCTACGATATTGCCTGTTAAGGAGTCTATCTCAAGGATTCTCTCGATTTCATCTCCGAAGAACTCAACGCGTATAGCCTTATCCGATGATGCAGCCGGGAAGATATCTACGATATCCCCTCTTACCCTGAAGGTTCCCCTTACAAAGTTTATATCATTTCTGTCATATTGGATATCAATGAGTTTCCTAAGAACCTCGTCTCTATCCTTTACCATGCCTTTTCTCAAGGAAAGCACAAGAGACCTGTAGTCCTCCGGATCTCCAAGTCCATATATACAGGAAACGCTGGCAACGATTATAACGTCTTTTCTTTCAAACAGTGCAGCTGTTGCCGAATGCCTCAGCTTATCAATCTCATCATTTATGTCAGCTTCTTTCTCAATATAGGTGTCAGAACGTGCAACATAAGCTTCTGGCTGGTAATAATCATAGTAGCTGACGAAGTATTCTACACAATTGTCAGGGAAAAACTCTTTAAACTCTTCGCATAATTGAGCTGCGAGAGTTTTGTTGTGCGCCAGTACAAGAGTAGGTTTCTGGACCTTCTCTATGACATTAGCAACGGTAAAGGTCTTTCCTGAACCCGTTACTCCAAGCAGAGTCTGATACCTGTCCCCTGCCAATATCCCGTTTGTCAGCTTTTCAATTGCGTCCGGCTGATCCCCTGTAGGCTTATAATCTGATACAAGCTTGAACTTATCCATTCTAACACCCGCTTAATTAAATATATTAAAATTATACCACAGTGGTATTTGGTTTACATAAATGTAATATTTGCATCTCTTCACTAATATTTAACAAATCAATCAGAACACCTGTTCGTAAATATTTTATAATTTATATTCTTACCTGTCAACAGTTAAAATAAAAACCTCCCTGAATTCCTTCAGAGAGGCAACCCTTACCTCGAATTCTCCTTATATATCATCCATGCCAGCTTGAAAAGCCAACTATCCTCAAATTTCTTCAGATCAAAGCCTGTGCACTTATTTATCTTATCCAGCCTGTAAAGCAAAGTGTTCCTGTGTATATATAGCTTTGCAGCCGTATCTGTGAGGTTCAGGTTATTCCTAAAAAATTCTTCTACGGTAATTCCCAGCTCCCCGTTCAACAGCTCCTTGAATTCACCTGTGAATACTCTCCTGCTTATGAATTCCTTAAGCTTTGGATCTAGATTATATGCTATCCTGTAGCCATACATACCCTCGTAGTCCAGGACGCTTTCTCCCAAGCTGTAAATCTGCTTCAGGCATAGTGCCTCTATGCAATTCTCATACAAGCCTTGCAGCTCTTTTGCATAAGCTGCTCTTCCTCCAATGGCTGCCTTGCATTCTATAAGCAATTCGCTTAGTACGTTTTTTATGAAGCTGCTGCATGCTTCAGCAATATTTTCTTCATCTGCTACAGCAATTATCCTATTTCCGTATTGAAGGCTTATTCTAATATCCATCGTGTTTATCAAAATTTCAAGGACTTCATTCTTGTAATCGCCAAAATCATCAATCAACAGCAGATAACCAGGCAAACAGGACTTTAAGTTCTCTTCCAGCTTTGCAAGCTCTGAAGCATCATATTTCCCTAGTATAGCTTTATGTAGGAATGCCGCAGCAGAATCACTGTTTTCTGTCCCTGATCCCAAAAGCAGCATTACCAAATTGGTGATTTCCGATTCATAGTACTTGTCCGAGCTGATACATACAAAACATTTGTTTTCCACAGCATCAGAGCTATATATATTGCAACCTTTGTAGTTTTTACCAACTTTTCTGCTTGCCTCTTCATAGCTTATACCGGGGTCAAAACCCTCGGGATAAACTAGGCTCTCATACTGCATTATAACAGCTATTTTCTTTTTTGTTATTTCTGCCGCTTGTGCAAGCAGTACTCCAATATCCGCCATATTCTTACCTCTATTAAAACATAAGCGAATGGTAAATCCATTCGCTTATATTTTATCATATCTTAATATTTTTTTATATTGCTTTCTCGGTCTCCACATCAAACAAATGTACTTTATCCCAGTGCAGCTGAAGTTCTACAGCATCCCCAGCTCTCTTTTTTGTCTTTGCATCAACTCTGGCAATAACCTGCTTATCGCATTTTGTGAAATACAGGTATGTCTCCGAACCCATAAGCTCAGCAACCTCAACCTTTCCTGTAATAGTAGAGTAATTGCTTGTTAGGGGATCTATCTCTGCTTCATGCAGATGCTCAGGTCTGATTCCAATATACACATCTTTGGTTATATACCCATTATCCTTAAGCTTCGCTGCCACTTCAGCAGTTAGGCCCAGTACAGTACCATCCTTAAGCTTTATTGCTGCATTACCACCTTCTTCAACAACAGTACCGCGGAAAATATTCATCTGCGGGCTGCCTATGAAGCCTGCGACGAAAAGATTTGTCGGCTTGTCATATGCATTCTGTGGGCTGTCTATCTGTTGGATGTCGCCATCCTTCATTATTACTATTCTTGTTCCCATTGTCATAGCTTCAGTCTGGTCATGAGTTACATATATGAAGGTTGTGTTCAGTCGCTTATGAAGCTTTGATATCTCTGTCCTCATCTGAACCCTCAGCTTTGCATCCAGATTCGAAAGAGGTTCATCCATGAGGAATACTTTAGGCTCCCTAACCATCGCTCTTCCCAGGGCAACCCTTTGCCGCTGCCCGCCTGACAGTGCCTTAGGCCTTCTGTCAAGCAGCTGCTCTATTTCAAGGAGTGCCGCAGCTTTTTTGACCCTTTCGTCTATCTCAGCCTTGGGTACCTTCTTGAGCTTCAATCCAAAAGCCATGTTCTCATAAACAGTCATATGCGGATATAGTGCATAGTTCTGGAAAACCATTGCTATGTCCCTGTCTTTAGGGGCTACGTCATTCACAAGCTTATCGCCAATATACAGCTCACCTTCAGAAATTTCCTCAAGTCCCGCTATCATTCTCAAGGTTGTTGTCTTTCCACAGCCTGATGGTCCAACAAGTACTATAAACTCCTTATGCTCGATTTCCACGCTGAAGTCTTTTACTGCCGTCACATTTCCAGGATAGATCTTTTTCACATGTCTTAAGGATAGATTTGCCATTGAAGTTTCTCTCCCCTTCTACTCAAAATTAGTAATATCAACTGATCTCGGATATAAAATTATGCCGTTTTTATTGTTACTATAAGTATAGGATAAAGAGAATAATAATTCTATTAGGAGAAATAATGAATGTATCTTTATATTTTTGTAGCAATTTATGAACATAGTGTGCACGAACATAAAATATGATAGCGAGGTATCATTATGGAAGGAAACCCATCCAAGAACAACCAAAATCCCTTGGAGAAAAGCGAAAAGGAAAGAGAGAATGAATTTATTGATGTATTCAACTATTTCGAGAATGCAAATATAAGAAACCGAAATGCTTTCAGTGAGCTTCTGGAATATACAATGAAAAGCAAAAAAGACTCAAACAAATGAGAAGACCTAAGGGAATCAATCCTTAGGTCTTATTTTATATATCAATATTCTTATTTTGCTTGCTTCTCAGTTTCTTCAGCAGCCTCTTTATTAACGAGCTGCCTCTGCTTATCTCATAATAGAAATCGGTATTATCAGGAACTGTCAGCGCTCCCAGGTTTCCGATTCCAGTCCTATAATCCATATATTCTGCTGAAGCCATGCTGCCCCCCGCCTTCTTAATGTCCAGCCATATAAAAGTAGGGTAACTGCTGAGAAACTCTATAAGCTGCTTTTCACTATACATCGTCATTCCATTGATTTTAAGTATTGTATCACCGGGTTCTATATTCATTCTGCTTGCGATAGAGTCCATCTTCACATAAAGCACCTTTACACCGGTCTCTTTGCTTGCAAAATAGGGCTCACCTTCCTCTTCTTCCTTTGCGCCATATATTATGAGCATCTCATGTGCCACTGGAGCAAATATAGCAGCTGCATACGCAAAGAACCTAAGCTCTGAAGCAGCTACTGAAAGAATAATAAGCACCAGGCTATAGACTGCAAGCCTAACCGCAGAGCTTCTGCACTTTTTATCAGGCATTTTCGTTATTGCCATATCTCCATAACCCAACACAACAGGAACCACAAGAGGTATATATATCAAATCACTTATCCCCCCTGCCGCAGAATGCTTCAGCAAAGGCCACCAGTATGGCATGTCGATTATTCCCCCAAGGCTTACCCTGCCTCCATCGCCACCAAACATGACCGCAAATACTACCAGGGGAATAGGCCACACCTTGTTCATGACATAGCCCCCGACAGTGTCTCCCTTGTTCCTTTTCAGGAACAGAGGCACAGAATAGGTATACCCATCCAGCCAGATTAAGAAGCTCTCAACCAGGTGCAGCACGCCAATAAGCGCCAACAGTCCCGGAACATTGACTGAAGGGAAGCCGAGTATTAGACTTGAAAGCGCTATTATGCCTCCGCCGTAGGAAAAACACAAATATCTCGGGTTTATCATAGAAAGTAGTATAGCAAGTATCCAGATATATGTGATGGCCTCAATCAGAGAACCACCGCCTACCTTTGTATGATCTTCTATACTGATTCCCACAAGAATGACTAGCAGACTGCCAAGAAATCCTCCGGCCAGCCCAACCAGCACAGAGCTTGACACCTTGTGTAACAAAGGATAGCTGCTGCCCAGCATTCTTGTCTCAATTCCGGCATTTTTCCTATATAGCATTATTAAGATAAGTATTATAATCCAGAAGAATTCATCTAAAAGGAGATTGCCGAATTGCTCAAAAACCAATCCGGCAATCTGTAGTATTGTAACCATAAAGCACCTCGATACTGAACGCGCTTAAGGTATTCCATCAGGGCTTAGCGCCAATTCAATAAATCATGGAAATATTTACGCGAGATCTATTATCATTTTGTCTGCTTGAGCAGCTCCTCTACAGCCCTTTCAAGCTGTATATCCTTTACATCCTCAGTCTTTTCATCTGCCCTTGCCTCTAAGGCTTTAACCTCTATGTCAGGCTGTATTCCCACCTTATTGATGCTTATGCCGTTTGGAGTATAATACTTCTGAGTAGTAAGCTTCATACCGGAGCCGTCCTTCAGCTGTTCAATGGATTGAACCAGGCCTTTGCCGAAGCTCTTTGTTCCTATCAGAAGCCCTGCTTTCCTGTCCTTCACTGCCCCCGACACTATTTCAGAAGCACTTGCGCTTCCCTCATCTATCAAAATCACAAAGGGCACATCCACTTTGCCGCTCTTGGATTTATAGTCATCCCTTTTCTTACCCTTATCCTCTGTATAAACTATGAGACCCTCATCCAACAGCTCATCAGCTACTTCAACACATTGATTTATGAAACCTCCCGGATTCTGTCTCAAATCTATAACCAAACTCTTCATATTCTTTTGTTCAAGAGCAGTCAGCGCCTTCTTGAAATCACTGCCGGTATCCTCATCAAACATACTTATTCGTATGTACCCGACATTGTTCTCCATCATATTGCTTTTTACTGTTTTTAATATGATTTCTTCTCTAGTTATCTTAAAAACCTGCGGCTCTTTTACATCATCCCTCATCACTGTCAAAGTGACCGGAGTTCCTTTTTTACCCTTCATCAGCGTAACAGCTGCCTCCAGCTCAATCCCGATTATATCTTCCTCATCAACCTTAATTATCTTATCGTTGGTTTTAAGCCCCGCTCTTTCTCCCGGTGTGTCCTCTATAGGAGCCACAACCGTCACATAACCATCCTCGCTTCTAGTGACAATAACCCCAATGCCACCATAAGAGCCTTTTGTCGATTCATTGAAATTCTTAAATTCTTCTTTGGTCATATACACAGAATAGGGATCGCCCAAGGATTCAAACATACCCTTGATTGCGCCCTCTATAAGCTTATCATCCTCTGCTCCTTCAACATAGTAGCCCTTTATGTATTCCTTAAGACTCAAAAGCTTCTCCATGCTTTTTACAGTTTCAAAATCCTCCTTTGCCACTACTACCTTATTCCCCATACTTATGGCAATTGTATTGGCCGTGATAAAAGTACCAAAAGCTGTAACAATTACTAATATTAGTGCCCAGAAAAATGCTGTCTTTCTACTTATCATCAATTTCACCTCATAAAAATTTATCTATACTTATACATTATATTACTAATACCTCATATATAGTATCCAAAACCCCTATTTGCATTTACTGCTTCATCAAACTGCATTTGCTGCAGTAGCCATAAATCTCGAATTTATGGTCGGTAGCCTTAAAGCCTATAGCTCTCAGCTGCTCCTCCCCAAGGTTTGCATAGGGACAAATATCGATTTCCTTCATTTCGCCGCATTCCTTGCATATTATATGATGGTGGTGCGCCAAGCCGCAAAGCTCATAATGGCTGATGCCGCTTTCCAGGTTCAGTTTGTTTATTATCTCCAGAGAGCTTAATAACTCAAGGTTCCTATATATAGTGGAAAAGTTGATCCCCTTGAACTTCATTCTCACAAGATCAAATACCTCCTGTGCCGTATAATGCCCCGGACTTTCATTAAAAACCTCGATAATAAGCCTTCTCTGTTCAGTTAGCTTATAACCCTTCTCTCTAAGCATCTCTTCAATCCTGCTCAAATCCTTCATTTCTACACTTCCTTGTTTTATGATCATTGCATTCTGAATATCTTTTTAACAGCCAAAACAATAAGCAGTATAAGTACAGAGGTCAAAACGATAGAGCCTCCAGGTGCCAGATCAAAATAATACGATGTGAAAAGACCTATTATGACTGATATCAATGCAAAAACCACCGATAAGAAAATAGTATTCTTAAAGCTTTTAGATATCAACAAGCTGGACGCTACAGGGACAACCATAAGTGAGGATACCATCAATATGCCGACAACCCTCATGGAAACTACAATCGTCATCGCTGTAAGCGCAGTAAAGTATATATTCAGTGTTGCTACAGGTATGCCTGCAAGCTCTGCACCCTCTTCATCAAAGGCCATATAGAAAAACTCCTTGTAAAGCAGGCAAACAGAAACCAATATGATGATGCTTAAGCCCAGTATAGTGTAAATATCAAGCATATTGACTGCTATTATACTGCCGAACAGATAGCTTAACAAATCTGCATTGAAGGATTTGGCAAGACTAATTAAAACAACTGCTAATCCTATGCTTGCTGAAAGCACTATGGATATTGAAAGCTCCGCATACTGCGAAAATCGTTTTCTCAATTGCTCAACACCAATAGCCGCAGCCAAGGAAAAAATCAGTGCCCCCCACAAAGGATAGAAGCCTCCAAGCATGCCTGCCGCAATCCCTGCCAGAGATGCATGGGAAAGTGTATCTCCTATCATCGACAGCCTTCTCATGACAACAAAGGTTCCAATAAGCGGACATATCACTGCAACTAAGAGCCCTGCTGCAAAAGCCCTCTGCATAAATTCAAAACTAAGCAATTCTAACATATATTAATACCTCTGAATTAATAGAATTTTTTAAAATTCCTGGCTTTGTCATTCTGAGCTTGCGAAGAATCTTCAACTTGAGCTTACGTTCCGTGCAAATACTCATAAGAATTCCTTGAGGGTCTTAGATCCTTCACTTTGTTCAGGATGACATCGTGTTTCTTTCAGTAATCTCACTTAATGCTTATGAGTTATTTGAGCCAGGTTGTGCTTTTCATAGGCTTCCTTGAAAATGCCTGCACCATGATTTATTGAACAATCGTGTTCAAGAAGCTTTCCCTCTGATAAGCACAATACCCTGTTGACCCTCTTATCAATAGCACCAATATCGTGAGTAACAATTACCAATGTGATTCCTTTATTCTTATTTAAGGAATCCATAAGCTCATAAAAGCTTTCCTCCGATTTCTGGTCTATACCGACTGTCGGCTCGTCCATAAATATAACTCGTGGATTGCTGACAAGTGCTTTAGCTATAAATACCCTCTGCTGCTGGCCCCCGGAAAGCCTTCCTATAATCCTTTTTTTATACTCCAGCATGCCTACAGTTCGAAGTGCTTCATCGACCTTCTCCCTATGGACTTTGCTTATTCGTCCTGCCAGACCTACCATAGGATAAAGATTAGCCGAGACCACCTCTTCCACAGTTGCAGGAAAACCTTGGTTGAAGGAAGTCGCTTTTTGAGGTATATAGCCGATGAGGCCCCATTGGTTGAATTTATTAATATCAACATCAAAAACCTTAATAGTACCTTTCTGCGGTTTTATCAAGCCCAGAAAAATCTTAAGCAAGGTACTCTTACCTGAACCATTAGGGCCTACTATACCCAAAAAATCACCGTCTTTAATGGTGGTGCTTACACCCTCCAGTACGTTAATTCTGCCGTACCCGAAGCTTATGTTATCAATTTTTATAATATCTGCACTCATTTAATCACCTAATGCCTTTTTCAAGTTTTCCAAATTCTCGTACATTACTGATATATAGTCCTTTCCGGACTTTATATCCTCTTCGTTCAAACCGGCTGCATCATTGAGCACCAGCGTCTCCGCGCCTACTTCTTTGGCTAAGGTTTCTGACAGCTTGGGACTTGTAAGCTTTTCGAAGAAGATATATTTCACATTTTTATCTCTGCTGACTCTGACCAACTCTGCCATTTTTGAAGGGCTTGGCTCCTCCTGAGGGTTGACTCCCCTTATTGCAATCTGCTCCAGCCTATAGTCATTTGCAAAGTATCCGAAGGCATCATGGGATACAACTATCACATTGCTCTTAAAAGACATGGATGCATCCCTGATATCCTTATCAAGCTTAGTGAGCTTTGAATTCAGTTCAGCCATATTCTTCCCATAGTATTCTGAGTTTTCAGGATCAACTTCCACAAGAGCCTTATAAATAGTCTGAGCCTGCTGCATCGCTCTTATTGGACTTACCCATATATGTGGATCATACCTGCCATGTTCTTCACCATTTTCCTCTTCCTCTTCCCCATGCTCTTCAGCCTCAAGCAGTTCAATTCCTTCGCTGGCATCAACTATTTTCGTTTTATCCTTACTGATATTAGGTAGTATTTTGTCAATCCAGGGCTCCATTTCAGCACCGTTATATATGAGCATATCTGCCTTGCTGAGCTCTATCACCAGCTTTGGGGTAGGCTCCCAATCATGGGGCTCCGCTCCTGCCGGCACCATGGATATGACTGTTCCCTTATCCCCGGCTATCTCCTTTGCCAGGAAATACATTGGATAAAAGCTGGCATATATTTTCACCCCGCTATTACCTGCAATGGTTTGACTATCCTGGTTTATGGGCTTTTCATTTGCTCCTGCACAGCCCGATAGCACCATGCTAAATAGTAGTAAAATGATTATTGATATTCTTACCTTTTTCATTCCTCGTTCCCCTTTTTGCAAACTATTTGCATTTACATTGTATAATATTGTCTTATATTATGTCAATTATTCAGCCGGATAAAAAAAAATACACCAAATTGGTGTATTTTAGATGCGCAACATGGAAATAACGAGTGGAAACCCTAACGGGCGGGCATGGAAACCCGCCCCTACTTGCCCGTTAAATATTTCATTGGGTCAACGTGCTGACCGTTCTCTCTAACCTCGAAATGAAGGTGTGGCCCTGTAGAAAGACCTGTGCTGCCGGACTTTGCTACTGCCTTGCCCTTTTCAACCTCATCCCCAACCTTCACAAGAAGCTTGCTGTTATGTGCATACAATGTAGATATCTTACCGCCATGGTCTATGATTACAGTATTGCCATAGCCTCCATAATATCCTGAATATATGACCTTACCTGCGTTTGAGGCAACTATGGTTGAGCCGCTTGGAACTGCAATATCTATTCCTGTATGCAGCTTTTTCTTCTTAAGTATCGGGTGAGTCCTGTAGCCATAAGGAGATGTGACCTTGTAGTAACCTGGTGACGGCCAGCCAATCTTTCCTCCTACATACTTATTGGAGGATTGTAGTGAGACAATCTTTTTTCCAATTTCGTTAGCCTGCGCCAAGAGCCTATCCTCTTGTCGTTCCAGCTCTTTCAAATCCTTCGTGAGATCCTTCAGGTTTTTCTCTTTATCCTGCTTAGCTGTCTCTACCTGCTCCTTTTTCTCGCCTATGGCATTCTTAAGCCTTTCTTTTTCCTTCAGCTCTTCTCCCAGTTGGTTTCTTTTATCTGCAACCGAATCACGGTGACTTTTCATCTTACTTAACAGGTTCATATCGAAGTTTATAATCTTTTTGAGGAAATCAAGTCTGGATATGAAATCCGAAAAGCTGGTGGAGTTCAATATTACAGACATATAACCCACGTTTCCGTTTTCATACATGACTCTAACTCTCTTTTTCAAGAGTTCCTTCTGACTGCCTGCATCACTGGAGGCTCTTTCAAGCTCTCTTGTTGTAATTGCAATCTGATTCTCCAGCTGGGAAAGGGTGCTTTCGACACTGGAAAGCTCATCCTCAGCTTGATTAAGCTTATGATCCAGGTCTTCTATAGCCTTTGATACACTTTTCTTTTCATTTTTCACCTTGTTCATGAGCTGCTGCGTCTGCTTTATTTGACTATTCAGCTTATCCTGCTCTTGCTTAAGCTTATCAATTTCATTGGGGCTCTTCGCATTAACATTAGCAAAGGGTATTGTAAGCATAAATGCCAGTAAGACTGCAACTATCCTTTTTTTCAACTCTACCCCTCCTAAACTTTAATAAACTTCCTTACCGAAATAAGGCTTCCTGTAGCGCCGATTATGATTCCCACAGTTATCAGAAGCATCATCATGCTTGTTATAATCTGATTAAAAGGCATAAGAGATATGGACATAAAGCCTATCATCTGGTTCTTCACAAGGCCGGCGCAGTAAAAGTAGGTGGCGCCAAGTATAGCCGTTGCAACTACAGCTCCAATAATACCCACTATTATTCCTTCAATGATAAAGGGCATCCTGACAAACCAATCAGTAGCACCTACATATTTCATTATCCCTATTTCACGCCTTCTGGCATAAAGTGTAAGCTTTATTGTGTTCGCTATTATAAATATTGAAATGAACAGAAGTATGAGTATTATCACCACACTGCTCATTCTCAGCACATAGGTTGTACTCAAGAGCTTTGCAAGCTCCTCCTTGCCATAAACTACTTTTTCTATATTTGATATTGCCGATACCGACATTGCCACGCTGGATGCCTGATTGGGGTCTGACAAGGTAATTAGGAACGCATCCGGAAGCGGGTTATCACCGTCAAGGCCCTCCAATAGATAGGAGTTATCTCCCCAGTTCTTCTCCAAGTTCTTAAGTGCCACAGCTTTGGATATGAACTCCACCGATTTGACACCATTTATTGATTTAATCTCTGTGCTCATAGTACCAACGATGTTTTCACTCAGTCCGTCGTTCAGGTATACCATCATCTCAATCTGTGATTCCAGCTTCGTAGCAGCAAAATCTATATTAAGTACTATAACTAAGAATATCCCTATTACTAAAAGTGCTGCTATTACTGAGGTTATTGCCGCGGCACTCATAGTTCTGTTTCTTTTTAGGCTACTAAACCCTTCCCTGATAAAAAACTTACCTGTTCTAAGCTTCACCGCCGTACCCACCTCGCTTTTCATCTCTTGAGATTACACCATTTTCTACTGCAACTACTCTTTTCTTCATTCCATTCACTATATCACTGGCGTGGGTAGCCATTAGAATGGTAGTTCCCCGTTGGTTTATCTCAGTCAGGGTTTTCATTATATCCCAGGACATTTCTGAGTCAAGATTTCCTGTTGGCTCATCTGCAATAAGAATTGAAGGGCTATTAACCATTGCCCTGGCCAAGGATACTCTCTGCTGTTCCCCGCCTGAAAGCTGATGGGGGTAAAGCGCAGACTTCCTGCTCAAGCCAACCATGCTAAGGACAATGGGTACCTGACGCCTTATCTCCTTTGGCGGAGCCTCAATGACCTCCATGGCAAAGGCTACATTCTCATACACGTTCTTTTCCAGCAGTAGTTTGAAGTCCTGAAAAACCACACCTATGTTTCTCCTATGGAAGGGGATTTCTTTTCTTTTGTATTTTGTAATATCCTTGTCATTTACAATTATACTGCCTGAAGTAGGCTCAATCTCCTTGAGCAGCAGTTTTATAATAGTTGACTTGCCTGCTCCGCTGGAGCCTACAAGAAAAACAAATTCGCCGTTATTTATAGTCAAATTGATATTGTTCAATACCTTATGCCCGTCCGAAAATTCTTTGTATACATTTTTTAGCTGTATCAACCTATCACACCCCTTAAGTTTTCAAAAAAACAACATTGCAAACACTGGGCTAGTGCTCATTAACATAACTTATTATCAGATCATTCAAAATGTCAATAATGCACTTCCTTGATGTTGCGCCCCGAGGTATATACGAATGCTGTTACAGTGCATATCTTCGACCTGAACATCTTATACTTCTACAAAAACAACCAAAAATCCTTTTAAAATACCATATTTGTTATGAAAAAGATATATTTATGTAATATCAGTTGAAGTGTATGTCCATGTATTATCAGTTAAATATTTTTAATTTGCTATATCCTTTTCCATCTGGTTAAAAAGATCCGACACGCCATTCCACCAATTGGGGTCTTCTGCATATTTTCTGTTAATCCATCTGATGGTACTGATATATACCGGTCTGTTGCGGCTGGACTTTATTATTACATCGGCTGCAAGGCTGGAAGAATCATATATATTCGTATTATACTTTTCCCAACTGCCATATACATTGAAAGGATTATTTACAATTTTTTTTGCGGCCGCTCCTGTTCTGGGAACAAAGGATTGCTCTTGCCCTACAATAGCGAACATAAGCAGAGGATGTATATCATATTTTTTTGAGGTTGAAATTATTGCTGTAAAATATGGCTCAGCTGTAAGCATTGAGTTCTTTTTGTCAAGCCAATTCTTAAGCTTGCCCTCGTCAACCTTCTCATATTTGAGCTCCGCATGAAGACCATCCAGGAGCACTAAATCCTTTTCAACCTTCAAACCGTCGAGTTTTTTCATTACCCTGGATTCTAAAGACAAGTACCTATCCACCTGGTCCTCGGTTATATTTGCATATTTGCCCTGATCCTGATGCTGCAGTGCATGTATCCTGTTGTCGCTATACAGGTCAGTGAAAGCGACAGCGGAGATAAGTATCAAGGGCAGCGCTGCAGGAAGCACCAGCTTCATAGAAGGCTTTACATATTTTAAATTGCCTGCAACCATATAACCTATTTTTTGGATTGATCCAAGCAGCTCCATAAAATCAAACCCACGGGTGTCCAAAGTCTCCTGTTTCTCAACGTCCAAAACCTCATTTACCGGCATAGTCCCTTGATCTTCGATTTCAAGGACAACTTCCTTAACTTCCTCTATATTTGTCTGTCCAATAAACTCCTCAATCTTTTCAATCCATTCTGATTCGATTGTGTCTACAGATGTTATATCCTTTTCATACGAGCTGCGCAGTACTTCCTCATAGGTCTGCAGCTTTACTGCTTCCGGTATTTCAATACCAAGTCCGGCCAGAGTTTCGTCCTCCGCCCAAGTTGCTTCGAATTCATCAACTATGTCATCCAGATTATTCTCTATGTATTCCGCTTCATATTGTTCTACCCTTGACACCAGCATGTCCACCTTTTGGGCAGAAACCGGAATAGGCTGATTCTGATTTATCCATTTAGCAAAGCTGTCTACATAACCATCCTCATGCAGCTTGAGGGACAGACAGGAGCTGAATACCTCTGCTGCATTTATTGAGAACTCCTTTTTGTTTACGGCCTTCCTCAGTACATCATCTTTTATTTTCTTTCTATGCTTTTCTTCAAACTGATAAATCCTTGTATCAATAATCTTATGCAGAGCGTCGGCAAACACGGCAGATATCTCTTCTCCCGAACTACTGGGGTTCTTGACTCTAATGTATTTCCTTAAAGCCTCAAGGTTACCCGCATTGACATATTCCTGTTCTCTGAGATTGTCAACTACCTGCTTCATTATTTGCCTCACCACCTTGAGTAAATCTGCTTTGTGCTCAATATAAAAGAATATATTTTAATTATAACTCAAAAAGCTGTCAAGTCATTACAAAATAACTTAAAAAATGACAAAACCTCTGACTTTTTCTCATCAGGGGCAATAATTGCGATTCATTTTTCAATTCGAGTACCCCCCATGGAAGCTTGATTAAAGCCCTCTCCGAGAATTCCAGATATAGGACTTGTTAATAAAAAAACTCCTATCCGGACTATTAATCCGAAATAGGAGTTTTCAATTATTTATTTACTTTACAACAGGATAGCCCTTGTTCATCCAGCCTGCTGGCACTGTAGAGGGCATTCCCATACCTGAGTGCATCGATACTGCATCGTAGCCCAGAAGTCTCAAGCCTGCCACGGTCTGACCTGCTGTTTGACCTGTATAACAGTATACTATTATCTTCTTATCCTTTGGAAGTGTATTAAACTTCTGCTCCATTCCTTTTCCGAAAGGTATATTAATTGCTCCTGCGATATGCCCTTTGGCAAAATCTTCAGCCTTTCTGACGGACAGGAACATTACCTTAGGATCCTTAGCGTCCAGAAGCTTCTTGGCTTCATCTTCGCTTACCTTGTAGTTTGCATATATTGTTGGCTTCACTGCTTCAAGTCCCACATAATACGCTTCAATCGCAGCCTTTATTTCTGGCTTTACTGCCAAAGCAGTAACAGTTGGGAACACATTAGCAGTAGTTTCAGTAACCGCAGCTACACCTTCAACCTTGGAGATCCCAAGATTCCAGCCAAGATTTACAGACTTTGCGTTAAAGCCTGCTATGTTCAGGGTTGCAACAGCCTGACCTGCTGTCTGGCCTGTGTAGCAGTATATCATAATTGGCTTATCACTTGGAAGCTTATCAAGGCTTGCAGTTATAGCAGGTCCCCAAGGAGCGTTGACGGCACCCTTAACGTGACCTTTTCCATAGTCTGCAGCTGATCTTATGTCCAATATGAACATTTTTTCTCCTGCTATTACCTTGGCAATGAAATCCTTCTCAGCTATCTTATATACATCTGCCGGCATATTTGCAAAATATGCATTCACAGTTTCCTGTACAGTACTTATAACAGGATAGCCCTTGTTCAGCCAGCCTGCTGGCACTGTAGAAGGCATTCCCATACCTGAGTGCATCGATACTGCATCATAGCCAAGAAGTCTCAATGCTGCCACTGTTTGTCCTGCTGTCTGGCCTGTATAGCAGTATACTATTATCTTCTTATCCTTTGGAAGTGTATTAAACTTCTGTTCCATCCCTTTTCCAAAAGGTATGTTTGCTGCTCCTGCGATATGCCCTTTAGCAAAATCTTCAGCCTTTCTGACGGACAGGAACATTATCTTAGGATCCTTAGCATCAAGAAGCTTCTTAGCTTCATCTTCGCTTATCTTGTAGTTTGCATATATCGTTGGCTTAACCGCTTCAAGTCCCTTGTAATATGCTTCTATCGCAGCCTTTACATCCGCCTTAACCGTTACGCTCTTAACCGCTGCGAATTTATTAATTTTTGTCTCTATGTATTGCTCATATCCTACAACCTTGCTGATACCAAGGTTCCAGCCAAGATTTACAGATTTTGCATTAAAGCCTGCTATGTTCAGGGTTGCAACAGCCTGGCCTGCTGTCTGGCCTGTGTAGCAGTATATCATTATAGGTTTGTCTGCCGGGAGATTCTTCAGGTTATCGGATATTGCAGTTCCCCATGGTGCATTTACCGCACCTTTTATATGTCCTTTTCCATAGTCTGCAGCTGACCTTATGTCCAGTATGAACATCTTTTCCCCTGCTTTTACCTTGTCTATGAAATCCTTCTCACCTATTTTATAAATATCTGCGGGCATATTAGTAAAGTATGCATTCGCTGCTGCAACAACACCTGCACTCGGTGCAGCTGTATCAGCTGATACAGGGCTTAATCCACCTACAAGGCTGAGTACCATTGTAACTGCAAGCATTATTGACAAAACTTTAACTTTCTTTGACATAATAATCCTAACCTCCTTATTATAATTTGTACTATGTTTAAATTATAACAATATTGCCCTTCTACAACATACATTGTTTTCTTTATGCTGTATAAGATAATGTTATAGGCTTAAGGGCTCCTGTTTTGTATAGTTGGATGGTAAGACATTTCAGGTCCATATCACTAAAAAAGACTGATATCCGGTTATGGATATCAGTCTATGTTAATTCTAGGAATTATCGTTATTATTTGATTCTACCGGTGCCGGTGTAGGCTGTGGTGGCGGTGGAGCAGCAGTGGGTTGTGGAGCAGCTGCTGGCTGAGGTGCTGCTTGTGGAGCCTTGGCAGGTTCCTTTGGCTTGCTTTCACCGGGTTTGCTTTCCGGCTTAACCTCAGTGGTAGCAGCTGGTTGTGCTGTATCCGCTGCCGGTTGTGGCTGCTGCACTGCTGGTGCTATAGGTGCTGCCGCTTCAGCAGGAGCTGCTTGCGGTTTAGTGCTTGCTTCCCATTCAAGCCATGCTCCGTCATAAACCTTCATATTTCTGTAGCCTGCATTATATAATGCAAGATATGTCTGTGCAGCCCTTACAGATGTCTTACAGTACATTATGACTGTCTTATCCTGTGTTATCTTATTTTCTATGTACTGAATCTTAGTGTCCACTATCTTTTTATATGTTCCGTCCTTATAGTTGTTCTCGTTGAAGTCAAAGAGAATTGAACCAGGTATTGTTCCTTGATCGAATTCTTCCTTGGTACGTGTATCCAGAAGTATTACATTCTTCTCCGGCTGATTGACGTGAGCCTTAACCTCATCAATGGTTGCTATCATACTTGCATCCAGGTCTTTGGCAGTATATTTCACCGCTGTTACAGCCGGCGCTTCTGTGGTCATTTCCAGCTTCACTGTCTGGAGAGCATTGAAGCCTCCACTTACCACCTTGGCATTATCATGGCCGTATATTCTCAAGGTCCACCATAATCTTGCCGCTTCCATGTTCTTGTTGTTATCATAAATGATAACCATTGTTTCATTTCCGATGCCCTTTGCACCGAGTAAATTCTCTATTTGCGCCTTTGGCGCAAGCATATTAGGCACTGGAGTATTTATTACTATTTCCGGCAGCGCTATGTTAACAGCTCCTTTGATATGCGCTTTTGCATATTCTTCAGGCTTCTGCATATCCACTATCACTGCACCCTGCTTGCCTATATAACCTGCTGCTTCTTTAGCTTCAATTATATACTGTCCCTCATCCGCAGCATTTGTGGTGCTGCAGCCTGCTGCCGATATAATAAATGACGCTATCAACATTAGCAATAATACCTTTGAAAGTGACCTCATTTTTTCTCCCCCTTACTGCGATTTTATTTGTTAATAAAAAAACAATTACTATATCTATTATACTTTAAGCGGTCCCACCAGAGGCATAAGAATTTAATATGCTGTATCAAATTATTTGATATAATAGAAAAAAACTTTGCGATATAATAAAAGATGCGGGTATAGGGTTCGCGGAAATGGAGTAATGATCATGAAACACAACAGATTCTTTTCAAAAAAACTCATGTTGTACATTCTTATCGCCATATATATAGCAATTAACCTTACGCAGCTCACGAGGTTTCCCTTTGTTCATTCCGACGAGCCATGGCTGAGCGGGTTATCGCGGAACATAATGGAAAAGGGTGATTACTCAGTCACCGAAACTTTTTTTGACCTAAAGGAAAGGAATCCCCATGCAATAAAAATAATTTTTCACACTATCCAGATCTTATTTATAAAGCTTATGGGCTATAGCATATTCACCTTCAGGTTCATTTCACTATGCTTCGGTCTTCTTACTCTATATTTCACCTATAAGCTCAGCCTTGCAGTTTTTAATTCTGCCCGCAGTGCAGCATTGACTACGATATTGCTGGCGGTGGATATACAATTCATATATGCCTCCCATTTTGCACGGCAGGAAATAATAATACTTTTCATTTTGATGCTTGGATTGTGGTATAAGGTCACAAATTTCAAGGCTGATGCTTTAAAGCACGACATGGTACTCGGAGTTCTCATAGGACTTAGCATAGGGATACACCCCAACAGCTTCATAATATCCCTGCCCTTTGTATTGATTTACATATACGAGATATTCCTTTTAAAAGAACGGAAATTCAGAAGTTTGGCAACATTTATAACACCAGTAGTATGCTTCGCCTCATCCTTTGTAGCTCTCAGTATGTACTTCGACCCAAATTTTATCACCAATTACTCCAATTACGGCAGTGAATTCGATGTATTCGACCCAATTACCTCAAAGCTGGGACAAATCAAGTTCTTTTACCTTAAGCTTTTCTATCAGGTAAGCGGTACATACTACACTCCTGATATAAGGTTCCAGCTCTTCCTATTTGCTGCAGTATTGCTTATTTCCATATTCAAATTACTTAGAAATAAAAATAATGACTCGCTAAATAGAAAGGTCATTTTCATAATACTTTCTATTGCTGCAGCTAATGCAGGAATAATATTGATAGGCAGGTTCAATCAAACCAGCATAGTTTTCTTATTCCCGCTATTCTATCTTCTGGTGGCTTACATACTGGAAAGCCTTTCCTCAAAATATACAAAAGCTATCCCCGCAATACTGGTTATCATTTTGGCTGTCTTAACTCTTTCAAACTATTCCGCATACAAGGATAACTCCTATAATAAATATCTTAACGAAATCTCCCGGACAATAAAGCCTTGGGATGTAACCTTGGGAAACCTGAATACCGAATATTATTTTGATAATGGAAAGCTGCATGATTACAGGAACCTTGCATATCTCAAGGATAAAGATATGAGCTTTGAAGAATATGTGAGAGATAATGATATAAAGTATATTATCTTTTCTGAAGAGCTTGACCTTATCCATGAGCTGCAGCCGAAATGGGACGGCATATACGGGACCATGGATTATTATGACGAAATGAAATCCTTCCTCAAAAATAACTGCAAATTGCAGGATGAGTTCACAGATAGGTATTATGGTATCAGAATCGTCCGTTATATCGGTTTGAAGGATTGGAAAATAAGGATTTATAGGGTTTCCTACTGATTGCCCCCACTCTCCAATAAAGAATAAACTCTTTTGTATAATTCATCAAATCCAGGACTTCCAATATCCCTTGGCCTTCCCAAACCATTTGCTACTGCGGCAAAAATCCGTCCTGGATTTTTATCCATAATGATTATTTTATCACCAAGTATTATAGCCTCTTGGACATCATGAGTTACAAAGACAATTGTAACACCGGTTTCCTTCCATATCTCCACCAGAAGTGTCTGCAGGTTTTGTCTGGTCAATGCATCCAAGCTGCCGAAGGGCTCATCCATAAGAAGGATAGACGGTTTAAGTGCAAGAGCTCGTGCCAAAGCTACCTTCTGCTTCATCCCGCCTGAAAGCTGATGAGGGTAGGAGTGGAAGGAATCGTTCAGTCCAACCATGCTTAGATGCCTCCTAGCAATTGTTTCCCGCTCCTTATTTGTACTGCCTATCTTATTGATGCTCAAAGGATACATTACATTTTCCATAACTGTCTTCCAAGGCAGCAGCTGATTGAAATCCTGGAATATAAGAATCGCATCCGTCGATGGTTTTTTTACTTCCTGCCCGTCCCTAATTACACTTCCTAAATCAGGCAAATCAAAACCGCCGATAATCCTTAGCAGTGTGGATTTACCGCAGCCAGAAGGACCTAGGACGCATACTATTTCCCCATTCAAAGCAGAGAAGCTTATATCCTTAAGTATCTGAAAACTCTGCCCTTCTTTTATAACCGACCTGCATATATTAATGCCTTTAATTTTCTCCATCATATATTGCCATTCCCCATTTTCTTATAGTTGCAGCTTCAACCTTACTAAAGACAATCTCCTCAACCAGTATACCTATCAAAATTATGATAACCAGCGCTGAAAACATACCTGTAGTATCCATAAAGACCCTCTGTTTGAAAATATACCAGCCCAGCCCACCCGTTCCACCGACAGCACCGAAAATCATCTCTGCGCTGATCAAAGCCCTCCAGGTCCTTGCCCAAGCAATTTTGAGTCCGGAAATAACAAAGGGTAAGGAGGCAGGTATATAAATATCCTTAAACAGAGCAAAGCCTTTGACCCCAAAATTCTGAGCTGTCTCACTATAAATCCTCGGTGTTGCGTTAAAGCCCGCTGTTATGTTGAGCAGCAGAGGCCAAACTACCGAGTGCACTATGATAAATACAATTGAGCTCCTTCCGGTCCCCAGCCACAATATTATAATTGGCAGGAGTGCTATTCCGGGCAGGGGGTGTGCTAAAGCTGTAAGTATCTCAACAAGGCTTCTGAGCCATTTTGAGAAAATCGCAGCGATACTCATTGCTGCTGCCAAAATCACACCGAGTATTAGCCCTTCCAGTATAATAATGATTGAAAATACTGTCTCCCTAACCAGCTCTCCATTTAACAGAGAATAATAGAGGGATTCCAATATCATACCCAGGCTTGGGAATATCAACGGTGAGAACCTTCCCGAAAGTGCTATCCCTTGCCATAAGGTCAAAAGTAAGATTACCCAAAAGATTTTTCTAATCTTCATAATTCACATTTTCCCATACTACTTCTTTAGCCTTTTGAGGAGCTTTTGAGATATAGCCGTTTCTCTCCATAAAACCTGCAAATGCATCGATGCCTTTTACAGAGATACTGTATTGTGTTCCTTCCATACCAAGGTTTTTTTCAACCTCATCCATGCTCATCTCGTATTGTTTGCTCAAGATCCTCAGGGTTTCTTCCTTGTTGCTGTTCATAAACTTGACAGCCTCGTCTATTGCTTTCACCAGCGCATCATAGGATTTAGGATCATTATCATGAAACTTTTTCGTTGTAACCCCAACAATGAAGGTAAAATCCTCCCCTGCTGCCTGTCTCCCATTTAATATTTCATGCATTCCCGGGGTTTCCAGCTCCTTTATCAAATATGGAGGTGTTGTGAAGTGAGCTGTGATGTCCCTTTTTGCAAGGAGCGCATTCATTCCATCAGGGTGTGCCAGAGTAACCAATAGGTTGTCTAGTTTTTTTGAATCTCCCAACTCTCTTTCGCAAGCCATTGAAAGCAGTATATGCTGCACGCTCCCTGGCTGCGGAACTGCTATTCTGTCTTTTTCGGTGAAATCCTTTATTGATTTGATTTCTGCATTGTTGGTAACCAGACCTACAGGGCTTGTGGAAAGTCCACAGGCTACCTTCCAGTCCATACCCTTGTCCCATCCGATCAAAAACGGCGGTATCGCCATAAAGCCTGCGTCCACCTCATTGGCAAGCATTGCTTCTCTGATTGCTGCAGTATTGCCAAGCTGCTTCCAATTGACCTGAATCCCAGGGAGATTTTTCTCAATAAGCTTAAGTTCCTTTACAATCTGCAGCGGAGCATAGGCCAGGCCATACTGTTCCGCGATGTTGATTTTGGCATCGTCAGAAGTATTTTCAGACTTGGAACAACCTATAACAATTAAACTCATTGATAAAACAATAATCAGTATAAAATACGAAGCTTTTCTGATCACACTGATTCCTCCCTTTAGTAAAAATTAATAATCTTGTTCTCTCCGACTTCATCAAATATTTCAAGATGGTCATAAACTCGCTTTATATTGTCCTTCAATATAGTATGGTTCTCCCCCATAACTATGACATATCCAGCCCTTGCGGTAGCATTTTCTATGCTTTTAATTGAATAGCCGGGTTTGAAATTGTACTTGGCTTGCACTACCCCTGGCAAGTGCCTTACTATTTCCATATCATTCATTGATTTTATCGTGCATGGGCTTGCAAAAATCATCTGTACTGAAATCAGGCTGTTGTTCTCCTCTAGCTTATAGCTTTCAATAGCAGTTGTATCGTAGCTGTTACCCAGGCTGGATTCAATAAGCATATCCAAGATATCAATACCTGTCACTAGAGGAATAAACTCATCTTCATAAGCCCCACCAATCCTGCAGGCTATCTCATTGATCATTATTCCTTGGTCTCCAATGAGCATTTGAAAGTAGACAGGACCCTCAGGAATATTGAATACCTGAACAATCCTCTCGCTGATCTGCATTATCTCACTATGATACTCTCTCATAAATCGCGAAGGGAAATTATGAGCTATACATATCCCAATGTGGGGATAATTGTTGTAGCATATTCTATCAGTTACCGTCAGCAAATGCAGCTTGCCCTTAAGCACCCAGCCGCTTACAGTGATTTCATCACTGGGGTAGTATCCCTCTACAAGTATTTCCTTTTCTCTTGAAAAGCTTAAGACATCACTGAAAACAAATCTGATTTGGTCTATTGAATCCAGCTTGTACACCCCCCGCTGTCCCTGACTATCAAGAGGTTTTACAACAACAGGAAAACTAATACCCTCTAAGTCCTTCTCGGAAAAGTCCTGTCCTACTATGCGAAAATCAGCTGTGGACATGCAATTATCCTTGAAAATTCTTTTCATTACCCTCTTATTTGTAGCTGCCTTAGCTGTTTCAACGGTAATCAGCGAAGGTATGCCGCACTCCTTTGCAACCCTTGCAGCAGTGTACACAGGCTGATCAGTACCCATTGTAAGTACTCCGTCTATACCATGCTTCCGGGCTGCTTCTACGTTTGCTTCAATATCAAAGGTGCTTACAAGTTCAGCATAGTCTGAGAGCAGCTTGGCAGGAGCATCCTCATAATAATCACTGACTATTACGGTATGACCCTTTTCCTTTGCCTTTTTCACAGCATTAAGCTGTACATTGCTTCCACCCAATATTAGTAGCTTCATTTTGTCTCTCCTAAAATCCTGTATCTTTTATGATGTATTGAGGTAACTTGTTCTCGGGGGACTTGAAGAATAACCCAGAGTAGTTGATAAACAGCTTGCAGAACAAATTAATAAGCTTGAAAAGACTGTAATTTGAACTGCCATATTTTCTATACGCATGCTCTACTGTGACATTCCCAATATTCTTGGTATGCTTCAGTGTAATAGCGGTAATATACACAAAGGTCGTATAATCAGCTGCTATCTTTTCAACTATGTGCCTTTTAAGCCCACGAAAGCTGCCTACCCTCACAGTCTTAGGTTTCGCGCAAATCATACGAAAAAATAAGTCCGTCACATAAGTACCAAGATTCCTGACCCTAGAATGCTTTTTAGCATCAGGTATTCCATAAACCACATCAAAGCCCTCTTCCAGCTTTAAAAGAAGCTTCGGAATCTCCTCCGGAGGATGCTGCAAATCATCATCTATGGTAATTACAAAATCCCCTGTGGTATGGCGCAGCCCGCACATAATGGCATTTTGCTGTCCAAAGTTGCCGGCAAGGCAAATTACTTTAACAGCTTTGCATTTGGCATGCCGCTTGCTCATTTCACTTAAACTATTGTCTGTACTCCCGTCATCAACCATTATTATTTCATACTCATCGGTTATAGAAGTCAGTACGTTAATGAGTCTATCGCCCAACTCTCCTATTGAATTTTCACCATTATAAACCGGAACAACTACCGAAATGCTTCTGTACATCATAGTCCCTCCAATATATCCACAAGTCGTTCACCTACATGATGCAAATCAACTTCACTCAAATCAGGATATAGTGGCAATCGCAGCAAACACTTGTCAGCCATTTCAGTTTTCGGTAAATCTCCTTGCTTGTACCCTAGGCTTTGACCCATAGGTGAGCTATGCAGAGGAGCAAAGTGGGTAAGCGCAATAATTCCCTGAGCAAGCAATTTATTCTTAACGATATTCCTTATAGCTTCATCCTTGAACAGCAGATAAAAGATATGGTAGTTGCTTTCGCAGCCTTCAGGCATTTCCGTTACCTGCACAATTCCCTTGTCTGAGTACTTCTTCAATATGCTCATATAGTATTCATGAATGAGTCTTCTTCTTAGTGTTATTTCATCCATACCTTCCAGCTGGGCATATAGCATCGCCATTAAAGCCTCTGATGGACTATAGCTGGAGCCTGCGTCGACCCACCTGTAGCTGTCAACCTCACCACGGATAAATCTGCTTCTGTCTGTTCCCTTTTGCCTTATACAGTCGGCTCTTTCCAACAAACTGTGATTACCTGTATTTAATAAGAGGGCTCCACCCTCACCGCAAGTATAGTTCTTTGTTCCGTGAAAGCTGTAGCACCCCATGTGCCCGATACTTCCTGCGTATTTGCCCTTATACTTCGAATTAACAGCCTGTGCTGCATCCTCCACCACATAAAGACCTGCATTCTCTGCCAACTCCATAATCCTGTCCATTTCACAGCTCACACCTGCATAATGTACAGGAATTATAGCCTTGGTATTCTTTGTTATACGCTGCTCTATATCAGAAGGATCAATGTTAAGTGTGTTCACATCAATCTCTGCAAATACTGGCTTTGCCCCTCGCAATACAACCGCATTGGCAGTGGAACTGAATGTAAAGGATGGCATTATCACTTCATCACCGGCCTTCAGTCCAATTAACAGCATAGCCATTTCCAGAGCATGGGTAGCTGAGGTAGTCATAAATACCTTGCACCCATTAAGCCTATGGCTTATAAAGCCCTCAACAAGCTTGGTATAATAACCGTCTCCGCTTATTTGCCCCCGCTTTATTGCGTCATTTAAATATTCAATTTCCTTGCCCGTATAGTGTACCTTGTGATATGGTATCATTCTCTTCACTTCACTTATCAAGTATTACTTCAAATAAAAACCTTGCAAAGTGTGAGCCTATAAAGCCAGCTCCACCTGTAATCAAATATATCTCCATGAAATCCTCCTAATGTATATCATTATAATTTTACAATGCTACCCCAAATTGTTATAATAATATCAATGGTTCTAATAATACAGAGGTGGCTTATGAAAAAAATCGATTGTCTCGGAGAAATCTGCCCTATACCCATATTGAGAATAAAGGAAGAATTGAAAACCCTCCCAAAAGATGGGTCCTTCATGCTTGTTACAGACCACAGCTGTGTTCTGCAGTCAATCACGGACCATTTTAAAAAATCCTCCAATATAAGGCTTGAGCCGGAAGAAGTCATAAACGGTGTATGGGAAATCATAATCACTAAATACTAAATACTAACAAAAGCTCTTTTCACCAATTTTCTTAAGGAATTGAATGAACTCCTTTGTACCTTTATTCATACTCTTGTCTTTTTTGTATATTATATATATATCATACAGCATTTCAAAATCTGTCACCTTTATCTCTTTAAGCTGTTTATTATACAGTTCTTTTTTTATCGATATGTATGGAAGAAGGGACAGCCCATGGCCCTTTAAAACACTTGATTTTACCGATTCCGTGGAATCAAGATTGAATAATACGTTCAAGCTCTCCAGTTTAAAGCCCTTCTCTCTCAGGATTTCATTAAACTGCTTTCTGCACTGAAATTTTTCATGCATCATTACAAGCGGATACCTCATAAGCTCTTCAAGGCTAATCTCATTTTTTATATTAAACTCATTTGATGCTACAAGCACCATTCTATCTGTGCCAACCTTTGAACTGATCAAATCCTGGTCCATAGGCATCCCCTGTACAAAACCAACATCACACGCATCGCTTAGTATATTGTGCTCAACCTCTTCAGACACACTGGAGGTCAAGCAGTAGTTATAATCGGGATACTCTTCTTTAATTTTATATACTGTGCAGGGAAGTGCATAGGTCGCCATTGTCGGACAAGCTTCAATTCTCATTGTGCAATTCTTTTTACTTATGGCAGTAAGATCTTCAAGCATATTATCATAGGACTTTATTAGGTTCCTTGCATACTTTTCAACTATTTGACCCGCTTCAGTAAGCTCTACCCCCTTATTGCTCCGCTCCAGCAGCTTGAATCCCAGACTGTCCTCCAGTCTCTGTATTTGCTGGCTTAAAGCAGGCTGTGAAATATGGCAGCTGTTTGCAACCTTAGAGATGCTTTTTACCGATGCAACTTCAAAAAAATACTTCAGGTACTCAATATGCATTTCCCCACTCCCTTTTTAAAAGATTTCTGTATTATGGCTTTCCATCTAACTTTTGTTAATATTTTATCACAATTTTTGCCATAAAGAAAGCTTATGGCAAATAACATACCATAGTATACTGTTATACTACATAAGCACTTCTAATAATTGCCTTTGGATATATATGCTATAATCAAATTGAGCTCTAATTGTTAAATTTATATCTAAGAAGGAGGGGAACCGATGTCTGAATCTAATATAAGTACGCGTACTTCGTCCAGAGCAAAAACCGGTACTAAGAAGAAAAAAGCAAATCAATTGCCAATTGGTGTTGTGGTATTTGTTGGGATAATAGCTTTTACCATCTATCTTGCAACAATATCAGCAAAGCTTGCTCTTTTCTGGATCTTAGGCGGCTGCTTCGGATTCATACTTCAGAAATCAAGGTTTTGCTTTACAGCATCAATGAGAGATCCTTACCTGACAGGAAGTACATCTGTTACACGTGCAGTTCTAATTGCTTTTGCAGTGACTACAATTGGTTTTGCTGCCATCAAATATGGCGCCTATATTAAAGGTCTACCGATACCCGGTCAGGGCTATATAGTTCCAATCAGCCTTGCTACTGCTGTAGGGGCATTTCTGTTTGGGATAGGTATGGTTATTGCAGGTGGATGCGCATCCGGTACATTAATGCGTGTAGGTGAAGGTTTCGGAATGCAAGTGCTTTCATTATTCTTCTTTGTTATCGGATCACTTTGGGGTGCACATGATTATGGTTGGTGGAAGCTTAACTTCATGCTGAAAGGCCAGAAAATCTTTCTGCCTGATATATTTGGCTGGGGAGGAGCCGTAGTGCTTCAGCTTCTTGTAATTGCTGCCCTGTTTATAGCAGCAGACAAATGGGAAAATAAAAAACTAAACGCGGATCAGAATCACTAATTTATATTTTTAAGGAGGAGTTACTAATGGCTAAAGAGGTTGCATTAGATTGTATGGGAGAGGCATGTCCGGTGCCCCTGATAAAAACAGAAAACGCACTGAAGAAATTACAATTGGGTGATATACTTGTCGTTCAGATAGATCACAGCTGTGCTATGAAGAACGTACCAGAATGGGCTAGAAAAGAAGGGCACAATGTTGAAATAGAAGAAGTTGACGATGGTGAATGGGAAATCTTTATAGAAAAGACTAAATAACCTTTACGGGGGTGTTATTTTGGATATTAAGAACAATAAGTTCTATCTACTTTGGTTTAAAAATGCTTGGACTTATGTTGCTGGCGCAGTCCTGCTATCCTTATTCCAAATTGTCACATTAGCTACCACTAATGATCCCTGGGGCGTTTCAGGTCCTTTTGCAAACTGGGGAGCATGGTTGTACCGCGCAATCGGAGGCAGCGTTGACAAATGGTATTACTTCAGCAGCAAGGGTGCCCAAGCTACTTTAGAAGGAGGCTTCTTAAACGATCCCGGTTCAATTAGAAATCTAGGTATAATAGTTGGTGCACTGCTTGCTACACTGCTAGCTTCACAGTTTAAATTCAAGAAGATAAAATCACTTAAACAGGTTGCAGCTGCAGTAATTGGCGGTTTACTCATGGGCTATGGTGCTAGAATTGCCGCTGGCTGTAATATTGGAGCGCTATACAGCGGAATAGCTTCACTATCGCTTTCCGGCTGGGTATTTGCAATGTTCCTTTTCTGTGGTGCTGTGGTCGGAAGCAAGCTCCTTGTCAAATACTTCATGTAATATAGGGGGATTATAGTGGATAAGAAAGTTGAAAAGTATGACGTTGTCATTATAGGCGGCGGTGCTGCTGGATTAACTGCCGGCATATACTGCGGCAGAGCTAGACTTAAGACACTGCTCATAGAGAAATCACTTGTAGGCGGTCTTGCTACATATACAAATGAAATCGAGAATTATCCGGGATTTCCTGAAGGCAGCACAGGCCTTGGATTGATGGAGCTTTTCCATAAGCAGGCGAAGAAGTTCGGAGTTGATTTCAAGCTTACCGATGTTAAATCCGTTAAGCTTGATGAGGAAACTAAGATTGTAGAAACCTTCAGGACTATTTATGAGGCAAAGTCAGTCATAGTAGCTTCTGGAGGCAAGCCAAGACTTACCGGTGCTAAGGGTGAGGATGGTTTCCTATACGACAAGGGCATCTCCTTCTGTGCCACCTGCGATGCTGCAGCCAATACAGGCAAAACAGTGCTGGTAATCGGCAGCGGAGACGCAGCAATTGAAGAAGGTATGTTCTTGACCAAGTTTGCAGATAAGGTCATAGTATCAGTTCTTCATGATACAGGAAAGATGGACTGCAATGAGATTGCAAAAGCTGAGGCAATGTCAAATCCAAAGATGGAATTCATCTGGAATACTGTAGCTGAAGAATTTGTAGGAGAAGAGCGATTAAATACGGTAATACTCAAGAATGTTAAGACCAACGAATTGATACCTGTAAAAGTTGATTCCTGCTTCCTATTCATCGGTTATCTGCCTAATACCGACATCTTCAAGGGAATGCTTGATATGAACAAAGGCGGATATCTGTTGACCAACGAAAAAATGGAAACTAATATTGAAGGTGTATTTGCGGCCGGAGATGTTCGCGACAAGTTCCTCAAACAGGTTGCCACAGCTGTTGGCGATGGTGCTATAGCTGGATACTCCGTAGAAAAGTTTATTGCGGAAAGTGAAACCTTCCATAATCAGATTATGAAATCCGATATGCCATGTCTTGTATACATATGGAATGCAGTAGATCCGAAATGCAGAGAACTTCTCCCTCTGATTGATAAGTATGAGGCTGAATTAATTGGAAAGGTCCGAGTCACCAAAGTGGATATCTACAAATCTGCAGGTATTGCTAACAGACTTGGAGTTAATCAAGCTCCATGCGTAGTATCAATCAAGAATGGAAAAATCGATAAAGTAATAAAAGATAATATCTGCGAGCAGGAACTAGCAGCAACTTTAGAATAATTATCAGACCCCCACATAGAGCATAAGCCTATGTGGGGGTCTTTAATTATGATATTATTCACCTCTGACTAAGTATCTCTTATACATCATCTCTTATAAATACGACATCAGCTCTCTTATCATAAAAAAAGCACCCCTCCAAGTAAAATATATATTACCAAAAGGGGTGCGTTTATTAATAACTTAATTACTTTGCATCTAGCACTTATTCATTATTTATGGTGCTGCTGCTACTGTTACTTCCACTGTCGGCGCTGCCAAGCTGTTATCATTGTTCGCTCCTGCCGGCATTGCTCCCCATGTGGCTGTAAATGTATAAGCGGCTGCTGTTCCTGCATTGTAGGTGTCTGTATCTGTCCAGGTTACTGGCACATTCACTACTGTTGCATTTACTAATGTTACCGCTATTTCTGTTGGTAATGCACCAATTACTGCTGCTGCGTTTGCATACTGTACATTTCCATTTGCTACATCACCTGTCTGAGTCAAAGTCACCGCTGTGAATGATGCTAATGGTGATGTTGCTGCCGTTACCGTCAAACTACTGGTATTTGCTGTTTGGCCATTGCATGTCACAGCTACTGGATCTCCATGGTGTGTTCCCACTACCATTGCTGTTCCATTAGTCGGATTTGTAGTTATGCTCTTACCTGCAAATCCTGCAAGTGCCACATTTTCCGTAGATGTATCGTTGTATGTGAGGGTTACTACCAAACCTACTAGGCTTAAGTTCTCACCTTCGGTATATATAAGGTCTGTTGGCTGTGTTTGCACTGCTATTCCAGTTACTGACAAAGCTCCCGTTGCTGCATATGTTACTGTGAAGTTCACTGTATTGCCCACGCCTATTCCTGTTGTCGTTGTTGTTCCTACTGACGTTGAGCCTGCTACTGTTGGTGTGAATGCTCCTGCCTGGAATTCTTTTGCATTCTTCGAGGTCAATACTACTGTTGCTGTATAAGCTGTAGCTGCCTTGAATTTACCTCCTGCTGTCAATGCTTCATTCCATGTTACACTTGTTACGGTATAGTCAGCATTGTTGGTTGCCGCTTGTATCGTTGCTGCATTTTGCGGTGTTAATCCCAATACTGGTGCTGTAATTGTTACTCCTGCTGCAATTATGTCTACCGGGTCTGGATTCACAGTTACCGTAAAGCTTGTTGTTCTGGTGTTGTATCCCGCTTTTGATGCAGTTACGGTTATAGTTGCTGAGCCAGGTGTACCTGCCGTTATACCGATGTCATGTCCATTAACACTTACCGTTGCTACAGCTGTATTATTAGAAGTCGCTGATACAGTTGCATCTGCCGGTGATGTTGTTACTGTCTTGGTTGTTGCTGATACATGTCCTATTGTCAGTGTCGTATTCGTGATTGTTCCTATTGTGACACTTGGTGTGCTCGATCCACCACCGCCGCCACCGCCGCCACCGCCGCCTCCACTGCTAGGTGCAGGAGTCGGTTTTGGTGTTGGTGCAGGTGTTGGCACCGGAGTTGGTGCCGGTGTAGGTGCTGGCGTTGGCGCCGGGGCTGTGTTTGCTGTTGTTATTGTAGTGCCCGCAGTCGTTGCAGTTATACCCGCAGAAGTTGTAATCGTAGTACTGGGTACCCCTAGGGATACATTCACTGCTTTTATTTCTGCCGTCCCTACCGTCCCTGCTCCCGATATAACTGCCTTAGCTTCTACTACCAGCTGTGCTACATTAACGCCGATTCCTAGGTTGACCTGAGAACCCTCCCCTGTAACATTCAGTCTGCCAATTTGGGTATTTCCAGTTACTGAGAAGGCTGCGCTTACTGCACTTACAGTAGCTGTTTCTATTTTCCCAGGTCCTGATATTGTTACAGGCGCTGCAGTCGCAAGATTTCCTACCCTAACTGCTGTTGCTATATTGATGCTTGAATTAGCAGCAGTGCTTTCTACATTGATCTTCCCTACACTACCAGTGCTAATATCAAGCTTTACCTTGTCCGCTTGGACCTGTACCGATTCAAAATTGCCCTTTAGGGATACAGCCTCATTAGGATTAACTCTTTCAGCCACTGTAACTAACCCAAAGCCAGTACCTGCTGTACCCTGCTCCTCAAGTCTCCCTCCCGACAGCATGTCCACTTTGTCAACAATTGTAGTTCCAGTGGAAAGTAGCCTAACCTGGCTATCTGCTTTAAAAACTACTATCCTGGCAAACTTTGAATTATCTAATACTATTGTACTTAGGCCTCCGCCTCTGACAACGGTATTCCCTGTGACGGTGACATTTTTCAGCTTTACATTTCCATTTCCTACTCCCTCACCGATTATAAGATTACCATTAATTATTGTATTCTCAAGGGTAACATTAGGAACTTCTATGGCTGCATTGCCATTTATGATTTTCGGTATGTATGTACCTGCCTTTTTATAAGCTACCTTGAGGTTCCCATATGCTGTGATAATATTGTCTCTCAAACAGATTTCAAGTACCGCTACTGCTTGGGCTCTTGTAATAAGTCCAGCCGGACTAAAGGTTCCGTCCGCATTACCGCTCATATATCCTCGCTGCACTACTGCACTTATGGAATTTCGGCTCCAAACCGCTATTTTGTCATTGTCCTTAAAAATTACTTTATTAGGTATTTCTTTCTTTGTGTCGATCTTCAATAACCTGGCAAGGACAACAGCAAATTCCTGACGGCTCATATTGGTGTTTGGCATTATACTGCCTCCCGGGAGAGGTGTAAAATAACCCGCCTTCCTTGCTATGGCCATATCCTTGTAAAAGACATCCTTCAGCTTCACATCTTTGAAGTTGGCCTTATCTGCCAGAGTCAACCCGAAAACCTTGTTTGCAATTACCGCAAACTCCGCTCTTGTAATTGGATTATTGGGTTTAAAACTACCATCCTTATTAGCGCTGACAAAACCCTTCTCCAAAAAACTCTTAATCTGCACCCCTGCCCAATGATTACTATAGTCATCAATAGTTTGTTGAGCAAAAGCCGACATTGGGAGAACAAGAATAATGCATATTACAAGGCTAATAATCTTAGAAAAACTCCTTCTCATTTACCTCACCCCTTCTTATAATAGTCATCAGTAGCTTACTTGGATTTAAACCTATACCTCCAATTAAAAACATTAATGAAGATATAAAAAAAGTAAATATTATGCCAATAGTAGTTCATTTCGACATATTGCACCATATTCCTCCATTTCTTCCATTCTTTCTTCCACTTGTTATAATATAAACAATCATTGGATGACCTAAGCATACATTTTCTTGTAAATCTGATAAATAAAAAAAAGCAGTAATACTGCTTTTTATCTGTAGATATCATTATTTGAACTTACTCGATTATCACCCTACACATCATCTCTAATATAAATAACATCAACATCTTTGTATAATTCAGAAGAAACATTGTCAATATGTACCAACCTGTCAATAACCTGTGATTTCATTGAATCAAGGCTATCATAGCTATTCCCTTCCAAACCGGTTAACCTTGATTCATTTATTTGGATATTTGTTAAGCTGCACACACTTACAAAAATATATGCTTCAGTTTTCGCCTCTTCTGATACGCTATAGTGTATTTCCAATTCAACGATTGTGTTTAACCCAATCTCATTTATGCTTATATCGTCATCATTGCAATGCCCTGCACAGCCTCCATTACAACAGGATTTACTACCTCCGCAGCTCATGTCAGAATCCCCGCCTTTCCAATCCTTATTTTCTCACATATCTTGTACATTAGCTATTATCTTAATACTTTCCTATCGCTGCCTATGCTCTTGAGACTCCTGAATCAACAGCAGCCTTATATACTGCTTTTGCAACCTTTTCGGCAACCCTTTCATCAAAGGCTTTTGGTATAACATATTCCTCGTTCAGTTCTTCATCACTTATGAGAGATGCTATAGCATATGCCGCAGCAATCTTCATTTCCTCGTTTATGTCGGAAGCCTTAGCATCTAAAGCACCCCTAAAGATTCCGGGAAATGCAAGCACATTATTAACCTGGTTTGGGAAATCTGATCGGCCTGTACCAACCACCCTTGCTCCAGCCGCCTTCGCATCCTCAGGGAAAATCTCAGGTGTTGGATTTGCCATTGCAAAAAGTATGGAATCCTTGGCCATGGTTGCAACCATTTCCTTCGTAACAGTGTTTGGAGCTGATACGCCAATGAAAACATCAGCACCTTTAATAACATCAGCCACACTTCCACTTTCCTTATTTAAATTCGTAACCTTTGCAATTTCTGCTTTAGAAGTATTCAGATCCTCTCTGCCGTGATATATTGCACCCTGCCGGTCGCATAGAATCACGGTTTTTAGCCCCATTGACATCAAAAGCTTTGTTATAGCTATTCCCGCAGCCCCTGAGCCATTTATCACTACTTTTATGTCCTTTAGTTCTTTCTTAACTATTTTCAATGCATTTATCATACCGGCAAGAACTACAACTGCCGTACCATGCTGATCATCATGAAAAACTGGTATATTAAGCTCTTCTTTAAGTCTCTTCTCAATTTCGAAACATCTGGGTGCGGATATATCCTCAAGATTTATACCTCCAAAGGTAGGAGATATCATCTTAACTGCATTTACAATCTGGTCCACGTCTTTAGTAGCCAGACATATGGGAAAAGCATCGACATTTCCAAAGGCCTTGAACAGTACAGCCTTTCCTTCCATTACAGGCATTGCCGCCTCAGGGCCTATGTCACCCAACCCCAGTACTGCAGTACCATCGCTGACTACAGCAACCAGATTCCACTTCCTGGTGTATTCGTATGCCTTGCTCACATCCTTGTATATTTCCATACACGGCTCTGCAACTCCAGGAGTATATGCAGTAGAAAGATCATACTTTGTCTTCACTTCCACTCTGCTTGTAACTTCGATCTTGCCCCTCCATTCTCCGTGAAGCTTTAGCGCCTCTTCCTGTATTGTCACTTCTATCACCCTCATCTTCCTTTAATATATTTAAAAGTGCTATTTCTCTCTATATGTAATACCTTTCTCCATTCTTATCATATGCAAGATCAGCAGAATATACTATTTCTGATATTCTTCCAAGAACCAATCAATCAACTTTCTTGAGATGCTGAGTTTTCCGGGAATATTGGGAACTTCTTCAGCGCCGAACCATCTTGCATCCTCAATTTCATCTTCGCCTATCTGTATCTCACCGCTTTCATGCTCTGCCGTAAATGCAAGCATAAGGGAATTAGGAAAAGGCCACGGCTGGCTGCCAAAGTATTTTATGTTCTTTACCTCTATTCCTGCCTCTTCTCTTATTTCCCGCTTTACGCATTCCTCCAAGGTTTCCCCTGCTTCAACAAAGCCTGCCAGTACACTGTATAGCCCCGAGACAAAGTTTTTATTTCTGGCTAGAAGCAGTTTATCTCCCTTAGTAACAGCAACAATAACTGCAGGGGATAAACGAGGATAGGCCATATGCCCGCATTTAGGGCATACCTTTGCATGTTCTTCAGCTTTTTTAAATGTAGCTTCACCGCATGCGCCGCAGAACCTATGGGTCTCATCCCATGCTAAAATTTGAACGGCACGAAATGCTGCCTGCAGCATGCAATTATCGATTTTCTCATGGAGCTGTCTAAGTCCCAAGAATTCCATCCCCTCAGGAAGCTCCCCATCCTCCGGATACCTTTCGGTATAGCAGGAGTGTCCATCAATGCTCCCAATATATAATTTGTTCCCAAGCTTATATTCCAAAAATGATATATCCTCAGCAGCAGGTATTGTATATGCTTTCTCAAGCTTTTTCACTAGCAGATTGCTCTTCTGAAATATAAAATGAAATGATATTTTGTCTTCCTTTTCAGGCGGAAGGCTTCCAAGACTAAAGTTCATAACAGCACCTTAACTTTCTATATATGATTGCAAATATTATTGCTGAATATATTATACAACAAAAACACCTACTGTTGGCAGTAGGTGTTTTATTGAAAGTTAAAGTAATAGAAATTATTCCATATATATTGGTGCAGTATACTCATCTACATAATCAATGCCCTTTATGGTACTACCCTTCATACGATCATCAAAGTATTTTTTAATATCTGCTTCTGAAAGCTTTGTAATATCTACTGTATTTGAAATACGCTCATAACCTCCCATTACATAAATCTTTCCGTTTAAGGCTGCAGAGCAGGTCTCGCTTCTTGGTCTTGGAATACTAGTGTTTTTTGCTGACCACTTATCTGATATTGGATCATACTCCATAACCTTAATACTCGAACTATCCGCGTTCAATAGATATATTCTTCCATTTGCAGCTTCCAACATTGTACCTTCTCTTGAATCCTGAGTTTGAGCCTTTTGAGTCCAACGATCTGCTATCGAATCATATTCCTCTATATTCGCTGTCTTAAATTTACCGTAAGAAAGTACATATATTTTATTATTTAATGTGGTAAGTGTTACATTTCTTGTTGGAGAGGGCATCTTGCTCTTGGTTGTCCATTTATTGGCTGTAATATCATATTCCTCAACTGTATCAACTGAATTTTCCCCTATTATATCGGTGCCGCCAAAGATATAGATTTTCCCATTTGCTACAGCTACCCCGCCAATTGCTCTCGCTGTTGTTAATCTTGCTACCAGAGCTGCTTTGCTTGTTACAGGGTCATATTCCAGTATTTCATTATAGTTGTTACCTATAATATATATTTTGTTATTTACAGCTACCAGCTTGAAGCGCCCTTCCGAACCTTTCATTGCTGTTATATCCGTCTTTACAATCCATGTATCAATTGTCGGGTCATATTCTGCAACTTTGCCTATACTGTTTATAACATATATCTTGTTTCCCATGGCTACAGCTACACCTGAACGATCATCATAATTCACCAACCTAGTAATACTTCCATTTCTCCCCTTAATAATTGTGGAGGTTTCGCCAGGCTCTGTTGTTAAAGGTAAGTTTTGTTTAATTGACCATAAATCTCCCTTTACTGATTTGTCGATTATTAAGGTTGATGTAGAATAATCCCACTTAATCGGCCTTTCGAAACACTTCGTAACAAACCCAACAGCAATATATAACTTTCCCTTATATTTGATAGGCGGGGCACCAATATTTACTTCACTACCGTTAACATTCGCAATTGCAACATCTAATCTTAGAATTACCTTTGTTGAACCCTTGATTGCTGTTATGCTGCCTTCTTTTTCACTCCAAATTATATGATCGGCATCATTTTGTACACCAATACTAGTCAGCAGGTCTCTTAGGGGCAGAAAAATACTCCCGTCAACTTTAATCGGAACATCATTATACACGCAGATTTTATTGTTAACAATGACTTTGACCTCAGGAGCTTCTTTTATATTGCCACTTGCTATTACATTGATGTTTATACTTGAAACTATAATTAAACAAGCTAATAAAGTAACGACAATTCTTTTCAAGTTATCTCCTCCCAAGCTATTATTTATACCCAATTATACCATAAAGTTACATTTTGCGAATGTTTTTTGCAGCAAATATAAAGAACCTCCGGAAACAACCCCGGAGGTTCTTTACTTAATTTGCTCTATTTATTTTTCAGTATATCTTTTATTCTCTCTATCGTCTTATTCCTAAGCTCTGTGACTGCTGCGAAATCCATGTTGCCCACATAGCTCTTCTCCATATCATCATGGAGCAGCTTCGCCAGCTTTATCCGCTTGACCCCTTCCTCCATCATCTTGCCGTATACTTCTTTATCCTTCGCTATGAGCACTGCCTTATCCTCATACTTACTTGTATCGATAACAGTATCAAGATCTATTATCTTATATGCTCTGGACTCCATCTTAGGATTTACGGTTACTGCTATCTTCAAGCCTTCAACTACCAAGGTCTGGAGTCTGTCAGGGTTCAATGGCTGATGATACAGCTCAACAGCATAGCCTTTCATATTGTATTCCTTAGCAAGGTAAGACAGTACCTCAGAAGATACAGTGCCTATCCCTGCCTTCAGATAGTAGCAGATATAGTTGCCCTGGATAATGGTATCGATATAATCCACCAAACCATCAGGAGTTATTGCGCTATCAAATAGATGCCTGATTCCAGCTTCTTTATTCATGGTATCCACGCCATCCACAAGCTCATACCTGAGCATTACCTGAAGCTTATTCAGCTTTTCTCTGTCGACTCCTTCTCCAACTATTACTTCAATATCATCCTGCATTTGCTTAGCCGACATCAAATATCTGTATGCGCTGTAAAACCTCATGCTTACCTGTTTGTTGAAATTAATGATGTCATATTTATCACTGACAAGTCCCGATTCATTCCAGAACTCACCAAGATTCAGAATCTCATCAACTGCACCGGGATTTTTGGGGTCTACTACGTGAAGGGTCGTTTCTTCCAAAGAACCACTATATCTGCTTTAATTTTACGATATCCTATCAGTTGCTTAATAAACCTACTTTCTCTCATATATGGAAATATTGTATTTCACATTATGAATAATGCATGAAGAAGTGAAATTGATGGGCGAACCAATTCTACGTGCGGTAATCAGCACCCAGATAATAGAATAAAAGCATACATAAGCTGGAACATTAATACTATTTACATAAGAAAAAGAAATGGGGGAGCTAAATGGATAATATCGAGGTAATAATTCAGCGGCTGGAAGAGAAAATTGAAGTGGTTATTCAACAGAATGATGCGATTATAAGAAAGATTGATGAAATAATATGGGCTTTACCGCAACTTAAAAATAAAACAAATTACAGTAAAGCCGTTGAAGAGTATTTGGATGAATTTATGAAAAACGACCTATAAACTAACTATCTGATAAAATATTATCTAGAAAGTCATCAACATTTGGGAACTGTTTTTTTACAAGATTTTGCAGCCTTAAAATATCCTCTTGACATTCGCTATATGTATTTAATGCTTGTACATCCTTAGCATCAATGGTAGGAAAGGCAATCATATGAAGATAAATAGAATTACTATACTGTGCTTCATACAAGACCATGTATCCATTGCTTATATTTATATAAAACGATCCTCTTGGTACAAAAGCAGTACGTATAATTGTTTTTGATTTATCTGCTAAAGTTGGATATTGATCTAAATACTGCCATTCTGCCTTATTGCCTTTTGTCAGATATATTAGTTTATCAATTACTGATTTGACATCGTGTTGCATTTATTCTTCCTCCTTTTTATGGAAACGACCAATTAGGTAGTCGAGTTTATTACAGATTATGTCAAAGTTTATTTTAGAATACTCCTTCATTAGGTAACGCTTAGTAATCCAAATTTTTATTTTGTCAAATCTAGAAAGTAATGGGTTATATTGTGCTTCAAACTTGAATATATCTTCAAGAATATCGTGTACTATTGTTCTAGTCTTAATATCGTCTTCCAATATACTATTTTTATGAACTTTTAACCTACCAATATACGTATTGCGATTTTCGTTATAATCTTTTGCAAGCTCCATTCGTAACAGTGTTTTTGCAATCCCTCTTGACTTAATCATAACAAAGATGGTTAAAATAAATCCCAAAATAGAACTTATTGATGCATAACCCAAAAGATTAGGATCAGTACCAAAACTAATAATAAAACTTTGCAATCATCTACTCACCACCTTATATAGAATATTCTACCATTTCAAGCCAAAAAAGGACAAGTAGAATATTAAATATTATGCAAATATCGAAAATATGACAGATTAAGCTGACTTATGTAGATTTTTTATAATAGTAGTTTAAATTCAACGAAAGGTTAAGGGCTGCTATTAACAATTTGCATAAAATCCATATAAAAAGGATATACATCACATTCAATGTACATCCTTTTCATATGTCCATATTCTGAATCAAAGCAGGTATTATAGCTTTTATAATTACCGTTTCATTTGTCAATATAACTTCTTCGACTAAAGACTTTACTATATCATATTTCTCCTTAAATTCAAGGTTATCCAGCACATCAACTACTTTACTGGCAATGTATTTTATTCCATCAAGTTCTTTATTGCTTACCCTATGGGCATTAATTTCATTGTATAGAGACTGTTGGAGCTGCTGCAAAGTGTTGCTCCTGGTATTGATTTCTTTAAGCCTTTTCTCTGAACTGAGTTCGTCTATAAGACCTTTTTGAAACATGGTTGCAACTCGTTCTTTTTCCTTAATATAATTGCTTATTTCATTCTCTAGATCATTAAGCCTTTTTTCTTTTTCACCTAGATCATCAGGTATTCCACTTTTTATTTCCTTCTCCAATTCATCAGGATTCTTAAGCCATGATACAACCTTTTCCCACACTAGCAATTCTAAAGTATCAGCACTAGTAAAACTTAACTCACATTTTTCCATTCCTACAATACCCGGGGACCTAGCTGTACAAACATAGTACCTTCTCTTTTTATTCTTACTTGATATTAGATTGCCATGCATTGTACTTCCACAGAGTCCACATCTGCATAATGCACTTAACAAATATTCGGCTTGGCTGTAGCCTCTCCATTTTCTTCTAGCATTTATCATAAGCTCTTGCACTCTATTCCAAGTATCTTCATCTATTATTGAGGGTACTGATACCCCTATCCATTCTTCCCTTAGTCGTTCTTTTCTTTTTGCTTTGTCAGCAGCTTCCTTGTACTTGTTTAGCTTTACGTCAGTTGTATCGTATCTTCTTATATACAAAGTCCCTTTATATGCTGTATTATTTAATATCCTCTTAACTGTTGTCTTTTGCCAGAGTTTATCCTTTTTAGTGGGAATCCCTAATTCATTCAGCTTTTGTGCAATTGCATTAGGACCAATTTCCTCTGCTATTGCCCAGCTATACATAAGCTTTATATTCTTTGATTCTTCTTCATTAATACTCAATGTATCAGTATCTTTGTTATAATCATACCCGTATAATCCTGGGCTGTGGGTTAATTTTTTGTTATTCGCTTTTGCTCTTTTCCCCAGTTCACTTCTAAACCTCAAACGAGCTCTTTCATATTCATCTACTGCAGACATTACTGTTAATTGAAATCTTCCTTCTGGTGTATCCTCATATGATGTTTTTATAAATATCAGCTGTACATCGGACTTCTTTATTTCATCAACAATTATAAGCTGGTGCGATACACTACGAGACAATCTACTTGAATCAAGGCAAATTAAATACTTAATTTCATTATCATTTCGCAGCATGTTTAGTGCAGCCATTAGAGCCGGTCTTTCGAGAATAGAGCCGCTTATCCCCTCATCTGCAAACTCTAGTATAGAGCTTTCATCACAGCCAAGCTCTATAGCTTTCTTACTGCATTCTTCCTTCTGTGCCTGTATTGAAAAGCCCCTCTCTGCCTGTTCTTCGGTTGACACCCTCACATATATAGCTGCCTTCATCTTTGTTTACCTCACACATGCATTTATTTATAACGTACTGCAATGCCTTTTGGTATGTCGCTGCTCTCGTCTGTTCACTTCCCGCTAGTTCAACTACTACATTAAGACCTTTAGCAATTGCCATATAACCACCTCACAAAATACATACTATTACATCTTATGCATCAAACACGGTCTTATTTCCTACCATAATTGCCGAATATGGAATCTCAATTCCATCTATAACAGGTTTTTTATCTAATAGTGATTGTTTAGTCTTAACAATCTCTTTAAAGTCCAGCTGCTTACTGTTCAGATAGCTACTTCCGGATATCTGCATGACATTAAGTGCTAATCTCAAATCAGAAATTCCCTTCTTAGCTGCAAAACTTGTGAATGTACCATATAGGCTAGGTATCATTGCATCTGCATCTTCATTGATCTGCTTTTCCCTTCTTACAAGCGGTTTGTTTTTAAACTCATTGAAAACCTTTTGAATCTCAGTCCATTTCTCATTAGTGCTGCATCTTGCAGTCCTTTCATTATCCAATATTATTTTTATGATCCAGAAACAAGTGCAGTATTCCCAAATAGTTTTCAATCGTTCAAAAGCTTCTTCCACCTTATTGATACAGTTATCTTTGAGGTATTCCCTATTAATTTGAAATTCGATATTCCAGACCTTTTCTTTATCCAGTCCGTTTTTCTCCCAAATTTCATAAAACCAAGTCTTGTTTTTCCGCTGCTTTATTTCTAGTACCTTGTCATATATCCTGCAGTATATCTTTTCTGTAGCACTAGAGCCGAATGTCATAGCATTTAGCTTTCTCCTGAACTTGTAGAGGGTTTCTGTGTAGTACTGCCCTTTGAACTTGTCCACATCATCAAGAGAAAGGGGAAGCTCGTCAGTATGGCAGCATAGGTCAATCCTGCTTATCCGATTCTCAATTATTTCACCGATATATTCAGTAATCCATTTACATATGTATTCCCATGCATAGAAAGGATTGAAAGACCATAAGCACTGACTCTTAATCTTTATGAAGATAGGAAAAAAGTCTTTATTTTTTGAACGATACTGAGCAAAGTCAATCTCATATAGCTCATTATGGAGGATATAGGCATAACCTTTCTTACCATTGGATAATACTTCAAAGGTCATATCACCTATTTGGATAGTAACAATTTCGCTGCTGTTATCTGTAAGCATTGCTTTTGCTTTGTTTTTCTTGTCTTGAAATAGGTTTAGTAAATCTTGTGCTTTATCGTCATAGTCTTTTATGTCTATTGAAGCTATTAGGGTATCAATCATTGGTATATAAGGCATTGCAAAACCTCCTTGTATTTTATTTTTTGTGATTTGCTTATTGGTTGGGTTTTGTAACCCCCCTTGATAATAAGGAGGGGGGTAAAGCCTTTAGCTCTACCCAATTAAATTTTATATTCCTTGTATATTTCTCTGGGATATAGAAATAATTCAGATGTCTAGGAAAGGAGTTAACAGTATGTCTGAATTAACAGTATTTCAGAATTCGTCTGCAGAATTAAGTTCTGTAATTACAAACCCTGCAACACAAACATTGTTCAATTTCTTAATTTTGGCTTTAACTGTGATTATTGCAAGACAGCAGAATAGCACCAATAGATATAAAATTAAAATGGATTTATATGAAAAACGTTTTAGAGTATATCATATGACCAGAGATATATTACATTCAACACTTTCTTCAGCAGACATCAATCATGACCAATTTAGAGCCCTTGATGATTGTATTGCAGAAAGTAAATTCATATTTAAACCTGACATTCATAAGCATCTACACTATTTGAGAACTAAATTACAAACAATACATGATAAACGAGTAGTTGATGATCCAAAATATAAAACAAAAATTTTAAGTGAAGATGAAGAATTTATTTTAACGGAAATCAGGAATTTACCAGTGATATTTTCAGAGTATCTATCACTACAAAAATTTTAGGATACCAAACATAAGTTTTTGTCTGGTTACTTTAATATTGATACTATAGGGCTATGCCCTCTATTTTTCTATCATTCTGGACACGACACATGGTCGTTTACTTTTGTATATAAAGAGGAAGGAAGTTCCCATAATTCGGCGGTTTATGAGTTGTATTATGAGAAAGGGGCTTGAATGCTGTGGTTTTCAGTATTCCGTGTCATTTGCGCCCCTTTTTTCTGGAACTAACTTCAGTTACAGAAAGCTCTTTTTCTTCTTCTTGTCTATACCAATCACAATGTCACTCCCTGCAGCTCCCTGCTTATCGATAATATCCTTGTCACTCAGAAATTCTTCCTTCTTCATGTTATCTATAAGCTCCCAGGTATCATATAGCTTCCTTACTTTGTCAGTTTGCAGGAAGTCATAGTGGCTTATGGAAATGGCAGGTTTCATCATATTGGCATTCTCATAATCGTACCCATCATAGGAAGTCTGTAAAGTCCATCTTTTTAGAAATGTTCGGCATTCGATAACAGTGAAGGTTATGTCCCGAATAAGCTTATCTACATGCCCGAATCTCTGGGCAGTTGATAGCAGCATTTTCTTTTGTTTCCTTACCTGGAGCAGCTGCCCCAAGAGGGAAGGAGGGACACCTTCCTTGTCCCACCTTCGAGAATTAAGGATAGTTGATATTTCATCAATAAGTATGAGAGTATCCCCGGGCATTTCGATTATCTGCTTATAGTTCTTAAGCTGAATTATCTCTGTATGATTGGGAAAGCCTACAAGCTTCATGTTGGTTAAAATCTTCACTTGTGGGAATGCCTTTGCTATTCTATATGCTTTCTCCACCATTGAGATTGTTTTTCCTGAACCGAACATACCCACATATATATGGAGTCCGAATCCGTCAAAGGTCATCCATTCTTTGAACTTGATGTATCTATATAAATCTATAGCTTTCAGATATAGGAATTTTGGTATTTTAGGTATGTATGAGAATAGTATCCTGTTTAATATACTTATCATTTGGCCTCCTTTTGGCATAGGAAAAGGGCTTCCGCGCCCACTGTTCGCGGCAAGCCCCTTTCCTCCCATTCATTATCTAGCTGTCTTCTTTGCCTGTCTTGCCTGTCTCCACATGATGCCAGCTATTGATCCAATGAGGAAAACATTGAAAGGAAATTCGCCGAACAGGCTTATCAGAGATTTTACGCCGTTTACGATTTCAGTTATAAGTGCACCATCAATTACGTTTGTTGTTAAATCACCTCCCCCAACTTCTTAATTCTATTGTCCAAGCAGAGAATAAATCAAATACTCCTGCTATGCACACTATTACTATGAGAAACCTGAATGTGTATTGTAAGACCTCATATCCTGCAGGGCATTCTCCCAACCAGGTGAATATCACATCCACTTTGTTCTCCTCCTTTTAAACCAGAACATTATTACGGTTGCTACTATGATCAGTGAGATTATAATATTGTACTGGCTGCTAATTGTTGCTTGATTTAAGATAAATACATCATTTTGCCCTATTAAGGTTGTCTGATTGTCTAGCATTATCAATTGATTGTCTATAATTATCTGTAGTAATTCATCACTCATTTTTATTACCTCGTGTAGCTAATCCAAACATTATTTTTAATACTTGATATACTAGGAAAGCAAATATCGTAATGTTCCAATAAGTAACGGTATATTGACCGACTGGCAGCTCTATACTTAATATTCCATTTACGAAAGTCCAAATGTTACTTAATACTGATTCGATATCCATGTTGTCACCTTCCTAGAATTTTCATTATTACACCAACGATAATGCCTAAAACCAACATCGCAATAACTTCTGCAGGCATCCAAGAAACAATGCTGGACATAGCTGAGTTCATTTGTCCAATACTATTAGTTAAGGTTGTAAGGTGTAATTGAAATTTTTCTATTATGTACACAAGGGCTATAAATGGATATCCGATAAAGTAAATTATATAGTCCACTCCATATTGGATACCACCGAATATACCTTGATATTTAGGGTCATTTCTATTTGGTGGATTGATATAATCAAAATCATTGTACGGTGGATCTGTAGCTCTTGTGATACTATAATAAAAGTATGGATTATCTGGCACATCTATTTGAATTGTACCGCTTGTTATTTTCCATATTGTCATTTCGTCTCCTATTTCCAATTCTTCGTCTGCACTTCCACTACTATTGACTATTGCTTGTACTGATGGTGCTCCACCGCCCCACAAGTAGACATATTCACATGACAAATTGTTCAATATTGTATCTATAACTACGCTTGGTGATATCCCGTCATTTCGCATTGTGATGCTATCACCTGCTTCTAAAATTTCTGGTATGACATTTCCTCCAGGCTCATTCCTAGTAACATTGCGATAAATATCAGGGTCTTTTGGTACTGTAAAAGTTATACTTCCCTGCGTTATTTTCCAGACCATATATTCAGCACCTGGCTCCAGCTCAATTTCATCATAACTGGTTATATTATAATTCTGGGTTGGGTCAGGGCCTATACCGGGATATGTCCATACATTTTCGTAAGTTGCTCCATATGTTTCCTGTGGGACTATTACACTTGGACTTGTCCCATTATATCTTAAAGTTATTGTGTCACCTGGATACAAAGTATAATAATCAGGAGTTGTATCTACATATATTGGAGGATCTGTAGCTGTTGCAGCTTTCATTAGATTTCCTGAACCAGCGTACAATATGTCATAATTACTATATAAGATGCTCCCTGCTCCAGTTACATTATTTTCTAGCATGAACATATCATCTGGTGCAAAACTACTTCCGTTTATATGTTGAAACTTGATATTAGTTCCACCGCCACTTTCTGAAACAAGACTAAAATATGGACCATATTCTATCATGTTGTGTGCTACTAATGGTAACGTAGATAATTCAAGTATTTTTTTACCACCTTGGTTATAGCCAATGTAGTATGTTACATATTGAAAATCTTCGTACTCATGATCGTCATATACATCTGGACTATATATTGTATGAATATCTGGTAAATCTTTTAATTCCGGATAATATGGCCATCCTGCATTTACTACTGTGAAAACAGATAATATTATTATTGCGATAATGACAAATCTTTTCACTATCTCACTACCTTTCATTTTGGGTGCGGGCGTGGGATTCGAACCCCGTCTCCAGATAACAACTCTGGTATGCTTCCAATTGCACCACCTCCGCAACGATTGGCTAAGGCTTATGCCTTAGCTTACGATTCCTTTAGCAGCTACATATAGATTTCCATTGAATAGCCCTATTTCTGCTTTTACTCTGATTGACTTCCTGTTAGGTAATTCTTCGAGTTTCTTTAATAGCTCATTGTCTTTAACACCCAATTTTACCGATTCGAAGCCATTAAGGAGATGTAAGCTGATTATGGTTTTTCCTTCTTTGTTTTGTTTTCTTTCTATCCCCAGCTTTTCACCTTCGAGTATGACTCCCTCTACTTTGTTCATTTAATCACCTCCTAACTTATAGTAATTTATCACGTAGCGTGAACTTTATACTAATTATATTATCACCATATGTGATTGTCAATACAAAACATCACTTATCGTGAATATTATTTTTAAAAATTACGTATTGTGATAGTATGGAGAAAAGAGGTGGATAAACATGGTATTTGGGAGAAAACTTGCTGCATTAAGAAAAGAAAAAAATTTGACACAAGAAGAATTAGCTAATGCCGTTAATATATCTAAATCTACTATTGCGATGTACGAAACTAGTAAACGTAACCCAGATATGGATACACTAAAAGAATTTGCAACATATTTTAATGTTACAACTGATTATCTGCTTGGCAGAACTGATATAAGAAACAATGCTGATAGGATATCTGAAGCTATAAAGGATGACCTAGAGCTTTTTGATTTCTGGGAAGCTCTGAAAGATAGACCTGACTTACAGCTGCTTTTTAAACAGACAAAGGATCTAGCTGATAAGGATATAAAGCAGATATTGAAGATTATAAAAACATTTGAGGATGAGGAGGGCAGGAATGATTAATTTACTAGAGACACCTTTATTAAAAGCACTGTTGGATGAGTCTATTCCATTTCATGAAGTAATGAATGCCTTTGATATAAAGGTTTCTATAGCTTTCAATCTGTCTCAGTCCGTTTATGGGTTTGTATATCGAAGCAACCGGAAGGGGTATCTCCTAGTTCTTAATGGAAATATAAACTATGAGACTCAATGTAGGATTTTCTTGCATGAAATAAAGCATATCATTGCTGATATGCCTAACATCGGTTACATTATTGGCATAGACAATCAGCATACTATTCTTGAATCAGAATCTATAAATTTTAAATAAATGGAGGTAACTTATGAAATTACTATTATTACAAACAGCCGTTTTTTTTAACAACATTGTGGACAGGCCAGACTTCGAGTTTCAATTGCTAAACCAAAAATTGAGCAACCTATTCGACGCTATTCCTGTTACAATCCCGGTCCCCCCAAATGCACCCCTAGAGATTCCAATAGTACAAGCTAGAACATCTAACAACAGATATGGTTGCAACTTTTCACGTAATAGAGCTGATTTTTATCTTCATGTCGATCCCGTTACTAATGAAGGTATGCAATACGTTTCTTCATTCTTGACATTAAGTAAACAGTTTATTGAGCACTTATATATTAAGAACACCATTAATAGATTAGGTGTTGTTTCGCAGCACTTTTTTGAATCAAATAATGCTGCTAGTCTGATTCAAAAAAAGTATTGTAATAGTTTAATAGATGGTTCGACAGAGTTAACTATAAGATATAACAAACCAAAATCTATGTTTTCATTTATAATAAATGATATTGTCGAGATTTCTAATAATTCAGTTATAGGTAATAATTTAGTATTAAGTGGTGCTACAATCCAACGTGATATTAATAATACTCCTGTTATGGGATTTAATATTCCAAAAAAGGAATGTCTACAGTTATTTGACTATTGTTCTAATCTGGTTCTTGGTGAGGAGATAAGGAGGTTGTTATAATGGCACCAATACTCTCTTCCACTGGGACAGCATTATCTTCTGTAGGTCAACAAAGCAATCAAAACGCTAGTACAAATCCTTATGATACTAAAATCGATAATATTAATTATAGCATCATAGAATTAACTAGTAGAATTGTACAAGTTGAAGGTAAAATGAAAGACCTTGAAAAGAAAAACAAGCCTGAAACATCGTACTTTAGAACAGCGAACTTTATCTCACATTATATTGTATTAGTTCTTATTCTATTACCTATTATCCAGGTTGGGTTAACTGTCTTCTGTATCGATAAAGTGTTTCCAGCTAACACATTCACTACATTTTACAAATGGTGTCTTAATTCTATTGGTATAATTACAATGATTGAAATGGTTGCAGTACCTTTTTATGTTCACAAACTTATGATTAGAATAGAAAGTGTTGAAGGAAAGATACAATAATATAGTTTTCTAACATACTGAATAATCCTTACAAGTTATAACCATCAACTAATAAAGTTGATGGTTATTCAAATTATGATACTCCCTAGTTTCTCATACTGCTCACATTTAAGAGAACTTCCACCTACAGAGCTTCAAAAACAGTAGCTATCTCCCCTTATGTACTTTACCATTATTTATAATCTAGTTATATGATTTAATTCTCTCTCTAACAATTTTGTAATATTTAAAAAACTCTTTAATTTCCTCATGTTCAAAATCCAAATAATTATTCATATTCTTAAATTTATAAAACTTATCGTATATCTTTAATGTAGCCACAATCAAAGATGTATTAAATTTTAAAAGTTCATATTTTACTTTATCAAATTCTTCAAAAGATATTTTCTGTGGCTCGTATCCTTCTTCAATTATTTCATTTTCTTCAATTTCGTAAATATATTGTTCTATTTCACTTGCATGTATTGCAGCATAGTTGTTTTCAATTTCGTATTTTAAATATGTACTTATTATCATTTCTGAAATATTATTTCTCTCTTTTCTATCTTCATATTTCTCTACACTACTTAGCCAGTATGCTCCTATAACAGCTGTTACCGAACCTAATAAAGAACCAAAAAAATTCATCCAGGTACCAGTATCTTGTATTATGCTTTGCTCGGAAAATGACTTTGCAAGTCCTATTACAACCCAAATTAATGAATATGTAAGCAAAATAAGAGCAATAACTAATAGTCTCTTTTTCCACTTTTTACTAATCATATTTAAACCATCCTTTATACTTTTATAATATGATTTCAACATATAATAAGATTTTCCTCTATTTCCCTAGATGGTAGCTAAATCTCAATATATCACAGAGATAATACTAATTGACCAATAATTTCTTCGGTAGATACTACCCTTTGAGGCGCTGTTCCGTCTATTAGCGCCACATTTGCCTTTTTTATCACCAAGCCGTCAAGGGACCTGTTGTCTGAGGAGCAGTAAAGGAGTTCAATATCATAACCTAGATTTACAAACTCTTCGCCTATAGTCCTCATGAAGCTTGATTTTCCTACGCCAGGTCCCCCTTTAAGCACAAATATCCTTTCTGCGTCTACGGGTATGATTTGGTCATAGAACGAGTGGAATCCTTTGCTTGTGTTGCCTCCGGGAAAAACCTTTTTGATGTTACCCTTCTGAGTCATACTAATACCTCCAAATGAAATTTTAAAATTAATACATCATATGCAAAACCGATATCTTCTGCTATCACAAAACATTAGACTTTTGTGCCTACCTCATATATCATATTATTTGGGCTCAAATATTAGAGTGTTCATCGGTTTACAATACTGGGTTGGAAAGGATTGAAAGCAATGTATAGATATTTTATTGAAGGGCTTCTTTTAGGCTTTGCTTATGTGGCTCCTATCGGTATGCAGAATCTTTATGTAATCAATACAGCAATAAAATCAGGCAGGTTGAGGGCCTATCAGGTAGCATTCATTACGGTATTTTTTGATATCTCCTTGGCTCTGGCATGTTTTTTTGGCATCGGCATTGTGTTGGAAAACGTCCCGGTGTTGAGAAATGCAGTACTGGCAATTGGGAGCGCAATGGTTATTTATATAGGAATCGGGTTGATACGCTCCACCCCCGATGTTTCAAGGGAAATCAATGTGGGAGATCCCCTTATCAGGGTTGCACTAATATGCTTCACAGTCACCTGGCTTAATCCCCAGGCGATTATTGACGGCACACTGCTTCTCGGCAGCTTCAAAGCTACTTTGCCTGCTGAATATTCATATCCTTTTATTTTGGGCGTAGCAGCTGCATCCTTCGGCTGGTTCACCGGCTTGGCAACTATCGTATCAACCTTTAGAGGAATGATAGGTCCAAAGGTCTTAAGGTCTATAAATGTCATTTGCGGCAGCGTTATTGTTTATTACGGACTCAAGCTTGCGTATACATTTATAGTAGGTTTGCTATAACTACAATTCATAAAATAAAACTGGCATCACTGCAAATCCACCTATGGAAAAGTTGCAAATGCTATGCTACAATGATTTTGTCGGTATTCGAAAGAAACTGAACTTTAATTTTTATAAGGATTTTTCGACTTATATCCTTATGGAATAAGAACGGAGGTAATTTTATGGAATTGGGAAAACGTCCCGCATTTTCGTATCACCTTAACACCAGACAGATTGCCGTTATAGGTATGCTGTCCTCCATCTCTATTGTACTTGGTATCACCGGCTATGGTTTCATACCTTTGCCAATCGCCCGTGCAACAATAATGCACATTCCGGTAATCATCGGAGCGATTCTCGAGGGGCCAATTGTAGGCATGTTAATAGGCTTGATTTTCGGGGTATTCAGCATTTTTCAGAACCTTGCAAACCCGAACCTGTTATCCTTTGCCTTCATCAATCCGTTGGTATCGGTACTTCCAAGAGTTCTTATCGGCTTCACCTCCTATTACTGCTACAAGCTGGTGGCCGGCAAGGCAAAAGTACTGGGAGTGGGCTTCGGAGCAGCAATTGGCTCACTAACAAATACTTTCGGAGTACTGGGCATGATTTACTTATTATATGCTGCCCGTTATGCTGAAGTAAAGGGAATAAGTGCAGCTACATCAGCAAAGGTGATATTTGGTATTGCTCTTACAAATGGTCTACCTGAGGCAATAATCGCAGTAATTATTACAGTTCCTGTGGTTATGGCAGTTATGAATAGAAAATAACTTATATACAAGGACTTAAAAACCCGGAGATATTAATTATCTCCGGGTTTTATTTTATATCCTACTGTCATATCAATAGTAGTAAGACTTGGTTTATTTTGTTGATGTTACAGGGGGGGATGCTACTATGACGATAAAAAGAGTACTGGTCTATTATGTTATTCTTGTCGTCCTGACCTCAACGCTTCAAGCTATGCCTCATATATCGGGAGCAGCATTTGCATTTGCTGCCATACTGGGCAGCTTTCCTGTATACATTGCTTCACGGCTCAATTGGGTTTTGGGATTCGCAGTATATCTGACAGCAGCGTACATATCATCATTAATGAATTTAGGTGAAGCATTACTTTTTATTTGTACAAATGGCATTATCGGACTTTCCTTAGGTATAATTAAGGGCCGCATCAAGAGTATATATTATGTACCCGTTCCCTCTGTCATGATAGTTATTTTAATGCTTTTTGCAGTCAATTACCTTCTCGGAATAAGCATTTTCGGTTACTCACAACTCAAATCCCCCATACTGCAAGGGTTTACGCTTTTCCTGCCTCTCTATATATACTGCTTTATATACTTAAAACTGGCGATGCATACAGACACATTGCTTGGTAAATACATTGAGGTGTATAAGGCTAATTAGTCTGGCCTCCGGCATTTAAAAACTCCAGGGGATCCTTTTCCATCAGTGTTTCGGGATTTATAAAGAGAGTTCCGACAGTTGTTGTCCAATGCAAGTGGGGCCCTGTGGAGAAGCCTGTTGTTCCAACCTCTCCAATCACATCGCCCTTCTTAACCTCAGTTCCTTCTTCTGCAAGCAGTTTGTCAAGATGAGCATACGAGCTGTAAATATTGCAGCCATGGTCAATAATAATTGTATTACCGGTAACCTTCAACATCATGGATAGTCTTACAACTCCGTTATTGGCTGCTTTTACCGGAGTGCCTTTAGCCGCCGATATGTCAAGACCGGAGTGCCTGCCTGACTCCTCTTTGTTTATATACCTTATCATGCCGAACTCAGTGGAAATCCTTCCCTCCACCGGTTTTAGAAATGTACCCTCCCACAGAGGTTTCTCCGAGGTGACAGCTTTTGCCCTGTCTGTATGCACCTTATCCTCATCAAAGTTTTCATCACTCCGCTGTTCTTTTTGAGTAGTTGAAACCTTGAGATACTGCTTTTCAAACTCCTTTGGCAGTACCTTAAGAATTCCCTCTTTTTCCCCTGCAATTTCTCCGTCCCTTTTCACCTGCACCTTATATTCGTAATCTCCCGCTTTGGTTCTACACCCTACCCCCACTATTGCAAGCTTGCCGGATAGTTGTTCGAAAAACCTCGGCTGCTCCTGAACCAGTGTCGTAGTTACCTGCACCTCATCCCTGTCAGTCATGCCTTTGAGGTATATTCCAAAGCAACCTCCAGGTAGTACCTCCATATTGGAGAACACTATTTCCGGGTCAGGCTCCGGTTCCGGGGGTAATTCTACCTTTTCAGCAATATCCACCTTTTCAGGATTTACAGACTCCTTTTGCAAGCCTATAATGCCGCAAGCTGAAATAAACAACACACAGAATATAAGCGCTCTTATTATATACTTACCCATTCGCTACCTACCTTTCACAGCAAGTATTTCTTTATATTATATTATATATGTGCGAAAAAGATTTATCATTTATAAAGCAGTAGCAGCATCTGCTATTATATTATAGCTAATGTGCTTTTCGCGCACATGAAGCAAGGAAAATGTTTTGCACACTCAGAATTCATTGTTAAATGTTTAGTGCAAAACATTTTATACTACCAAATTATTATCCGCTCAGCTACTTATACAGCCCGATAGCAAAAGGGCAGCTAAGCTCTCGCCTAACTGCCTGTTTTTCTTATGTTACGGAACCCCTACTATGATTCCTCTGTATAAAGCTCATTGAAATTGAGCAGTATGTACATTCTTCCATTATCCAGCTTACCTACTCCGCTGATGTACTTTTTGCTGATGCTTGATACGATTTCCGAAACGGGTTCTATGCTGTCTTTATCAACAGTAAGAACCTCTGACGCCTCATCAACTACAAATCCTGCCACATTGCTTCCCATATTGGCAACTATGATCCTTGTCCTGTCATCCGTTTCAGCATTATCCAGATTGAATTTCTTTTTAAGGCTTATTACAGGAATTACATGTCCTCTGAGATTAAGCACCCCTTCAATATAGGCTGGAGAATTGGGTATTTTCGTAGGCTTGCTGTAAGGTACGATTTCATTTACCTTAAATATATCTATTCCATACTCCTGTCCGTTAAGCCTGAATATTACCAGCTGCATTGTATCCATTTTGGTCCCCCCTATTGTCTATAATTTACATCTTTATGATCATTTCCGAAGTGTATGCTGTTAATTGGCTTGTCCCGTTATATTACTTACTATAGTATTTTATTGAATTAACGAAATTTAATAAATCTATATTTCGACATGTTTTGCCAAACTCCTCCTTATTCATTGAAAAAATGAACTTAGATTCAGTTATGTTATTGGCAATATGCCCTGTAACTGTTTTTGTTTTTAGAAGCAGAGCATAAATTAAGGTAGTGCGTTATTAACATTTTGATTGAATTGATATTAGGTATGGTAATGGCACTAGTTTATCCAATAATTCTTTTAACCGCTTCAATAACTCTTTCTGTCTGGAAAGGCTTCACAATGAAATCCTTTGCCCCCGCCATTATCGCCTCTACAACTATAGCTTGCTGCCCCATTGCAGAGCACATTATCACCTTAGCCTTATTGTCCCTGCTCATGATTTCTTTTGCGGCAGTGACCCCATCCATTTCCGGCATCGTAATATCAAGGGTGATGAGATCGGGCTTAAGCTCAAAATATTTTGCAATTGCCTTCTGACCATTTTCAGCCTCTCCCACTACCTCGTACCCACCTTGAACCAATATATTCTTCAACATCATCCTCATAAATGCTGCATCATCTGCTATAACTATCTTCCCGCCCAAGTCTATTACCATCCTTTTCCCCTAATTATAAAAAAATGTACTTTATACATACTTATGTATTATAAGATAATATCTTAATTTCATCCAAAGAGCAAACCGTTTATATCCAATTGAAAAATTCGCCCTTTATAGATTTCTATAAAGGGCAGCTTAATTATCCTATGATATGCTATGCTCGATTTGGTGCATAAGTTGCACAATCCGTTTCCTGTGTATTGCTTGCGTCATTTGGCTGTATTTCAATTTTTGCAGCATTGCAATAATCACCTTGTGAGTAATAATAGCAAGTGTTAACAACACATTTCACACCTGATAGGTGGTCGCTTTTCTTTTCTACTCTGCCCTGCATAATAAAACCTCCTTTTTATTTAGTACAGTCTTATTATTGGTTCTAAAGAAATTTTTATGCTTCAAATACAAATGGCAGTCTATATTTAGCTTTCTTGCATGACAGTCAGAATCTCTGCATTTTCCAGAGCTTCCTCCATCAATCCCATAACATCCAGCTTTTCTTCAGACTTTTTTATCTCATTCAGTCTAGGCTTGGTCTTGGGATGTTTTGGAACAAAAATTGTGCAGCAATCTTCATATGGAAGTATTGATATGTCATAGGTGCCGATTTTTCTTGATATATCCATTATATTTACTTTATCCATACCGATCAGTGGTCTGAACACAGGGATCTCCAGCTCACTATTAGTCACAACTATGCTTTCCAAGGTCTGGCTCGCTACTTGCCCCAAGCTCTCTCCCGTAACCAGAGCCCTTGCACCCTCCTTTGCCGCTGCCATCTCCGCCAGCTTAGTCATAAACCTTCGCATTATTATGGTAAGCTCATCCTCCCTGCACTTCTCAATTATATCCATCTGAATATGTGTAAAAGGAATAACATACAGCCTTATGGGACCAGTGTACTCCGACAGCTTCCTGGCAAGCTGCACCACCTTATCCTTAGCTCTCTCGCTGGTATAAGGATGACTGTGATAATACACGCAGGACAGCTCCAAGCCTCTCTTTGCCATCATAAATCCGGCAACCGGACTGTCTATGCCCCCCGAAAGCAGCAGCATTCCCTTTCCTGCGCTCTTATACGGCATGCCCCCAACGCCTTCATACTCTTTAGTATATATATATGCCTTGTCTCTAACCTCTACATGCACTATTACATCAGGATTATGTACATCTACTTTGATATCCGGTATTGCTTTCAGTATATCTCCTCCAACCTCCCTGGATAGCTCCATTGAGTTCAAAGGGAATCGCTTATCTGCTCTTTTGCTCTCAACCTTAAAGGTCCTAGCCCCGCTTATGGCACCGACCTGCTCCACTGCTGTCCTGCTTATGGCTTCAATATCTTTTTCGACTATGTCAGCTACTGCAACTCTGAGTATCCCAAACACCTTCTGCAGTTCTTTAATCATTTCATCCGAATATGCGTGTATGAAGAACCGCCCTGATTCCCTATCAATCCTATACTCCGTTCCAATTCTCCTCTTTATCTCTCTTAGCAAGCAATCCTCAAATTCTCTTCTGTTCAGGCCTTTGAGGGTAATCTCACTTGAGGACTTTACAAGTAAACATTTCATCTTTTCAACCTCCTTAAGAATGGCAGTATCTTTTTTAGAGCTTCGATAGTGTAGTCAACCTCCTCCAATGTGTTGAAATACGAAAAGCTGAACCTGACAGCTCCCTCTATGTCACATTCTCTGAGTCCCAAAGCGGGAAGAACATGATTCTTGTGCGCAGTTTGCTTGGAAGCACAGGCAGAGCCGGTAGAAACATAGATTTTATAGTCCTCTAAAGCATGCAGCAGTACTTCTCCACGGATTCCCCCAAAAGAAACATTCAGAATGTTGTCAATATGGCAGCTGTCTAAAGGGCTGTTTATCACAATGTTATCAACCTCTGAAAGTCTTTCTATAAAATGTTTTTTCACATTATGAACCTGATCCGCCTTTTTCTGTTTATCCACAAGGGCTTCAGCTGCGGCTATTCCAAAGCCAGATATTCCCGGAAGGTTTTCCGTGCCCGCCCTTATGCCGCCTTCCTGTCCGCCCCCGACAATGAGGGGCTTCAGCCTCAGTCCACCTTTTATGTATAATGCCCCAATCCCTTTGGGTCCATGGATTTTATGAGCACTAAGGGAAAGCATATCAATATCAAGGCTCTTCACGTTCAACTGCAGCTTACTTGCTGACTGCACCGCATCAACATGTATACGAGCTTTTTTGCTGTTTGCCCTGACAATCCTTACTATGTCAGAAATGGGCTGGATTGATCCCACCTCATTATTAACGTGCATTATTGTTACCAGCCTCGTATTATCCTTTATTGATGCCTCCAGCAAGTCCAGCTTCACCAGTCCCCTGCTGTCAACATCAAGATAAGTGACTTCATAGCCTAATTTCTCCATACCCTCCAGAAGCCGCAGAATGCTTGGATGTTCTATTTTCGAGGTAATTATGTGCTCACCCTTTGACACTGCTCCCAGGATAGCAGTATTATTTGCTTCACTGCCCCCTGAAGTAAAAACTATCTCCTTCGGCAAGGCTCCTATCATTTTGGCAAGCTCAGCTCTGGCTGCAGTTGCTCTCTTCTCTGCCTCGATGCCCATTTTGTGCGCTGAGGATGGGTTGGCAAAGAATTTTTCCATGCACTCAACCACCTCATCAATTACACGCTTATAAGGTTTTGTTGTTGCACTATTATCAAAATATACAAATTCCATGATTTCCCCCTTGTTTCAATTAATTATTAACTTCTCACAGTATATTTTCATTATTCCCTAAACAAAATATTACTCTCCCCGTTAGATTAAATATGATATAATTATGAAAATTCTTTATGACTAACTTTTGGAGGTATAAGCTATGAATAAAATATTATATAAAAGCACCAGAGGAGCAGGTGGACTTATAACTGCCTCAGAAGCCATACTCAAGGGTATAGCCGAGGATGGAGGACTTTTTGTCCCAAACGAAATACCGAAGCTTGAGCTTTCTATAGAAGCTATGATGGATATGGACTATAGAAGCTTGGCCTATCATGTAATAAAGGACTATTTACAGGATTTCAGCGAAGCAGAAATCCGTGAGTGTATCGATAAAGCCTATGATGATAAATTTGATACTCCGGAAATAGCACCGGTTGTCAAGAAAGCAGACACTTATTTCTTGGAGCTTTACCACGGACCAACCCTTGCTTTTAAGGATATGGCCTTGTCCATACTGCCATATCTTCTAAAATGTGCAGCTAAAAAACAGAAGCTGGAAAAGGAAATTGTCATACTCACCGCAACCTCAGGAGATACGGGCAAAGCTGCTCTTGAAGGCTTTACCGGCATCCCCGGCACCAAGCTGATTGTCTTCTTCCCCGAAGATGGGGTAAGTGAAATTCAGAAAAAACAGATGGTTACCCAAACCGGAGATAACACATATGTCATAGGTATCCATGGTAATTTTGATGATGCACAGTCTAGTGTGAAGCAAATGTTCACCGATGAGCAGCTGCTTCAAAGAATGGCCGCCAGGAACTGCATATTTTCTTCTGCCAACTCCATAAACATAGGCAGGCTCATTCCCCAGATAGTGTATTATTTCCATGCCTACTTGCAGCTTTGCAGAATGGGAGAAATTAAAATCGGTGAGGAAATCAACTTTACTGTCCCTACCGGAAATTTTGGCAATATACTTGCAGGCTACTACGCAAAAAACATGGGGCTCCCTGTTAAGAACCTTATATGTGCTTCAAATGAAAACAAAGTACTGTACGATTTCATGAGGACAGGTATCTATGATAAAAAGCGTAATTTCGTTATCACTATGTCACCCTCCATGGATATTCTTGTTTCAAGTAACCTTGAAAGGCTGCTATACTCACTTTGTAATGAAAATGGTGCTATGGTGCAGGATTTAATGCTGCAGTTATCCAAGGCCGAAGAATATAAGGTAAATGCCCATATAAAAGAGGGCCTAAGAAATTTCCCCGGAGGTTATGCCTCCGAATCTGCAACTGCTGAAGCTATACGCCAAATATACAAACAATCCGGCTATGTTATTGATACCCACACAGCAGTTGCCTACTCAGTATACCGAAAATATAGAGAGATGAACAGTAATGACAAAACAAAGACGATAATTGTTTCAACAGCCAGTCCTTATAAATTTACGGCTGCTGTAATGGAATCCATAGACTCCAAGTATTCCGGGCTGGATGATTTCGAGCTTGTGAATGAGATGGGCAAACTGTTGAAAGCAGAGATTCCAGAAGGCATCAGAGACCTTGACAAAAGGCCTATACTCCACAGAACTGTTTGTGAAAAGCACGAAATGAAAGAACAAGTAGAAAAAATACTTACTCTAAATATTTTGCAATAAACATTCTACTTCACAAATAGATAATTTTAGAGTATTATATATACTGAGGATAAATTTTTTAATATATCTCGGTGGGACTTATAATGTCCGTGTGGGTTACTTACCATACACACTTTGACATTCAGGTACCCTATATTTTGTTCCTATGTAGGACTAGTATGAACCAATAGGTTATTTTATTATCAATCTCTTGAAAGGTGGAAGAGCTATGAACAATACTCATCATGTTAACAACGGTCAAGTATCCGCTTTCATTAAACTGCTTGCTGGATGTCTTATACCAATTGTTTCGATTTTTATTTTTATAGCAGCAGGAGTTGAATATTACAGCATAGGTGGTTTCATTCCTTATTTAATGCTCCTGTTCTGTCCAATTGCATATCTGATGATGGAGTACCCCAAAATGTCTAAAGAAAAAATGATAAATGCTTTAAAGGATAAGCTCAGGTAAAAACCTGAGCTTTTTTTATTGTTTAATTCAGCATATTATATTTTAGGGATAGTCATCACAAATTTTGTACCCTTCCCTATTTCGCTCTCAGCAATTATTGCTCCCTTATGAGCTTCTATTATAGCTTTTGCAATAGTCAAGCCTATGCCCGACCCTCCTGTATGTCTGCTTCTGGAGGCATCAGCCCTATAGAATCTTTCAAAGATGTGCGGCAGATCATCAGCCGCTATGCCTATTCCTGTATCACTTATTGATATTACTGCATCATCTGCATCCTCACAAATTGTTATGTGGATATGACCACCTTCACCTGTGAACTTTAAAGCATTGGCCATCAAGTTTATAATTACCTGGCTCATTTTGTCCCTATCTGCAGAAACATTGATATTCTCATCTTCTAAAAATACTCTTATTTTTTTATCTGCAAACTCCTTTTCGAAGTTAACCAGAATACTTCTAATCAGCTCAGAAATGTCAAACTCCGACTTTTCCAGCGTCATTCTCTCATTTTCAAATCTTGTAAGCTTTTCTAAATCTCCAACCATCCTGCCAAGACGCATTATCTCCTCGTGCACACTCTTTAGCCTTTTGGAATCAGCTTCCCATATGCCGTCAATCATAGCCTCTATATGGCTCTGCAGTGTAGCCAATGGGGTCCGCAGCTCGTGGGCTACATCGGCCGTAAGTCTTTTTCTAAGCTTTTCCTGACTTTCAAGGGTACTCGCAAGATTGTTAATGGACCCTGTTAGCTGGGCTATTTCCTTAATATTTGAGATTTCGTTGCTTCTGCCATCATAGCAGCCTCTTGAAATCATTTCTGCGGTATTTATAACCCTCGAAATCGGTGTGCTTATACTTCTGGCCATAATGTATCCGAACACCAATGATAATACCAGAGATAAACCCCCAACTGCTAGGAACACCACATTCAAAGCATTAATAAATGTCAAATCGGCGTCAGTAAAGTAAAATGGGCCATAATAGCCTATTTCCACATTACCTACCTCTTTGACACCACTTATTATTGGGTAAGCAGCAGTGGTAAATTCACCTTTCCAATTGGGATATCTGCTGGCCATATTGCTGTTCATGTGAATCATCATCTGCTCACACATTCCGTTATTGTACTCGGTTGCATCCCATAGCACCATACCTTTGTTATCTATGACACTTATAATCATGCCGTTTTCTAAAGCATTTATTCCGATATCCTGGATAACTTTTAGGTTCCACTGTTCACCTTCATGGTATTGCTGATTTATCAGGCTTACTATATTCTCATTCTTTTTTTCCTGATTGCTTATTACATATTGTCTGAATTGACTTTCCAGTGATAGATTAGCAATTATACTTATCAGCGTAACGCATATCATTGCTATTATTATATAGGAAATAGACAGTCTGTTTCGCAGACTAAACTTCATGCTTATTCACCACCAAACTTGTAACCCACACCATAGACAGTCAGTATATATCTAGGTGATTTTACATCCGGCTCAATCTTTTGCCGGAGGTTTTTTATATGAGTATCTATGGTCCTGTCATAGCCTTCATAGTCTTCTCCAAGTACTAGGAATACAAGCTCATCACGGGTAAAGGCCTTGTGAGTATACTTCACAAGAGCCATCAAAATCTTGAATTCATTGGGAGTAAGGCTTACTAAGTGCCCATCCCTTTTAACCTCATGCTTTATGCTGTCTATTACAAGCTCTCCGCCATTGAAGGATAAAACGTTGGACAGCAGCATGATTTCATCCTCCGAACGTCTCAGGAGGGCAATAACTCTTGCCACCAACTGCCTGGGGCTGAAGGGTTTAGTTACATAGTCATCAGCTCCTATTCCCAGACCGTTCAATATGCTTTCCTCTTCCACCTTTGCTGTAAGCATGATTATCGGCACTCTAGATTTTTTTCTTATACTTCTGCATATATCTTCACCTGACATATCCGGAAGCATCAGGTCCAATACTATAAGACTGGGATTAACCTTTTCGAAAAGCTCCAAGGCTTCATTTCCATTGTATGCACAATAAACCTTGAAGCCGCTTTTCTCAAGATACGACTTGACGACTTCTGCAATCTTCTCTTCATCATCAACTATTAGCACCTTTATATTGCTTTCATTCACGGTAACGCCCCCCGCTATTTGTCCTTTTTAGCCTTTGGTCTATCCAGCTTGCAGCAGTCCAGTCTCTCTGTGCCAAAGGATTTTTCGCTCTCTTTAGCGAGATTCTTGAGAAAGTTATCAATAGCTTTCTTAATTGATTTTAACATAAATATTCCAACCTTTCAAAGATGTTATTGACCGCAGCAAGCTCCGCCCATAACAGGTCCCGGCGCTGTCTCTGTAGCTTCGATATCCCCAGGGGTAACCTGAGTTAATTCATCTACAACCGTTATACTGCTTCCTATCATCCCCATCCAGCAGGAGTAAGGAATTTTACCAACCTGATCAGGTGTGAACTCAATTATATTCTCGCCGGGCTCTAAGGCTTTCTCTATATTGTACTTCGGTATTATTATCGCATTATTGCACCCATTAATATTTTTAGCTTCAGCGTTTATTATGAATTTTACAGGAATACCCTTTTGTACTATTATTGGACCATAGCTGTTCGGCTTCAGGTCTATAGATACTACTTGAACTTCATTTTCCACTATTGCCACATTTCCTTTAACAGTACTATCAGCAACAACTGCAGTCGCATTTACACCCGAAAGCATCATTCCTCTTCCCATCATAATAAATCCAAGTACCATTACAAGCATTGCACTGACCTTCATCATTTTGCCTGTGAATTTTTTTCCAAGCAATGAGCTTACTGCTCCAAAACCAAACATTAAAGGTACTGTTCCTACACTGAACAGAAACATGGAAAGTGCGCCTGCCGCAATGCTGCCGGTGCCAAGAGCATATAGCTGCATTGCCTGCAGTGGTCCGCAGGGCATAAGTCCATTTAAAAGCCCTACATAGAAGGGACCATTCTTGCCATTATTATTATATATCTTATTTCCGAATATTTTTGGCATTCTAGGGTTGAACCTTTTAAGCCACGGGAATATATTGAGCATATTGATACCCATTATTACCATGAAAAGGCCGGCAATTATTGCCACAATACCCTTTGCACCGCCTGAGAAGCTTACAACTGAACCAATACCTCCGACAATACCACCAATTACGGTATATGATACGACTCTACCGGAATTGTATAAAAGGCTTGGCTTAAGATTTCCAGTTCTTGAAGCATCAGAATGTTTGTATGAAACGCATTGAGAGAGATTTATGCCTCCGCACATTGCAATGCAGTGGAGTGAGGTAAGCAACCCGACTACAAATAAGATTCCATAACCCATGGACTGGTTTACTTCAGGTATAAAGTTGAAGCCAATTGTATTCTTTATAATAACATACAAAGCCAAAAGTATTATTCCGATACCCACCAGCTGGTTGATATCCTCTTTAGATTGTGAAGCTTCCGGTTTCTTTACCGCTTCAGCATTTATACTTTTACCTTGTTCATAAGCCTTATAACCGGCCTTTTCCACCGCATTCATTATATTCTGAATCCCGACAACATCAGCATCATAAGTAATTTGTGCCTTTGACCGTGAATATTCAGCCTTTACCTCAGCTACACCTTCCAGCTTTTTCAGGGCATTTTCTATCCTGAGCTCACAATTGCTGCAGGTCATGCCTTCAATTTTTAATTCTATTTTTATCATTTTCATATGCTCTATCCCTCCATATCCTCTATTTCAAAAAAACCATTTATATCTTAATCCTGATTTTACTAAAATACTATGAAGAAATTATGAAGGAAAAAAAACAGGTCTGCTTTCAGCAAACCTGTTTTTCTAGCTATTCTAAAAGTTCTACAATTTTTTCGTAAAGCTCATCTGCGGTATCTGCCTGGACGAACTTATCATTGACCAATGCAAACGGTCCTACCGCGCATTCCTCACAGTGCCCAAGACACGGCTCAACAAGCACCGCTACATCATCAAGCTCATTTTCTATTCTTTCAGCTATTTCATCAGTACCTTGTGGAAAGTTGTTTTCGCAAAATTTTACTTCAGACATTCCAAGCACTCCCATCATATTTTATTTTAAAAACTATATAAATCACACTACAAAGCTTTCAACGAATAGCTGCGATTTATAACAACAGGCAAAATGTTTCTCACTATGGGACTATTATGTAATTAATTCAATGTGAAACATCTATGTATTATATTCTCAATAAGCTATTTTATTATTCCTCTTTAATTCTATCCAATTATACCCATATGTTCTAAAAGTATCTTCAAACCTATGCCTATCAATATTAGTCCCCCCACTATCTCTGCTTTCTTTTTAAGCAAACCCCCAAACTTATTCCCTATATATACACCAGCATAGCATATCACAAAGGTAATAAGTCCTATTATCACTGCCGACCAAACTATCGAAACCCTCAAGAAGGCGAAGCTGACACCAACCGCAAGAGCATCAATGCTGGTAGCGACAGCAAGTACAAGAAGCCTTCCCATCCTAAGGGGGTTTTCGCATGCTGTCCCTTGGGTAGATATAGCGACCTCACACATATCTTCTACGCTTTCAGCTCCGTCATCCGCTTCACCGAAAGCCTCTCTTATCATTTTACCCCCGATTAAGGTCAACAAACCGAAGGCTATCCAATGATCAATGTTGACTATGTAATCCTTGAACTGGGATCCTGCAAGCCAGCCTGCCAATGGCATCAAAGCCTGAAACACCCCAAAATACAGAGCTACTTTTAATGCATGACTTATTTTTAAATCTTTAATAATGATTCCATTTGATACTGATACCGCAAAGGCATCCATCGAAAGCCCAACCGCAATTAATACTATTGATAATATATCCATTCCTTTTCCTCCATTATTGTTGCAGCTACTTCACGGAATAAGAATAATGCGTCTTTACGGGGCGGCGTGGAAACCGCCCCCTACATATGGTCTTTCCGTAGGGGCGGGTTTCCATTCCCGCCCGCATATGTCGCATTATTCTGCTGATGTGCATTCCATCATGTAAACTGCCCCTATTATTTTCTCACATTGAGACAATATAATTTTAAGTATGTGCAAACAAAAATGAGACTATGTATAACGAAAACGCTATACATGAGTCTCATTAATTAAGGCAAGCCAGATGATTGGTGCTTATTAACACAACAACTTTCTTATACTTCAAGGTGTTAATAACGCATTTTCTTAATTCGTGCCTTGCATACCCTGAGTACAATTACCCTGCAAGGCACAATCATCAGTATGTTGACATTGCCGCACAAACGTGCCAATTACTCCCTCATGTGGATATTAAACTTCTTCACAACAATTATAGACAAGTCTTCAGTATTTTACAATAGTTTTCTTTTCTCATTGCAGGTTTGCAGATTTGCAGGAACCAGGCAGTAGTATATACATAGTATGTAACAGAGAAGTGTAAACAACCACATGCTGGTATAGTACTCTTCGCATATATATTGGAGGTGAAAGTATGGCACACAAGTTTAACTGCGGCCTTTATTGCACTCCTAAAGCCATTCCCATTGAAATCCCCACGCAGAAGCCTTGCGAAAACAATGAATTATTGATTCTTGCTCTACTATTTATATTACTTGCTGCAAGTCCTTCCCTGGGTTTAGACAGCAGCTATTTCTTTATAATCATAATGGCTGTTATCGGTATTGGCGGTGTGTACAAAGCCTTTAATCTAAGCAATTAGTGCTTATTGGCATAGCAAATCAAGGGTTGTGTTCTACTGCTATAAAATATTCCATTACAATACACTACCCGCAATAAGTAACCAAATTAGAAATATATCATAGTATAGAGTAGGACATGTAATGGTTATCCCCTTAATATTAGAGAGGAGGTGAGACCATGCCTTACGGTTATGGCTATGGCTATGGTTATGGCTATGGATATCCAAGATACGGTTATCCGAGATACGGTTATCCAGCTTATGGATACGGATATGGATTAGGTTATCCATATTACCGGAGCACTTTAGACTTCTTGGCGCTGTCAGCATTTTTCCTACTAGTCTAACAGCTTAATAACAGCACTATAGATAAACTTGCTTTAGTTGAATGCAATAGTATAACGCAATTTAGAATTTTATTTGAAAGGAGGGTTAAAAATGGCAAACGGTTATGGTGGAATCAATCCCGGTGTTGCAGCAGCCGGCTGCAGACCAGGAACAGCAGTGTCCCCTCTTGCAGGTCTGTGCGGTGGTGGCAATGGCTTCCTGCTTCTGCTCCTTCTGTTCATACTTCTTGCAGCGGGTCCGTCTTGGGGTCTCGACAACAGCTTCTTCTTCATCATCATACTTGCAATAATCGCCTTTGGCGGTTTTGGAAGAACCTTTGGCTTCAATGGCATATAGTAGAGGTTGTCAGTTGAATTGCAAAATACCTAGCCTTCATGGCTAGGTATTTTATTTGCTTATTATTTGCTTTTAGCAGCTGTTTTTACTGCTGCCTGATGCTTTCTGTCAACTTTATCGGTGCCGTGAGTTCTGCTGTTCAGGAAGTGAACATCTATAACTCCGCTCATTCCATTGTTCTTTATTTTGTCAAGGTTTGCACCTCTGCCATAACCACCGCTTCTACTGCTTATGTACTTGTTAGCAGGAGACTTGTCCACCCCTGCATGAGGCATAGCCGCTATTGATGCCGCTATTCTCCGTCCGCTTACCTCTACAATTACCGGCCGGCGTACCCAACTCCAGCTTCCGCCCCAAATCTGTTTTATCTTCACTGCATCTGCCGAAGTCTTGGCTTCGCAATCCGCATGATTGCCGCCATATGTGCGTACAATATTGAAGGTCTTACCCGTTTTTACATCAGTAACCTTCGCTGTCATACCAATCTTAAAAACCTTGGAAGCACCGGACCACCAGTCTAATAGCTCAACTTTTTTAGAGCTTGTCCTTGTAGTTCCGAAAAGCGCCTTCATTGTTCCAACTCCTGCTACTCCGTCAGAAGTAAGCTTACTCTTAGCCTGGAACCTTTTCACCGCCTCTTCCGTCTTACTGCCATAGTATCCTGTAACTTCACCTGTAAAATAACCCTTTTGCTTGAGCTTAGCCTGAAGCTCCTTTACCTCTCCACCATTGCTGCCGTTTTTGAGCACATCAGCAAAGGTGACAGAGGATGCAAATAGCATCACAACAAGTAAAAACACTACTACTTTACTTGCTTTCAATACCTCACTCTCCTTTCTGCTTACGAGGTATTGAACGCACGAAGGTATTCCTATCGGGTATTGTGCGAATTCAATAACAACTAAGGAAACCGTTTTGCGGAATTCGAATGAAATTTCGAATGAAAATTAAGATGTTTTCCGCGAAACGCCTTGTTGCCGGGTTCGGGCAGAGAGTACGCCCTAGGCTGTCCTTTTTACGGACTGCCCTTCACCCCATGTATTGTCCCCCGCTCCCCTTAGGGATTCAGCCAACAGTACTGCTTGTCTTTATTTTAAGCAGTTTTAATTACCAATTCAATGGTAATTAATTACAATGTTATACCAGGAACGCCCCTGTAGTTCCTGCTAATACTGGCTGAGCAGCTACTGGGGTAGCCTGTTTAATTGATATTTCAATTAATAAAGCCCAGAAAAGAATTATAGATACAAATATGCCTGTATGACTTCCAATAAGCTTTAACCCATTTGCAAAGGTTGTCACTCCAGGTGCTATTTGCTGTTCAACAGCTTCCAGCTTGGCCGCCTTTATCGTGAGAAAACCAGCAGTAATACTCAATACCGATGCTATTATAAGAAAGTTATCTCCCTCAAGAACATTTACAATAATCGAAGCTGTCAGCAGCAATCTGCTGGCCAGCGTTGCTTCTGCTGTGCCTGCTCGTTCCCTCTGTGCCGGTGCTGATGTGCTGTCTGAATTCATAGAAAACCGCCTCCTTTGTATTATTATATTTATTCTTGTATAAACAAGTTCCCCAATTATCACGGGTTAAATAATAAAACTCCCTTTGCATAAGCTAAGGGAGTTTTATATATTATTATATATTCTTCAAGTGCAGTACTCTTATTGAGTTAAGCACAGCAATCAGTGCAACACCTACATCCGCGAATACCGCTTCCCACATGGTTGCCAGGCCTCCTGCACCAAGCAGCAGTACAACGACCTTGATCCCCATAGCGAAGATGATATTCTGCCACACTATTTTCCTGGTCATTCTAGCAATTTTAATGGCACTTACTATTTTGGAAGGCTCATCTGTCATTATCACTATATCTGCAGCCTCAATAGCTGCGTCAGAGCCGAGTCCTCCCATTGCAATGCCGATGTCTGCCCTTGCGAGAACAGGCGCATCATTTATCCCATCGCCTACAAAAGCCACCTTGCCTTTGGAATTCCTCTCCTTAACTATTGCTTCCAGCCTTTCAACCTTTTGATCCGGCAATAGCTCGGAGTGCACCTCATCAAGTCCCAGCTTCTCAGCCACCTTTTCACCTACCGCCCTGACATCACCTGTCAGCATCACGATTTTTCTGATACCTATATCTTTTAGGAGACTTATTGCTTCTTTTGCATCTTCCTTTATCTCATCAGAAATAACCAAGTACCCCGCATAAGCACCATCTATTACAACATGAACAACCGTCCCAAAGGTGTCAGGGTTTTCCCATTCCAGCCCTTCCAACTCCATCATTTTTGCATTACCTGCAATTATGCTTTTCCCGAATATGAAAGCCTTAACTCCATATCCGGAAAGCTCTGTATAGGCTGCAACTTCTTTTCCGTCCACATCCTTGCCATAAGCCTTTACTATTGATGTTGCTATTGGATGATTGGAATAGCTTTCTGCATATGCTGCATATTCCAGCAGTTCGTTTTCACTCAATTGTCCAAGTGCCTTTACCTGCGTTACCTTAAAGACTCCTTTTGTAAGGGTGCCCGTTTTATCAAAGACAATTGTATCTACATTGTTTAATGCTTCAAGATAGTTGCTGCCCTTTATGAGTACACCGTTCCTCGAAGCGCTCCCGATGCCGCCAAAGAATCCAAGAGGTATAGATATAACCAATGCACAGGGACATGAGACTACTAGGAATATCAATGCCCTATAAATCCATTCCGAGAATGTTTCCCCAGGTATCACCATGGGGGGAATAAATGCAAGTGCCAGTGCAAAGAACACAACGATTGGAGTATAATATCTTGCGAACTTAGTGATGAAGTTCTCGGTACGTGATTTTTTACTGCTTGCATTCTGCACCATGTCCAGAATCTTTGCTACTGTCGATTCCCCATATTCCTTGCTTACTTCCACTGTAAGAACACCGTTCTTGTTAATAAAGCCCGCCAATATATCATCCCCTGCACCGACCTCTCTGGGTATGGACTCTCCAGTAAGAGCAGAGGTGTCCAGCATTGAATTTCCTTCTGCGATTCTGCCATCCAAGGGAACTCTTTCCCCAGGCTTTACAACTACCTTGGAGCCTACAGTCACCTCTTCCGGGGATACCTTAACCAACTGCCCCTCAGAGATAAGGTTCGCATAATCCGGACGTATGTCCATCAAAGCTTCTATTGACCGCCTTGATCGATTTACTGCCATGTCCTGGAACATCTCTCCTACCTGATAGAAAAGCATTACCGCAACGCCTTCAGAATATTCACCTATAGCAAAGGCACCTATCGTTGCCAGGCTCATAAGGAAGTTCTCATCAAAAACCTGTCCCCTTGCAATATTTCTAATTGATTTGAGAAGTACTTCTCCTCCAATAGCAAAATATGCTGCTAAATACATAATCAATTCAAACCTTGGTGAAAGCTTGAGCAAAATTGCCGCAGCAAATAGCGCAGTACCTATACCAATCCTGATAAGCTCCAGCTTATGGCTATCTGCGGACTCCTCCTCCTTTGAGACTATCTCCCCGGGCTTTTTAGCCGTCACCTCTATAAGCTTCACATCAGACTCAATCTTTTCTATTATTAACTCCGCTTCTTTCATTACCTTTATATGATCTGCCTTCTCTAATATCTCAAGCCTTAACTTTTTTGTTACAAAATCGATAGATACATTTCTAATCCCCTCCAGGGATTTAATGCCAAGCTCCATCTTGGCAGCACAATTAGCTCACCCAAGCCCCTCAAGTATAAATTCTTTTTTAACATAATTATCTTCCATAGCAACCTCTTTTAGCACATCTTTCTCCATAATATTACCCCCAATACATAATGCTGCGATCGGAACTACCTTTCGTTGACATGCACCAAGCCCTGATCAAATATTTGTTTTACATGCTCATCATCCAAGGAATAGAATACGGCCTTTCCTTCCTTCCTGTACTTTACCAGCCGCGCCTGCTTCAACACTCTCAGCTGGTGGGATATTGCGGATTGATTCATGCTAAGCAAAGCTGCAATATCGCATACGCACATCTCAGATTCAAGCAATGCGCATAATATCTTTATCCTGGTCGTATCACCAAAGACCTTGAACAATTCAGCCAGATCATATAAGGTCTCTTCAACCGGCATGCTTACTCTGACCTTGGCCACTATTTCCTCTTGTATGATAGAACAGCTGCAGCTTTCTATACCTGCTGTATTCTCAATCATTTCGCACCTCCGTTATACTCATGTATGAACATATGCGCACACATTCATACGTTATATTGTAATAATATGCCTAATACTAAAAAAAGTCAACAAAAAACCGTATTGATTTTTTCAATACGGTAAAATATATACCACTTTTCTATTGCTTATATATACGACAAGGCCTTTTCAGAGCATTTATTGTTAGAAGCTATACTATATTTCCATCTATAGCTTTGACGCCCATTGTGCGCTTATTTTTACTGCTCTCATTAGCAAGCTCCAAAAGCCTGATCACATTTCTTGCATCAGTTGGACTCACAGCAGCAGTCTTCTTCTGTGTTATCGACCTGTATATGTCGGCGTAGTACTCCCTGTAATCCCCAATCTCACTTTCGACCTTCCCGGATATGCTTATGCCATTAATCGTTGTATTTATAGTGCCATACAGCCCTTCAGGCTCTTTCCCCCAGGCTTTACTGGCAGTTGGTGTTATTCCCCCCGCTAAATCAGCTTCCTGTACATCTTTTCCATACTTTATGTAAGAGCCCATATCACCCAGAAGTATATACTTAGGAAGTTCACCTCTGACAAGTGTTCCAACCTTCAGAGTAACCTTAAGACCTTTGTAGTCCATTATTATTTCAAAGGAGTCATCCACTTTCCCATCAGGCCTTTGTATCCTTATATCGGCAGTAATGCTTTCTGGCAGCCCAAACAATACCATTGCCTGATCCACAAGATGTGAGCCCAAATCGTACAGTGCACCGGACCCTGGAGCGCATTCCTCCCGCCAGGCGTTTTCCTTTACGCAGTTCCTGAACCGGTCAAAGTGTATTTCACACTCCACCAGGTTACCCAGCAGCTTGCTCTCAAGGATTTTCTTAACTGTCAGAAAATCGCTGTCCCATCTCCTGTTATGATATACAGAAAGCGTTCTGCCATATTTCTTTGATATGGCTATAAGATTGTCTGCTTCCTGGGTGTTAACAGTAAAGGGCTTTTCAACTACAACATGCTTCTCTGATATTATCGCTTCCTTTGCAGTTGCAAAGTGGCTGGTATTGGGTGAAGCGACAACAACAAGATCTATGTCTTCATCCTTCATGATTTCCCCTACATCCGACACTAGGTCGGTTTTGGGGTATAAGCCCTTAATAATCCTTATGCTCTCTTTGTTGGTGGTATATATCTTCGACAAATTGAACTCCGGCATACTCGCAATTATAGGCGCATGAAATACCCTTCCCGACAACCCGAAGCCAATCAGTGCAACATTTATTTTCTTTTCCAAAACAAACCGCCTCCTTAAGCTAAGACTACCATTAATTCGTTCATGATTCAACGCAAACATGTAATGTTTTAATATGTGTAACGAATTTGTGAGACATACATACTATGGTATTGAAAAAGGGGAAAACCCCTAATTAATGAAAGGGTGTGTAAATATGGCATGTGGAGTTAATACTGGGGCAGGTTATGGTGGACCAATTGCTCCGATACTGAATGCTTGCTCAGGCAACGGGTTCCTTCTCTTACTACTGCTGTTCATACTGCTTGCGTCTGGCGCAACAAGAGGAATTGAGAAAAATTACTTCTTCATCATTATCCTTGCAATCATCGCCTTCGGCGGATTCGCAAAGACCTTTGGCTTTGGAGGAGACTACTAATTAATAAGGCATGTGAGCTACATCTCACATGCCTTTTGGTTTATTAAGCTTCATAGCTGCATACTTCAAGTCTGTTTCCATCCGGATCTCTGAGCCAAAACCACCGCACTTCGTATAGTTTGTCAACCTCGCCTACTTCGACGCCTCTATCCTTCAAATTCCGGTGTGCTTCCTCTACATCATTTACAAAAAAATTGCAGGGTGCATTGACATAAGGTGTGAACTCTTTATCCTGCGGTATCTGGGCAAGTGTTATAGGTATTACTCCTCCGTCCACGCATGCATAACCGCCTTCATCATTTCTCCAGTTCAGACTGAATTCCAGAGTCTTTGTATACCATTCTACTGACTTCCCCAGATCCCTGACCGGGATAAATAATGTATCAACCCGTAAGAAAGGGCTTGGCATAAAAAAATCATCTCCTTTCCCGAAATCATTATATAATATATGCTGAAAAAAGATTGGTGTGCATCTAATATAATATATTTCATCAGTAACCAAACGCTTAGCGTTACATACAATGAGAATAGGATGATGAACAACCTCTTCTGTGGAAGGAGGTGTGATTATGGCGAGAGGTTTTATGCCCAATCCCGGCTGAGCGCCGGAAAAAGCGCCGGAAGATGTTTCGGCAATATTTCGATCTAGGTCAAGAAGTCTGCCACCCCCTGCCCCAATACCCCCACCTGCTCCAGGGCTTTTGCCGACTGCAGCAGTTCCACCTTTAGCAGTTCCATCTGCTCAGCAGCTGGGTGGAATGTTGAATGGACTTGTCGGAAATGTATTTGAAAACAATAATTGGTGGCTGTGGGCGGCTATTGTGATTATCTTCTTGAAACCTGACCTAAGAAAAAAAATATTTGGAAAAGTAAAAGAGGCTGACTAAAATGCTTAGTCAGCCTCTAAGTTTTGTCCGGAAAGATTTTAACTCAATCCCAAGCCTTTTCTCTTGGAGATTATATGCGCTTCAATAGCATTTGCAACTGCTACCGGATCATCTCCAAGGGCAACCTTTCCGCCGGTTAACCCTTCAACATCCTCGGTAAGCAGCTTCACTAATTCCGGTGCGCCAGTAACAAAAGGTGTAGGTGACAAATGTGTATATGCTCCATATGCTACCGCAAAGAAGCCATCTATAGTAGCCTTCTGCTCCATCCACTCCGGTGCAGTAACTGCTATAGGGAGCTGCGGAACATCTACATCAAGATGGTCAGCGAGAGCCGTAACCAGCATAGACATTCTGCCTGTATCGGTACAGGTGCCAAAACTTAATACAGGAGGAATCTTTAGTGCTCCACATATCTCCTTAAGTCCGGGCCCTGTCATGTTTAATGCATCCATATTGCATAGTCCTGCTACCTCCAGTGCATGGTTCCCGCAGCCCCCTGATACAACAAGGATATCCTTCTTAATAAGCTCCTTTACCAGGTTTACTGTCACCCAGTCCTGTGGTCCGTTCCTCAAGGTTGAACAGTTGGCAAGAGCTACAACTCCTTTGATTTTTCCCGCTACTATTACATCTACTAAGGGGTCCAGCTTGTTGCCCAAGGCCTCCAAAACTGCCTCGGTTGAGAAGCCAGCTATTGCCTTTGTCACATACTTAGGCACAATAGGGGTAACGGTGTTGCGTCGTTTTATGAAGTTTTCCAGTGCAAGCTCAATAAGTCTGTCAGCCATTTTATTCACAGTTTCAGGATCATAGGGAATCTTATGCTCCAATCCCGGCATATCAATTATTGTGCTCACAGCCACAAGTGTAGCCTGATATTTTTCCGCATACATATCAATTGCAGGAGGTGAACAGTTTTCCTCCATTGCCAGGACATCTACCGTGCCGGTAGCAAGCATTGGCTCAATAGTCAGCCAGTTGCCCATAAGGCCTACAAACACATCGTCAATTGGAAACCTTTGAAGCATCTCCTGACCAGTTTCTATAGAACCTACGATGTGGAGCCCTTTTGCTCCTATTTTTCGTGCTCGCTCCTGCACTTCAGCAGTCTTTGCCTTTTGTAGTGTTGCAACACCTGCCCAGGGCTGGTGTCCGTTAAATACTATGTTCACATAGTCAGGGTCAAGGATACCCAAATCCACATTAACTTCATGAGGCTTCGGCGTCCCGAAAAGTATATCCTGAGTCATTTCAAGGCCAATCTGAGTATTATATATTGTAGCTACTCCTAGGCGAAGAGCTCTCATAGCCAAGGATACATGACTGCCATCAACATTAGTGAGGCAGCTTGCTACACAGTTCTGCTCCTCATGTACGCTTCCTGCCGGGTATAAGCCCAGCTTCTTCCAGACTTCCTTTCTCTTTTTCGGGGCAAATACCTCTACCATTATATTGGTCTCTTCCGAGCCCACATGCATTTGTGCTTCCAGGAAGTTTGCCAGTTCTTCTGCCATCTTGTTTACATCCTGTTTACTGTCAATACCTACCTTGTCACACATCCATTTAAGCTTATTCACATCGGTAATCTTAAATGGAGTTTTGCCCTGTGCAGTTTCTCTCAGAGTTCGGTAAGCCTCATAAGCATGGTGACTGTACGTCCCTGCTCCCATAACATTTCTTAGAAGCATATTTCTCATTGCCATCGCATTGCCGTCTATCCCACAGGCACCTTTATCAGGCTCACCCTTTGAATTAATCCTGCAGGGGCCATTTGTACACAGCTGACAGCTTAAACCTTGAAGGCAGAATTTGCAGCGTATTTTTTCCTGCTGCGCATATCTATCCCATACATTGGACATTCCATCTTGCCTAATTCTTGGAATCATTTCCTCTACCGAATCATGATAGCTTAAGCGGCCTTCCGTTTTTTCCAGTATTGTTTCGCTCATTGATATTACTCCTTCCAATTGTGCTATTTTCACTGTAAGTTTTCTCACAAAACTATACAAATATGCGTCGGAGTAATTCATATCCCATAGAAAAAGCATGATGTCGGTTCAACATCATGCTTTTTCTATTTTCCTGACTCAACCTCGTAAGGCCAGTCTATTATACCGCCTAAATTAAAAACCTCTTTATAGCCAAGTCCTGCCAATATATTAGAAGCAGCAGTGCTCCTATTCCCGCTTCGGCAGTATACAAAAAAAACCTTGTTCTTGTCTGGCAGCTCCGCTTCTGCGCGCTTTCCCAGCTCATCGACAGGTATCAGCAAGCTTCCAGGTATATGCTTCTCCTCATACTCTCTCTGGGTTCTAACATCCAGAAGTATTATATCTTCACCTGAACTCAGCCTTTTCTGTGCCTCCTGAGGAGAAATTCTGGAGGGCTGAACTTTTTCAGTCGGCAACTGCGAAGGGTTTTGCTGAGGTTTTGCACTACGGGCTGATAATATCACAATTCCTACTGAAATCAATAATAAAACTATAATTAAACTCTTCATTTCCATAACCACCTAACATACTATATATTTTGAACAATACTATAATAAATATGTTTGAAACCCACTCGTTATAGTCTATATCGTCATTATACCATATGGGGGTATGGGTAGTAAATATTGCATTCATCTTTTTCTTTACATGCCGGTCATTATCAGTTTTATCCAATAATTATAAAAGCATCCGCCTATGGTGGATGCTTTTAATCAATTCATTTATATATTGCCTTTTAAACCGATTTCCTCTGCCACTTCCTGCATTCCTTTAATAGTTTCTTCAATTACCGTATCCAATTCTATTTCAAGCATCCCTGCTCCTTCTTCTATAACTTCCCTGTTCACACCTGCTGCAAAGCCCTTCTGCTTCCATTTCTTCTTTACTGATTTCACTTCCATGTCCAATATGCTTTTGCTCGGTCTCATTACTGCAGTAGCCGCAATAAGTCCTGTCAGCTCATCAATCGCATATAACACCTTTTCCATTTTCTCAATTGGTTCTACATTACAGCAAAGCTTCCAGCCGTGGCTTTCCACTGCATGAATATAAGCTTCAGGCCACCCTCTCCCTGCAAGAATCTCCCTGGCCTTTATACAATGCTGTTCCGGATACATTTCATAATCAATATCATGGAGCAGTCCGATAACTCCCCATTTTTCAGCATCCTCTCCAAGCATTACAGCAAAGTGTCGCATGACGGCTTCAACTGTCAACCCATGCTTTATAAGGCTTTCATTCTTATTGAACTCCTGCAAGAGCTCATAAGCTTCAGCTCTGTCTGGAACTCCCTTTCCCATAGAAAATCCTTCTTTCGTGTTGTTTTATTTGTTTCCTGTTATAACCTGCAAGCAACAAAGGTTACATAGAGAATTATACTACAAACTTTCAAAAAGTACACTTCTCAGTCACATTATCCCATTCGCTCTTACACTTCAAACTTTAATAATTCTAATACTTAAGGTACTTTATGAACATAATATTATATGAAATATCTGAGCTGCATGATAAATTAAGGAGGATAAATATAATGAGTGAAGACAAAGCAAACGAAACCACTTCAGTGTGCAAATTCTGCAACAGCACAGAAAATGAAAGGCCAATTTTCAAGACAAGGTTCAAAGGTGAAAAGCTTTATGTATGTGCAAAATGCTTACCCGGGCTAATTCACGGGTAGAAAAAAGCGCTAAGTTAACTTAGCGCTTTTTTTGCTCAATTCCTATTTATATACCTTTACTCTTTCCTCTAAGGGTTTAAATTCCTTTTCTCCTGCTGGGGCTGTCGGCTTCCCGAATACCATCTGTGACAGCAGCTTCCAGTTGGACGGTATATCCCATTCCTTCTTAACTTCCTCATCGATTAGAGGATTATAATGCTGCAATGAAGCTCCAAAACCTTCAAGCTCCAGGGATGTCCAAACAATGTATTGGAGCATTCCCGAGGATTGCAGCGACCACATGGGGAAATGGTCATTGTATGAAGGGAATCGTGCCTGCAGTCCTTCAACTATACTCTGATCCTCTAAGAACAATATTGAGCCATAACCGCTCCGGAAAGACTTCATCTTTTCTTCCGTAGGAGCAAACTTCCCTTCAGGTACTTTTTTGCGGAGAGCTTCTTTAGTGATATCCCAAAGCTTGTTGTGATGTTCACCTAATAACAGGACAGCTCTTCCACTTTGGGAATTAAACGCCGAAGGAGCGTGCTTTACCGCATACCTGACTATTTCAGTTATCCTTTCATCAGATACAACTGTTTCCTTGATTATCCCATAAATCGAGCGCCTGTCCTGCACTGCCGAATAGAAATCCTTGCTCATTATAACCCCTCCACTCGCATATTTTTCCTGATTATATTATTGTTACTATAAAATATACCAATATGTATTCATCACTTCGGTATACACAGCCACTTTACCTTCACCTTAATAAACTTATAGTGATTCCTGGTATTTAGCTCTGCCAGCATTAATAGTTAATAAATGCATTTGGTGCATATTCCACTGATAAATCGACTCCATAGAATGGCGCCAAATGCTGCTGTATTCTCATAATAACTTCATCCTGGTTCCTTTTCAATAAGCCCTCAACAATCAAGTAGTGACCTTCTATTCCCTTTAGACTATCCTCTATAACTGTAAATCTGGTGGCTTGAAGCAGATGTACTCTCAGATAGAGCTCCTTTTGAAGCTTAAGCAGTATAGGATTACCGGATATCTCTGTAAGTGCCAGGTGAAAATCGCAATCGTACTTAATCCTGCTATAAATGTCACCATTTTTTGCTGCTTCACTGCACAAATCTGCCAGGTTATTAAGCCTCATAAAATCTGCATTGCTGCCATAAGTAATGGCTAGCTTTGCTGCAAGTATATCGAGAGATATGCGCACAATCCCAAGATCCTTTATTGATTTTTCATCAAAGGCAACTACCTCTGCGAAACGTTTTGGGAAAATATTTACTATACCATCATTTGATAACCTTCGCATCGCCTCTCTTATAGGAGTTCTGCTAACTCCAAGAAGCTGTGTGATCCTTTCTTCAGGAATCTTTTCACCACAATTGATTTCCTTTCGTAGAATCATTTCCAACACATGCCTATATACTTTCTCAGATAATATAGAGTTCTCAGACTTATCCATAAACATCCTCCAACAAACATTCTTCTCAATATAATTATCAGCCACTCTTCATATCAATTAAACATAAGCTTGAACCGTTTTTCCCACTCCTCAATCAGCTGAGGTCTGAAGTCGGGATGTGAAATGTCAATTAAGGCTCTAGCCCTGTCCTTCAAAGACTTTCCCTTCATGTTCGCTATACCATACTCAGTCACTATATATCCAACATCATTTCTATTTGTTGTCACTGCCGCACCTGTATCAAGAAGTGGAACTATCTTTGAAATTTTACCTCCTGCTGCTGTTGATGGCATAGCAATTATAGATTTCCCTCCGGGGCATAAATTTGCTCCCCTTACGAAATCCACTTGTCCTCCTACAGCACTAATTTGCTTCAAACCTACGCTTTCTGATGCAACCTGTCCCATCAAATCCACCTGCACGCAGGAATTTACTGAGACCATCCTGTAATTCTGAGCTATTATATATGGATTATTTACGTAATCAACCGGTGCCATATAGAACATTGGATTATCGTCAACAAAGTCGTACAGCTTCTTTGTGCCCATCAGAAAGGTTATTACTGCCTTGCCCTTATGAAGAGTTTTCAGCTTGTTTGTGACGATTCCTGTATTCATAAGCTCCATAACACTGTCGGAAACCATCTCTGAATGTATGCCCAAGTCTTTTTTACTGCCCATAAACTTCAGTACAGCATCAGGAAGCGAGCCTATTCCCAATTGCAGGGTTGAACCATTCTCAATCAAGGATGCGCACCTCTCCCCTATCTCCTCTTCTATCTTGGTAATGTTAGGGGGTGGCAGCTCAATTATTGGTGCAGAAGCCTCTACAAAATAATCTATCTCTGTCACATGAAGAAATGTATCTCCAAGGGTTCTTGGCATCTGGTCGTTCACCTGAACTATTAGTAGTTTTGCATTTTGCGCTGCTGCCTTACTATAATCCACCGATACCCCAAGACTAACATAGCCATGCTTATCTGGAGTTGAAACCTGTACAAACGCAACATCTACAGGAAGATATCCCTCTGTGAAAAGCTTAGGAATTTCAGAGAAGTAACAAGGGGTATATAAAGCTCTTCCTTCATAAATTGCATCCCTCGAAGCTCCACCGGCAAATAGTGAATTATGAATAAAGTGTCCCTGCATATGAGCCTTACAGTATGCTCCCTTGCCCATGCAGATCATATGTACAATTTCCACATTTTTGTATTGTTGATAGTTGTCTACTAAAGCTTCTAATAAAGCACAGGGCTCTCCTACTGCATGACCAACGACCACCCTATCCCCGGATTTTACATTGCGAACAGCAGTTTTTGCATCTACACACCTTTTTTTATAATAATCCTGCCAGCTCATAAGCTTCCTCCCTTTAATCCCGCGGCAGACCTGTGAAGCATCCACCACAATACTTAATAATAATAGTTTCAGGAGTGAGATAATTCCTATCTATTCTTCAATGCCTGCAATTTTTTTTGCAAGTTCCTTTTTCTCGTTAATGTTTGACTGGCGAGAAATCATTATTCTCTGAGCCTGAGGTGAGCCTGCGCCGTGCATAGACTCAGTACGATAACCAACCGCTGCCGAGCCAAGGGTTAAATTCTCAATAAGCCTCAATATTCTCATACGGTCCTCTGTTGAAACTGCATCTGCGCCCTTAAGATATTTTCTTATATACTCACCCAAGAAGTCGTCCTTAAGATCCTGTTCCGATGGCATAGTAACCATTAAGCCTCCGGCTATATCCTCAGCCAATCTGGCTATTTCATAAGGAAATCTTGTAACATTCTGTTTGCAAACATTGGCAAGGAGCAAATCAATCTGGTAATTTCCTGCCTCAGTTTTACAGCCTTGGGAGGAGCAAGCAATTCCACAGCAATACAGAGTCTCGTTCAAATGTGTCATCTCAATAAGCTTATCCTTTACATGGGAAGCCTTTGCTGCGCCATTATAGTCAGCCGCTACTGCCGCCGCCCCTATAAGTACGTCTCCAACACCTACCTTGCAGCCTCCATAGCTTTGCCTGTGGTAGCCCGAAAACCGCTCTACAAGTACTCCTGCAAATTCTGTTTCTCCATTCAAGAAAATCCTATCATTTGGAACAAATACATTGTCAAATATAACAAGAGTCTCATGTCCTCCAAACTCTCTGTTTCCCAAATCTATGTCAGCGCCTTCTTCAAGCTTTCTTGTGTCACAGGACTGGCGTCCATATATCATGAATATCCCCTCAGAATCTGTGGGAACTGCAAAGGATATCGCCCAATCCTTATCCTCTGGACGCATTGAGATTGTTGGCATAACCACTACCTCATGAGAGTTAATCATACCCGTCTGGTGTGCTTTAGCTCCTCTTACAACAACTCCATCAGGTCTTCTTTCAACAACTCTCAGATACAGGTCTTTATCCGCCTGCTGGCTTGGAGAAAGGTTTCTGTCACCTTTTGTATCCGTCATAGCCCCGTCCACCATAAGATCACTATCCTGCACATATTCCCAATACCTCTTGAAGTTTTCATGATAATTGGTTCCATGTGCTTTATCAGTATCAAATGTTGTGCTGAAAAGGGCATTTCCAGCGTCAAGCCCTACGCACCTTTGGAAGCAGGCACCAGTACACTGACCTAGAAGTCGTTGCATTTTTACCTTCTTTATTAAATCATCATTGCTCTGATGGAGATGAGCGAATCTGTTTACTTTCCGCCCCGTAAGGTTAGATACTGCAACCATAAGCTCCTCATGCTCCGGCATTTCAGCTAGCTCATATGTCATAGCTGCCGAATTCATGGATGGCCTTATAATAGGATGGTCAACGGGGTTTTCAACAAGCTTTCCAAACATGTACACCTTTAAATTCAGTTTCCTGAGGCTTTCCTCATATTGTTGCCTTGTCATTAATGGCATAGGATTACTTCCGTTCAAAATAAATTTTAGTAAATCTGCCTAGAACAAGCTTCTATATATATCTCTTATCTCATCCCTAGTAAGGGGCACATAATTATTTACCAGCAATCTTTGCTGATTCGCAATTACATTATCAGCAAAGGCTTCTATCTCGGCTTCCTTCATACCATATTCCCTTAGTCGTTTAATAGGAAGCAGCTGCGACAATAATCCCTCTAAAGCTTTATATGCATCAGCTCCTGTGGCCAGACAAAGCTCCTTCGATATGATGCCATTGATGCAGCTTATCTTACCCTCCGGCTTCTTTTTGCTGTATGCTCTGAATACTTCCATAAAGAAAATATAATTAGCCTCCCCGTGGGGAACATGATAGCTGGCTCCTATGGGATAAGATAATGCATGAACCGCCCCTACCCCTGCATTTCCAAAGGCTATTCCGGCAAAGTTGCTGGCTGTAAGTATATCCTCTATAACAGCATTCCTTGATTCGGGACCATTTTTAATAACACTTATATATCCTCTAAGTATTTTCTCTATTGCCCCAATACTGAACAGCTCTGTATAGCTGTTGGATTTTGGTGATACATAGGCTTCGAAAGCATGAATTAAAGCGTCTACCGAGCTATAAACAAAGAATTTATACGGCAGGCTCTCCACAAGCTTTGGAATTAGAACCGCATGGTCCGCGTAAAACTCATCTATACCCAGCCCTATCTTTGTGTGCTTAGCTTTTATCTCAAAAATTGAGAGATTTGTCACTTCACTGCCGGTTCCACAGGTAGTTGGTATGATAATCAATTCCTTGTCCTTAATTAAGGGTATACGCTTTTCAAATACATCTATAGTCTGATTTACATCCTTTAATACAAATAACTTGGCTATATCGACAACCGTACCCCCGCCGACAGCGATGATACGCTTATAGCTCTTACCCCTGATCTCAGCCAGAATCTTGTCTGCCATCTCATCAGAGGGTTCCCCTGCGCCATACTTTTCTTGGAAAATAAAGCTGCATTCAAGATTAAGACTTCTTATAAAGGGCTCATATATGAACTGGTGCGTGAGTATTAAATCCTCCTTACCCAATTCAAACTGCTTGGAGAAATCTTCGAAGGAGTCTAATTTGTGAATTATCGGCTTGAGATTAAAGCATTTCATTTTTTCCCCTCCACTTAAATATTTTAGATATTTAACCAAATATTTCATAGTATACCATTATTTATAGTTGTATACAATTATGATGAATAAGTCAATACTATGCCATTTAATTCCCCTATTTTATTGGAGAGGCAGAAGAATGTTTTATAATTCATAAATTGTCCATAATAATTAGAGTATATCTGATAGGACCTTATCTAGCCGAGTGGATTATCATTTGGGTAAAAGTGTCCTAAATATCAAAGGAGGTATTATATGCTGAGGATTGACAACCCCGCCCCCCAATTCACCCTTATGAGCACCAAGGGTGAAATATCCCTGGAAAGCTGCAAAGGAAAATATGTCGTGTTGTTTTTCTACCCTTTGGATTTTACCCCTGTTTGAAGTACCGAAGTACCTGAATTCAACCGTAGGTTGAAAGATTTCGAGAAGTTCAATGCTGTTGTCCTTGGGGTATGCACTGACAGTGTACCATCCCATGAAGCCTGGTCCAAATCCTTGGGCGGTGTGGATTACCCACTCTTGTCCGATTACAATAAGGAAGTGTCAAGGGATTACGGTGTCTTAATGGAGAAAGAGGGCATAGCACTGCGCGGCACGTTTATCATCTGTCCTCAAGGACTGCTGAAGCATATATCAATAAATGATACTGCCACAGGCAGAAATGTAAATGAATTCTTAAGACTTCTGGCAGCAATGCAGACAAAGAAGGCCTGCCCCGTAAACTGGCAGCAGGGAGACGCTACAATAGGATAAAATAAGAGTGGATATTACTCGTAGTAATATCCACTCTTCACCTTTCATGTAACCTATAAGTACCGATTTCCTAGTCTACTTATTTTGCTGAAAGCTCTTGATCTCTTTTGATGCCGGTTGTCCATGTTGTTATCCATATAAATATGAAGCCGAATAACAATGATGATAGTACACGGCCTAGCGATACAACGAACCCATTTGCTCCAATTGCAGTAAAGATAATAGTCTCCTCTATAACTGCATGACAAATTCCTATGAATGTAAATAATATGTTCAACTGAGTCCTAGTCATTTTTACTTCTTTGGTTATCTGCATTATAACTCCGGATCCAAAAAGTAAGCCGACAAAAAATGCAACTATAAGTCCGAGGGCCGCTTCCCCCGGTAGTCTCAAAACCTTAGTAACCCCTTGGGATCTGGCGGATATCTTCTCCAACCAGCCCATATCCTTTAGACATTCAATAGCTATAAGCAAAGGGATTATAATAAATGTCATCTTTAATATTGTAGAATAACTTACACTTATGGTTTCCAACAGCACTTTAAGCCAATCCATAATTTAAACCCCCGGAATTATCAGATTTAATACCATACATGCTGAAACAGCAGCAATAAACCTTAATCCAGCATTCAGCAGTCCATTACCGCCACTTTTCTCAATTACCACTGTCTCTAATACAATAGCATGACATATGGATATAAAGGTACTCATAATAGTGAGCTGTTTTGCTGTCATACTTACTGCCACCATCGCAGCAATTGCACTATAAAGCGAAACCTGCCCCATCATTATAACCAGGGCGCCCTCTCCCGGCAAACCCAGGTAAGCCATGTAAGGAGCAAAGAAGTCTGCAATTCTAATCAACCAGCCTGAGTGTTCCAGTACCTTCAATACAAAGATTGCAGGTATAATGTATTTCATAAGGTTTATAATCACCTTTACAGCATTACTGCTCCCACGTAAAATAGTCTGTTTTGTAACCATAATACACTTCCTTCGCAGCTTTATACCTTCTCTGCTTCACCAATCTTATATATATCTTTATAGCGTTGTATAACGGCGTATATAAATGCAAGCAGCCATGTAATAGCAAAAGTATACTGATACTATGCTGTACATGGTTGCTCTGCTGCTGCCACTTTTTCATTTGTATCTTTTCACTAAGTAAGGCTTCTACTTCCAAATTCCGGTCTATTTATAGGCAGCACGGGAATGTTCTTGTACTTTCCTCTGCTGAATACTGCCATCCTGAAAAATATCTATAACTTCCCAATATTCAATCCGGAATAGTCATCAAAAGCCCTGTCTACCTCACCGTCAGCTGCGTCTATAACCATCTCACATGTCCCCGAAATCCAACATTCGTTTAAATGTCCTCCGTAAGCCTTATATCCCTCATCACCCAGTGTAATATGCAAGTGAAGGTAGATTTCTCCATCCTTTGTAGTTATAGTCCCTGTGGCATTTAAAATCTCATACTCTCCCACAAGCTCTTTGTTATGGTATTCCTTGGTAATGGTATTAAAGAGGCCTATTGTAACTCTGTCAGCTGCCCCCACCCCTGATATTGACCCCAGCTTCACTCCGCTGCTTACACAGAACTCCTTTAATGAAGCCATTACCTCTTCGCCCTTGTCAATTCTTACAAAATACCTATTCTCCGTTTTTAAAAACTTCATAGTATCACTCCTCCAGGTATCAGCACCATATCTTAGTACAATATGTTTCCCGAAACATTGCCTTGATTTCCATTGAATTCGCACTATACCCGAATGAAATACCTTAAGTGCGTTCAATATAATTTGACAATATAGTTTAAAAAATATCCTGATATATTAATAATAACATATCAGGAATTAAAGTCAGCAGATTCTTAAAAAGTTTATGAAGAAATGTGCATGAATCACTGTCGCAGCAACACTATCAGTATTGAATTCCTCCTATAGCAATCGTTTGATTTTCCATTAGATTTATATCTTCATATTCGAAGCCATAATTGTTCTTCTTGATTATGCTGATAAGCGGTCTAAGGGGCATCTCGGGCGGCACCTTACGCACTACTGCAGTCTGTCCGTCTTTTAGCTTCACAAGGCTTCCTATGGGGTATGGATTCACCTTTTTGATAAACGCTTTCGTTATTTCCATACTAAAGTGCTTACCAGCCACAGACATGATATACTCCAGTGCTTCATTGGCAGGCAGTGCCTGGCGATATGGCCTGTCAGAGGTCATTGCATCATATATATCAGCAATCCCGACAATCTGCGTCAAAAGATGGATTTCTTCGCCACTCTTTCTATTGGGATAGCCGGAGCCGTCAGCATGCTCATGATGTCCCAATGTTACAGCCCTTACATAAGCGCTTAAAAAGTTTTTATCCTTCAGGTACTCATAGCCCTTTAATGGATGGTAGAGTACCAGCCGCTTATCATCCATCGTAAGGGGTTCTTTTTTGTACAATACTTCCTTGGGCAACAAGGCTAAGCCTATATCATGAAATATGCCTCCCATGAAGAGCTGGCAAATCATATCATTGTTCAAACCCATTTCCCAGCCAATCAGCACTGATAACAATGCTACATTTATTGCTGAGCTGTACAAATAACTGTTTACGTTCTTAATATCAATATATTCCAGCTGCTTTTCCTTAAATCCGGTCATTTCATAGATTATGTCATCCATAAGCGATGAAAGCTCAGGCATCATGCCCATTATCGGCATTGGTGCCGGAGTACCATCTGGTTTGGTATTACTTGCTGCGTCAAAGATCTTCTTAACAAGATTGTGTCCCTTCTGCCTGAGCAAGGGATTAACCAAACGCTCAATCTCGCCTTCACTATGCTGGTCTTTGATATATACCGAATAAATATGATTCTGATTGATTCTTTCCACTAGTTTGGATGTCAGCTGAGTTCCTGCATTAACAAGTACCCGACCGTCATCAGTATAAAGCGCCTCAGACAAAATTGCACCTTCCGAAACGCATTTTGTTGGAATAAGTCTCATGTATGTCGCCTGCCTCTCAGTGTACTTATTGTTATTTATATAACATAAAAAAGGACCATCTCGAAATACCGAAATAGTCCTCTTAATAAATATTATAAGTTCGCTTTCGGCAACCCGGCTGCCATTGCTTGAAGCTTTAGGCCCGTGGCTTTGCGTCTCAATCTTTCGATAGATTTGCTATTTTCGTTTGCTATTTTTGACTTTTTTATATCCTAATACAGTATTATACAATACCCATTTCTAAAATGAAACAAGAGTAGTAAAAAGTGGGACTTCTGCCCCATGCAATTGGGCCTTCAGCCTTAGGTATTGTTAAGAAAGTGACTGAGAGAGCTATAATCCATTGAAAACCCAATGCGTTGATATGAATATTCTAATAATGACTATAAATAATACCCTGTGTCATATATAATATAGTGTATAAATAATCAGTAAATAAAAGGAGTAACACTGAGCTGCTGCTCAAATCATTTATAAGAAATGGGGTCAATGAAATGCAAGAAGTACTGAAAGGGATTGATAAATCCATAGAAGAAATTTTCTACCCTTACGTTAAGGTCAGAAGTGACACTTTCACCGACCTCGAAAGGGATGTAGAGCCATTTTTAATGGACTTTTTCAATAGTATAAACTACTTTAAAAACAATCCTGAACACTTTGGTACATATAAGATCAAAGATGATACCTTTAACCGCTCTGTATGCTGGGGGTTGGTCAAAGGAAACGGCGATGATACCGTCGTTTTGATTCATCATAACGATATAGTTGATGTAGAGGATTTTAAAACACTCAAGCCTCTTGCCTACTCACCGAAAGAACTCGTACCAGAGCTGCTGAAGATAAAGGAAGATTTACTGACCGAAGCAAGAGAAGACCTTGAAAGCGGAGATTACATCTTTGGCAGAGGAACTGCGGATATGAAGGGCGGTGGAGCTATACAGCTTGCATTGCTGAAAAGGTATTCGGAGCTTGAGAATCTTAATGGCAATATTCTATTGATTTCTGTGCCGGATGAAGAAAATCTTTCTGCCGGTATGCTAAGTGCGGTTTTATTGTTAAAAGAGTTGAAGGAAAAACATCGGCTTAATTATCTGATGATGGTAAATTCAGAACCCCATCAAAGAGTAAATAAAGATATCGGAGTACTTTCAGAAGGTTCAGTCGGAAAAATGATGCCTTTCTTTTATGTCAGAGGCTTCTTATCTCATGTAGGAAAAGTTTTTGAAGGTTTTAACCCGGTAAGCTTACTGGCTGAAATAGTACACAAGACCGAACTTAACCTGGAGCTTTCCGACTTTATTGAAGATGAGGCTTCCCCTCCGCCTACCTGGCTATACTTTAAAGAAAGAAAGTATAACTATGATGTATCATTGCCCCCGAGCGCCGGAGGATGCTTGAGTATTCTTACCTTGAACAGGGAGCCTGCTTCTATGCTGGAATCCATCCGAGGTATATGCATCGATGCTTTCTCTGAATTAATAAGTGACATGAATGAAAGATACAGAGTTCACAGAGAGAGAATGAATAAACCTTATGTGCCCTTACCCTGGAATGCCAAAGTAGTAACCTTTAAAGAGCTGTATGATGAAGCCTTTGAAGCACACGGTGAAGTCTTCAAGCTGCAATACGATAAAGCTTTGGAAGAGATAAAAAATAAAGTACAAGCCGGTGATGTTTCAATGATTGAAAGTAATTTTCTTCTCGTTGAAGCTATTTACGATTTTATCAATGACATATCTCCAAGAGTTGTTATAGGCTTGGCACCCCCTTATTATCCTAATGTATCTAATATTTATATTAAAGATATTAGTGATAAAGCCAAGTATTTATCCAATAGCATTATGGATTATTCTTTAAGACATTTTAATCAAGCATACTCCAGAGAATATTTCTTCACCGGTATTTCAGATTTAAGTTATACATCAATCAGCAACTCAAAGGTTATAGCAGAAGCCCTCGCAGGAAGTATGCCGCTGCTTGGCTCCCTTTACTCCCTACCGATTGAGGAAATTGAGAGTCTGTCAATGCCTTGTATGAACATAGGTCCATGGGGTAAGGACTTCCACAAGCTTACAGAAAGAGTTTTAAAGGAGGACTTGTTTCACAGAAGTCCGGAGCTCCTCCATTATGCTATTTCAATATTATTGGATTGGGATACAAAGGACTGTTAAAAAGGGAAATTGTCAAAGGCAACTGAAAAGCTATCAGGAGAACCCTTAATTCTAAATAAAGCTTGGACCCGGAAATATAAAAATGCCTGTTGTGGTAGTTATACCACCTCAGGCATTTTGCATTCTATAGTGGAATAATATAAAAGCATGTTGTCACATATTACCTAATTTCGATTCATCCGACCTGATAGATTCTTGCCCGCCAAACAAACGTAACTGCAGATGCCACAGCTAATGCACCTGCTGGCATTATAGGTTTGTGCCTCCATAGATTTCCCTTCATCCAGCAAGTCGGCTATTTTATTGACATTCAGCCCCATAGGACAGTAAAGTCTGCATAGGCCGCAGTTTATGCATTGGTGTGATTCCTTATATTTTGGCAGCATCCCGACAGCTATGAAGTTTGTTGTCTTACCGACAACCTCATCCTCCGAAGCGGCATGAGCTTGCATAATGCCACCGCCTACAAAAGTGATGCCCTTGCTTCCAACTGTCTTATCAACAATGTCACCCACCCGGTCTCCTATTTTCACTTTGACGACCCGACTGGTACCTATAAACAGGTCCGCAACCGTAATGAACCTAACATCTGCTCTTTTATTCCAGAACACTGCATCATGAACTGCAAGCGCTGTCTGAACATTCAATACCAGAATCCCGTACTGTGCAGGGTTTGAATCATGGGGCATTTTAATTCCCAAAACCTTCTCCAGGAAGATCTTCTCTGCCCCATAAGGGTACTTGTCCGGCATCAGGTGGATTTTGACCGGCTCAGGTAAGTTCATACCCCGTATATCCTTGGCAATAAAGTATATTTCCTTAAATCCAATAACCTTGCTGAGCACTGTTATGCCTTTGGCAATCTCAGTCTGCCGGTTTTGCATCAACCATTTGTCATGTATAAGTCCAGGATCGCATTCCATCCCATTAATAATCAGATACTTATCCTTTGCTCCTGACTTTATTACCGTTTCTATCTTGCTAATTGTCGGAAATCCGGCTCCACCCATTCCGAAAACATCGTTCCGGCCTATACTCTCTAATATGTACTCTGCTTTCATATCCTCCGGATTATATCCCGCAGATAGCTGCTTTTTAGTCAGATCCGTCATTTCACTATCAATACTAGCTGCGGCAAGGTTTGCTTTTATCTTAATACCGGATAAGTGCCATCCCTTTGTTCTGCCGGAATATTGGTCAAATATGAAGGATGCACCATTAAAAATCAGCAGTGCGGCGGATAAGGTTATCAGCGAAGAATTGAAATACAGAGGCAGGAAGCCTGCCAAGAATCCCAGCAAAAAACCTGCTGCCGGCCTTTCCGTTGCTGTGGCAGGATCTGTGATGACTACACAACTCCAAAATATTACCCCATAGGTTATTAGGTCGATATAATCAAGACTATTGCTTATGTAGAGCATCGAAAGCATTCCCAGCATGAATCCTATGCCGGGGAATATTCTAACCGCTATAAACGGCAGCGATAAAACCATTGCCGGCAATAGCAGGTATGATGGTTCAAAAATAGGAAGCTTCAACGGAAACATTAAGCTTAGTACAAACATTGCAGTAACAGCCGGGTTAAATATGTTTTTTCCGGTTCCACCCCAAATATGCTTACCCACAATCAGTGCCACTGCAATCCCCAGCAATCCGGCCCACCCGGGCAAACCCTTGAGGACGGGATATAGTACCGCTGCAGTTACTGCCGCTGAAACTGCGCAAGTGGGCTTTTTAAATCGAATATAATTAATGGCTGCATCCAATAACAGCGCCACGACTACAATAAGGAAGTAACGCAGTGCTGATACAGGCGAACCTACCCAATCCGGCAATTGATAAAGAGACAGGGTAAAAAAGAGCACTGCAAGCAAGTGCTCATTTGACCATCTGCTTCTTATCAGCGGATAGATGTTCATCTCTTAACTCCCGCGAAGAACCCATGGACTCTGTGCAATCCGGACCCAAAAAGCATCATGGGGCAGCCCACTGCTGTTTCAATTCCCAGCTGCTTGCATTGCTCCAGAATAGCTTGATCCACCATTTTTTCATTTTGAAAAAGTATCCTCTTTATACCGTTTTCCCCAAGGGGCTTGATGACTTTTCTGACATTGTCACTTTTCAAAAGCACAAATGCCGTATCCGGAACCTTAGGCAGCTCTGCAAAATCCTGATATACCTTGACATCAAAGCCATCCTTGGTTCTGGTGTTCATAGGATAGACCTTGAAACCCTTCTTTGCAAAAGCATTCATGATACTGTTGCAAAACGCCTTATTCTTGCTCGAATATCCAACGAATAAAACCTCATTGCCTTTAAAGAAATCCTTATTGACCTTTTCCATAATTATACCCCTCTCATTGTGATTTTTTATCTCAATATATATACTATTCTATCTGTTGAAATGTTTCAATATTTCTCCATTTTTTCCGTTTTTCTCGAAACACCCTAAACTTCTAACCTGAAGCTATAAAAGAAAACTCCAGGAACTTAATTTTCTATCTACAAAAATCGACTTTTTTGTTGTATAATAATTAAGTGATTTAAAAATTCGGAGGTTACTATGATAAAAGTTGATAAAGACTCAGTAAAATTTGAAGGCTATGAATTGGAAAACTTAATGGTATTATTAGAGCAAGTAGTAAAAAACTCGATTATAGATACTAGCAGCCGTGAATTTGCAATCTCCTTCCTAAATGCCTTTACGACATGCTTTGGAGATAATATAACAAAAATATCTACTGCAGATAAAAAGTAGATTATCGCGACATAAAGCTCCAACATTTCTGTTGGAGCTTTTCTATTTGCATATTTGGTTAAAATCCATCACTTAGTCTTAGTAAAAACCAAGGTGTAGAAATAGTTTATAATATCACTTCTCTTGATTATCCCTATAAATACATCATGGTCATCAACCACAGGGATAAAATTCTGATTAACCGAGAGTAGGATCAGGTCTTCAATATGTGCTTCTATAGAAACCGGTTTGTTGTGCTGATATTTTGGAATATCTTTTACCAATATCTTGTTGGTATCTTTGAAATTCAGGTCCGGTGCATGCTTCAAACACCAAAGTATATCCCCTTCTGTTATTGTACCTACATATCTTCCATCGTTATCGATAAGCGGCAATGCTGAATACCTGTGAAATTCCATCTTTTCTATCACTTGTCTCATTGTGGAGTCTGCCGATATCCAGATGACTTCTGCTTTTGGTGTGAGAAAAAAAGCTATGTTCATTTGTTTCCTCCTGGTTCATTTGGCTAGTCTAATATCGCCGACTCTATTATATCTGTTTTCTTAGCAGAAGTGAACTTTATTTTATCGCTTCATCTATTTTTTTAATGCAGCTCTTGGTATATTCATCTCCCAAAGGTACTCCATTATACCACACCTGCTGAAAGTCCCCGGTGCTTCCAAAGTAACGGGCTTTTATTACAATTTCCGGCCGATATTCAAAATGCAGTATGTCAAAATGCCCCCACTTGCCGCCCCAAATAAAGTTATGCTTTTCAAATATCTCAGCAATCTCATGGGGATAGGTGGATAATCTTTTTTGCCCTTCTTCTCTGGATGCCCACTGCCAATAATCCCTTTTATCCCGTGCAAGGTCTATTGCTATACCATAAGAATGAGGACTCAGACGGTTAGTGCCCGCAATAACACGGTAATTATAGGTACCATTGCAGGGAAATGCACAGGCTCTGATATCCTGCCTTTTTTCAGCCAGGACCGCAAGCTCTCTCGAAACATTTTTCAGGGCTTCTGCAGCTTGATTGTTTCCATTAAACTGAAAGCTTCCATATCCTACTTTTACATTTGAAAGATTCTTTTCAATCTGCTTTTGGGATGCTCCATAAACCTCATTCAGCAGACTGTATACCCTTGCCCGGCCCGGATCATTGGTTTTATCCATAAGCTTATTTATAGGTTCAATAGGGTACGCTTGCTCCAGCATATCCTGCAAATCGGGATATGCAATTTTAGTTTCGATGCTCTTGGGCTTCTTATCATCGTAGAGTATCCTTTTCCCGGATTTCATTATTATATATACTCCTCCGTCAGATTGCTCCACCTTTGAGATATGCTCAGGATAAGCCAGCATTAAGCATAAAAGGTCCTGTTTCATAGTAATGTCATAGGCTGACAAAGGTGTTTTCATAAAAGCTGCGCCCTTTAATGGATTATTTAGCAGGTACGCAGCTGCAATTATAAAGCAAAGTATCAAAATGAAAGCTTTGACTTTTTTCATAAATCATTCACTCCCTCATTTTATATACTCCCCAATAATTTTGTAATCAAAGATAGAAATTTTTCCCCAATAAAAATAAGCTTTTTTTATGCAAATTCCCTGAGCTAAATGAAGTATACAGCAGCTTGAAGATTATAAACATTGAAAATGCCCCGAATACCGGATAGAAGAAACTGATAAGACCTTTAAACTCTAAGAAAGACAAAGGTAAACAGCATATAACAGTAATGAAGCAGGTTAGCATATATGACATATATCTGCTTCCGCTTAGTCTTTTGGCTATACTGAAAGCATTTGAAACAGCAGTTGAAAATATTTCGCACCATATACAGATTGTCACTGTACTTTTTATAATTTTCCCAAAACCTGAGGTTATGTAACTCATTGGAATCGAGTATTCAAAAACTTGAGGACTTTTAAGTGTAAGACTTACATTCAGCATCAGTGACAGAAGCATGAGCCCAGCAGCTCCGAAAAAAACTCCCAGCTTTAATACAGAAGGTTTTTTTATTCTCTCAGGTATGGCCGCCAAAACGCCAAGGGAGAGAAAGGTATTGTAGCAGCAATAAAACAAGAAGAATAACAGAGGCTTGATAATGTTTCCCTGGTAGTTTTCAGAAAGCTTAGAGCCGATGCTCCCCATATCACTGCTCAGAATAGTTGCCCCAAGTACTGCGATAATGATAGAAAAAAGCATCGGCACAATAATTGAGTTGATTCTTAGTATTCCGGTCAAGGCCTGAAGTATTACTACCAGTGTAAGCAGCGCCATAAGGGCTATTCCCCACACCCGTGAGAGACCCAGACTTTCTTGAAAAAGGGCACCGCTGCCGGCAAACATAATAGAGGTTCCAATAAGAAGAAAGGCGGTCACAAGGATATCAAAAACACATCCAATTTTATTGCCGGCTATACGATATATAAGATCCTTGTAGTTGTATGTATTGTAGCGGATTGCAGTTTTCATGACCGCAGCTGCTATAATGTAAAAAAGCCCACCTGTTAGTATCAGGGTCAACATCCCATACCCTCCGAAGCAGGTGAAAAACTGCATAATTTCCTGACCGGAGGCAAAACCTGCACCTACCACTGTGCCAATAAATACTGCACCAATCTGGAGTGAAAGCTTGAAATCCTTAATCATAGATAATCTCCTTTACTGAGATAATTATATCTATACATATTTAAACCTTTGCTGTCCTATGAAAGAAAATGAAAAAAGCCGCTGCCATTAACAGGCAACGACTTTATTATGAATACCCTAAGCTTGCTGCTATATAGCCGCAAGAACGGTTATAGCAGTCCTATCATTAAACATTCCGGGCATTTTCCAAAAGGAACTTCTCAGCCTCAGCCGACCACAGCCCGTTGTTATTCTTCACTATCTCCCCAAGCTTTGCAAACAGCGGATTGCTTTTTCCCTTTTCTTCGAAATCTGCTATTGCTGTCAACTCCATATCAATGTTTGTGTATATGAGTTTTTTACCCCCGGGAATTTTGGGAAGGTTCAAGGTGGTCTCAACTACACTGTTCAAACCGCCTATATGAGTTACCATTGAAGCAGGGTCAATAAGCCCTTTTGCCATCATATCCAAGGATTCCAGCATATCTTCGGTATTTCCCCCGCTGGTGCCCACTACATGGGTTGAATTGTAATGCACATTATAGAAATTAAGCTCAGCCGAAAAAGCGGTGTTGCTGGGGCCCGCGAAAAAATTAAGACAGCCGTCTCTGGCAAGTATCCTGTCGCCTAATTCTACAACAGGCTTAACCGGTGCAAATACCATAACATCATCATACCCCACGCCGTCCGTCAAAGACAGCAGGTATTCTGCGGCATCCGGCCGTCCCGAGGTGTTGATATATATAAGCTCCACACCATTTTTCAAAGCTTCCTCCGGTGTGTATATGGAGGCAGCCCTTTGCAGCCTTGCATCATCTATGTCTGTAACAACAAGAAGCTTGGGGCTCCTTTCGCAGTGAATAGCATAGTCTATAGCACCTAGTCCCATTGGTCCAACCCCAGCCAATAAAGCCATGTTGCCGCCTTCTACAATTCCCATGCTATGTGTATAGCTTCCCTGGGTTGTATGATAATTGGCATGGAAGGTACCCACAATGCAGGACATAGGCTCTGCCAGCGATCCGTAGAAAAAGGCCTCTCCCTCGTAAGGCAGCAGACAGCCCAGCTCCATTACCTCGTTGGGAATAATTATATACGTTGCGCTTCCGCCTATATTCTTGAAGGAATATCCCGGTGCAGCGTAGGGATCATCCTTTTTATTCAATGCCGGCTGTATAGAAAACTTGCTGCCGGGCTTGAATTGCTGCTGCCACTTTCTGCCCACCTGCACAATCTCTCCGCAGAATTCATGACCTATAATAACAGGGTTTCTGTCAATATCCTCAGGGACGCGCTTGTGCTCACTTCCCTGTGCGGCAGCTTTGTAAGAAGACATGCAGATGCTGTCCGAAATGATATGTGCCAGGATCTCATCCTCTCTTATATCAGGCAGCTGGAATTCCTCCAGTCTAAGGTCATTTTTCCCATATAGTCTAACAGCTTTTGTTTTCACTTGAAAACCCCCTTATATTAGTTGGTCTTTTTAAATTATGACTTTATTTAACTCTCATATAAATCTCACTATTTATATATTAATATAAAAGCAAATGTAAATCAACATATATAAACATAAATAAAACTATATGGACACAAGTAGACATATATAATATAATATATATTAGTAAACCAACATGATCAAATAAGATGAAATTATGCTTTTATAAATTTAAAGGGGGATTTGTAATGAACTATCCTGGTAGATTGGAAGGAAAAACGGCCATAGTCACAGGTGCAGGACAAGGCCTGGGAGAAGCCCTGGCACGTCGTCTGGACAAGGAAGGCTGCAAGTTAGTTGTAGCAGACATAAACTTAGAAGGTGCAGAAAAAGTTGCCGGAGAGCTCAAGAATGCAATTGCCGTGAAAGTGGATGTGACTGATGAGGAACAGGTTGAGGCAATGGTGAATGCAGCAGTAGCCAAATACGGCACATTGGATCTTTTAATATCCAATGCTGCAATTCTTATAGCGAAAGCCGTTGTGGACTTTCCGGTTGAACAGTGGAGAAAGATGATAGATGTAAACCTTACCGGCTATTTTCTTTGCGCAAAGCATGCAGCAAAGGTGATGATACCCAATAGGAAGGGCAATATCGTACATATAAACAGCAAGTCCGGAAAAAAAGGCTCCTACAAAAATTCTGCCTATGCTTCGTCCAAATTTGCAGATATCGGCTTCACTCAGAGCCTTGCACTGGAAATGGCTGAGCACGGTATAAGAGTCAATGCCATATGTCCTGGGAACCTTCTTAATTCACCCCTTTGGAATGAAGGCCCCAATTGCCTGTTTAAGCAATACGCCTCCAACCAAGGTATAACCGAGGAGCAGGTAAGGCAGAAGTATTTGAGCCAGGTACCTCTTGGCAGAAGCTGTGAATACGAAGATATCGCAAATGTCATGGTGTTTTTGGCCTCCGATGAGTCCAGCTACATGACAGGGCAAGCCATAAACGTCACCGGCGGACAGGAAATGAGATAGCTGCAGCCATATATAAAAGATATTATTGGGGGTTTGGCGATGAATGAAAGAATAGAAAAACTGCAGAAGGATCTTAACCACGAAAATGTAGAAGTAAGATTGGACAGCCTAAGACAGCTTATGAGAAGCATTAATGACGGTGAAATCCAAAGGCCTGTTTTGGGGAATGATGTAAATAATCACATACATACAACCTATTCCTTCTCACCTTATTCACCGACGAAAGCTGTATGGATGGCATATAAAGCCGGACTGGCTACCGCGGGCATCATGGACCATGATTCAATCGGCGGTGCTGAGGAATTTGTTGAGGCAGGGCAGATAGCAAACATTGCAACCACCATTGGTGTTGAATGTCGTACCGATTTTTCCGGTACACCACTTAAGGGCAGGAAGATCAACAACCCTGATCAGGACTCTGTAGCATATGTAGCCATTCACGGCATTCCTCATAACAATATATCACGGGTTAGGGACTTCTTCGCTCCATACACCAAGCAAAGGAACTTGCGCAACCTTAGAATGGTGGAAAGAATAAACCAAATTATCAAGAGCAGCAAACTAAATCTGGATTTTGAAAAGGATATAGTGCCTTTATCAATGTACAGCCTTGGGGGCAGCATCACAGAACGGCATATTCTATATAGCTTATCCCTTAGACTTATTGAAAAGCTTGGCAAGGGTGATGAACTCCTGGGCTTCCTGAGAAATTCTCTAGGACTCAATATAAGCGGTAAACAAGAAAAGCTTTTATCTGACCAGAACAACCCTTATTATGAATATGACCTGCTGGGGCTTTTGAAGAGTGAGCTGGTGGAAGCCTTCTATATAGCTGCTGATGAAGAATGCCCCGACATAAAAGAAGTCATATCCTTCGCAAAAGATATCGGGGCAATTTCTGCCTATGCATATCTTGGTGACGTAGGGGATTCAGTTACCGGAGATAAGAAAATTCAGAAATTTGAGGATGATTATATCGAGCTCTTGTTCAGCACCATAAAGGAGCTGGGCTTTAATGCTGTGACTTATATGCCCTCCAGGAACAGCACCTGGCAGCTTGATCGGCTGCGTTCCCTATGCAGAAGCTATGGCTTTTTGCAAATCAGCGGAGAAGATATCAATTCCCCTCGCCAGTCCTTCATATGCGAAGCCATGAGGGGAGAAGCCTTTAGAAACCTGATTGACTCCACCTGGGCTCTTATCGGTCACGAACTTGAGGCTACAAGGGATATTGATGCAGGCATGTTTTCACCCTCCAGCCTCAAAAAATATCCTGTACTTGAGGAAAGAATATCCGTCTATAAAGAAATCGGCCTCAGGCACATGAAAAAATGATATACTCTGATAAAATCTGATATAATTTACAGTAAATTGATTAATATTATATTGAACGCACTTAGGGTATTACATATGGGTATAGTGCGAATTCAATGAAATCAAGGAAACATTTACGCGAAATTTGAATTAGCTCCGTAAAATGTTTTTCGCGAAATATATAGGTAGGTGATTCTATGTTTGGTGTTGAAAGAAGAAACAAATTGCTGTCACTGATTCAAGAGAACAAAAGTGTACTTGTTCAGGAAATGGCGGTTTTTTTCGGTGTTACGGAAGAGACAATACGCCGGGATCTTAAGGATCTGGAAAATAGCGGATTTATATTGAGGACCCACGGTGGAGCCATTCTTATAGATGATTCAAAGGCTGAGGCAACCGTCGAAATCCGGTCAGGAATTAATATCCAGGGCAAGGACGCAATAGGCAGGGAAGCCGCCAAGCTTGTAAAGGATGGGGATACAATAATACTTGATGCCAGTACCTCCTCTCTATTTGTAGCCAAACACATAAAGAATAAAAAAGGTGTGACTGTAATTACAAATGCCCAAAAGATATTGTTGGAGCTCTCCGGTTGTGAGGACTTCACTCTAATATCCACGGGCGGAATCTTCAGGTACAAGAGCCAATCCTATGTAGGTAAGATTGCAGAAACCGCTCTTTCTAACTATCATGCCAACAAAGCCTTTATATCCTGCAAAGGTTTTTCTCCCAAAAGGGGCCTGATGGATTCAAACGAGCAGGAGTCCGATGTTAGGAAAGCAATGCTAAGATGCTCAGAAGAAGCTGTTTTCCTTTGTGATAATACCAAGTTTGAGAAGGTAGGGTATGTCGTCACTGCTCAGCTGAGGGATTTCGTCTATTTCATAACCGATACCTCCATTCCTGAGGATTGGTCCCAATCATTCTCTGAAAGCAAGGTCAAGTTACTAAGCGCTCTATAACAAGATTTCAATGATGGTTTTTTGCGCTTTTGCAAAAAACCTACCCGAGCGTTTCAACGAGGCGAGGGATATCTGCCCACCGCCTATTGCTGAATTTGAACCCGCCACTTATAGAAGTGGGGGACATCTTTTACCTCGTTATAATTCCTTTTTTAATGGGAGGCAGTATATATGAATTTTGAAATGCTCCACCCGGCTGACCAGATTGTTATGATCATGGAGCGGGTGTATGGATATGGTATGACCACCACCTCCGGAGGGAACATATCAATCCTTGATGAGAACGGAGATATATGGATCACCCCCGGGGGTGTCGACAAGGGTTCTCTTACAAGGAAGGACATAATACAGGTCAAACCGGACGGCACAATAATCGGTAATCATAAGCCCTCTGTTGAATTCCCCTTCCATGAGCTTCTATATAAGAAGCGGCCTGACGTCAGGGCTGTTCTGCATGCTCATCCTCCGGCGCTTGTGGCCTTTAGCATCGTCAGAAAAATCCCCCAGATCCGTCTGATAGCAAATGCAAATATTGTGTGCGGAGATGTGGGTCTGGCCCCCTATGCCCTACCAGGGAGCGTTGAGCTGGGTGAGAAAATTGCCGCTGTCTTCGAGACGGGCTGTAATACGGTGATTCTTGAGAATCATGGAGTTGTGGTGGCAGGAGAGAACCTTTATAAGGCTTTTATGGCCTTTGAAACCTTGGACTTCTGCGCACGGCTTGAAATTAACGCTTGCCGCATAGGAACGCCCGTGGTGCTATCCCAACTGGATATAGACCTAACTAAAGCGAAAAATCTCATTCACATGGAGGACTTTGAGCCCAAAGGCTTTAGCAGTAACGAAAGGGAAGCTAGGCAAGAAATGTGCAAACTTATCCATAGGGCATATGACCAAAGGCTATTCACCAGCACCCAGGGCACTTTCTCCCAAAGGCTGGAGGAAGACTCCTTTATAATCACTCCCTGCGGACTGGACAGAAAGTATATTGAGCCAGGCGACATAGTGCGTATAGATAAAGGAAGGAAGGAAGCAGGAAAGATTCCCAGCAGATCTGTACTGCTGCATAAATACATATATGAAGTACATCCTCATATAAATTCAGTAATAATTTCTCACCCGCCCAACATAATGTCCTTTGCAGTAACCAAGGAATCGTTTGAATCCAGGACCATTCCCGAAAGCTATATACTTTTAAGAGATGTTCACAGAATACCCTTTGGAATGAGCTTCTTAGAGCAAAGGCAGGTGGCGGAGAAATTCGACACACATGTACCGGTAATTATAGCCGAAAATGATTGTGTGATCGTAACCGGCAGCAGTCTTCTGAATGCTTTTGACCGTCTGGAGGTATTGGAATACAGCGCTAAAGCTGTTATTGCATCTAAGGAACTGGGGAATGTCGTTTCCATTAATGCTCAAAGCATTAAAGAAATTGACATAGCCTTTAATCTCTAAGGACTACATAGAAAAGATTATAAGCGTTACAAATAATAAGAAGGAGGCTAATGATAATATCATATACCTCCTTCTTTTGCTTTACCGAAAGTCATCATCTGAGATAGAACACTTCGTTCATAGGCTTTATAGGCTCTGCCTCCTTGAAGTCGAAGGAACCCTTTACCATCTTTGAAGTTATAGCATTCCACCTGTTGCACGCTTCACTTTTTGCTATATAGGCAAAGGCTGCATCCACATCGTCACACTCAAAGCAGTAAAAAAACTGGTTGCCATTTTGAAAAATGGAGTAATTTTTTATACCAGCCCTGCTGTGCTCATCTAAAATCTCTTTCCATGGTTCAAGATGCATTTTAACATATTCCTCTAGACATTCTTCCTTTATAAACCATGCCCATGCAAATTTATTGCTTTTCTCCATTATGCTGCCTCCTAAAGGAATACCTTCTACAAGCTTTAGCCTGTAGAAGGTATTTGTTATTAAAGCCTAATATCCTAGTATACTGTCTTCCATTCGCCTATGTTCTTGGAATCAAATTTGAAGGGGTCTCCCAACATGATCTGTGTTCCGTCTCCATCTGCTATGACTTCCTTGTCACCAAGCTTGCCGGCGTTGAACTTATCTCCGACTTTACCGGTTATCTTGCCTTCTACCAGATTATAAGCCGCATGACCAGTGAGATAACCAACATCTATCGGGTTCCAGAGATACATCCATTGGCAAACGCCGCTTTCGATGTATTCAGCCATTTCGCTGGGGAGTCCGAGTCCTGTAACATGTACTTTCCCCTTGAGGCCCTTGTCTGTGACAACCTTGCCAGCTGCTGCAATACCAACAGTTGTAGGAGCTATTATACACTTAAGATTCGGATAGGATTTCAATAAGGCTTCTGTTTCAGAAACGCTCTTGTCTCTGAGGTCATCACCATAAGCAACCTTTACAAGCTTTACATCCTTGTATTTAGGATCTTCAAGCTCTTTCTTCATCCATTCAATCCAGGTATTCTGATTAGTTGCCTGCGAAGTTGCGCTAAGAACTGCTATTTCGCCGCTTCCGCCAATCATTTCAAAAGCTGCCTGAATCTGTACACGTCCTATTCTTTCAGGGTCAGCCTGGTTAACATGAACCATACGGCTCTGTGCATTAACTGCTGAGTCTGCAGAGAGAACCTTTATTCCTGCGTCCATAGCTTTTTTAAGTGCAGGCTGGAGTGCATCTGGGTCATTGCCTGTAAGAGCAATACAGCTAACCTTTTGTGCTATCAGCTCTTCTATCATCTGTATCTGAGCTTCTGCTGTAGGCTGATCCGGTGCCTTCAGTATCGCTTCTCCGCCAAGCTCCTCAATAGCTGTCTTGAAGCCGTCCATCTGCTTTTCACCATAAGGATTCCCCGTATTCTTGAATATGAAAGCATACTTTTTAGCAGCTTCCGGTTTCTGCTCAGGTGCCGGCTGTCCTTCAGTTGTTGCCGGAGCTGCCGGCGCCGCTGGTGCCGCACATCCGACCGCCAATGACAATACCATAACCAATGCCAATACTAATGCCAGTATCTTTTTCATTTTCCATCCTCCTACATTTCATTTTTTTAATATACAAGGCAGCTATACTGCCGTATACCCGTTAAAAACCCTATTTTGGGCAACAAGTAACCAAGCCTTGCCTATTTTACATAACAAGGTTATTTTTTGGGGGGCAATTTTACACTTTATTGATTCTGTGCCTTGCCCGGCTTTTTGAAATTGAACTTCATGTTGGGAATCATTACTGCAAATATAAGAAGCAGACCTATTATGATAAGTAAAGCTTGTGCAGGTACATTCTTTAGACCAAGACCGTACCTCAGGAAGCCTATAAGGAAGACTGAAATAATTGCTCCCAGCATTCTTCCCTTTCCGCCGGAAGAGCTAACCCCACCTAGAACCGCCATTGCTATGACGTCCAGTTCATAGCCGCTTGCCACATTCGGTCTGGTGCTCCCCATTCTGGAAGTGAGAAATAATGCCGTTACACCCGCCATCAAGCCTGTCAATGTGAACACTATAATTTTTATTTTATCTACCTGTATGCCGGAAAATCTGCTGGCTGTAATGTTGTTCCCCATGGCATACACACGGCGTCCAAAGGTGGTCTTGTGCAGCAGCAGCCCGAATATCACTGCAAATACTGCAAACACTATGAGTATGAAGGGAATTCCTCCCACATAGCCCCAGCCCAGAAAGTTATACCAAGGTGGGAACTTTCCTGATGCCTGATCCTCCAATATGATATAAGCTATTCCGCGATATATTATCATTGTGGATAAGGTAACTATAACCGCGGATAACTCCTTGAACTTCACTATCAGCAGGCCATTCACCAGCCCGCACAGCATTCCAACCATAAGACATATTAGGATCGCGGCTACCATGGGAACCCCCATATTATAGGTAACGGCCATGACCACTGCCGATAATGCAACTGTTGAAGCCACCGAGATATCTATATCGGCAAGTATCAGCACAAAAACCATCGGAAACACGATGAAGGCCTTGTCAAGGAATGTCATGGTAGCATCCAGAAGACGCTTGGGATCAAGATAGTATGGTGTCAGGAATGTATTCACAATATTCATTATTATGAATAACAGTACCAGCAGCCATTCCCACTGGAAGAAAAAGCTTTTGAAACTAAATTCTTTTTTTGCTACTATATTTCTCTCTTTCATGGCTTATATTTTCCTCCGTATGAGATTATTCCTGTCAACACCCCTCTTGACCAGAGCATTTGTTACAACAGCAATGAGTATGATAAATCCCTGTATGGCGTTTTGCCAAAATGGAGATACATTGATAAGAGGTAATGCGTTATTCAGAATTCCTAAAAGCAGCGCTCCAAGTACTATACCCGAGATTTTGCCTGAACCGCCGGCAATATTTACACCACCCAGCACGCAGGCAGCAATAACACTCAACTCATATCCCATGGCCGTATCACCTTGGGCTGAAGCAAACTTTGAGACCCAAAGCACACCGGCCAGCCCTGATAATGCACCCATTATGGAATATACCAGGCATAATATCCTGTCATTGTTGATACCGCTTATTTTTGCCGAGTCCGGATTACTTCCAACGGCATATATTTGTCTGCCTGTTCTGGTATGGTTAACAAAGTAATAAAATGCCACGTAAATTATAATCGCTATGAAAATCAGAGTATTGATTCCAAATATTGAACTGGTTGCAATACCTTTAAAGCTCACCGGCATCTGATGGGCGCTTACCCATTTTCCTCCGCTGATCATGAAGGTCAGCCCCCTGAATACATTCATCATGCCAAGTGTTGCTATTATTGGTGCGACTTTTGCCTTAGAGATAATAAGTCCTATAAGCGCACCGCAGAGCAAGCCGATTAATGTACCGAGAAGTATCGCAAGCAGCGGATGCAGCTCCGGGTTCGATTTTACCGTAAGAGCGGAAATCATTCCCGACAGCGCCAAGGTAGCTCCTATGGAAAGGTCTATGCCGCGGGTGACAATGACCAGCATCATACCTACTGCAAGAATGCTTAGGATTGCTGTATTCGTAACTAGGTCATTGATATTTTCAAGGGTCAGGAAACTGGAATTCCTCAGCTGCACCATGAAGGAAAGAAGAAGTATAAATCCCAGCAGCCCCATTTCCCTAAATTTTGAGATGTTCAAGCTATTAGTGCTCTTTTTCAAAACCTTTTCAGTCATATGCTTACTCCCTCTCTTCTATACTGCTGCATCTACAGCTTCCGGAACAATTTTGACCGCCATAGCAGCCTCAAGTATAGCTTCCTGTGTAGCTTCATCCCTGTTCAGTATGGTTGTGATTCTGCCTTCGCGCATGACCGCTATTCTGTCGCACATCCCCAACACCTCAGGCATTTCGGAGGATATCAGCACCACACCATAGCCCTGGCATGCCAGGTCACTCATTATTTCATGTATTGCAGACTTGGCACCCACATCTACGCCCTTTGTAGGCTCATCAAGGATGATTACCTTAAGATCAGAAGTAAGCAGCTTGGCTACAACAACCTTTTGCTGGTTCCCCCCAGATAAAAGATTTGCGCAGTCAAATATGCTATTTGCCTTTACCTGAATTTTTTCCGCTAGGGTTTTGGCAATTGCAGATTCCTTTTCATCATTTAGCCAACCGTTATTCGAAAGCCTTCCCAAGGCCGGAAGAGTAATATTCCTTGATATTTCCCAATTAAGCACCAGCCCCTGCTTCTGTCTGTCCTCCGGGAGATAGCCGATACCGAGCTTCATTGCATCTTCGGGGCATTTGATTTTTAACTGCTCACCTTCCAGATAGATGTTTCCCCTTTCATAGGGCATTATCCCGAAAATAGCCTGACATACTTCACTTCTTCCAGCGCCTATAAGTCCTGTAATACCAAGAATCTCGCCTTTCTTCAGTGAGAAGGATATGTCTTCAAATACTCCCATTTTGCACAAGCCCTCCACCTTCAGCAGTTCTTCCCCGATTTCCGCTTTTTTCTTCGGGAACAGCTGGGTGATCTCACGGCCTACCATTGCAACTATAAGTTCGTCACTTGAAATCTCATTTACGTTCCAGGTTCCAATGTATTTCGAATCCCTGAACACAGTCACGCGGCTGGCAATTCTGTACATATCCTCAAATCTGTGGGAGATGAATATTATCGATACTCCGTTATCTCTAAGCCGCTCAGTAATCCTATAGAGCTCTTCGCTTTCTTTCTTGGTCAACGCTGCAGTGGGTTCATCCATTATGATTATTCTGGCGTTGGTGGAAAGTGCTTTGGCTATCTCAACTATCTGCTGCTGTGCAACGCTTAGTGCACCCATCAGTGTTTTCGGATCAAAGTTGGCTCCCAGGTCATCTAGGAGTTTCTTCGCCTCGGTGTTCATTTCATTCCACAATATCCTGTTTGTACCCTTTTGCACTTTTTCATGGCCTATGAAAATATTCTCAGTAACGCTTAGGTCCGGATAACAGGTGACATGCTGATATATAGCAGCTATGCCAAGCCTTTGAGCATCCTTCGGATTTCTTATGTCCACCTTTTCTCCGTTTAGGTACAACTCACCGCCATCTGGTTGATGGACACCCGTAATGATCTTAATGAAGGTGGACTTTCCTGCGCCGTTTTCCCCCATCAATGCATGTATCTCTCCGGCCAGCAATTGAAAATGAACATTGTCCAGTGCTTTTACTCCCGGAAATACCTTGGTTATTCCTTTTAACTCAAGTAAATACTTAGGCATATCTATACTCCTGTTCACTTTTATATATGATTCTATTGGATATTCCTTTTGCTGAATATATTGACAGTATACAGAGTAACCACCGAAATCTATCGGACATGTTGTTTTATTCATTATTTTTATGTTCGTTTGTGTTCTTTTTATATATATTCTGTGTTCTTTTCGAAAATCCTTCTTTTTTTATATATTTTTTTGGAAATATAAGAAATATTTATAAAACTTTTTATATTTAGAAAAATTGAATGCCGG